>Ga0157363_1000010_pt1 | contig 236125 bp, 200 predicted proteins | sample AttsexASBM1_FD_111477 | JGI IMG/M metagenome (GOLD analysis project Ga0157363, IMG submission 111477) | Fungus gardens microbial communities from leaf cutter ant in Ribeirão Preto, State of São Paulo, Brazil - Atta sexdens ASBM1 | ecosystem: Host-associated > Fungi > Mycelium > Unclassified ...
CCGGTACGGTTTCCGTTTTGCTTCCGGCACCGTCCGCATGTTGCTGACTCTGTGCCGACGCTACCGCCATCAGCAGGCAACCAGGGTTTGCCAGGCAGGCAGCATCAAGTCCCTCTTTTACCTTTTTAGTCAGCGCCAGCGCCGCCTGTTCATTTGCGCCACCTTTGCCTGCTTCCGCCATGGCCGCCGAGTTCAGCGTCTCCTGCGCCAGCGTTTGAGACAACAGGCCACTTGCCCCAAACATATTATTACTGAGTAGAATTTTTAACGTGACACACAATTCTGAATGCTCTCAAACTACCATCCATAATCTTCTTTCATTATCTGATAAAACTGGTTACAAGCCTGTTCTTCATTATTGAATGATTGTTTATAAGTAATTTTTCCACGACTGTTATATACGACATCCCATGTATTTCCTTCCTTAACAATACATAAACATTCACCATTTTTTATCCCATTAAGGCTGTAAATACCTTCAGGGACATTCCTCCTATTTAGCTCTTCAGCCAATCTTTCTTTTTTCATTGTTTACCTCCAAGATAACCCTTATCCAAATACCACTGCACTGGCTTGGGCAACTCATATTGCGTCCCCTTCCCTGATTGTCCGAACCAAGGTAAAACTTTACTTTTGGAAACGTCATCAATTGGTTTTAAAACTTCATAGACATTATATGGTGCATTTGCCGAATAAGAAGGTAATGCTCTGTTTTCAAAAGGGATACCAACAGGTGAAGTAAAGGTACCTTTTGTTGAACCATATCGATCAATCACAGTTCCTGTAGGCAATGTTATTTGCTCAACTGGCCCATAAGCTCCACGGTTTGGTGGCCAGATTCCCAGCGCTTCCTGAACTGCGCCTTCAGCTTTGCTGTATTTACTAAAATTAGACGATTCACGTGCTTTCTGGCTGGTGGCAATATTCTCTTTTATTTTTTCAGCTAAAAAGGACTTTGCTTCCTTAACTGATGAAGTTTCACTGCCAAGCCCTTTCATACCTGCAAGTGCAACTGCTATCGCCTGCGTCTGCATTGCAGAGTCATAATCTTTCGCAACGTCATTCCAGTCACGATGCGTTGACGCCGCTATTGCAGTTATCGCCTGGTCACGGCTGATACTCCCCGCATCCACTCCCTGAAGAATGTTTTCCAGATCCGCCGCTTCCTGTGGATAAAGGTCCTTATAAATAAGCGAATAACTGACATTTTCACCGTACTTCTTCAGTGCTTCCTGTGCCGGGCCGACCAACGCACCACAGGCTGAACCACCTTTATTACCATCCGTACAGACCGTTTTTATCGCTTCATTACGCGCTTTACCTGTCTGATTAATCGTCGCCAGTTCTTTCGCTTCAGCCGGTGTTAACTCCTGTTTCAGGTAGTCGCGCTTTATCTCCAGCTGTTTCTTTCTGCCGGCTTCCTGCACGCTCAGCCAGTTATTCTCAACCGCGTTCTTCCCTGCTTGCGCTCCCGTCACCGCATCCGCCGTGCTGTCTCCGGTAACGCCACCGGACAGACCCGCCGCCAGCGTGCCCAGTGCGCTGATGGTCTGTTTTTCCGTCTCCGTCAGTTCGCTGACCGCTTTGCCCGGATACAGCTGATTCATCACCAGCTGCGCCATCAGCTCGCCGCTGACCGCGCCCGCTGCACCCGCCAGCGCTGAGTTGCCGGATGCGTAGGACGCTACCGCCCCGACAACCGCATGGGCCATCGCCTGCGCTTCCGGATTGCCTTCCGTCAGCTTATGGATTTGTTCTGCAAGATACGGCGCCGCAGCGCCGCTGATCGCCTGCGCCACGCTACCGCCCGCAAGGCCCTGTATGGCCGCCGTGGCCGCCTGGAGTCCCTGCTGCAGCGCGCTGCCCGTGCCGAACGGTTTCATCGCCGTGTCATAGGCCTGCTTCGCGATTTCATCGGCGGTCGGATTCAGCTTGCCTTTTCCGGCAAGTTCCGCCTTTGCCGCCGCCAGCGCCGCCGGGTCCTGCTTCGCTTTCTCGCCCGCTATCTGCCCTTCCGTTCTGGCGATATCCATCGCCCTGCTGCCGATTTCCGCTATCAGCTGCGCCGCCTTCAGCCGGTTCTGCTCCTTCTCCTTGTCGAAGATTTGCTCAAGGCCCGGATTGGCATTTTCCACGTCCCGGCTCAGCTCTGCAACGTCCTGCTGCTGATTTTCCTTATCGCGGATGGTTATCGTGCCTTCGCTGACCGCTGCTTTTGTTGTGGAGTCCGCGCTGTCCGAGCCGTTCAGCCCCGCCAGCACGCCGTTCGCCATATTGCCTTTGAACTGGTCAAGAACGGTGCCGCCGGTGCTCACACCCGCGCCGACGTGTTCAACCTCGTACTCCGCGTGGTTGTCGATATCGCGCCAGCCCAGCGTGCCGGTGTCGAGTTTATTCTTATCTGCCGTGGCCGTCGAAGCTATCACCGCACCGTCCAGCTGCGTGTGCTCGCCCACCGTGATATCAAAGCCGCCCGCGCCCGCAAAGATGCCCGACTGCTCCGTCACCGACTGCCAGTCGCTGTTCATTTTATCCCGCGATGCGCTCACGCTCGCCGTCGCCGTGCCCGCGCCGAAGGTATAGCCCGCGCCCGCGCTGGCGCTCTGCTGCTTCGAGTCGAAAGTCTCGCTGTCCTGCTCGCTGGCTATCGTCAGGTTACGGCCCACGTCTGCTTTAACCGTTTCGCCGCTGACCTGCGCGCCCGCAAGCGTGGCGTCGCGGCCGGACGTAATCGTTACCTGACTGCCCGCGTTTACCTGCGTTTCCATGTGGTTCAGGCTGTCCGCGTTCTCATGGCCTTTGCCTTTGTTGACGCTGGCGGAGACGTTCACGCCCGTGCCGCCGGAGCCTGCGGTAAAGCCCACGCCCACGCTGTCGCCCTTGCTGCTGTTGGTGCTTCGCGTGCTGCTGCTTTCCTCTGTAGAGACCAGATTCACGTCGCGCTTCGCCGACAGCGCCACATCCTTACCGGCCTGCAGCGAACTGCCCTGAACGTTGATGTCCGTTCCCGTGGCGGTGATGCTCAGATTTTTACCCGCCGTCAGGCTGCTGCCCTGCTGCGTGGTCTGCGTCAGCGAGCTTTCCGATTTGGAAGACTGCCTGCCGTAAGAGACGCTGACGCCCACCGTGCTGGTCGCGCCTTTCTCATAGCCCTCGTCGCCCGGTTTCAGCCCCGCCGCGGCGTTCTTCGCCTCCGCCGCGCTGGTCTGCAGGCCGTCCAGCTCGTATGCCTGCTGCGCGCTCACGCCGTCCATCGCCGCCTTCATGCCCTGCAGCGCCCCAAGCCGGCCGTCGCTCTCTTTTCTGGCCTGCTGCACCGTGCTCACCGCCGAGTTCAGCGCCGAGCCAGCCGTCCCGGAGAGCGCCACCGTCAGGCCGGAGGTCTTCTGTTCGGTCTTGTGCGTTTCCGAACGGGAGTTTTCCGCCGCCAGAATATCGACCTGCCTGCCGCTCAGGCTGATATCCTGTCCCGCCAGCACGTCCGAGCCCTTCACCGTCAGGTTGTTGCCCGCGCTTATCGTGACGCTGCCGCCGGTGCTGCCGACGGTGCTGCCTGTATGCGTCAGTGTGGTTTCGCTGTCCTGCGTTTTTAGTTTGTTGGTTCCTATGCTGATGCCCAGACCGCCAGTGCCTGAAATGCCCGACTTTTTGCTCTGGCTGGCGGATTCGGCGTGATAGTGATTTTCTGCCGTGGTCACGGTGATATCGTTGCCCGCCTTCAGCGACACGTCGTCGGTGGCGATCACGCTGCTACCCACCACGCTGATGTTGTCGCCGCTTTCCAGCGCCACCGACTGCCCGCTTATCAGGCTGCCGGAAGCGGTGCTGCTGTGCTCTTCCCGCTGATATTTGCTTTCCTTTTTGCTGAAGGTTTTTTTGGTCTTGCTGCTGCCGGACATCTGCATATCGTCAGTGTCCTGGCTGGCGGTCACCGCAATATCGCCGGTTGCCTTCAGCCCGACGGCGCCTTTATCACTCTCAACCGAGCTGCCCTGAACGGTGATATCGCCTTCTCGTGCAACAATAGCGATATCGCCCTGCGCACTAAAACCGCTGCCGGTGCCGGTATTGCTGGCCGTGGTCATCTCGCGCTGGCTTCTGGTTTTGCCCACGCGGTTGCTTTCGCTGTCGCGGTCGTTAACCTGCTGGCGCGCTTCTTCAATTGTCACCTGCTGCGCACTCAGCGCGATATCGCCTGCGCTGCTGGCAACCTGCGAGCCAACCGCCGTGAAATCGCCGCCCGCCCGGATAGCGACGCCCGCGTCGCCGCTCAGCCCGCTGGCAACCAGCCTTTCCTCATAGCGGCTGTTACTGACGGAAGAGGTGCGGCTGCTGGCCTGCAAATGGGTGTCGTTGGCGGTGGTGTCGCTCAGCAGGGAGACGTTGCCGCCGGCCTGCACGCCAAGCGTCCCTTCCGCCTGCGCCTGGCTGCCACGTAGGGTAATATCCTGACCGGCCTGCAGGCTGAGATCGCCGCCCGCGGTCAGGCTGCTGCCCAGCGCCTGCTGCCATTCGCCGCTAACCTGCGCCATCCGTTTGCCGGGTTCTTCCATGCCCGCGTCCTTGCGGTTGCCCGTGGCGCCAGCTATTACCTCGATATCGGCGGTTTTGCTGCTGCGCGCCGTGGTAATGGTCAGATTATTACTGGCGCTCAGGCTGAGGTTTTCCGTGGCGGCAAGAGAAGCGCCTTTCAGACTGATATCGCCGCCGGTCAGCGTCAATTTACGCGCGCTCATGCTCGCCTGACGCAGCGCGTTTTGTAGATTGGTGCTGAGATTCAGGCTGTCGGCTTTAACATTGATGCTGTCCGCGCGGATATCGCCGCCCTGATGCGCGAACAGGCTGCTGTCGATATCCAGCGCGCCGTCGGCAAACAGATTTCCCGCATTGCTGACGCTATCTGCCGACAGCTGCAGCGAGCCGCCGCCGATCAGCGCGCCATCGCCGGTCAGGCGCACGGTGGTGTTCGCCAGATAGACTTTGGGCACCCAGACCGTCTGCGTCCCGTCGGCCGTTTCCACCGTTTCGCTGACCAGCCAGACGATATCCTGCTCCAGCGCGGCAATCTGTTCCGGCGTCAGCGCCACGCCCGGCACCAGCTGGAAATCCGCCGCCGTTTTAACGCCGTTGTTCATCAGTTGCTGATAGAGCGCCATCGCGTCTTCGCCTTTTTGCGAAGACCGACCGGTCAGCATCAGCAGCTGTTCACGCACCACGCGCTGCTCGTAGTAGCCATCGCCCAGCCGCTTGTGCACCTGCGACGGGTCGTAGCCGATCAGATCCAGCATATAGTCGCTGCTGATAAACTGGCCTTTATCCGTAAATCGCGAGTCGGTGACGATCAGATAAGGGCTGCCCGCCGCCGTCTGCTGGCGGAAAAGTGCGTTATTGGGGATGCTGGTGGCGACGCTGGCCAGATGCTGCTGATTAACCAGCTGGAGCTGACCCGGCTGATTAGCGATATCACCCGCCAGCGGATTGCGCTGCCACTCGGCGAGCTCTGCTTCGGCCGCTTTCTGCGCTGACTCCGCCGCACTGATTTGCGCCTGGTTGACGGTGGTGTTTTCAATCTTCGCGCCGTTGAGCGTCACCTTGCCGAAGCCGGTCATAATACCGTCGATGGTGCTTAGCGCGGTGGTTTCATCAAGGTTATAGGTGGGGTACCAGTGGCCGCCGGATTTGTCGTAGTGATCCACAATCACTTCCTGCCGCCGCTGGTTTATCGAATAGCCGCGGTTGATGACTTCGCCTGCGCCTTCAATATTCAGAGTGCCATTGGCGCTGATGGTGCTGGCGTCATTCAGCAGTTCTGCGCTGACATTCAACGTCATATTGCCGCCGGAAAGCAGCGTGGCGCCGGTTCCGGCCCAAATCAGCCTGTCCGTGGTTAACGTGCCCGTTACCGTGCGTTCACGCAGCAGGCTGTAATCCTGGATAAATTTGCTGTCAGTAAAATCAAGATGCTGTTCAGGGTCCCACTGCTCTATTCTTCCCCGATCGTGCTCGCGCCATACGGTGTGATGATAAGGCGTTGGCACCACGCTCTTACGCGTTCCCTGGGTTTCGTAGAACGTTATGCTGTAGCTGCCATCACTGTTTGGCGTGAGCGCCAGGTAATTGACCCACAAATTGATTATTTGTCCCTGGCTGGTTTTTACTTTTACTTCTGCACGCTTACTGGCGGCATCGATGCTGATAAGCGTGCCATAAGGATCGTTTTCGGCTGCATTTTCATCCTGAAAAGTCAGTATGCGGGTTGACGGCTGTATAGGGTCGGTAATAGTGGCAGTTTCATAAGAGCGCCAGTAGTAGTTATAGCGGTGCCACTTGTAGTCGCTTTGCTCCGCCTCTCGCTCGATTTCCAGCCCCTCGCGCAGGTTGTTCAGCCGCTGCGCCTCAATCGTAACGTCGCCTTCAGCCTCAATGTTGCTGGCGCGGTTTTCGATCAGATCGCCGCTTTTCAGCCACAGCGTGCCGCCGCTGTAGATAAAGCCGCTGTCGCGGTTGAGCAGCTGTTCACCGGCCTGCAGGCTGATGGATTCCGTAGCGGCGATCAGCGCGGCTCCGCCGTGGTTGTCAATCAGCCGACTGTTTACCATAATCCTGTCGCCCATCAGCGCATCCTGATTATCCAGGCTGTCGCTTTGCAGCGTGATGCTGTCGGCTTCTGTCCGTCCCTGATTAAGCAGATTGCCGGTAGTCAGCGTCAGCGTTTTGCTGACCAGAGCGCCGAGGTTAGTAAAGTGCTGGCTGTTAAGCGTCAGTTCGCCGGGCAGCAGCCAGTCGGCCAGATTGGTCAGCGTGCCGCTGATATTGAGGTTGAGCGCGCTGTTGCTGCTTAGCGTCTCGCCGGCGCGGTGAACATAATCCTGTTGCACGGTCAGCGTCAGCGCCTCGCGGCTCAGTAAAATGCCGTTCTGGTTATCCAGCGTGCCGGCAGCCGCAGACAGCGTGCCGTTGCTCTCAATCCTGCCGCCCTGGTTCAGTAACGTCAGCGCGCTATTGCTGTCGAGATGCAGATCCTGAACGGAGACAATCGAGCCCTGCTGATTGTCCAGCATCTGCCGCAGCGCCAGCGTCAGGGTTCCCGTGCTCTGTACGCGGCCCGAGTTATTGTTCAGGTTTTCTGCGGCGGCGCTGAGATGCGTCGTGCCGATAAGCCGTCCGCCGCCGTTGTCGATCTTTTCGGCTTCGAGGGATAAAGCCTGCTGGCTGCTGACGGTGCCGCCCGCGCTGTTGTCCAGCGTTTTACCAGTAAGGCTCAGCGCCTGCACGGCCACCAGCTGGCCGCCGCGGTTATCCAACGAGCCGCTATTGAGGGTCAGCGTGCCGCCGCTGTGTAGTTTGCCCTGGCGGTTATCCAGCGTTTCCAGCTGCCAGAGACTCGCCGCCTGACTGATAACCGTGCCGGACTGATTGTTTATCGTGGCCGCCGTTACCTGCAGCGTGCCGCTGCTGCTTATCGCGCCCTGCTCATTTTGCAGTTGGCTGGCGACAAGCTGTAGCGCCTGGCCAGCGCGCAGGCTGCCCTGATGATTATCCAACACGCCGGCCAGATCGAGATCGAGCCGCCGCTGGCTCTTTATCTCGCCCTGTGCGTTCAGCATTGTGGCAGCGCGAAGCTGCGTATCGCCTTTGCTTTGCAGCGTGCCGGATCGGTTATCCAGGCTGTCGGTTAAGGACAGTGTCAGCTCGCCTTCGCTGTACAGCAGGCCGTTTTGCCGGTTATCGAGCCGCCAGGCGTCGACCTGCAGCTTTTCGCCCGCCAGCAGCTGTCCGCTCGTGTTATCGATCGATCCTGTGGTCAGTTCCAGCCACAGCGCGCCTGTAGTGCTGATTTTGCCGCCGTTGTTCAGCAGCTCGCCTGCCTGCAGATGCTGATTACGCTGGCTGAATAGCGTTCCACTGCGGTTATCCAGCGTGCCATCAATCTGCGCATCCAGCGTCGACAGCGACTGAATTTCGCCCTGCTGATTATTCAGCGCGGCGACCGAGATTGTACTGTCGCCGGTGCTGGTTATCTGTCCGTTCTGGTTATCAAGCGTGCCTGTGAGCTCGAGCGTCAGCTTTTGTTGACTCTGAATCAGGCCGTGTCCGCCATTGGAAAGCCGCGCGCTCCGCAACGCCAGATCGCCGCCGGAAAGCAGGTTACCGCTTTCGTTATCTATATTCTGCCGCGCCGTCAGTTCCAGGGCTGAAGCACTTTGTACAGTGCCCTGCTGGTTTGCCAGCTCGCCGACGTCAAACCGCAGATCGCCGTTGCTGCCGATAAAGCCCGACTGGTTATTCAGCAGGTCGCTGACGCGCCAGCTCGCCTTGTTAATGCTCAGCGAGGCGATACGACCGCGCAGGTTGGTCAGCGCGGCGCTGCTCAGATCGAGCTGGTCGGCTTCTATGCTGCCGTCGGTGTTGTCCAGAAAGCCAGTCAGGCTGAAAGTGCTTTCGCCCGTCGCCGTTTGCGACCAGACGCCGCCCTGATTAAACAGGTTTGCTGCGGTGATGCGCCAGCTTCCGGCCTGGATTTGCGCCTGCTGTGAGTCGATATCGCCCGCGCTGTCGATGCTAAGCCGCTGGCTTTCCGTTTGCGCCTGCTTTAACGCTACGTCGCCGGACGCCGCTATTACCGCTTCTTCCGCCGCCAGGCGACTCTGGCTGATATCAATATTTTTGCCGCTGAGGCTGACCTTTTTCTGACTCAGTAAACTGCCGCTGGCGCGAATATCGCCTTCGCTGTGAAGCTTAAGGTTGGCAGGCTGAACAAGCTTGCTTTCAGCATCGCTGCCCGCCAGCAGATGGCCGCTGCTGCGGATCGCCTGCTTTGCCTGCAGCGTCACGTCGCCAGCGGCCGCCAGCGTACCGGACTGAACAATGTCGCCCTGGCGGCTTTGCACCTTAAGCTCGCCGCCGCTATGGAGCCTGCCGTGATGCTCAACGTCGTCGCGCGCCGTCAGCGTAATATCGCCGCCCGCCTGGGTATAAGGTTCCGCCGTAGTCGTCTGCCACAGCAGTTTGCCTTCGCTGCTGACGGTTAAGGTTTTCCTGGCCTGGAGATGGCCGCCCTGATTACGCACGCCTACGCCCGCTTCGGTGCCGATCATGCGGATCGCGCCGCTGTACATGCCCCCCAGCTCGCCCATGTCGATAGCCAGTTCCGGCGCGTCTGCCGCTGCCGCCAGGGCGTTGACCGTTTCGCCATCGGCGGAGATCTGGTTGCGCCCGGCCACGACGGTAATTTTCTCTTTAGCCCATATCCCGGCGTTGACCTTTACCGCTCGCGCCAGCAGATCGACATACTCCGTGTCGTGCCGCGCGTCGCCGTTCAGACCGCCGCCGGTCACGTGGATTAAACCGCGCTCCACCTGATAGCCGGCCAGGCTGCCGTCCGCGTTCAGCTGCGGCTTGCCGGTGGTCAGCGTCATGCGTCCGGCGTTGATGGTGCCGCAGCCGTCGCAGACAATGCCCGCCGGGTTCGCCACGATCACCTGCGCCCTGCCGCCGGCTACCTCCATATAGCCGCGCAGCTGGCTGGGATTATCGCTGTTGACCTCGTTCAGAATGACTCTGGCTGGCGCCGCATTGGGATTGAGTTTGCTGTTGCCCTGGATATAGCCCGCGAGCTGCGTCTGCGTCATGACGGCAGAGTTGTTAAGGATGGCGCCTTTCTGCCCAACGTCGAACTGCTGGTACTGGTTGTGCGAGATGCCCGCCTGGTTCGGCGCGTTGATATTGACCTGCGGCAGTCCGTTTTGGGTGGTGATGACTTCCGGGCGCTGCGCGGCCGCGACCCGGCTGTCGGCGACGATGCCTTCCGCCAGCGCTGGCGCGCCGCAGGCCAGCCCCAGCAGCCAGACAGCGCGGCGCAGCGTAACCCATAAACGCGAACCTGCCGTTCCCGAGCGCTGGCCCGAGCGCACGCTGCAGCCGCGCGCCAGTTCCGAAACCACTTTTAATTCGCCGTGAGTGCGGCTTAAGATCAGGCAATAACATTTTTTATTCATCGATAACTTCCTTGTTAACGTTCTGTCGCTACAGCTGCAGATTGACGCTGAAACCGCCGGTTACTCCAGAGGTATGAAAACCATCCGGTTTAGCCAGCGGCACGCCGGCGAAAAGGTCATAGCTTAGCCGGCGCCACACTGCGCCACGTATGCCCAGCGCGCTGCCCGTCAGCGCTTTTGCGGGCAGATAGCGGGCGCCCGGCCCGGCGATGCGGCCATAATCCACGCCCCAGTAAAGCTCGTGGCCCGATAACAGGTTCCAGGCCAGCTCGTTGCGCCAGACTGCGCCTTTCTCGCCCGACAGCATCTGCTCGCCATCGAAGCCGCGCACGGTATAGCGTCCGGCTATCGCCAGCCGATCCTGCGGCGTCAGCGCGTCTCCGCTCCATTGCCCTCGTAAGCTGGTGTTGTAGCGCCAGGCAGCGGACAACGGCAGGTTAAAGCTGAGGTCGCCGGTGAAGATCGAAGCGCGGGCGCTGCCGCCGCCGAACTGCTCTTCCGGCGCGGGCCGTGCATTAAACAAACCGGTGCCTCTGCGCCAGTTCAGGTTTGCGTCCACAGTCGCGTTGCCGAAGTAGCTACGCTGGTTTAGTCCCAGCTCCCAACCCGCCGTGCGGCGCTGCTGCTGTCCAATGTCAATGCCGTTGACCGCGTTGGTGGAGTGACGCCGCCAGAGGCGAAAATTGAGCGTGGTTTTATGCGACTGATTGCGAAACAGCAGCCGGGAAAGCGCCAGCTGGGCGTTCTCGCTTTCGCCGCTGTAGGTCAGCGTGTCGTTGGCGCTGGCGATATTCTGGTGATAGCGATAGCTATTGTAATTGGCGGAGAAGAGCCAGTAACCGGCCGGAATGCTGTAATTAAAGGTTTTTGAGCGGCTGGCGAAAGGGCCGGGCTGCAGCAGATCTTTCCCTAAGCTGAGGTAAAAGAGATCGCTATGCGCGAAAGGCGCGTCAATCGAGAGCGTGGCCGAGCCCTGATATTTGCCGGTGCTTTTCGCGCCGCTGTCGTCAAGGCCGAGGTTCAGATGCACCGGACGGCTTTCCCGCCAGTCGACAGCCAGGTCGCTGGTGGCTTCCTGTCGGCCCGGTTCAATTTTTATCTCCGCGTTCACGCTGGGTACACGCCTGAAATTTTCCAGCGCCTGCTCAATATCCCGTAGATTAAGGATATCGCCTGAGGCGGTCGGCACAGCGTTCCATAGCCGCGCGCGCCAGGAAACGGGAGGCTCAAAAAAGATCCTGTCGATGCGGCCAGGCTGCAGCGTCAGCGTCAGCACGCCCGTGGTTAAATCCTGCTCCTGCGCCATAACGCGCGTGGTGACAAAACCCTTTTCCAGAATCAGGTTCTGCACTTTATTGATGGTCAGCAAAATGCCCTGCGCGCCCAGGCAGCGGCCTTTCGCCAGCGCCGCCGCCTTCAGCGCCCACTGGAAACGTTCGGCGCCATCGCCGTTCAGACGCAGAGTATGGATCGGGAAACAGGGACGCTCGCTCAGCGGATAATAGGGCAGCGTGGCCGTCGGCCGCTCAAGGCGGATATCGCTGTCAGTTTTGTTTTGCTGCTGCAGCGCGCGTTCTCTCTCCTGCTGGCGCGTTTGCTCGCGCGCGTCGATTTCTGCGGCGTTTTGTTGAATATCAGCAGCGGTTGTCGCGGCGAAAAGCGAATTATAAGGCGCCAGCAGAAACAGCCACAGGCAAACCCTGCCAGTTCCGGCAATACAAAGCTTCATCCATGAATTTCCTTGTCAGTAACGTTCAACTGCGGCGCTATAAAGCGCTGATAAATAGGGGACTCTATCGTCAGGCTGCAGTAAAAAATCCGTCTTATGGCGGCGGATTATTCAATAAGTCAAATCTGAAATCAATCACTGAGTGGCTATTAATCGGGCTAAAGACGAGGTTTTTTTAAGCGAATTAATAGCTCAGGCAGAGAAAGAAACGGGGAAATTAAGCTGACCACGACAGAAAGCGCGGTGATAAAAGGCGTTATTACGAACGATTTGGCGCGGGAAGATTGGGGCAGTCGCCGGGAGAGTTTCCCGACGACCGGAACGATTAGCGCGGCGTTGCCTGCCAGCCGCCGCCAACGGCGGCGATCAGCTGCACGCTGGCGACCCACTGCGTACTTTGCAGCGACAGCAGGCTTTGCTGCTGGCTGAGGCTGCTGTTTTCGGTGGTGGCGACGTCAAGATAATCAATCATGCCCGCTTCATACTGATTGCGGGTGACGCGCGCCGACTCCTGCGCCGCTGCGGTGGCGCGCTGCTGAGCGACGATCTCATCCTGCAGGGTATTCAGCTCTACCAGATAGTTTTCCACTTCCTGGAAACCGGTCAGCACCGCCTGGCGATAGGCGGCGACGTCGGCGTCATAGGCCGCTCTCGCCTGCTCCACCTTCGACGAGGTCGCGCCAAAGTCCAGCAACGTGCCGCTTAGCGACGGGCCGAGCGACCAGACGCGGTTCGGCAGCGACAGCAGGTTATGCAACGCCGAGCCGGTGAAGCCGCCGCTGGCGCTGAGGGTTAAGTCGGGATAGTAGCCCGCAATCGCCACGCCGACCGCTGCATTAGCGGCGGCCACGTTGCGTTCGGCATAGGCGATATCCGGACGGCGCTCCAGCAGCGTTGACGGCACAGTTTGCGGGATGGCGGGCAGCGTGGCGGTTATCTCTTTGGCCGCCGGCAGGCTGAACTCCGCTGGCGTTTTACCCATCAGGATGGCGATAGCATGTTCGGTCTGCGCGCGCTGCCAGCTGAGATCCAGCGCCGAAGCGCGCGCGCTCTCCAGCTGCGTCTGCGCCTGAGCCAGCGTGCCGCGGGATTCGCTGCCCGCCTGATATTTGTTGTTGATCACGTTCAGGTAACGCTGATAAGCCGCGACGCTTTCCTCATAGAGCGCAATCTGCCTGTCCATAATACGTAGCTGAAAATAGTCCTGCGCCAGTTCGGACTGGGCGCTAAGCGTGATATTCGCCAGTTCCGCCTCGCTCGCCTGCGCGCTGGCTTTGTTCTCTTCCAGCGTGCGCCGCAGCTTGCCCCAGAGATCCAGCTCCCAGCTGGCGCTGGCCTGGAGCGAATGGCTGTCGCTGACGGTTCGCTGGCCCGTTCCGGTGGCGGCGCTGCCGCTGCGCGTGGAGGAGCCGCTGTAGGTGGCGCTGGGGAACAGATCCGAACGGGATTCGCTAACCAGCGCCCGCGCCTGGCGATACTGCGCCTCATACTGCGCTACGTTCTGGTTAGAGATGGATACCTGCTTCAGCAGGCCGCTCAGCGTGTCGTCGTGATAGACCGCCCACCAGTCGCCTTTGCTCTGTGCATCCTGCGGCGAGGCTTCGCGCCAGCCCTTCGCTTCTTTATAGTGCGTCGGCACGTTCACCGCCGGACGATGATAGTCGGGGCCAACGGCGCAGCCGCTCAACAGCAGCGCCAGCACAACAGGCGTTAACGCGCGGCGCGCGGTCAAGGTTGGTAACTTTTTCATTGTCATCATTAAGCTCTTAAACGCGCCCACTGGCGTTTGGTCGCGCGGCTGGCGCGATCGAGGTAAAGGTAAACCACCGGCGTGGTGAACAGCGTCAGCAGCTGGCTCAGCGCCAGGCCGCCTGCGATAGCCAGGCCCAGCGGGCTGCGCAGATCGGCATCGCCGCCGCTGCCCAGCGCCAGCGGCAGCGCGCCGAAGAAGGCGGCCAGCGTGGTCATCATAATCGGCCGGAAGCGCATCAGGCAGGCCTGGGTAATCGCCTGCTGCGGCGAGAGGCCCTGGTTGCGTTCGGCGGCCAGCGCGAAGTCGATCATCATAATGGCGTTCTTTTTCACGATGCCGATCAGCAGCAAAATGCCGATCAGCGCGATCACCGTCAGCTGCGTGTTGGTCAGCAGCAGCAGCAGTAGCGCGCCAACCCCGGCGGAAGGCAGCGTGGAGAGAATGGTCAGCGGATGAATATAGCTTTCATAGAGCATACCGAGCACGATATAGACGGCGGCCAACGCGGCAAGGATCAGCCAGGGCATAGAAGCGGTGAGATCACCAAAGGCTTTCGCCGTGCCCTGGAAGCCGGCCTGGATATCGCCCGGCAGCGCGATTTTCGCCATCGCGGCTTTGATCAATGCCGAAGCCTGCTCCAGCGAGACGCCGTCCGCCAGGTTAAAGGCGATGGTGCTGGTAGCGGACTGGCCCTGATGCGCGACCGACAGCGGCGCGTTGGCACCGCTAAAGCTGGCAAAGGCGGAAAGCGGCACCTGGTCGCCGGAATCGTTGACCACGTAAAGCTCGTTAAGCATCTGCGGATCGCGCGTGTAAGCATCCTGCAATGACATCACCACGTGATACTGATTCAGCGTTTTATAGAGCGTGGCGACCTGACGCTGCGCAAAAGCGTTATTAAGCAGCGTATCGATCATATTCACATCCACGCCAAGCCTTGTGGCGCGATCGCGATCGATGTTGATCATCACTTCCTGCCCGCCGGTTTGCGAGTCGGAATCGACGCTGGTCAGCTGCGGGATCGCTTCCAGCGCCGCTTTGACCTTCGGCGTCCAGATACGCAGCGTCTCCAGATCGTCCGCCTGCAGGCTGTACTGGTAGCTGGCGTTGGCGCTGCGTCCGCCGATATGAATATCCTGCGCCGCCATCAGAAACAGCTCTACGCCCGGAATATTGCGCGTTTTGCCGCTCAGCCGGTTGGCGACCTCCGTGGCATTGGCGTCGCGCTGGTCGAAATCTTTCAGGTGCACGAAGAAGTTGGCGGTATTACGCGAGCCGAACGCGCCGCTGCCCATTGAGGACATCACGCCGTCCACCGCCGGGTCCTGCTGGATCATTTTGGCGAACGCTTCCATTTTCGGTTTCATCGCCTGGAAAGAGACGTTCTGGTCGGCGCGCAGCATCCCCATCAGCAGGCCGGTATCCTGATTAGGAAAGAAGCCTTTCTGCACTACCGAATAGAGAAACAGGTTCAGGATCACGGTCAGCACCAGGCTGAACAGCGTCAGCCGCTGGTGGCGCATCACCCAGTTCAGCGCGCGGGCATAGGCTGCCAGCAGCCGGTTCAGGCCGTTTTCAATCGCCTGATAAAGCGGATGCGGCCTTTTGGTCACCTCGGGTTTGCGCTTCAGCAGCCGCGAGCAGAGCATCGGCGTCAGGCTCAGCGACACCACCATCGAGATAATCAGCGACACGGTCAGCGTGACCGCAAATTCGCGGAACAGGCGGCCAACGATACTGCCCATCAGCAAAATCGGAATAAACACCGCCACCAGCGACAGCGTCATTGAGAGCACGGTGAAGCTGACCTCGTTGGCCCCTTTCAGCGCGGCGCGCACCGGACTTAAGCCCTCTTCGATATAGCGCGTGATGTTTTCCAGCACCACTATCGCGTCGTCCACCACAAAGCCGGTGGCGATAATCAGCGCCATCAGCGACAGGTTATCCAGGCTGTAGCCGAGCAGATACATCACCGCACAGGTGCCGATCAGCGAAACCGGCAGCGCCAGCGCGGGAATGGCAACCGCCTGGAGATTGCGCAGGAAGACAAAGACCACGCCAATCACCAGCAGCATGGCGATCAGTAGCGTTTCTTCGGTGTCATAAAGCGAGGCGCGGATGTTGGGCGAACGGTCAACCACGATCTGTAACGACACGTCGGCGGGCAGATCTTTCTCCAGCGCGGGCAGCTGCGCCTTGATGGCGTCAATGGTTTTCAGCATGTTGGCGCCCGCCTGGCGCGTCACGCCGATCATTACCGACGGCGAACCGTTGTAGTAGCCGACGTTGTACTGATCCTCTACCGAATCGTAAACGGTGGCGACATCGCTAAGCCGGATAGCGCGGCCGTTCTGATAGCTGACCACCAGATCGCGATACTGCTTCGCGCCGTCCAGCTGGCTGTTGCCGTCGATAACCCAGGCGCGATCGCTTCCCTGCAGCATGCCTTTCGGCAGGTTGCTGGTACTGTTGGCAATCGCGGATCTGACCGTGTCCAGCGAAACGCCCGCGTGGGTCAGCTGCTGCGGCTGCAGATCGATGCGCACGGCGGGAAGCGCGCTGCCCATCAGCGACACGTCGCCGACGCCCTGCACCTGGGCGATCTTCTGATCGATTTTGCTTTCGGCGATATCGTAGAGATCGCCTTTGGAACGGGTCGTCGAGGTCAGCGCCAGCATCACGATCGGCGCGTCGGACGGGTTGGCTTTACGGTAGGTGGGCAGCGACGGCATGCTGCTCGGCAACAAACTGCGCGAAGCGTTGATCGCCGCCTGCACATCGCGTGCTGCCCCGTTGATATCGCGGCTCAGCTCAAACTGTAAAATGACATTGGTGGAGCCCTGCGAGCTGCTGGAGGTCATTTCGCTGATGCCCGCAATCTGCCCCAGCGCGCGCTCCAGCGGCGTGGCGACCGTGGCCGCCATCGTCTCGGGACTGGCGCCAGGCAGGCTGGCGGAAACCATGATGGTCGGAAAGTCGACCTGCGGCAGCGGCGCGACCGGCAGCAGCCGATAGCCCAGCGCGCCCAGCAGCAGCAGCGCCAGCGTCAACAGCAGCGTGGTGACCGGCCTAAAAATAAAGAAGCGCGTGATGCTCATCGGGCCGTCCTGCGCAGACGGCGGCGCGCGCGTTCAGCCAGGCGATCGAACCACAGGTAGATCACCGGCGTGGAGAACAGCGTCAGCACCTGGCTGAAGATCAGGCCGCCGACGATGACCAGCCCCAGCGGCTGCCGCAGCTCCGCGCCGGAACCGGAGGCCAGCATCAGCGGCAGCGCGCCTAACAGCGCCGCCATCGTGGTCATCAGAATCGGCCGGAAGCGCAGCAGACAGGCCTGGTGAATTGCCTCGCGCGGGCTGAGATGCTGCTTTTTCTCCGCATCGAGCGCAAAGTCGATCATCATAATGGCGTTCTTTTTCACGATGCCGATCAGCAGTATCACGCCGATTAACGCGATCAGGCTGAACTCCGTGTTCGCCAGCAGCAGCGTCAGCAGCGCGCCGACCGCCGCGGAAGGCAGCGTGGAGAGAATGGTGACCGGATGGATAAAGCTTTCATAAAGAATGCCCAGCACCACATACATGGTCAGCAGCGCCGCCAGGATCAGCCACAGCGTGTTGCCGGTGGCGCTCTGGAAAGCCTCGGTTTCGCCCTGATAGCGCAGCGTGATGCTGGAGGGCAGCTGCAGGTTTTGCTGCGTTTCCGCGATAGCTTTTTGCGCGTCTTCCAGCGAGTAGCCGTCGTTGAGGTTGAAGGAAACGGTGACCGCCGGGAACTGGTTTAGCCGCATATGCACCAGCGAGCCAATGCGCTGATGGATAGTGGCAACAGAGGTCAGCCTTACCATACCGCTGGTCGACGAAGAAGCGCTGCTATCGTCGGTGGAAGAAGCCGAAGACGAACTGCTGGCCGAAGAAGATGTGCCGCTGTCCGAGGATGTGGAGCCGGAAGCCGCCAGCCAGATATCCTCAAATGAGGCCGGAGACTGCTGATACTGCGGCGCGACTTCCAGCACCACGCGGTACTGGTTCGACTGGGTAAAGATGGTGGAAACCAGCCGCTGGCCGAAGGCATTGTAGAGCGCGGTATCCACATCCGCGGCGGTAATGCCGTAGCGCGCCGCCGCATCGCGGTTCAGCTCGACGTAAGCGACCTGGCCCTGATCCTGTAAGTCGCTGACCACGGAGCTGAACTCCGGCCGTTTCTCCAGCGCGGCCACCAGCTTCGGCGACCAGGTCACCAGCTTTTCGCTGTCGGCGTCGTCCAGCGAGAACTGATAGCGATCCGGCGTGACCCGATCGTTAACCGTTAAGTCCTGCGCGGCCTGCATATAAAGCTGAATGCCCGGCACGTTTTTGGTGGCCTGCTGAAGCTCGGCAATCACCTTATCGGCGCGCTCGTCGCGTTCGTCAAAAGACTTCAGATTAATTTGCAGCCGTCCGCTGTTGAGGCTGGTGTTGTTGCCGTCGATGCCGATGGTGGAAGAGAGGCTCTCTACCGCCGGATTTTTCAGCACGATAGCCGCCAGCTGCTGCTGCCTTTTCGCCATCTCACCAAAGGAAACATCCTGCGAGGCGACGGTGACGCCCTGAATCAAACCGGTATCCTGCGCCGGGAAAAAGCCCTTCGGAATAAACAGGTAAAGCAGCGCGGTCAGCGCCAGTGTCGCCAGCGCCACCAGCAGCGTCAGCCGCTGATGGTTGAGCACGATGGTCAGCAGGCGATCGTAACCGGCCACCAGCTTATCGAAAAACTGGCCGCCTTTGCGGTAGAAGCGGCTCTGCTTCTCCTCGGGAATATGGCGCAGCAGATAAGCGCAGAGCATCGGCGTGAGCGTCAACGACACCAGCATCGACACCAGGATAGAAACCGCCAGCGTAATGGCGAACTCGCGGAAGAGTCGCCCAACCACGTCGCCCATAAACAGCAGCGGGATCAGCACCGCAATCAGCGAGAAGGTCAGCGAGATAATGGTGAAGCCGATCTGCGCCGAGCCTTTCAGCGCCGCTTCCATCGGCGTTTCGCCCTGCTCCAGCCGCCGCGAGATGTTTTCCACCACCACGATGGCGTCGTCAATCACGAAACCGGTGGCGATAGTGAGCGCCATCAGCGACAGGTTGTTGAGGCTGAATCCGGCGAGATACATTACGCCGAAGGTGCCGACCAGCGACAGCGGCACCGCTACGCTGGGGATTAGCGTCGCCGCCACGTTGCGCAGAAACAGGAAAGTGACCATCACTACCAGCGCGATCGACAGCATCAGCTCAAACTGCACGTCGCTGATAGAGGCGCGGATAGTTTGTGTGCGGTCAGAAAGGATCTGCACCTTCACGCCATCCGGCAGCGCGGCCTGCAGCGTCGGCAGCTGCTTTTTGATGTTGTCGACCACGGAAATCACGTTGGCGCCCGGCTGGCGCTGCACGCTGATAATAATCGCCGGGCTGTTGTTAGCCCAGGCCGACTGATAACTGTTCTCCGCCGCTTCTTCTATATGGGCGATGTCCTTCAGCCGCAGCGCCGCGCCGTTCTGATAAGTCAGGATCAGGTTGCCGTATTCGTCGGCGGTGCGCAGCTGATCGTTGGCGTCGATGGTGATGGAGTGATATTTGCCGTCGAAGCCGCCTTTGGAGCCGTTGACGTTGCTGTTGCCGATCAGCGTGTTGACGTCTTCCAGCGTCAGCCCGTGCGCCGCCAGCGCTTTCGGGTCCATCTGCACGCGGATAGCGGGCTGATGGCCGCCCGCCAGCGTCACCATGCCGACGCCGGAGATCTGCGACAGCTTCAGCGCCACGCGCGTGTTGATCAGATCCTGCACTTTGATCAGCGGCAGCGTATCGGAGCTGGCCGCCAGGGTGATTACCGCCGTATCCGCCGGGTTGACCTTTTTATAGGTCGGCGGATTGGGCAGATCGGAAGGCAGCAGGCTGTTGGCGGCGTTGATCGCCGCCTGCACTTCCTGCTCCGCCACGTCCAGCGACAGATCCAGCGAGAACTTCAGCGTGATTACCGACGATCCGCCAGAGCTGCTGGAGGCCATCTGGCTTAAGCCCGCCATCTGCCCGAGCTGCCTTTCCAGCGGCGCAGTGACGCCGGTCGCCATCACGTCCGGGCTGGCGCCGGGATAGAGCGTGGTGACCTGAATAGTCGGATAATCCACCTGCGGCAGCGCGGAGGTAGAGAGAAATTTATAGGCGAAGATGCCGGAGATCAGCACGCCGATCATCAGCAAAATCGTGGCGACCGGACGCTCGATAAAAAGACGGGACGGGTTCATTTCGCTGTCGCTTTGCCGCTGGCGTTCTGCGTCTCTTCTGCCGAAATCACCGAGACTTTGCTGCCGTTGCTCAGCCGGTCGATGCCCACGGTCACGACCTGCTCGCCCGCCTTCACGCCTTCCAGAATCGCCTGCTGCGTGTCGCCCAGCGTCGGCCCGGTTTTCACCGCGCGGCGCGTGACGGTTTTGTCCGCGTTAATCACGTAAACGAAGCTGCCGTCGCTGCTTAGCTGTAGCGCCTGCGCCGGGATTATCGTCGCCTGCTTCAGCGTGCCGGTTTGCAGCCGCATATTGACGAACTGGTTGGGATAGAGCGCCTCGTCTTTATTATCGAACAGCGCCTTCAGCTCGACGGAACCGGTGCTGGTGTCGATCTGGTTGCTGATAAATTTCACGCTGCCGCTCGCCAGCTGTGCGTCGCCGTTCTGATCGAAGGCGGTAGCGGGCAGCGTCTGGCCGCTGTGCAGCGCCTTAATCAGCGTCGGAATATTGCTCTGCGGCACGCTAAAGGTGACGGCGGCAGGCTGCATTTGCGTGATAGTCACCAGTCCGGTCGTGCTGCTGCTCTGCACCATGTTGCCTTCGTCCACCAGCCGTAAGCCGACGCGACCGGAAACCGGCGCGGTGATGCGTGCGTATTCGATATTCAGCTTCGCCGAGGCGATTTGCGCCTGGTCAGCCTTAACCGCGCCGCGATACTGCCCGACCGTGGCGATTTGCGTGTCCAGATCCTGACGGGAAAGCGAATCCTGCGCATAGAGCTTACGGTAGCGCGCCAGCGTCAGCTCCGCGCTCTGCAGCAGCGCCTGATTCTGGCTGAGGTCGCCCTGATACTGCGCCAGCGTCGCCTCATAGCTGCGCGGGTCAATCTGCGCCAGCAAATCTCCTGCCTTCACCTGCTGCCCTTCCGTGAAGTAAACCTTCATCAGCTGGCCGTCGACGCGACTGGTGACGGTGACGGTGGCGTTAGGGATAACCGTACCCAGCGCGGTGAGATAAACCGGCACGTCGGCGGTAGTGACTTCGCCAGCATGTACCGCCACCGGCCCGGCCATCATCATGCCAGGGCCGCCATGTCCGCCGCCTGGCGGGCCGCCTGCATTTTGCCCCGCGCCGCCGTGCGGCCAGAAGCGCCAGATCAGCAGGGCGGCAAGGATAATCAGAATCGCGATAAGAATTTTTCTTCGGGAGGTTTTTGCTGTTGTCGGGGTCATGAGGCTCAGTCGGATCAAATAAAACAAAGGCGCAGCAGCATGTCGCTACCGCCTGCAAAAAGCCAGGTCACTGTGACCCGGCGTTATTATGAGTGAGCAGGCTGATTAAATTCCATGCTCATAATGTAAGGTTTCCGTTAAACATTGCCGCTAAAAATCGGGTCGGGCGCGAGCTCATCAGGCCCGCGCGCCCGCGCCGTTACGACTTCCAGCCGCCGCCCAGCGCCTTGTACAGCGTAATTTGCTGATTCAGCTGGCCTAAACGGGTGGTAATCAGCGACTGCTGCGCCGCATAGAGCGACCGCTGCGCCACCAGCACGTTGAGATAGTTGTCCACGCCCTGCTGATAGCGAATATGGGCAAAATCGTAGTTGCGCTGGTTGGCCTGCTCGTCCTGTTCGCGCGCGGTCAGCTCATCCTTATAGGTGTCCTGCCCTGCCAGCGCGTCGCCCACTTCTTTGAACGCGGTCTGGATCGCCTTCTCATAGTCAGCAATTTCAATGCGTTTCTGCAAATGGGCGATATCAAGGTTAGCCGAGTTTTTGCCGCCGTCAAAAATGGGCAGATTGATGCTCGGCCCGAACGACCAGGCCGCGGTGCCGCCCTCCAGCAGATGTCCCAGGCTGCTGGACGTGGAGCCGCCGGAGGCGGTCAGGCTGATGCTCGGGAAGAAGGCCGCGCGCGCCGCGCCGATGTTGGCGTTGGCCGCTTTCAGCGTATGCTCGGCGGAAATAATATCCGGGCGGCGCGTCAGCAGATCGGAAGGCAGTCCCGACGGCGTGGCCGGGAAGGCCCAGTTTTTATTCAGCCGCGCGTTTTGCAGCATATCCGCCGGGAGATCCGTACCGACCAGCAGCCTCAGCGCGTTGACGTCCTGACGGACCTGGCGCGTGTAGGAGGCGACGTCAGCCTGCGCGGCGCGCACCGACGTTTCCGCCTGCACCAGATCCTGCTCGCTGCTGACGCCGCCGTCCACGCTGCGTTTGGTCAGGTTGTACGAATCCTGCTGGCTTTTCACCGTTTCCTGCGCCAGCTTCATCAGCTCGTTGTCGGCGCACAGCGAAAGGTAGGCCGACGCGACCTGGGAAATCAGGCTGATTTTTGTGGCCTGCTGCGTCGCCGCCGTCGCCAGATAGCTTTCCAGCGCCTCGTCGCGCAGGCTGCGCAGGCGGCCAAAGAAGTCCAGCTCCCAGGCGCTGACGCCCAGGCTGGTGTTGAACTCGTGATAGGTGACCGGCCCGGTCGAAGCGGTGTTGTAGAGATTGCCCGGCAGATGCGCCGCCGTCTGCGAGCCGCTGGCGCTGATAGACGGCAGCAGCGCCGCCCGATCGATCTGCACCTGCGAGCGCGCCACGTCCACGTTCAGCGCCGCGACGCGCAAATCGCGGTTATTCTCCAGCGCGCTGGCGATAAGCTTATGCATCGTCGGATCGGTGAAAAAGTTCTGCCAGCCGATATCCGCGCCGTTAGCGGCGGTCGCTCCCTGCTGGTCATAGTGAGCCGCTACCGGCAGCGCCGGACGCTGATAGTTGGGCGCCATGGTGCAGCCGCCGAGCAAAAGCGCCGTCGCCAGCGCGGTAAGGGGAAAAAGGTGCCGCATTATTGTTTTACCTCTGTTTTTTTACGGGAAAAGCGCTGTGCGACCACAACGTAGAACATCGGCACAAAGAAGATCGCCAGGAAGGTGGCGGTGATCATGCCGCCGACCACGGCGGTGCCGATAGAGTGCTGGCTGCCCGCGCCCGCGCCGCTGGAAATAGTCAGCGGCAGCACGCCCAGCACGAAGGCCATCGAGGTCATGATGATTGGGCGGATACGCAGTTTGGCCGCTTCCAGCGCCGCTTCGACCAGCCCTTTGCCCTCTTTCTCGTGCAGATCTTTGGCGAACTCCACGATCAGAATGGCGTTTTTCGCCGCCAGGCCGACGGTGGTCAGCAGCCCGACCTGGAAGAAGACGTCGTTTTGCAGGCCGCGCATCAGCACCGCCAGAAGGGTGCCCAGGATTCCCAGCGGCACCACCATGATCACCGAGAACGGAATCGACCAGCTTTCATACAGCGCCGCCAGGCACAGGAACACCACCAGGATCGAGATAGCGTAAAGCGCGCTGGTCTGCGAGCCGGAAGTCTGCTCTTCGTACGACAGGCCGTGCCACTGCACCTTAAAGCCCTTCGGCAATTTGGCGGCGATTTCGTTGACCGCTTTCACCGCGTCGCCCGAGCTGTAGCCGCTGGCCGGCGAGCCCATGATTTCCACCGCCGAAACGCCATTAAAACGCTCATAGCGCGGCGAACCGTACTGCCACTCGCCGCTGCCGAAGGCGGAGAACGGCACCATCTCGCCGCTGGTGTTGCGGAAATACCATTTATTGAGATCGGATGGCGTCACGCGCGAACCGGCATTGCCCTGCAGATAGACCTTCTTCACGCGGCCGTTGTAGATAAATTGATTGACGTAGCTGGAGCCCCAGGCCGTCGAAAGCGTGTCGTTGATATCTTCCAGGCTCAGCCCCAGCGCGCGGGCGCGTTCGTCGTCGATAATCAGGTGATACTGCGGCTCGTCCTCCATGCCGTTGGGTCGCGTCGCGCTCAGACGCTTGTCCTGCGCGGCCATTCCTAAGAACTGGTTGCGCGCCGCCATCAGCGCCGCATGGCCCTGGTTGTTGCTGTCCTGCAGGAAGAAGTCGAAACCGGTGGCGTTGCCCAGCTCCATTACCGCTGGCGGCACCAGCGCGAAGACTTTAGCGTCCTTGAGCGTGGCGAAGTGCGCCATAGTGCGTGCGGCAAGCTTCTGCACCGTCTGGTCGCTGTTGCGCTGCGCCCAGGGCTTCAGCAGCACAAAGGACATGGCGGTGTTTTCGCCGCGTCCCGAAAAGCTGAAGCCGTTCGGCGAGAACACCGAGCTGACTTCCGGCTCGTTTTTCAGCAGCCACGCCTGAATCTCATCCAGCACCTGCTGCGTGCGTTCTGCGGAAGCGTTGGCGGGCAGCGTGGTCTGCATCATCATCACGCCCTGATCCTCATCCGGCAGGAACGAGGTCGGCACGCGGGTAAACAGATAGCCGGTGGCGACCACCAACAGCAGGTAGATCGCCAGGAACAGGTTGCGTCTGGAGATCACCGCGCCGACGCTGTTGGTATAGTGCAGCGTGCCCGCATCGAACTTGCGGTTAAACCAGCCCGCCATGCCGCTGGTTTTGTGATCCGCCGAGCCGGGCTTCAGCAGCGTGGCGCAGAGCGCGGGCGTGAAGATCAGCGCCATCAGCACCGACAGCGCCATCGCCGAAACGATGGTAATAGAGAACTGGCGATAGATAACGCCCGTCGAGCCGCTGAAGAAGGCCATCGGCAGCAGCACCGCCGACAGCACCAGCGCGATGCCGAACAGCGCGCCCTGGATCTGCGCCATCGATTTGAGGGTGGCGGCTTTGGGATCCAGTCCTTCTTCGTGCATCACGCGCTCGACGTTTTCCACCACCACAATGGCGTCATCCACCAGCAGGCCTATCGCCAGCACCATGCCGAACATGGTCAGCGTGTTGATGGTGTAGCCGCAGGCGGAGAGAATGCCGAAGGTGCCCAGCAGCACGACCGGCACCACCATAGTAGTAATCAGCGTGGCGCGCAGGTTTTGCAGGAATACCAGCATCACCAGGAATACCAGGCCGATCGCTTCAAACAGCGTTTTCACGACTTCCTCAATCGAAGCGCTGACCACCGGTGAAGTATCGTAAGGAAACTTCACCTCCACGCCGTCCGGCAGGGAAGATTTAACGTTGTCGACCGTGGCGCGCACCGCGTTGATCGCATCCAGCACGTTCGCGCCGCTGGCCAGGCGCAGCGCCATGCCTACGGAAGGCTTGCCGTTATAGGTGGCGGAGATGCTGTAGTCCTGCGGACCCAAATCGACTTTAGCCACATCTTTCAGACGAACCTGTGACCCGTCCGCATTCACCTTCAGCAGGATATTTTCAAACTGTGCCACGGACTGAAGACGCGTTTTGCCGATAATGGTCGCGCTGAATTTCGCGCCGGGAATGGTCGGTAAACCGGCCAGCTTGCCGCTGGAGATCTGCACGTTCTGCTGAGTGATAGCGGTGGAAACATCGCTGGGGATCAGCTGATATTTGTAGAGTTTGGCCGGATCCAGCCAGATGCGCATGCCGTATTCGGAGCCCATCACCAGGAAGTCGCCAACGCCTTTGGTGCGCGCCACCTGATCTTCCAGTTTCGAAACCAGCAGATCGGCCAGATCGCCGTTGCTCATCTTGCCGTTGGTGGAGATCAAACTGACCACCAGCATAAAGTTGGCCTGATATTTACGGACGTTGATGCCCTGCTGCGTCACCTCGGTCGGCAGCTGCGACTCGGCCAGCGAGACTTTGTTCTGCACCTGCACCTGAGCGGTATCCGGATCGGTGCCCTGGTTGAAGGTGACGATGATAGTGGCGCTGCCGTCGCTGTTGCTCTGCGATTCGATATAGCGCAGGTTGTCGATGCCGTTCAGCTGCTGTTCAATCACCTGTACCACGGTGTTCTGCGCGGTTTCGGCGCTGGCGCCCGGATAGGTCACCTGAATGGAGATGGCGGGCGGCGCGATGTTCGGATACTGGTTGATCGGCAGCTTGAGGATCGCAAGAAAGCCGACCAGCATCACGATAATCGCCACGACCCAGGCGAAGATCGGGCGCTCGATAAAGAATTTAGACATGGGTTTCCCTTACTGCGCCGAAGGATCGGTTGTGGTCAGATTGGCCTGCGGCGCGGCTTTCGCCTGCGCTTCCGTCGGCTGAACCCTGCTGCCGGATCGCACATCCTGCAGCCCGTCCACCACGACGCGGTCGTTGGCCTTCAGCCCGGAGGTCACCAGCCATTTGTCGCCGATCATCTCGCCGGTCGTAATGCTTTGCTGCGCCACGCTGTTGTCCGCCTGCACCACAAAGACGTAAGGCTTGCCTTTGGTGTCGTGCATGATCGCTTCCTGCGGCGCCAGAATGCCCTGTTCGGCGACGCCCTGCGGGAAGCTGGCATGCACGAACATGCCGGGCAGCAGCACGCGTTTCGGGTTCGGGAAGGCGGCGCGCATAGTGACGCTGCCGGTGCCCTGATCGACCGTGACTTCCGAGAACTCCAGCCTGCCCTCCTGCTCGTAAGCCGAACCGTCTTCCAGCTTTAGCTTCACCGCTGCAGCGTTGTCGCCTGCCGCCTTCAGCTTGCCTTCCGCCAGCGCGCGGCGCTGACGCAGCAGATCCTGGGAAGATTCGCTGACGTCGACATAAATAGGATCGAGCTGCTGGATGGTGGTGAGATAGCTGCTCTGGCCGTTGGTGACCAGCGCGCCTTCGGTGGAGAGCGAGCGGCCGATATGCCCGGCGATCGGCGCGCGCACTTTGGTGTAGTTAAGATTGACCCGCGCGGTTTCCAGATCGGCCTGCGCTTCCCGCGCGGCGGCAACGGCGTCGTCATAGGTCTGTCCGCTGATGGCGTGCGCGGCGGCCAGCGGCTTATAGCGCTGCGCCAGTTTATTGGCGTTGACCAGCGTCGCTTCGGCCTTGTCGTAAGCTGCCTGATAGCTGGCGGGATCGATCTGATACAGCGGATCGCCCGCCTTGACTTCCGCGCCTTCCTTAAACAGGCGCTTAAGGATGATGCCACTGACCTGCGGACGAACTTCCGCCGTTCGCACGGCCGTGGTGCGGCCCGGCAGTTGGGTAAACAGCGTCACCGGCTCGCTGTGCAGCGTGACGACGCCGACGGAAAGCGGCTTGTCGCTGGTGGGCGCGGCGTGCTGGTCGCAGGCGGCCAGCATCAATATCAGGCTCGCGGAAAGGATCTTCAGGCGCATGGTGGGGTCTCAACAGAGTGAACTGAAATAGTAACGAGAGTGATTATTCTCATAAAAGAGGCTAATTATAGAGGGGCGGCTGAGTTACCAGTGTTAAGTTTTCGCTAATTTAGTTATCCAAAAGCTTCCAGTTAGCGCCTGACAGGAAAACAGTCTGTGCTGTTGAGGGACACCAGCAGAAAGCAGGCTGACATACTGTTTCCCTGATGCAGAATATCGGTCAGAAGTTGTATGCTCTTTTGTTTATGTCATGACGTCAGCAAAGGAATAACGATGCCAGCAGAAATCCGTGAGAGTAAAATTACCGGCATCAAGGCGGGTAAAGATGTCGTTATCTATCAACCAGCGAATATTTATGGCTGTACGTTAGAGGATGGCGTTTTTGTTGGCCCTTTTGTCGAGATCCAGCGCCATACGGTAGTGGGAGCAGGAACTAAAATTCAGTCGCACTGCTTTATTTGCGAATATGTCACCATAGGACGCGACTGTTTTATCGGGCACGGCGTAATTTTCGCTAACGATATGTTTCGCCAGGGCCGTCCCGATCCTGACAGCGACAGCTGGGGGCGCATCACTCTCGGCAATAACGTTTCTGTTGGCAGCGGCGCGAAGATCCTGGCCGTAACTATTTGCGACGGCGCGGTGATTGGCGCTGGCAGCGTGGTTACCCGCGATATTCTGCGCAAGGGCGTTTATGCGGGCAATCCGGCGCGGCTGCTGCGGGAACTGTAGCGCCTGAAAAAAAAGCTGGCCCTGGGCCAGCTTTTCAACTCAGAACGCGATATCGACGCCGCCGCGGAAGACTGATTCGTCGCCCTTCTCCGCTATGTGCTTATCCGCCCGCAGGAACAGCCGCGCGTCTCTGGCTTTGCCTACATCCAGCCTTACACCGTACCACTGCGAATCTCTGTCCAGCGTCATGCCCGGAATAGAGAAGCTTTCGCCTTCCGCTCCCGTGCCTGTCCACCTGGCGGTGACATCCAGAGAAGGATTGGTAAAGGCATGCTGATGCTCGCCATATACCGACAGCAGCGACCACCACTGGCCGACATCAATCAGCTGCGAGCTCAGGTTCAGTCCGGTCAGGCCTACCGTGCGGCTGTAGCGTTCGCTGTCGCCTTCCAGACCCAGCGCGCCGCCCTTGTCGCTGAAGTCGCCGGTGTAGAGCTGGCTCAGCTTCATGCCGACATAGGGCTGCAGCGTCAGGCGATCGATCGGCGACCAGCGATAGCCGGTTTTCACCAGCGCCTGCCAGCTGTCGTTGCTCGTCTCTGAAGAGGTTGAGCGCACGCCGTTCAGCAGCATTACGCGATCGAGATCGGTATCGCCATGCTGATAGCTCAGATTGCCCTGCCAGAACCACTCCGGCGTCACGGCATACTGGCCGTAGAGCATCACGCCCTGCAGGCTGTTGGTGCTGTTGCCGCCGCTGCCTTCATAGCTGGCGCGGATTTCGCTGTCGGTGACGGCAGCGCCCAGCCTTAAGCCCGGCACGTCGAAGCTGCTGTCCACGCCGATTGCCGTGGTGTTGGTGCGGTAGTGGCTGCCCAGATAGCCATCCTGCTGCAGATCGCCGTGCAGCGTGCCGGTTTCCGCCCATACGCCGTAGTTCTTCTGCCGCTCGGGATCGAGACGGTTGCTCAGCAGCTGGTTCTGATAATCCAGGCTGTTAAAAAGAATCGCGTTGCCGCTGGCGTGCGCCTGGCCGGAAAGCGAGTCCAGCACCGCTTCGGCGGCCGCGCCGCTACCGATCCTCTGGAAAGCGGCCGCATCCTGCAGCAGCTCGCTTTGCTGTGCGGAAAGAGCCGACTGCGTCGAGAGCCTGTCCGCAACCTGCAGCGCTTTTTCAACGTTCGCCGCGCTTCGCAGAGTCGCCGCGCCGCTCAAACCTGCCGCCTGCGCCGCCTGTAAGGTATTTACCCGCTGGAAATGGCCGGTAACACTGTTGGCGCTGTAATCCACCGAGCCTTTCAGGAACACGCCAGTATCGACGCTGGTGAACTGGCCGCTGACGCCCTGACCGCTTTGCAGCAGCGACTCGTTGGTCTGTACGATATAGGTATCAGACGGCAGCGTAACCTGCAGCGCGCCGTTTAGCGTCGCCGGCCCGGCTACCGTCAGCGGCTGCGACAGCGTAATACGCAGCGTGCCGTCGGCGCTTTGCTGGTAGCTGCCAACCACATGCAACGCGCCGGCGGCAGTCGTCACTACCGTTCCCTGATTGCTCAGGTTGCCGTTAATCCTGCCCGCGCCCGCCAGCACGCCGCTGCCGGTCACGCGCACATCGCTGGCGACGCTGCCGTCGATGTAAAGCGTGTTGCTTTTAACCTGAGTCGCACCGGCATAGGTGTTATTACCGGTAAGCCGCAGCACGCCGCCCGCATTGCTGGCGCCGCTGACGATCAAACCGCCATCGCCGCTGATATCATTGGCGAAAACGTAGTCGCCGTAGGTCAGCGCAGCGGTGAAATCGTCGCCGTAGAACATACCCGGCCCTTTCAGCGCCTTATCAACATTGACGTTGCCCCAGCCGAAAGTGCTGTTATAAGGACGGCCATTCGCGGTATCGGCGCTGATTCCCGCCACGGCATCGCTGTGATAATCCGCTGTGGTCAGCAAAGTTTGCTGAAGGTTATAACCGGTCATCCACGGGAACTGCGCCGAGACTCTGGAAGCGGCACCGGTTACGCGCGGCGCGGCGAAAGAGGTGCCGTATTTACGGGCCAGCGTACCGTTATCCTGCAGATAGTCGGCATAGCCCGGCGCCGCCAGGCACCACGCGGCCGCATCGCCACAGGCATCGAAAACAAACAGCTCCGGCGGACGACTTCCCTGCGCCACCGTATAGCCAGGCACATAGCCGGTAACGGCGATCAGCCCTTTTTGCAGGCTGGCGTCATTGTAAATCAACGGGATCTGGGCGTTTGGCGAAGGCGTTGAGGTGCCGTTGTTGCCGGTTACTACCACACCCAGCGCATCGGCATTGACGATGCTGCTTAAACTGTCGCGCAGCAGATCGTAACGCCCGCTTGTCCGGGCGCTTTGCTGCTGCGCCACGGTCGATAAACGCTCGCTGGAAGCGTAAGACATGTTAATTATTTTTACGCCGTTATTGAGTAGCCCGCTGATGGCTTTATTCGTATCCGAGTAATAAAACTGGTTATTACTGGAAGCCTGCGCTATCCACAATTCGCTGTCCGGCGCAACGCCGCCAGCGAAGGCGCCGCTGGCGATCCCGGCCGCAGTCAATGCCACCAGGGTACCGTGTCCGGCCTGCCCCATATTATCGTTCAGGCTTTGGCTGCCGCCGGATAAATAGGAGGCAAAATGCACGTTGTCGTAATTGATGTCAGAACGACCGGAAGCCAGCCCGGAGTCGACAATGCCCACTTTGACTTTGCCGTAAGTCACTACCGGCGAAACCGGCGTCGGCGCTGAATCCGTGTTCGGCGTCGAATCGGTGATGGACGTGGTTTCTTTGGTTGGCGTTGGTTCAACAACGGGTGTCGGCGTTGGCGTTGGCGTTGCGTTCAGCGTTTCGTTGCTTCCGCCGCCGCCGCCGCCACCGCCGCCGCATCCTGTAAGCAACAGCGTACTGATTAAAACAGCCAGTAATGACAGCTGAGAAGGCGCGGACAAGGTCGGTGTAATTCTGGTAATTTGCACGGATATCCTCTTTGATCGCCATTGCAGAAGGTAGAGCTATCCATGCTTGAATTTATACAGTTTAGATCCCAACTGGAGAGATAACAGATATTGATAGTTTAAAAGATCAAGGCTTTTCCAATTATGAGAAAAGCTGATGCTTTGATGGGCTATTCGGTGATTAAAGTTGTGCGACGGGAAGGGAAAAAAGGCGTAAAAAAACCCACGTCTTAGCGTGGGCTGGAGGTTGACGCTCTTATCGCGTCAGGCCGCCTGCGCGTTTACGCAGATTTCTGTTGGCCACCAGGATCAGGTTCCGCTGTGCGTGGAATAGAGCGCGTCCGGCGCCACGTTCATATGCTTGAGCACCGGGCCGATAATATTACCGAAGACCGGCGCGGCCACCGAGCCGCCGAAGTGATCGCCTGCCGTTGGATGGTTGATCATGATGACCAGCGCGACCTGCGGGTTGCTGGCGGGCGCCACGCCTGCGGTATAGTTGATATAGCCGCCGTCATATTTGCCGCTGGCGCCCATTTTCTCCGCGGTACCGGTTTTAATCGCCAGGCGATAGCCGGGAACAGCTGCGCGAACGCCACTGCCGCCAGGCAACGCGTCGCTCTCCATCATATGAATTACCGAGCGCACGATATCTTCATCCGCGACCCGTTTACCGATAACCGGCGGCGTCACTTTGGTGATAGAAAGCGGACGATAGACACCGAAAGATCCCAGCGTGGCGTATTCACGCGCTATCTGTAGCGGCGTGACGCGCAGACCATAGCCGAAGGAGAAAGTGGCGCGCTCGATATCGGCCCAGCGCTCGCGATGCAGCGGGAAATAGCCCACGCTTTCGCCGGTCAGTCCCAACCCGGTGGGTTTCCCCAGGCCGAAAGAGTGAAAGGTGTTGACCAGTACTTCCGCCGGCATCGCCAGCGCGATATGAGAAACGCCGATATCGCTCGATTTTTGCAGGATGCCGGTCATCGTCAGGCGCGGCCAGTGACCGACGTCGCGGATCAGATGGCCGTTGACGCGGTAAGGCGTGGTGTCCAGCACCGAATCAGGACGCACCAGCTTGCGCGCCAGCCCTTCCATCACCACCAGCGGTTTGACCGTTGAACCCGGCTCGTAGCTGTCGTTGATCGCCGCATTGCGCATCTGCGCTGGCGAAACGTTGCTGAAATTATTTGGGTTATAGGAAGGATAGGACGCCATTCCCAGAATTTCGCCGGTATCGATTTTAACCAGCACCGCCGCGCCCGAATCGGCTTTATTCAGCAATACGCCGTCGCGCAGCTTAGTGTACAGCGTGTACTGGTCGAATTTATCAATGCTGAGCTGCACCGTTGGCGGCTGGCGAGGCGGCTCATAGTTGATCATGGCGATGATATTGCCGTGAGCGTCCTGACGATATTTCTCTACGCCCGACGTTCCCTGCAGGACTTTATCGAAGCCTTTTTCCAGGCCGTTCAGGCCGGTATTGTCCGCGCCAACGATGCCGATAAGCGGCGCCGTGGCTTCGCTCATCGGGTAGAAGCGGCTGTCGTCATAAACGGTGGAAATACCGGTCAGATGCAGTTTGGCGATATCTTTAGCGATGCCAAGCTCGATCTTATGACCTAAATAGAGAAAGCGACGATTAGGGTTGGCTTTGATTTGTCGGGCGATCTCTTCGGGACGCTGATCCAGCGCGTTGGCCAGATATTCCCATTTCGCGCTGGTAAAATCGGGGTTTGCTTCCAGTACGCGCTGCGGATCGGCGATGATGTCACGCGAAGGCACGCTCAGCGCCAGCGCTTCGCCGTTACGATCCAGCAGCGTGCCGCGATTGGCAGGAATCGTCACCGTACGCAGCGATCGCTCGTCCGCCTGCTTTTCCAGCATGGGATGGTTGATCAGCTGTAGATCGCCGACCCACACCAGCAGCAACAGCATCGAAGCGAAGACGCCAAGACAGATCAGGCGAAAGCGTGCGGGATGAAAAGGCGTTTTGGCCTGGTCTTTAGCCAGTGATTTTTTTAAGCGGGGCATGACTCTTCTGTCGGCGAAATAGCGAGTAACTGACCGGGAGTTATACAAAAAATGCGGGAGCGATAACAGAAAAACTGTGTTTCAGATCGTGATTGTTGCCGTACGGTTTACCCGATAAAAAGAGCCACAGCCCGGCTCAGTCGTTGGCGCAGCGGATAAAAAAAACCTGCGCGTCTGCGCAGGTCGGTGAAACAAAATAGCTTTTGATGTTCACCCATCAATACCTCTGGGACTTCAACTGTAGCAACGGCCTACGCGCGCTCGCTACTGCGCATTCGCAACAGTTGCCCGCAAAATGTAACCAGCCATGTGATTTCTGTGGAGTTTTGAAACGTCATCGGCCTGTCAGCGTCAGAACATCCCGCACCAGCGGGATGTTTATCAGGCCTCAGGAGGACAAAAAGAGTTTGATGATTGCCGGGATAGCAGGAATGAGCTGGGCAAAAATCACCGCGCTGACCATCCACATAATGATCGAATTTTTCGCTTCGCTGATTAAAGTGCGGGTATCGCTAATGGCGATTTTCAGGTTGGTCACTTCTTCCTTGAGCGTGCCGGTATTCTCTTTCACCTCTTTACTGAGCGCGTAGCTCCCCTCTTTCAGCTCGTCGATATCTTCTTTGACCTCGTTCCTGAGTGCGCTGATATCCTCTTTGACGTCCTCCCTGAGTGCGCTGATATCTTCTTTGACTTCTTCCCTGAGTGCGCCGATATCTTCTTTGACTTCCTCCCTGAGTGCGCTGATATCCTCTTTGACGTCCTCCCTGAGTGCGCTGATATCTTCTTTAACTTCTGCCCTGAGCGCGTTGATATCTTCTTTGACCTCTTCCCTGAGTGCGCCGATATCTCCTTTGACCTCTTCCCTGAGTGCGCCGATATCCCCTTTCGTTGCGTAATTAGATTTTATTACGGCCACGTCAATACGGATTTCCGTAATATCCTCTTCCAGCTTCCTTACACGGTTGCGCATATCCCTTTCTCCGTCGTCGTCGCCGTTTCCCCAACAGCCGGGAAACGGCATTGCTTCCGTTCCGTACATCCTTTTGTCCTCCCTGATGCCGGGCCTGTGCTGAGTGTCAGGTCTGACCGTGCATAGTGCCGCTCCATCCATTGACGCCGTTTGACTCTGCTCCCGGCGCTATCACATTGATCCGGTCACGTTTTCCCCCGCATCAAATCAGCCTGAGTTTTATGCTCTTTTTGCCGTCATAGCAATAACTACTGGCGCTAAAATTTACAATTTTCAGACAGCGCTTCCATATTATGCCTGGCTTTGTGCCATCGCCGCCTTTTTGATCTCTACCAGACAGCTCATGGCGTTTGGCCCCTGAGTCAACGACGAGGTACCGATATCCAGCGTCAGCACATTCGGGTTGCCTGCGCGATCGAACGGCTGCCAGGCTTTGCCGAATCCCGGATCGAACCAGGCACCGGTAGCGATCAGCACCACGCTGCGGCTGACGCCTGTGGTAAGCCGCGCGCCCGCCAGCATACGGCCACGATCGTTGCTGACTTCAACAACGTCGCCGTCGGCTATGCCGCGTTTTTCGGCGTCGAGCGGGTGCATCCACAGCGTTTCCCGACCGGCGGTTTTATTCGCCTGTACTGTCGGCGTGGCGTCCATCTGGCTGTGCAGACGATCGCCTGGCTGAATGGAGATCATATGCAGCGGGAAGCGCTGGCCGATCTCCGCGCCCAGCCACTCCTGCGGCGGCCGCCATTCAGGATGCGGCGCGAAATCCTCCAGCCCGAAGCCCGCAATGGTTTCGCTGAACAGTTCGATTTTGCCGCTGGCGGTCTGAACAGGGTTTTTCAGCGGATCCTGGCGAAAGTCTTCCATATAGATGAAAGGCTTGCCGCCTTCCGGAACCTCTACGTAGCCTTGTTCCCAAAAGCTCTGGAATTCAGGCCAGTGAATGCCCTTGCGCTGATGCGACACTGCACACTGTTGATAAAGATGCTCGATCCACTGCGCTTCGTTGCGGTTTTCAGTAAAGGCCTCACGGTAGCCCAGACGCTCTGCCAGATCGGCAAAGATATCGAAATCGTTGCGCGCCTGATGCAGGGGTTTAATCGCCTGATGCATCGCCAGCACAAAGCGGTCGCGTGAGGAGCCGCCAATATCGTTGCGTTCCAGCGTGGTAGTAACCGGCAGTACGATATCCGCCATCTGCGCCGCAGGCGTCCAGACGATATCCTGCACGATCACCGTTTCAGGCTTCTGCCAGCCCTGCACCAGCCGGTTCAGCTGCTGGTGATGATGGAAAGGATTACCGCCCGCCCAATGGATCAGATGAATATCGGGGTAAGTATGCATTTTGCCCTGGAAAGCGTAAGGCTCGCCCGGATGCAGCAGCATATCGCTGATGCGCGCTACCGGAATGGCCTGGTCGGCGATCGGGTTAACGCCGGTGGACATCAGCGGCGCCGGGCCTTCCACGCGTGGATTGCCTACGCTGTTCATGGAGCCGTGCCCGAAAGAGAAACCCGCGCCCGGCAATCCCGGCTGGCCCAGCATTGACGAGAGCGCGATCATCATCCAGTAAGGCTGCTCGCCGCGATGGGCGCGCTGCACGGAGTAAGAGCTGGTGATAAAGCTGCGTTTGCCAATCAGCTGCTTCGCCAGTAATTCAATGCGCGCAGTGGGAATGCCAGTGATTTCGCTGGCCCAGCCCGGCGTTTTCGCCACGCCGTCGCTCTCGCCCAGCAGATAGCCGCGCAGCTGTGGATAGCCCACGCAGTGCGACGCCAGAAAAGCTTTGTCGGCCGCGCCCAGACGCTCAATTTCGTAGCCCAGCGCCAGCATCAGCGCCACGTCGGTATTGGGACGAATAGGGATCCATTCAGCGTTAACAAACTCCGGGCAGTCGTCGCGCATGGGACTGATATTGATCACCGGCGTGCCTTTGGCCGCCAGCGCCAACAGCGCCGGTTTCAGGCTGTGCTCGCCCGCTCCGCCCGAAGCGACCTGACCGTTTTTCAACGCCAGACCGCCAAAAGCCAGAAAGATTTCGCAATGTTCCACCACATTCGGCCAGTCGGTTACGCGGCCGGTTAACGGCATATAGGTGCCGATAATATAGGGCAGAAAAAACTGCGCGGCGCCCCAGCTGTAGTTACCCAGCTGATCGACGCCGCCACCGCCGTTGAAGTAGAAACGGCGCACCAGCGTGCGGGCGTGATTGACGCGGCCCGCCGAAGACCAGCCGTAGGAGCCGTTAAAGATCCCTGACGCGCCGTAGCGGTCGCGCACTCGCCGATTCTCCTCCGCCACCAGATCCAGCGCCGTCTCCCAGTCGACCGCGACGAAATCTTCTCGTCCACGTAACGTGCGATCGCTTTTTTCGCGTGATTTCAGCCAGGAGCGGCGCACCATCGGCTGGCGGATGCGCCTGTCGGAATAGACCAGTTCGGGAATGGTATTCAGCATCGGCGAAGGATCGCGGTCGGCGAAGAAAGGCTCGCAGCGCTGCAGCTTGCCGTTTTCAACAACGGCAGTAAAGGCGCCCCAGTGAGCGAGGTGCGGCACTTTTTTTAGGGTCATGGCAGGTTCCGGCAGGTGGTGTTTTCTGGCAACAGGCTATCATTTTTCGCCCACGCCGGAAAACTTCTCCTCGGCTTTCGTCTCTTGCTGCCGACAGAGATTAACGCCGAAGCTAATCTAGAGCCTGACGCGCTGAAATACCTCCACCGGCGAAGCCCTTTCCGAATAGTTGACGATAGCGATACCCAGCTGCCGGGCCACGCTGTCGGCCAGCTGCATTTTTGTTTTTATATAATCCAGTCCCAGTCCTGTTCGTAGTGGATCGGGCGTGCCGTGCCCATAGAAAAAGTCCGGCCTGAATTCTTTAAAAAAGCTTTCCGACCAGCTATTAATATTCGGAACTTTTTCAGGCTGATTAAACTGGTTCTGAATATTGGGCTCGCCCGCCTGCTGCCATTTCACCACTTTATTTTGATCGTAGTCGTGGTCGAAGCCGAGCAGGCCGATGGTGGTGGGCGAAAGCGCCATCATTATCCAGTAAAGGCCCTGGAAAAACATGGTGTAGCCGATATAAAACTCGGGATCTTCATGGCGCCAGCCCAGCTTTTTGCCGATCCAGTCGCTGGCCTGCACATAGCGCTCATAGCCGATGTCCGCTTTGAAATGGGTGGCGACCGGATAATTTTCCTGTGGAAAGTCGCCCGAATGCAGCCAGTAGTCGAACGAGCCGCCGGCGAAAATTCGCCAGGCGTTATTGAGACAGACAATAATATGTCCCTGATATTTTTCCTCACGCGCCTGTAGCGCCGATATTCCGCTGCCTATATATAAAACTTTCATCATCTGTCCTGTATTTTTCAACGGCTGTCGCCGTCCGGCATGACCCTTTGCCCGGTGAAAGTGGCGTCACTTTATCAAAAAAGTTATCTCCTCAAAAAAATTATCAGATAATTGCCCGCTCCAATGCTTTTCATCAGCTTTGCGATGCCGTCAGCATTCTGTTGCTTGAAGTAGCAGGAAATTTCCGCAACACTGGTGCGATGTAAACGTTTACCCTGGAAAACTTAGTCTCTATGGCCACCATTAAAGATGTTGCCAGGCTGGCGGGCGTCTCCGTCGCCACGGTTTCCCGCGTTATCAACAACTCACCTAAAGCCAGCGAGGCTTCACGCCAGGCCGTTAATCGCGCCATGGAAGAGCTGCAGTATCATCCCAATGCCAACGCGCGCGCGCTGGCGCAGCAGTCGACAGAGACGATGGGGCTGGTGGTGGGCGACGTGTCCGATCCCTTTTTCGGCGCGCTGGTTAAAGCGGTCGAGCAGGTCGCCTACGGCACCGGCAACTTTCTGCTGATTGGCAACGGCTACCACAATGAGCAGAAAGAGCGCCAGGCGATCGAGCAGCTAATCCGACACCGCTGCGGCGCGCTGGTGGTGCATGCGAAAAAAATTCCCGATGCCGATCTGATCCCGTTGATGCAGCAGATCCCCGGCATGGTGCTGATCAATCGCGCGCTGCCCGGTTTTGAAAATCGCTGTATCGCACTGGATGACCGCTACGGCGCCTGGCTGGCGACCCGCCATCTGATCCAGCAGGGTCACCAGAACATCGCTTTTATCTGCTCGAACCACCCTATTTCCGACGCGGACGATCGTCTGCAGGGCTATTATGACGCGCTGAAAGAACACGATTTGCCCTGCAACGATCGCCTGGTGGCCTTTGGCGAACCGGACGAAATCGGCGGCGAACAGGCGATGACGGAGCTGCTGGGACGCGGCAAGGCTTTTAGCGCCGTGGCCTGCTATAACGATTCGATGGCGGCCGGCGCGCTGGCAGTACTCAGCGATAACGGCGTGCGGGTGCCGGAAGAGATGTCGCTAATCGGCTTCGATGACGTGCTGGTTTCGCGCTATGTGCGCCCAAGACTGACCACGGTGCGCTATCCCATCGTGACCATGGCGCAGCAGGCAGCCGAGCTGGCTTTAGCGCTGGCTAACAATCAGCCGCTGCCTGAGGTGACCAATCTGTTCAGTCCGACGCTGGTGTGCCGCCATTCGGTCGGCTCGCCGGATTAAATTTCCAGCGCCAGCAGCTCCTGCACGGTCTGCGGCCGACGAATTTGCCGCGGCTGGCCGTTTTCAAACAGTACTTCCGGCAGCAGCGGCCGACTATTGTAGTTAGAGGACATGGAAGCGCCGTAAGCGCCGGTATCGTGAAAGACCAGATAGTCACCCGGTTTGACCTGCGGCAGCGCGCGGGTTTCTACTTTGCCGCCTTCCAGTTGGGTGAAGACGTCGCCCGATTCGCACAGCGGCCCGGCCACTACGGTGTCGATGGTCTTTTCATCCAGCTCGCGTCCGTCGCCGGCGATAGCGGAGATATGATGGTAGCTGCCGTACATGGCAGGTCGCATTAAATCGTTGAAACCGGCATCCACCAGCACGAAATGACGACTGCCCATCTGTTTAACCGCGCGCACCTGCGATACCAGCACGCCGGATTCAGCGACCAAAAAACGTCCCGGCTCGATTTCCAGCTTCACCGCGTGGCCAAGATGCTGCGCCACACGCTGGCGCGCCGCATCCCACAGTCCAAAATAGTGCGCCGTATCAATCGCCTCTTCGCCAAAACGATAGGGAATGGAGAGTCCGCCGCCCGCAGAGATAGCCTGCACATCCTGGCCGAAATCGATCACCAGCCGCACCATCGCGTCGCAAACCTGTTCCAGATGGCCATAATCCACGCCGGAGCCGATATGCATATGGATGCCGATTAGCTTCAGCCGATGCTGCTGAATCGCGGCCAGCGCCAGCGCCAGATCGCCATGCCAGATACCGTGCTTGCTGTTTTCGCCGCCGGTATTGGTTTTCTGACTGTGGCCGTGGCCGAAGCCCGGATTGACGCGCAGCCAGACTTCATGGCCCGGCGAGACTTCGCCCAGCTGATGCAGCATATCGACCGAACCGGTATTGACCGGGATTTTCAACTCCGTCAGACGGGCCAGCGTCGGCTCGTCCAGCAGATCGGCGGTAAAGACAATCTCTTCGCCGCCCGGCTGAAAGCCTGCCGCCAGCGCACGCTCCACTTCGCCCAGCGAGACGGAATCGACCCGCACGCCCGCCGCGCGCATTAGCCTGAGAATATGGATATTGGAGCAGGCTTTCTGGGCGAAGCGCACCACGTCAAACTGCTGCAGCTGCGCAATGCGCTCGGCGATAACATCGGCATCGTAAACCCAGACAGGCCCGCTGTAGCGGCGCGCCAGCGTCAGCAGATTTTCTTGAGTCAGAGCGGTTTCGGTGGTGGTGAGCGGGCGTGGCATAAGGCTTTCTCCTGTCAGTAATGGCTTTATTACGCCACGACGCGGAGATGATGAAAAATATCTGTTTTAGAGGAATCTATTCATTCATGATATGGATACCCTTTTCCTTTGAGAGCGCTTTATGGCTGGCATCACGCTGCGGCATATCGAGATTTTTCATGCGGTTGTCACTACCGGCAACCTGACCGAAGCGGCGGCGCTGCTGCATACTTCGCAGCCGACCGTCAGCCGCGAGCTGGCCCGCTTTGAGAAGCTTATCGGACTCAAGCTATTTGAACGTGTTCGTGGTCGCCTGCAGCCAACCGCGCAGGGGCTGCGGCTGTTTGAAGAGGTACAGCGCTCCTGGTACGGGCTGGATCGAATTATCAACGCGGCGGAAAGCCTGCGGCAGTTTCGCCAGGGCGAGCTGTCGATCGCCTGCCTGCCGGTGTTTTCCCAGTCGCTGCTTCCCGTGCTCTGCCAGCCTTTTCTGCAGCGCTATCCCGATGTCAGCCTGAATATTATTCCACAGGAATCACCGCTGCTGGAGGAGTGGCTGTCGGCGCAGCGCTACGATTTAGGGTTAACGGAAACCAGCCAGACGCCAGCCGGCACGGAGCGGAGCGAAATTTTTACCGCCGATGAGGTCTGCGTGCTGCCGCAGGATGATCCGCTGGTGGAAAAAAGCTGTCTGACGCCGCAGGATTTCGCAGGAAGGAATTTTATCAGCCTGTCGCAGACCGACAGCTATCGCCAGCTGTTGGATCAGCTGTTCAACGAACAGGGCGTGCAGCGCCGAATGGTGATGGAGACGCACAGCGCCGCTTCGGTTTGTGCGATGGTCAGAGCGGGTATCGGCCTGTCGATAGTCAATCCGCTGACCGCGCTTGATTATGCGGGCAGCGGCGTGACTATCCGGCGTTTCAGTATTGCGGTGCCTTTTACCGTCAGCCTGATCCGGCCGCGCCATCGTCCCGGCTCGGCGCTGGTCGATGCTTTCAGTCTGCATCTGCAGCAGCAGAGCGGTCTGTTCAACCAGCGCCTTGAGGCGTTGCTGATTCAGGCGTAAGCCTGTTCAGGCGACGCCCGGCTCTCAGGCGCGTACAGGCTGTCGCTGACCGCCCGCGCGTCGAAAGGTCAACAGGCAAATCAGCAGTCCCACCGCGGCCAGCACCGCAGCGGCGATCGGCACGGCGGTCAGGCCGTAGCCGCCGTCAATCACCGCCCCGCCCGCCCAGGCGCCGAAGGCGTTGCCGACGTTAAATGCGGAGATATTCAGCGTGGAAACCAGGTTCGGCGCCTCTTTGCCGTGGCGCACCACGTTGATTTGCAGCCCGGGTACGGTAGCAAACGTTGCCATCGCCCATAAAAACAGGGTGATTTCCGCCAGCCACAGCGCGTGGCTGGTCCAGCTGAAAGCGAGCGAAAAGAGCGCGATCAGTGAAAAGCTGAGGATCAGGCTGAAGGAGACTTTCCAGTCGGCCAGCTTGCCGCCCAAAATATTGCCAACGGTCAGGCCTGCGCCGATCAAAAACAGCGTCCAGCTGACGCCTTTGCTGCTGATGCCGGTTACCTGCAGCAGCAGCGGCGCGATATAGCTGAACAGCGCGAACATGGCGGCGGCGAAGAATACCGTCATCAGCAGCGACAGCCACAGCTTGCCGTTAGCCAGCGCGCTAATTTCACTGGCCAGATCCACCGGCTTTTCGTCACGATTAGCAGGCAAGCTGACAATCAGCGCGATAAAAGCCAGCACGCCGATAACTGAAACGCCCCAGAAAGTGGCGCGCCAGCCAAACAACTGGCCGAACCAGGTGCCCAACGGCACGCCCAGCACGTTAGCCAGCGTCAAACCGGTAAACATCAGCGCCACGGCGGAGGCCTGTTTACCGGGCGCCACCAGGCTGGCGGCCACCACGGCGCCGATCCCGAAGAAAGCGCCGTGACAAAGCGCGGTGATCACTCTTGCCAGCATCAGCAGGTTATAGCTCCAGGCCAGCGCGCAGAGGATGTTGCCAATAATAAAAATCGACATCAGCAGGATCAGCGTGCGCTTGCGCGGCAGCCTGGCCGTAAGCAGCGCCATTATGGGCGCGCCAATCGCCACGCCCAGCGCATAACCGCTGATTAACCAGCCTGCGGAAGGAATAGTCACGTTGAGATCGCCCGCCACATTCGGCAGCAGGCCCATAATAACGAATTCCGTAGTGCCGATAGCAAAGGCGCTTAGCGCCAATGCCAGTAAGGAAACGGGCATCTCATTTTCTCCAGGAAAAATTATCTTTCCGCCGGCAGTGACCGACAGGCAGGAACAGCGAAGGGAAACTATTTCAGAGTGTGAATCTTGATCTACATCACAGAAGAGATTAAAGCACAGGCCATCAGAGACTTACACCCCTGTTCAGGCAACAATCCCTTGCCTGAACGGCAATAATCGTTGGCGATTAAGGAATGAATGGGTCATTTCTGGCGCTTTTTCACCGTTTTCAGGCTTCCTCACTTGTCTATACTTTATAAACAGGCTGCGAATTCTGGCCGTTTTACCGACTAAACAAGGCACAATAGATTACAGAAAATTATCAATTAACGGACAATCATTTGACGCGAATTGCGATTAAATAGATAAAGTTTTCTGAGCGTTAGCCGATACCTCGATGATGGATGCAACGGGCGTTTATTGAGCTTTGATTGATCGATTCATTACCGAGGAGTAAAGATGCGATTGGCTATTTGCCTGCTGGCGCTGAGTATAACCGGATGTTCGGTAGGAAAATATGAGTACAGCAGCGAAGCGGAAAAGCGTGTGGATATGACCGTGACCGGCATTCCCACTATCCTGGGTATAGGCACGCTGGGCACCACCATCCCGCTGACCGCCGATTACAGTCTGACCGCAGCGCACGTAGCAAAATATTCTCTTTACCGCGTTAAGTCTCGCCATCCTGACTGCGACCTGGCCGTGGTTTATCACAAAAACGGCAATGTCTCCGCGCCGCGTTTCCGCAACGGCTTTATGGGCGACAAGATTAATATGTATGGCTACAGCTTTATCTCCGCCATGCCGGTCGCCTCAACCGGCACCAATCTGGTTAACACCGGACTGAAAAACAGCTGGAATAAGCTAAGCTGCGTCGTGGTGGCGACCAACGCGGGCGTAGTGCAGGGCATGTCCGGCGGCGCGGTCTATAACGCTTCCGATGATTCCGTTGCGGGCGTTATCGTCGGCTACTCTGACAGAATCAACGATATTAAAAGCGGCAAAACGCTCTATAAAAACGTCTCTCTCTATGTGCCCTACGCCCGCTTCAAAGAGTGGCTGGACGAGGCAACCCGATCCTGACCGCTGTTTTACGACAGCATAAATTCCACCGCCATATCGGCGTGCAGCATGGTGGTGTCAAATACCGGAACAGCACACTCTTCCGCTTTCAGCAGCAGGCCCGGTACAGCCAAACCCTGCGCTTTCTGCGCCTCGATAACCTGTTGAGGCGACCGTTTCGACAACTTTATGCCTGGTGCTAACGCGGATCGCAATGCCCTCCGCGCCCACTTATTTCGCTCTCTGAGCTTCGCACGGCGGCAGAGATAAAAAAAGGGGCGAAAATTCGCCCCTTGATGTTGTTATCGTCGCTTACTTGCCTGAAGGGCGCAGCGCCGGGAACAGGATTACGTCGCGGATGGTGTGGCTGTTGGTAAACAGCATTACCATGCGGTCGATGCCGATGCCCAGACCTGCGGTCGGCGGCAGGCCGTGCTCCAGCGCCGTAACGTAGTCTTCATCGTAGAACATCGCTTCGTCGTCGCCCGCGTCCTTCGCGTTAACCTGCTGCAGGAAACGCTCGGCCTGATCCTGCGCGTCGTTCAGCTCGGAGAAGCCGTTACCGATTTCACGACCGCCGATAAAGAATTCAAAGCGATCGGTGATTTCCGGATTCTCGTCGTTGCGGCGCGCCAGCGGCGAGACTTCCGCCGGATATTCGGTGATAAAGGTCGGCTGGATCAGATGGCTTTCCGCCGTCTCTTCGAAGATTTCGGTAACGACGCGACCAAGTCCCCAGCTCTTCTCAACCTTGATGCCCAGCGACTGTGCGATGGCGCAGGCTTTGTCGAAATCGTCCAGATCCGCCAGATTGGTTTCCGGACGGTATTTCTGAATCGCTTCCTTCATCGTCAGTTTGGCGAAAGGTTTACCGAAGTCGAACTCCTGGTCGCCGTAAGGCACTACGGTAGTCCCCAGCACATCCTGCGCCAGCGTGCGGAACAGGCTCTCGGTCAGCTCGATCAGATCCTTGTAGTCCGCATAGGCCATATAGAGTTCCATCATGGTGAACTCAGGGTTATGGCGCGGGGAAATACCTTCGTTGCGGAAGTTGCGGTTGATTTCAAACACGCGATCGAAACCACCGACCACCAGACGCTTCAGATAGAGTTCCGGCGCGATGCGCAGATACATATCGATATCCAGCGCGTTGTGATGGGTGATAAACGGACGGGCCGAAGCGCCGCCAGGGATCACCTGCATCATCGGCGTTTCCACTTCCATAAAGTCGCGGCCGACCATAAAGCTGCGGATGCCCGCCATGATCTGCGAACGAATTTTAAAGGTGTTGCGCGACTCGTCGTTGGAGATCAGATCCAGATAGCGCTGACGGTAGCGGGTTTCCTGATCGGCCAGGCCGTGGAACTTGTCCGGCAGCGGACGCAGCGCCTTGGTCAGCAGGCGCAGCTCGCTGCAGTGAATGGACAGCTCGCCGGTTTTGGTTTTAAACAGCTTGCCGCGAGCGCCGACGATATCGCCGAGATCCCACTTTTTAAACTGCTCGTTGTAGATGCCTTCCGCCAGATCGTCGCGGGAAACGTAGAGCTGGATACGACCGCCCACGTCCTGCAGCGTCACAAAAGAAGCCTTGCCCATGATACGGCGGGTCATCATACGGCCAGCGACGCTGACCTCGACGCCCAGCGCCTCCAGCTCTTCGTTCTCTTTCGCGTCATACTCTGCGTGCAGCCGATCGGAAGTGGTGTCGCGACGGAAATCATTGGGAAATGCCACGCCGTTCTCACGCAGCGCGCTCAGCTTTTCGCGACGCGCTTTCAGTTCGTTGTTCAGCTCAAGTGCGGCGTCGGCGCCCTGCGGTTGTTGTTCTGACATGTCAGTTCCTTATAGCCCTGCTTTCAAACTTGCTTCAATAAATCGGTCCAGATCGCCGTCCAGCACCGCCTGAGTATTACGGGTTTCCACGCCGGTGCGCAGATCCTTGATGCGTGAATCGTCAAGCACGTAGGAGCGGATCTGGCTGCCCCAGCCGATATCGGATTTGTTGTCTTCCAGCGACTGCTTCTCAGCGTTTTTCTTCTGCATTTCCAGCTCGTACAGCTTCGCCTTCATCTGCTTCATCGCCTGGTCTTTGTTCTTATGCTGAGAACGGTCGTTCTGGCACTGCGTGACCGTGCCGGTTGGAATATGGGTGATTCGCACCGCCGATTCCGTACGGTTAACGTGCTGACCACCGGCGCCGGAAGCGCGATAGACGTCGATACGCAGGTCGGCCGGGTTGATCTCGATATCGATGTCGTCATCCACTTCCGGGTAAACAAACGCGGAGCTGAAAGAGGTGTGGCGACGGCCGCCGGAGTCGAACGGGCTTTTACGCACCAGACGATGCACGCCGGTTTCAGTGCGCAGCCAGCCGAACGCGTAGTCACCGCTGATGCGCAGCGTGGCGGATTTGGTGCCGGCCACTTCGCCTTCCGACTCTTCGATGACTTCGGTTTTAAAGCCTTTCGCTTCCGCCCAGCGCAGATACATGCGCACCAGCATACTGGCCCAGTCCTGCGCTTCGGTGCCGCCGGAACCGGCCTGAATATCGATATAGCAGTCGGCACTGTCGTATTCGCCAGAGAACATGCGGCGGAACTCCAGTTCGGCGAGCTTTTTATCCAGACCTTCCAGCTCGGCGACGGCCTCGTTGAAGGTTTCTTCATCGTCCGCTTCCACTGCCAGCTCCAGCAGGCCAGAGACATCTTCCAGCCCCTGACTTAGCTGATCCAGCGTGCCGACGACCGCTTCCAGCGCGGAACGCTCTTTGCCCAGCGCCTGCGCGCGTTCAGGCTCGTTCCAGACATCCGGCTGCTCCAGCTCGGCGTTTACTTCTTCTAAGCGCTCTTTCTTGGCATCGTAGTCAAAGATACCCCCTGAGAACGCCGCTGCGCTCGCTGAGATCCTGAATACGGTTCTTTACCGGATTAATTTCAAACATGATTTAGATCTTCAAAAGTCTGCAATGTAACTACGCAGTTTAACCGAATTTGCGGGGAGTTTGTAGCGTTTGCGCGCCGGCAATTTAGCGGCGCGGGCCGCCGCCTCGGTCGAAAAGCGGAACGGCTACGCCTGCTGGCGCCTGATTGATTTGGGCCGACGTTCCGCCGGATATTCAGCTACCAGCGAAGCGATGACGGCGCTGGTGGTACCCTGCTTTGCCCTCTTTAAAGACGCAGCCCGTAGCGCTATGTTCTGGCGGAACCACGGGCCGACACGGCTTTTTACAGCGGCCAGAGATGCTCGATAATCAGCTGCACGCTGCGGTTGCCGCGAAACTCGTTGATATCCAGCTTGTAGGCCAGCTCGACCTGCTTCACGCTGGGATCGGGCCAGAGCGTGGTGTCGATATTAAAGGCGATGCCGTCAAGCAGCGGCCCGCCGCCCAGCGGCTCCAGCATCACTTTGAGGTGGCGCTCGCCAACCAGCCGCTGCTGGATAAGCTTGAATTTGCCATCGAACTGCGGCTCCGGAAACGCCTGGCCCCACGGGCCCGCTTCGCGCAGCAGCTCTGCGGTAGGCAGCGTCAGCTCCTGAGCCATCAACTGGCCGTCCGACCAGACCACCCCCTGCAGCGACTCCTCGCTCAGCCAGTCGCCAATCAGCTCGCCGAAGCGCTGGCGGAACTCATCGAACTTTTCCGCCTCCAGCGACAGGCCGGCCGCCATCGCGTGGCCGCCGAATTTAAGGATTAGCCCGGGATAAAGCGTATCCAGCCGCTCCAGCGCGTCGCGCATATGCAGTCCGCTGATGGAACGCCCGGAACCTTTCAGCGTACCGTCGCCGACTGGCGCAAAGGCGATGACCGGCCGGTGAAAGCGCTCTTTCAGCCGCGATGCCAGAATGCCGACCACGCCCTGATGCCATTCGGGATGGTACATGGCTATGCCAAGCGGCAGCGCTTCGCTGCTGCGTTCCAGCGCGTCGCACAGCGCCAGCGCTTCGGTCTGCATGCCTTGCTCTATCTCTTTGCGGGTCTGGTTCAGCGCGTCCAGCTCGCTGGCCAGCATCCGCGCCTGGGCGATATCCTCGCTGAGCAGCAACGCGACGCCCACCGACATATCGTCAAGCCGTCCGGCGGCGTTGAGGCGCGGGCCCAGCGCAAAGCCCAGATCGCTGGCAGCGAGCTGCCGCGCATCGCGATTGGCGATTTCCAGCAGCGCGCGGATGCCGACGCGGCATTTTCCGGCGCGAATGCGGCTCAGCCCTTGCCAGACCAGAATACGGTTGTTGGCGTCCAGCGGCACTACGTCCGCCACGGTGCCTAACGCCACCAGATCCAGCAGCTCGGCCAGGTTCGGTAGCGTGGTTGCGCCACTGTCGCGCAGCCTTGCGCGCAGCGCCAGCATCAGATAGAAGGCGACGCCTACGCCCGCCAGCGAGCGCGAAGGAAAGGCGCTGTCGGCAAGGTTAGGGTTAACGATGGCTTCGGCATCCGGCAGCGTTTCGCCGGGCAGGTGGTGATCGGTAATCACCACGGCGATGCCTTTTTCGTGGGCCAACGCCACGCCAGCGTGCGAAGAAATGCCGTTATCCACCGTCATAATCAGCTGCGCGCCGCGCGCCGCCGCCTGCTCGACCACTTCCGGGCTGAGGCCGTAGCCGTCGTCGAAGCGGTTCGGCACCAGATATTTAATATTACGGCCGCCCATGCTGCGTAAAGCCAGTACGGTCAGCGCGGTGCTGGTGGCGCCGTCGGCGTCGAAATCGCCGACGATCATAATGCACAGGTTATCGGCGATCGCCTTTTGCAAAATCTCCGCCGCCCGCTCAATGCCGCTGAGGGAGTGAAAGGCGTGCAGATTTTTGGCGCCGCGCTCCAGCTCGACGGCCTGCTTAACGCCGCGATGCGCATAAAGGCGGCGCAGCAGAGGATGTAAATCCTGCGGCAGCTCGCACTCCGGCGCCGCCACGCGACGGCGTAGTTCGGTTTTTCCTTTCACTCCGCTCAACCGCCCGTCTTCTGGCTATCCAGCAGCTTTTTCATCTCCTGCGGCCCCTGATAGCCCGGGATCATCATGCCGTTCTGCAGCAGGATGGCCGGCGTGCCCTGAATGCCGTACAGAATGCCGAGCTGGTAGTGCTTAGCGAGATCGATTTTGCAGTCGGCCGCCATTGGCGCTTCGCCTTTCATCGCCGCGTCGAACGCTTTGTTGCGATCGGCCGCGCACCAGATCGACTTCATGTCTTTCGCGACCTGACCGTTCATGCCCTCACGCGGGAAAGCCAGGTAGCGCACGGTGATGCCCAGCGCGTTGTAGTCCGCCATCTGCGAATGCAGCTTGTGGCAATAGCCGCAGGTGATATCGGTGAATACGGTAATGACATGCTGCTCTTTCGGCGCTTTATAGACGATCATTTCGCCGCTCAGCGCTTCGATCTTTTTCTCCAACAGTTTGTTGGTGACGTTGACCGGCTGGTTGCCGCTGACGTCGTACAGCGGCCCCTGAATAAAGTGTTTGCCGTCTTCGCTGACGTAGAGCACGCCGCTCTCGGTCAGCACGGTTTTCATCCCTGGCAAAGGAGAAGGCTGAATCTCCGTCTGCTGCAGCCCCAGCTTCGCCAGGGATTGTTTGATGGCCGCCTCGTCGGCATTCGCCAGACCGGCCGCCATCAGCAGAGAAAGGAGAAAGTAACGCTTTTTCATTTATTATCCTCAGAGCCTGATGTTCAGGCCGTTTAATCTCCGCTTCAGGCGCGGGGATGATGCTGTTGATGTAACTGCCGTAGCCGCTCGGTGGCGACATGGGTATAAATTTGCGTGGTGGACAGATCGCTGTGTCCCAAAAGCATTTGTACGACACGCAGATCGGCGCCGTGGTTCAGCAGGTGCGTGGCGAACGCATGGCGCAGCACGTGGGGAGAGAGCTTTTCGCTGTCGATGCCCGCAAGCTGAGCGTAATGCTTGATGCGGTGCCAGAAGGTCTGCCGCGTCATCTGCTGCGCGCGATTGCTGGGAAAGAGCACGTCCAGCGTCTGGCCGTTCAGCAGCCACGGCCTGCCGTATTCGAGATAGTACTCCAGCCAGTGCCGCGCCTCTTCGCCCAGCGGCACCAGCCGCTCTTTATCGCCTTTGCCCACCACGCGCACCACGCCCTGGCGCAGGCTGACGTTGCTCAACGTCAGGCTGACCAGTTCGGTCACGCGCAGACCGGTAGCATAGAGCAGCTCCAGCATCGCCTTGTCGCGCAGCTCGACAGGCACATCCGTGGAGGGCGCCTGCAGCAGCCGATCTATCTGCGCCTCGCTGAGATCTTTCGGCAGCCGCTGCGGCAGTTTGGGCGAGGCCAGCAGCGCGCTGGGATCGTCCTCGCGCAGCTTCTCGCGATAGAGGTACTGGAACAGACGCCGCATGGCGCTGAGCAGCCGCGCGGAGCTGCTGGCTTTATAACCGCCCTCTACGCGTTCGGCCAGAAAATTTTGTAGCCCGGCGCTATCCACCCGCAGCAGGTCAAGCTGATGATGTGCCAGCCAGTTGACCAGCGACATCAAATCGAGCCGATAAGAGGCTACCGTATTTTCCGCAAGGTTGCGCTCTATCCACAAGGCGTCGAGAAACTGCTCTGTAAGCTCGCTATCCTGCACGTTTTCTCCTCTCTCCGCTTAACCGACGACCACGCCGTCAAAGCCCAATTCTGATATAATTCGCGCCATTGAACCAGGAGAATTGAGTAAACCGCATATGAACATCGGGCTTTTTTACGGCTCCAGCACCTGCTACACCGAGATGGCGGCGGAGAAGATCCGCGATTTTATCGGCGAGGATCTCGTTACGCTGCACAACCTGAAAGAGGATTCGCCGCAGCTGATGGAGCAGTACGATATGCTGATCCTGGGCATCCCAACCTGGGATTTCGGCGAGCTCCAGGAGGACTGGGAAGCGATCTGGACCGAGCTGCCGACGCTGAACCTGCGCGGCAAAACCGTGGCGCTCTACGGCATGGGCGACCAGGCGGAATACAGCGAGTGGTTCCTGGACGCGCTGGGTATGCTGCATGAAGTGCTGCAGCCGCTGGGCGTGGCTTTTGTCGGCTACTGGCCCGTTGAAGGCTACGAGTTTATCAGCAAAAAGCCGCTGACCGCCGACGGCGCCCGCTTTGTCGGCCTGGCGCTGGACGACATCAACCAGTTTGAGCAGACGGATGAACGCATCGCGCAGTGGTGCGAGCAAATCCTGACCGAGATGGCCGCCTCGCTGTAAGCCTGGCGCTTTGCGGAGCGCCGATTCAGCCCAACGTCTTCGCCAGACCGCCCGGCCAGAACACATAAGCGCCGTCGCGGTTTCTGCGGGTTATTCCGCCGTCAGCAGCAGCTGTCGCAGCCCACGCCATTCGGCTTCGGCCATGCTGTCGCGCAGCAGCCAGAGCTTCTCCTGCTCGCCGCTAACGGCGCGCAGCCCCAGCAGGATCGCCTGCTTCGTTATCCACGGCCTGGCGCAAAGGCGCCAGTTTTGCCGCCGCCACTGCATCTGACCATCGGCCAGCAGTGCGATATCGCCTTCCCGACTGCGGATACGCCGCAGGCTGCGCGCGCATTCGACGCCCACGAGTATGAACAGCGCCAGTCGAACCGCCGCAAAGCCTGCCGACCAGGGCGCCAGCAGCAGCGCCAGTATCGCCAGAGCGTGCAGCAGCAACGACAGCCGTTGCGCCTGCCTGGAAACGCGCAGATCAGTACGCCACAGGACCACGCTGCTGGTTTCGCTGTTGAATCATAGCCACCATACGTTTCAGCTCCGGATCGGCCGGCTCGCCGTGATTCATCAGCCAGTTAAACAGATCGGGATCGTCGCTTTCCAGCAGCCGCACAAACGCCTGTTTGTCCGTGTCGTTCAATGAGTCATATTCAAACCTGAAAAACGGCATGATGGAGATATCCAGTTCGCGCATGCCGCGACGGCATGCCCACTGCACACGAGCTTTATTGTTAATATCCATGCTTTCCATCGTCAGTCGGTGAAAGATGGCCGCTAGTGTAGCGCTTTTTTACGGCGATGTTGATGCCAGGTTTCGGCTTTGCGCGCCGCCTCGCAGAGAAGAAACCGCCTCACCGCGCGTTTTGTGCGTCGCTTTCAGAAAACTGGTTGCAAAGCCGGGCGGCTCTTTTAACATGAAAGCAGGCTTATTTGACTTCAGGAATCCGCTATGCCGACTTTATCTTTCCCGCCTCGTCAACCTGCGGCCTCAGCCCGTTTGCCGCTTACGCTGATCTCGCTGGAAGAGTGGGCGCTGGTTAACGTAACCGGCGCGGACCGCGTCAGCTATCTGCAGGGCCAGCTGACGCTGGACGTCGCCGCGCTGGACGCCAACGCGCATTTGCCCGCCGCCCACTGCGACGCCAAAGGAAAAATGTGGAGCAATCTGCGTCTGTTTCATCGCGGCGAAGGGCTCGCCTATCTGGAGCGCCGCAGCCTGCGCGATACGCAAATCAGCGAGCTGAAAAAGTACGCCGTGTTCGCCAAAGTCGCTTTCGAAGCGGATGACGAAGCGGTGCTGCTGGGCGTGGCCGGTTTTCAGGCGCGCGCCGCGCTGACGCCGCTGTTCGACGCGCTGCCGGACGCGGAAAATCCAGTGGTGCAGCAGGAAGAGACCACGCTGTTGTGGTTCGCCGCGCCTGCGGAACGTTTTCTGCTGGTTCTTAGCCGCGACAAGGCTCTGGCGCTGCGCGAGGCGCTGAATGACCAGGCGCAGCTAACCGACAGTTCGCAGTGGCTGGCGCTGAATATCGAAGCAGGTTTGCCTGTGATCGACGCGGCCAACAGCGCGCAGTTTATTCCGCAGGCCTGTAACTTACAGGCGCTTGATGCCATCAGCTTTAAGAAAGGCTGCTATTCGGGTCAGGAGATGGTCGCGCGCGCTAAGTTCCGCGGCGCCAATAAACGCGCGCTTTACTGGCTGGCCGGGAAAGCCGGTCGCGTACCGGAAGCGGCCGACTCACTGGAGATGAAGCTGGGCGATAACTGGCGCCGTACCGGCACCATTCTTGCCGCCTGCCAGCTGGATAACGGCGAGGTCTGGGTGCAGGCGGTGCTGAACAACGATCTGGAGCCGGAAACGGAGCTGCGCGTACAGGGCGACGAAGGCGGCAGCCTTGTTATTCAGCCGCTGCCTTATTCGCTGGATTAATGATAAAGGGGCCGCGAGGCCCCTTAAATGAATGAAAAACGCCTGGTCGCGTTTGAATTGGCGACAAAGCAGCAGAAGCAGCTCGGAACATGGACACGCCGTGGATACGCTCCCTGTAGGCTCGGTTGGCGCGTCCATGCGCCAAACGGTCCACTTATCCGCTCTGCTTCTGCCGCTATGAAACAATCGTGTTGCCGTGTCCGGCGAATGCTTCAGGTTTGTCAGCAGTCTGAAGAGGGGGCCGCGAGGCCCCTTTTTTACGAGACGTAAAAGTAGATCGCCAGGAAATGGCAGATGCTGCCACCCAGCACGAAGCCGTGCCAGATGGCATGGTTATAGGGTATGCGCTTTGAGACATAAAAGATGACGCCGAGCGAATAGATAATTCCGCCCGCCGCCAGCAGCCAGACGCCGCCTGGCGAGAGTTTTAGCGCCAGCTGGTAAATCACAATCAGCGACAGCCAGCCCATCAGCAGATAGGTGATAACCGACAGCGCCTCGAAGCGGTGAACAAAGGCCAGCTTAAACAGCACGCCCACCAGCGCCAGACACCAGATCACCACCATCAGGCCGTGCGCCAGCGGCGACTTTAGCCCCACCAGCAGAAAAGGGGTGTAGGTACCGGCTATCAGCAGGTAGATAGCGCAGTGATCCAGCCTTTTCAGCCAGAATTTAGCGCGTTGATGGGGAATAGCGTGATAAAGGGTCGAGGCCAGGAACAGCAGGATCATGCTGCCGCCGTAAAGACTGTAGCTGGTGATGGCTACCGCGTTCGCCTGGCTGTCGATCGCCTGCGACAGGAGCAGCACCAGTCCCACAATGCCAAAGATAAAGCCGATGCCGTGGCTAACGCTGTTAGCTATCTCCTCCGCTACGGAGTAGCCCTGCGCCAGCAATGGTTTCTTATCAGTCATGCTCTGCCCTCTTCCTAAGTCTGAAGCGAACAGGCTGACCCAATCACTGTCAGTCGCCTGTCCGAAAATCGTGCACGTTCAGCTTAGCCAGGATCGATTTCAGAGTACACCTGTAAGCTTAAATAAACTGTGAAGGGCTGTAACAGTTTTTTAATCATCAAAAACAGGTTTTTAACGCTGATGCGGCGGCTTAACGTCCGCCTGCGGCATCAATTATTGAGCCGGTAATATAGGAAGCCGCGTCGCTTAGCAGCCAGAGAATAGCCTGCGCGATCTCTTCCGGCTCTCCGCCGCGCTGCAGGGGAATGGTTGGCGCCATACGATCGACGCGGCCCGCTTCGCCGCCGTCAGCGTGCATATCGGTATAGATAAATCCGGGACGCACGCCATTGACCCGGATTCCCTGCGCAGCCACCTCCAGCGATAATCCTTTGGTCAGGGTATCCATCGCGCCTTTAGAGGCGGCGTAGTCGATATATTCGTGCGGTGCGCCGCTGCGGGCAGCGGCAGAGGAAACGTTAACAATCGCGCCGCCCTGGCCGCCATGACGCAGGCTCATGCGCTTTACCGCTTCACGGCAGCAGAGAAAGGCGCCGGTGACGTTGGTGGCGAAAACGCGATTGATGCGTTCGGCGCTCAGCTCTTCAATGCCAGCCTGCTGAAAAAGTATTCCGGCGTTGTTGACCAGCGCGTGCAAAACGGCGCCGTGCCTATCGAGCGTGCGAAACATCGTCACCACCTGTTCTTCATCCGCGATATCGGCCTGCACGCTGAATGCTTTGCCGCCCCGTTGATGGATCAGCGTCACTACTTCCCTGGCCGCCGCCTCGCGCTGATGGTAATTCACCGCTACCTGATAGCCCTGCTGAGCAAGCAGCAGTGCGGTGGCGCGTCCGATACCCCGACTGCCGCCAGTGACCAATGCCGTTTTCATGGTTGTCTCCCGGTAGTAAAAAGGGCGCCTGAGCGCCCTTTAGGTTTATTCGTATTCGCTCATCGGCAAACAGGAGCAGAACAGATTTCGATCGCCATAAACGTCGTCGAGACGCTTCACGGTCGGCCAATATTTGTTATCGCTGCCCGCCGGGAAGACCGCCAGTTCGCGCGTGTAGGGATGCGTCCATTCACCGACAAGCTCTTTCTGCGTATGCGGCGCGTTGACTAACGGGTTGTCCTCCGCTGGCCACTCGCCTTCCGCCACGCGGTCGATCTCCATACGAATAGCCAGCATAGCGTCGATAAAGCGATCCAGCTCGACTTTGCTTTCCGATTCCGTCGGCTCCACCATCAGCGTGCCCGCCACCGGGAAAGACATGGTCGGCGCGTGGAAGCCGTAGTCGATCAGGCGCTTGGCGATATCCAGCTCGCTGATGCCGGTCTGCTCTTTCAGCGGCCGAATATCCAGGATGCATTCATGCGCCACGCGGCCATCGCGTCCGGCGTAGAGAATCGGATAAGCCGACTGCAGGCGTGCGGCAATGTAGTTCGCATTGAGGATCGCTACCGAGCTGGCCTGCTTCAGTCCTTCCGCGCCCATCATGCGGATATACATCCAGCTGATCGGCAGAATCGAGGCGCTGCCGAACGGCGCGGCGGAAACCGCACCCTGCTGCGTCAGCATGTCGCCGATCTGCACCACGCTGTGGCCGGGCACAAACGGCGCCAGATGAGCTTTGACGCCGATCGGCCCCATACCAGGGCCGCCGCCGCCGTGTGGAATACAGAAAGTTTTATGCAGGTTAAGGTGGGAGACGTCCGCGCCGATGTAGCCAGGCGTGGTGATGCCGACCTGCGCGTTCATGTTCGCGCCGTCAAGATAAACCTGGCCGCCGTACTGATGAACGATCTGGCAAACCTCGCGGATGGTTTCTTCGTACACGCCGTGCGTGGAAGGATAGGTAACCATAATGCAGGAGAGCGCTTCGCCCGCCTGCTCCGCTTTCTGGCGCAGATCGTGCAGGTCGATATTGCCCTGTTTGTCACAGGCTACCACCACGACCGACATGCCCGCCATTTGCGCGGAAGCCGGATTAGTGCCGTGCGCCGAGCTGGGGATCAAACAGATAGTGCGTCCGCCTTCATTGCGGCTTTCATGGTAGCGGCGGATTGCCAGCAGGCCGGCATATTCGCCCTGCGCGCCAGAGTTCGGCTGCATACAGAGCGCGTCGTAGCCGGTCAGCTGCACCAGCCATTGCGACAGCTGGCCGATCATCTGCAGATAGCCGGCGGCCTGGTCGGCGGGACAGAACGGATGCAGCTCGGCGAACTCCGGCCAGGTGATCGGGATCATTTCGGCGGCGGCGTTCAGCTTCATGGTGCAGGAGCCGAGCGGGATCATCGCCTGATTCAGCGCCAGATCTTTACGCTCGAGGCTGTGCATATAGCGCATCATCTCGGTTTCGCTGTGGTAGCGGTTAAAGACCGGATGCGTCAGGATCGGCTCTTTGCGCAGCATCGCTGGCGGAACGGAAGCGCTGTCGGCGACGGCGCCGTCCAGCTCGTCGATGTCCAGCCCGTGATCTTCACCCAACAGCACGGAAAACAGCGCCGCCACATCTTCCCGCAGCGTGGTTTCATCCAGCGTAATGCCGACCGCGTCAGGGATATCGCTGCGCAGGTTGATGCCGAAGCTCAGCGCGCGATCCAGCACTGCGGCTTTATCCGTCACTTCTACGGTCAGCGTGTCGAACCAGCTTTGATGGCGCAGCGTCAGGCCGCCTTTTCGCAGCCCGGCCGCCAGGATATCGGTCAGACGATGAATGCGGGAAGCGATGCGTTTCAGCCCTTGCGGGCCGTGAAATACCGCGTAAAGGCTGGCGATATTGGCCAGCAGCACCTGCGAGGTACAGATATTGGAGTTGGCTTTTTCGCGGCGGATATGCTGCTCGCGAGTCTGCATCGCCATACGCAGCGCCGTGTTGCCCGCCGCGTCTCTGGAAACGCCGATAATGCGGCCAGGCATAGAGCGTTTATATTCGTCACGCGCGGCAAAGAAGGCCGCGTGCGGGCCGCCGTAGCCCATCGGCACGCCGAAGCGCTGCGCGGAGCCAAAGACGATATCCGCGCCCTGTTTGCCCGGCGCTTCCAGCAGCACCAGCGCCATGAAATCGGCGGCGACGCTGACGACGACTTTGCGCGCTTTTAGCTCGTTAATCAGCGAAGTGTAATCATGTACTTCACCCGTGGTGCCGACCTGCTGCAGCAGCGCGCCAAAGAGATCCTGCTGATCCAGCGCCTTTTCCGCTTTATCGATCACGATCTCAAAGCCAAAGGTTTCCGCCCGCGTGCGCACCACGTCCAGCGTCTGCGGATGGATATCCTCCGCCACAAAGAAGCGATTGGCGTTTTTCGCCTTGCTGACGCGCTTCGCCATCGCCATCGCTTCGGCAGCGGCGGTCGCCTCATCCAGTAAAGAGGCGGAGGCGATATCCAGCCCGGTCAGGTCCAGCGTCACCTGCTGGAAATTGAGCAGCGCTTCCAGACGGCCCTGGGAAACCTCTGGCTGATAAGGCGTGTAGGCGGTGTACCAGCCGGGATTTTCCAGCATATTGCGCAGGATGACCGGCGGCGTCAGCACCGGCGCGTAGCCCATGCCGATACAGGATTTATAGCGCAGGTTGCGGCTGGCGATCGCCTTCAGCTCGGCCAGCGCCTGATGTTCGGTTAGCGCGTCGCCCACCGCGGGCGCGCCGGGCAGCTGAATATCCGCCGGAACAATAGAAGTAATCAGATCGCTGAGGGTCGCGGCGCCGACGGCGTTCAGCATCGCCTCCTGCTGCGTCTGCGAAGGGCCGATATGGCGTTCGATAAAAGCGCCGTTGTGTTCAAGCTGGCTGAGAGTCGTCATTGGCGGTAAATCCTGAATCGGGCAAAAGCATGAAGGAGAAGGATCTCCGGAGAGAGCAGAAAACCGGGCCGCGCCGCAAAGGCGCAGCCCGACGCGACCTATTCGTCGATGCTGGTTTTATAAGCGTCGGCATCCATCAGCGCATCCAGTTCGGCTTCGTCGCTGGCTTTAATGCGAAACAGCCAGCCTTCAGCGTAGGGCGCGCTGTTGACCAGCTCCGGTTCGCCGTCCAGCGCCTCGTTGACCGCCACGATTTCGCCGCTGATGGGCGCATAGATATCAGAAGCGGCCTTGACCGATTCCGCTACGGCGCAGTCATCGCCCTGGCTGTAGCTGTTGCCGATATCGGGCAGATCAACAAAAACCATATCGCCCAGCAGCTCCTGCGCGTGTTCAGTAATGCCGACCGTATAGGTGCCGTCAGCTTCTTTCCGCACCCATTCGTGGCTCTCACGGTATTTCAATTCACCTGGCACATTGCTCATGGCCTTTTCTCCTGAAAATATTTTGGGGCCGCATTCGGCTTCGGAATGCGCTCTTTTAAGCGACCGGCTTACCGGCGCGCACGAAAACGGGTTTGGTTACGCGAACCGGCATTTCACGGTTGCGGATCTGCACGATCGCTTGCTCGCCGATACCGGCCGGTACGCGGGCCAGCGCGATGCTGTAGCCCAGCGTCGGCGAGAAAGAGCCGCTGGTAATTACGCCTTCCTGCAGGTTGCCAGCGGCGTCGGTAAAGCGCACCGGCAGCTCGTTGCGCAGCACGCCCTTTTCCGTCATCACCAGACCGACCAGCTGTTCCGTGCCTTTCTCACGCTGCGCTTCCAGCGCTTCACGGCCGATAAACTCGCGCTCGACGGGCTGCCAGGCGATGGTCCAGCCCATATTGGCCGCCAGCGGCGACACGCCTTCGTCCATCTCCTGACCGTATAAATTCATGCCCGCTTCCAGCCGCAGCGTGTCGCGTGCGCCCAGACCTGCAGGTTTGACGCCGGCCGCCAGCAGCCGCTGCCAGAAATCCGCTGCCTGCTCGTTGGGCAGCGCAATTTCATAGCCAGTCTCGCCGGTATAACCGGTGGTGGCGATAAAGAGGTCGCCAGCCTGCACGCCAAAGAAAGGCTTCATGCCGGCGACAGCTTCGCGCTGCATCTCATTCAGCAGCGTCTGCGTTTTTGCCTGCGCCTGCGGGCCCTGCACCGCTATCAGCGCCAGATCGCGGCGTTCGGTCAATTCAACGCCGAAAGGTTCCGCGTGCTGTGAAATCCAGGCGAGATCTTTTTCTCGCGTGGCGGAGTTAACCACCAGCCGGAAAAAGTCTTCGGTCATAAAGTAAACAATCAGATCGTCGATTACGCCAGCCGAGGCGTTGAGCATGGCGGTATAAAGCGCTTTGCCGGGCTGGGTGAGTTTGGCGACGTCGTTGGCCAACAGGTAGCGCAGAAATTCGCGAACGCGCGCGCCGTGCAGATCGACGATGGTCATATGCGAAACGTCGAACATGCCAGCTTCGGTGCGCACCGCATGGTGCTCGTCCATCTGTGAGCCGTAGTGCAGCGGCATCATCCAGCCGTGAAAATCCACCATGCGCGCGCCGCAGGCCTGATGCTGTTCGAACAAGGGAGTCTGTTGAGTCATACATTCCTCGGGCAAATTATTCGGCGTCGGCAGGCACTCCGGCGCAAACGATATCCTGTCCTGAAGTTACCATCGAAAAGCAGCGTTAACCATAAGTTAAAACAGGCATGATTTTTTTCGTTGTGCTTCCTGCTTAAAAACGAACGCAGAGAATGTCACCACCTTCAGTCTGAATAGCGCGCAGATCCGTTATTAATTAGCCTGAATATCAGTATAAAAGCGAGGTCTTAGCGCCGGAGGAATAAAAAACTGCTTTCCGGTTAAAATCTTCGGATTAGGATAATTAATGCGAAGCGGAAGGCTAAATTAGAATATTTCAAACGAAGCACAGCTCTGGGGCGGCGTGCGCCATAAAAGTGCAACGGGATAAAAACGCTTTTAAAAGTAAGGGTCAGGACAGGGCGAAAAAGACGCGGTAAAAAGATGATGGGGAGGCGAGAACGGACAGACTTTCGTCTGCTTGAATAAAGAGCGCTGCGTTCAGGTTAAATCCCCGAACGCAGCGGGCCGTCAGCGCAGCCACTCCGGCAGATCGTGTAGCCCCATCGCCTGCTTCAGCAGACGCGGCTTCACGCCGGGAAGATTGTCCGCCAGGCTCAGGCCGATATCGCGCAGCAGCTTTTTCGCGGGATTATTACCTTTAAACAGCTCGCGAAAGCCCTGCATACCTGCCAGCATCATCGCCGCGCTGTGCTTGCGGCTACGCTCGTAGCGGCGCAGATAGAGGTGCTGGCCGATATCTTTCCCCTGCTGATGCAGGCGTTTGATTTCGCCAATCAGTTCGGCTGCGTCCATAAAGCCCAGATTGACGCCCTGCCCCGCCAGCGGATGAATGGTATGCGCGGCATCGCCGACCAGCGCCAGCCGATGCGCGGCGAAATTGCGCGCGTAGCGGCCCATCAATGGGAAGGTTTTGCGTTCGCTCTCCAGCTTGCACAAGCCCAAACGCATATCGAAGGCTACCGACAGCTGCTGGTTGAAGATCTCTTCCGGCATGGACTGCAGGCGCGTCGCTTCCTGCGGCGGCAAAGACCAGACGATCGAACAGAGATGCGGATCGCCCAGCGGCAGAAACGCCAGGATACCTTCGCCATGAAACACCTGACGCGCTACGGCTTCGTGCGGCTGTTCGGTGCGAATATTGGCGACCAGCGCATGGTGATCGTAATCCCAGAACGCCAGCGGAATATCCGCCTTGTTGCGCAGCCAGGAGTTGGCGCCGTCGGCAGCGACCAGCAGTCGTGCGGTCATCATGGTGCCGTCGCTGAGGGTCACGAAAGCTTCATTGTCGCCGAAAGCGACCTGCTGCAGCCCGGCTGGCGATATCAGCGTGATATCGCGCGATGCGCTGGCTTTCCGCCACAGCGCCTGATGGATCACCGGGTTTTCAATAATATGGCCCAGATGCGCCAGACCCTGCTGGCCGTCGTCAAATTCAATACGACCAAAGCTGTCCCGATCCCAGACTTCCATACCGTGCCAGGCGCTCGCGCGACTGGTCAGAATATCGTTCCAGACATCCAGATGCTGCAGCAGGCGTTCACTGGCGGCATTGATAGCGGAGACGCGCAGCGCGGGCGCGCTGTCGCCTTGCGTCGGCTGCGGAGCTTCGCGCTCCAGCACGGCGATCTTCATGCCGCTGCCCTGCAGTCCGCAGGCGACGGCCAGTCCAACCATGCCGCCGCCGGCGATAATAACATCATAGGTTTGCATCACTGCTTTCTCCTTAACGCTCGACCCAGCCCAACGTGCGCTCGGCCAGCAAATTACGCGCCAGCGGTAGCGAATCCATCACCATCAGGCCCAGATTTCGCCCCAGCACCAGCGGCGTGTAGCGGTTAGCAAACAGCCTGACCAGACTGTCGGTTATCCCGATAGTAGCGGCGGCATCCGGCTGACGGCGCTGCTGATAACGTTGCAGCACGCTATAGCTGCCGACATCCTGCTGCGCCCGCCAGGCGGCAGCGACCGTTTCTGCCAGCGACATCACGTCCCGAATGCCTAAGTTAAATCCCTGGCCCGCGATGGGATGCAGCGTTTGCGCCGCATTGCCGACCAGCGCCAGGCGATGGGAAACATGCTGTGAAGCGGACTGCAGCGCCAGGGGATAGCTGTGGCGTCGCCCGACATGGGTAAAGCGGCCGAGCCGCCAGCCGAAAGCTTTTTGCAGCTCGTCCAGAAACTGCCTGTCGTTCCAGCCATCGACCCGCGCCTGTTGCGACAGCGGATGACACCATACCAGCGAGCTGCGCCCTTGCGACATTGGCAACAGCGCCAGCGGGCCGTGCTCGGTAAAACGTTCGAACGCCCGGCCCTGATGAGGCTGCGCCGTTGAAACATTAGCGATTACGGCGAGCTGTTGATAATCCTGAGTCTGCCACTGAACGCCGCAGGAGGCGGCGACTGCGGAACGGGAACCGTCTGCGGCGACCAGCAGCTGCGCCGTCAGCGATTCGCCGTTGTCCAGCAGCACGCTAACCTGCTGCTGCGTGCGCTCGACTTTCGCTACTTTAGCCGGACAGATCACGCGCACGCCGGGCGCTTTTTGCAGCAGCTTAAACAGCCGCTGACCGATATCGTGCAGCTCCACCACATGGCCCAGCGCGGGAATCTGGTAATCCTCCGCGTCCAGCGAGACAAAGCTGGCATGACCGCGATCGCTGACGTGAACATGGGTGATCGGCGTGGCGCACTCTTTCAGCGCGGGCCAGAGATTGATGGCGGAGAGCTGCTGACTGCTGCCTTCCGCCAGCGCTATCGCCCGGCCATCATAGCCGGGATGCGTTCTTGACGCCGGCTCCTGCGCCTCGATCAGCGTGACCGCCAGCTTACCCTGCGTAAGATGGGAAACGGCCAGCGCCAGCGTCGCGCCAGCCATACCGCCGCCTGCAATAATGATACTCATGCTGTTTTAGCCGCCGCCATTAATGCTTCAATGTCATCGGGATTTTTCACCACGCTGTCGGTCAGGTTTTCGTTGCCGTCCGCAGTAATCAGAATGTCATCCTCAATGCGAATGCCGATACCGCGATACTCCGCAGGCACCTCCGCGTCCGGCGCGATATAGAGCCCCGGCTCAACCGTCAGCACCATGCCGGGTTCCAGCACGCGATCGCGCTCGTGACCGTAATGGCCAACGTCGTGCACGTCCAGGCCCAGCCAGTGGCTCAGGCCGTGCATAAAGAACTGGCGGTGAGCCTGTTCCTCAATCAGCGTATCAACATCGCCCGTCATCACGCCCAGCTTCACCAGGCCCGTGACCATGATACGCACCACTTCCTGATTAACTTCACGGATGCTGGTACCGGGACGATACAGCGCCAGCGCGCGATGGAGCGAAGCCAGCACAATATCGTAGATGGCGCGCTGCGGCGCGGTAAATTTACCGTTGACCGGGAAAGTGCGCGTAATATCGCCCGCGTAGCCGTTCAGTTCGCAGCCCGCGTCAATCAGCACCAGGTCGCCGTCGCGCATCCGGCTCTCGTTTTCCGTGTAGTGCAGGATACAGCCGTTCTCACCGGAGCCGACAATGGTGTTGTAGGAAGGAAAGCGCGCGCCATGACGATTGAATTCATGATGGATTTCGCCTTCCAGCTGATATTCGAACAGGCCGGGCCGACACTGGCGCATCGCCCGGGTATGCGCCAGCGCGCTGATACGGCCCGCTTCGCGCAGCACGGCGATCTCTTCCGCCGACTTAAACAGCCGCATTTCATGTACCCACGGACGCCAGTCGGTGAGCGTGGCAGGCGCCGTAAGGTTCTGGCGCGAGCCGCGACGCAGTTTGTCCAGCGCGCTGAATAACAGCGTATCCGCCTGCTCGTACAAACCCTGCGCGTGATAAACCACATCCAGGCCGTTCAGCAGCTGCGGCAGCTGTTCGCCGATGGCGTCCCAGGGCAACGCACGATCGACCGTAAGCTTTTCCGGCGCGGCGTCCTGCCCCAGCCGACGACCAAACCAGATTTCGGCGGTCAGATCGCGAACGCGGTTAAACAGCACGCTGTGGTGATGGTTTTCTGCGCTCTTGATCAGCACCAGCGCCGCTTCCGGTTCGTTAAAGCCGGCAAAATACCAGAAGTCGCTGTTCTGGCGATAAGGATACTCGCTGTCGTTGCTGCGCGTCGCTTCCGGCGCGGCGAATATCACCGCCGCGCTGGCGGGCGCCATTTTGGTCAGCAGCGCCTGGCGACGGCGCACGAACTCTTGCTGTGTCATCAGCTTCTCCTGAATGCGTTCCATGTTATGCGCGCACCTGTTCCGTCGCGACTTCGGTTCGTTCCGGCCATCGCTGGCGCGCTGCGGCATTAATGCAGCGTCGGTTTCTTTACTTCCGGCGCCGTCGGCACGATATGGGTAAAGGTGTCATGACAGAGCAGAGCCGCTACGCGCACATACTCAATCACCTCTTCCAGCGACTGCTCCAGCTCTTCCTGATCTTCATCTTCATCATAGCCGAGCTGGGCGATAGTACGCAGATCGTCAATCGCTTCGCCGGTTTCGCCTTTGACCTTGTCCAGCTTCGGCTGCGCGACGCCCAGGCCCAGCAGGAAGTGATTGACCCAGCCCGCCAGCGCGTCCGCGCGGTCGAACACGGTGATATCGTCATCTTCCGGCAGATAGAGCTGGAACAGGAAACCTTCATCCTCCAGGGTATCGCCGATGCCCTGACGCAGCTGCTGCAGAGGCTGCGCCAGCGTTTGCGAGAAAGCCATTCCCTCATTGGTGAGGTCATGAACCAGCGTCTGCCAGCTACTGTCCGTGTTGCCGCCGCAGAGAATTCCGCTGATCAGACCATGCATTTCAGCCGGGGTCATTCCCACACCCTGCTGCGTCAGTACTGAAGCCAGCGCGTCATAGCCCGGCATTGTGTTTGTTAGTGACATAGGTTTTGGTCATCGTTGGCTGGATAAGTTCGTGTTATGCTACCACCAGGTGCCTCTTTGATTCCAGAAAGGGGTTGTTTCTTCTGCCAGGGGTAGATATAGTTGCGCCCCTCCCAAGCCATTGAGCGGTAAGGGAGATTACCGGCGAAGTAATCAGTCAGGATGGTTTTATGTCTGCACAGCCCGTAGATATCCAAATTTTTGGCCGTTCCTTAAGAGTAAATTGTCCGCCTGAACAGCAAGATGCGCTGAATCTGGCCGCCGAAGACCTCAATCAACGGTTGCAGGATCTAAAAGTTCGCACTAGAGTCACCAATACCGAACAGCTGGTTTTTATCGCTGCGTTGAACATCTGTCATGAACTGGCGCAGGAAAAGATGAAAACCCGTGATTACGCCAGTAACATGGAACAGCGTATTCGCATGCTGCAGCAGACCATCGAGCAGGCGCTGCTCGAACAGGGTCGCATTACGGAAAGAACTGGAACGCAATTCGAATAACACGTTAACGTTTTCTGTGATACAGTGACGGTGATGTAAAAAATTCTCTGAGATGTTTGCAAGCGGGCCAGTCCCCTGAGCCGATATTTCATACCAAACAGAGTGTGGCGCTCTGTAACCTGTGCGCATGCTCGGTCCGTCCGAGAAGCCTGATGGTTATGACGGTACACTCACCTTGAACCAAGGGTTCAAGGGTTACAGCCTGCGGCGGCATCTCGGAGATCCCCTACTTTTTCCTGCCTTTCCTGTTTTTTCTGCGCCAGTTGCTCTGTCCTGCTGCTATTCCGCTTCCGACATGGTGAAACTGATGAACCTCAGCCTTCTCGATCGCCAGGATATTCGCACCCATGTTCGTCGTTTGCGCCGTGACTTAACGCCGGAACAGCAACGACAGGCCGCCCTACAGGTTGTTGAACGCGCCCTGAATTTTCAGCCCATCCAGCAGGCCCGCAATATCGCGCTGTTTCTGTCGTTCGACGGCGAGCTGGATACGCGTCCGCTAATAGCCAAACTGTGGCAGCGCAAGCAGCAGGTTTTCCTGCCTGTCCTGCATCCTTTTTCACCCGGCCAGCTGCTGTTCCTGCGCTACGACGCGCAAACGGTGCTGCAGCCCAATCGCCTGCGTATTCCCGAGCCGCCGCTGGATATTCGCCGTCTGGCAACGCTGGACGAGCTGGATGTTATGATGGTGCCGCTGGTGGCATTCGATAAGGATGGACAGCGTCTGGGCATGGGCGGCGGCTTTTACGATCGCACTCTGCAGAACTGGCGACAGCACAAGATATTGCCGGTAGGCCTGGCGCACGACTGTCAGCAGGTAGAGCAGTTGCCCGTAGCGGAATGGGATGTGCCGCTGCCGGCGATAGTAACGCCTTCGCGGCTCTGGCAATGGTGACGAAAGCAGAGCTATCAACATCCCGGCAATCGCTGTCAGAAAAAAGCGCTCCGTTATGCGGAGCGCCTGTCGTCCTCAGTAAAGCAGACGAGCGCGGATAGTACCGGGAATCGCCTTCATCAGCTGCAGCGCGGTATTGGCCACATCCTGCGGCGCGTCGATATCGATCACCACATAGCCCATCTTCGGCGTGGTTTGCAGATACTGCGCGGCGATGTTGATGTCCTGCTCCGCAAAGATGTTGTTGATGGCGGTCAGCACGCCGGGACGGTTTTCGTGAATATGCAGCAGGCGGCTCTGATCGCCATGCATCGGCAGTGAAACTTCCGGGAAGTTGACAGCAGAGAGCGTGGAGCCGTTGTCAGAGTACTTCGCCAGCTTGCCTGCTACTTCAATCCCGATATTTTCCTGCGCTTCCTGAGTCGAGCCGCCGATATGCGGCGTCAGGATCACGTTGTCGAACTCGCACAGCGGCGAATTAAAGGGATCGGCGTTGGTCGCCGGCTCTTCCGGGAAAACGTCAATCGCTGCGCCGGAGAGGTGTTTGTCCGCCAGCACTTTGCACAGCGCCGGAATATCCACCACGGTGCCGCGCGAGGCGTTGATCAGCAGCGAGCCAGGCTTCATCATCGCCAGCTCTTCCGCACCCATCATATTCTGGGTAGAAGGCGTTTCCGGTACGTGCAGGCTGACCACGTCGCTCATATTCAGCAGTTCGGAGAGGTAGCGCACCTGAGTGGCGTTGCCCAGCGGCAGCTTGCTCTCAATATCGTAAAAGTAGACGTGCATACCCAGGCTTTCCGCCAGCACGCCCAGCTGCATGCCGATATGGCCGTAGCCGATGATGCCCAGTTTTTTACCGCGCGCCTCATAAGAGCCGACCGCCAGCTTGTTCCAGATGCCGCGGTGCGCTTTGGCGTTCGCCGCCGGCACGCCGCGCAGCATCAGCAGCAGCTCGCCGATAACCAGTTCCGCTACGGATCGGGTATTGGAAAATGGCGCATTGAAGACCGGAATACCGCGTTTTTCCGCCGCCTGCAGATCGACCTGGTTAGTGCCGATACAGAAGCAGCCTACCGCTACCAGTTTTTCCGCCGCGGCGAAAATCTCTTCGGTCAGATGGGTACGCGAGCGGATGCCGATAAAGTGCGCGTCGCGGATCGCTTCTTTCAGCGTTTCGCTGTCCAGCGCGCCCTTGTGGAATTCAATGTTGGTGTAGCCAGACGCCCGCAGGTTATCGATCGCGCTCTGGTGCACGCCTTCAACCAGCAGAAACTTAATCTTGTCTTTCTCCAGTGATACTTTTGCCATTTCCCGACCCTATTCAGCAGACTTCAGAAGTGGCTGACGTTGTCTGTAATAAGTCAGCCTTCTGCCAAAATATCAAAATTTACGCTCGCGGCAATACAAACGATTGCCCGGCCCTCAGCACAGCGGCAGAAAGCACCCGTCTAAATTGGCAGATAATCATGAGGTGGAAGGCATCATCAGCAGGATCGCGAGGCAGAGATCAATTACGTGATATAAGTCACTAAATTTCAGGCGCGGAAGAAAAGATGTTTTTTTATAAAAATTAACCGACGCGGCCCGCACGCCGGTAAGATCCTTTTTTTATGATGATAACCCGCTGTTAACTCGCACCATTTGCCGATTAGCCGCCCAACACCTTCACGCCATCGGCGGTACCGATCAGCGCTACATCGGCGCCGCGCGCGGCAAACAGCCCTACCGTCACCACGCCGGGCAGCGCGTTGATCGCTTTTTCCAGCGCGACGGCGTCCAGGATCTTCAGATTATGCACGTCCAGGATGACGTTGCCGTTATCGGTCACCACGTGCTGACGATACTCCGGCTGGCCGCCCAGCTTCACCAGCTCGCGCGCTACAAAGCTACGCGCCATCGGAATCACCTCCACCGGCAGCGGAAACCTGCCCAGCACGTCGACCTGCTTGGATTCGTCGGCGATGCAGACGAACTTTTTCGCCACCGCGGCGATGATTTTTTCGCGGGTCAGCGCCGCGCCGCCGCCCTTGATCATCTGCATCGCGCCGTTGATCTCGTCGGCGCCGTCCACGTAGATCGACAGCGCATCCACCTCGTTGAGATCGAAGACCGGAATGCCCAGGCTCTTCAGCCGCAGCGTAGAGGCCTCCGAGCTGGAAACCGCGCCTTCGATCTCGTTTTTGATCGAGCCCAGCGCGTCAATAAAGTGGGCGGCGGTCGAGCCAGTGCCCACGCCAACGATAGTGCCGCGCTCAACATATTTTAACGCGGCCCAGCCAACGGCTTTTTTCAGTTCATCCTGCGTCATGGTAAATTTAGAGTCCGTGCTGCTACTGTGTGGCGACAGTATAAAACAACCCTCGCGGAAAAAACCGCCTCACGACGCCATTTGTTGTCACTCTGGAAGACACGCCGCAAAACCAGCAGGCTGCCGTTGAAGCGCAGGGCAAAATGGCAAAAATATGGCATAGTGCAGGTTCCACACCTGAAAGAGAGCTAAAACAACAATGAAACGCCCGGACTATCGAACGCTTCAGGCGCTGGATGCAGTCATTCGCGAACGCGGCTTTGAGCGCGCGGCGCAAAAACTTTGTATCACTCAGTCAGCCGTTTCCCAGCGCATCAAGCAGCTGGAAAATATGTTTGGCCAGCCGCTGCTGGTGCGCACCGTGCCGCCGCGCCCGACTGAACAGGGCCAGAAGCTGCTGGCGCTGCTGCATCAGGTGGAGCTGCTGGAAGAGGAGTGGCTGGGCGATGAGAACAGCGGCACCACGCCGCTGCTGCTGTCGCTGGCGGTCAACGCCGACAGCCTGGCGACCTGGCTGCTGCCCGCGCTGAAAACGGTGTTAAGCGATTCGCCGGTGCGCCTGAACCTGCAGGTGGAAGATGAAACCCGCACTCAGGAGCGGCTGCGCCGCGGCGAAGTGGTCGGTGCGGTCAGTATTCAGCCGCAGCCGCTGCCCAGCTGCCTGGTGGATCAGCTTGGCGCGCTGGACTACCTGTTCGTTGGCTCGAAAGAGTTCGCCGCGCGCTACTTCCCTAATGGCGTCACGCGTTCCGCGCTACTGAAAGCACCTGCGGTCGCCTTTGATCACCTGGATGATATGCATCAGGCGTTTTTACAGCAGAACTTCGATCTGTCGCCGGGCAGCGTGCCCTGCCATATCGTTAACTCGTCAGAGGCTTTTGTGCAGCTGGCGCGTCAGGGCACGACCTGCTGCATGATCCCACATCTGCAGATCGAGCGCGAGCTGGCGGAAGGTGAACTGATCGATTTGACGCCGGGTCTGTTTCAGCGCCGGATGCTCTACTGGCACCGCTTCGCGCCGGAAAGCCGCCTGATGCGCAAGGTCACCGACGCGCTGATCGCGCACGGCCATAGAGTACTGCGCCAGAGCGCATAGCGGTTGCGGTTTGCCGCGACTGAAAAAGCGTGGAGGGAAAAGCGCGCGTCCGGCAAGCCGTTGCCGGACGCATGATTACCGGCGTGTTACTGCTTACGCTGCAGCTCGAACACCACATCCACCTGATCGTCAAAGTGAATGCTCTGCTGCTCGTAGGTTTGCGCCGCCGAGTTCATCGGCGCGGCGTCGGCGGTTTTAAACATCCGCGCCATCGGCATTGGCTGATAGTTGGCTACGTGATAGCGGATGCTGTAAACCGGCCCTAACTGAGCGTTAAAACCTTTCGCCAGCGCGCCAGCCTGCTGGATAGCGTTTTCGATCGCGGCCTGGCGGGCCTTGTCGCGATAGCTGTCAGGATTGGCAACGCCCAGCTCCACGGAGCGGATCTCGTTCAGGCCCGATTTCAGCGCGCCGTCCAGCAGCTCGTTCAGCTTGTCGAGCTGGCGCAGCGTGACCTGTACCTGGCGCACGGCGCGATAGCCTTTCAGCTCCGATTTGCCGTCTTTCAGATAATCATATTCCGGCTGGGTGCGCAGATTGGCCGCATTGATATCTTTTTTATCGATGCCGTTTTTCTGCAGGAAATCAAAATATTGGGCAACACGGCTGTCGGCCTGCTTTTTGGCTTCCGAGGCGTCTTTTGAGGAAACGGCAACTTCAATCGCCAGCGTGGCGATATCTGGCGTCGCGTCGACGCTCGCCTGTCCGGACGTAACGACGTGTGGGCCATTCGGCAATTCATCCGCGACCGCGGCGAGAGGAGAGGTAAAAATCAGGGCGGCCAGCGCCAGTTTGGTCAGCTTCAAAGGGGATCCTCCGTGGGAGTTCGATCATAGCAGAGGAAACCGGCCTGACTACAGCGCGCCGGCTTCCGCAATATATTCCATCAGTTCGCATCTTAGTGCGATTTTGCCTGCCAGACTATGACCTTAATTCCTGGAATGAGTTCGCTGACGCTTACCAGAAATTCAGCGCCTGTAGCGCCAGCTTCAGCGCAATCGCCCACATCACCAGCCCTACCAGCAGATTGATAATGCGCTGGGCTTTCGCGGTGTTAAGCCGCGGCGCCAGCCAGGCTGCGAGGATAGCCAGGCCGAAGAACCAGATTAGCGAGGCGCTGGCGGAGCCGAGCGCGAACCATTTGCGCGCCTCTGCCGGAAGCTGGCCGCCCAGGCTGCCGAGCACCACAAAAGTGTCCAGATAAACGTGCGGATTCAGCCAGGTGACGGCCAACATAGTGGCGATAATCCGCCAGCGGCTCTGCTTCATCGCCTCTGACGAAGCCAGTTCGATATTGCCGCTGAAGGCGGTACGCAGCGCACCCCAGCCGTACCACAGCAGAAACAGCACGCCGCCCCAGGTCACCAGGTTCAGCAGCAGCGTGGAGTGGGTCAACAGCGCGCTGCCGCCAAAGACGCCGCCGCAAATCAGCAGAATATCGCTCAACGTGCAGAGCGCGGCAGTCATCAGATGATAATGGCGACGCACGCCCTGGTTCATTACAAAAGCGTTCTGCGGCCCTAACGGCAGGATTAGCGCGGCGCCCAGCGCCATGCCCTGAAAGAAAACGGCAAACATACCTCTCCCCTGAAATGGTATTGACTGGCGGCGAGTGTATAGCGCCGGTCACATTAGAGGAAACGCAATAATCTTATAGGCTATCAGCTAAACTAATGATAAAACATTAAAAAAAAGGCGGAACCTTTGTCCGCCTTTTAGACCGGGTAGTCGCCTTATTCAGGCTTCGCTACGGGCGCCTCTGGTTTCGCCTCGCCAGATTTATCCTGGTGAAGATGGACATCCATCTGTGGATACGGAATACCGATGTTGTTGGCGTCCAGCGTGCGCTTAAAGTTCTTCATCAGATCCCAGTAAACGTTTTGCAGATCGCCCGCTTTACTCCAGCAGCGCACCACATAGTTGACGGAGGAAGCCGCCAGCTCGTTCAGCCCGATCTGCACGCCCATATCCTGTAGAACGCGAGGATCGGCGTCGACTACTTCACGCAGCAGTTTAAGCACCTGATCGACATCCGCATCGTAGGAGACGCCGATAATAAACTCGTTACGACGAACCGGCTCGCGCGAGAAGTTGACGATGTTGCCAGCAATAATTTTACCGTTAGGCACCACAACGGTTTTGCCATCAGCGGTTTTCAGCGTGGTAGAGAAGATTTGTACCTGCTGTACCGTGCCCATCACACCGATATCGATAAAGTCGCCGGTGCGGAACGGCCGGAAGGTAACCAGCAGCACGCCAGCCGCCAGGTTAGAGAGCGAGCCCTGCAGCGCCAGACCCACGGCCAGACCGGCGGCACCCAGCACGGCGATAACCGAGGCCGTTTGTACGCCCACACGACCCAGCGCGGCAATCAGCGTGAAGGCGATAACGCCATAGCGCACCAGCGCAGAGAGAAAGTCCGCCACGGTGGCGTCGATATGACGGGCGCGCAGCACCTTGTTCAGCGTCCTGGCGATAATGCGCGCCACAATGGAGCCGATAATCAGGATGATAACCGCCGCGACGATATTCACCGCATAGCTCAGCAGCAGCGCCTGGTTATGCACCAGCCAGCTGCCAGCCCGGTTAACGCCGTTAACTACGTTCAGATCTTCCATTTTGCTTATCCTGTTGTTTTTCCCGAAGTGCCCTTACAGGGAAGTCAGCCCTTATCGATTGCCAGACAACACCGGCATCCCAAACCACAAGCGTAACCAAAAACGTGACCTGTGCCAAATAACCAGCGAAATTAGCGTGTTGGTTGGGGCGCTCGATAGCGCTTATAAAAAAGCGGTCACTATCCGGATGCCGCCAGTTTCTGTAATGATGATGGGTAAGCTGTCAGGGATGGCGGCAGTTGAGCGTTGCTTAAAAATGACGCTTTGTTGCCGGATTATGCAGAGAAAAATATTTCCGCCGCATGGCGGCTGATTAAAGTGCGTAGAACCGGCTGGGTAGGTATTGCATTACTTCCTGGTAAGAAGGCGTAAAAAAGGCCCATGTTAAACATGAGCCTTTTATTACGTTGTGAACGAGCGTCGGCCGATTACAGTACGTCTACCGCGTTCAGCTCTTTGAACGCCTGCTCCAGACGGGTAATCATAGAGGTCTGAGCGGAACGCAGCCATACGCGCGGATCGTAGTATTTCTTGTTCGGCTTGTCAGCGCCTTCCGGGTTACCCAGCTGCGCCTGCAGATAGCCTTCGTTCTTTTTGTAGTACTGCAGAATACCGTCCCAGGTTGCCCACTGAGTATCGGTATCGATGTTCATTTTAATCACGCCGTAGCTGATTGACTCTTCGATCTCTGCGGCAGAAGAACCGGAACCGCCGTGGAAAACGAAATCCAGCGCGTTGTGCGGCAGGTTATGCTTTTTAGTCACATATTCCTGAGAGTCGCGCAGGATGGTTGGGGTCAGCTTAACGTTGCCTGGCTTATACACGCCGTGAACGTTACCGAAAGAGGCCGCGATAGTGAAACGTGGGCTGATCGCGTTCAGTTTCTCGTAAGCGTAATTAACATCTTCCGGCTGGGTATAGAGTGCGGAAGCGTCCATGTGGCTGTTGTCCACGCCGTCTTCTTCGCCGCCGGTGCAGCCCAGCTCGATTTCCAGCGTCATGTCGATTTTCGCCATGCGCGCCAGATATTTACTGCTGATTTCGATGTTTTCTTCCAGCGATTCTTCAGACAGGTCGATCATATGGGAAGAGAACAGTGGCTTACCGGTTTTTGCGAAGTGGGCTTCGCCCGCTTCCAGCAGGCCGTCGATCCACGGCAGCAGTTTTTTCGCGCAGTGGTCGGTGTGCAGGATAACCGGCACGCCATAATGTTCCGCCATCTGATGCACGTGATGCGCACCGGAAATCGCGCCCAGGATGGCTGCAGCCTGTGGCTTATCGGATTTCAGGCCTTTACCGGCGATAAAGGCTGCGCCGCCGTTGGAAAACTGGATGATAACCGGCGCTTTTACCTTAGCGGCCGTTTCCAGAACAGCGTTGATAGAGTCGGTGCCGACACAGTTAACCGCAGGCAGGGCGAATTTGTTCTCTTTTGCGACTTTGAAGATTTTCTGTACGTCATCACCGGTGACAACGCCTGGTTTTACGAAATCAAAAATTTTAGACATGTCTTTTGTCCTGTTTCGTCGGCAGTGGTAAAAGATTTTGCGCCTTATCGGGCAAATCATTCAGGCGGAGGCAGCCCTCCGCCACAGAGGTTACTGTTTCGCGCGCTCTTCCAGCATGGCGACCGCCGGCAGTTTTTTGCCTTCCACAAACTCCAGGAAAGCGCCGCCGCCGGTAGAGATATAGGAGATTTTATCTTCAATACCGAAGAGGTCGATGGCAGCCAGCGTATCACCGCCGCCTGCGATAGAGAATGCGTCGCTGTCGGCGATGGCTTTCGCGACAATTTCGGTGCCTTTGCGGAAGTTCGGGAACTCAAAGACGCCAACCGGGCCGTTCCACAAAATAGTTTTGGCTTCTTTCAACAACTTAGCCATTGCTTCCGCCGTTTCGTCGCCGAAGTCCATGATCTCTTCATCATCTTTTACTTCGGAGACTTTCTTCACGGTAGAAGGCGCAGTTTCAGAGAATTCCGTGCCGACGCGGGAATCGGTTGGCACCGGGATTTTGTATTCGTCGCGCAGTTTTTTCGCCGCATCAACAAAATCTGGCTCGTACAGGGACTTGCCAACCTTGTTGTCGATAGCGACAAAGGTGTTGGCGATGCCGCCGCCCACAATTACCGTGTCGGCGATTTTCACCAGCGAGTTCAGCACGTCGAACTTGGTAGAGACTTTAGAACCGCCAACTACCGCCACCATTGGGCGCGCCGGCTCTTTCAGCGCTTTGCCCAGCGCTTCCAGCTCGGCGGCCAGCAGCGGGCCTGCGCAGGCTACAGGCGCGAATTTGCCCACGCCATGGGTAGAAGCCTGAGCGCGGTGCGCGGTGCCGAAGGCGTCCATAACGTAGATGTCGCACAGCGCGGCATATTTTTTCGACAGCGCCTCGTCATCTTTTTTCTCGCCTTTATTGAAGCGAACGTTTTCCAGCACCACCAGCTCGCCTTCTGCAACCTCAACGCCGTCCAGATAATCTTTCGCCAGACGCACCGGCGAAGAGAGCTTCTCTTTCAGGTAGTTCACCACCGGCAGCAAAGAGAACTCTTCGTTGTACTCGCCTTCGGTCGGACGACCCAGGTGAGAAGTGACCATCACTTTCGCGCCCTGCTTCAGCGCGGCTTCGATGGTAGGCAGCGAAGCGCGGATACGTGCGTCAGAAGTGACTTTGCCTTCTTTAACCGGCACGTTTAAATCAGAACGAATCAGTACGCGTTTCCCGGCAAGATCCAAATCGGTCATTTTAATTACAGACATGGTGAGTCCTCTCGTTGATTCTCTAAATTTTAAAGGCGCAATCCGCGCCCTGGCTGAAACCGCTGGCGGCCATTGCTAACGTGGTGTCGATCATGCGGTTAGCAAAGCCCCATTCGTTGTCGCACCAGACCAGCGTTTTGATCAGGTGCTGACCGCTGACCCGCGTTTGCGTGCCGTCCACAATGGCACTGTGCGGATCGTGGTTAAAATCAATGGAGACTAACGGTAATTCCGTATAGTCAACTATACCACTAAATGCCTCTTCTGATGCGTTTCGCAGCAGCGCGTTGACTTCGCAGGCCGTGACCGGCGTACGCACGCTGACGCTTAAATCAATGGCGGTCACGTTAATGGTAGGCACGCGTACGGCGATCGCCTCGAAGCGATCGTTGAATTTCGGAAAAATACGCGTAATGCCCGCAGCGAGGCGAGTATCCACCGGAATAATCGACTGGCTCGCCGCGCGAGTACGCCGCAGATCGCTGTGGTAGGCGTCAATAACCTGCTGATCGTGCATCGCGGAGTGGATCGTGGTGACGGTGCCCGACTCGATGCCAAAGGCGTCGTCCAGCAGCTTGATCACGGGAATAATGCAGTTGGTGGTGCAGGAAGCGTTAGAGACGATCAGATCTTCCGACCGCAGCGCCTTCTCGTTCACGCCATAAACCACAGTAGCGTCAAGATCGTTGCCGCCCGGATGGGAAAACAGCACTTTTTTGGCGCCGGCAGCCAGATGGGCTTCGCCGTCGGCGCGGCTGCCCCAAACGCCGGTGCAGTCCAGCACGATGTCGACGTTCAGTTCGCGCCAGGGTAAATCAGCGATATCGGCGTGATGCAGAATGCGGAGCGTATCTTCGCCGACCCAGAGCAGATCCCGTTCCTGACGAACATCCCAGGCGAACCGGCCGTGGCTGGTGTCATACTTCAGCAGATGCGCCATGCCGGCGGCTTCCGCCAGCTCGTTGATGGCTACGACGGTGATTTCGGCGCGGCGTCCGGTTTCATAAAGCGCGCGCAGCACGTTGCGCCCGATGCGACCAAAACCGTTTATGGCAATACGAACCGTCATATCACTCCTGCATGCAAATTCAGTGTAAAACCGGAGCGTTAGCCTGAGCCAGACGTTGCCGTTTGTACAGGGAATTTTTGCCTTTCCGGACCGTATCTCCGGTGAGAATTCGCCCGTTCCAGTGCTTGTTGAAACGGTTCAGCTACAATAAAGACAATATGGAATAATTGGAATGCGCCAGATCAATCGACAGTGCGAAAATCTGACCTGCATCACATTTAAGTAAGGTTCTGCCTAAAAAATAGCCCAACCCTCGCCAACAAAGTAGTAAAGTGGCCGTTACTGACAGTTACCTACAGATAACGAGCTGGCGACAGGTTTTACGGAATTGTCTTATTTTTACAGCTTTTTATCAGAATTTTCTCTCTGACAATCGTTTCCAGGAAGGAGACGCCCACAGCAGCGCGCCACAGGCGCGGCTCGCTGTAGCAGGATCGGGAAAGATCCGGCGTCCTCTTCTGGCTATTAACAGTGCCGGACTATGAATTACAACCTGCTTTGGTATCTCTGGATAATTTGGGCTTCAGCACTGGTCGTCTATTCACTGAGCTGGGGCACGACGCTGTTGCTGATCCGCCAGCATCGGGGGCTGCTGATAGCGGCAGCCTCAGCCGTCGCTACCTGGCTTGCATTCAGGAAACTCACGTTAAATAAGGAAATAATGATGTTTAAACGTAAAGAGAGCGCGCAACCGCTGACGCATTCCCCACTGAACTACACCGCGCCAGCGAAGGAAATTCCGACGCCGCCGACAGAGGACGATTTTGAAGAGAGCGTCTCCGCCGCAACGGTGGTCAATGTCGCCAGCGTGCCGGCCGCGAATCTGACCACCATTCCGCAAACCTGCACCATTGTAGGCGAAGTCAGCGCGGCGGGCGATATTCATATAACCGGCAGCGTCAACGGCAAAGTGCAGTCGGATAAAACCGTGTTCGTGCAGAAAAATGGGCGGGTTGAGGGTGAAATCCGGGCGCAGCGCGCGGAGATTAGCGGCGAGTTAAAAGGGTTATGCCGCAGTCAGGAAGTAGCCATTAACGCTAACGGCTTTATCGACGGCACCATTGAGTGCGAATCGCTTTCGATCGACCAGCAGGGCAAGTTCTATGGCCACTCCAAACCCTATACGGAAAGAGAGCCGGAGAGTAACAACGTGGTGAAAAGCTTCGTGGAGCCACTGGTGCCGCCCAGCCAGGATTTTCACCTGCGGGACGCGCAATAAGGCAAGTTCGCCTGCGTAATGCAGGCGAACCTTAATCGTTACAGCAGCGCTTTCGCCTGAGCCACAACGTTATCTACGGTGAAGCCGAAGATTTCGAACAGCTTCTCAGCCGGAGCCGATTCGCCGAAGGTGGTCATGCCGACGACCGCGCCGTTCAGGCCGGTGTACTTGAACCAGTAATCCGCAATACCCGCTTCAATCGCCACGCGCGCGCTGACTGCTTTCGGCAGCACCGCTTCGCGATAAGCCGCGTCCTGCTTTTCAAACGCGTCCGTAGAAGGCATAGACACCACGCGCGCCTTACGCCCTTCCGCGCTCAGCCGCTCGTAAGCGCCAACCGCCAGCTCGACTTCGGAACCGGTAGCGATCAGGATGACTTCCGGGGTGCCTTCGCAGTCTTTCAGGATATAGGCGCCGCGAGCGACATTAGCCAGCTGTTCCGCGTCGCGATCCTGCTGCGCCAGGTTCTGGCGAGAGAAGATCAGCGCGGTCGGGCCGTCGTGACGCTCAATCGCATATTTCCAGGCAACCGCCGATTCCACCTGATCGCAAGGACGCCAGACGCTCATGTTCGGCGTCACGCGCAGGCTCGCCAGCTGCTCGACCGGCTGGTGCGTCGGGCCATCTTCACCCAGACCGATAGAGTCGTGGGTATAGACCATCACCTGACGGATTTTCATCAGCGCGGCCATACGGGCGGCGTTGCGCGCATATTCCACAAACATCAGGAAGGTCGCGGTGTAAGGCAGGAAGCCGCCGTGCAGCGTGATGCCGTTGGCAATGGCGGTCATACCGAACTCGCGCACGCCGTAGTGGATATAGTTGCCCGCCGCGTCTTCATTGATCGGCTTAGAGCCAGACCACATGGTCAGGTTGCTCGGCGCCAGGTCAGCGGAACCGCCCAGATATTCCGGCAGCAGCTTGCCGAAAGCTTCCAGCGCGTTTTGCGAGGCTTTACGGCTGGCGATTTTCGCCGGGTTAGCCTGCAGCTGTTCGATAAATTTCTGCGATTCGGCCTGCCAGTTTTCCGGCAGCTCGTTTTTCACCCGGCGCTGGAACTCCAGCGCCAGCTCCGGATGCGCTTTAGCATAGGCGGCGAACTTCTCGTTCCAGGCCGCTTCTTTCGCCTTGCCAGCCTCTTTGGCATCCCACTGCGCGTAGATATCCTGCGGGATCTCAAACGGCGCGTGGTTCCAGCCCAGCTGCTTGCGGGTCAGCGCGATTTCATCTTCGCCCAGCGGCGCGCCGTGGGAATCGTGCGTGCCCGCTTTGTTCGGCGAGCCGAAGCCGATGACGGTTTTACACATCAGCAGCGAAGGCTTGTCGCTGACCGCTTTCGCTTCTTCGACCGCTTTGCGAATCGCTTCCGCGTCATGACCGTCCACGCCGCGCACGACGTGCCAGCCGTAGGATTCAAAACGCTTAGCGGTATCGTCGGTGAACCAGCCGTCGATATGGCCGTCGATAGAGATGCCGTTGTCGTCATAGAAAGCCACCAGCTTGCCCAGCTTCAGCGTGCCGGCCAGCGAGCAAACTTCGTGCGAGATGCCTTCCATCATGCAGCCGTCGCCCATAAAGACGTAGGTATGATGATCGACAACATCATGGCCTGGACGGTTGAACTGCGCGGCCAGCGTGCGCTCGGCGATCGCCATGCCGACGGCATTAGCAATGCCCTGCCCCAGCGGGCCGGTAGTGGTTTCAACGCCTGCGGTATAGCCGAATTCCGGGTGACCTGGAGTTTTGGAGTGCAGCTGACGGAAGTTTTTCAGTTCTTCAATCGGCAGATCGTAGCCGCTGAGGTGCAGCAGGCTGTAGATCAGCATAGAACCGTGTCCGTTGGACAGCACGAAGCGGTCGCGATCGGCCCACTGCGGGTTGGTCGGGTTGTGGTTCAGGAAGTCACGCCACAGCACCTCGGCAATGTCCGCCATGCCCATAGGCGCGCCCGGATGGCCGGATTTGGCTTTCTGTACAGCATCCATACTTAAAGCGCGAATAGCGTTCGCAAGCTCTTTACGAGAAGACATGTTCTACTCCAGATCGGATTAAAGGCTTCGCCGTGCTTAACCTATTTTAATCAATGAGTTATCAGGCAAAGCTGCAAAAGACGACCCTCAATGTACATGAAAGACCGTCCCTGTGTACATGGTGAAAAGTGCAAAAAAACAGGATCATATTTGCGTTTTTAAGACATTGGAACTATGCATTAGCACACGAAAAGTTAACATAGAACGGATTTTCTTTTCTGCCTGCAACGGCAGGTGTTTGTTTTTATTACCTTGTTATCTAACGGATGGAAATATGAAAATAGCCGCATCACTGATGGCGCTGGCCATGACGACCGCCCTTTCCGGCTGCCAGAATTTTGACAGCAACGCTCTGCTGCAGTCCGGCGCGCAGGCTTATCAGGCCGCTTCGCTTAGCGATGCTCAGGTAAAAGAGCTGAGCGTTAAATCCTGTGAGCAGATGGACAGCGAGGCGCAGATCGCGCCAGCCGACAGCGTTTATACCCAGCGTCTGAATAAAATCGCCGCCGCACTGGGTGACAATATCAACGGCACGCCGGCCAACTATAAGGTTTACCTGACCAAAGACGTCAACGCCTGGGCGATGGCCAACGGCTGCATTCGCGTGTACAGCGGCCTGATGGATATGATGACGGACAACGAAGTGGAAGGCGTACTGGGCCATGAGATGGGCCACGTGGCGCTGGGCCATACCCGCCGCGCGATGCAGGTCGCTTACGGTACTACCGCCGCGCGCACCGCGGCCGCTTCGGTGGGCGGTATCGCCGCTACGCTGTCGCAATCGCAGCTGGGCGATTTGGGCGAGAAGCTGGTGAACGCACAGTTCTCGCAGAAGCAGGAGTCTCAGGCTGACGACTACTCGTTCGATCTGCTGAAGAAGCGCGGCATCAGCCCGCTGGGGCTGGAAACCAGCTTTGAGAAGCTGGCGAAGCTGGAAGGCAACGCCAGTGGCGTTACCATGTTCGACTCGCACCCTTCTTCCGAATCGCGCGCGCAGCACATTAAAGAGCGTATCGCGGCCGGTAAGTAAGCGGCAACAGGCCAGCCTGAAGGCTGGCCTTACCAACTACTCGCCTTTATTGACGGCCTGGACGTGCAGCATATCCAGCGCCAGCGTCGCCGCGGCCAGCGCGGTGATATCGGACTGATCGTAACCCGGCGCGACCTCCACCAGATCCATACCGACAATATTGAGTCCCTGCAGACCGCGCACCAGTTTGGTCGCTTTATCTGAAGTCAGCCCGCCAATTACCGGCGTGCCGGTGCCCGGCGCGTGAGCCGGATCCAGACAGTCGATATCGAAAGTCAGATAAACCGGCATATCGCCGACGATCTCTTTTACCTGCGCGATAATATCGTCCACGCTGCGATCGTTGACCTGCGCCGCGTCCAGCACATTAAAGCCCAGCGATGCGTCGAACTCGGTACGGATGCCGATCTGCACGGAACGAGCCGGATCGATCAGGCCTTCCTGCGGCGCGGTATAGAACATGGTGCCGTGATCGAATTTCGGGCCGTTGGAGTAGGTATCGGTATGCGCATCGAAATGTACCAGCGCCATCTTGCCGAAATGCTTCGCATGAGCGCGCAGCAGCGGCAGCGTGACAAAGTGGTCACCGCCAAAGGTCATCATGCGCTTGCCGTTGGCCAGCAGTTTTTCCGCATGGGCCTGCAGCTTATCGCTCATATCCTGCGAGTCCCCGAACGCGTACACCAGATCGCCGCAGTCAACGACTTTCAGGCGCTGACGCAGATCGAAGTTCCACGGCCAGCGACAGCCTTCCCAGGCCAGGTTAGTAGAGATCTGGCGGATAGCGCCCGGCCCCAGACGGCTGCCGGGACGACCGGAAGTGGCCGCGTCGAACGGTACGCCGGTAATGACCCATTCGGCGTCGCTGTCGTAAGGCTGGAAGTTAACCGGAAAACGCATAAAACCAAAGGCGTTGGAAACCAACGAATTATCGTACTGGTTGCCCAGAGTGTTATACATAAGATCCTCTCTTGCTGTCGGCCTGCCAGGCCTTGCTGTTTAAGATAAAAAAAATCCCTGCCGCGTCGTTAGGCCCGACGAGGAAGGGATTAGGGTCATTTAGCCGGGCTTTCGCCCTGGCGCGCAAGCGGCTAAGGCTTACTCATCTTCCAGATAAGTGTAGCCGTAAAGGCCTGCTTCAAACTCTTCGATAAACTGCGCGCGCAGCTCGTCGTCCAGATCGCTTTCGGCAATCTGCTTGCGGAAATGCGTCAGCAGCTCGTTGGGATCCAGCTGCACATATTCCAGCATATCCGCCACGGTGTCGCCTTCATCCGACAGCTGCACATCGACCCGACCATCCGCGTAGGCGTAAACGTCCACCGCTTCGGTGTCGCCGAACAGGTTATGCATGTTGCCCAGGATCTCCTGGTAAGCGCCGACCATAAAGAAGCCCAGCATCGGTGGATTATCCACATCGTACTGCGGCATAGGCATGGTGGTGGCGATACCGTCGCCGTCTACGTAGTGATCGATAGTCCCGTCGGAGTCGCAGGTGATATCCAGCAACACTGCGCGACGTTCCGGCTTTTTATCCAGCCCTTCCAGCGGCAGCACCGGGAACAGCTGATCGATACCCCACGCGTCCGGCATCGACTGGAACAGCGAAAAGTTGACGTAGATCTTGTCCGCCATTCGCTCCTGCAGCTCGTCAATGATCGGACGATGCGCGCGGTTGCCCGGATCCAGATGCTGCTGAATATAGTTACAGACGCTCAGGTAGAGCTGCTCCGCCCAGGAGCGCTGCTCAAGATTGTAGATCCCCTGAGAGTAGCCGGTATGGATATCAAACAGATCCATCTGGCTGTCGTGCAGCCATTCGCGCAGCGAGCGGCGGTTGCCCGGCTCGTGCATCTCCTGCCAGGTGTTCCACAGGCTGATGACTGGACGAGGCGCGTCTGCCGGCGGCGACTGCGGCGTGATGAACTCGTTACGCTCCACGCCGATAATATTGGAAACCAGCACGGTATGGTGCGCGGTCACCGCGCGGCCCGATTCGGTAATCACCGTTGGATGCGGCAGATTGTGCTCTTCGCAGGCGTCACCGATAGCCCAAATCACGTTGTTGGCGTATTCGTTCAGGCCGTAGTTGACCGAACAGTCTGACTGCGAGCGCGTACCTTCATAGTCCACGCCCAGGCCACCGCCGACGTCGAAGCATTGAATATTCACGCCCAGCTTCGCCAGCTCGACATAGAAACGGGCCGACTCACGCACGCCAGTAGCGATGTCGCGGATATTCGCCATCTGCGAACCAAGATGGAAGTGCAGCAGCTGCAGGCTTTCCATCCTGCCCGCCTCGCGCATGATTTCCACCAGTTTCAGCACCTGGGTCGCCGACAGGCCAAACTTCGATTTTTCGCCGCCGCTGGACTGCCATTTACCGGAACCCTGAGAAGCCAGACGCGCGCGAATACCCAGACGCGGCACCACATTCAGACGCTCGGCCTCTTCCAGCACCAGCTGTACTTCGGTCATCTTTTCCAGCACCAGATAGACCTTGTGGCCCATCTTCTCGCCGATCAGCGCCAGACGAATATATTCGCGGTCTTTATAGCCGTTGCAGACGATCACCGAACGGGTCATCCCCGCGTGCGCCAGCACCGCCATCAGCTCCGCTTTGGAACCGGCTTCCAGCCCCAGCGGCTCGCCGGAGTTAATCAGCGATTCGATCACACGTTTGTGCTGGTTAACCTTGATGGGGTAAACCAGGAAATAGTCGCCGCGATAGCCGTATGATTCCCGCGCGCGCTTAAACGCCGCGTTAATAGAGCGCAGGCGATGCTGCAGAATTTGCGGGAAGCAGAACAGCGCAGGCAGGCGCTGTCCTTCAGCCTCGCGCTCTTTGACCAGCTTCGCCAGATCGACGCGCGCTTCCGGCACGTCCGGATCGGGACAAACGCTGATATGTCCCAGCTCATTGACGTCGTAATAGTTATTGCCCCACCAGGCAATATTGTAGGTGCGCAGCATTTTGCTGGCATCTTGATCGCTCATGGCCACCTCCTGCATTGAGCGGAGTACACCCTGTTCGCCTGCTGACGAACCCTTAATCATCTTGCTGTCGTCAGACATCGCGAGCCTCGAATTTCAATGATACGGAACAGTTCACTACTATCGCAGGGAAAACCTGCGACAACAACCCATCGACTAGCGGGCAACTCAGCATAAAACGCTGAGACGCAGGGGATAGCAGAAGTATAACATTAAACACGCGCGGACTCCGGGAAGGGTCAACAGACTCAGCCAAGCCGAGGGGAAATAGCCTGAAAATTAGCGCCAACAGATGTCGGCATGATGACCGTTGCTACATCGGCAAGGCGCAAGCGCGCAAAGAGGATACGGCATATATTTTCGCGCGCCGGAATGGCGCAGAGAACCGCTGGCAATCATGAACGCATTCAGCTCCGCACAGGGAAACCGTAAAGGAAAAGCCGACGCGATATCTTTTCGCCGGCCTGTCTGGCGCTGCTCCGCACGGGACCGGGAGAGCCGCGGCGTTTTATACAACCCGTACGGCTGGAATGCAAAATTTAAATGTAAGGAACAGGGAAAGCCGCAGCAATTTTTGCTCCTCCTTACAAAATTCCCGCGTTGTCCGCGTTAAAAAGTACTGGCAATCTGCTTAACGAGTAACCTAAAATAGCCGTCCAGATGTGAATCCATCTATACTGGTTAACTTCTAAGCGTCTTAAATAGTATTGTACTGCTCACGGCTTTGCCTGAGGGGGCGCAAAGAGAAAAACCGTTTCTTTTTAGCGCTATGCAGTCGGTCCCAACCCGTTTCAGTAAGGTAAAGAATAAATGGCTAAACACCTTTTCACCTCCGAGTCCGTTTCAGAAGGACATCCCGATAAAATCGCCGATCAGATCTCTGATGCCGTGCTGGACGCCATCCTTGAGCAGGATCCCAAAGCTCGCGTCGCTTGTGAAACCTATGTGAAAACCGGCATGGTGCTGGTTGGTGGCGAAATTACCACCAGCGCCTGGGTGGATATTGAAGAGATTACTCGTAACACCGTGCGTGAAATCGGCTATGTTCATTCCGATATGGGCTTTGACGCCAATTCGTGCGCCGTGCTGAACGCCATCGGCAAGCAGTCGCCGGATATCAATCAGGGTGTGGATCGCGCCGATCCGCTGGAACAGGGCGCGGGCGACCAGGGCCTGATGTTCGGCTACGCCACCAACGAAACCGACGTGCTGATGCCTGCGCCGGTGACCTACGCGCACCGTCTGGTGCAGCGCCAGTCTGAAGTACGTAAAAACGGCACGCTGCCGTGGCTGCGTCCGGACGCGAAAAGCCAGATTACCTTCCAGTACGACGCGGGCAAAATCGTCGGCATCGATGCGGTAGTCCTTTCTACCCAGCACTCGGAAGAGATCGGCCAGAAAGATCTGCAGGAAGCGGTGATGGAAGAGATCATCAAGCCGGTTCTGCCAGCCGAGTGGATCAACGCCGGCACCAAATATCATATCAACCCGACCGGCCGTTTCGTTATCGGCGGCCCGATGGGCGACTGTGGCCTGACCGGCCGTAAGATTATCGTCGATACCTACGGCGGCATGGCTCGTCACGGCGGCGGCGCGTTCTCCGGCAAAGACCCGTCTAAGGTTGACCGTTCCGCAGCCTACGCAGCGCGTTATGTTGCGAAAAACATCGTGGCCGCAGGCCTGGCTGACCGCTGTGAAATCCAGGTTTCCTACGCTATCGGCGTGGCAGAGCCAACGTCAATCATGGTGGAAACCTTCGGTACAGAGAAAATCTCTACCGAGCAGCTGACCCTGCTGGTGCGCGAGTTCTTCGATCTGCGCCCTTACGGCCTGATCCAGATGCTGGATCTGCTGCACCCTATCTACCGCGAAACCGCGGCTTACGGTCACTTTGGCCGCGAGCATTTCCCGTGGGAAAAAACCGACAAGGCTGCACAGCTGCGCGAAGCGGCTGGCCTGAAGTAAGGTTTCACCTATTGCAGCAAGGGCACCCAACGGGTGCCCTTTTTGCTGTCCGCTGACTGGCGGATTGGTAAACTCCGTGTAAACTTTTCCTGGCTCCGGCAGCGATGGGTGTTAACGGTTACATCCGGAAACATCGCGCAGCAGCTGATATTTAAGAATTTCCAGCCTTAACAAAGCTGGCGGAAATGCGCTATTTTCAGCGCTGTCCGATAGTGGGCCAGCAGGGAACCAGGAGAAGCTATTTAGTGCTATGCCTGAACGGTTATAAAGCGTAAGCGCGTGTGAAAACCTCTGTTTTCAGAAAGATCTGGTGTGTAACCGATTACACCACTGTGATCTGCCGCACAGTCTTTCGCGCCTGGTTTTTTTAACATCTATAAAAACAATATGCAGTACCACCAATATGGAGGCTTAAATGCCTGATAATAAGAAACAGAGCAGAACATCCAACAAGGCGATGACCTTGTTCGTTTGTTTACTCGCCGCGCTCGCCGGCCTGCTTTTCGGGCTGGATATCGGCGTAATCGCCGGCGCTTTACCTTTTATTGCTAAAGACTTTAACGTCACCGCTCATCAGCAGGAGTGGATCGTCAGCTCCATGATGTTCGGCGCGGCGGTCGGCGCGGTCGGCAGCGGCTGGATGTCTTCTCATCTGGGTCGTAAAAAGAGCCTGATGATCGGCGCCGTCCTGTTTGTGATCGGCTCGCTGTGGTCGGCGATGTCCGGAAGCGCGGATATGCTGATTGTTGCTCGCGTACTGCTGGGCCTGGCCGTTGGCGTCGCTTCCTATACCGCTCCGCTCTATCTTTCCGAAATTGCACCGGAAAAAATTCGCGGCAGCATGATCTCCCTGTACCAGCTGATGATTACTATCGGTATCCTGGGCGCCTATCTTTCCGATACCGCTTTCAGCTATACCGGCGAATGGCGCTGGATGCTGGGCATTATCACTATTCCGGCCGCGCTGCTGCTGGTTGGTGTCTGTTTCCTGCCGAACAGCCCGCGCTGGCTGGCCGCTAAAGGTAACTTCCGCGACGCCCAGCGCGTGCTGGATCGCCTGCGCGACACCAGCGAACAGGCGAAACGCGAGCTGGATGAAATCCGCGAAAGCCTGAAGATCAAGCAGTCGGGCTGGAACCTGTTCCAGAACAACAGCAACTTCCGTCGCGCGGTCTGGCTGGGTATTCTGCTGCAGGTGATGCAGCAGTTCACCGGCATGAACGTCATCATGTACTACGCGCCGAAAATCTTTGAAATCGCCGGTTTTACCAACACCACCGAGCAGATGTGGGGCACCGTTATCGTTGGCTTAATCAACGTGCTGGCGACCTTTATCGCTATCGGTCTGGTGGACCGCTGGGGCCGCAAGCCGACGCTGAAACTGGGCTTTATGGTGATGGCGGTAGGCATGGGCGTACTGGGTACGATGCTGCATATGGGCATTCACTCTTCCGGCGCGCAGTACTTCGCTATCGCCATGCTGCTGATGTTTATCATCGGTTTCGCCATGAGCGCCGGCCCGCTGATTTGGGTACTCTGCTCTGAAATTCAGCCGCTGAAAGGCCGCGATTTCGGCATCACCGTCTCGACCGCGACCAACTGGATTGCCAACATGATTGTTGGGGCGACCTTCCTGACCATGCTGAACACGCTGGGCAACGCCAATACTTTCTGGGTCTACGCCGGTCTGAACGTGGTCTTTATCATTTTGACCATTATGCTGATTCCGGAAACCAAAAACGTTTCTCTGGAACATATCGAACGCAACCTGTTGAGCGGCAAAAAGCTGCGCGATATCGGTCAGCGCGATTGATCCTTACTGGCCGGGGCAACCCGGCCAGCTTCATTGAATTCCCCCGCCGCACATCGTATTCTCTTGCTCCATGAAATCCCTTCGACTCCCTATTGCTCTCCAGCAGGCCGTTATGCGCTCGCTACGCGAGAAATTGCAGCAGGCCAACCAGCGCCTGGCGCGCAGCTATCCGGAACCCAAACTGGTTTATCAACAGCGCGGCACGGCGGCAGGCACGGCGTGGCTGGAAAGCTGGGAAATCCGCCTCAATCCCGTGCTGCTGCTGGAGAATCAGCAGGCCTTTATCAACGAGGTCGTGCCGCACGAGCTGGCTCACTTGCTGGTGTGGAAGCACTTTGGCCGCGTCGCGCCGCACGGTAAAGAGTGGAAATGGATGATGGAAAGCGTGCTGGAGGTGCCGGCTCGACGCACCCACCAGTTTGCCGTGGAATCAGTGCGCAGTCGCTCTTTCCCCTATCGCTGCGCCTGCCAGCAGCATCAGTTGACCGTGCGTCGCCATAATCGGGTGACGCGTGGCGAAAGCGAATATCGCTGCGTCCATTGCGGCGAACGGCTGCTGCCGGGCCTGTTTTTATCCGCTGAAAAATCTGCCTGACGTCAAAAAAAGCGCCAATAAGGCACGCGACGGTTTCCGGTTATCCGGCGCTTCTGCTACTCTCGCCGCTCCTTTGATTGACAGAAAACCGGAATATGTTACGCAAAATTATCGGCTGCTTTTCGCTGCTCCTCCCAGCCTTCTTCGCTCATGGGCTAAGCCCGGATAATTATCATCAATACAATTTCAGCCAGGCGAAGGCCTACGCCGCGCAGATCAACGCCGATGCGCCAGGCTCTTTCTACTGCGGCTGTAAGATTAACTGGCAGGGCAAAAAGGGCGTGCCGGATCTTGCTTCCTGCGGCTACCAGGTGCGTAAAAACGCCAATCGCGCCAACCGCATTGAGTGGGAACACGTAGTGCCCGCCTGGACTTTTGGCCATCAGCGCCAGTGCTGGCAGGAAGGCGGCAGAAAGCAGTGCGCGAAGGACGCAGGCTATCGCCGCATTGAGTCCGACCTGCACAATCTGCAGCCCGCCATCGGCGAAGTGAACGGCGACCGCGGCAACTTTATGTACAGCCAGTGGAACGGCAGCGAGCGGCAGTATGGCCAGTGCGAAATGAAAATCGACTTTAAAAACAAACAGGCCGAACCGCCAGCCCGCGCGCGCGGCGCCATCGCCCGTACCTGGTTCTATATGCGCGACCAGTATCAGATCGCGATGTCGAAACAGCAGACGCAGCTGATGACGGTCTGGGACAAGCAGTATCCGGTTACCGCCTGGGAGTGTGAACGCGATAATCGCATCGCCAGGGTTCAGGGCAACCACAATCCTTACGTACAGCGCGCTTGCCAGCGGTAAAACCCCTGGCCTAAACTGGACGGCATGTTTTGGCCGCGCCCGCCGCGGCCCGTTACTTTTATCAGGATCCCCATGCGTATACCCCGCATTTATCATGCCGAGCCTCTGGTCGTCGGCAGCGAAATTCTCCTCGACGAAGAAGCGGCAAATCACGTAGGACGCGTGCTGCGCATGAGCGCCGGTCAGCGCCTGGAATTGTTCGATGGTACTAATCTGACATTTAGCGCCGAAATCGTGCAGGCGGATAAGAAAAATGTGCGCGTCGCGGTGCAGGAAAGTCGCGAAGATTGCCGTGAATCCCCGCTTTACCTGCATTTAGGCCAGGTAATGTCGCGCGGCGAGAAGATGGAGTTCACCATTCAGAAAGCGGTGGAACTGGGCGTAAACAGCATTACCCCCTTGTTTTCTGAGCGCTGTGGCGTAAAGCTTGATGCGCAGAGGCTGGCGAAAAAAATTCAGCAGTGGCAGAAAATCGCCATTGCCGCCTGCGAACAGTGCGGTCGTAACCGCGTGCCGGAAGTGCGCGAGGCGATGACGCTGGAGGCCTGGTGCGCCGAAGAAGATAACGCTCTGAAGCTTAACCTGCACCCCAGAGCCAGCCAGAGCATCAATACGCTGCCGCAGCCCGTCGAGCGGGTGCGCCTGCTGATCGGGCCGGAAGGCGGCCTGAGCGCGGATGAGATCGCCATGACGGCGCGCCACGACTTTACGGATATTCTTTTAGGGCCTCGCGTGCTGCGCACCGAGACCACAGCGCTGACCGCGATTACCGCCCTTCAGGTGCGGTTCGGCGATTTAGGCTGACAACAAGCGCTGACGAAAAACGGCAGGCAAGAAAGCTCAACTGGAGAGACTAATGATTAAGCTTGGCATTGTGATGGACCCTATTAGCGCCATCAACATTAAAAAAGACAGCAGCTTCGCGATGCTGCTGGAAGCACAGCGCCGCGGTTATGAAATTCACTATATGGAGATGAAAGATCTCTACCTGCGCGCTGGCGAAGCGCGCGCGGCGACCCGCCTGCTGAGCGTTGAGCAGAACTATGACAAATGGTATGAGTTCGGCAGCGAGCAGGATATCGCGCTGGCCGATCTGAACGTGGTGCTGATGCGTAAGGATCCACCGTTCGATACCGAATTTATCTACGCCACCTATATCCTTGAGCGTGCGGAAGAGAAAGGCACGCTGATCGTCAATAAGCCGCAGAGCCTGCGCGACTGCAACGAGAAGCTCTATACCGCCTGGTTCGCCGACCTGACGCCGGATACGCTGGTAACCCGCAGCGCGCAGCAGATCCGCGACTTCTGGCAGGAGCACGGCGATATCATTCTGAAACCGCTGGATGGCATGGGCGGCGCTTCCATTTTCCGCGTGAAGCAGGAAGATCCGAACCTGTCGGTGATTATCGAAACGCTGACCGAGCACGGCAGCTTCTACTGCATGGCGCAGAACTATCTGTCAGCGATTAAAGAAGGCGATAAGCGCGTGCTGGTTGTCGATGGCGAACCTGTGCCTTACTGCCTGGCGCGTATTCCGAAATCGGGCGAAACGCGCGGCAACCTGGCGGCCGGCGGTCGCGGCGAAGCTCGTCCGCTCTCGGAAAGCGACTGGGAAATCGCCCGCCGCGTCGGCCCTACGCTGAAGGAGAAAGGCCTGATTTTTGTCGGCCTGGATATCATTGGCGACAAGCTCACCGAAATCAACGTCACCAGCCCAACCTGCATACGTGAGATCGAAGCCGCATTCCCGATCTCAATTACTGGTATGCTTATGGATGCGATTGAAAAACGACTGGCCTGATAAAAAAAGGATTGACGGGCCTTCGTGCTAACCCTGTTAACGGCCCGCGCCTGCTGCGGGTCGTTAACCCGACTACAGAATCCTGATATGAATTTACAGCATCATTTTTTGATTGCCATGCCCACGCTGCTGGATCCTTTGTTTAAACGTTCGGTTGTCTATATTTGCGAACATAATGACGAAGGCGCCATGGGCATTATCGTTAATAAACCGATGGAAAATCTTACCGTCGACGGCATCCTTAAGAAGTTAAAAATTATGCCGACCCCGCGCGAACCCGAAGCCAAACTCGACAAGCCGGTCTTTGCCGGCGGCCCGCTGGCCGAAGACCGCGGTTTTATTCTGCACTCCGCTCAGCATACCTATGCTTCCAGTATCCGGGTTTCCGACAACACGGTGATCACCACCTCGCGCGACGTGCTGGAGTCGCTTGGCACGCCGGAACAGCCGGAAAGCGTGCTGGTCGCCTTAGGCTACTGCGCCTGGGAGAAAGATCAGCTGGAAAACGAGCTATTGGAAAACGCCTGGCTGACCACGCCAGCCAACAGCAATATCCTGTTTAAAACGCCGATAGCGGACCGCTGGCGCGAAGCGGCGAAAAGCATTGGCGTCGATATCCATAATATCACCAGCGACGTTGGGCACGCCTGATGAGCCATCAGACTCTGCTGGCCTTCGACTTCGGCACCAAAAGCATCGGCGTGGCTATCGGTCAGCAGCTCACCGGCACCGCTCGCCCGCTGGCGGCGCTGAAAGCGCAGGACGGCACGCCCGACTGGAGCAAAATCGAAACGCTGCTGAAAGAGTGGCAGCCGGATTACGTGGTGGTCGGCCTGCCGCTGAATATGGACGGCAGCGAACAGCCGCTGACCGCCAGAGCGCGGAAGTTCGCTAATCGCCTGCATGGGCGTTTCGGCATCAAGGTCGAGCTGCACGACGAGCGCCTCAGCACGGTGGAAGCCAGGGCCGATCTCTTTTCACGCGGCGGCTTTCGCGCGCTGAACAAGGGCAGCGTCGACTCGCTGTCGGCGGTGATTATCCTCGAAAGCTGGTTTGAAAACGCCTGGAGCTAGTTAATCCGCGCATTGTTGGGCGGCTACTGTCCGCTGACTTTTTTCGTAACCTCTGCCTCTTTTCCCTGTCGCTTTGATAACCCGGACGCGTCGCACAGCCAGAGCGGCCTGGGGCGCGCCGCCTTCATGCCACCATCCCCGCTTTTTGCCGCGCCTGCAGGCTTTGGGCAAAAGTCTGCATCCCCAGCTGCGCGCCGGTTTGCAGCATTCCCGGCAGCTGATGCGTTTTGCCTTCGCGGATCAGGCTGGCGATAGCGGGCGTGTTGATCAGCACCTCAAACAGCGCCACCCTGCCCTTTGCCGCGCCCGGCACCAGCTTTTGCGCGATCACCGCTTTAAGGCTGCCCGCCAGCTGGCTGCGGATCAGGTTTTTCTCCGCGCCGGGAAAAACATCCACCAGCCTGTCGACCGCCTGAGCCGCACCGCGCGTATGCAGCGTGGCCAGCACCAGGTGGCCGGTTTCCGCCGCCGTCAGCGCCAGCTGGATAGTTTCGCCGTCGCGCAGCTCGCCCAGCAGGATCACGTCCGGATCTTCCCGCAGCGCCGCCCGTAGCCCGGCGCTAAAAGAGGCGCAGTGTTGACCGATCTCCCGTTGCTGAATAAGCGAGCGCTCGCTCTGATGAATAAATTCCACCGGATCCTCCAGCGTCAGAATATGCCGGTTTTGCTGCTGATTGATGGCGCCGATCAGCGCGGCCAGCGTGGTCGATTTGCCGCTGCCGGTCGCGCCCGTCACCAGCACCAGGCCATCTTCAAGCTTCAGCAGCTCCTCCGCCACCGGCGGCAAACCAAGCTCCGCGAGAGCGGGACAGCGGCTGGCGATAAATCGCAGCGCCAGCGATACGCCCTTTCGCTGCCGGAACAGGTTTGCCCGCAGCCGCGCGCCGTCGGCCAGCGTCAGCGCAAAGTCGAGCTGGCCCGCCTGCGCAAACTCGCGCTGTTGTCCGGCGTCCAGCCAGCTTCGGCTGAGATGTTGCAGCAGCTCGTCGCTTACCGGCAGGTCGCCCGGCATCGCCTCTAACCTGCCCGCCCGTCGCCAGAACGGAGAATGACCACTACAGAGGTGCAGATCCCCGGCGTTATGCTTTACACTAAGCGCCACTAATTCCTCAATATCCATATTAACTCCCTGACTATGACCTCGATTCAGCACAACTTACAGCAAGTCCGCGAGCGAATCTCAGCGGCAGCCGCGCGATGCGGCCGCGCTCCAGAGGAAATTACGTTGCTTGCAGTCAGCAAAACAAAACCTGCGAGCGCGGTCGAAGAAGCGGCGGCGGCGGGCCAGCTCGCCTTCGGCGAAAACTACGTGCAGGAAGGCGTCGATAAGATCCAGACGCTGAACAATTCCACGCTGGCGTGGCACTTTATCGGCCCGCTGCAATCCAACAAAAGCCGACTGGTGGCGGAGAACTTCGGCTGGTGCCATACCGTGGATCGCCTGAAAATCGCCGTGAGGCTGAACGAGCAGCGTCCTGCCGCTCTGCCGCCGCTAAACGTGCTGATCCAAATAAATATCAGTGACGAGCAGAGTAAATCTGGCATCATGCTGGCTGCGCTGCCGGATCTGGCGAAAGAGATAGCGCAGCTGCCGCGCCTGACCCTGCGCGGCCTGATGGCGATCCCTGCGCCGGAAGCGGACTATCAGCGTCAGCTGGCGGTATGTCGCCAGATGGCGGCGGCTTTCGGCGAGCTGAAAAAAAATTACGCTTCGGTCGACACGCTCTCGCTGGGCATGAGCGACGATATGGAAGCGGCTATTGAGGCAGGTACGACCATGGTGCGTATTGGCACCGCCATATTTGGCGCACGCGATTACGGCGCCACTAACTAACCTTTGAGGGACTCCATGCTGACGTTGACTTTTCTGGTCTCGACGATAATTAATCTTTACGTGAAAGTGCTGCTGCTGCGCATCTGGATGCAGTGGGCAAGATGCGATTTCTACAATCCGTTCTCCCAGTTTATCGTGAAGATCACCCAGCCGGTGATCCGGCCGCTGCGCCGGGTTATTCCCTCTGTCGGGCCGCTGGATACCGCCTCTTTGCTGCTGGCCTACGTGCTGAGCGTGCTGCTGTACGCGGCGCTCTTCGCGCTACAGGCCGGCATGGTTGTTTTCGATCCGGTATTCCTCTATCTCGGCCTCGTATCGCTGGTGAAAGCCGCTGGCGTGCTGGTGTTCTGGGTGATTATCATTCGCTCGCTGATGAGCTGGATCAGTCAGGGCCGCAACCCGGTGGATTACGTGCTGATCCAGCTGACCGAACCGCTGATGGCGCCGATACGCCGCCTTATCCCGGCGATGGGCGGCATTGATTTCTCGGCGATGGCCGTGATCCTGATCCTCTATATGCTGAACTATCTGGGAATGGACTTTATTCCTGGCTGGGCGCAGCTTTAATTTGTACGGCAGTTAATTTCTGGACCTGATATGCAAAAAGTAGTGCTCGCCACCGGCAACGCCGGAAAAGTTCGTGAACTGGCCGATAAGCTGGCCGCCTTTGGCCTGGATATCGTGGCGCAGAGCGAATACGGCGTGGAGTCGGCTGAAGAGACCGGCCTGACCTTTATCGAGAACGCCATCCTGAAAGCGCGCCACGCGGCGGCGATTACCGGCTTACCGGCGATTGCCGATGATTCCGGGCTGGCGGTCGACGCGCTGCAAGGCGCGCCGGGCATCTATTCCGCGCGCTACGCCGGCGCGGACGCCAGCGATAGCCAGAATACCGACAAGCTGCTCGCCGCGCTGGCGGACGTGCCTGACGGACAGCGCCAGGCGCAGTTTCACTGCGTGCTGGTCTATCTGCGCCACGCGGAGGATCCGACGCCGCTGGTGTTTCACGGCAGCTGGCAGGGCGAAATCGCCCGCGCGGTCAGCGGCGAAGGCGGCTTCGGCTACGATCCGGTGTTCTATGTGCCGGCGCTGGGGAAAACCGCGGCGGAGCTGAGCAAAGAAGAGAAGCGCGCGGTTTCCCACCGCGGCAAAGCGCTGGCGCTGCTGCTGGAAGCGATGCGTAATGCATAACTTGCCGCCGCTCAGCCTCTATATCCATATTCCGTGGTGCGTGCAGAAATGTCCCTACTGTGATTTCAACTCGCACGCGCTGAAAGGCGAAGTGCCGCACGAGGAGTACGTGCGCCATCTGCTGGCGGATCTGGATGCCGATCTGCCGCTGGCGGCCGGTCGCGAAGTCGGCACTATCTTTATCGGCGGCGGCACGCCAAGCCTGTTAAGCAGCGAGGCGATGCAGATGCTGATGGACGGCGTGCGGGCGCGGCTGCCGCTGTCGCCAACGGCGGAAATCACTATGGAGGCGAATCCGGGCACCGTCGAAGCCGATCGCTTCAGCGGCTATCAGCGGGCCGGGATTAACCGCATCTCAATCGGCGTGCAAAGTTTCAGCCAGCAGAAGCTGACGCGTCTGGGGCGCATTCACGGCCCGGAAGAGGCGAAACGCGCGGCACGGCTGGCTCAGGGTCTTGGCCTGCGCAGCTTTAACCTGGATTTGATGCACGGCCTGCCCGATCAGTCATTGGCGGAGGCGCTGGACGATCTGCGCCAGGCTATCGAGCTGGATCCGCCGCATCTTTCCTGGTATCAGCTGACCATCGAGCCCAACACGCTGTTCGCTTCAAGGCCGCCGACGCTGCCGGACGACGACGCGCTGTGGGATATCTTTGAGCAGGGCCACCAGCTGCTGACGGCGGCGGGTTACGAGCAGTATGAAACCTCCGCCTACGCCAAACCGGGCTACCGCTGCGAGCATAACCTGAACTACTGGCGTTTCGGCGACTATCTGGGGATTGGCTGCGGCGCGCACGGCAAGCTGACGCAGGTGGATGGACGCATCGTCCGCACCACTAAAACTCGTCACCCGCGCGGTTTTATGAGCGGTAGCTATATGGATCGCCAACATGAGGTAGCGGACAAAGAGAAGCCGTTTGAGTTCTTTATGAACCGCTTCCGGCTGCTGGAAGCCGCACCGCGTGAGGAGTTCGCTCGCTTTACCGGACTGGATGAAAGTGCCATTCGTCCGCAAATTGACGAGGCGTTAGCGCAAGGCTATCTGACGGAGACGCCAGCCAGCTGGCAGGTCACGCATAAGGGCAAGCTGTTTCTGAATTCGCTGCTGGAGCTTTTTCTGGCGGACGACTAAACCCGCTGGCTGCTGTCGCGGCAGCCAGCTTTCTCCATGCTACTGCAGTTCGGCCAGCAGCGCCTTACGCTGTCCTTCCAGGCTGGTCACGCGGTTACAGACTTCATGACCGAAGTTCTGGAAATCCGCTTCCTGCTTGCTCCACTCCGCCTGCACGGCCTGCTGCAGCCCGCCCAGGTTGCCCATCACCGCCTGCAGCGGATTATCGCTGTTTACCTTGCTGCCCATCTCGTTCAGGCTGTCCTGAATCACACCGCCCATCGCGCTTTGTACGATCTTCTCGCCGTCCTGTCGTACCTGTTCAATGGCCTGATGATGGAAAGTCAGTCCGTCGCTGCGGTGTTCGATAATGCGGTTCATCTGCTGTTTCAGCTGCTCGTCCAGCTTCGTCAGGCGGCTGCGAACTTTGCTGTCGGCGCCAAGCTTGTTGACGATAACGCCATCCAGCGCCACGCGGCTTTTCTCCAGACGCTGGCGCGCGCCCTGGTCGACCCAGGGCAGATCCCGACGCAGCGCGGCCTGGTAGTCGATGGCTTTCTGCCGGGCAGCGTTATCGACCGTGACGGCCTGGCCGTTGCGCTGCACTTCACCCGTCGGCGTAATGGTCAGATTGCCGCTGGCTCCCACCACCTTCACGTTCTGCCCGGAGATAACGATATCGTCCTGAGGGTTTACGCTGCATTGATAATCGGCCCGCGCCTGTCCCGCCGCCAGTAACAGCGCGGCCATTGCGATCGCTTTACGCATTTGCTCTTCTCCTGATAAACAAAAGGCCACGCATGCGTGGCCCCGACGGACGTGCCGACCGTGCGGCAGTCAGAGGATTAGTCCCACCAGACGTCGAAAAGTTCGGTCACCTGGATATTATTCAGCTGACGATCTTCCAGCCACTTGCGCACCAGCTCGCGATGCTCATCGGTGCATTTGCCGATTTTCTGCAGGCAGATTAGCCCTTCCCACTGCAGGAAGCCGCTACCGTCAAACGCCAGGCCGTTGGGATCGATCGCTTCGTTAATAAAAGCGTCCAGAGTGGTATCGATGGTGTCGCCGCTGGTGCCTTCCGGAAAGCTGAACGCCACGGAAAACCCTAACTCCTGAAACTCGTCGATATGCATTTTTTTACGCAAGCGACGACTGCGCTGAGTAGCCATTATTTAATCCTCTCAAACATCAAATCCCATACACCGTGGCCAAGACGCTGGCCGCGCTGTTCGAATTTCGTTAACGGCCGCGAATCGGGACGCGGCACATAGTCGTTGGTCGCCGACTGGTTTCTGTAGCCTGCGATACTGCTCATGACTTCCAGCATATGTTCCGCATAGGCTTCCCAGTCGGTGGCCATATGAAACACGCCGCCAAGCTTCAGCTTGCGCAGCACCAGCTCGGCAAAAGGCGTCTGCACGATGCGGCGCTTGTTGTGGCGCGCTTTATGCCAGGGATCCGGGAAAAAGAGCTGCACCATGCGCAGCGAGTTATCCGGGATCATTTTATCCAGCACGTCCACCGCATCGTGACACATCACGCGCAGATTCTCTACGCCCGCCTCGTCGGCCGCGCTCAGGCAGGCGCCGACGCCCGGCGAATGGACTTCGATGCCCAGAAAGTTTTGCTGCGGATTGGCCGCCGCCATCGCCACCAGCGAGGCGCCCATGCCAAAGCCGATTTCCAGCACCACCGGCGCTTCGCGGCCGAAAAGTTCCGCCAGGTCAACGGGTTCCGGCTGATACTCCACACCTTTTACAGGCCAGAAGTGGTCCAGCGCGTGCTGCTGGCCTTTGGTCAGGCGACCCTGACGGCGAACGAAGCTGCGAATACGGCGCAGCGGGCGGCCGTTTTCGTCAAACTCCGGTGTAATCACATCATTCTTCATGTTTCTGCCTGCTGGTCTGCAATCTCTGGAAAACGGGCATTATGCAAAGTTACAGCGGTTAAGCAAGCCCCGGAAACTTCCGGTTTACAGCATAACGGGTCTGTGCTGGAATCCCAGCCTGATTTTTAATTTACCCGGGAAACCTCGCAAAGATGATGCAAGCGCCGCAGTTCTCACGGCAGGTACTGGACTGGTATCAGCGCTTTGGCCGCAAAACCCTGCCCTGGCAGCAGGAGAAAACGCCTTATAAAGTCTGGCTCTCCGAAGTGATGCTGCAACAGACGCAGGTCGCTACCGTGATCCCCTATTTCAATCGTTTTATGGCGCGTTTTCCCACCGTTGGCGATCTGGCTGCGGCAAAGCTGGACGAGGTGCTGCATCTGTGGACCGGACTTGGCTACTACGCCCGCGCCCGCAATCTGCACAAGGCGGCGGTGCAGGTGGTGGAAAAACATGGCGGGAAATTCCCGGAGACCTTTGAAGAAGTCGCCGCTTTGCCAGGCGTCGGCCGCTCAACGGCGGGCGCTATCCTTTCTTTATCGCTGGGTCAGCACTTCCCGATTCTGGACGGCAACGTCAAGCGAGTGCTGGCACGTTGCTACGCCGTTAAGGGCTGGCCGGGTAAGAAAGAGGTGGAAAAGCGTCTGTGGCAGATCAGCGAAGAAGTTACGCCTGCTGAAGGCGTCAGCCAGTTTAACCAGGCGATGATGGATCTGGGCGCGATGGTCTGCACCCGTTCCAAACCCAAATGCGAGATCTGTCCGCTCAATCAGGGCTGTATTGCTTACGCCCAGGGCGATCAGACCAGCTATCCCGGCAAAAAGCCGAAGCAGACGCTGCCGGAGCGCACCGGTTATCTGTTGATGATGCAGCGGGACGATAAGGTTTGGCTGGAGCAGCGGCCGCCGGTCGGCCTGTGGGGCGGTCTGTTCTGCTTCCCCCAGTTCGCCAGTGAAGAGGAGCTGCGTGAGTGGCTGCGTCTTCGCCATATCGACAGCGCGTCGCTGAGCCAGACCATCGCTTTTCGCCACACCTTCAGCCATTTCCACCTGGATATCGTACCAATGTGGCTGAAACTGCCTGCCGCAGGCGCAGTCATGGATGAAGCCGCGGGTCTCTGGTATAACTTAGCGCAGCCGCCGTCCGTGGGACTGGCTGCGCCGGTGGAACGCCTGCTGGCACAGCTGCGTCACCCGCAGGGCATTTGCGCAACAGAAGAGGAAGAGTAATGAGCAGAACCATTTTTTGTACGTTCCTGCAGCGCGACGCTGAAGGACAGGATTTTCAGCTCTATCCGGGCGAACTGGGCAAGCGCATCTACAATGAGATCTCCAAAGAGGCCTGGTCGCAGTGGATGAGCAAGCAGACCATGCTGATCAACGAGAAGAAGCTGAGCATGATGAATCCGGAAGATCGCAAACAGCTTGAACAGGAGATGGTAAAGTTCCTGTTTGAGGGACAGGATGTCCATATTGAAGGTTATACCCCGCCAGCAGAATAAACATTGGGCCTCGCTATGGAGGCCCCCTCAATATTGGGCGTAGCACGACATAATGAAGAAACTGATAGGCTTGCTGGTTATCGCGCCGTTGTTGATCTCCTGTTCCAGCAATAAGAAGCCGGTTTTCCACGAAGAATGGGTCAAGGACACCAACGGATTCGACATTCTGATGGGGCAGTTTGCCCATAACATCGAAAATATTTGGGGCATTAACGAGGTGCTGATCGCCGGCCCTAAAGACTATGTAAAATATAGCGATCAGTATTACACGCGCAGTCATATCAACTTTGACGCCGGTAGCATCACTATTGAAACCATCGCCGGCACCGATCCGATGGCCAGCCTGCGTCAGGCGATCATCACCACGCTGCTGATCGGCGAAGATCCGGGCAATGTCGATCTCTATTCCGACGCTAACGATATTCAGCTGGGCCAGGAGCCGCTGCTCTACGGCCAGGTGCTGGATAACACCGGTCAGCCGATTCGCTGGCAGGGACGCGCCGCCAGCTTCGCCGACTACCTGATTCAGAATAAGCTGCAGCGCCGCAACGCCGGTCTGCATATTATCTGGTCGGTCACCATTCCGATGGTGCCTAACCATCTGGATAAGCGTGCGCATAAATATTTGCCGATAGTACGCAAGGCGGCGGAGAAATATGGCGTGGATCAGTCGCTGATCCTGGCGATCATGCAGATTGAGTCGAGCTTTAACCCCTACGCGGTCAGCCATGCCGACGCGCTGGGCCTGATGCAGGTCGTCCAGCACACCGCCGGTGTGGATGTGTTCCGTATGAAAGGGAAATGGGGCAAGCCGAGCCGCAGCTATCTGCTCGATCCGGAAAACAATATCGACGCGGGAACCGCCTATCTTTCGCTGCTGCAGGACAGCTACCTTTCCGGCATCGCCAACCCGGTTTCACGCCGCTATGCGGTGATCACCGCCTATAACGGCGGTGCGGGCAGCGTGCTGCGGGTTTTCTCCAGCGACAAGAACCGGGCGTTCAGCGCCATCAACAGCCTGTCGCCTGCCGAGGTCTACCAGACCTTGACCACCAGCCATCCTTCCGCCGAGTCGCGCCGCTATCTCTACAAGGTGAACAGCGCGCAGAAGAGCTACCACCGCTATTAAGGCAGAGAAAAGGCGGATTCACTCTCCGCCTTTTTCTTCCGCTCGCGCGCTTAGCGGCTGATATTTTTAAACTGCTTAGTGGTTTCGGTCAGTGCGGTTTCGGTCGGCAAACGCTCCATCGAGCTGGCGCCGTAGAAGCCGTCGCACTGCGGACAGTTTGCCAGAATATAGCTCGCGTCCTGCGGCGTGGCGATCGGGCCGCCGTGGCACAGTACGATCACGTCCTGACGCACTTTTTTCGCGGCCTGCGCCCACTCGTTGATTAAGGGTACGCAGTCCGCCAGCTTAAACGCCGTTTCCGCGCCGATATTGCCGCCGGTAGTCAGGCCCATATGCGCTACGATCACGTCCGCGCCCGCCTGGGTCATCGCTACGGCGTTTTCCGCGCTAAAGACATAAGGCGTGGTCAGCATCTCTTTCTGCGCGGCAAGGCGGATCATCCCCACTTCCAGTTCGTAGCCCATGCCGGTTTCTTCCAGATTGGCGCGGAAGTTGCCGTCAATCAGCCCAACCGTAGGGAAGTTCTGCACGCCCGAAAAGCCCATTGCCTTGAGATCGTCGAGAAACTTATCGAAATGACAGAAAGGATCGGTGCCGTTGACGCCCGCCAGCACGGGCGTGTTTTTCACTACCGGCAGCACTTCTTTCGCCATATCCACCACGATCTCGTTGGCGTTGCCGTAGGCCAGCAGCCCGGCCAGCGAGCCGCGTCCCGCCATACGATAGCGGCCTGAGTTGTAGATAACGATCAGATCGATGCCGCCAGCCTCTTCGCATTTAGCGGAAAGTCCCGTACCGGCGCCGCCGCCGATAATCGGCTCGCCTCGCGCAATCATGGCGTTGAATTTAGTTAATATCTCCTGACGGGTGAAAGCCATTTTAATATCCCCCATTGGCCAGCTGACGGAACTCGTTGACCGCGGCGCGGGCAAACTGAGGATCGTTGATATTAAACGGCAGGCGGCGAATAACGCGGCGGCTGGTCTGCTGCAGATTCGCTTCCAGCGTGCTGGTAAAGGCTTCGCGGGCTTCCGGCGACCAGAAGGCCTGGCCTGGTGCGTCCAGCGCGGAGAAGCCGCCGTCCGGGATCAGGAAGGTGATATAGCCTTCGCAGCGATTCAGCTTTTCCGCTATCCACTTCGCCATCGCCACGTTTTCTTCCGGCGTGGTGCGCATCAGCGTGACCTGCGCATTATGGTGGTAGAAAAGCCGATCGGCATATTTTGCCGGCACCGTGGAAGCATGGCCGAAATTGACCATATCCAGCGCGCCGCAGGAGATTACGCAGGGAATGCCGCTGTTGGCCACGGCGTCAAAGCGCGTTTCATCACAGGCCAGTACGCCGCCGAACAGATAGTCGCAGACTTCGGTGGTGGTTAAATCGAGCAGCCCGCTCAGCATACCGCTGTCGGCCAGCTTCTCCATCGCCCTGCCGCCGCTGCCGGTGGCGTGAAACACCAGGCAGTCGTAACGCTCTTCCAGCATGGCGCTGACCGTCTGAATACAGGGCGTGGTGACGCCAAACATGGTCAGACCCAGCGCGGGCTTGTCGTTATGATCTTCCGTAACAGGAAAGAGTACCGCGCCCGCCATCTGGTGCGCCGCATTGCCTAATACCCGGCGCGAAATGCGGTTGAGGCCCGAAACATCGGTGACCGAGTAGACCATGCTGATATCGCTGGCGCCTACGTAGCCGGAGACGTCGCCGGAAGCCATCGTCGACACCATCACTTTCGGCACGCCGATCGGCAAAGCCTGCATCGCCGGCGTAATCAACGCCGTACCGCAGGAGCCGCCCAACCCGATCACGCCAAGCAGATCCCGACGCTGGCTAAGGAATATCTTAAATGCCAGCGCCATGGCATCGATGGCCCTGCCGCGATCGCCGCAGAACACCGCTTCACGCCCTTGCGGATGGAAATCGGCAATCAGCGCCGGCGGGAAATCGGCCTCGGAAGGCGTGTTAACTGATTGAGTTGACAGGTCAACTGTTACCACTTCAGCGCCGGCTCTTTGCAGGCAGTCGCTGACGTAAAACAGTTCCCTTCCTTTAGTATCTGCCGTTGCGACGGCGTAAATATAGCCACTATGATTAGTCATGGTCGTAACAACACCCTGTTATTAGACAGAATAAAGACTTGATAAAAAAGCAATAAAACAGTAAATAAAGACTGAGAGTTTTAACTTTCAGTCTGATGAGATAACAGTATCACTATCATCAATGATAAATCAATTGAATGGAATAGGTGTCTCACACGGATGTTGGCTATGCTTAATAACGAAACCTGTCCTGTAGACGCCGGCGCTCCTGACCGCTGCCGTCTTCAATCGCTTGAATATCAGGCAGATTTAACAAAATAGAGGTTAATGTGGAGCAAAGGGATTCCGCTGGGGTTGTAAAGCTGACCGCCACACGCGCAAGAACTCGTCGTTTATTGATTGAAACCGCCATGCGGCTTTTTGACAGCGGCGCGTTTCCATCCATCACCGAAGTCGCACAGGAAGCTCAGCTTTCTCGCGCAACGGCCTACCGCTATTTTCCCACGCAAAGCGCGCTGGTTTCCGCCATCGTGACGGAGACGCTCAGCCCGATCAAAAGCTGGCGCCCTACCCGCGAGGAAGCCAGCGATCGTATTGAAGAGCTGCTGACGTTCGCTTTTCCACGCATGTTGGAACATGAGGGAACGCTGCGGGCGGCGCTGCATCTTTCGCTGACGCAATGGGCGCAATCACGCGCCAACGACAAAGCGGATAAAGAGAAGCTGGTGAGGGGAAATCGTAAAGCGCTGTTGCAGCACGTGCTGGAGCCGTTGAATGACGAGCTGCCGCCGGAGATCGTCGAGCGGGTGATCAAATCCCTGTCGCTGGTTTACGGCTCGGAGATATTTCTGGTTATGAAGGATATCTGGGGCTGTGACAACGACCAGCTACAGGATATCGGCAAGTGGATCGCCAAAGCGATTATGCGCCAGGCGCGGGAAGACGCCGCGCTACAGGTTAACTGAGCAAAGATGGCGCGGCTGTAAAAATGGGACGGTCTTTCCGCCCCATTGTTTCCGCTTATCCCTACTAAAGACGCCGGTACTTCATACGCAATCCCGGCGCGAAGACCGGGAGATCGGCCGCTTAGCCAGCCTGTTGATTAAGCATATAGCCCATCAGCCGTTTTACGCCCTGCGCGTCCGTTTCGACATAAACGCCCTGCAGCTCCGGCGAAAAGCCCGGTAAACCGTTCAGCCCTTTCTCCAGCGCCAGGAAATAGCGCTGCACCGCGCCGCCCCAGATTTCGCCCGGCACCACGCAGAGCACGCCTGGCGGATAAGGCAGCGCGCCCTCCGCCGCAATACGCCCTTCCGCCTCAGAGATCGGCACCAGCTCAACGTTGCCCCGGATAAACTCTCTGTTCGCATCCTGCGGGTTCATCGCCACTTTCGGCAGGCTTTCCTGACGGAACATCGCTTTTTGCAGATCTTTAACGTCATGATCGACATAGAGCTGGTGCATCTCCAGACAGAGACGACGCAGCGTATAGCCTTCGTAACGCGCGGCGTTTTTACGATAGATAGTGGGCAGCACGTCGCGCAGCAGCGCATCTTCCTGAATGTGGCGCTCGAACTGCGCCAGCTTCGCCACCAGATGCGCCATTTTCTCCACGCTTTCCGCCGGCGTCAGCAGAAAAAGGATCGAGTTCAGATCGCATTTTTCCGGCACCACGCCGTTTTCGCGCAGAGAGTTGGCGAGGATGGTCGCCGGAATGCCGAAGTCGGCATATTCGCCGCTGGCGGCGTCGATGCCCGGCGTGGTCAGCAGCAGCTTACAGGGATCGATCAGATACTGATCTTTTTCATAGCCGGCGAAGCCATGCCAGGCGGCGCGCGGCGCAAAGCTGAAGTAGCGGCTGTCGGCGGCGATCTCGCCGGTCGGCGCCTCCTGCCATAATCTGCCGTCCACTTCATCCGGAATAAAAGGTTTAATCATTTCGCACTTCGCCAGGATCGCCTTGCGCGCGTCGATGCCCAGCATCACGCATTCGTGCCACAGGCGACGTCCGGCTTCGCCCTGGTGCATTTTAGCGTTGACGTCCAGCGCGGCGAACAGCGGATAGAACGGGCTGGTCGAGGCGTGCAGCATAAAAGCGTTGTTAAGCCGCTTGTGGCTGCAAAAACGCTGCTGACCGCGAATATGATTATCTTTTTTGTGGATCTGCGAGGTCTGCGAAAAACCGGCCTGCTGCTTGTGTACCGACTGGGTAACGAAAATGCCCGGATCGTATTCTTTCAGCTCCAGCAGCAGCGGCGAGCAGGCTTCCATCACCGGAATAAACTGCTCGTAGCCTACCCAGGCAGAGTCGAACAGGATGTAGTCGCAAAGATGGCCGATGCTGTCGATCACCTTGCGCGCGTTATAGACCGTGCCGTCATAGGTGCCGAGCTGGATAATCGCCAGACGGAAAGGCCGCGGCTGGCTGGCGCGATCCGGCGCAACCGCGGCGATCTGCTCGCGTAGCCAGGCTTCGTCGAAGCAGTGCGCGTCGATGCCGCCGATAAAACCAAAGGGATTGCGCGCCGTTTCCAGATAAACCGGCGTTGCGCCCGCCTGGATCAGCGCGCCGTGATGGTTGGATTTATGGTTGTTACGATCGAACAGCACCAGATCGCCCCGCGTCAGCAAGGCATTGGTCACGACTTTATTGGCGCTGGAGGTGCCGTTAAGCACAAAGTAGGTTTTGTCCGCGTTGAATACCTTTGCCGCAAATTTCTGCGCGTGCTTGGCCGATCCTTCGTGGATCAGCAGATCGCCCAGCTTAACGTCGGCGTTGCACATATCGGCGCGGAAGATGTTCTCGCCAAAGAAGTCGTAGAACTGGCGACCGGCCGGATGTTTTTTAAAAAACGCCCCACCCTGATGTCCCGGACAGGCAAAGGTGCTGTTATCCATCGCCACATACTTGGTCAGCGTATTGAAAAACGGCGGCAGCAGCCCGGCCTGATAGTCCGCCGCAGCGGCTTCCAGCCTGGCGGCGTCATCGTCCGCGCCCGTCAGCAAACCGGTGACTTCCGGCAAATCTTCTGCCTGCGCTAAGTCGTCCAGCGAAATAAACACCGGCAGGTTAAAACCGGTATGGCGCAGCAGCGCCAGCATACCGCTGCGCGAGTCGGCGACGGAGAGCACGATCGCCGCCACATCGGTAAAGTCGGTTTTTTCCAGCGTGACCACTTCGCGGCCGGTCTGAAGGTGGATGGCCACGGTAGTGCTGGCGGCAATTTTTAATGGTGTCATTACGCAAATCCCTGGGCAAGGATAAGGGTGCCGGAGGCACGGCAACGGGAAAAGGCTCGGCCTTTGCCCGACGAAAATATCTGTGGAGTTAGCGATGAAATAACCGGCTTCGACCGACAGACATCAGTAAAATCAGCGCGCGGCTGCTTTTACTCATGGCTCAGGGTGAAGCGAAGCCTCACCGCACGGTAAAGGGCGTGAAGAACAGGAAAATCTGGGCGGATCGGCGGCGCGGCAGCGAAGAAGCATGAAGGTGCGGCAGAGCTGGCATAGTGGCGGCCTCGCGGGTCGGGAAACGGCGCAATAATCGCATCTTTTATTTTGATGTTCAAGGCGGCGGTTACGCCAGCCTGCCAGCAGAGCATTTTATAAATTTGTTTATATTCAAACTGATAAAGAGAATAAAGCGGATAGTTAGTAAATATTTTTGGTGCTTATGCAATTATAATGCAAACCTATTCAATCATTTAGCGTGGTTCTTTAGATGACTGAGCGACTATTTTCAGCGGGATACTCTGCCCTGCTCCAGCCGTTAGCTCTTTCAGCAAGCTTAAAAGCTACCGGAAACGGGCACGGCCGAATTTGCATTCACAATTTAGTATGATGTAACTAATACTCAATTTGGCCTGTGCCGCAGGTGCAAAGTGGTGTTCTTCCTGCGCCGTAAGCATTAAGAGGTATTTTACCTGCGCGAAAACGGCGTAAATCCCGCCACTTTGATGGAAAAGAGTGCAAACGGATCGTTTTTCTGCATAAAGCCGTTGACGCTTTTCCGCGACTCCTGTTTAATGCGCCTCGTTGCCCGGATAGCTCAGTCGGTAGAGCAGGGGATTGAAAATCCCCGTGTCCTTGGTTCGATTCCGAGTCCGGGCACCACTATTCAAAGTACGCTGGTTAAGAGATAACAACCTTAACGGGCGGAAAACAGAGAGGCCGTTCATACAGAACCTTCTCCAGTGTGTAGCGTAATGTTGCCCTGGTTGATATTCAGAAATAGCCTCTTAAAAAGGGAATCTGTTCACGCAGATTCCCTTTTTTTCGTTCCACTTTCTGCCTTCGAACAGACTGCTGCTGTTCGTACAGAGCGACAATCCCCGTTCCCGCGTTTTTTTCATAATGCTCCTTTTTAGCTCTGCCGGTTCCCGGCTCGTCCTGACGCTGGTGATCTTTATGCCGCTATAAAGCGATAAATCATACCGCCACTACCCTCACTGAGCGGCAGAAAACCGCCGCCTGTTGCAGCGATTATGCCTCCTCAGCCTTGCTGAGCCGCGCCGCCCTCCAGTCCGTCAATCAGCGCGCCGCGCCACCAGGCGTAATCGTGGCCGCCGGTATAAACCCTTAGCGTGCTTTCCACACCCGCGGCAATAAGCCGTTGGTGCAGTTGATGGACATGCGGCACCATCGTCCCTTCCAGCGATCCAATACAGAGCCGAATCTTTACCCTGCTCGGCAGCGCGGCAAGCACGTGCTCGCTTACCCACGAAACGTCGGTATCTTTGAACATCGCAGGCCGTCGGCTGTTATCCGGCATCCACCACATCGAAGGCGAGCTGCTGATTACCGCGCCAAAAGTCTCCGGCGCATGGACAGCGGCCATCAATGCGGTAATGCCGCCAAGACTCTGTCCGCACAGCACGGTGCGCGCGCGCCCTGCCCATACGCGTTCAGGATGATCCGCACGAGCCTGCGGCACCAGACGCTCCGCTACGTCCGTAATCAGTTCGCGGTTTCCGGCAAGAATGGCGGCGCGATCCGCCTCATCCAGATTGTCGATCCCCAACACCGCCAAAGGCGCGATGCGGCCGCTGGCGATAGCCGCATCAAGGGCGGCCAGTACGCCGACATGATCAAACCAGCTTTCGGCATCGGGCAATACCAGCAAACCCAAAGGCGTGGCGTTATCCGTATCGGGAAGCCAGAGACGAACCCGTCGCGATTTTCCGGCGACGACAGGACAGGAAACCGTAAGCGTGCCGCGCGGCGCTCCGGTAACGGCCCACTCTTTTTGCGCCGGAGCCTGATCAAGCGCCAGCACCGACTCCCTGTTTCCGCGCACGCGGATACCGGGCGTGCTGTTCAGCGGATCTGCCTGGCCGGGAAATGGCGGGCGGCGTGTGCCGAGCTGCGAAAGCTGCTCAGTCGGGGTTTCCGGCGGGATTTCGGTAAATGTATAGGAACCGCAGTAAGCGGCAGGCAGCCTCAGGGTCAGCATCCAGATATCGCTTGCCGGGATGCGCTCCAGCATTCCTTGCCCGACGCGTTCTTTGTCGGTCACGCGATTAAGGCTGAGGTAAACGCCCTGAAGCGGTTTTTCCGCGCGCCACAGAAAGGTGACGTCGCGCTCGTCACGGCCTGCGGCAGATTGAACCACCAACGGCAGACCGATCGTCGCGGCCTCGTGCCAAAACTGCGCGATATCCGCTACGCTGCGCATGGCTAACTGAGCGAGCAGGCGTTCTGTTTTACAAGTAGTCAGCGCGATATTCCTCATTGCCGCTATTCCGTGAAATAAATAAGGTTATTTATATTTAGCTATTCAATAATATAGCCTGCAAATTGCAGTGTCACGATAAAAAAGCCATATTGGTAACGTAAAAAACAGACTGGCATCTCAAATAAATAGTTATCCTGATAGTAAGGATTAATATAAGAAACCAGAAATAAATACACCGCGAAACTAAGCGGATAATTACTCTACCTGTCCTTCCTTACCGCATGGTTAATTACTTATATTTTTATTTTGTTTTGTAAATAGTGAATTTACATTCCGTTTTAAACTGTGCTAGCGTAATTAACAGAGCCCGGCAACAGGGGGCTCCAGGCAAATAGCTTTCTCAGCCCACGTCGGCAGAGTAGCTTTTCCATTATCTTATGCTGAGATAAATTGATGCTGAGATACTTTTATACGCAACGCTCTCTCCGTCAGGCTTGTCCTGCGGCGCCCGATGCCTTAACGACAAGATTTTTCCATCAGCGCAGACGTAGCGACTCGTCTGTTTACCCACAGTTTCCCTGGTATTATATGGCGAACGGCAATCTGTTTTTTATCGCTATTACGTAATAACACGCTTTGCGCGGTTATTATTTTATTGAGATTAGAGTCTGGATTTGACGCTGGCGTTATCTGACGAGCCGCGTTATTTACGGTGGCTGAGTATTATCCCTTTTATTTAAAAGGACTCAGTTCTGGTTATCTGCATATTAACCTGACAATTAATCCATGATTAGATCGACAGATCGCATTAACGGATTACGCCTGTCAGGCAGGAGATGGATTTTTCTATGCGTATTCTCTTTGTTGGTCCGCCCTTATATGGGCTGTTATATCCGGTATTTTCTCTCGCTCAGGCGTTTCGCGTAAACGGGCATGAAGTCTTAATTGCAAGCTCGGGAAAATTTGCGCAGAAAGCGGCGGAAGCGGGCCTGGTGGCCTTTGACGCCGCGCCCGGTTTTGATTCAGAAGCCGACTATCGGCGGCGGGAAGATCGCCGTAAAAAAAGCAATGCGGGCACCAAAATGGGCAACTTCTCTTTCTTCAGCGAAGAGATGGCCGATCGCCTGGTCGAGTTCACGGCCGAGTGGAAGCCCGACCTGATCGTCTATCCGCCGCTTGGCGTTGTCGGCCCTTTGCTGGGCGCCAGGTTCAATATTCCGGTAGTAATGCAGTCGGTAGGCTTCGCCCACAAACCCTGGCATATCAAAGGTGTGACGCGCTCGCTGGCCGATGCCTATCGTCGCCACGGCGTCGAAGCGCCGCCGCGCGATCTGGCCTGGATTGACGTGACGCCGCCGAGCATGAGCATGCTGGAAAACGACGGCGAACCGGTGATCCCAATGCAATACGTGCCCTATAACGGCGGCGCGGTCTGGGAAGCGTGGTGGGAAAGAAAGCCGGATCGTAAGCGCCTGCTGGTGAGCCTGGGCACCGTCAAGCCGATGGTGGACGGCCTGGATCTTATCTCCTGGGTGATGGACTCCGCCAATGAGGTGGAGGCGGAAATCATTCTGCACCTGTCGGCAAACGCGCGCGCCGGACTGCGCAAGCTGCCGCCGAACGTGCGCCTTGTCGACTGGATGCCGATGGGGCTGTTCCTTAACGGTGCCGACGGCTTTATTCATCACGGCGGCGCGGGCAACACGCTTACCGCTCTGCACGCCGGTATCCCGCAAATCGTCTTCGGCGAAGGCGCGGATCGGCCCGTTAATGCCAAAGCGGTAGTGGATCGAGGCTGCGGCATTATTCCCGGCGAAAACGGCCTCTCCGCAACGCTAATCAACACCTTTTTGAGCAATGATGCGCTGCGCGTCGCCTCAGCGCAGGTTGCGGCGGAGATGGCCGCGCAGGCTACCCCTTCCGAGGTGGCGGCGCAGCTTATCGCCAGCCTGAAAGGTGGCTTAAAAGCGGCCTGAAACGATAGCGCGCCGGCGGCCTCGTCGTCCCGGCGCAACTTTTAGCGGGTTAATGCATAGCCCTTACAGCAGATAACGGAGGCTTGATGCCCACTGCTCCTTCTTCAAAGCCTGCTTCATGGCTTGTGCGCCTGGCCGGCGTTTGCTGGGAACGAAAGAAACTCAGCCTGGTGGTTATTTTCGCCTCGGTTTCAACCATTCTTCTTGCCGCCCTGACGCCTCTGTTAACGCGGCAGGCGGTCAACGACGCGCTGGCGGGCGATACCGCACGACTGCCCTGGCTGGCGGCCGGGCTGCTTTTTATCGCACTGTTCGATTTTATCGGCAACTATGTGCGGCGCGGCTATGCCGGTGAGCTGTCGCTCTGGGTGCAACACACGCTGCGAGGCCGGGTTTTCGACAGTATTCAGAAGCTGGACGGTTCCGGACAGGATGCGCTGCGTACCGGTCAGGTGATTTCGCGCACGAATAGCGATCTGCAACAGATGCATATCATGCTGCAAATGTCCCCTGTTCCGTTGGCCGTGCTGACCTACTACGTCGCCGGTTTGAGCGTGATGCTGTGGATGTCTCCGGCGATGACGCTGATTGTGGTCGCCGTGCTGGCCGGTCTGGCGATTACCGCGCTGCGCGCGCGTCGTCGCGTGTTTGCTCAAACCGGCCTGGCTTCCGACCGCCTTGCCACGATGACGGAACATATGCGCGAAGTGCTGACGCAGATCGCCGTGGTTAAATCCTGCGTGGCCGAGCTGCGCGAAATGAAGTGGCTGGATCGCGAGTCGCGATATATGGTGCGCGTGCGTATCGGCGCGGCTATCTCCCAGGCGATGCCGGGCGCGACCATGCTGGCGCTGCCGGTGCTTGGCCAGATTGTGCTGCTGGGCTTCGGCGGCTGGTCGGTCATGGCCGGGCGCATCGATCTCGGCACCTTTGTGGCCTTCGCCAGTTTTCTCGCTATGCTGACCGGCCCTACCCGCGTGTTCGCCTCGTTTCTGGTGATCGCCCAGCGTACCCAGGCCTCCGTCGAGCGCGTGTTTACGCTTATCGATACCCAACCGCAAATGCAGGACGGCGCGGAATCCGTAGAGGGCAAAGTCGTCGGCCTGACGCTGGAAAAGGTCGGCTTTAACTACGACAGTGGCGCAAGCGTGCTGCAAGACGTGTCGTTTTCCGTGAGCGCCGGAGAAACCGTCGCCATCGTCGGCGGTTCGGGATCGGGTAAATCGACGCTGCTGATGCTGCTTTCCCGCTTTTACGACGCCACTGCCGGACAGCTGTGGCTTCAGACCGATCGCGGCCGCCAGAATATTGCCGATCTGCGGCTGGACGAACTGCGTCGCGCGGTTGGCGTGGTATTTGAGGACACCTTTCTTTTCGCCGGTACGGTCGCCGAGAATATCGCCTATGGCCATCCTGGCGCGACCGAAGCGGCAATCCGTCGCGCGGCCGACGCGGCAGGCGCTACAGGGTTTATCCAGGCGCTGCCGCAGGGCTTCGACAGCAAACTGGCCGAACGCGCGGCCAATCTCTCCGGCGGCCAAAGACAGCGTCTGGCGCTGGCCCGCGCGCTGCTGACCGCGCCAGATATTCTGATCCTGGACGACACCACCTCCGCCGTGGATGCGGGCACCGAAGCGGAGATTAATACCGCGTTGGGTCGCTATGCCGACGACGATCGTATGCTGCTGGTGATAGCGCGCCGCCGTTCAACGCTAAAGTTAGCCAGCAAAATCGTGGTGCTGGAACAGGGACGCGTCGTTGATATCGGCACTCAGGCCGAGCTTGAGGCGCGTTCGCCAGCCTTCCGCGCGCTAATGTCCGGCACGGGCGATCTGTTGGAAGATGCCGCGACTCCGGACGCGCAGCTCTGGCCCGAGCCTGCCGCAGCCGCAGCGGACACGGCAGACCCCGGCAACGGTTTCCGCGAGCGTATGAGCCGCGTACCGGAGCGCGCTATTGAGCTGGCGCACACCGATAAAGCGCGACACATCACCTCGCTGGTTTCCCCCGTCGCCTGGCTGTTCGTCGCCGCTGCCGTTCTGATCGCCGTGGACTCTGCGGCCAGCGTCGGGGTGCTGATGCTGCTGAAGCGCGGCATCGATTCCGGCGTGGCGATGAGCGATTTAAGCACGGTCGGCATTTGCGCGCTGGCCGCGCTACTGCTGGCGGCTATCAGCTGGTGCTGCTACTCCCTGCAAACTATCGTCTCCGCGCGCGCGGCGGAATCGGTACAGCATACGGTGCGGCTGCGCAGCTTCGGCCAGCTGCTGCGACTGGGCCTGCCTTACCATGAGCAGCACACCGATACTCGCCTTACCCGCATGACCGTAGACGTCGATGCGCTGGCGCGCTTTTTACAGAACGGTCTCGCCAGCACCGCCACCAGCCTGATTACCATGGCGGCAATCGCGATAGCGATGTTCTGGCTCGATCCCGTGCTTGCCCTGGCGGCGCTGGGCGCAATTCCGGTAGTGATAGCGGCGACGCTGATTTATCGCCGCTTAAGCTCGCCAGCCTATGCGCAGGCTCGTCAGGAGATCGGCAAGGTCAACAGCACGCTTCAGGAAAAAGTTTCGGGTTTACGCGTGGTGCAGTCGCACGGCCAGCAGGATGCGGAAGCGGCCAAACTGCGCACGCTGTCGGATCGCTTCCGCGCTACCCGCGTGCGAGCGCAGAAGTATCTTGCCGTCTATTTCCCTTTCCTGACCTTCTGTACGGAAGCCTCTTACGCCGTCGTGCTGCTGGTTGGCGCATCGCGCGTCGCCGAAGGAGAGATGACGGCTGGCGTGCTTGCCGCCTTCTTCCTGCTGCTGGGCCAGTTCTACGGGCCGGTGCAGCAGCTCTCGGGCATTGTCGACGCCTGGCAGCAGGCCTCCGCCAGCGGCAAACAGATTGACGAGCTGCTGGCTGCCGAAGGCGTTGAACCGTTGCGGCCCGCGCAGTCCGCGACGCCGACGCCGCTGAAAGGCGCGCTGAAGCTGGAGGCGGTGACTTTCCGCTATCCTGACAGCAGCAAGGCGGCGCTGGATAAGCTGAGTCTCGCTATTCCGGAAGGCAGCGTGGTGGCCGTGGTCGGCTCCAGCGGCGCGGGCAAATCGACGCTGATCAAGCTGATTGCCGGTCTTTATTCGCCAACGAGCGGCGATATCCGCGTCGGCGAGCGCGCTATCGGCGAAATGCCGCTGGCCGACTACCGCGCGCAGGTTGGACTGGTAGAGCAGGACGTCGCGCTGTTCAGCGGCGATATTGCCGAAAACATCCGCTATGCGCGTCCCGGCAGCAGCGACAAGGAAGTCGAGAACGCGGCGCGCCAGGCCGGTCTGCTCGGCACGGTACGCGCGCTGCCGCAGGGATTCCGTACGCCGGTCAGCAACGGCGGCGCGGGCCTGTCGGCCGGACAGCGCCAGCTTATCGCGCTGGCCCGGGCGCAGCTCGCCGGAGCGCATGTGCTGCTGCTCGACGAGGCCACGGCGCGTCTGGATCGCGCGGCTGAAGAGAAGCTGATGACCTCGCTGGCCGAAAGCGCGCGCGTTATGGGGCGAACGGCGCTGGTGGTGGCTCACCGTCTTACCACTGCCTGCCGTTGCGATGCGATAGCCGTGATGGAACGGGGTCGCATAGCTGAATATGGCACTCACGCGGAGCTGCTTGCGGCGAAGGGAATTTATGCGCGGCTATGGCGCGACAGCGCTGGAATTGAGCAAGCGACGCCGGTTGAAGAGGCGCTGGAAGAGGCAACGCCGTAGCGGAAAAAGGTTATTTGGGCGCGCGCGGTTTTGCTGCGCGCGCCGTTTTCACTGCCGCCTTCAGTCAGAGTGATAGCACGCTTCACGCTCTTCACCCTGCTGCGCCAGGTGCAGCAAAGCCTGCTGAAAACCGGCGTTAAACGTCTGGCCGTGTGAGAGTTGGGGATCTGACCAGTAAGCAGCGGTCAGCCCCTGCTTTTGTAGCGAAGCCAGCACGGCGCGCACTTTGTTCTGGATGTCCGGCGCGGGCGCCTGCGGATTTTTGCCCGGCAGCCCGTCGCCTTCGATCACATAGAGCCGTTTAGCGCAGAAATGTTGTTTATCAGTTTGCTCCAGTTTTGTCAGCACGCCTTCATACTGCCGGTTCAGCGTCGGGCTGGTGGAATAACAGGAGTGAAAAAGCGATGAGGAGAAGCAGGCGTTCAGCACAAAAATACCCCCTAACGAATGTCCCCAAAGGCCGCGCTTGTCGGCGTTTATCCTCAGGCCTTTTTCAGCCAGCGGCGCGATTGTTTCCTCCAGCAGGCGACGGAAAGCCGCGTCGCCACCGCCTTTTCTGCCTCTGAAAGGCCCGCTCCCCTCATTATCCGCGACCGGCGGCGTATAGTCGTAGCTTCTGGCGAGCAGATCGAAAGGTTTGTCAGTCTGGTAGCCCACAGCAACAATCACCGGCGGATTCTGCGCCGACAGCTTCTGCAGCAGCGAGTCTGAAAGCCTGTCCATAACGGCGTTGCCGTCCAGCAGATACATTACGGGAAAACCGCCAGGCGGCGGGCTTTTGTCCGGTACGCCCGTCCAGATTTTGTAGTGTCTTTTGCCATCGGCGGAATCCAGCGTGCGGACGCTGAAATGATAAAAGGCCGAGCCTTTATCCGCGATGTTCGGCCCCAGCGGCGTCATATCGGGCCGGGCCTGCGCACTGGTAGCGATGAAAGAACATAAAAAAAGCACGAGCGCTCCTGAAGCCGCCCGCGCTTTTTTGCTGCCAAATAACCTGTAATTCATTGACTTGCTCTCAAAAAATGCAAAAGAAGAAGGCCGTCGCGCGGCCCGATTACTGCCCGGCAGGCGATAGCCTGCCCGCCGGGTTAGCCTTAGAAGTGCAGGCCCAACTGCATATAGTAAGTGCGGCCCGGTTCGTTGTAGGTGTTAGCGCCCGCGCCCCACAGATACGCGCCAGTGGTAGCGTTGCCGGTGCTCTGGGCGTTGCCCTCGCGGAAATGGCGCTTGTCAAACAGGTTGTCGATACCGGCCGTCACGTCCAGGTTTTTGGTCGCGCTCCAGGTCGCGCTGACACCCACCAGCGCGTAAGGTTTAACCTGACGCGTTTCGCTGCCGGAAGTCGCCTCGCCCTTATAGTTATATTTTTTCGGTTTCTGGCGGCCGTACCAGGTCAGCGTTCCCTGTACGGAAAGATCGTTGGTGGCCTGCCAGTCCAGCGTCGAGTTAATAGTGTATTTCGGGATAATCGAGAGATAGTCGCCGGTGGTTTTATTTTGATTATCGATGATGTACGTGAAGTTGTTTTTCATCGTCACCGCCGCGCTAAGCGGGAAGTTGAGCGTGCCTTCCAGCCCCTGCACCACCGCCTTCGGCACGTTTTCCCACTTGTAGACATCCGAAGTGCCGTTAGAGTATTCCGCCGCGTAGCCGCCTTCGATTTTGTCGTGATAGTCGTTGCGATACCAGGTCAACCCGGCCTGCACGTCATCATGGTTATATTCAATGCCGATCTCTTTATTGACGCTGGTTTCCGCCTTGAGATCGCGGTTACCCTGCAGATAGCAGTAGCCGGCGCTGTCATAACACCCCTGACCCTTACTGAACAGCAGGTAGTTGGGATTGGTCTGATAAAGGTTTGGCGCTTTCCAGGCGCGGGCAATACCCAGCTTCAGGGTAAAGTCGCTGCCCAGCTCCTGCGACAGGTTCAGCGCCGGACTCCAGTTACTGCCGGTAATGCTCTGATGGTTGAAGCGAATGCCCGGCGTCAGGCGCGTGGTTTCCGTCAGCTCAATATTGTCTTCCATATAGAGGCCGTAAATATCGGCCGAGCTGTTGATATCGCGTCCGCTGCTGGCAATCCCTTCCACTGCGCCGCCTGCCGAGGTGGATTCGGTGTTGGAAGCGGGATCCTTCATCGCCTGATGATTCAGCTCCGCGCCCAGCGTCACCGTCTGGCTCACCCACTGTTCAAAGGGAATATTGACCTCGGAATGCAGATTGGTGTCGTAGAGCGTAATGGTGGAAAAGCCTTCATTGGACGGGCTAAAAATGCCCGCAATGCCGCCGGATAAGCCTTCGTTAAGTCGGGTGTTGCGCGTTTTTTCAAACTGGACGTAGTTGCTGGTAGTGACGCCGTTATCCCAGGCGCCGGTGTATTTCAGGCTGAGCGACTGGCGATAGAGCACGTTGGTTTCTTTGCCATAATATTTTTTCACCAGCGCGTTGCTGTTGGTGTTCTGCGTATCGCCAGCGTAGAGATTACCCTGACGACTGAAACCGCCGTCCAGCTCCAGCGCCTGACGCGGCAAAAATTCCCAGCGCAGCGCGGAATGAATATCTTTATTGATAAAGCCTTCACGGCCGGAAGGATACGAGCCGGCGTAAGAGCCGATGCGCGGCGTAGTGTGGCTTTCATTGATGTCCTGCGCGTCGGCCTGGGTTTTGTTCCAGTTGCCGTAGAGCCGCAGCGTCACGTTATCCGCCAGCGCGCCGCTCAGGTTGGCGTTGTAGCGTTGGGTAGCGCCTTCGGATTTATGCTCCGGCATATTGAAGTAGGAGTTGAGCGCGCCATGCCACTCATCCGTGGTCGGTTTAGTGATGATATTGACCACGCCGCCCATCGCGCCGTTGCCGTAAAGGGCGGCGGCCGGGCCGCGGATCACGTCGATGCGGTCGATCATTTCCGGCGGCACCCAGTTAGTGTCGCCGCGCGTGTCGCGCTCGTCGCTCCAGCCGAAGCGTACCGAGTTGCGGCTGCTGACCGGCATACCGTCGATGAGAATTAGCGTGTTCTCCGGCCCCATGCCGCGAATGTCGATCTGGCGATTATTGCCGCGCTGGCCGCTGTTGGAGTTGCCGGTCAGATTGACGCCCGGCATGGTGCGAATAATTTCCGCCACGTCGCGCTGGATGGGATGTTTTTTTATCGCTTCACTGTCGATAGTCGAAACGCCAGGCGCCTGTAGCGTTTGTTCGCGGGCGGTGACCGTCATGATGGTTTCGGCACTGTTCTGGGTTTGCTGAACGGCCAGCGTTTTCGCCTGCTCTTTCATCGGCGCAGGTTTGACGGTAGCGGCGTCGTCGGCCTGCGCCGCATACGTAACCAGCCCGCAGGCAATCATTGAAGCCAGAAGCGATAATTTAGACGTAACTTTCATAATGGAATTAGCCACCTGCCCTGTAAAGCCAAAAAACGGAAAGGCGCACTATAATGAGAATGATTATTAATTACAATTGAGAATTTTCTCACCTGAAAATGATTGGCCCTGAATGCTTTGCCTGCTGAAGGCGCTATTTCAGTTGCGCCTACGCACGCTGGTTTTTATAAGAAGTGTAATCTCAGGAGAATAAACGGGCTTACAGACAATCATTTTCCTGAAGCGGGGAAAATTAATTTTTTATATAAGAATCCCCAGAATCAGGGGGGAATTTACGGACAGGCATAACGACCAGGCGCACTGGCGGCGCCCGGCGGAAAATGACGGATTATTTATTTTTTTCTTTAGCAAAAGGCGCCGCTAAAGAGGATTAACGCGTAACAAACCTGCCGCGCCAAATATCGGATTTGGCTGCGGCAGATTTGTCTGACGGCGTGAAGACAAGAGAGATTCCCTGGCGTTAGCAAAAATACTGGAGATTTTATTATTTTGTGCTGCTTTATGCAGTTAACTTAATCTTACCACCCTACTGAAGTCAACAAAAAAAGAGACAAAAACAGCCGAAAAATGGCTACTGTTTTGCCGTATAATTTTCAATTATTTGATTTTAATCATAAATTATAAGGGAACATATGCAAAAAAACAGACAAAATCCAAACTGTTTTGTCTACTCGTTTTTCGACAACGGTTGTATAACATTAAATTAACTTATAAGATGCCGCGCATAATCGCATTGGGACGCCCGCCATGAAAACGACGCCACTTCGCAGAAAAGACAATATAATCAACAATATAGATTATATTATAAAAAGCCGCGGCGAAACCAAGGTTTCTTTCGCCAGCCGTACCGGCGTGACTCGCGCAACGCTGTATAAAATTCTGGATGGCAAAGTCAATAATGTGCAGCGCTCTACCGTTACGCGAATAGCGGACTTTTTTGGCGTTTCCTGCGAGATTATTGAAAATCACGATCTGCAATCTTTCGAGCTGATTGAAAATACGCTCTCGCCCGACGGTGATAAAAATCCCGCCGCGCTGCCGATTATTCCCCAGTCGGCTTTTATCCGCAGCCAGGATAAAAGGATCGGCCAACTGGTAACCTGCTATCCCGTAACCTGGTTTTTCGGCGATGTCGCCAATGCTGTCGCGCTTCAGGTGGACGCGCCGTTAAACAACCTCTTTTTTCCTGGCGATATTCTTATTATCAAGCGTCACACGCCGCCGAAAGAGAAACAGCTTGCCCTTTTTTATACCCCGGACAGCAGGCTTTTTATCGGGCAAGGCGAGTCAGGTCTTGCCTCTGCCGCGGAACAGGGCGCCTTGCTGGCAGGGGCCGTTATCGAAGAAAGAATTCAATAAACCCCGAGGACTGTTCTGCATGGAACCAAACAAGAAATATAAGCTGCTGGGTTTTACTCGCTCGGACGCCATTGCGGCTAACGTGATGGTGCTGGCGACCGGCAAGCATATCAGCATCGGTCTGGCCGAGCTGGAAAGCAGCGAGATAGCGGACGATTTGAACCGACATGAGCTAAAGGCGCTTTATCGCCGCCTGTATGGCGACAGCGACACGGTAACCTCTTACGATCTTGGCGACCGGCATGAACGTTCCTGGTACGCCTATCTGATTATCAGCCTCGCCCTGACGGTGATTTATACCCTGAGCACCGTTAGCGGCGTAAAACCGGTGCTGATCCCCGTGGTCAATTTTGTGGTGCCGCCCGCCATTTTTTTCTATCCGCTGTCGTTTATCCTGGTAGATATCGTCAACGAGTTTTACGGGCTGAGAATGGCGCGAAGAACGATATTTATTTCGTTTATCGCCAACACGCTGTTTGTGGCGGGCCTGTGGCTGACCAGCCTGCTGCCCGGCCTGAAAGAGTGGGAACTGAATATTTCTTACGCGACTTTTGTCGACAGCATTGTCTCCGTGCTATTCGCCTCTTCCGTCGCCTATCTGGTTTCCGAGAACGTTAACTCGCTGATCCTTTGTAAAATCAAGGAGCTGACCAACTCCCGCTTTTTGTTTATTCGCGTGCTGAGCAGCAACGTTATCGCTTCCGCTATCGACAGCGCCATTTTCTGTACGCTGGCGTTTCACAACGTGCTCAGCATGGCGACGATTAAAACTATGATCATCTCGCAGTTTATTATCAAACTTGGCTACGCGCTGCTAGGCGTCGGCCCTATTTACGCTACCCGCGAGCTGTTCAGACGCTATATCAATAAAGAAAAACAGACGCCACGCGCAGAGGAATTCGTATGAAAACAGAAGAGATTACGCTGCTGGGGAAAAGCACCGGCTACGTTCAACACTATGCGCCAGCATTACTGGAAGCTTTGCCGCGCTCGCGCGGCCGCGATGAGATCGGCCTGACGGCGGCGCTGCCCTTTTCCGGCTTCGATCTGTGGACCGGTTTCGAACTCTCCTGGCTGAACGCCAAAGGCAAACCTATCGTCGCCATCGCGGAATTTATTATTCCGGCCACCAGCGAGCATCTGATCGAGTCGAAGTCTTTCAAGCTTTACCTTAACAGCTTCAACCAGACCAGCTTCGCCGCGCCGGAAGCCGTTGCGGCCACGCTGGAGAAAGATCTTTCGCAGGCGGCAAACGGCAAGGTGGAGGTAAAGCTCTATACCGATTTAGCGGGTTATCCCGCTTTCGCCGCCGCGCTGCCGGGCGACTGTATCGACCATCTTGATATCAGCGTTGAGGATTATGATTTTAATCCGGCCCATCTTCAGGATGCAGCCCACGGCGAAAACGTAGCAGAGACGCTCTCTTCTAACCTGTTGAAGTCTAACTGCCTGGTGACCAATCAGCCCGACTGGGGCAGCGTGGTGATTCGCTATGAAGGGAAGCAGATCGAGCGGGAAAAACTGCTGCGCTATCTTATTTCATTCAGGATGCACAACGAGTTTCATGAGCAGTGTATCGAGCGGATTTTCAATGATATCAAACACTACTGCCGTCCGGAAAAGCTGAGCGTGTTTGGCCGCTATACCCGCCGGGGCGGGCTGGATATCAACCCGTTCCGCAGCGATTTTGAAACCATGCCGTCTACCGGCCGCCTTGTGCGCCAATAATCTTTGCGCAGGGAACGCGACGCTTTGCGTTCCCCGCTATCCTGAAAACCTATACCCCAAGCCTGTCGCGGATGCTGTACCAGGCCGCGCCCATCGCCGTCAGCGGAATGCGCATATTGCGGCCGCCGGGGAAAGGATAGTGCGGCAGCTTAGCGAAGGCGTCAAAACGCTCGGCGTCGCCGCGCAGCACTTCCGAAATCAGCCGTCCGGCCAGATGCGTGCAGGTGACGCCGTGGCCGCTGTCGCCCTGCATATAGTAGATATTGTTTTCCAGGCGGCCGAACTGCGGCATACGCGACAGCGTCAGCAGGAAGTTGCCCGTCCAGCGATAGTCGATTTTCACGCCCTGCAGCTGCGGAAAGGTTTTCAGCAGCTTCGGCATAATCAGCCGATCGATATCATCCGGATCGCGCGCGCCGTAAACGACGCCGCCGCCGTACAGCAACCGGTTGTCGGCGGTCAGCCGAAAGTAGTCCAGCAGATAGTTACAGTCTTCCACGCAGTAGTTGGAGGGGATCAGCGAAGCGGCCATCTCCGCGCTTAGCGGCTCGGTGGTCAGCACCTGAGTGCCGCAAGGCATGCTGCGCTTCGCCAGCGTCGGCTCCAGCTTGTTGCCGAGATAGGCGTTGCCCGCGACGATCACGTAGCGAGCGCTGACCTGCCCTTTCGCCGTTTTGACTATGGCCGGATTGCCGTGCTGGATCTCCACCACCGGCGACTGCTCGAAAATCTGCCCGCCGTTCAGCACTACCGCCTGCGCTTCGCCAATCGCCAGATTCAGCGGATGCAGATGGCCGCCGCGCTTGTCCAGCAGCGCGCCGACATAGCGATCGCTGTCGACCTCGCGGCGGATCTGGTCAGCATCCAGCAGCTCCAGCTGGTCGTTGCCGTAGCGCTCCCAGTTCTGTTTCTGCTCTTCCAGCGTGGCGAACTGACGGGCGTTCAGCGCCACAAACAGGCCGCCGGGCCGATAGTCGCAGGCGATGTTGTAGCGTTTAATGCGTTCGCGAATGATGTCGCCGCCCTCAAACATCATGCTGCCCAGCATGCGCGCAGCATCGGCGCCGTAGCTGCGTTCGATAACGTCCACGTCGCGGCTGTAGGAGTTAACTACCTGACCGCCGTTGCGGCCGCTGGCGCCGAAGCCGATTTTTGCTGCTTCCAGCACCACAACCTTGTAGCCGTTTTCCGCCAGGTGCAGCGCAGAAGAGAGGCCGGTATAGCCCGCGCCGATAATGCAGACGTCGCAGGAGAGCGACTCTTCCAGCGCCGGAAACGGCGTGTAGGCGTTGGCGCTGGCGCTGGCGGCATAGTAGCTTTGCGTATGTTCAGTCATGATTACGACTCCAGGGAGATCCAGGTGGTTTTCAGTTCAGTGAATTTTTCCAGCGCGTGCAGCGATTTGTCGCGGCCGTTGCCGCTCTGCTTATAGCCGCCGAACGGCACGGTCATATCGCCGTCGTTATAGTTGTTCACAAAGACGGAACCGGCCTTCAGGCGACGGCTCATGCGGTGCGCGCGCGACAGGTTTTGCGTCCAGACCGCCGCGCCCAGGCCGTAGTCGCTGTGGTTGGCCAGCGCCAGCGCTTCCTCTTCGTCTTTAAAACGGCTGACCACCAGCACCGGGCCGAATATCTCTTCCAGAAAGAGCGGATCGCGCGCGTCGACATCGGTAAAAATCGTCGGCCCAACGGCGGCCGGATGCGGGCTGAGGCGGCCATCCAGCAACAGCATATTGCCGCGCGCCTCGCCCTTGCGAATAAACTCGCGCACTTTCTCCGCGTGATCGTTATCAATTAGCGTGCCCTGCGTGGTGTTGGGATCGAGCGGCTCGCCGGGCTGCCATTTACGCGCTTCCGCCTTCAGCAGGTTAACGAAAACGTCGGCAATGCTCTGTTCCACCAGCAGGCGGCTTCCCGCTATGCAAACTTCGCCCTGGTTATAGAAGATCCCGGCGGCGGTTGCTGCTGCCGCTTTGCGCAGATCGGGACAGTCGGCGAAGACGATATTGGCGCTTTTACCGCCCGCTTCCAGCCAGACCCGCTTCATATTGGATTCGCCAGCGTCCTTTAACAGCTGCTTCGCAGTGCGGGTTGAGCCGGTAAAAGTCATGACGTCAACATCCGGATGCCGCGCCAGCGCCTGACCCGCTTCGTCGCCAAAGCCGGGAACGACGTTCAGCACGCCGTCCGGCAGTCCGGCCTGCCGCGCCAGCCCGGCGAAGCGCAGCGCGGTCAGCGAAGATTTTTCGGAAGGTTTCAGCACCACGCTGTTGCCCGCGGCCAGCGCCGGGCCAAGCTTCCAGCAGGCCAGCAGCAGTGGGAAATTCCACGGCACCACGGCGGCAATCACGCCGATCGGCTCGCGGGTGATCAGCGCCAGCTCGCTGCCGCCGGTAGGCGCGACCTCGCCATAGACTTTATCGATCGCTTCGGCATACCAGCGGATAGCGCGCCAGGCGCCGGGAATATCGTCGCGCAAGCTGTGGCGAATGGGCTTGCCGGTATCCAGCGTCTCGAGCAGCGCCAGCTCTTCGTGATGTTGTTCCAGCAGATCCGCCAGCCGCAGCAGCACCGTTTTGCGCACGGACGGCGCGGCCTGTGACCAGTCGCCACGCTCAAAGACTTCACGGGCGGCGCTGACCGCCCGATCCACATCCGCTTTATCGCCGCGCGCCACCGTCGCCAGCGGCTGCTGCGTCGCCGGGTTTTCGCTGACAAACAGAGCCTCGCCGACCGCCGCCTGATACTCGCCGCGAATAAACAGCCGGCTTTCGGGCTGGCAGGTGCGAGCCAGCGCCTGCCAGTAATTCAGATCGTGAAAATCCATGACCACTCCTTTTTTGCATGAGAACAGACAAATGTTTCCCGGCCTGACGAAAAGACGGGCGCAGGTTCCCGGGAGCGGCTCCCGGGAGGGACGTTAACAGGCGGAGCGGCGGCGAAGCGTCAGAAAGTGGTAGGCGTATGGGCGCTGATAATGCGACAAACTTTTGCCGAGGTGTTGCTGAAGCTGTGCGGAATACCGGTGTTAATGGCGTAGCTCTGCTGCGCCACGAGATGATAGCTCTGACCATTGAATTTCAGCACGACTTCCCCTTCCAGCAAGGTGCCTATCTCTTCCCCCTGATGCTTGATCCGCTCTCCTGTAGTGGTGCCGGGCTGATAAGTTTCAATCATCATCGCCAGCGTGCGGGTCGGCGCGCCGTTGTGGATCAGCTTCATGGAGACGCCCTGGCTGCCAATCTCAATCAGCTCGTCGGGGTTGATCACCACCTGAGGCTCATCCGGGATCTCCGGCTCCGCGAAAAATTCGGACAGCGACAGCCCGTAAACTTTCAACAGCTTTTGCAGCGTACTGATCGCCGGGCTGACCTTGTCCTGCTCAATGGTGCTGATGGCGCTGTGTGTTAATCCAGACAGTTCGGCAACCCGGCGCTGCGACAGGCCCAGTTGCTGGCGGATCCCGGCTAAACGCTTGCCTGGTGCCAGGCCGTCATTGTTCATAAACGCATTTCCTTCAATGTGGGTCAGAGCTGCTGCTTTTCAGCGTGATGCTGCTGACAGGCCGTAATAAATCCCTCGAGCAGGATGCGCGACAGCGCATACTCGCTGCTTTTCCATTCCGGGTGCCACTGCACGCCCAGCGCGTAAGGGTGATCGTGCACGCTGACGGCTTCCACCAGCCCATCCTGCGAACACGCCTCCACGCGCAGCCGCGGGCCCAGGGTTTTCGCGCCCTGCCCGTGTAACGAGTTTACCCAGAATGTTTTACTTTCGGGTATCAATTGCGAAATTAATCCCGCCGGCTGAATTTTGATTTCGTGCGAAGGCGCATACTGCTGATCGAGCGGCAGATCCGGATCTTCACGATGCTCAAGAAACTGCGGATAGTCGCAAAGCCGACGATAGAGCGTGCCGCCGGTCGCCACCACCAGCTCCTGCAGTCCGCGGCAGATGGCAAAAATGGGGATGCGCCTTTCGAGCGCCTGCGCGATTAGCGCGATGCTCAGAAGATCTCGCCCGGGATCGGCGTCAGGCTCATCGCCGTTTTCACCATAATGGTGCGGCTGCATATTACTGGGGCTGCCGGGCAGCAATATGCCGTCCAGCAAAGGCACTACGCTTGCCAGCAAATCGGGCTCCGCCAGCGCGTGCGGCAGGGCAATCGGCACGCCGCCCGCCTCCAATACCGCGTTCAGGTACTTATTTTGCAAGGTATGACTCTGCTGGCCTTTGACGGGGTTGCTGCACATCACCACCCCAACAATTGGCCTGTAAAATATATCGACCATGTTTAACCTCTTGTTCCGGACTAAATTTTTTACAAGGGCGCCTGAAATTACCTGAAACGTTCAATATTTCCACTGCATGTTATTTTGATAACCCTTTTTTAAATCAAATGCAACATTTGAAAAACATTTTGTTTCCGTATAGATTCATTTTGTGTGCATTATATTTAACATCGTGAACACGATGCCGTTATCCCACACAAAGCCAACAGTGGTGAATCATGGAAACTAATCTCGTAGCAGTTGAAAATTTTGTACAGCCGGTTGAAGAGAGACGGAGCAGCGCCTTCGCCCGAGAGGTGGAAGCCTATCTGAGCCGTTATCCCGCCACGCAGTATGTCGATGTGATGCTGACCGATCTGAACGGCTGCTTCCGCGGAAAACGCATCCCGGTTGCGGCGCTGCGCAAGCTGGAAAAAGGCTGCTATTTTCCCGCCTCCGTTTTCGCTATGGATATCCTCGGCAACGTGGTGGAGGAAGCGGGCCTGGGCCAGGCTTCTGGCGAACCAGACCGCGTCTGCCTCCCCATCGCCGGAACGCTGACGCCTTCCGCCGCCGATCCGGAAGCTATCGCCCAGCTGCTGCTGACGATGCTGGATGAAGATGGCGCTCCCTTTGACGTTGAACCGCGAAACGTGCTGAATCGTTTATGGCAGCAGCTGCGGCAGCGCGGCCTGCATCCCGTGGTAGCGGTAGAGCTGGAGTTCTATTTACTGGATCGGCAGCGCGACGCCGAAGGCTATCTGCAGCCGCCCTGCGCGCCCGGCACTCAGGATCGCAATATGCAAAGCCAGGTTTACTCGGTGGATAACCTCAACCACTTTGCCGATGTGTTAAGCGATATCGACGACCTTGCGCGCCAGCAGAAGATCCCGGCTGATGGCGCGCTGGCGGAAGCATCGCCGGGCCAGTTCGAGGTGAACCTGCATCATACCCGCGACGCGCTGCAGGCGTGCGATCATGCGCTGGCGCTGAAGCGGCTGGTGCGGCTGGTGGCGGAAAAACATCATATGCACGCTACCTTTATGGCCAAACCTTATGAAGAGTACGCCGGCAGCGGAATGCATATTCATATCAGTATGCTGAACGACAAAGGCGAAAACGTGCTGGCCGAGCGTAACGGCGAGGATTCCGCCATTTTGAAACGCTCGCTGGCCGGGATGATAGAGATGATGCCCGCCTCAATGGCGCTGCTGGCGCCCAATATCAACTCCTATCGCCGCTTCCAGGCCGGCATGTATGTGCCGACGCAGGCTTCCTGGGGCCATAATAACCGCACCGTTGCCTTACGCATTCCCTGCGGCGATCGCGATAATCACCGCGTGGAGTACCGGGTCGCGGGCGCGGACGCCAATCCCTATCTGGTCATGGCCGCGATTTTCGCCGGTATTCTGCACGGTCTGGATAACGAGCTGCCGCTGCCGCCGAAAGTCAAGGGCAACGGCCTGGAGCAGGATGGCCTGCCGTTCCCGATCCGCCAGAGCGACGCGCTGTGGGAGTTCGCCCAGCATGAGGCGCTGTGTCTTCAGCTTGGCGAACGATTCAGCCACGTCTGGCACGCCTGCAAGAGCAATGAGCTGACCCAGTTTGAGCGCCTGATCACAGATACGGAAATTGAGTGGATGCTGAAAAACGCCTGACGTTCCTGTACGCGTCCCGGCGGGAGTCGGGACATTCTTCTGCCGGTTTACCCGGCTCGTCCCCCCTGTCGCCGAAGGGAGAAAAAGCGGCGGCGGAACGACATCGTTTATGAGGCCCGGAGATGGTGCACCTCTTACCTGCTTTGTACGTAATAAATCCGCCTGCCGCCGCCGTAACGGCGGCGTTTCCCGCCCATATCACACAGCCGCAAGGGGGTTGTTGATGGCTTACGTCTCTGAGGAAAACCCGGCCAGACCCGGACTGAAAAAATCCCTGAAGCTCTGGCAGATAGTGATGATGGGTCTGGCCTACCTGACGCCGATGACGGTGTTCGATACCTTCGGCATCGTTTCCGGCATCAGCCACGGCCACGTTCCCGCCTCTTATCTGCTGGCGCTCGCCGGCGTACTGTTTACCGCCATCAGCTACGGCAAGCTGGTGCGGCAGTTTCCCGAAGCCGGCTCCGCTTATACCTACGCGCAGAAGGCGATTAGTCCTCATGTTGGCTTCCTGGTCGGCTGGTCTTCGCTACTGGATTATCTGTTCCTGCCGATGATTAACGTGCTGCTGGCGAAAATCTATCTTTCGGTGCTCTTCCCGGAAGTGCCGCCCTGGATCTGGGTCGTGGGATTTGTGGCGATCATGACCGCCGCCAATCTGAAAAGCGTCAGCCTGGTGGCGAACTTCAATACGCTGTTTGTGCTGGTGCAGGTCGCGATTATCAGCGTGTTTATTTTTCTGGTGATCCACGGGCTTTATCGCGGCGAAGGCGTCGGTACGGTCTGGTCGCTGCAGCCTTTTGTCAGCCAGAATGCGCATCTGATCCCCATTATCACCGGCGCGACCATCGTCTGCTTCTCGTTTCTCGGCTTTGACGCCGTGACCACGCTCTCTGAGGAGACGCATAACGCCGGAAAAACCATCCCGCGCGCTATCTTTTTGACGGCGCTCTACGGCGGGCTGATTTTTATCGCCGCCTCCTTCTTTATGCAGCTTTTTTTCCCGGATATCAGCCGCTTTAAAAATCCCGACGCCGCGCTGCCGGAGATCGCGCTCTATGTCGGCGGCAAGCTGTTCCAGTCAATTTTTCTTTGCACCACCTTTATTAACACGCTCGCCTCCGGCCTGGCTTCCCACGCCAGCGTTTCCCGTTTGCTCTATGTCATGGGCCGCGACAATGTCTTTCCGGAAAAGGTGTTCGGCTATGTGCACCCGAAGTGGCGTACGCCGGCGCTGAACGTGATTATGGTCGGCGTCGTGGCGCTTTCCGCCATGTATTTCGATCTGGTGACGGCCACGGCGCTGATTAATTTTGGCGCGCTGGTCGCCTTCACCTTCGTGAATATCGCCGTGTTTAACCACTTTTACCGCCGCGAAGGCCGCAATAAATCCTGGAAAGAGAAGCTGCACTATCTGCTGCTGCCGCTGGTGGGCGCCGCTACGGTCGCGGTGCTGTGGGTTAATCTGGAGGCGACGTCGCTGACGATGGGGCTGATTTGGGCGGGGCTTGGCGTGATCTATCTGGCCTGGCTGACCCGCCGCTTTCGCCAGCCGCCGCCGCAGTTCGATAAGCTGCGGGCGGAGCTGGGCGGTAAGTAGCGGGCAAAATCATCCCCGGCAGGCAGAAGCTTGCCGGGGAAAGTTTTACGCTTTCAGAATCGAGGTCAGAATATTCAGCGAGCGGCTGAACTGATCGTCCGGAATGGTCAGCGGATAGAGGAAGCGGATAACGTTGCCGTGCACGCCGCAGGTCAGCAGGATCAGGTTTTGCGCCAGCGCGCGCTGCTGAATATCGCGGGCGATAGCGCCATCCGGCGCGCCGGTATCCGGATTGTTAAACTCCGCTGCGATCATCGAGCCGCGTCCACGCACCTGCGCGATAGCCGGATTGTTGGTGCTCAGCAGCGCTTCGCTGAGCGCCGCGCCCAGCTGGTCGGCGCGCTGACACAGCTGCTCTTCTTCAATGATATCCAGCACCGCATGAGCCGCCGCGACCGCAACCGGGTTACCGGCGTAGGTGCCGCCAAGCCCGCCAGGCGCCGGCGCGTCCATCACTTCAGCGCGGCCAACCACGCCGGAAATGGGAAAACCTCCGCCCAGGCTTTTCGCCATCGTGAGCAGATCCGGCTTCGCGTCCGGATAGTATTCGCTGGCGAAAACTTTGCCGGTACGTGCAAAACCGGTCTGGATCTCGTCCGCCACCAGCAAAATGCCGTGCTGGTCGCACAGGCGGCGCAGCGCGCTGACAAACGCCGACGGCGCGACGTTAAAGCCGCCTTCGCCCTGAATCGGTTCATAAATAATGGCGGCCACATCCTGCGGCGCGATATCGCAGTGGAAGATATCGTCCAGGCTTTTTAGCGAATCCTCGACGCTGACGCCGTGCAGCTCGTTGGGATAGCGGGCATGGAACACCGAGCCGGGAAAAGGCCCAAAGCCGGTTTTATAAGGCGCCACTTTGCCGGTCAGCGCCATGGTCATCATGGTGCGGCCGTGAAACGCGCCGGTAAAGGTAATGACGCCAGGACGACCGGTAGCGGCGCGAGCGATTTTCACCGCATTTTCGACAGCTTCTGCGCCCGTGGTGAAAAAGGTGGTTTTCGCTTTTCCCGCTACCGGCGCCAGTTCGTTCAGACGCTCCGCCAGCGAGAGATAATTCTCGTAGGGAATAACCTGGAAAGCGGTATGGGTGAAACGCTCCAGCTGCTTATGCACGGCGGCGATGACTTTTGGATGGCGATGGCCGGTGTTGAGCACGGCGATCCCCGCCGCGAAGTCGATATATTCGCGCCCTTCGGTGTCGATAAGCGTCGCGTTCTCGGCTTTATCCACCAGGAAATCACACATGACGCCCACACCGCGTGGTGTGGCGTCCAGACGGCGCTGACGGAGAGTATCGTTCATGTTTTGCACCTCGTTATAGGAAAGCGTTCTGCCTGAATTACTTTGATTTTTAGCGCTGATGAGGTGCTATTATCCAGAGCCAGTTTTGACTATTTTAGGGAGCCACTTTGCGCACACTCGTCGGCGATCTGCTCGCCTGCCATCTCGGACAGGCGACGTCGGGCACGCTGGGCAAACGTCTTTATGACGCCCTGCAGCAATCTATCCAGGCGGGCATGGTCGCGCCCGGTACTCGCCTGCCCGCCTCAAGGGATCTGGCGAAAGAGCTGGGCGTGTCGCGCAATACGGTGATGGCCGCTTACGAACAGCTGCAGTCGGAAGGCTATCTCTCTACCCGCGCGGGCAGCGGCACCTTCGTCAGCGCTGTGCTGCCGGAGAGCGATCTCTCCGCCATCGCGCCGCCCGTTGCTGAAGGTCGTTCAACCGATGGCATCACGCTTTCCCGACGAGGCGAGCAGCTGCTGAACCGCGCGGGCGCCAGTCAGCGCCAGTGGGGCGCATTTATGCCCGGCGTGCCGGACGTACGGCATTTCCCGCAAAAAACCTGGCGTAAAATTTCGCGGCGTTTAAACCTGCGGCTGCCGGTGGAAACGCTGAGCTATTCGCAGCACGGCGGCTACGCGCCGCTCCAGCAGGCGCTGGCGGACTATCTGCGCGTGGCGCGATCGGTTAAATGCACGCCCGAGCAAATCCTGATTACTTCCGGCACCCATCAGTCGCTGGATCTGCTGGCGAAAATGCTCTGCAATCCTGGCGATCGGGTCTGGGTGGAGGAGCCTGGCTATTGGGGCCATCGCAGCGTGCTGGAGATCAACGGCCTGGAAACGGTGCCCGTGACGGTGGATGATGAAGGCCTGACGCTGCCTGCGGAAGAGGCGCACGTCTCGCCGCCGCGGCTGATCTGCGTCACGCCTTCCCATCAATATCCGACCGGTGCGGTCATGGGCCTGGCGCGTCGTAAGGCGCTGCTCGATCGGGCGCAGGCCTGGGGCAGCCTGATTGTCGAAGATGACTACGACAGCGAGTTCCGCTTTGGTGAAAATCCCGTACCGGCGCTGCAGGGGCTGGCGCAGGCCGGCAACGTCATCTATTTAGGCACCTTCAGCAAAACGCTCTATCCGGGGCTGCGCACCAGCTATATGGTGCTGCCCGATTCGCTGACGGCGCGCCTGAAAATCGCCCATTCCGAACTCTATCGCGGCGGCTACGGCCTGACTCAGCTCACCCTGGCGGAATTTATCCGCGAGGGCCACTACGCGGCGCACGTTCGTCGTATGCGCCAGCTTTACAGCCAGCGACGTGAGGCGCTGGTCACGGCGATCCGCCAGCAGCTGGGCGAAGCGTTTATCGGCCAGGAGAGCCACGCCGGACTGCATCTGATCCTGGCGCTGCCGCAGGAGATCGACGACGTGGCCTTCAGCGCCGGGCTGGAGCAGGCAGGCGTCTGGGCTCGCCCGCTTTCGGTTTACTATATGGGCGTAGCCAAAAGGCGCGGCCTGATCCTGGGCTACGCCTGCGTCGAGGCGGAAGCAATGGCGGAAACCTTCCGCCCCATCGCCCGCGCCCTGCTGCCGCTGCTGCGGCGCTAAGCCCGTTTTATTACGGGCAGCCGCTTTACTATTTATTCCGGAATTTTTCAGGCGTTATTAATAATTAAAAATACCGAACATGAGTAATAATATTCATGCAAAGGCACTGCTTAAATAGCGTTATTCTCCTCACGCAGGAAAATAGACTTTTTGTGCTAATTTTTTGTAATTAGGATATTAGCCTGTTTACTCTGTGGCTATCAAAAAATAATATTTCCCTCGCTGTATTAACCTTATATACAAGGAGAAAGTAATGAGAGAAATCAGCCAACACGAAGTACAGAGGGTAAGCGGCGCTGGTCTGGCCGAGGTCATTACCGGTATCGGTTCAGCGATGGAAAACGTTTCAACTTCATTGCAGACTACCGTTGACTCTATTGCCAGCGCAACAGATGGCTGGACAATTATGGGCCTGACGCATAAGGCGCTGGCGCTGTCACGCACCTATGCGAAGCTTTCTTTCCTGTCCAGCTTCCTGAGCAGCCTGAATAGCGCAGCGACGGACACGACATCCGATAGCTCATCTGCTGCCTAAAAGGGCAGATACCGGTTCTGTATAAGGCAGGTCTTCGCGATCTGCCTTTCTTTTGCGGTTAACTTTTCTGCCGTTCGCGCTGGTCGGTTTTCTTTAAGGCGATTTAACGCTCCCGGAATGCAGGATGGCCAGGCTTCTCTTCGTTAAAGACAATGCCCAACTGTTGGCGTACCTCATCCATAGTGGCGAGCGTCAACAGCGAGCTGGCCAACGGGCGAACCGAAGAATCGGTCATGCCCTGACCTACGCACCAGGCAAAATGATCGGCTTCATGATGAAGCTGGACGTAGCGATTGTTCGGTTCTTCCCAGCGCAGCGTTTTGTTTCCCTGGCTGGCGGTCAGCACAAAGCCGCCCGGCGCATAGAACTGCCCGTCCAGCACGATAGTCGCCTCGCGGCCGGCAATAACCGCTCTGCCCGGCGTATTGCTGAACAGCGTGGTGTTCAGTACCGAATGCATGCCGTTTTCGTGCTGCAGCAGCATTGAGGCCTGCCCGTTAACGCCGCCTTCGGCAGGCTGGCCGCTGGCCTGAACGCGCGACGCCGCGCCGCCGATCATCATGCTGAAGGCGATAAGGTAGCTGCCTAAATCCAGCATCGGGCCTCCCGCCAGATCCGCGTTGAAAATGCGGTGATCGGGGGTAAAAAACTCGCCGTGATCGGCTATCAGCGTATGCAGATCGCCCAGCGCGCCGTCAGCGAGTAGCTGGCGCAGGACGCTATATTTCGGCGTGAAGTCGCACCACATCGCTTCCATGCAGAGCACGCCCTGCCGCTGCGCTTCCGCCTGCAGCTGCGCGCCTTCACGCGCGTTGAGCGCCAGCGGCTTTTCAATCAGCACGTGCTTGCCCGCTTGCAGCGCCTTCAGGCCGTCGGGAAAATGGTGGTTGTGCGGCGTAGCGATATAGATCGCATCCACATCCCGGGCCGCGTACAGCTCATCCGCGCAGGTAAAAACCTGAGGGATAGCCCATTTATCGGCAAAAGCGCGCGTTTTTTCGCCGTTGCGTCCGGCAACGGCGGCCAGCTTCTGCCTGCCGTTCTCCCGCAGCGCTTTGGCGAAATGCGCAGCGATCCAGCCGGGGCCCAGAATGCCCCAGCGTAAAGCGGGGACGGTTTCGGGATTGGGAAGTTTAGGTACGGGTAAAGAAGAGGGAAACATACCGGCTCCTTGTATTTTGCGGACTGCCGTCCGGGGAAAAGAGGTCTGTGCCGGCTGTTTCGCCGGTCTTATCAACACTATATGCCCGGAAACCCTGGAGGGTACTCGACGCTTTGATGGAAAACCCTCAGCCCTTTTTCTTCTACCAACGTGCAACAGCATCTGCGTTAACCTGGCGAAAAACCCTTTGGCACGCTAAGCTCGCCGCCACACTCCAATGTTAAAATATCTGTATGAAACGTAAAATGATTGCTCTTGCGGCGCTGCTGGCCGCCGCCGCAGGCGGGCTTTATCTGACTTCCGGCAGCCATCAGCAGGATCCGCACTACTATGCCGCCGCCTGCGTGGTGATCAATGATATGCACGCCGCCGCCTCAGAAGCGGACTTCACTGATAAACTGCGCGAAGTTATCATCAATGAAAACTCTTCTTACGCGTTCGATAAAGTCTCTTTTGACGCCGCATCGGCACGCGGCGCCTTCCAGCGCTACAAACGGCTAAACGCTCAGGATAAAACCCGCGCCGGCCAGGGAATGGACGCCTGTCTGGATCTTATGCTGCCCAAAACCACCCGCTAGCGAGCACGGCCTGGCGCTGACAGGCCGTTTTTCTCCCCGACAACGGTTTACCATTTCTGTAGCATTTTCCACTCTGCAGCGACGGCAGAGAGATATCCTCCGTCAAGGATAGCTCTCCGTTCGGCTACGGCGATCTACCTCAGCCTGGCGCTAAATGAGACTGGATATTATTTATTTCCACACTGAGCAGACCAGTTTCCCGGCTATTTCCCGTGGCAAAAGCGCTATTTTTAAGGCCACGGAAAAGCAAAATCATCTTTGATAAAAGTAAAAAATAACAAACAACAATAGCGCCCGAGGCGAAATTAATAAGATCAAGCCTTCCTGAAACAGAATGATTTTTGTTATTAATAAATTATCCTTAACAAGCTTTTATGGTATTTGTCTGTAAATTACACTGCCGTCTCATTACTGATTTAAACTAAGGTAATAAAAGCTATCATGGATCTAACAAAGTTGTCTGCTTAGGAAGGAAGAGATAGATAGTATGCAAGCTGAATATTATTACGTGACTCAACAACCTGAACCGACCGATTTTCATTTGCTGCACAGGCGCGGCTGCCAGAAAATGCCGCAAAAAAATAAGCTGGCCTTTATCGGCAGCTTTTATGCGCCGATGCAGGCGTTAACCATTGCCCGGGTTCGCTTTGGCAGCCAGGTTAAAGCCTGCTATTTCTGCTGTCAGGCGCGCCACGAGCGTCAGGGCCGCTCCCCTTCGCCCGTTACCTGCCGCCCCTGAGGCATAGCGACGGTATATTCACTCAGGCGGGCAAGCAAATAGTCCACAAAGCACTTGATTCTTTTCGGCGTCCGCCTGCTTTGACTGTAAACCGCGTAAATGTCCGCTGAAGGGAGCTGCCAGCAGGAGAGCACCTGAACCAGCCTGCCGCTAAGGATCGCTTCGCGGGCATCCCACCAGGATCGCAACACCAGACCATGACCATCCAGCGCCAGCCGCATGGCCACTTCGCCATCATTAGTGGTCAAACTCCCCTGTACCTTTTGCCGAATCTCTTTTCCCGCCTGGCTAAAACGCCAGATGGTAAAATCAGCCTCGTGCTGACGTAGCACAATGCAATTATGCTGCGCCAAATCTTCGATGCGCTGCGGCGTGCCGTTGCGCGCCAGATAGTCCGGCGAAGCGCACACCACCCGATGGTTAGCAGCAATACGCCGCGCCACCAGCCGGGAATCCGGTACGTCGCCGATCCGAATATCCACATCAATACCTGCATTCAAAAAATTGAGCGGCTGACTGGAGAGCTGTAAATTCAGCGTCAGCGCGGGGTGTTGGGCGGCAAACTGCGAAACCAGCGGCGCGACGTAGCGACGTCCGAAACCGAATGAGGCGTTGATATTCAGGCTGCCCTGTAGCGTAGCGCTTTCATGGCTGACCTCTTCTTCCAGCAGCGCCAGCTGGCTAAGAATAGGCCTGGCGCCTTCAGCGTAGAGAACGCCTTCAGGCGTGAGTTCCAGCCGTCGGGTAGTACGCCTTACCAGCTGCACGCCAAGTTTTTCCTCCAGCAACGCCAGCCTTTTGCTGACCGCAGGCAGGCTCAGCCCCAGCTCACGAGCGACTTCGGTCAGGCTGGAAAGCGCGGCGACGCGCATAAAAAAGCGCAGATCTTCGCTGGTTGTCGCCAGTTCTCTACTTCTGGTTAACATTGCATTGAATTCCAGGCTAATTATTTAACCATAATGCTGCAATAGACTCGGCGCGGAAAGCTAACTTTTTCAGGAGAAGCAGCATGGCCGTAGCGAACTATCGGATCGCCGTTATCCCCGGCGATGGAATTGGCAAAGAAGTGATGCCGGAAGGCGTAAAGGTTATCAGCGCCGCTGCCGAAAAATTCGGCATCGCGCTTGAGTGGAGCTGGTTTGATTTCGCCAGTGCCGACTACTACCAGCAGCACGGCAAAATGCTGCCGGATGAATGGTTCAGCCTGCTTGAGCCTTTCGACGCCATCTATTTCGGCGCGGTCGGCTGGCCCGATATCGTACCGGATCATATTTCGCTGTGGGGATCGCTGCTGCAGTTTCGCCGACAGTTTGATCAATACGTCAATCTGCGCCCGGTCAGGCTGTTGCCGGGCGTAAAATCGCCTCTCGCCGACCGCAAGCCTGGCGATATCGACTTTTACGTGGTACGCGAAAACACCGAAGGCGAGTACTCCAGCGTAGGCGGCACCCTGTTTCCCGATACGGAAAGAGAGATTGTGATTCAGGAAACGGTAATGACCCGAACAGGCGTTGACCGCATCCTCAAATACGCTTTCGATCTGGCGCAAAAACGCCCCGCCAGGCATTTGACTTCCGCCACCAAGTCTAACGGCATCGCGATCACCATGCCGTGGTGGGACAGTCGGGTGGAAGCCATGCATAGCCGCTATCCCGAGCTAACCGTGGATAAATACCATATCGATATTTTAACGGCGCACTTTGTCCTGCACCCCGACAGGTTCGACGTGGTGGTCGCCAGCAATCTTTTTGGCGACATCCTCTCCGATCTGGGGCCGGCCTGTACCGGCACTATCGGCATCGCGCCTTCCGCTAATATCAATCCGGAAAGAAATTTTCCCAGCCTGTTTGAGCCGGTACACGGCTCCGCGCCGGATATCGCCGGCAAAGGCATAGCCAATCCGGTTGGGCAAATCTGGTGCGGTGCCATGATGCTGGAACACCTGGGCCATAGCGAAGCGGCCAACGCCGTGCTGGCGGCCATTGAACAGGTGCTGGGAAACGGTGACAAGGCGCTGCTGACGCCGGATATGGGCGGCGCGGGCCAGACGGTCGATACAGGCAACGCTATCGCCGCCGCGCTGTAAGGCGGTAATAAAAAAAAGATCGCCTGCCAGTCACCCCCAGCAAGGGGAAACAGGATACGGAGAACTCGCGCCTGGCCATGGATGGCGGATTTTACCTGTGGTGCCAGGTCATCCCGGGCAGGCGTTTTTCTCTCCATTTCCCCTTTATTTCTCCTCTTTGTCTGATAATTGCAAATATTAACGGCGGAGATTTTGTAAACATAAAATATTATGAGAGTATTCTTATTAAAAACCAGATTGAGTTATGTCGCGTGAGTTTTCCCGCCATTGTTTATCATCTGAGAATATTCCTGGCCAGTAATTACCAATTTAACTTACTCGATTTAACAATCATCTTAAACACGCTTTTTTTTACGATAAAATTTGGCGATAAGTTATACAAATTACTAAAGAAAGAGGTAAAGGAGCAGTGAAACAACTTATCCGTCGTTAAAAAATAACTTCGAGATTGTTAATAAAATAGTCGGTAAAACAAAACCATCCAGTATTTAATGCTAAAAAGCAACCTAAAAATAGATTTTATGCTTGATGATTAAATCTTTTTGCAAACAGAAAAAACACCCCTTAAAAACCAATCTACCAGAACAAAAAAACAAGAAAAAAACAACAAACAGGATTAAAAACTACATTTAGGTGTAATAACAAATTTTTCCCAAAGCGAAAATTGAGTATTGAGAGGCGTTTAGCTCAGCGAGTACTATAGCTCTATTCGGGTAAGGAGCTCCCGTTTGGCGCGCTTCAGAAGCCGCCTGGAGATTCGCATGGAGGCAAAAATGGACTGGGAAAGTGCAAAAATCTACGGTTACATGATCGAACCCGATATCCAGGTAAATATCGCCCAGAATCGGGTGATTAATATTACCCAGCTCTCAAATGAAAAGAGCCGAAGCGTAATAAAACTCAGAAAAACCATGATGCGTCTTTTTCTTTATCTTCTGGAGCATGCTGACAGCAACGTTATTGCCAATGAAGAGATATTAACGAATGTATGGGACAAATATGGCCTCAGCTCTTCGTCGCAGCGGCTATGGCAGGTTATGCACTGCCTGAGAAATAAGCTTTCCATGCTGGGTATTTCCGACGACTTTATTACCCGAACCGAAAAGGATCACGTAAGGGGCTTTTGCATTAATAAAGAACGCGTTAAGCCCATTTACTATTTTGACGCCAAGAATTTGTAGTAAAACACTCTACAAATACCGTCGCAGACGGAAAAAATAATCTCCCTTTACAAGGGCGGGATTAGTTTTAACTTTTTAATATAAGGATATATCATGAAAAAATTATTGATCGTGGCCGCTATGGCGACTGCTTTTGCTGGGATCAATGCTCAGGCGGCATCAGATGGCAAAATTGATTTTACAGGCGAGCTTATTGCTAATACCTGTAATGTTAGCGTAAATGGCGGCACTGAAAACGCAACGATTCTTTTACCTGCTGTCGGTACTTCTAAACTGGCAACCCTGGGACAAACTGCTGGTGAAACGCAATTTACTATGGATTTAACCAGCTGTGAAGGCGATGCGACTAAGGTAGCTGCTTATTTTACCCAGGGTGATACGGTTAATGCTGATGGTCGTCTGACAAACCAGACGGCCCAGACGGCGGGTGGCGCAACCAATGTGACGCTGGAGCTTCTTGACTATAGTAATAATACAACCGGAAGCGTTATTGATGTGGGAGACGGCAGCCAAACCACAACAGCTAAATTTGCAGATATTGAAACTGGCGCAGCGGCATTACTTTACGCCGTCCGTTACTATGCTACTGGCGAATCAACAGCCGGTGCTGTAACCAGTCACGTTTACTATAACCTGCAGTACAAATAATATCGCCAGGCAGGGAGGTAAATAACCTCCCTGCTTTTCTCAGAGAAGACAGGCATGAATAAAAATTTATTTTTAAGCATCAAAACTTTTGGTTTCGTTCTGCTGGCGACGCTATGTAGCGTTGCCTCAGCAAGCGTGGTTATTACCGGTACGCGGGTTATTTATCCTTCCGATGCCAGGGAAGTCAGCGTAAAATTAAATAACACAGGCAAAAGACCTGTTTTAATCCAGAGCTGGATTGATGACGGCGACGCGAAGGCCAAACCGGAAACGCTTCACGTGCCTTTCGTACTTACACCACCTATTAATCGCGTAGAGCCGGATAAAGGACAGACTTTGCGTATCAGCTATACGGGACAGCCGCTGCCTGCCGACCGGGAATCGATATACTGGCTGAACGTGCTGGAGATCCCGGCGAAAAATCCGGTGCTTAAAAATGAAAATTATTTGCAGATGGCTTTTCGTTCGCGCTTAAAACTCTTTTTCCGGCCCGCCGCTTTACAAGGTAAAGCCAATGATGCGGCAAAAACGCTGGTCTGGCACGCACAGGATGGGCTGATCGTCGCCAAAAACCCTACTCCTTATTATGTTTCGCTGGTCAATATAGCAGTTAATGACAAAATGGCCGAAGCCGATATGGTCGCTCCCTTTGCAGAGGAATCGTACAAGCTTGTTGGTAAAACAGGCGACAAAATCACCGTATCTTACGTTAATGACTACGGCGCAGTGGTCAATTTCGATTCTCAAATAAAATAATCTTACAGATACTGTCACTGCAGACTGATGGCGTTTTACCAGGTTTTTTATAAAAAGGATTTTTATGGAAAACATTTTATTACAGGGAAACAGGTGGAAAAAGTCTGTTCTTTTTTTTCCTTTTATTTTTTCCGCCTACGCATCAAATAGCACTCATTCTTTTCCTCAGGAGGCCGCGCAAAATGTCGAGTTCGAATCAACCTTTTTGAGCGTCGGCGGTAGCAGCGCCATCGATCTTAGCCGCTTCGCGAACGGTGCTGCCGCGTTGCCGGGAACCTACCTCACCGCTGTTTATATTAATAACGTTTTGCTGGGGAGCTATCAAATCCAGTTTAAATCCAACGAAGACAAAAGCGTTTCCCCCTGTATTTCTGATGATATCGTAAAAAATATTCCTTTCGACGATAGCAAACTTCCTGCAGAATTTTTAAAGCAGACGCAGAAGCCAACGGACTGCCTTCATCTCGCTGAATATAGTAAGGATATTAAGGCTCTCTATGACAGCAACGAACAGCGCCTCGATATCGCCGTGCCGCAAATATATCTGCTGCGCAACGCGCGTGGGCAAATAAGTAAAGATCGCTGGGACAGCGGTATCCCGGCGGCGCTGCTGAGCTATAACGCCAGCGCCTACAGCAGCGAGAGCAGAGGCAGTAGCTACAACTCTCTCTACGCCAATCTCAGCGCCGGACTCAATATTGCCGGCTGGTATCTGCGCCATAACGGCAGCTGGAACTGGGTTGAAGAGGGCGAAAAGAAATACAGCGCTATCAATACTTATATGCAGCACAGTATTCCGGCGCAGAACAGCCGAATGCTGCTCGGTCAGGCGAATACTTCTGGACAGCTGTTCGATACACTGCCTTTTACCGGCGTACAGCTGGCCAGCGATGAAGCTATGCTGCCGAACTCGCTGCGCGGCTATGCGCCGGAGATCCGCGGCGTCGCACGTACCAACGCCCGGGTAACGGTTCGCCAGTCCAACCAGGTGATTTATGAAACCACCGTACCGCCGGGTGAGTTTCTGATTAACGATCTCTATCCAACTGGTTACGGCGGTAATCTGGTCGTGACCATACGCGAATCCGACGGCAGCGAACGTCACTTTGAGGTCCCCTACTCTTCCGTCGCACAGCTGCTCAGGCCGGGCAACAGCCGCTATTCCCTGACTGCCGGCAGGCTACGCAACAGTTCGCTTGCGGAGAAGCCCATGTTTTATCAGGGCACGCTACAGTACGGCCTGAGCAATATGCTGACCGCCTACGGCGGCTTTCAGGCCAGCCCGAACTATTATGCGCTGCAGTCAGGTCTTGCGCTGGGTACGGACGTCGGCGCTTTTGCGCTGGACGTCACACACGCCCGCGCCAGTCTGGATAACTACGGCAACAATGCTTACGACAGCGCCATGAGCGGCCAGAGCATTCAGTTCAGCTACAGCAAAACCGTCACTGAAACCAGCAGCCAGGTTTCACTGGCGGCCTACCGTTTCTCCACCAGCGGCTATATGGATTTGATGACGGCGATGCAGACGCGGGAAGCGCTTGCCGAAGGCGAGTTATCAATGGAGTCGCTCTGGCGCGCTAAAAACCGTTTTGTGGTTACGGTCAGCCAGGGATTGCCTGATAACTGGGGACGCCTCTACGTCAGCAGTTCGCTACAGGATTACTGGAACCGGAGCGGCAGCAGCAAGCAGTATCAGCTCGGCTATACCAGCCACTACAAAAACTTATCCTGGGGGGTCAGCGTCAACCGGACTTACTCCCTCACCGGCCAAACGCAAAATAATTATCAGCTGAACTTCAGCCTGCCACTGGATAATAGCGTGACGACGTACGCTCCTCAACTGCGTATGGATTTAGCTCACAGCAGTGACGGTCGTAGCACGGAACAGGCCTCGCTAAGCGGCTCGGCGGGCAAGTTTAACCAGTTCAGCTACGGCATTACCGCGACGAATGCCAATCAGGGCGTGGGGAGCAGCGGCTCTCTCAACGGTGCCTGGACCAGTCCTGTCACCTCCCTTAGCGCCTCCTGGAGTAAGGGATCGGGTCATCAAAGTTTTTCCGCTGGCCTGAACGGTACCGTGCTCGGCCATGCAGGCGGCATCACGCTGTCGCCTTACACCTCCGATACCTTTGCGCTGGTCGAAGCGGAAGGCGCCCAGGGCGCCAAAGTTTCGAGCTATGCCGGCGTTTACGTCGACTGGAACGGCTACGCCGCCGTGCCTTATCTGAACGCCTGGCAGCTGAACGAAATCTCGCTGGATCCCAACGGCATTTCCGCCGACGTGGAGCTGGAAAATACCACGCAGAAAGTCGCTCCCTGGGCAGGCGCCATCGTGAAGCTGAAATATAACACCCGGCACGGCAGAGCACTGCTGATCACCGCCACCTATGAAGGCGAACCGGTGGCTTTCGGCGCAGAGGTGCTGGACAGCAAAGGCACCCATGTCGGTATGGTGGGCCAGGGCGGCGAAATTTACGCCCGCGTTCAGGAAGAGAGCGATCGACTACGGGTGAAATGGGGAGATAGCCCGGATATGCAGTGCAGCCTGAATTACGCGGTACCGCCGCAAACCCGTTCTGAACAGGGCGTAATTCAGCGCATTGAGGGACTCTGCGAGGCGGACACAGTTCGCATTACACAGCCAGGGCAAGAAAGAGCGGAAACGCCGCATGATGCCAGTCACAGCCACAGTTAACACGGATGTCATAAATGAAAATTTTAAACCTGATTAAACAGCGCGGCTATGCCGCTACGTTATTGACCTTAATGGCCGGCACTTTTTTCTGGAGCCAGCAGAGCTTTGCCTTTAGCTGTAAACTGATGCCAAACCTGGGCGTCATGAATTTCACTATGCCTTTGCAGGGCGGCAACATCACCGTGGGGCCTGACGTCAGCAACGGCACCATCATCTATCGTCAATATTTTAAGCCTTCTCGCGAGACGCAAATTTCCTGCGAAAACAATACGATCTCTTATCAACCGACTATCAGCTGGTATTACAGCAATAACCCTAATCCCGTTTCCAACTGGTCGGACGGTACGTTTTCCGCAGGAAAAGTCTATGAAACCGGCATCCCTGGAGTAGGGATTGCCATTTACACCTATGATAAACCGGCTCGTTACACGGTCCCCTTCGACTATCAGGCCTGGCAGAAGGAGTACAGCACTTCCGGCACTTTATGGCGGGCGCAAGGCGGTTTTGAATTTGATGTCGTCTTAATCAAGACCGGCACTATTAGTCCGGGCACCCTCAGCGGCGCGCAGCTGCCTACGGTGAAATATGACTTTAAGGCGCAAAGCATTACGCCAATAAACCTGGGCAGCCTGAGCTTTTCCGGCGCGCTTAATATCGTGTCGCAAACCTGCCAGACGCCGGATGTTATCGTGCCGATGGGAAGCTATGACGTCGGCCGCTATTTTACCGGCACGGGTAAAACCACCGAATGGAAAGACGCCACTATCAAACTGATCAACTGTCCACGCTTCTATGGCACGCTTAACGACGGTCGTAATACCTGGACTTCCAACAACGGCAACAGCGCTCTCGGCACCTTTACCAACAATGTTTTAAATCTGGTGCTGTCACCGAACACCTCAATTATCGACAGCGCGAACGGTATCCTTGGGCTGAAAACAGGCAGCGACAGCGCCACAGGCATCGGCATTCAGATGGCTTATGGCACCACTTCCGATACTTCGCCTCCCCTGGTTGATTTCAGCAACAGTAAAAATTACGTGATGCAAAGCGATTCGGCGACCACGCAGTCGATGCCGCTTATCGCTCGCTATATCCAAACTGAATCGGGCGTTACCGCAGGGAAAGCAGATGCGACCGTTACTTTTACCATCAGCTACTACTGAAAAAAGGAGAGTATTTTTCAGGCGTAACAGGGACAAAATAAAGAGGGAATTATGTGCATATATGTTATTTCTGACGATATCTATTTTGTGGCCGGACTGAAATATTTCCTGGCCGCAAACGGTATCGAAATGAGAGGATTCAGCTATGAAAGCTGGCTGAATGAATTTCAACCCGGCGACCTGACAAAAGAAGACACTGTAATTATCGACGTCAATTTCACCAACTGCCATACCAAACTCGGCATGGCAAAAAACATTGACTATTTCGGCATTAATATCGTATTTATTGTCGACCTGCCGTTGCAAAACGAGCATAAAGGCTTTCACCCTTACTGGCTTATTTCCAAGAAAAGTGCTTTTAAGAAATATATTCCGTTATTAAAGGCGACGCCCAGTGATGAAGCGTTGCATTATAACCAGCTATCAAGAAAGGAAACGCTTATTCTGAAGGAGCTTGCCTCCGGAAATTCCGCAATATTTATTTCGCGCAAGCTGAACATTTCCGTTAAAACCATCAGCTCGCATAAGCAGAATGCCGTGCGCAAACTGGGAATGGTGCATATGAACGATATGGCGCTGGTTTGTTATAAAGAGATTCTTAATCTCTATTCCGGCTTTAACAGCCGCTATCAGGGCGCGCGCAACGCGCCGTCATGGAAGAGCGCTTCGCCGCCCTGTTCCCGTTTGCAGTAAGAAAAAACAGGCAGGAGGCCGCAGACCTCCTGCTCCGGGTTATTCGCTTACGCGATAGCGCTCAAGCCAGTGCGCGTAAGGCGCCGGCAATACCCACGACGGCTGCTCTTTTTTCAGTGCGCGCGCGGCCTGATAGGACCAGTTAGGATTTGCCAGGTGCGCCTTGCCGACCATAACCAGATCCAGCTGGCCCTTTTCGACGGTTTCGTTGGCGATCGCCGGCGCGTCAATTCCCCAGGCGGAGGCCACCGGAATAGCCGCTTCGCGACGTACGCGCTCGGCGATCGGCGCCAGGAAAGCCGGGCCCCAGGGAATATTTGACTCCGGCGTGGAGAAACCGATGCTGACGCTCAGCAGATCCAGGCCGCCTTCGCGGAATTTTTTGGTCAGCGTAATCGCTTCTTCCAGCGTCTCCTCGTCCCGACCGTCATATTCAATCACGCCGAAACGCGCCGTCAGCGGCAGATTTTGCGGCCAAACCTCGCGTACGGCGGCCAGCGTTTCCAGCAGGAAGCGGCTGCGTCCTTCCAGACTGCCGCCATACTCGTCCTGACGCTGGTTGGCGTGCACGGAGAAAAAGCTTTGCGCCAGGTAGCCATGAGCGAAATGCAGTTCCAGCCACTCAAAACCGGCATCGCGTGCGCGCTGCGCCGCCACGGCAAAATCGTTGCGGACGCGAGCGATCTCTTCCAGCGTCATTTCGTGCGGCACCTGCGGCAGATTAGCGCCGAAAGCGGTAGCGGACGGCGACAGCGTTTCCCAGCCGCGCGGGTCGGTTTTGGCAATATGATCGTCACCTTCCCATGGACGGTTAGCGCTGGCTTTACGGCCCGCGTGGGCAATCTGAATGCCCGGTACCGCGCCGGCGGCTTTGATGTCGCGCGCGATAATTGCCAGCTTTTCGGCCTGCTCGTCATTCCAGATGCCCAGGCAGCCGGGCGTGATGCGACCTTCCGGCGCTACCGCCGTCGCTTCAACAATCACCAGCCCGGCACCGCCGCGCGCCAGGCTGGCGTAGTGTACGCGATGCCATTCATTGCTCAAGCCCTCTTCAGCGCTGTACTGGCACATAGGCGGCACGGCGATACGGTTACGTAGCGTCACGTCCTTTAACGTAAACGGGGAAAATAGTCCTGACATAAAAACCTCTTGATTAAGTAAAACTGCCGGTTCGCGTCCGGCCGCAAAGATGCGGTCAGGAAATTATTGCCGCGATAGCAGCTTTACAGATAAGCGGTTGATGCTGGCGATGAACAAATGCGGCTACGGAGGTTTACCCGCAGCCGCGTTTTACTTCGATTATTCATACCAGGTATAAAAAACCAGGGTGGAATTAGCCACGCCGGGCCGTACGCTATCAGCGACCTGATAGTAACGCGCGCTAAAGGGAATGGTGGTGACGCCTTTCTGGAATGGCCAGGTCAGGTATTCCGCATTGCCGTCAATTTTTTGGCCATTCAACAGCAGCTGTATGCCTACGCCGGAAGCCGCGCCTTCTTCATCGCTTAGCGCGATAACGCCGTTGTTTTTATCCGCATAACCGTAAGTAGGTTCCAGAGCCAGCAGGACGTTGACGGCATTGCCTTCGCATTCAGAGAGCGTAATCGTAAAAGGCACCTCCGCTCCGACGCTGCCCACACCCTGAAACATTTTGGTTGAAACGTTTCCCATATCGACAGCCTTATGCGTTTCCACCGAGCAACCGCCCTTGCTTAACTCAATGTCGCCGTGAAAGTAGATGCTGTAGAGATCGCCTATAACATTGTTGTCTGGATCGGCTTCGGAGAGGTACATCGATTGTTCTATCTGGCCGACTTTCCCGTAATCAAGATCGCTCCTTATTTTTACTATATAAAAATTATCCGTGATGACGGCCGTTCCATTACGCCTTAATCCTCGCTTAGTACCATTAACGTTCATGCCGGGAAAATAATTCGACATGCAGCCCCAGGTTCCGGTGGAAGAGTTAAAGTTTGTCCAGACAATCCCCAGACCTAATTCTCCCAACCCCATATCCGTATCCAGTATAGCGCAGTTTATGCCATCGACCTGCGCCGTCATGCCCGTTCGAGTCCAGTTTGGATGACTGACTCTTGATATTAGCTGGGTACGAACTTCATTGCCGCAGGTGACATTAACCGTGTTGCTGACAATTTTAAGGATATCGCCTACCTGCGCGCCCGGCGGTACAAAAACGGTTTGCAGGTCGACGTCATAAGTCGATCTGTCCGAGGTACAAACGCTTTCCGCTTTCGCTCCCCACGGCACCAGAAAAAGTCCCAGTACCGCGATAAAAATAATAGTTAATTTTTGCACGTCAGCTCCGCCATAATAATACCGTTATGCGCCACACCGTTATGCAGATTAAACGCTGTTTTGCATTGTTGATTGCCCGGCAGGGAAACCAGCAGATCGCTTTTTTCCGGTACGCCGGTCAAATACACCTGCCCTTTTTCATCGGCAATACCGCTGATTTCGTCAGCGCTGACTACGGCGCCGAGCGGCAGCGGCTTGCCGTTATAGGTAATTTTAAGAAATGTTCGGTAGCCAATCCGGGTTTGATAATCCATTACCACCAGCGCTTCCCGCGTCGGTACGCTTTTTTGTACCGGATTGACTAAGTCGATTTCGTCGCTCAGCGTAGAAGTATCAAGCGCGATTTCATTTTCCTGATAGGCCGCCAGAGAAGGGACGATAGCGTAGCCTCTGCTGTCCGTGGTCGTGCCGCTACGGTTAGTGATGCCGACATTACTCGCGCCCGGCGCGCGCACCAGCGCATAGCCGCTTCCTTCCAGTAAAGGCTGCGAGAGCGTGACGCCATAAGGATGAGCCACCACAGCGCCCCGAGCGGCCCAGTTAACGCGCTGATTCTGCCCATAATAGTTGGTATAGCCGAGGCTGAGGGTGGAGCTGGCGCCCTGCAAGCTGGCAGACAGGGCCGTACTCTCATTCACTCTGCCGCCGCGCTGGCTGCGCGCCTGCGCCGCAGACCAGGAGAGGTTATGGCTTTGCGGCGCCGTGCCGGAGAGCGTGGTGGTCTGGCTGTTACCGGCAGCCCGGGACCAGGAGAGACGATTGTTCATATAGAGCGCGCTGGCGGACTGCGGCGTCAGCCACTTACCCAGCGGGATGGAAAAACTGGCCGAAACGACATTGTCGGTTTTCCCGGTACGCCAGCTTTTATTCATGCTCTGGCTGAGGTTGACCGTCACGCCGTCGAAATTTTTGCTCCAGCTGCTGGTCACCGAGCGTATTTTAGCGCCGTTATGGTGCCAGTAAGCCTGCTGTGAAGCCGATAGCGCGACGGCGCCAAGCCCGCCTATATTCTGGCTTAGCGTCAGCTGCGCCCTGTTTTTTAGCGAGTTGCGCAACGCCTGGCCGGGAAAGGCGTAGTAGTTGTTGGCTTCATCGAAAGTGTAGTAGCCGTCGGTATCGAAACGATAGCCCGCCAGCGTCATCGTGGTGTCGGTCGTCTCAATCTGTTTGCTATAGCGCAGCCGCCACGACTGGCCTTCGCTGCTGTCGCCGTTGCCAAAACGAGTGACGGCGTGGGTAACGTCCAGCGAGATCGCGCCCATGACGCCGAGCCCCTGGCCGATACCCGTCATCATCGACTGATAATCCTCTGCCACTATCAGGCCGCCATAAACGGAAGTGTTGTTCAGCAACCCGTAAATGGCCTCCATTTGCATAAACCGTTGCTGTACCGCACCAACGGTGCCGGCAGGGTTGCCATACTCGCCCGCGGTCACCGAATAGTTCACTCTGCCCTGGCGCAGGGAAACCGGCGGCGTGGCAAAGGGCTGAAGGCTTTTCCGCACCGAGCCGTCTTCCTCGCGAATGGTGATTTCCAGATCGCCGGAAGTGCCGGTGGCGTAAAGATCGTTAATAACGAAGTCGCCAGGCGGCACAAATGTCTGGTAAAGCAGATTGCCGTTTTGCCTGACCTCCACCGTGGCGTTGGTCATCGCGACGCCGCGAATGATCGGCGCGTAGCCCCGCTGGCTGAAAGGCAGCATCTCGTCCTGCGAAGTCAAGGCCAGCCCGCGAAAGCTGAAACTGTCGAAAACCAGCCCGGGACTGGCCGTTTCGCCGACCACCAGGCGCGCGCGCAGCGTACGAATATCTCTCTCCAGCCAGCTTTGCAGGCTTCTCCAGCTTGAAGTGCCGGAACCGGTTCTGCTGTAGTAGCTGTAATTGCGCAGCCGCCAGGGGCCGAGGTTCGCGCCGCTGCGCAAATTGAGGTATTGCGAGCTGAACTGCCCGCCCGCCGCGCCATGATGGCTTTTCACTTCCGAGCCGGACAGGTTATAGGAAGTAAAAAGCATAGGGACGCCTTCCTGCCACTTTTCCGGCGGAATATAGCCCTGCACCTGTTTATCCAGCGCCGCCTGGGGAAAAGTGAAATTCAGCTGACGACGATCGAAATGAAACTCCACGGTCGCCTGAGGAATATAAGCGGCGATATCGGTCAACATCGCCTCTTCAGGCAGCTTTTGCAGCGCCGGGAACGCGTCAATTTTAATTCCCAGCTCTTTTAGCAGAGTGACAGGGATTTCCGGGCAAAGCGCTTCGCCGCAGGGAATAAAATCCAGCGTTTCCTCACCAATGTTGCGTTGATTCACGCTAAGCTGCACGCGATAACGGCCCGGCGGCTGGTTGGTCAGACGGGAAAGCAGCGCCAAATCCAGCCGTGATTTTTGTTCTTCGCTAAGATGTAAAGCGTCTACATTAAAATAGAGTTCCGCACGTGCGGGAAACAGGCTTGTAGCCAGCGTACAGGCGATAAGGCTAAAAACAAATGGCGTCGGACGAGGTCGATCGGATATGCCTCTGTACAAAAAACCTTTTACGACCATAACCTCAACCTGCTATCAGAACTGTTCTTTTCGCTCTGGCGTTATGCCGCCAAAATCATTGATAGTGCTGAAAGTGACATCGCGTATTTTTTCAACCGGCGCTTTAATCGTCCGGGAAGCGAAAGGCTTCAGCGTACCCGGCCTTTCCAGCGCCTGACCGTTGACTTTCATCCGCGTTAGCGTCACCACATAGGGCCCAGGATTCGTGAAATTAACGACGCCGACGCCCGGCGTGACTTTAAGCTGTCGCCAGGCTTCACCAGCGCTTTTTGCGTTTAATCCCGTTGGCCGATAAATAAGTTTGATAATATTTTGCGTGGCGATAGTTAAGCGGTTTGGCGAGGTCTCTTTAGAAACGGCGGGAACCGCCCGCACATTCAGCAGGAAGAGACTTTCTCTGTCAGCCGGCAGTGAATTAACGCCGGTATAAACCACTCTGACCGTGCTGCTGCCCTGGCGATCCAGCTTAAATAACGGCGGCGTGGTAATAAAAGGCACGTTGTCCTCTTTTTGCTCAAAGTCCGTTACCCACGCCTGAATAAGGTAAGGCACGCTTTCGCCGGAATTGTTAATCGGGACGCTGGCCTCTTTTTTTCCCTGCGAATAAATGAGTCGCGTAGCGCCCAGGGCCAAACCATTGGCGTGACTGACGGGCTGATACGCCAAAACCAGCGCGGTAGCCAGCATAGCGGAACCGAACGTTCGCATTTTACTTCTCCAGATAGCTTCGCCCCTTGTCAGGTAAGGGGCGTAAATCACGGGCGACTACGAATTGCTGTAATCAATAACGAAGGTGATGTCGGTATCGATATCACCAGTGGGCGCAGCGCCGCCCTCAGTAGGGGTGGTATAGGCGACCAGATAGGCGTTAAAGCGGCCGGAGGCGCCGTTGACATCCGCGCCCAGCGCGTCCAGGCCGGAGTTGGCGCCGCTCACGTTAGGCGAGTAAAAAGTGCCTGTTTTGCCGGCATCTTCAAGACGAATGCCCACGCCCGCGACCGAACTGGCGAACAGGCTGGTGTAGTTCGCGGTGGTGATCGGCGCGCCTTTAAAAGTAATGCCGGGCGCAGCAGACACCGCACAGTCCGTCAGCTCAATAGCAAAAGGCGTGGCGGCCGAGCTTTTTCCCGCCGCGTTAAGCGTTTTGCTGCTTACATGGCCTAAATCTACCGTACCGTAGGTGGTGCCCGATCCGGCGACGCTGGAAACGGAACAGGCCGCCGCTGAAATAGTGCCGGTAAAATGGATCACGCCGTCATCAGCCTGAGCCAGCCCCATACCGCCAATGCCAGCAGAAATAAGCGTCAACGCCAGTAAATTTTTTTTCAACATATATACGCCCTGTAAGTGAGGTTAAAAATAAAAACTATTCCTTTAGAAATCAGGAAAACTTTGTTATGAAATCGCGATAGTAAAAAGGCTATTCTCTGGTTACGTTCCCTTTAGTTATTAAAATGTTATTAACATGCCGGCATAGCTTGCCCTGCGTTTTTAAGGTATTTCTGACAACATTCAGAAGTCAGTGAAGTGGTATTTTCCTTCAGGACGAAAAAAAAGCAAAAGGTTAATGAATGTAAATGCAAAGATAATTAATTGCCAAAACCTATCAGGCAACACTATGTTTCGCTTTTCTCAATAAAAAATCACAAAGACTGTGATGTTTTTTCTTTATCCTTTCTTTTATCAAAATTAATTATGATAAATAAAATAACAATAAAAATTCTTATCTATAAAAAATTAACATCTCAGGGAGAATTATTTATCATCGTTTAATCTCTATTAAGTTTTACAACGGCTGCCCTTCTGTCCTGAAACGATAATTGTTTCCAAAAATATTGAGTCTGCTTTTTTAATGCACGCAAAATGACCAAAAATCGCTCGCTTTTTTTGTTACAACTTCAATAAATGTCACACTTTAGCCGCCAGAGACGCATCTTAAAGGTCGTGATTTGCGGCGTAAGCTCTATCATGGAGCGCGATAATGAGAAGCGATGCGATTGCCCGGTAATGAAATTCAAAGATTTTGCAGAAGAAGAGAAACTGTTTGTACGCAGAGCGCTGGTGGCTTTCGGGATAGTCGTGGCCGGTTTTGTCACCCTGGGCATCAATCTCTGGCATCTGCAGATCAAGCAAAACCAGTACTATCAGACGCGATCCAACGAGAATGACATCAAGATGATCCCTGTCGCACCGACGCGCGGGATCATTTTCGATCGCAACGGCACGCCGCTGGTGAAAAACGTTACCTGGTACGATATCGAGATCCTGCCTTATAAAATCAAAGACATGAAGGCGTTACTGGCGGAACTGGCGCCGCTGGTCGATCTGACGGCGGAGGATATCGAAACCTTTAACCACACGCTGCACAGTGCCAGCCGCTATAAGCCGGTGGTGCTGAAAACCGAGCTCACGGCAGAAGAGATCGCGCGTTTTTCCGTTAACCAGTTCAAATTTACCGGCGTCGAGATCAATAGCTATCAGGATCGGCAATACCCTTATGGCGCGGATCTGGCGCATGTGGTGGGCTACGTCTCCAAAATCAATGACAGCGACTATAAAAGGCTCGATAAAGCCGGTCTTGGCGAGAACTATGCTGCCGACCATAATATCGGCAAACAGGGTATTGAAGGCTATTACGAATCGGTGCTGCACGGCAAAACCGGCTATCAGGAAGTGGAAGTAGATAATCATGGTCGGGTGATCCGCGTGCTGAAAGAGGTGCCGCCCGTTGCCGGAAAAAATATTTATCTGACGCTCGATCTGCCTCTGCAGCAGTATGTGGAGTCGCAGCTGGTCGGCCAGCGGGCAGCGGTGATCATTGAGAACCCAAAAAATGGCGAGGTGCTGGCGATGGTTTCCAGTCCCAGCTACGATCCCAACCCTTTCGTAAAAGGGATCGGCTACAAAGCTTATAAAGCGCTGCTGGCCGACAAAAATTTGCCGCTGATCAACCGCGTGACCCAGGGACTTTATCCGCCCGCCTCCACCGTGAAGCCTTATATGGCGATGTCGGCGCTGCTGACCCACGTAATTACGCCGCAGACAACCTTTTACGGCGCGCCGACCTGGACGCTGCCGGGAACCCAGCGCAAATATCGCGACTGGAAAAAATCGGGTCACGGTATGCTGGACGTCACCCGCGCCATCGAAGAGTCGGCGGATACGTTCTTCTATCAGGTCGCGTTTATGATGGGCATCGATCGCATCCATACCATGCTGAGCCAGTTCGGCTACGGCAAATCCACCGGCATAGACCTGAACGAGGAGTACAACGGCCTGTTGCCCAGCCGCGAATGGAAGCAAAAAGTGCATAAGAAAGGCTGGTATCAGGGCGATACGGTTTCCGTCGGCATCGGCCAGGGCTACTGGATTGCCACACCGATCCAGATGGTCAAGGCGATGGCGACGCTGATCAACAATGGCCACGTTATTCAGCCTCATTTGATGTATGAGGAGAAACAGGGCGCGAACGTGAAGCGCTGGCAGCCGACGCTGCCCGCACAGCAGGTCGGCGATGCCAGTTCGCCCTATTGGGGAATCGTTCGTCGCGCGATGTTCGGCATGGCGAACGCCCCTAACGGCACCGGCTACAAATATTTCCATACCGCGCCTTACGGCATCGCGGCAAAAAGCGGCACTTCGCAGGTGTTCGGCCTCAAGCAGAATCAGACCTATAACGCGAAAATGATCCCGATCCGCCTGCGCGACCATATCTTCTATACCGCCTTTGCGCCTTTCGATAAGCCCAAAGTGGCGATAGCGCTAATTCTGGAAAACGGCGGCATCAACGGCGTGACGGCGGCGCCGCTGGTAAGAAATATTCTCGACCATATTTTCCTGCCGCCGGACGTCGCGCCGATGGCGCCGACTGCCGATCCGCAAAGCAACCTGAGCGCGCAGTAGTCCGATGCTCCAGGAGCACGAGACTCGCGGCGGCCGCTGGCGCGAGCTTGACAGAAACAGCCGCACGCCAGAAGATGATCGCCCTTTTCTGTTGGAGTCTTGCGGTGAAAGCACCTGCCATTACTATCCACTACTGTTCCCAATGCAACTGGCTGCTGCGCGCAGGCTGGATGGCGCAGGAACTGCTGCACACCTTCGGCGCCGACCTGGCTTCCGTGACGCTGGTGCCGGGCACCGGCGGCATCTATCAAATTACCGTCGACGGCCATCTGCTGTGGGATCGCAAAGCGGACGGCGGATTTCCCGAGGTAAAAGAGCTGAAACAGCGGGTGCGTAACTACTGTTTCCCCGAACGGGATTTGGGGCATCTCGACCGAACAACCCGCCCTGAGTGACCGGCGCGGCGGTCGCTTTGTCGTCGCGCCGCCGAGTCACTCTTGTTTCCGCTTCCCGCTACGCGCTACACTCTGCGCCTTCCGAAGGCGTGTCGCCGTTCGGCTATAACAATAACGCTTACCTGCCCTGCCATCGCGCTCCTGCTACGCCCTGCGTACAGGTTTTCCTGTCTGTTCACCATAAGATTTTTTATGACTACTCTAAGCCCTGATTCTCCCGCGGCCCGTGCCGTTGGCCCGCTGCTGTTCGCTCTGGCGCTGGGCGCCTTCGCCATCGGCCTGAGCGAATTCGTTATTATGGGCCTGCTGCCTCAGGTCAGCGACGCCATGCATGTCAGCCTGGCGGAAGGCAGCCGTTTTATCAGCTATTACGCGCTGGGCGTCGTGATCGGCGCGCCGCTCTTTTCGCTGAGCACCGCAAAGCTGAGCCGCAAGCATCAGCTGATGATTTTTATTACGCTGTTTTTATGCGGCAACGTCAGCAGTATGCTGGCGGGCAACGCGCACGCGCTGATGCTTTCCCGTTTTCTCAGCGGTCTGCCGCACGGCGCTTTCCTGGGCGTGGCGGCGCTGGCCGCCGCTTCGCTGGTGGAAGAGAGCCGTCGCGGCCAGGCGGTCGGCAAGGTGATGCTGGGACTGACGCTGGCCTCGCTACTGGGCAATCCGGCGGCGACGCTGCTCGGCGAGCATCTGGACTGGCGCTGGGCTTTCGCCTGCGTTTCGCTGCTGTCGCTGGCCGACGCGCTGCTGATTTATAAACTCTATCCACAGCAGCGCGAAGAGACGCAAAGCTCGCCGCTAAAGGAGATCCGCGGCCTGGCCAATATCCGCATCTGGCTGACGCTCGGCATCGCGGCGATCGGTTTCGGCGGCATGTTCGCGGTCATCAGCTATATCACGCCGATCCTGACGCTGGCCGCTCATCTCTCCACGCTCTGGCTGCCGGCGGTACTGTTTATGTTCGGTCTGGGCATGGTGCTGGGCAACCTGGCGGGAGGCAGACTGGCCGACGGCAAAATCATGCTGTCGATTTTCTGCATTCTGATCTGGAGCGTGCTGGTGCTGTCGCTATTCCCGCTAATGGTCTCCTCTGCCAGCGGCCTGATGCTGGGCGCTTTCCTGATCGGCACCAATCTCGCGCTCTGCGCACCGCTGCAGGTTCGCCTGATGCAGGTGGCCGGAAAAGCGCAGACGCTGGCCGCCACGCTGAATCACTCCGCCTTTAATATTGCTAACGCGCTGGGCGCGTTTCTGGGCGCCTGGGTGGTGCAGCAGGGTTATCCGATGACGCAGACCGCCAGCTATGGCGCGATCCTGCCGCTGCTGGGCATGGCGATTTTTGCTCTCGCCCTGCTGAAAGAGGCGGCCGATCGTAAAAACGGCGCGCTGGGCTCTACCGATCTGATCTAAAGCACAGGACGGCGCCTGTTGTGAACAAAACAGAGGCGCCGCTCCTGGACAGCGGAACATCGGGCCAGCTAATTCTTAAATTTTCAGCGGCAGATGTCGGCGAGCGTAGGATTGGCGTAGTATTAACCGCTGATAAAATACGCAAGGATGCGAAACGATGTCGACATTACAGTTGCCTTGCACGCTTTTCCGCAGTCAGAACCGCATGGATGATTATGGCGCCAGCGATATGCGCTGCGGCGATCTCACCGAACCCCAACTGAAAACGCAGTTTCATCTGGTGGATGTCTCCGCCAGAGCCAATCCCTGGACGCTGACGAAAGTTACCGCCTTTAACCAGCCGCAGTCGATGTTTTATGGCTCGCGCGGTGAAGGCGAAAAAATTACCCGTCAGCGCTGCGCCGCTATTTTGTTTGATGAACTTCGTCATTTATCACGAGGCTTTGCCTGGTACGGCCCTTACCGCCCTCTGATTAGCGAGATGATTACCCATTTTCAGTATGGCGACGGCCAGCCGTTTTACCATTCGTTGCTGAATAGCGCGCTGAAGAGGCAGATAGTAGAGGATAAAACAGATGACAGTAGTCTGTTAGCAATCAAAAAAATATTAATTGAAAAAATTAATTGGGAGAAAAGCTTTTACCCGGCAAACCTTAAGAGCAGCATTACTGATGCAATTTTAGGTGGAAAATTACCTAAATTTACCCGATTGCAGGACAATTTTAATGGCATGGGCATCACTGTACATGACATTTGGTCTGTAATGATTACCCTGAAGTCGTTAGAGATTGATAAAAATCGTTATCGTGCAACTGTACATTACAAAGTGCAGGATCATTTTGGTCTGGATAACACAGATATTTTAAACCCATTGTTCAATCAGCTACATTTTTTCCGAATTTGGTTTATTCTGCAACGCTATCATAAATTTGGCTTTAAACCTTTCTTAACCAATATGACAGCCACTCTGCAGATTAGTGGAGCGCGAAATGAAAAAGACAAATAAAATTTTTATTTTGATAGCTATACTACTCACAACCATAGTTTTATTCTATATGCTCTGGATATGCTTTCGTCCTGTTAAAATTATTGCTGTGCATCAAAGAAACGAATTTAGTGATGTTCTTTTAAACAAATTCCCGGTAAGTGATAAAGGTAAAATATCCTGGTGGTTTAAAAACAAGGACAGATTAAAGAAAACATATGATATTCCCAAATCAGCTCCCGATGGCAGTTTTACTATAACTTTCTGGCTATTTGGCGAAGGCTATAAAAAATACAGATATGACGAACTCTGTTTTGAAGATTTGAAACAAAAAAACAATTGTATTGAGAAAAACGCCGTCTTTGCCGTTCACAATTATAACGGCAATCGCACACTTTTTACCGTTTACGATGGCACCTACCTGCTGCAGAAAGATGGTAAGGTTGTTAAATATGAATATCAATAGGCTGGCTGTTCCTGCATTTTACTTTCGCTTTGTTCTGCAAAGATATAGCAAGTTCGGCTTCAGGCCGTTTCTGACCAATATGGAAGCCACCATAGAGATTAGCGGAAACAAGAATGATAGAAAAAAATAAATGGTTTATTCAGGCGCTTGCGCTGGTTGTAGCCGTTGCTCTGGGCTATCTGCTCTGGCTTTCATGGCGTCCCGTTGAGATTGTCGCCGTGCATCAAAGAGATCATTTCAGCGATGTACTGGTAAAAAGCTTTCCCGTTACCGATCGTGGAAAAATAACGTGGTGGCTAAAAAACAAAGAGAGATTGAAAGCCAGCTATGGCATTCCGAAACCGGCATCCTATGGCAGTTTTAATATTACCTTCTGGTTATTTGGGGAAGGCTATAAAAAATACAGGTATGACGAACTCTGTTTTACAGATCTTCACAGGGATAAGAACTGCATCGATAAAAACCCTCTGTTCACGGTCAGGCGATTTGATCAGAAAGATATTCTCTTTATTACTTATGAAGGCAGGTATAAATTATCGGAAAACGGCGAAATAGTTGAAGTCCCTCGTGATTAAAAAGCCGGGCATTGCGCCCGGCTCCTTGTCTATATGCGGTCGGTCGCAGGCGTTTTTACCCGCAGCGCCAGCATAATCGTCAGCGTCGCCAGCAGCAGCGCCATCGCGCTGCCCATAAATACGCCTTTCGCGCCGGTGACGTTAAAGATCATGCCGCCAGCCGCCGCACCTATGGTGATCGCCAGCTGGATCGCCGCCACCAGCAGGCCGCCGCCGCTTTCCGCCTCTTCCGGCATGGTGCGGGTGATCCAGGTTGACCAGGCGACAGGCACGGCGCCGAACGCCATTCCCCACAGCGCCACCAGCAGCGCATCCAGCATCGGCGCTGAGCCGGAAGCAACCAGCACCACGCCCATCAGTCCCATCGCCAGCGGCATCCCGATCAGCGTCAGGTGCAAATTACGCTCCAGCAGCAGGCCAGCCAGCAGCGTGCCGGCAAAGTTCGCCACGCCAAAGCCCAGCAGGATCGCGGAGAGGCCGTTGACGTCCACGCCGGTGACGCTCTCCAGGAAAGGCCGCAGGTAGGTAAAGAAGGCGAAGTGGCCGGAGAAGACCAGAATTATCGCCAGCAGCGCGGTCTGCATCCCCGGACGCTTAATCAATGTCAAAATCGAGCTATTTTTACTGAGCGGATTCGGTGGCATTTTCGGCAAGGCTGCCAGCTGCCAGCCCAGCGCCAGCACGCCGATCGCCGCGGCGGCGACAAAGACGTTGCGCCAGCCGATCAGATGGCCGAAATAGCTGCCCATCGGCGCGGCGACGATAGTAGCGACCGAAACACCGCTGAAGACGATGGAGAGCGCGCGCGGCACCATCGCTTCCGGCACCAGCCGCATCGCGGTGGCCGCCGCCAGCGTCCAGAAGCCGCCGATGGCGATGCCCAGGATCACGCGTCCCGCCAGGATAAAGGTCAGGTTCGGCGCAAAAGCCACCAGCAAATTAGAGACGATCAGCATCACGGAAAAAATCAGCATCACGCCGCGGCGATCCAGTTTGCTGGTCAGAGAAGCGCTAAAGAAGCTGGTTAACAGCGCGAATATCGCCGTGATGGTGACGGCCTGGCCGGTCATGCCTTCCGTGACGTTTAAGCTCGCCGCCATCGGCGTCAGCAGGCTGGCGGGCAGAAACTCTGCGGTCACCAGGCCGAAAACGCCCAGCGCCATAGAGAAAACCGCGCCCCACTGCGGCTTGATGGATGTTGTCATAAATAAGTCTCTTTAAAAGTTCGATACGATAAGGTTAAAAGGCTGGTGCCGGATAATCTATGATGTAAAATCCGTGATTATTGATTATTCGTCCGGAGAGCAGCGCAATGTCTTCAGAAGGTCACGATCTCACCAGCGAGCTACTGTACGGTATGCGCCTGCTGGGACTGCAGTATCGGCGTATCGAGCTGGCCGCGCCGTTCGGCGTGGGCTTTGTCAAAGCGGCAGGACGAGCGCAGTTTCACTTTGTCAGCCGCGGGCCGGTGCTGCTGCGCACGCAAAATGGCCAGCTGCGCACGCTCAACACGGGCGATGCGCTGCTGTTGCCGCACGGCAGCGATCATGTGCTGCTCTCTTCGCCGGATGTCGCCTGCAAGGATATCCGCGCTTTTAACACCACGCCGGTCTGCGGCAATGTCTGCTGTATTAAAGATTGCGAACAGGCGCCAGCGGCAGAAACCGCGCTGATTTTCAGCGGCTGTATGGAGTTCGATCTCGGCGGCATGCAGATGCTCATCGGCTCCATGCCGGAAGTGCTGCTGGCGGATACGCTGATCCACAAATATCCCGAAGTACAGCCGATGCTGGAGGCGATGGAGCGGGAATCGTTGGGGAAAAGAGCGGGCTACGCGGGCATTCTGGCGCGGCTGGCGGACGTGGTGGCGGCCTTGATCGTGCGCGGCTGGGTAGAGTCGGGCTGCGGCGCGGCGGGCGGCTGGCTGGAGGCGCTGCGCGATCCTAAATTAGGCAAGGCGCTGGTAGCGCTACATCGCGACCCCGGTAAAAACTGGACGGTGGCGCAGCTGGCGGCGGAGATGGGCAGCTCGCGCTCGGTGTTCGCCGAACGCTTTCTGGCAGTGACCGGCATGACGCCGGTGCGCTATCTGACCAGCCTGCGTATGCAGCTGGCCGCGCAGTGGATCGGTCGCGATGGCGAAAGCATCGAAAGCGTCGCCTGGCGACTTGGCTATGGCTCGCTGGCCGCCTTTAGTCGCGCTTTTAAACGTACTACCGGCACCACGCCAGGCGCGTTACGATCGGAAGAGAGCCGCCGCGCCGCGATTCAGGCCTGATCCTTCGTCCGCGCCCGTACGGCCAACCACAGCGGCAGAGGCAGCGTGGCGGCCAGCAGCGCCCACAGCAGCGTGTAAACGGACTCGACGCCATCGTTTTGCAGGTTGATAAAGAGTTTGACCGGAATGCCCTGCGGAAAGTAGCTGAACACCAACACGATGCCGAATTCGCCGACCATTCTGACCCAGGCGAGCGCGAGCGCCGCCGCCAGCCCGCGGGAAGCCTGCGGCAGCGTCAGCCGCCAGAAAACCTGCCAGGCGGACGCGCCCAGCGTTTCTCCGACCTCTTCGATGTCGCGCGGTACCGTTTCAAAAGCGGAGCGCGCCGTCAGCACAAACCAGGGCAATCCCGCGTAGATCTGCGCCAGCACAAAAGCCCCGGGATTGTTGTTCAGCGCCAGCCCCACTTTCGCCAGCGCCTCGCCAATTGAGCCGTAAGGCCCGTAAGCGGAGATAAGCAAAATCCCCAGCGCCAGCGGCGGCGTCAGCAGCGGAACAAGCACGGCGATCTCCACCGGGCTACGCCAGCGCGAGCGGCTGCGCGCCAGCCAGAATGCCAGCGGTATGCCGGCCAGCACGATCAAAGGCAGCGCGACGGCGCTCATCAGCAGCGAAACACCGATCGCCTGACTGTCGCCGTAAGCCAGATGAAAGTCGCCCCAGGGCGTCATCAGCGCCAGCGTAACAAAGGGGATCATCAGCAGCGCGACTGCTGGTATCCCGAGCCAGAACGAGCGCAAATTAAATCGCGCCGCCTTTCGGCTGGCCATAACCGTTCTGCGTAAAGAGCTGCCGTCCCTGTTCGCTCTGCATAAACTGCACGAACTTTTGCGCCAGTTCAGGATGCGGCGCGTTTTTCAGTACGGCGGCATAAAACACCAGCGGCTGCGGGTGCAGCGTTTTTTGCTGGCCTTTGGCGTCGACAACGGTGAAGCTGACCTTGCTGTACCATGAGTCGTTCAGAGTGGGATTGCTCAGGTTGATTTCGTCAGGCAGCTTGATAAAAGGTAAACCGGCGGAACGGGTCGCGCTCTCATAGCCGGAAGCCGCATCCACCTGGCCCGCTTCCAGTCGGGAGAGCAGCCCGCCTTCGGCAAACACCTGCTGTGGATTCTGCGTTTCGCCCAGCACGTTTTTACTCAGCGTCGGCTGCTGGTAGTAGCGTCCGGCGAGCATCATAGTAAAGATAATGTTTTGTCCCTGCGGATCGGTAACGGGATCGGTGCGGCCAAAATGCAGCGACGGCGTCTGCAGCACTTTCCACCACGGCTGCGCGTCCGCTTTACCTTCCCGAATAGCGTCAAAGGCCGGCGCGTACTTTCCTTTTGGATTATAAGCGATCACCATACTGGTGCTGGCAACCGGCAGCGCTTTGTCCACCAGCCCGGCTTTTTGCAGCACCTCGATGGGGCCCGGCGTAATGGAGACAAAAACGTCCGCCACCACTTTTCTGGACGCCAGCAGATTCGCCATGCCGTAAGCGCCCTGTCCCTGGCCCTGATAGTTAACCTGCTGCGCTTTTGCAAAGGCCGGGCCGAGCGCTTTGTCCATCACTACGCCCATCGATCCGGCATAGGTGACACGAAAATCATCGGCCGCGTGGGCGACGGCGGCGTGCCCGGCCAGCAGCAGTAAAGCGCCCGTCAGGCGAGCAGAGAAGAAACGGTTAACAACAGGCATCTTAAGCAGCATCCGTTATATAAATAGTCATATTACGATAGGCTTTTTTAGCAAGCAGTCAATCAACATAGCCTAAACATCAGCATAACAATGCCCGACGCGCAACGCGCGTGCGAAAAATAAGCTTTCCTGTTTTATGGCAGCGCCACGGCCTGTTGTCCGTTCACTAAGGGAAAATATGAAATAGATTTAAAAAAAATAAAATTTTTCTGTTCATATCCATTCAAAAGCCACCAATTAAATTAATATACTTTCTCTTTTATAAAATTATAATTCTCCCGCCACGGTTTGCTAAAGCGACTTTATTAGCGAAAGAAACAGGATAAACCTGTCCTTGTGGCGCAATGCATACTGTAAAATGGAGAAAAGTTATGCGTATTTTATCATCTTTTGAATGTTTTTCCGTTGGCGGAGCCGGAACAGAAAAACTGAACCTTGATACTATTAAAGCGATGTTGGCGGATAACTACTCGCTGAGCACGATCGTGATGATTGGACTAAGAACCGCGACGGAAGAGGCGAAACCCAGCTGGGGCAATAATGTCGCAGGCGACGCCGGCTATTTCAACAATGCAGATGGGACGGTGACTCGTTGGTTCTTTGACGGCTGCGGTTATAATATCGAAGGTTAACGGTTCACACCAGGGTAAAGAATCCAGGGCGGTGTTATCACCGCCCTGATTTATTTCGTTCGGCTTGATAAAATAACAAAAAAGCAAGCGCGAAAAAAACAGGCTAATAATGATCAACCTAAGATAACTATTCCACACGGAGACTGACCATGCATAGCAATAAGCTCTCTTATTCAGTGACCGGCGCAGGTTTTCCTGTTCTGCTTGGACACAGCTACTTTTTCGATCGCACGATGTGGGCGCCGCAGGTAGCTGCGCTTTCCGCGCATTTTACCGTTGTCGCGCCCGATCTGTGGGGACACGGCGCGTCGCCTGCGCTGCCTGCCGGTTCGATGACGCTGGCCGATCTGGCGCGCGATCATCTGCAGTTGATGAACGAGCTGGGCTATCAAGAGTTTGCGCTGGTCGGGCTTTCCGTCGGTGGGATGTGGGGCGCGGAGCTGGCGAGCCAGGCGCCCGACCGGGTGAAAGCACTGGTCTTGATGGACACGTTTACCGGCGCAGAGCCGGAGGCGCAAAAGCAGCAGTACTTTTCCATGCTGGATAGCGCGGCGCAGCTCGGCGCAATCCCGGCACCGGTTATCGACTATGCTGCGGCCCAGTTCTATTCCGACGAGGTGGACGCGGCGCGGCTCGAAGAGCTGAAAACGCAGATGCGCGCGCTGACGGCGGAGCGGCTGCGCGAAAGTATCGTGCCGTTAGGTAAAATGATCTTCGGCCGCAGCGACAGGCTCGCGGTGTTAAAAGATATCCGCTGTCCCGCGCTGGTGATAACCGGCGAAGATGACAAGCCGCGTCCGGTCAGCGAAGGGAAACTAATGGCGGATTTGCTGCAGTGTCGTCATCTTACCGTGCCCGGCGCCGGCCATATCAGCACGCTGGAAAATCCGGACTTCGTCAACCGCGAGCTGCTGGCCTTCTTGCGCGGCGTGCTTTAACCGCAGGGGTCGCCACGGTTGGCGGCCTGCTTCACTTGCCGCCGTGAAAGCGGACACATCATCTTACCTCGCCAGCGATTGCTTACATTTTTACCCTGCTTCGCCGTGCGCCCGCGCGCGCCAACCGCATTTTTCAGCGGATCCGGCATCGCCGTTTAGGGTATCATTTATTTAACAATGAACCTGCTGATTCATAACAATGCCGATGACTGCTCCCCTTCAACCCGTTTTTGACGGCCATAACGATCTTTTACTGCGCCTGTGGATGCAGGAAAAAGGCGATCCTGTCGCTGAGTTCCTGCACGGCGAAATGAGCGGTCATCTGGATATGGCGCGCATTCGTCAGGGCGGCTTCGCGGGCGGACTGTTTGCCGTATTCGTGCCGCCTGCGCAGCATATGAAGCAGAGTAAAGCGACATACCGGGAAGAAGATCACGATCCGCTGGCGATTACCGAAGCGCAGATCGCTCTGCTGCAGCAGATTGCCGATCGCTCCAACGGCCTGGCGCAGATCTGCCGTACCGTAGGCGAGATCGAGCACTGCATCGATCGGGGCGTGCTGGCGATGGTGCTGCATATCGAGGGCGCGGAAGCGCTGGACGAGGAGTGTAGCCAGCTTGACGGCTGGATCGCAGCCGGGTTGCGCAGCATCGGGCCGCTGTGGAATCTACAAAACCGCTTCGGCGTCGGCGTCACCGGCGGCTTTCCCGGCTCGCCGGACAGTGGCGAAGGCCTGACGTCGGTCGGCCTTAATCTCCTGCGCCTGTGCAACCGGAAAAAACTGCTGATCGACCTGTCGCATATGAATGAGAAATCATTCTGGCAGGTAGCGGAAACCAGCGACGCGCCGCTGGTCGCCACCCATTCCAATGTCCACGCGATTTGCCCGCAGCCGCGCAACCTCACCGCTGACCAGCTGGAAGCGATCGCGCAGAGCGACGGTTTTGTCGGCGTAAACTTCGGCAACGCCTTTCTGCGCGCCGACGGCAAGCGGGATAGCGATACGCCGCTGACGCAGATGGTGCGTCATCTGGACGCGCTGCTGGAAAAGCTTGGCGAAGATCGCGTTGGCCTGGGTTCCGACTTTGACGGCATCAGCGTACCCGACGAACTGGGCGATGTCGCTGGCCTGCCAAAACTGACGGCGGCAATGGCTCAGGCGGGCTATTCGCCTGAGCTGATCGATAAGATTTGCCGACGCAACTGGCTGCGGGTGCTGAAGAAAACCTGGGGAGCGTAAAGGCGCGCTTTCGTTTTGCTGCTAATCCCTGCGGCTTACAGGGTTGATATCGCTTTGACAGAGGTGCAACATTTGCGCCGCCAAAAAGTCGAGATTTGACAATAAGCCGATTACCTGCCGAACTTAACGGGCAGATTTTTCTAACACCATAAGGAGCTCCGCTATGTGGACTAAACCAACATTTGTTGATTTACGCTTAGGCCTGGAAGTGACGCTGTACATCTCCAACCGCTAAGCCCCTATGCCCACGTCACGTGGGCATTTCCTCTTTTTTTCTGGTCTACACATGCAAATTAACGTTCTTGGCTCTGCGGCCGGCGGCGGTTTTCCCCAGTGGAACTGCAACTGCCGAAACTGTCAGGGCGTGCGCGACGGCACGGTAAAAACCTCGCCGCGCACCCAATCTTCCATCGCCCTTAGCGACGACGGTATCGACTTTGTGCTGTGCAACGCCTCGCCGGATATCGCGCAGCAGATCGCCGCCACGCCTGCGCTGCATAAAAAAGGCGTGCTGCGCGGTACCGCTATCGGCTCGATTATTCTGACCGACAGCCAGATTGACCATACCACCGGTTTGCTGAGCCTGCGCGAAGGCTGCCCGCACCAGGTCTGGTGCACGCCGGAAGTGCACGACGATCTGACCACCGGCTTTCCGGTCTTTACCATGCTGTCACACTGGAACGGCGGCCTGCAGCACCACGCCATTCAGCCCGGCGAACCCTTCTCTGTGGCGGTCTGTCCGGCGCTGAGATTCACCGCTATTCCGCTGCTCAGCAACGCGCCGCCCTACTCGCAGTATCGCGGCAGACCGCTGCCCGGCCACAATGTCGCGCTGTTTATTGAAGATACCCGCAGCGGTAAAACGCTGATGTATGCGCCCGGCCTGGGCGAACCGGACAGCGAGCTATTGGGCTGGTTGCGCAAAGCGGACTGTCTGCTGATTGACGGCACGCTATGGCAGGATAATGAGCTGGCCAATACCGGCGTAGGCCGCAACACCGGCAAGGATATGGGCCATCTGGCGCTGGCCGAGGAGCAGGGGCTGATCGCGCTGCTGGCTTCGCTGCCCGCCGAGCGCAAAATCCTTATTCATATCAATAATACCAATCCCATTCTGGACGAAGAGTCGCCCGAACGTCAGGCGCTGGCGCAGCACGGCATTGAAGTCAGCTGGGACGGTATGCGGATCGATCTGTGAGAACATCATGAAAGAAACTCCCATGACGCGCGAAGCGTTCGAGCAGGCGCTGCGCGCCAAAGGCGCTTATTACCATATTCACCATCCTTACCATATCGCCATGCATCAGGGCCGGGCGACGCGCGAGCAGATCCAGGGCTGGGTGGCGAACCGCTTCTATTATCAAACCAGCATTCCGCTGAAAGACGCCGCGATTATGGCGAACTGCCCTGATCCGCAGACGCGGCGCAAGTGGGTGCAGCGTATTCTCGACCATGACGGCCATGAAGGCAGTGAAGGCGGCATTGAAGCTTGGCTGCGTCTTGGCGAAGCGGTCGGCCTGACGCGCGACACGCTGCTTTCCGAAAAATTAGTGCTGCCGGGCGTGCGCTTCGCCGTGGATGCCTATGTTAATTTCGCTCGCCGTGCGGTCTGGCAGGAAGCGGCGTGCAGCTCGCTAACCGAGCTGTTCGCACCGGAAATTCACCAGTCACGCCTGGATAGCTGGCCGCAGCACTATCAGTGGATCGAGGCCGAAGGCTATGACTATTTCCGTGGCCGCCTGGGCCAGGCCAGACGCGATGTCGAGCACGGGCTGGCGCTGGCGCTTGACTACTTCACCACCGCAGAGCAGCAGCAGCGTATGCTGTCGATCCTGCAGTTCAAGCTGGATATCCTCTGGAGTATGCTCGACGCCATGAGCATGGCCTATGAGCTACATCGTCCGCCTTACCATACCGTCACCGACCAGATCGCCTGGCATCACGAGAGGCTGCTGTAATGAATATCAACGACCAGCAGGTGCCGCTGTTTCGCCGCGGCTACCGCCTGCAGTGGGAGCCGACCCAGGACTGCCACGTGATCCTTTATCCGGAAGGCATGGCGAAGCTGAACGAGAGCGCCACCGCCATTCTGCAGCTGGTGGACGGCAAACGCCCGCTGGCGGCGCTGATCGCCGAGCTGAACGCTCGTTTTCCCGACGCGGGCGGCGTGGACGAGGATGTGAAAGCGTTCTTTATTCAGGCTGTCGAACAGAAGTGGATTATTTTTCGTGAACTCGCTTAAGCCTAATCCGCCGCTGTGGCTGCTGGCGGAGCTGACCTATCGCTGTCCGCTGCAGTGTCCTTACTGCTCCAACCCGCTCGATTTCGCTAAGCAGGAGCAGGAGCTGACCACCGCGCAGTGGATAGAAGTCTTTAAACAGGCGCGCGAGATGGGCGCCGTACAGCTGGGCTTCTCCGGCGGCGAGCCGCTGGTGCGCAAAGATCTGCCGGAGCTGATCCGGGCGGCGCGCGATCTCGGCTTTTACACCAATTTGATCACTTCCGGTATCGGCCTGACCGAGAAGAAGATCGACGCCTTCGCCGAAGCGGGTCTGGATCATATTCAGATCAGCTTCCAGGCCAGTGACGAAACGCTGAACGCCGCGCTGGCGGGATCGCAAAAAGCCTTTCAGCAGAAGCTGGCGATGGCGAAAGCGGTAAAGGCGCACGGCTATCCGATGGTGCTGAACTTTGTGCTGCATCGCCACAATATCGACCAGATCGATCGCATTATCGAGCTGGCGATCGAGCTGGAAGCGGATGACGTGGAGCTGGCGACCTGTCAGTTTTACGGCTGGGCGCAGCTGAACCGCGAAGGCCTGTTGCCGACCCGCGAGCAGATCGCCAGCGCCGAAGCCGTGGTGCAGCGCTACCGCGAAAAGATGAAGGACAACAGCAACTTCGCCAATCTGCTGTTCGTGACGCCCGACTATTACGAAGAGCGTCCGAAAGGCTGTATGGGCGGCTGGGGCGCGATTTTCCTGAGCGTGACGCCGGAAGGCATGGCGCTGCCGTGCCACAGCGCGCGTCAGCTGCCGGTTGAGTTTCCTTCGGTGCTGGAAAACACGCTACAGGAGATCTGGTACGACTCGTTCGGCTTCAATAAGTACCGCGGCTTTGACTGGATGCCGGAACCCTGCCGCTCCTGCGACGAAAAAGAGAAGGATTTCGGCGGCTGCCGCTGTCAGGCCTTTATGTTGACCGGCAACGCGGACAACGCCGATCCCGTCTGCGCCAAATCGCCGCATCACGGCCAGATCCTGGCGGCGCGCGAGCAGGCCAACTGCAGCAATATCCAAATCAGCCAGCTCCAGTTCCGCAACCGCACTAACTCGCAGCTGATCTTTAAAACCTCGCTGTGAACGATCCCGCCTCTTTCTGCGTGGTCAATGGCCTGCGGATCACGCTGATCCACGAGCCGGAAGCCGAGCGGGCAGCGGCGCTGTTCCGGCTGTCGGCGGGCAGCTTCGACGAGCCGCCCGCCTGGCCAGGCCTGGCGCATCTGCTGGAACACGTGCTCTTTGCGGGCAGCGAGGGTTTTCAGCAGCAGCAGCGGCTGATGGCCTGGGCGCCCGCCAACGGCGCACGTCTGAACGCCACCACGCTGGCGCACCATACCGCCTGGTTTGTGGAGATAGCGCCCGAGCGGCTTTCTGCGGCTCTGGAGAGGCTGACGGATATGCTGGCGCGACCGCTGCTGACGACGGAAGCGATTACGGCGGAGTCGGCGGCGATCGAAGCCGAATATCAGATGCTGCAAAGCCACGGTCCGACGCTGGGCGAAGCGGCGCTGAGCCGGGCGTTCGCCGCGCCGCATCCGCTGCACGATTTTCATGTCGGCAGCCGTCATCATTTTGGCGATGATGCGGTTGCGTTACGGCAAGCGCTACAGGCTTATCACCAGCGCTTTTTCCATACTGGCAATCTTGAGCTTTGGCTGAGCGGGCCGCAATCGCTGACGACGCTGAAGGCGCTGGCGGAGAAAGCGGCGTCGGCTTTTGCCTGCGCCGCCGCGACGCCTGCTAATGTGCCGCTTTTACAGTTCGCCTCGCAGCGCGCCTTCGTGCTGCAAAGCGCCGCCGACCAGCATCTCCAGCTAAGCTTTCTGCTGGATACTGGCGATCCCGCCAGCCTGACGCTGCTGCGCGAACTCTTGCTTGATAAGGCGCAGGAGAGCCTGCTGGCGACGCTGCGCGAGCGCCAACTGTGCGACGATATTTCACTGCTGGTGCCTTATCGCGGGCCGCGGCAATCGGTGCTGAGCGTGATGTTTCAGAGTCCGCGTCTGGCAAAGTGCGCCGTTATCGAAGCGCTGTTCCGCCGCTGGCTGGCGCGGCTGCCCGAGCTGACGCCGGCGCAGCTGAGCCACTACGCCGCTCTGACGCAGCGCCGCTTTAGTCAGCTCTCCGCGCTGGATCGGCTGCGCGAGCTGGCGCTGGGCTTTGCGCCGGCGAAAGCGACCACGGCGCTGCCTCTCCCGCAAGGGCTGAGTCGGCTATGGGTATCGCCTGCGGTCAGCGCGCCCGTAACCCGGGCTCAGGGCTTCCCGCTGCGGCTGGCCGCCATCGACTGGCCGCAGGCGCCCGCGCAGTCGCTGCCCGCCATGCGTTTTTACTCGCCTTCTTCCGCGCCTGCCGCGCCGCCAGCGCAGATTGCGCCGCCCTGTCCGCTACAGCGTTTTAAGGCTGCGGGCGAACCTGCGCTGCTGCTCAGCGTGCAGCCCGGTCAGACGCTTTGCCGCCGTACTGCGGCAATCTTTGAAGCCGCGCTGCAGCCCGCGATGGGCGCAGCGCTTCACGGCGGTGGCGAGCTGGTTTTTTCACGACAGGATGGCCAGTGGCTGCTGCGGCTTAGCGGCAATGGCGCCCTGATAGCCTCCACGCTGGATCGCGCGCTGGCGGCGCTGGTTGCGCCCTCAGCTTCTTCGCTGGCCTACGGCGAACGCCTTTTCCACAGGGCGCGGCAAGCTGACGATATCGCCATTCGCTGCCTGCTGGCGCATCTGCCCGATCTGCTGGTTGACGCCTCTTCGCCGACACCATGTTGGCAGGCGACGCTTTACGGCGGTACGGATAAAGAGGCGGCAACGCTGGCGCGATCGCTGAGCAGACTGCCTGGCGTTATCGAACCGCCAAAACCGCTGCCGACAATCTCGCCTGCGCAATCGCATTTTGTCTACGCAACGACGAGCCAGGACGGCGCGGCGCTGGTTTTCTGCCCGCTAACGGAGGCCAGCAGCGCCTGCTTCACCCACTGGCAGCTGCTGGCAATACTGTTTGAACCGCATTTTTTTCAGCAGCTGCGGATTGAGGCCAATATTGGCTATGTGGTGAGCTGTCGTTTTCATCAGACCGCCGGACAGGCGGGCCTACTGTTTGCGCTGCAGTCACCTTCTTTGCGCGCCGCTGAGCTGTTTCGCCACATTGAGCGCTTTATCGCCGGGATGGCGGAAACGGTAGCGGGCTTCTCCGCTGCAGCCTTAGAAAAGAGCCTGCTTGCCCTGCAGCATAATGCGCCGCCGGCCGTGCCGAAAACCCCACAGCAGATTACCGCTCACTGGCGCTATCAGCAGCTGCGGCTTGCCGCCAGCGCCGTCGAGCCTTCATCTGAAGGGCTGCAACTGGCTTATCGACAGCTGACAGGCGATCGCTCTCGCTGGTGGTTTTTGAGCAACGACACTTAAACGCGGCAAAAAAAACCGCCAGCAGAGAGCCATGCTGCGCCGGGAAGAAAGCGGTTCGCCAGCGCTTCAGATCTTTCCGGGATATTTACCCGGCCTGGTCAGATGCTGATAGCGCGTCGGCCAGATTTTTTCGGGTTTTTCGCCCAGCGCGTCGGCGATCAGCTTTTCGCCTTTCGGCCAGGGACGTCGCAGCGCGTTCGCCAGCGTTGAAGACGCCAGTCCCGCTTCCCGGGAAAGCGCGGACAGATTTGTGCCTCGTTTTTTTAATGCAGCGATAATGTCTGCGGTATGCCAGTCCTTCTGCTCCATCATTCATCCTTTTATAGAGTAAAACCGGAAAAATTCACCTGCGGCCGCCTGGGTTATCACCTCATTTATCAAATGCGCGCGTCAAATAATAGTGCTCTGCGCCCGCTAACGCGAGGGAAAATTTTCGCTTTGGCGCCAGGCGGCGACGTCAGGTCAGCGGCAAGGTAAATAGATAATCGCTCCCGATAATATACTCTTTACGATAACAAAATCGTCCTGTTTTTATCGGCAACTTTTCGCTTGATGATTTGCTTAACATGGTTCAGTAAGTCAGGTCATTTAGTCATAACAGGTCGCCTGCGCGCCAAAAAAGGCAACACGAATAATTATCAAAACCATTACAACGATAAAAAAGTGATAATAATTATCACTCGTCTTTTTTTAAGCGGGAAATATAAAAACAGGCTTATATTCTGTTTTTATTCCGCCGCTTACCGTGCATAATGCAGCCAATATATTATTCCGCCTGTAAATATCTGGAGCCGCTATGCTGACTGCCGAAATGACCGCTCGCCTGAACGATCAGTTAAACCTGGAGTTCTTTTCCGCCAACCTTTATTTACAGATGAGCGCCTGGTGCGCCGATAAGGGCTTTGAAGGCGCCGCCGCTTTTCTGCGCGAACATTCGCGGGAAGAGATGGAGCATATGCAGCGCCTGTTTAACTACCTGAGCGATACCGGCGCGATGCCGGTGCTGGGCAGCATTGCGGCGCCGCCGGTGACCTTTGAGTCGCTGAACAAAGTGCTGGAGCAGGCCTACGAGCATGAGCAGCTTATCACCGCCAAAATCAACGAGCTGGCGCACGCGGCGATGACCTCACAGGATTACTCCACCTTTAATTTCCTGCAGTGGTACGTTGCCGAACAGCATGAGGAAGAGAAGCTGTTTAAATCGGTGCTGGACAAGCTGGCGCTGGTGGGCGACAGCGGCAAAGGGCTGTTCTTTGTAGATAAAGATTTAATGCAGATGAGCGTCTCAGGCGAAAATGCCTGAGGATGAGGGGCGAAGCCGTTCGCCCCTTTTTAGCTATAGCGCCAGATGATAGAACTTCGTATCTACCTTCATCACCGGAAAAGCCGCCGGTAGCGCCGCTTCCGCCACGTTAACGAAACCGTTCTTCTCGTAAAAGCGATGCGCCGCCAGAAATTTTGCGGTGGTGCCCAGCCAGATATCGCTAAGCTGCCGCTCGCGAGCGTGTGCGATTAGCGTCTGTAACAGACGACCGGCCACGCCGTTTTCCCGGCCTCGCCACGCTTCCGCCACAAACATTTTACGCAGCGCCGCCTGACCGTCACCAATATCCTTCAGGCCGATACAGCCCACCACGCGATCGTCCGCCAGCGCCAGCCAGAAGTCGCCGGAACCCTGCTGGTAAAAATTTTCGATATCGCTGAGATCCGGCTGCTGCTCTGCCGTAATCACGATACCGAACTCCTGATTCTGGATCGGCAGGATCAGATCCTTCACGCCAGTTTGATAGCAAGGCTGATAGCGCTGCACGGTCAACTGCGTCGTCATGGCGAAGCTCCCTGTTCAGCCCAGCCGTTGCGCGATATTTTGCAGACAGGTGGCGAAGACGCCTTCGCTGACGTTTTGCGCCACTTCCTTCTCGTCATGGCCGGCGGCGACTTTAAAATCCGCCCACCATTCCGCCAGCGTGGTGCCGTCCGTTTTCGGCGAAAGTTTGACTACCGCGACATAATCCGTCACCGGCATGATGCCGTCCAGAATAGCGTAGTGCAGCTCCCAGCTGGCTTTATCCAGCTTTACCAGGCGCTCGCGTACCGTACCGTCGGGCAGCGTCAGCTTTCTTACTACGCCAACCTTGCTTTCGCTGGCACCCTCTTCCAGCTCGCTGGCGGTGATTGCCGGATGGATCTTCGGCAGACCGTTGAAATCGGCGACCAGCGGCCAGATTTGTTCTGGCGTGGCGGTAATGATACGGCTGGCATAGGCAGTGTGTGACATAACAATCCCCTGAACATTATGGAAATTTAACTTTAGCATGGAATACGGAGCGCTTTTATCCGTTGCTGCGGCTGACGCAAAAAAAAGCGGGTCATGTTGACCCGCTTGCGTTCAGCGCCTTAACGCCGTTCAGCTCAAGGGTCAACCAGCCCTGCGCGTCCGCATTGCCGGTATTGAACGATCCTGGTCAGACACTTTTTCGGTCGGCTGGCACAGAAAACGGCGTCTGCCAGAATTCGCTGTTTTCAGGCAGGAAGATGTCGACGTTGCCTGGTTTGTTAAAACGGCGATGCAGCCGCAGCGTCCGACGGCCTGAACAAACGTTTTTTTCTCAGTGCGCGGCGGCGGAAAATTTTGTTGAATTACCATTTTTTCAGAAAACATAGCTGGCCCCGATAAAATAATATCGCGCTCCGATCTAAAAAACGCAGCTGGCTGGAGCCGCCACTATGTGGAAAACGGAGGAAAAAATTTAAGGATAAAGACTAAATCTTTACAGGCAGTTAATTAAGCGCCTGCGGTGAGTGATTAACTTTAGCCATGCAGGGATAATTTATTCAAACTATGACAGGAAAGGCTCGCCTGCAGCCCGTACGGCTTACCCATATTAATAACCAAAGCCGGTATGCCGTTGCGTTAATATTTATTGGCCGGACAATTTTTTATTCCGTCTGGCTATGCTGTCGAAAGAGTCTGGCGAGCTGCGCGCCCATCGGCGTCAGCGCAGTATCTTTACGACGGATCAGGCAAAAAGTCGCCTTAGGCATCTTTTCTTTCAGCTTTAACGCCACCAGCCGATGTCCCACCAGCGCGTCGCTAAAAAAGTCCTGCGAGAGGATGCTGACGAAATCGCTCTGCGCCAGCAGGCTGGCGCAGGCCATAAAGGTTTCGCAGGTAATAGTAATGGCGGGCGGCGGCCCGCTTTCGGCAAAAAGATCCTGTAACAGCCGGTAGTAGCTGCTGTTGGGTGAAGGCATCGTCCAGCTGCAGTGCCGCAGCGCTTCCAGCGACGTCGCCTGCGCCAGCGGATGCCCCCTGCGCGCCACCACACAGTAGTCGCGCTCCATCAGCTTTTCGTAGCTCAGTTCGTTGTCCTGATGACCCGGACACCAGGTGTTAACGGTGAAATCGAGTTCGCCCTGGCGCAGCGCCGGCAGCATGGTCGTCAGCTGCCCTTCCAGGATGCGTACCTTGACGTCGGGGAAGCTCTGATGGAATTGGGTTATCACCTTCGGCATCAGCGTGCGGGCGATGCTGCCGCCAACGCCGATGTTTACCGAGCCGCCCGCGTGGCCCAGCCGCTGCTGAATTTCCTCCTGCGCGACCCGCAGCTCCTCCAGCACGAGGCTGGCATGACGAAAAAAATCCCTGCCGACTTCCGTAAGCTGCACGCCCTGCCGCTGACGAATAAACAGCTGAGCGCCCAGCGCTTCTTCCAGTTCCTGCACCGATTTGGAGAGCGCAGGCTGCGACAGCTTCGCTGCACGGCTCGCCGCGCGGATGCTGCCCTGGCGCGTGACCTCTACAAATGCACGAAGCTGGTGCAGCTTAATGGGTGCGGGCATATGAGGCTCCTCGTTAGCGATAACCATTCCCTATCAGCCAAAAGATATTGTCATCTTCTGCGCATCGGAACCACTGTGTAGAGTCAAAAACCAGCATTTTTTGTACTGCTATTTAAGGAATCAGGAATGGAGCAAGCCGTAACCGATTTTGTTAAAGAGATTTCTCCCCGCCTGCAGAGCTGGCGCCGCGATCTGCATAAGTTTGCCGAATCCGGCTGGCTGGAATTCCGCACCGCTACGCTGGTGGCTGAAGAGCTGCATCGCCTGGGCTGGTCGCTGCAGCTTGGTAAAGAGGTGATCAAGGCAGAGGCGCGGATGGGCGTTCCTCCGGCGGAAGTGCTGGCGCAGCACGAAGAGCGCGCGCTGGCTCAGGGCGCGCTGCCGCAGTGGCTGCCGTACTTTTCCGGCGGTTTCTGCGGCATCGTCGCCACGCTGAAGACCGGACGTCCGGGGCCGGTTATGGCGTTTCGCGTCGATATGGATGCGCTGGACGTGGTGGAGATGCAGGCACAGGAGCATCGTCCCTTCGCCGAAGGTTTCGCCTCCTGCAACGAAGGCATGATGCACGCCTGTGGCCATGACGGCCATACCGCGATCGGGCTGGGCGTGGCGCAGGTGCTGAAGCAGTTCGAGTCAAAGCTGTGCGGCACCGTCAAACTGATTTTCCAGCCGGCGGAAGAAGGCACGCGCGGCGCGAAGTCAATGGTGGAAGCGGGCGTGCTGGATGACGTCGACTTCTTTACCGCCATTCATATCGGCACCGGCGTGGCCGCCGGCGAGCTGGTGTGCGGCAGCAATACCTTTCTGGCGACCACCAAAATGGATATCGCCTTTCGCGGCATCGCCGCGCACGCGGGTGCCCGCCCGGAAGAGGGCAAGAACGCGCTGCTGGCCGCGGCGCAGGCGACGCTGGCGCTGCATAACCTGCCGCAGCACAGCGGCGGCAGTTCGCGCATCAACGTCGGCGTGCTTCAGGCCGGAACCGGACGCAACGTGGTCGCGGATCGCGCGCTGCTGAAGGTGGAAACCCGTGGCGCCACTAACGAAATCAACGACTTTATCTATCAGCAGGCGCTGCAGGTCGTGGCGGGCGCGGCGGCCATGTATGGCGTGCAGCATGAGGTGAAACTGATGGGCGCGGCGCGCAGCTGCGAGCCGACGCGGCCCTGGGTGGAGTATATCCGTCAGCAGGCTGCGCAGATTCCCGAGCTGACCTCGCTGGTGGAGAGTCGCGGCCAGGCCGCCGGCTCCGAAGATGCGACCTATATGATGGAGCGGGTGAAAACGCGCGGCGGCCAGGCCTCCTATATCATTTTCGGCACCGAGCTCAGCGCCGGGCATCACAATGAGAAGTTTGACTTTGACGAAGCGGTAATGGTGACGGCGGTCAAAACGCTCGCCGCGCTGGCTTTTAATATCAACAGCTTCAGCAGCCGCTAAACAGGCGGGACGAACAGAGGCGATAGCGCCGTGCCCGTAAAACGGCACGCTTTTTGCACCACAACGCTGACAGCTACGCTGCGGCGTTTTCCGAGGCTGGGCCCGATCCCAGCCCGACAATAAAAAAATGCCAACACAACAGAGGGTAAAATATGAGTGATGCAGCCGCGCCGGGGAAAAGCCCCGGCAAACTGTTCAGCTGGGTTGAGCGCGTCGGCAACAAGGTGCCCAATCCTTTTCTGCTGTTCGTTTATCTGATTGTGGTTTTGATGATCGCCACCGCCGTGCTGTCGTGGCTGGAGGTGTCGGTAATCAATCCTGCCAACGGCGAGGTTATTCGGGTTAAAAACCTGCTGAGCGTCGAAGGGCTGCAGTGGATCCTGCCCGGCATTATTAAAAACTTTAGCGGCTTTACGCCGCTGGGATCGATTCTGGCGCTGATGATCGGCGCGGGACTGGCGGAGAAAGTCGGTCTGCTGCAGGCGCTGATGCACAAGATGGCCTCTTTCGTCAGCGCTCGCTACGCCAGCTATATGGTGCTGTTTATCGCCTTTTTCAGCCATATCTCATCCGACGCCGCGCTGGTGGTGACGCCGCCGCTGGGCGCGCTGATGTTTATCGCCGTCGGGCGCCATCCGGTGGCCGGGCTGCTGGCGGCGATTGCGGGCGTCGCTTCCGGCTTTACCGCTAATTTGCTGATCGTCACCACCGACGTGCTGCTTTCCGGCATCAGCACCGAGGCGGCGAAGGCGGTCAGCGAAACCCTTCACGTCAGCGTGCTGGATAACTGGTTTTTTATGGCCACTTCGGTGATCGTGTTAACGCTGGCGGGCGGTTTGCTGACCGATAAGTTTATTGAACCGCGCCTGCCGGCCTGGCGCGGCGAGCCGCAGGATGGCCTGACAAAGCTAACGCCGCTGCAAAATCGCGGGCTGCGCATCAGCGGCATCGCCTCGCTGGTGTTTATCCTGCTGGTGGCGCTGCTGGTGGTACCGGAAGGCGCGCCGCTGCGCCATCCGCAGACGGGCGCGGTTATCCCTTCGCCTTTTATTCAGGGCATAGTGCCGCTGATTATTCTGTTTTTCTTCGTTGCCGGTATCGCCTACGGCGTGGCGACAAAGCAGATCCGGCGTCCCAACGATATTCCCCAGCTGCTGATCGAGCCGATGAAAAACATGGCCGGCTTTATCGTAATGGTCTTTCCGCTGGCGCAGTTCGTCGCTTTTTTTAACTGGAGCAATATGGGCAAGTTTATGGCCGTAGGGCTGACGGACCTGCTGGAAAAAGCGGAAATGACCGGCGCGCCCGCCTTTGTCGGCCTGATGTTTCTTTCGGCCCTGCTCTGCATGTTTATCGCCAGCGGCTCCGCTATCTGGTCGATACTGGCGCCTATTTTCGTGCCAATGTTTATGCTGCTGGGCTTTCATCCGGCCTTTGCGCAGATGATTTTCCGCATCGCGGATTCCGCCGTGCTGCCGCTGGCGCCGATGTCGCCCTTTCTGCCGCTGTTTCTGAGTTTTTTGCAGCGCTACCGGAAAGACGCGCAGCTTGGCACCTATTACGTGCTGATAGCGCCTTACCCGCTGCTGTTTTTCAGCGTCTGGATCCTGCTGCTGCTGGTCTGGTACGCGCTCGGACTGCCGATTGGGCCGGGCGTCTGGCCGACGCTGCCGCAGTAAGTCGCGCAGGATGCGTGAAAGGTGAAAACATTGATTTAAATCAACAGGAAAGGGAGAAACGCCAGCCTACTCTCCCGCCATCGTTTATATTTCCTCGCGGTTTAATCACCCTGGCCAGGGAAAGGAACAGCCGGGCCGTGCGGCCCGACTCACAGGAGAAACAGAATGAAGCGAAAAATCAGCACGCTGGCGATCGGTCTTGCCGTCGCCGCGCTGCTTACGGGCTGCGAGCAGAAACAGACGCAGGCGGTGAAATTTATCAATCCTGAAAAGGTGATGCAGGAGGCCGGGCTAACGGAACAGCTGAAGGCCCGCCTGAAAGCGGTCGACGAACAGCTGCAGCAGGGACTAAAAATGGCGCAGGAAAACGGCGCTAAATTGCCGGAAGAGAAGCGACGCAGCGCGCTGCTCGCCGACCAGCAACTGCTTAACCTGGAGTGGCAGCACGCCCAGCGTCAGGCTAACAGCGTGGCGCTGAAGGCGATAGGAGAAGCAGCCGATAAATATCGTCAGGAACATCAGCTGCTGGCGATCCTGCCTGAACAGGCCGCGCTGGCTACCGCGCCCGAATCCGATATCAGTGAGGAGCTGGCGAAGCAGCTGAAAGGAAAAACGCTCGACTTCGGCGCGCTGCCGCAAATCGGCGTGAAGGACGAGAAGCAAACGGAAACCGGCGCCAAATAACGGCGCCGCGCAGAAAACAACAAAGGGCGAAAATATCGCCCTTTTTCTTTAGCGTTGACGCCCCCCGACCGCTGCTGACAGATCCAGCCGCTGCCAGAAGTTCTGCTCCAGCGTGGTGCCGGAAAGCGGATAGCCGCCAGCGATAGCGCTGGAAACCATCAGCTGGCGGCGCTGCTGCGCGCTCAGATGCGGCAGCGGCCCTTCCAGCAGAACCTCCGCCCCTTCCGGCACCGTAACCGCGCTCTTTTTCACCCTCTCCTGCGGCAGCTGGTAAGTCATGGCGAAATGAGCGAACTGTCGCATCTGCGGCGCGGCGTAAGGATCGGCCTCGCCCGCTGGTTTCGCGCACTCGGCCAGCGTGGTGCCGCACTCTTTTTCCAGCGCGCCGCGCAGCTGCTGTTTCGCTTCATCGAAAAGACGCCGATAGTTGGCATCGTTAAGATAGTGCGCCACATTGCGCTGCGCCACCATCCGCGAACCAATCAAATCAATGGAATAATGCACGCCGAGCACCATTCGCGAGTAGCCGTAGCGCGCGGCGCGATCCACCAGCGGCACGAAGCGTTCCGGCACCATTTCGCCCAGCAGCAGCGCGTCGGTCCAGGCGGTATTGGTATGTCCGCTCGGGAAAGAGCCTTCGTTTGCCTGGTAAGGCTGGTTGTCTTTTACCACTGAGGTGTCCGGCACGGCGTAAAGGGTGTTGCCCGGCATCAGGAAAGGACGCGGATAGTTAAAATGCGCCTTAGCCGCACCGGTGCTGACCTCGCTGGCTTTGATTAACGCCGCCGCCTTGCCGATTTCACCTTTGTTATAGGCGTTCAGGAAAGCCTGGCCCAGCTTCGGCCCCAGCGCGTCGGCCAGAAAGAAAAGATGGTTTTGCCCTTCCGCGTCGATAACCGCCTGGCGGCGCTGGCCGTCGGTGGCATTGAGGTTAGCCTGTTCCACCACCTGCATACTGGCATCCAGCGTGCTTTTCGGCAGCGTGCTGAACGCGCTCAGCAGCGCAATACCCGCCTGCTGGTTGGCTTTTTTATCGAAGTCGTAACCGCTCGCCTTCAGCCAGGCCTTATCCGCCAGTTTGTCGCTCTGCGCGGTTTTATCCAGCTGCGCCCGCGTCAGCTTAGCGGCATCGCCTTTCAGCGCGTCGATCAGCGACTGCTGGATCTGCCCTTCAAAAGCCACAAACCGTGCATCGCCGCTGGCAGGCGTAGTGGTGTCGAGAGTAGCCTGAATTTTTTCCGGAATAGCGGGCGCGTTTTTTGCCTGGGCGAAGTGGGCGAGCAGCAGCGTTGTAGCCAGCAGAGAGTAACGAAAGCGCATAAAAGTTCCTTAAATTAAGTCAGTTAGCTTTACTGGCGCTTATGCTGGAAGAGATTGATGACAGGAAAGTGACAACTTATATTTTGAAACGAATTGACGTTCGCCGCGTCCCTGCGGCCTTCTGAAGGCTGACTTAGCCGCCCACCACCGGCTTTTTGGTTTTATCCAGCGCCTGCATAAAGACATCGTCCAGATGCAGATGCTGCCGCACCAGTTCAGGCGGCGTCGAGGCCAGCCACTGGTTCAGCGAGATATCGGCATAGTGGTCGCTTTTGAACAGCTCCAGAAAAAGCAGCGGCTTATCGCCAGTGTTTTCAACGTAGTGCCCCATCGCGAAAGGCACATAGCCGACGTCACCGGCCCGAAAATCAAAGGTGCGAGCCTGCCCCGAAGAGGCAAACACGCCCATCCGTCCTTCGCCTTCCAGATAGTACTGCCACTCATCGTTATTAGGATGCCAGTGCAGTTCGCGCATCGCGCCGGGCTGAAGCTCCACCAGCGCCGCCGCGATGGTTTTGGAAACTTTAAACACCGACGAATCGGTAATCCGCACCGTGCCGCCTTTCAGCGTTATCGGCTGCTGCGCCAGCATACGGTGGCTGAAAGCCGTATCTGAGCGAGTAGCGCCCGCAATAGCATCTTTCTGCAGATCGCCCGGCGGCGTGGCCGCAAAGATATATTCATCGGCTGGCGCAGGCAGCTTGCTGAAGGTTTCTACCGGCACACCGAAGTTTTTCGCCAGCACTTCCGGCGGCACGTGCTTAAACCAGTCGCTGAGCAGAAAGGTGCTGTCCTCGTCGAAGCCGCCATTGTCGAAGGCCAGCAGAAACTCGCAGCCGTCGGGGCCGAGTCCCTGGATAGAGTGCGGCACGCCGGGCGGAAAGTACCAGAGATCGCCTACGCCGACGTCGTCCACAAACCAGTGGCCGTCCACATCCAGCGCGGTGATGCGCGCCTTGCCGTAAAGCATATACGCCCATTCGCCCTCTTTATGCCAGTGCAGCTCGCGAATACCGCCGCTGTTCAGGCGCATATTGACGCCTGCGATGCTCTTAGAGACGCCCAGCTCGCGCTCGGTGATCTGCCGCGTCCAGCCGCCGCTGCCTTTGCGCACGTGCGAATCGCTGTAGGAAAAGCGCAAATTAGGCAGGGTGCCGCTGTCGGTCGATGGCGGGTTGACGATATCGGGATTTTGCTGGGCGCGCTGCGGATCCTGCGGCCCGGGATCGCTGCCGCCCATCTGTCCGCTCCAGGGCTGAGCCGCGACGGTGCGGTCGTGGGCGTGCACGGAACCGGCTGCCAACGCCACGGTGCCGCCTGCGGCGAAGGTCATAAAGCTACGACGTGTAATGGGGTTCATCTCTGCTTCCTTGTGTAGTGATAAGATGCGCCGGTGAAATACCGACGCGAACTTAAAGCTAGCTACACAAACCTCAACCAATCCTCATCGAGACCAATCTTAAAAATGCTGAAATGTAAGCAAAAAAAGATTAAAAACTTTTATTGATAGTTCAGTTTAATTTATAGAAAACAGGCTACCGCAGGCGAAAACGTGACGTTACAGAATTGTTAATGTGATTTAGCAGCGGCAATTGCTGCCGGCTGCGTTTCTTCATCAATTATTTTTATCAAGAAGGGTCAGGACGTTGAAACATAAGGTTACGCGGCTACGCAGTCAGAAAAATATCACGGCGGGATTATCACGCCGCGTTTCGCTGCATTGTGCAGATGTTTTGATGCGCGGTCTGACAACGTTTTGCCAGTGAAAGTGCTTCTGCTGCGTCGAGGGCCAGGACGGCGACAGCGCGCATGGCCAGCAGCCAGTACGCTTTGCGCGGCGCCGTCAGGTAAAGATTTTGCTGCCGGTCAGGCACTGTTTCGCCCGGCAGGGAAAATTCAGGATTGCAGCGGATGCCAGATCTCGGTTACCGCGCCTTCTCCGCCGCTAACCGGATCGCGTTGCGGCATCGGCACGCGCTTAATGGCGTCCAGTGAAGTTTCGTAATGCTCCAGATCGCTGCGTCGCGTTACCGGCTCCATGCCTTTAGGGTAGGCGCCAACGGCGAAGAAGTCCTCGCTGGCCGCCAGCTGCTGATGGCCAACGCCCGCCGGGATAAGAATAGCGTCGCCCGCGTGGACGGTCACTGCCCTGCCCGTTTCGCCGCCAAACAGAATTTGCGCCCAGCCTGCGCCAATGCCCAGCAGCTCGTGAGTGTTGGGATGATAATGCGTATAGGCGTAAACAGGATAGCGCCAGCGCGGCGTCCAGCCATGACGCGAGAACGTCTCTTCGAACCAGGCGGCAATATCTTCGACGTCATTAGGCGCCGTGCGCGGATAGATAATCAGCGGCAGCGGATTATTTGGCACGCCGCTGGCTGGCTGAAAAGTCATATACTGCGGATTATTCGACATGCCAGCCGAAAAAGTGCCGGCTGCAAAAGACATCATTGCAAGCAGGTTACCAGCATGGGTTAGCATAAGATGCCTCCGGGGATCTGTGTGTTAATCAATTGTGGCATCTGGCGGCAAAGTTGCAATCGCCATGAAAGGCTTTTGATCACATAACGTCTTAATTTCTCTCTACTTAACTCAAATCACCTTTTGCTGTACCCCGGGTTCTGTCTGGCGGGCGATCTCAGGCGCCGTCGGTAGCCTTTTCCATGTGTCTGAAGTCGCTGTTAAGAGCATAACGTTTTTTAAAATAGCGGAAGGCAAAATTAAACGGCAGCTTAATCATGCAGGCGACACGTGAGATTTATTAACGGAAAAATGTGAAAATCGTTTTCCCTTCTCCCGATAAACATGGATGGTTGCCTTATGGATTCGCGCTACCTTATTCATTGCTGGCTGATTGATATGGCGTCGGGCTCGCTGTGCCATCAGGCCACCGCCGAACAACGCAGGCTGGGTGAATATCAGTTAAAATTATTGATAGCGCTGGCGGAACGCGCCGGAAAAATAGTGACGCGGGAAGAGCTGACCGCGCTGGTGTGGGAACGCCGGGTAATAGGTAATAACAGCCTGCCTAATGCTATACATGCCCTGCGCATCGCCCTGAACGACGATGGAAAACAGCAGCGGATTATCAAAACCATCCCTCGAAAAGGCTATATCCTGGAAGCGGAATATTGCCGGCACCTGTCGCCTGAAGAGTACGCCAGTCTGACCGCAAGCGATAATCCTACTCCCGCTGTCACCAAAGAATTCAGACCGGAGCGCGCGCCGCAGCAGCTAAAACGTCCGCCTTCCGGACGCTTCTGGCGCTGGCTCTGCCTGATGCAGGGCGTCGCGCTATTCACGCTTGCCGCTTTTCTCTGCCGTTAATTTTTAAAAAACCGGCGACAAAAAAGCTTTTTTCTCTTCAGGAGAGCCCGCGAACGTTTTTACCCGCGCGGCGTACAAACTGGCGGCCAGCAGCGCGCTGACGCTTTCTTTGCCGTAATCCGGCGGCAGCACCAGCAGCAGCAGATTCAGGCTGAGCAGACGCTGACAGAGGCGAGCAAAATTATTTTCCCATTCGGCCGGAGAACTGCCGGGAAAAATCGTATGGCAGAGTTCGTAAAAGAGATAGTTGCCAAGAATTTTGCGCTGTTCCTCTCTGCGCAAGCCGCTTGCCTTTTGCAGTTTTGTCCAGCTTTGCCGCAGCTCCGCTTCATTCATGCGCCTTATCTCTTCCCATTTTGGCAGCCGGGCGTCGCCAGCGGCCAGCGCCGACAGCGGCAGCTTATGCAGGCTGCTTAAGGCAGCTGACGGATAGCCCGTTCCCTGCGGCTGACGGATAAAGTCGTCTATCAGTCGCTGGCGAGCGTCCGGCTGTAGCCATGTTTCCAGCAGCGCCTCACGCCGCGACGGCACAAGGCGTCCGGCTTCACGAATAAAGCGTCCCAGTACATAGAGCAGCAGCACGGGATTGTCCTGAAAAACGGCGAACAGGCGCAGGCAGCGCTGGTTCATCCACAGGCTTTCCGCCGGCAGTGCCGGTAAATGTTCCGCCGCGTCTTCGCTAAAGGCGATGGTGCATGAAGCTGTGAGGCAGAGGATTTCCGCCGCGGCGCGACGGCAGCTGATGTCCGCACTGTGGCGTACGTGGTTTTTCCATCGGAATTGCAGCAGCGGCGAGGCGCTGTCGCAACCCGGACAGCTGCAGCGGTGAATATTTTGCCGCAGGCGCGTAACGTAGTCTGGCGTCCAGACGGTGGCCGTTACGCCTTCAGTTATTGCAGTAAAAGAGCCGTTAACCGGGCTTTCATTTCTCTTGTCATCGTCAGCGGGATTATTTTTCATATTTGTAATACCGCCAGGCGGAGAGAAGGAAACCAAATAAATTAACAGAATTATAATAATCTTCTATTTTTAACATATTAATCTTTCCCTGATTTAACTTATACCTTATTTATTAAATAATTAATAAAACACACAGAAAACAATTAACCCAGCGCTTTATCTGTTGTTATTAAAGTACAAACATATAACAAGCCTGCGGCTATAGCAAAGCGGCTCATCACCTATTCTAATGCTATTAACCTGAAATTAAAATAAACAGAAGCTGTATCACGGGGCGAAAGAACGTTAATTATTACCAGCCTGAACTGATTAATTATTATGGCTAACGCCTGTAAAAATAACTGCGAGAATGCTTATTTCTCGATAGTTCTGCTATAAAGCCGTCATTTATTGGTCAGAAATTCGTAGCCATCGCCTGCCGCGACGGGCGCTAAAACGTTAGCCGACAGCGTGGCTTCCGCCTGACTGTTATAGATTTATTGATGTTAACTGTGTCTGCCTTTCCTGAACCGGATGTGATTTACTGACGCCTGTACCAAGAGGAGGTTCAGAGTGGAAGACGTTAAACAGATCCTGCTGCGCGAAATCGATACGCTTAACCGTGAAGAACAGCGCGATAACCGACCGCGTTTCAGCTTCAATTTCCTGAAAAGCCATCCCGGCCTGTGGGCGTCGATGTATGTTTGCTACGCCCTGACCGTCGCGCTGATTTTTACCACGGAATTTCTGGGCTGGCCCGCGTTCTGGGGCGCCACCTTCTTTGTGCTGCTGATGAGCGGCCTGATGCTGCTGGATGTTAATCCGCGCTACCGCTTTGAGGATATCGATACGCTCGACCTGCGCGTCTGCTACAACGGCGAATGGTATTACGTGCGTACCCTGTCCGAACAGGCGATTCAGGATATTCTGGCCAGCAGTCAGGTGCCGGACAACGTTAAACAGGGCATTCAAAAACTGCTGCAGCTGAAAGGCGAAGTGGATTTTTACGATGTCTACCATCTGACCTGGGGCCAGCAGCGCGCTTCCTCCGTCTGATTGTCAGGGCCAGCGCTGGCCCTGAAGCATTTCCGCTATCAGCCTGCCCAACGTCGCTGCCGCCGCTTCCTGCGCTTCACCCCATTCCCATGCCGTATTGAACCGAAAATAGTTGGCGTACTGTTCGCTGGTGGAGAACATTTTTCCCGGCGCGATGCTGATCTTTTCCTGCAGCGCACGATAATAGAGCTCGGTGGTGTTGACCGCTTCCGGCAGCTCTATCCATAAGAAGTAGCCGCCCTGAGAGTCGTTGATTTTCGCGCTGGCGGGCAGGTGTCGCCGCAGCGACTGTCGCGCCAGGCTTTTGCGCTGGGCCAGCCGCTGGCGCAGCTTGCGCAGATGGACGTCGTAGCTGCGGCTGCCAAGATAGTCGACCAGCGCCAGCTGCATCGGCGCGCTGGTGGAGATTGTGCTCATCAGCTGCAGACGCTGAATGCGCTGCGCATGTTTGCCTGCGGCCACCCAGCCCACGCGAAAGCCGGCCACCAGGTTTTTGGAAAAGGAGGAACAGTGCAGCACGCTGCCCTGGGTTTCAAACGCCTTCGCCGGCAGCGGCTTCTCGCTGCCGAACCAGAGCTCGCTGTAAACGTCGTCTTCGATCAGCGTTACCTGGTGCGCCTCCAGCAGCGCCACCAGCGCCTGTTTTTTCTCGCGGCTCAGCGTGCAGCCCAGCGGATTTTGCTGATTGGACATCATCCAGCACGCCCTGACCGGCAGCTTCGCTAGCGTGGCGGCCAGCTCTTCCAGATCGATGCCGTGCTGCGGATGCGAGGCGATGGCCACCGCCTTAAGCTGCAGCCGCTCGATCGCCTGCAGCGCGCCGTAAAAACAGGGGTTTTCCACCACCACCCAGTCGCCCGGCTCGGTGACCGCCTGCAGGCTCAGGTTTAGCGCCTCCATCGCGCCATTGGTGATAACGGTCTCCTCCGGCGAAACCTGAATGCCCTGCAGCGCGTAGCGTTTTGAGAGCGTTTTACGCAGCGCCTCGTTGCCTGGCGGCAGGTTGTTCAACGCGTCCGCAGGCTTCAGCGAGTGCGAGACGGAAGCGAGCGAGCGCATCAGCTGACGCTGCGGAAAGAGTTCAGGATCGGGAAAGGCGGAACCGAACGGCATAATGCCCGGATCGCGGCAGGCCTGCAGCACCTCGAAGATAAAGTCGTTGATATCGACCGACTCCGTAAGCTGCACTTTCTGATGGCTGGCGGGCTGGCTGAGGAACTCCGCGCGCGGCGCGACATAGTAGCCTGACTGCGGACGAGAGAGGATCCAGCCCTGGCTCTCCAGCACCTGATAGGCGTGCATCACCGTCATCAGGCTCATGCCGCTCTGCGCCACCTGCTCGCGCAGCGAGGGAAGTTTTTCACCAGGCAGCCAGATCTCGCTGAGGATCTGCTGCTGGATTTGCTCGATTAACTGAAGATATTTTGCCAAAACTGTTACAGGCCCGCGCTCAGGATTGAGCAACTATTATAGTTAGCCGCGCCGCGATTAAACAGCTTTTGAAACGTTGATTTTCTCCGCTTCGGCCACGCGATTGGATTCATGGTTGCCCGCATAGAGCTTGAGCTGCGGCACCTGTTCAGCGGGAACCGGTTTGCCCAGCAGGTAGCCCTGCAGCGAGTTGCAGCCCAGGCTGGTCAGGAAAGCCTGCTGCTCCTCTGTCTCCACGCCTTCCGCCACCACTTTCAGCTTTAACGTCTGCGCCAGCGCCACAATGGCGGTGACGATAGTGGCGTCTTCGTTCTGCGTTTGCAGCTCGTTGACGAAGGCGCGATCGATTTTCAGCTCGCTGGCCGGCAGGCGTTTCAGATAAAGCAGGCTGGAGTAGCCGGTGCCGAAGTCGTCAATCGAGGCTTTAACGCCCAGTTCGGTTAGCTCGGTCAGGATACGCACGCTTTCATCAGGATCGCGCATGGCGGTGGTTTCAGTGACTTCCAGCGTCAGCAGCTCCGGCGGGATCTGGTGCGTCTTCAGCGCGTTGACCACGGTTTCCACCAGCCCGGCCTGCTCAAACTGCAACGACGACAGGTTGACCGCCACCGACCATTGCGTATTGCCCATTTTGTGCCAGACGCTCAGTTGGCGGCAGGCTTCGTTGATAACCCAGTTGCCGATGCTGACGATTAGCCCGGTTTTTTCCGCCAGCGGCAGAAAGATGTCCGGCGTCAGCAGACCGCGCTGCGGATGCTGCCAGCGGATCAGCGCTTCAAAGCCGACGATAGGCCCCTGCGGCGCGCAGAATTTCGGCTGATAGAAAAGGCGCAGCTCGTTGTGCTCCTGCGCCAGCCAGAGATCGTTGATCAGCTGCAGCTGGTTTTGCGCGATGGTGTTCATCGACGGCTGGAAAAAGCTGTAATCGTTGCGGCCGTTGTTTTTGGTGTGGTACATGGCGGCGTCGGCGTTAAACATCAGTTCGCGCTCGTCGTTGCCGTCGCCCGGATAGACCGCAATGCCGATGCTAAGCGAAACTACCAGCTCATAGCGGGAAATCAGAAAAGGTTCGTCGATGGCTTTGACCAGCATATCGGCCACGGCGGCGGCGTCGTTCGGTTCGCCGATCTCCAGCAGCAGCACAAACTCATCACCGCCCAGCCGCGCCAGCGTGTGGTGTCCCGTCAGCAGGTTTTTCATACGCTCAGTGACCGCTACCAGCAGATTGTCGCCGACGTGATGGCCGAAAGCGTCGTTTACCGCCTTAAAACCATCCAGATCCATAAACATCAGGGCGAACGAGGTTTCTTCCCGCACGGCTTTATTCAGCGCCTGATCCAGACGATCTTCCAGCAGGATACGGTTAGGCAGGCGGGTTAAGTTATCGTGCAGCGCCAGCTGGGCCAGCTCGCGGTTCGCTTCCGCCAGCGAAGAGGCCAGCATCGAGGTTCTGGCCTGCAGGCGAGCATCCAGGGTAGAAACCACCAGCGTAATTCCCAGGATAGAGAGTGTCACCACTACTACCAGCACCGCCAGCCAGCTGCTATTGACGCCCATCTGCGTAGCGTGACTGCCCATCGGAAAGTTGGCTGCCGCCATGCCGCTGTAGTGCATACCGGCGATAGCCGCGCCCATAATCAGCGCGGCGCCGGCGCGCAGCAGCGCCAGGTGCCCTTCGCCCTGACGCAGCTTAAACGCCAGCCACAGCGCCGCTGTGGAAGCCACCAGCGCAATGGCTACCGATAGCGCTATCCAGCGCCAGTCCCAGGCAATGCCGGGCTCAAACATCAGCGCGGCCATGCCGATATAGTGCATCGCCACCACGCCGCTGGCCATCGCCAGCGCGCCCACCATCAGGCGGATAAGCGTCAGCTCGCCGTAGCAGACGATCCACAGTGCAAAGACCGAAGCCGCTATCGCCACAAACATGGAAACCAGCGTGAGCAAAGGATCGTAGCTCATTACCATCGCCAGATTCATTGCCAGCATGCCGATGAAATGCATGGACCAGATGCCAATGCCCATCGCAAAACCGCCGCCAACCAGCCAGACGCGAGCCGCTTTTCCCGTGGACGTCGCTACTCTGCCCGCCATATCCAGCGCGGTGTAGGAGGCCAGAAAGGCAACAAATATAGAGACGATAACCAACAGCTGGTCGTAAGAGCTCATAAGCATATGCAAATCTCTGAAGCAAAAGCCAGTTGTCTGGCACCGGGTAATGGAGTAATCAAGCTGGTAAAGCGTTTTCAATAATTACGGTATCGGCTAAAGAGTAGCCGACTTTACCCCTGCCAATATAAAGAGGCCTGAGCGTGCGGCAATAGCGGGATAAAACCGCCTATCCCATTATAATTTAAAGGGTTTATCAATTTTGCTTTTTTGCCCGACGACCTTAGCATCCGCTTTTTTCTTTGCCCAGCGAAAGCCAGGATAATTCCTGATTATTTTTCATCAGGCCGTTCTGTTCCGTGGCAAAAGACCCGTTCGTTTCCTTTTCAATCCATTAGCGTTATTTTTGCGTTTCGCTTAGCTCTGCCCGACAGGCTGTTCTATAGTGTTAAACATAACAGAAATTAGCCTTTTCGGCTGGCGCCGCGGCATTTAGCCCCGGCAGCGATTATCCGCGTCGCGCTTCACCTGCATCGCGACTTTTTTATGACAGTTTCACACCGGGCGAAAAAGTACTTCCATTGGTCTGATCGGTAAGGAATGATTATGAAAATGAAGCTTTTTCTGCTGGGCTGCGGCTTGGGACTTGGCGTGGCCTCTTCCGGCTTTGCCGCTACCACGACGGGAACCATCAATGCTACGCTGGTCCTGACCACCGGCTGCCTGGTCAACGGCCAGACTGCGACGACCGGCGTCAACTTCGGTACCTTAGACTTCGGCAGCAGCGCCGCGACGTTCAATACCCTGAATGCGACGCTGGTCGGCGCGCTGGGTAACGGCATCTTTGTACGCTGCACCACAGGGCAGACCTATAACGTGCAGCTCACCAGCAGCAACGCCGCGCCCGCCACCGTTTTTGGCGAAGTCACCGCGCAGCCGCGCTATCTGGTTCTGGGCAGCAATAATACGCAGGGCATCGCTTATACCCTGTATAACTCCACCGCCTACACCACGCCCATCGCCAATAATACCAATCTGACCAGTACCGGCACCGCCGATCCGACCAATGGCGATAACTATCCTATTTATGGTCGTATCACCGGCGGCGGCTTTAACGCGGCTATCCCGGCAGGAACCTATACCGATACGATTAGCGTCGCCGTGAACTACTGACAGACGGCGGCAGGGAGCGCATCGTGCCGGGACAGGCAAAACGAGCCGAGAGCCTGCTGAGCAGGCTCTGTTACGCTGCCTTTTTCGCCGCCGCACCGGCGTGGGCGCTGCCGACGCAGACTTTTCAGGTGACGGCGTCGATTGTCAACGGCTGCGTGATTTCCGGCACCAACACGGGCGTGTTCGGCACGCTGAACTTCGGCACTCAGCCCGGCGTCGGCTCGGTTTCCGCCAGCGCCAGCTATGTGCAGAGTTCGACGATCACCCTGGCCTGCACGCCGGGCACCACGCTGAATATGAGCATTAACGGCGGCGCCAACTATTCCAGCAGCCGTAATCTAAAAATCGCCAATAACACCGATTTGGTGGCCTATTCGCTCTACACCAGCGCCACCCACAGCGCGGCAAGCGCGATCCCGGTCAACCAGAACGTGGCGCTGACCTACAGCAACGCCAATAACATTACGCTGCCCATCTATGGCCTGCTGCAGATGAACGGGGTACGCCGGGCCGGGACTTACAGCGACACGCTGACGGTGACGCTGAGTTGGTAAACAGGGAGAAAGCAATAAATGAAGACGCTACCTATTTTTACGCTGTTGGCTGGTCTGGCCGTCAGCGCGGCCTGGGCGGGAAACTCGGTGCTGATCTGGCCGATCGATCCCAAAATCCCCAGCGGCGATAAAGCGACCGAACTGTGGCTGGAGAACCGCGGCGCGGCCACCACGCTGATGCAGGTCAGGGTATTCAGTTGGCGGCAGCAGGATGGCCATGACCAGTATCAGACGCAGCAGTCGGTGGTAGCCAGTCCGCCGCTGGTGCGGATAGAGCCCGGTAAGAAACAGCTGGTGAGGCTGATTAACCAGACGCTGCCGCCCGCGGGCGAAGAGCTGGCGTACCGCGTGCTGCTGGATGAGATCCCGACGCCGCAGCAACCCGGCGAGAACCAGGCGGGCCTCAATTTCCAGATGCGCTACTCCGTGCCGCTGTTTACCTACGGCGAAGGGCTTTCCGCCGAGACGGCCCGACCCGTTCTCAGCTGGCGGATCGTAAACCTTGAGGGCAAGCCGGCGCTGCGCATTACCAATAGCGGCAGCGGCCATGCGCGGCTAAGCAAGGTGTCGCTGGGCGGACGGTCATTGTCGAACAGCCTGTTCGGCTACGTGCTGGCGCGCTCTGACAACACCTTTCCGCTGAACTTTCCGGCTTCAGACCGCGCCGAGCTGAGCGCGGAGCTGGATAATAATCAGACCTGGCGCAGCGGCAGCTCGGCGCGCTAGCCGATGAACGGGCGATTCGCGTCATCGGGACGCCATACTCTGGCCCTCTGCCTGTTCGGTCTGCTGCCTCTGGCCGGTCGTGCGGAAACCTGGTCCTCTTTGCCGCCGCCGCCGCAAAGCGCGTCGGGATCGCAGAATCAGCAATATATGCTGGGACTGGTGATCAACGAGCAGGAGAGCGGCCAGATAGTGCCGGTCGAGTTCCGGGACAACCACTATTTCTTACGCGCGGGCGATTTACAGCGGGCCGGCATTCCTTCGGCGCTGATTACCTCGTCGATGATGGACGTTTCCGCCATGCCGCAGGTAAAAGCCGATTACGACCAGATCCGTCAGCGCATTCTGCTGACGGTGCCGCCAGGCTGGCTGCCGCGCCAGACGCTTAACGACCAGCAGCAGAACGGCCCGCGCTATCCCGGCAGAACCTCGACAGGCGCGCTGTTTAATTACGATCTTTACACCAGCCGCACTTCCGGGAGCGGCAGTCGCCTTTCCGCTTTCAACGAGTTTCGCCTGTTCGGCACGCTGGGGCAGTTCTCTACCAACGGCGTCTGGCAGCAGCAGCTTTCGGGCCAGACCGCGCAGAACGAAGGCTATTTGCGTTACGACACTTACTGGAGCAACCAGAACGAGACTCGCTCGCTGAGCTGGCGCGCAGGCGATCTGATCACCGACGCGCTGTCGTGGAGCAGCAGCGTGCGGCTGGGCGGCATCCAGATTGCGCGCGATTTCTCCGTACGTCCCGATTTAGTGACCTATCCTCTGCCCTCTTTTTCCGGCCAGGCAGCGGTACCTTCCACCGTGGATCTCTTTGTCAACGGCTACAAAAACAGCACCAATAACGTGCAGCCTGGCCCCTGGTCGATGACCAATATGCCGTTCGTTAACGGCGCGGGCGAAGCTGTGGTGGTGACAACCGACGCCGCAGGCAGGCGTGTCTCCACCACAATGCCTTTTTATGTCTCCAGCAATCTGCTGAAGCCTGGCCTCTCTGACTTCGCCTTCTCCGCCGGCGCGCTGCGCAATAATTACGGCATCAAAAGCTTTGATTACGGTTCCGCCGCCGCCAGCGGCTCTTATCGCTACGGCGTCAGCGACTGGCTGACGCTGGAAAGCCATGTCGAAGGCGCCAACACGCTGGCGCTGGGCGGCGCGGGCGGACAGATCAGGATCGGGGCTCTGGGCGTGATCAACGCGGCGCTGGCGCAGAGCCAAATGGACGGCGACCACGGCAATCAATACAGCTGGGGTTATCAGTACAACAACAGCCGTTTTAATATCGGCACGCAGCATATTATCCGCTCGGCAACGTTCGGTAATCTGGCGCTCTACGGCGATCGCAACAGCGGCGTGGCGGGTACGGAATTTACGCTCAGCCGCCGCAGCGCCCAGTACAGCGCCAGCGTCGCGCTCGACCGCTTCGGCAGCCTGGGCGCGGCCTTTATCGATATCACCAGCGGCAGCGGCGACCGCACACAGCTGTGGAATCTCTCCTGGAGTAAAAATATCTGGGGCAGCAGCAGCCTCTATGTTGCCGCCAGCCGCGACCAGCGCCAGGGCGAGTGGTCAGGCACGATTTCGCTGGTGATCCCGTTCAGCGAACGCGGCAACGCCAGCCTGAGCCTGGACCGGGATCAACAGGGAACCACCTCGCAGCGCGTGACGGTTTCGCGCTCGATGCCCACCGACGGTGGCCTGGCTTACGACGCCTCCTGGGCCAACCAGAGCAGCGGCGGCGACTACAAGCAGGGAAGCCTGAGCTGGCGCAATCAGAAGATAGAGACGTCGGCAGGCTTCTACGGCGACGGCGACTACACCACCGAATGGGCTGACGTCACCGGCTCGCTGGTGTTGATGGACGGCAGCTATTTTGCCGCCAACCAGGTTAACGACGCCTTTGTGGTGGTGAAAACCGACTATCCCAACATCAACGTGCGCTATGAGAATCAGCTGATGGGTAAGACGGATGCCGGCGGCTATCTGCTGGTGCCGGGTATCAGCTCTTACTATCCGGCTAAATATGATATCGATACGCTGGATCTGCCGGCGGATATGACCGCTGCCAGCGTCGAACAGCGCTTTGCGGTTAAGCGCGACAGCGGCTATCTGCTGCACTTCCCCATTGAACCGCTGCGCGCCGCCAGCGTGATCCTGCATGACCAGAACGGCGAACCGCTGCCCGTTTCCACTCAGGTGATCCGGCCGGGCGCCGCGACGGAGTATGTGGGCTGGGACGGCCTCGTCTGGATGGAGAATCTGCGCGAAGCCAATCCGTTCCGCGCCGAAACGCCGGACGGTCGCCACTGCGAAGCCGAGCTGAACGTGCCGGGCGGTCGTCCGCGCTCTCTGCAAACCTATGGGCCGCTGACCTGCGCCCTTTCCGCTGCTTCAGGAACTTCACCATGACTCTGCGATCGCTAAGGCCGATTTTCTGTTCGGCGCTGCTGTTACTGCTGCTGTTCGGTTCATTCGCCGCCCGCGCGGCCTGTACGCTGCCGGCCTCCACGGCGACTTTCGGCAGCGTCAGCTCTTTTACGGTGAACACGACCATCAGCAGCACCACGGCCACCGTTAACGTCAACTGCGGGTCGGGCAGTGTCTTGTCGCTGCTTGCCAGCGACTATGTTCGTCTGCAGCTCGCCAGCGCCACTTTTACCAGCAGCACGCGCGGCGCGCTGAAGACCTCCAGCGCCGGCACAGACCTGATTCCGCTACGCGTATGCAGCGATTCGGCCTGCGCCACAGAGATGTTAATCGGCGGCACCACGGTCAACTATAGCCAGGCGCAGCTGCTTAATCTGTTGGGGCTGGGCGGCGGCCAGAACTTCGCTATTCCGCTCTATCTGCGCACGCTTACCGGCCAGACGGTCGCCGCCGGAACCTATACGGTCACGCTAAATATTCTGGTGAGCTATAACATCTGCACCGGCCTGGGCGCGCTGGGCGCCTGCCTGCTAGGCAGCCAGCAAACCGGCTCCGGCACTGTGCCCATTACCACCACGCTGGTGGTGACCAACGACTGCACCACCATCACCGCGCCCAATATCAGCTTTGGCAGCGCGCCGCTGGTCGGCAGCTTTAACGCCGTTTCGCAGTCGATCAATGTAATCTGCACCAAAGGCAGCACCTATACGGTAGGGCTGAGCAACGGCAGCCACGCGGTCGGCACGCAGCGGTATATGACCAGCGGCAGCAATCAGCTGGCTTATGAGATCTACAAGAACGCCACTACCTCGCGCTGGGGGCCGACCGGCACAGAGCGCGTCGCCAGCACTTCCGCCAACGGCATTACCAGTGACGGCCTGACCCGTACCTTTAACTATACGGCCAGGATTTTGACCACGCAGACGACGCCGCCAGCGGGCAACTACAGCGACAGCGTGGTGGTGGATTTATCTTTCTGAGCAGACAAATTGACTCTGACGCCAGCGGATTCCCCTTTGAAACTGCATTGTTAATTATTTGTTACCAAAGGGACCCGATTGCAACGCTCAACGGTGAGATCCATCACATTAAACTGGCTGTGAGCAGGCTAAAAGAGAAGAAAAATGTAAAGGAAAGGTTATGACATCTCTATCTTCTCACCCTGCGAAACAACGGAGCAGCGCGCGAACCATTTTTAACGTGACCAGCGGCAACTTCCTGGAAATGTATGACTTTATGGTGTTTGGCTACTACGCCACCGCCATCGCCAAAACCTTTTTCCCCGGCGATAACCCATTCGCCTCGCTGATGTTGACGCTGATGACCTTTGGCGCCGGTTTCCTGATGCGGCCGCTGGGCGCTATCGTGCTCGGCTCCTATATCGACCATCATGGGCGGCGTAAAGGGCTGCTGCTGACGCTGGGCCTGATGGCGATCGGCACGCTGACTATCGCCGTTGTGCCAGGCTACGCTACGCTGGGCGCCGCGGCCCCGATCCTGATCCTGCTGGGCCGTCTGCTGCAGGGCTTTTCGGCGGGCGTGGAGCTGGGCGGCGTTTCCGTTTACCTCAGCGAAATCGCGCCGAAAAACCGCAAGGGCTTTTTCGTCAGCTGGCAGTCGGGCAGCCAGCAGATTGCCGTAATCTTCGCCGCGCTGCTCGGCCTGGGGCTGAATCATCTGCTGGCGAAAGATCAGGTCACCGACTGGGGCTGGCGCATTCCGTTTTTTGTCGGCTGCATGATCGTGCCTTTCCTGTTCTGGGTGCGGAGAATGCTGGAGGAAACCGAAGCGTTCAGCCAGCGCAAAGTTCATCCAACTATGCGACAGATTGTGCGCGGCGTCGCCAGCAACTGGGCGCTGGTGCTGGCCGGCATGCTGATGGTGGTAACCACTACCGTGATGTTTTATATGATTACCGCCTTTACGCCGACCTTCGGCAAGACGGTGCTGATGATGAGCGACAAACAGAGCTTTCTGGTGACGCTGTGCGTCGGCCTCTCCAACCTGATCTGGCTGCCGATTATGGGCGCGGTTTCCGATCGTTTTGGTCGCCGTCCGCTGCTGATCCTGTTTACCGTCCTGATGATCGCCACCGCCTGGCCGGTGCTGCACTGGCTGGTGGGATCGCCAACCTTCTCGCATCTGCTGGAGGCGGAGCTTTGGCTGTCGTTTCTCTACGCCAGCTATAACGGCGCAATGGTGGTTTACCTGACGGAAATTATGCCTGCCGAAGTGCGCGCGACCGGTTTTTCGCTGGCCTACAGCCTGGCTACCGCGCTGTTTGGCGGCTTTACGCCAGCGATCTCCAGCTATCTGATCCATGCTACCGGCGACAAGGCGATGCCGGGCGTCTGGCTGACTTTTGCCGCCGTCTGCGGCCTGATCGGCACCATGATTATTAAACGTCTGGTTCGTCAGTACCAGGCCCGGCAGAGCGCTGAACCCGTGGTTCAGATGTAATTTTCCGGCCGCAGCTCGCTGCAGCCGTCAATTCTCGCAAGAACTTCCCGCCCCTCTTTTGACGAGTTATCAAATTAAGGATAAAATACTCGTCAAACGGGAGGTCGCTGATGAGCATAATTATTGATGGAAACCTGGACGCCGTACGCAGCCTGAATGAATTTCAACAAAACCTTTTGCGGAGAATTCATAACATCGGGCTGGCTCTGATGCCGGAGTTCGCAGATAAAGCGCAGGCGATGGAAGCGGTCAGCCTGGACGACAGGGCCCTGATGCAGCGTCTCTATGCCACTTTGCTTGAGCAAAACATTCGGGTATCCGAAAGTGAACGGCAGAAAACGAGGCGTCGTAAAGAAAATCTGGAAAAATTTTATGCTCAGCTCGAAGAGATGGGCGGCACAATGAAGGTAAATGACGTGGCAGCTATTCTGGGCATTTCACGTCAGGGCGTTCACGCGCGACTAAAGAAAAACAGGCTGCTGGCTTTTAAACAAAACGGCGACTTTATCTTCCCACGTTTTCAGTTTGCGGAAAAAGGCCTGCTGCCGGGTTTCACGGAAATCATGGAGGCTTTCGGCCCCGGACTGCATCCAATGATGATTCTCAACGCACTAAGATCGCCTGTCGATATCAAAGGCAACGGCGTCTGGCAAACGCCTGTTGAGATCATGCAAAACGGCGCTAATCCGGAAGCGCTGAAAATACTCGTTCGCAACGCGGCTTTACTTAGCCAGCAGGCAGGAAGCTAATCAGGCCTGGTTAATTCGGCTCCGGCACAATGGCAAAATTCAGCAGCCGTTCAAGCATGTCGTCGCCTCTCATCCAGCGAAGCTTCCAGCCTGGCGGGAACAGCTGAGTGTCATATTCCCTGTAATTTCTTATCGTTACTCTGCCTTGCGGCACATCTTTGAATGCATGGGCGCTTTCTGGATTTTTCCAGAAGGCGTAGCACTTCTTATAGCGGCAGTGCCTGCTGGAATAAGCGATACCGGCATGGTTATTCTTAAGACAAAAAAGTTGCGACATCAGCCACTGTGGAAAGTCGTAATTCTCATTTTCCAGGCTGTCTAAAGGGATGTGCAATAGCTCGCATAATCTGACTACATCAATGACCTTCACCGTCCTTATCACCTTTACGGCGCAGATATAGTGCTGATCTAAGGCGGATTCAGGCCAGGATATTGTGCCGGCAAAATGAAACATTCGGCCGTAGCTTTCAGCCATGGCGGTTAAAGCCGAATCAGCGGCGTACCAGACGGCAATCTTGCCGCCGGGCGGATTAAAACGACCGCATTTCTCACTACTCTCAGGCGCAGAAAAGTGGATCGCGCTTTGCTATTTTTGCCATTGATGGCGCTTTAAAATCGAGCCTTTACGTAACTCAAGCTCAGGAATGTTAAACCCGGAACCGGTCAGCGCAGCCATCGCTTTCGCTGTCGCTTCGGGCCGGAAAGTCCATTTTCGCATAATCGCCTCTCCTCCTTCCAGGAGAGGTTATCCCATTTTCACGCTGAAAAGCTTAAGGCAAAAAAAATCCGCAGCGGCCGCTGCGGATTTTTTTATGGTCGGAGAGAAAAGCCGGTTACTTCGCGGCGGTTTCCATGCCCATCAGGCCAATTTTCAGGTAGCCCGCCTGGCGCAGCTTATCCATCACGCTCATCAGGGTTTCATAGTCCACCGACTTGTCCGCCTGGAAGAAGATGGTGGTTTCTTTATCGCCGTGAGTCTGGTTTTCCAGCGAGGCCAGCAGCGTCTCAGGCGTCACCGCGTCGTTGCCGATATAGAGCTGCTTATCCGCTTTAATAGAGAGATAAACCGGCTTTTCCGGACGCGGCTGAGGCGCGCTGGTGGAGGCAGGCAGGTTAACGCGCACGTCAACGGTAGCCAGCGGCGCGGCGACCATAAAGATAATCAGCAGCACCAGCATCACGTCGATAAACGGCGTGACGTTGATTTCATGCATTTCGCCGTTGCTGTCGAGGTCTTCATTTAATCGCATAGCCATCGCACTTACCCTACCCGCAGTTTCTGCGTCTGCGCCGGCGCATGGCGACCGCTGGCGGCCAGATCCAGATCGCGGCTCTGCAGCAGCATAATTTGCGCGGCAACGTCGCCCAGCGTGGCCTTGTAGTTAGCAATCATGCGGGCGAAAACGTTGTAGATCACTACCGCCGGGATTGCGGCGACCAGACCGATAGCGGTCGCCAGCAGCGCTTCCGCAATGCCGGGCGCTACCACGGCAAGGTTGGTGGTCTGCGTCTGCGCGATACCGATAAAGCTGTTCATAATGCCCCAGACGGTGCCGAACAGGCCGACAAATGGCGCGATGGCGCCGATAGTGGCGAGAAAGCCGTTGCCGCGGCCCGCATGGCGGCTGAAGAAGGCGACGCGGCGCTCCAGACGGAACGAGGTGCGATCTTTGATGCCGTCGTTGTCTTCTGAATCAGCCGAGAGCTCCAGCTCGTTTTCGGCCTCTTTCAGCAGCTGCGTTGTCAGGCTGTTGGCGTCAAAGGCGGCGCAGGTTTGCGCGGCTTCCTGCAGAGAACGCGCGCCAGCCAGCGCCTGCTGTTCGCGCTTTAGGCGGCGTTTGGCCGAGCTGAGTTCCGCGCTCTTGCTGAAGAAAATAGCCCAGGTGGCCACCGAGGCCAGCAGCAGACCGATCATTACCACTTTTACTACGATGTCTGCATGATGATACATGCCCCAGACGGAGAGGTCCGTCTGCATCAAATCATTCGTCACGGCGTTTCTCCAACGTCAGTTACCGATAGCGAAAATGCAGTGCGGATCATACCAAATCAAATCCGAATTGATAGTAGTTATCATTACTATTTACCCTTTAAGCGTCACTTTTTACATTTTTCCTTAGTCTCCCCCTGACGATCGGGGTTTTTCCTGAAACTTCCTCACTCAGAGGCGAGGTGAATTTCGCCCTGGCGGCTGCCGTGTTAACGTTAAGCGAGATCCTTTAACCGAGCAGACCGATGACCAGCAAAAATATTGAAACGGCGTTGATTAGCGCCGGCCGCCGCAAACGTTATACCCAGGGTTCCGTCAACAGCGTTATTCAGCGCGCCTCTTCACTGGTATTTGATAGCGTAGCCGAGAAAAAGCGCGCCACGGCGGGACGCGCCGAAGGCGAGCTCTTTTATGGCCGCCGCGGCACGCTGACCCATTTCGCCCTGCAGGAAGCCATGACCGAGCTGGAAGGCGGCGCGGGCTGCGTGCTCTATCCCTGCGGCGCGGCGGCAGTGGCCAACGCCATTCTGTCGTTTGTTTCGGCAGGCGATAACGTGCTGATGGCGGGTTCAGTCTACGAGCCGACTCAGGATTTCTGCAGCAAAATTCTGCGCAAAATGAATGTCTCCACCACCTGGTTCGCCCATACCGCGGGCGCGGAGATCGCCGAGCTGATTCAGCCGGAAACCAAAGTGGTTTTTCTGGAATCGCCCGCCTCCATTACGATGGAAGTCCAGGATATTCCCGCTATCGTGGCCGCCGTGCGCGCTAAAGCGCCGGAAGCGGTGATCATGATCGACAATACCTGGGCCGCAGGCATTCTGTTCCGCGCGCTGGATTTCGGCATCGATATCTCTATCCAGGCCGGCACCAAATACCTGATTGGTCATTCTGATGCGATGATCGGCACCGCCGTCGCCAACGAGCGCTGCTGGGCGCAGCTGCGTGAGAACTCCTATTTGATGGGACAGATGGTGGACGCGGATACCGCTTATATGGCCAGTCGCGGCCTGCGCACGCTGGCGGTTCGTCTGCGTCAGCATGAAGAGAGCGCCCTGCGCGTCGCCCAGTGGCTGAGCGCTCGTCCTGAAGTCGCCGTGGTTAACCATCCGGCGCTGCCGCAGTGTAAAGGTCATGCGTTCTGGCAGCGCGATTTCACCGGCAGCAGCGGCCTGTTCTCTTTTGTGCTGAAAGCGCGCCTGAGCGATAGCCAGCTGGCGGACTATCTCGACCATTTTGAGCATTTCAGCATGGCCTACTCCTGGGGCGGCTTTGAGTCGCTGATCCTGGCAAACCAGCCCGACGAACTGGCGGCGATTCGTCCGGCTGGCGGCGTTGATTTCAGCGGCACGCTGGTACGTTTACATATCGGTCTGGAAAACGTTGAGGATCTGCTTGCCGATCTCGCCGCCGGCTTCGCGCGGCTGAGCGTTGAAAAAAGCTAAACAAAATCGCAACAGCCAGAGCCCGATCAACGCTGCGATGGCTTATTTACGAGTACACTAATGCTATTGACGCGGTAAACAGGATAAAAGATGGCGGTACTCCATGAGATTGTGCAGGCGCTTTGGCATCAGGACTTCGCCGCCCTGGCCAATCCCGATGTAATCTGGATCGTTTACGGAATTATGTTTCTTACGCTGCTGCTGGAAAACGGCCTGCTGCCCGCCGCCTTTTTGCCCGGCGACAGCTTGCTGCTGCTGGCCGGCGCGATGATCGCCAAAGGCGTGATGGGATTTGTGCCCACGATTGCGATTCTGACGCTGGCGGCCAGCCTGGGCTGCTGGCTGAGCTATCTGCAGGGGCGCTGGCTGGGCAATACAAAGCTGGTCAGAAGCTGGCTGATGCATCTGCCGGCGCAGTATCATCAGCGGGCCTGGAGCCTGTTTCACCGGCACGGCCTGATGGCGCTGCTGATTGGACGTTTTCTGGCCTTTGTGCGCACGCTGCTGCCCACAATGGCGGGCATCTCCGGCCTGACGCATACCCGCTTTCAGTTTTTTAACTGGGTTAGCGGCCTGCTGTGGGTCGGCATTCTGGTTTCGCTGGGCTACGCGATAAGCCAGGTGCCCTTTATCAAGCGTCACGAGGATCAGGTGATGTCCATCCTGATGATCCTGCCGCTGGTGCTGCTCTGTATCGGGCTAATCGGCAGTCTGGCGCTGCTCTTTAAGCGTAAAAAGGCTGAGGGCCGTTAACCGGCCCTTTGTTCCGCTTCTGCCTGACGCAGCCTGCCAATCTCCTCTCCCGGCGTGACGCCAAAATAGCGTTTGAACTCGCGCGAAAACTGCGAGGCGCTTTCATACCCTACCCGCAGCGCCGCCGCGCTGGCTTTCAGCCCTTCATGCAGCATGAGCATTCGCGCCTGATGCAGTCGGTAGCTTTTCAGATACTGGAGCGGCGAGGTGCTGGTGACCGCCTTGAAGTTATGGTGGAAGGCGGAAACGCTCATATTAACTTCCGCCGCCAGCAGCTCGACGCTCAGGTTTTCCGTGTAGTGGCGCTCAATGCGCCGCAGCGCGCGGGCTATCTGGCTGAACTGCGTCTGGCGGCTGACCAGCGCCAGCAGCGCGCCGCCGCATGGCCCCAGCAGCACATGGTAAAGCATCTCTCTGACTATCTGCGGCCCCAGCACGCGCGCGTCACGCGGGTCCGCCATCGCGTCCAGCAGACGCTCTGCGGCGCAGAGCATGGGTTCGGTCAGCGCCGACGAGTGGATGCCGCGCGTTAGCGGCGGCGGATGAAAGCTGTCGTCATCGCCGATATCGATCAGCAGGTCCTGCAGCTTAACCGGATCGACATTCAGCAACAGCCCGGCCAGCGGCGCTTCCGGCGTGGCGAAGGTTTCGCACTCCACCGACAGCGGCACGGTGAGCATCAGGTATTCCGTGGCGTCGTAGTGGAAAACGTTATTGCCCAGATAGCCGGTTTTTCTGCCCTGAAAAAGGATCACGATGCCGGAAGAGTAAAGCACCGGCGTACGGCCGCTGGGCTGGCTGGCGTAGATAAGCCGGATATCGGGCAGCAGCGTCTGCACGTCCGGTTTTGTCGCGATCAGCTGCACCACCTGACGGGCAAGCCGGGCGCATAACGTATTGCGTTCCATGATATTCACCTGTAAGCAACTTTGTCGGCATCATGCCGTAGCCTGTCGCAATCGTCCAGCCATCCGGAGAAACAGGCAAGAAGAAAGCAGAAACGGGCATTGAGCGCCCCGGATGCGCTTGCCAGCATGAGAAGCAGTGACGGCGATCGCCCTTTTATCGGCATCGCGCTCATTAATCCGAATTGCGCGAAGGGTCGCTAATCTCAACTAAACTTAACGTCACTTACCGGCGCAGAGGCGTCGGCACAATCGCTGCAAAGGAGAGAACAATGGCAGATCAACCTGTAATCAAGCTTCACGACGGCAATATGATGCCCCAGCTCGGTCTGGGCGTCTGGCAGGCGAGCATTGACGAAGCGCGTCAGGCGGCGCTTAAAGCGCTGGAAGTGGGCTATCGTTCTATCGATACCGCCGCTATCTATAAGAACGAAGAGGGTATCGGCCAGGCCTTGCAGGAGACGCAGGTCGCGCGCGACGATATCTTTGTCACCACTAAATTGTGGAACGACGATCAGCTGAACGCGCCGCAGGCGCTGGAAACCAGCCTGAAAAAGCTGCAGCTGGAGCAGGTGGATCTCTATCTGATGCACTGGCCATGCCCGGCGAAAGATAACTATGTTGAAGCCTGGAAAGCGATGATCGAACTGCAAAAACAGGGTCTGACCAAAAGCATCGGCGTCTGTAATTTCCAGGAAGCGCACTTAAAGCGGCTGATGGATGAAACGGGCGTGCGTCCGGTGATTAACCAGGTCGAGCTGCACCCGATGCTGCAACAGCGCACGCTTCACGCGTGGAACGCTATGCATCAGATCCAGACCGAATCCTGGAGCCCGCTGGCTCAGGGCGGCAAAGGCGTGTTCGATCAGGCGGTGATCAAAGAGCTGGCGAAAAAATATGGCAAAACGCCGGCGCAGATCGTGATCCGCTGGCATCTGGACAGCGGCCTGGTAGTGATCCCGAAATCGGTCACGCCTTCGCGCATCGAAGAGAACTTTAAAGTGTTCGACTTCCGCCTGGAGAAACCGGAGATCAGCGAAATCGCCGCGCTGGATTCCGGCAACCGCCTGGGCCCGAATCCTGACGAACTGAACTAAACAGGGTTGTCCGCCAGCGTTGAGCTGGCAGGACGCTCTGGCGCGCCGTAGCCCTTTCCGGCGCGCCTTTCATCGCCTCGCACCTTTTTTCTTTACCAGATGCCATATTAATTTAAACCTCGGGTAAACCGCCCTCATTATTATTTCTAAATAATGTTAATAACAATAATTAATTAACCTAAAAGCGAAGAATTTGTAAGACGCAGAAAGACGAACAAATACAGCCATATAAAATAACTATGATAATAAAACTTTACGCCTATTTTAAAAAATGACCTGACAATGACAATAACAATAGGTTTTGCTAATCAAAAAATCATTTCTTATTATCAAGAGCAGAATTACATCAGAGGGAAAATCAGTATACTAAGCCCGGTAATATTTCTGGTTAAAGCCAATGGAGAAGCATAATGAAAAAGATTATTTCAGCCGCGCTGCTGTTACTGATGACGGGTTCCGCTTTTGCTGCCCAGATTGTTCCCCGCAACGAGCTGGATAATTATGTGAAAAAAGAGCGCGTCTCTATTTCCAACGTAATGGGCGGCAAAGCCAAAGCGCTTGAGGCGCTGCGTGCGGAAGTAGATAAAAAAGGCGGCGAGTATATGTATATTACCTCGCTGGATCGTCCGGGTGATTCCAGCCACTGGCGCGGCACCGCTATCGTTCTTGAAAAGAAATAATCCCGCCTGAATAGTTTTTAAAACCGCATCTTACCTCTGCATTAATAAGCATCCGAATTCATTCTTATCGGATGCTTATTATTCCCAAAACCCTGGCCGCAAGACCAGGGTTTACCGCTATGGCGCCGGCTGCACCTGAAGCTGCCCTGCCGTACCGCGATCGGCCATCTCCAGCGTCTGGCTGTAGTAAACAAACGGAAAGTGATCCGAAGAAGCCTGCGTAAAGGAGACAAACAGCTCCACGCTGCCGTCCACCCATACCGTATCTTTCCAGCCGCGATCCTCCGCCATCGGCTGCGCGCCGTTGACGTTTTTAATCAGAAACATAACGCCCTGAATATGAAACGCCTGCGGCGTGTCAGCATGGATAATCCAGCGTTCAAAGCTGCCCTGCTGCGCCTGTACGTCAATGCGTCCCATATCCCACAGCGCGCCGTTGATGCCTGGCTCAGCGTCGCCCAGGCGGAATTCACGCGTGCGGCTTACGCCGCCCTCAATCACCTGATCGGCCAGCAGGCGCATCGGCAGCGTGTCGGTCACCAGCGGCAGCAGGCCGGTCGGCCGCAGCGTCAGTACCAGCGTCGAAGTCAGGATACTGGACGGTTCGAACAGCCCGCGCAGGCGATCGATAATGCCCGCCGCCTGGCCCGCCGTGATCGAGACTTCGTCGCCCTGGCTCATATCCACCAGCACTTCCCGCCGCTCGCCCGGCGCTAACGAGAGCTGCTGTACGGCGACGGGCGCAGGCAGAAAGCCCTGATCGCTGGCGATAACGTTGAAAGGGCGGTTGTCGCTCATCGCCAGCTGATAGCGGCGCGAGTTAGAGGCGTTAAGCAGTCGCAGCCGTACCCAGCCGCGTGACACCTCTATCCAGGGATTCTGCACGCCGTTCACCAGCAGCGTGTCGCCGACAAAGCCGCCGCTCGCTGGCGGACTGTAGTCCGGCGCGCCGAAGTTATCGATGCGTTTATCCTGAATAATCAGCGGAAAATCATCCACGCCGTAGTGGTTCGGCAGCGGCAACTTTTTGCTGACCTCATCTTCGACCAGCCACATGCCCGCCAGGCCGTTATAGACGTGCGGCGCCATGCGGTTCGGCGTATTGGCGTGATACCAGCAGGTCGCCGCCGCCTGACGGATTGGGATCACCGGCGCCCAGTCAACGCCTGGCGACATCATCCGCGCCGCGCCGCCAGCCAGCGCGCCCGGCACCTGAAGGCCGCTGACGGTCATCGCCACCGGTTCGTTCAGCCGGTTGCTGTAGATAAGCTTAACGTCGTCGCCGCTCCAGACCCGAACCGTCGGGCCAAGATAGAGGCCGTTGACGCCCCAGACCTGCGCCTTGCTGCCGCCGGTAAACGACCAGTGGCTGCGCTGCAGCGTTAAAAAGATGGGCTGTCCGCGACGGGACTCGATTAACGGCGGCACCGGTAAAGGATTACCTGGCCCGGCGGCGCGTACACTGACGGGGAGCGCACTGGCGCATAGCGCTATGCCCGATGCCTGAATAAACTGACGTCGACTGAAGGACATAAAAACTCCGTAACCCAAAATGCGGCCCGCCGGGCCGCTATCCATTTTTTATGTTTGATTGCCGTGTGCCGATCGCAAACCGATCGGGCTATTTTTCGCCTGCGGCCTCGCGCGCCGCCACTTCCGCATTCAGCTCGGCCAGTTTTTCCGCCATCATTTCGCGGCAGTGGGTTGCGAGTTTACGCACGGATTGATCGGCGAAAGCGGCGGTATCGACCGGCGGCAGCATCTCGACGATCACCAGACCGTTATGCAGACGATTGAGCCTGACTTTATCGTGCGTGTTGCTGACCACAATCGGGATAATCGGCACGCCAGCGGCCATCGCGGCGTGAAACGCGCCGGTTTTAAACGGCAGCAGTCCGCGTCCGCGACTGCGCGTGCCTTCCGGGAACATCCAGAAAGAAATTTTCTTCTTTTTGAACTGTTCAATCAGCTCGTTAATAGTGCCATGCGCTTTGCTACGGTTGTCGCGATCGATCAGCAGGTTGCCGGTCAGCCAGTAAAGCACGCCGAAGAAAGGGATCCACAACAGGCTTTTTTTGCCTACCGTTACGGTCGTCGGCTGCACGATTTTCGCCGCCGTAATCATATCGTAGTTGTTCTGGTGGTTGGCAATATAGATCGCGTTGGGATAGTTGTCTGCCTCACGCGGCTTGCGAATCTCCACCTTCAGGCCGAACAGCGGCGAAAGTCGGCCGAACAGATGGCCAAAGGTGGCCACGTGACGGGGATTACGGGGACTGAACAGACACCAGATGCAGCCGAACACGCAGACCAGAATTGAATAAACGATCGTCACGACGATCCGTAAAATTGACAGCATCACATCCTCATTATTGCCGGGCGACGGGCGGCCAGGCAGATGACCGCCCTGCCGCCGTCACAGGTTACGCCTTTAGCCGGCGCGCCGGGTGAGTATATCCTTAAATCCGCTAACGGTGCTGCTTTTCACCCGGCGGCGCGGCCTAATCCTCGCTTTCGCCGGCTGCAGGCCGATCGGGCGCGTCAACCTCAACCCGATCGATACGCTGCAGGCCGCGAGGCAGCAGCGTGCCGCGACGTCCACGCTCGGCACGGAATTTTTGCAGCTCTTCCGGCTTCAGCGTCAGCTTGCGTTTGCCCACGTGCAGCGTGATCGAAGCCTGCGGCGACAGCAGCAGCAGCCAGGCCAGCTTATCGTTGCCGGCAGCCGCTTCCGCAGCCGGAATCGACACGATTTTGTTGCCCTTGCCTTTGGAGAGCTGAGGCAGATCGCCAACCGGGAACATCAGCATTCTGCCCGCTGCGGTGATCGCCAGCAGCAGATCGTCCTCGTGGTGGATCGCCTGCGGCGTCAGCACTTTAGCGTTTTGCGGCAGCGTCAGCAGCGCTTTACCGGCGCGGTTGCGGGAAACCAGATCGCTGAAGGTGCAGACAAAGCCGTAGCCCGCGTCCGAAGCCATCAGCAGCTTCTGCTCGTCCGCTTCCATCAGCACCTGCTCGACTATCGCGCCCGGCGGTGGCGTCAGCTTGCCGGTGAGCGGTTCGCCCTGGCCGCGCGCCGAAGGCAGCGTCACCGGATCGAGCGTGTAGCTGCGTCCCGTCGAGTCGATAAAGGCCACCGGCTGATTGCTCTTGCCGCGCGCTGCCGCGCGATAGCTGTCGCCCGCTTTATAGCTCAGGCCGCCCGGATCGATATCGTGGCCTTTGGCGCTGCGCACCCAGCCCATTTGCGACAGTACGATGGTGACCGGTTCGGAAGGCACCAGCTCATTTTCGCTGATCGCTTTCGCCTCTTCCCGCTCGCGCAGCGGCGAACGACGCTCGTCGCCATAGGCTTCGCTGTCCGCCTGCAGCTCTTTTTTCAGCAGCGTGTTCATTTTGCGCTCTGAAGCCAGAATGCCCTGTAAACGATCGCGCTCTTTTTCCAGTTCGTCCTGCTCGCCGCGAATTTTCATCTCTTCCAGCTTCGCGAGGTGGCGTAATTTCAGCTCCAGGATCGCTTCCGCCTGGGTTTCGCTGATGCCGAAGCGCGCGATCAGCACCTGTTTCGGCTCGTCCTCGCTGCGGATGATATGGATGACGTCATCGATGTTGAGGAAAGCGACCAGCAAACCTTCCAGGATATGCAGGCGCTTCAGCACCTTTTCCAGCCGGAAGTTGAGGCGGCGACGCACGGTATCGCGGCGGAAGACCAGCCATTCGCTGATGATTTCCAACAGGTTTTTCACCGCCGGACGGTTATCCAGCCCGATCATATTCAGGTTGATGCGGTAGCTTTTTTCCAGGTCGGTGGTGGCGAACAGGTGGTTCATGACCTGATCCATATCCACACGGTTGGAACGCGGCACGATCACCAGCCGCGTCGGGCTTTCGTGATCCGATTCGTCGCGCAGATCCTCCACCATCGGCAGCTTTTTATTGCGCATCTGCGCGGCGATCTGCTCCAGCACGCGCGCGCCGGAAACCTGGTGCGGCAGCGCGGTAATCACCACGTCGCCATCTTCTTTCTTCCATACCGCGCGCATACGTACAGAGCCGCGGCCATTCTGGTAGATTTTACGGATTTCGGCACGCGGCGTGATGATCTCCGCCTCGGTCGGATAATCCGGGCCCTGCACGATATCCAGCAGCTCGTCCAGCGTGGTTTTCGGCGCGTCGATCAGCTTAATCGCCGCGTTGGCGACTTCGCGCAGGTTATGCGGCGGAATATCCGTCGCCATGCCGACCGCGATGCCGGTCGTGCCGTTCAGCAGAATGTTAGGCAGGCGCGCGGGCAGCATCGCCGGCTCCTGCAGGGTGCCGTCAAAGTTCGGCACGTAGTCCACGGTGCCCTGGCCCAGCTCGCTCAGCAGCAGCTCGGCGTATTTCGACAGGCGCGATTCGGTATAACGCATCGCCGCGAAGGATTTCGGATCGTCCGGCGCCCCCCAGTTCCCCTGGCCATCCACCAGCGGATAGCGATAGGAGAACGGCTGCGCCATCAGCACCATCGCCTCGTAACAGGCGCTGTCGCCGTGCGGATGATATTTACCCAGCACGTCGCCCACGGTGCGGGCCGACTTCTTGAATTTGGCGCTGTTGTTCAGACCCAGTTCCGACATCGCGTAGACAATGCGGCGCTGCACCGGCTTCAGGCCGTCGCCGATATACGGAAGCGCACGATCCATGATGACGTACATGGAATAGTTAAGGTAGGCCTCTTCCGTAAACTTATGCAGAGCGCGACGCTCTGCCCCATCCTGAGTCAAATCGCTCATTACTTTTTATTCCTCACATCATGGCGTCAAGGGCGCGCCACATCGGGGCCGTTTGGCGGGGATAGTACCTTATCCGGGCCGTCTCTGTCACAGATATCCGTGCCGGCGCCGGGCGCTTTTCGCGCGGCGATTATTGCTTCATATGCAAAAGTATTCTGCCCCAAAACTTATTTTTTAACGCTGGCTCCGCGCGTAAACTGCGCTCAGTTTTGAATAATGGAGAACACCATGCGCATTTTTATTATTGACGCCGGAAAAACCTTTGCCCATTCCAAAGGCGAACTGAACCATACGCTAACCGACGTGGCCGCCACTTTCCTGCGCGACGCCGGTCATCAGGTTGATATCACCATAGTGGACAACGGCTATGTCGTGGCCGATGAGATTGAAAAATATCTGGCTGCCGACGCGGTGATCTATCAAATGCCTGGCTGGTGGATGGGCGAACCCTGGATCCTGAAAAAATATATCGACGAAGTCTTTACCGAAGGCCACGGCTCGCTGTACGCCAGCGATGGCCGCACTCGCTCCGACGCGTCGAAGAAGTATGGTTCCGGCGGGCTGATCCAGGGCAAAAAATATATGCTGTCGCTGACCTGGAACGCGCCGCTGGAGGCCTTTACCGATCCCGACCAGTTCTTTGAAGGCGTCGGCGTCGACGGTCTCTATCTGCATTTCCACAAGGCCAATCAGTTCCTGGGAATGGAAGCGCTGCCGACCTTTATCTGTAATGACGTGATCAAGCAGCCGGACATTCCGCGCGATATCGAGCGCTATCGGACTCATCTGAGCAAAATCTTTGCTTAACTGATAAGACGTTTATCGCAAAAGGAAACACCATGCTCACCGTTATTGCTGAAATTTGTGTCAGGCCTGGCCGCCGCAGCGCGGTTATGCAGGCGATTGAGAGAGTGATGCCGTTGGTGTTGGAAGAAGAAGGCTGCGGCAGCTACCGTATGCTGGTGGATCATCAGGCGCAGGTGCCGTGGAAGCAGAACTCGCCCGATTCAGTGTTTATGGTCGAACAGTGGGATTCCCTGCGGCATCTGGAGCAGCATCAGCAGGCCGCGCACATGGAGCAGCACCGCAGCCGCATCAAGGATGACGTGCTGGACGTGCGCATTTTTGTGCTGGAGCCGGCGTCGCAAAGTTAAGCGGTTGTACCCTGCGTCAGCGCTTTACTGGTCTGAAGGACGCGCGTTTTGCATTGGCGCTGAACGCGCGTCGCCTTCAGTCCGTTATCTGAGCGAGCTCAATGAAAAAAATCATTTTCGATACGGATATTGGCGTGGACGACGCCTTCGCGCTGGCCTGCGCGGCTAAAAGCCAGCAGATCCTCGGCATTACCACCGTGTTCGGCAACGTAGCGGTCGGTCAGGCGGTGAAAAACGCCCGCCTTTTCGCGCAGCTTATCGACTGCGACGCGCCGGTTTTTCGCGGCTGTTCGCGCCCGCTGGCACTTTCGCCCTCCGCCAGCGCCGCGCCAGTCCACGGCGGCGACGGCCTGGGCGACGTGCTGGAAAATCCTTTTCCTGAAGAGGCGGACAGCGCCATCGACTTTATTATCAACAGCGTCAGAGCGCAGCCGCATGAAGTGACGCTGGTGGCTATCGGCCCGTTGACCAATATCGCCACGGCAATCAACCTGGCGCCGGATATTGTTCCGCTGGTGAAAGAGCTGGTTATTATGGGCGGCGCTTTCGGCACTAACGGCCATGCGGGCAACGTCACGCCGCACAGCGAGTTTAATATCTGGAAAGATCCGCACGCCGCCGACCAGGTGTTCTCTTCCGCCCTGCCGGTGACGGTTTTGCCGCTGGACGTCACGCACGAAGTCCTGATTAGCGGCGAAGATATCCGCTCGCTGAAGGTGCCGGTTTTAGAACAGATTTCCAGAGGCTATCTGCAATACAGTCTGGCGAAGGAAGGCTTTGAAGGTATGGCGCTGCACGATACGCTGGCGGTTTTATGGCTGACGTATCCCGAGTTTTTTACCACGGTTAAAGCGCCGGTGCGGGTCGTGACGGAAGGTATTACGCTGGGGCAAACGCTGCGTAAGATCGGTGCGCTGGCTTCCCGCTTCGATCCCTACGCGGGCTGCCGCGAGCAAACCCTTTGCCTGGGCGTGCAGGCCGACAAGGTCAAAGCGGCTTTTCTGGCGATGCTGCAAGCTTAGCCTGCCAGCTGCTCGCCGCTCCACTGCAGGAAACTACTGACGTGGGGAAACTGCGCAAAGCCGCGCGGGTAAACCAGATGATGGGCGTTGACCGGCAGGCTACAGGATTCATCCAGCACTCTGACCAGCTTGCCGCTACGCAGATACTCCTGCGCCAGCAGCTCGCTTTCAAATACCACGCCGTGCCCCAGCATAGCCGCTTCCAGGCTCATATAGGAGCGATCGAAACGAAACAGCCAGTCTTTATCCGGCTGCGCTAACTGCATGGCGGCAAACCACTGCGGCCACTGAATTAAAGGCGATTCGGAAAGGATCAGCGCATGGTTAATTAATTCTTCCGGCGCGCTGACCGGGTATTTGGCTAAATAAGCGGGCGAAGCCAGCGCCGACATTTTTTCGTTGCGGATGGTTTTAATTTCAAATGACTGCCACTCCGGAAAACCGTGCCGCACCGCAATATCGATATTATCCCGGCTGAAAGATAAATTTTCATAGGAACAGGAGAGCGTTACCTGTAATTCCGGGTAGCGCTCACGGAATTTATGCAGGCGCGGCAGCAGCCAGAGCAGGCCAAAGCTGGGTGCACAGTGGATACGCAGCGCGCTGCGCGCATGCTGATTGCCGAGACGCGCGCTGGCCTGCGCCAGACCTAACAGTAACGGGCTGATTTCTTTCAGGTAGTTCTCACCGGCCAGCGTCAGCGCCATCCCTTTCGGCGAGCGGTTAAACAGAATGCAACCCAGATCTTTTTCCAGTTTGGCCAGCTGATGGCTGGCCGCTGACGGCGTGATATTCAACTCTTCCGCCGCGCGCGCCACGTTACCGTAATGCGCCACCTCTTCAAAAACCCGCAGCGACCTGATGGCCGGACAATATTTTGCCTTCTTTTCCATGCGCGATCCTTAAATGAATTTTGTGATACATGCCCATTTGTTAATTGCAGTTTTGTTAACTGCATCAAACCCGCAACTTCATTCAGCATCAAATGAATTTTTTTGCATTGCCAGTTTACCCGTTATTTCCAATTCTGACTGTGACCCTGCCTGACCACTAAAAAAGATTATTATGGAGTGGATTATGTTACTGAAAGAGAAAGTTGCGATTATTACGGGCGCCGCCTCCCGGCGCGGCATTGGTCGAGCCACCGCGGCCTGCTTCGCTCGCCACGGCGCTCGGGTAGTTATCCTGGATCTTGACGCCAGCGCGGCGCAAAACGCGGCCTGCGAGCTGGGCGAAGGCCATCTGGGCCTGGCGGCTAACGTGACCGATCCTGACGCCGTGCGCCAGGCGGTTGCGCGTGTAGTCAGCGAGTTTGGGCGCATCGACGTGCTGGTGAATAACGCCGGCATCACTCAGCCGGTAAAAACGCTGGAAATAGGCATTGAGGATTACGACCGCATTCTGGACGTCAATCTGCGCGGCACGCTGCTGATGTCGCAGGCGGTGATTCCCGTCATGCAGCAACAGGGCGGCGGCAGCATTGTTTGTCTCTCCTCTGTTTCCGCCCAGCGCGGCGGCGGCATCTTCGGCGGCCCGCACTACAGCGCGGCGAAAGCAGGCGTGCTGGGCCTGACCAAAGCGATGGCGCGAGAATTCGGCCCGGATCAGATCCGCGTCAACGCGCTGACGCCCGGCCTGATCCAGACCGATATTACCGGCGGACTGATGCAGGACGAGCGCCGCCACGCCATTATCGATGGCATTCCTCTTGGACGCCTGGGCGCAGCGGACGACGTGGCCAACGCCGCGCTGTTTCTCGCCAGCGAGTTGTCCAGCTATCTCACCGGCGTCACGCTGGATGTGAACGGCGGCATGCTGATTCACTAACCCGCCCAGTCACTCCGGGAGTAAATCCTATGACAACGCTGAATCTCAGCGCGGCCAGCAGCGCCGCGCGCGACGCAACCTATCGCAAAATCGCCTGGCGGCTGATGCCGTTTCTGATGCTTTGCTACCTTTGCGCCTATCTTGACCGGGTTAATGTCGGCTTCGCCAAGCTGCAGATGATGGACGACCTGGCCCTGAGTGAAACGGTTTACGGCCTGGGCGCAGGCATCTTTTTTATCGGCTATTTCTTTTTCGAAGTGCCGAGCAATCTGATCCTGCACCGCGTCGGCGCGCGGCGCTGGATCGCCCGTATCATGATCACCTGGGGCCTGATTTCCGGGCTGTTTGCCTTTGTGGAAACCGCCTGGCAATTCTATCTGCTGCGCTTTCTGCTTGGCGTAGCCGAAGCCGGGCTGGCGCCGGGGCTGCTGCTCTATCTTACCTACTGGTTTCCCGCCCAGCGCCGCGCCCGTATGACCGTGCTGTGGTTCGTCGCCATTCCGCTTTCGGGGATGATCGGCGGCCCGCTCTCCGGCTGGATTATGGCGACCTTTGCCGGTTTTCACGGCTGGGCAGGCTGGCAGTGGATGTTCGTGCTGGAGGCGATCCCTACGCTGCTGATGGGTCTGGTGGTGCTGAAGGTGTTGAAAGATCGGGTCGAACAGGCGCCCTGGCTGGATGACAGCGAAAAACGCATGGTGCGCGCCGATCTGGATGAGGACAACCAGTTGAAATCGCACCACGGCACCGTGAAGGCTTTCGTAGCCGACCGACGACTCTGGCTGCTGGCGCTGATTTATTTCTGCGTGGTGATGGGCCAGTACGCGCTGACCTTTTGGCTGCCGACGCTGGTAAAAAACGCCGGCATCAGCGAACCGCTGCATATCGGCCTGCTGACCAGCCTGCCCTATCTTTGCGCCATCGTTTTTATGCTGATGGCGGGACGCAGCGGCGACCGACGTCGCGAACGGCGCTGGCATTTGATAGTGCCGATGTTTATCGGCGTAATCGGACTGACGCTGGCTACGTTGCTGAGCCATAGCATCACGCTGTCGCTCTTTTTCCTCTGCGTGGCCGCCGCAGGCATTCTTTCCGCCTCTTCGCTGTTCTGGATGCTGCCAACCAATCTGCTTGGCGGCGCTTCGGCGGCGGCAGGCATCGCGGCGGTGAACTGCTTTGCCAACCTGGCGGGTTTCTTTTCGCCCTGGCTGATCGGATCGATCACTACTACCACCGGCTCGCCTGCTTCGGGCATCTACTTTATTGCCACGGTGTTGCTGCTCGGCGCGCTCTGCGTGCTGCGTATTCGCGCTGCGGACGTTAATCGTTAATCAGGAGGTCAGATGAACAGCCTTTCCGCCATACCCGCGCTCCGCCAGCGAGCCACCAATATTCGTCGCCACGCGCTGCTGATGGGCCAGGTACAGGGCCAGGGCTATATCGGCCAGGCGCTGGGCGCCGCCGATTTGCTCGCCGTCAGCTATTTTCACGCGCTTAACTTCCGGCCGGAAGAGCCGGAGTGGGAAGAGCGTGACCGCTTTTATCTCTCCATCGGCCACTATGCCATCGCGCTTTATGCCGCGCTGCTGGAAGCGGGCGTTATTCCCGAAGCCGAACGCGAAACCTATGGCAGCGATGAAAGCCGCCTGCCGATGTCCGGCATGGCCGCCTATACGCCCGGTATGGAAATTACCGGCGGCTCGCTGGGGCATGGCCTGGGCATCGCGGTCGGCGCCTGTCTGGGACTAAAAAGTAAAGGCTCGACTTCTTTCGTTTATAACCTGCTTTCCGATGGCGAGCTGAACGAGGGCTCGACCTGGGAAGCGGCGATGTCGGCTTCGCACTGGCGGCTGGATAACCTGATCGCCCTTATCGACGTGAATAATCAACAGGCGGACGGCCACAGCTCGGCGATCCTGGCTTTCGAGCCGATAGTCGACCGCTGGCGAGCCTTCGGCTGGCACACGCAGCGCGTGGACGGCAACGATATCGCCGCGCTGACCGCCGCTTTCGATACGGCGCGCGCCTGGACTGAACCGCAGCCGCGCGTGATTATCTGTGACACCAAAATGGGCAAAGGCGTGCCTTTCCTGGAAACCCGCGAGAAAACGCACTTTATCCGCGTCGATGCCGACGAATGGGACAAAGCCCTCACCGCGCTTGAGCAAGGGGAATAAGATGACCACCGCAACCCAAAAACGGCTGACCACCTCGGCCATGATCGCCTCTATCGCTGCAGAAGGCCAGCCGACGCAGGCCGCGCCTTTCGGCCATGCGCTGGTGGAGCTGGCGCGTCAGCGTAAAGATATCGTCGGGCTGACCGCCGACCTGAGCAAATATACCGATCTGCATCTGTTCGCCGAAGCTTTCCCAACGCGTTTTTTCCAGATGGGCATGGCGGAGCAGCTGCTGATGAGCGCTGCAGCGGGCATGGCGCGCGAAGGCTTTACGCCTTTTGTCACCACCTATGCGGTGTTTGCTTCGCGACGAGCCTATGACTTTATCTGCATGGCGATAGCCGAAGAAAACCTGAATGTGAAAATCGCCTGCGCGCTGCCCGGCCTGACCACCGGCTATGGGCCAAGTCACCAGGCGACGGAGGATCTGGCGATCTTTCGCGGAATGCCCAATTTGACCATTATCGATCCCTGCGACGCGCTGGAGATAAGTCAGGCTACCTCGGCAATTGCTGAGCATCACGGCCCGGTTTATATGCGCCTGCTGCGCGGTAAGGTGCCGCTGGTGCTGGATAAATATGGCTATCAGTACCGGCACGGCAAAGCGCAACGGCTGCGTGGCGGCAAACACGCGGTGATTATCAGCAGCGGCCTGATGACCATGCGTGCGCTGGAAGCCGCAGAAGAGCTGGAAAAAAGAGGCATTGAGGTTGGCGTGGTGCATTCGCCGATGATTAAGCCGCTGGATGAAGAGACGATCCTGCGGGAAGCGGGAGAAGCCGTGGATCAAAACCGGCTGGTGATTACAGCAGAGAACCATTCCATTACCGGCGGCCTGGGCGAGGCGATAGCGGCAACGCTAATGCGCCACGGCGTAACGCCCAAATTCCGTCAGGTGGCGCTGCCGGACGAGTTTCTGGCTGCGGGCGCGCTGCCAACGCTGCACGATCGCTACGGTATTTCGACGGCGGCCATGGTCAGGCAGATTGCAAGCTGGCTGGAAGAGTAAGTAAAAGTTTCCGTAGCGCCAGCAGGCGCTACGGAATAGCCTGTTATACCTCGATCTCCGCCATATGGCCTTTTTCCTGCAGCCAGTTGCGGCGATCTTCCGAGCGCTTCTTCGCCAGCAGCATATCCATCACCGCCAGCGTCTGATCCACTTCGTCGTCATCGATGGTGAGCTGCACCAGACGACGGGTATTTGGGTCCAGCGTGGTTTCACGCAGCTGTAGCGGGTTCATCTCGCCCAGCCCTTTAAAGCGCTGCACGTTCGGCTTGCCCTTTTTACGCTTCAACTGATCCAGAATCCCCGCTTTCTCTTCCTCATCCAGCGCGTACCAGACCTCTTTACCCAGATCGATGCGGTAGAGCGGCGGCATCGCCACATAGACGTGGCCATTTTTCACCAGCGAGCGGAAGTGGCGCACAAAGAGCGCGCAGAGCAGCGTGGCGATATGCAGGCCGTCGGAGTCCGCATCCGCCAGGATACAGATTTTGCCGTAACGCAGCTGGCTCATATCTTCGCTGTCGGGATCGATGCCGATAGCCACGGAGATGTCGTGCACTTCCTGCGACGCCAGCACTTCGTCCGAAGAGACTTCCCAGGTATTGAGGATTTTCCCCTTCAGCGGCATGATCGCCTGGTATTCACGGTCGCGCGCCTGCTTGGCGGAGCCGCCCGCGGAATCCCCTTCCACCAGAAACAGCTCGGTGCGGTTTAAGTCCTGCGCGCTGCAGTCCGCCAGCTTGCCGGGCAGCGCCGGGCCGCTGGTGAGCTTTTTACGCACCACTTTCTTCGCCGCGCGCATACGCCGCTGGGCGCTGGAGATGGCCAGCTCGGCCAGCATTTCTGCCGCCTGGACGTTCTGGTTCAGCCACAGGCTGAAGGCGTCTTTCACCACGCCGGAAACAAAGGCCGCGCACTGACGGGAAGAGAGACGCTCTTTGGTCTGGCCGGCGAACTGCGGATCCTGCATTTTCACCGACAGCACGTAGGCGCAGCGATCCCAGATATCTTCCGCCGACAGCTTGACGCCGCGCGGCAGGATATTGCGGTATTCGCAGAATTCGCGCATCGCGTCCAGCAGTCCCTGGCGCAGGCCGTTGACGTGCGTGCCGCCCTGCATGGTCGGGATCAGGTTGACGTAGCTTTCCGTCAGCAGCTCGCCGCCTTCCGGCAGCCAGAGCAGCGCCCAGTCCACCGCTTCGATATCACCCGCGAAAGAGCCGACAAAGGGTTTTTCCGGCAGCGTCGGCAGGCCGTTGACCGCTTCCGCCAGATAGTCGGTCAGACCATCGGCGTAGCACCAGCTCTGCTCGGTGTTATTGACCTTGTCTTTAAACACGATCTCCACGCCCGGACAAAGCACCGCCTTCGCCTTCAGCAGATGGCTGAGGCGCGAAACGGAGAAGCGCGGGCTGTCGAAGAACGAGGCGTCGGGCCAGAAGCGCACGCGCGTGCCGGTGTTGCGCTTGCCAACGGTGCCGATGACGTGCAGATCCTGCACCTTGTCGCCATTCTCAAACGCCATTTCGTACACTTCGGCGTTGCGGCGCACGGTGACTTCCACGCGCGTCGACAGGGCATTGACCACCGAGATCCCCACGCCGTGCAGGCCGCCAGAGAACTGGTAGTTTTTGTTGGAGAATTTGCCGCCCGCGTGCAGGCGACAGAAGATCAGCTCGACGGCCGGTACACCCTCTTCCGGATGGATATCGACCGGCATACCGCGACCGTCGTCAATGACCTCCAGCGACTGATCGGCGTGCAGGATCACTTCGACGCGTTTGGCGTGGCCCGCCAGCGCTTCATCCACGCTGTTATCGATCACTTCCTGACCTAAATGGTTAGGGCGCGAGGTGTCGGTGTACATGCCCGGACGACGGCGAACCGGTTCGAGGCCGCTGAGTACCTCAATAGAATCAGCGTTATAGCTGGACTGAGTCATGGTATCAATCTTGATAGTAAATGAGTGAGCCTCCACGTTCCGCTTCAGGCGCGCAGGCCCAGGAAGTCGAGGATCGGGGAGAAATGGCGTTCGAATCCGATAAAAGCATGATTTCCGCCCTCTTCAACCGTCTGGCGGCAGGCGCTGTAGTAACTTACAGCCTGGCGGTAATCGAGCACTTCATCGCCCGTTTGCTGCAGCAGCCAGAGCAAATCCGGCGACTCTAACGGGTCAATCTGCATTACTTTCAGATCGTAAATATGGCGAGACTCTAACACATATTGCTGCCCGGTGTAGGGGTTCTGATTCAGCCCCAGATAATCCGTGAGCAGCTCGAAAGGCCGCACCGCCGGATTGACCACCACCGCCGGCAAAGTGAAGCATTGTGAGAGCCAGGTCGCATAATAGCCGCCCAGCGAAGAGCCGACTATCCCTACGGCTTCGCCCGACAGCGTCATAATCAGGTTTTCCAGCATCAGCGCCGCGTCCGCCGGATAGGGCGGCAGCTGCGGTACAATAACCTGAATCTCCGGATGGCGCGCGGCCAGCCACTGCCGGAACTGCGTCGCCTTAGCCGACTGCGGCGAGCTGTTAAAACCGTGCAGATAGAGCAGCGTGGCCATCAGTAGCCTTCCGAATCGGGATCGGGACTGAAGGCGCGCGTCATCAGGCGCTCCACTTGCGTTTCTACCCGGCCATCCGCGTGGAGATCCAGCCAGCGCCAGCCTGGCGCCTCGGAGTCGATAGTGAAATTGGTGCAGTGTGGCCGAAACTGCACGCAGGTGGACGGCGTGGCCAGCAGACGACGCCCGTTCCAGTCGAGATCCAGATCCTGATGAATATGTCCGCAAAGCAGCGTGGTCGCCAGCGGATAGCGCTGCAGCACCGCTTCCAGCATATGCGAATTGCGCAGGCTATGCTGGTCGAGCCAGGTACAGCCCGACGGCAGCGGATGGTGATGCAGCAGCACCAGCGTATAGCGATCCGGCGCTATCGCTAACGTTTTCTCCAGCCACTCCAGCTGATAGTCGCTCAGCTCGCCGTGCGGCACGCCGAACACCTGGCTGTCCAGCAGCACGATTTGCCAGTTATCGCCCAGCAGCACGTGCTTCTCGTCGGCGATCTTCGCCTCCGCCAGCGTATTGAACATCGCCGGCTGGAAGTCATGGTTACCCGGCAGCCAGACGCAAGGCGCGGGCAGACGCGCGATACCCTCAGCGAAGTGCCGATAGGCCTCGACGGAGTGATCCTGCGCCAGATCGCCTGTAGCGACGATCAAATTGTACGGCTCTTCACAGGCGGAAATCGCCTGCAGCACCGCGTCAAAACTGGCCCAGGTATTCACGCCCAGCAGCGTTTCGTGTTTACCGGCGAAAAGGTGGGTGTCCGTTATCTGCAGCACTCTTGCCCGGCCATTCGCCACAGGAAGTTTTAACAGGCTATCCAATCACAATCCTTAGGGTTAACGCCGTTGCGGCGAAGAATTACCACACCGGAACGGCCATGGCGCCATGTGCTAAACAATAGCGCAGCCAGTCCGCGAGAAACTGGTTTATCTGATGCTTTTCGTCACGCTGATGCAGCTTTTTATTCGGATAATCATAGCGTGCTTTGAAGCGATAGATCTGCTGCGTGGAACACACTTCCGCCACCATCGCGTCGTGGTAGAGCCGCACGGACATGGCGGGCAGGCTCCAGTAGCTCACGGCGGGCGCAGTCTGTTTAATCTCCACCAGCGTAGTGTAACGCGTTGATTCCTCGATAGTCACCGTATAACTTGCGTCGTTGACCTGCAGGGTGACCGACTCGCCCGCCCGATCTTCTTTCGGCAGCAGCCGACGCAGCTGGGCGAAATTGGTTTCGCACAGCCGCATCATTTCAGGGAAATCAGGCACGTAGCGCTTTATCATTCGGTTTTCCACTCGTCTCGTAGTTTTTTATGATGCAGCTCCAGCCATTGCAGCGCGATGACAGAGGCCGCGTTGTCTATTTTCCCCTCTTCCACCCAGCGGTAAGCCTGTTCGCGGCTGACCACATGCACAAGAATATCCTCATTCTCTTCCTCCAGACCGTGGTTTCCCTGCGCCACGCTGGCATCCACTTCGCCCACCAGAATCTCCAGCCGCTCGCTGGTGCCGCCCGGACTCGATAAATAGCTGAGCACCGGCTTAACGCGAGCGGGCTTGATCCCGGCTTCTTCCACCGCTTCGCGCCGGACGACATCTTCCGGCGTTTCGCCCGGCTCTATGATACCGGCCACTAATTCTAACAGCCAGGGCGTCGGGCTGCTGTCAAAAGCGGGAATGCGGATTTGTTCAATCAGTACCACCCGATCGCTTTTGGGATCGTAAGGCAGCAGCACGGCGGCGTGGCCGCGCTCGAAAACTTCTCTGGAGACTTCTTTGCTCATTTCACCGTTAAACAGGCGATGACGAAAACGGTAACGAGTGAGCGAAAAAAAACCTTTATAGCACGTTTCGCGTGCAATAATTTCTACATCGTTTTTTGTGAAAGTCACAGGAAAGTTGTTATCGCTGCTCACGGCTTGCTCCTCTGAAATGTTAACGGCGAAAGCGGGTAAAGCGCCGAAATCCGCTGAGAGTCTGGTTCTTAATGATTAATTTGAGTAAATTGTGGCAACATGGCACTTTCAGCCAACTTATCTCTTTCATGTACTCTGGTAGAATCGGCGATCATTTTTTTGGCTTAATAGCGCTACCATAGCAACATTGCTGCATAACAAGGAATGCAAATGAAGAAACTGCTCCCTTTACTTATCGGCCTGGGCCTGGGCGGCTTCAGCGTCGCCAGCCAGGCGGAGAACCTGCTGCAGATTTATCAGCAGGCCCGGTTGTCTAACCCCGATCTTCGCAGTTCTGCAGCCGATCGCGATGCCGCGTTTGAGAAAATCAACGAAGCCCGCAGCCCCTTACTGCCACAGTTAGGACTGGGTGCCGATTATACCTACAGCAACGGCTATCGCGACAGCAGCGGTCTGCACTCGAACACCACCAGCGGGTCGCTGCAGCTGACGCAGACCATCTTCGATATGTCGAAGTGGCGCGCGTTGACGCTGCAGGAAAAAACGGCAGGCGTACAGGATGTCACCTACCAGACCGCGCAGCAGAACCTGATCCTCAATACCGCTACCGCTTATTTTAACGTATTAAACGCTATCGATACGCTTTCTTATATCGAAGCGCAGAAACAGTCGATCTACCGTCAACTGGATCAGACCACGCAGCGTTTTAACGTGGGCCTGGTGGCGATTACCGACGTGCAGAACGCGCGCGCGCAGTATGACAGCGTGCTCGCTAATGAAGTGACGGCGCGCAATAACCTGGATAACAATCTGGAGACGTTGCGTCAGGTTACAGGCAACTACTATTTGAGCCTGGCTTCGCTGAACGTGGATAATTTCAAAACGGTGAAACCGCAGCCGGTCAACGCGCTGCTGAAAGAGGCTGAGAGCCGCAACCTCAGTCTGCTTTCCGCTCGCCTGAACCAGGATCTGGCGCGCGAGCAGATTCGCCTCTCCGAGACCGGTCACTTGCCAACGCTGGATCTGACCGCGCAAACCGGCATGTCGAACAGCAAATATGGCGGCAGCCGCGCTAACAGCGCCGCCTATCAGGACAGCATTACCGGCAACAGCCAGGTTGGCCTGAGCTTCTCGCTGCCGCTCTATACCGGCGGATCCGTGACTTCACAGGTTAAACAGGCACAGTACGCCTATGTGGCCGCCAGCGAACAGCTGGAAAGCGCGCACCGTACCGCCGTGCAGACCGTGCGTTCATCCTTTAACAACGTTAATGCTTCTATCAGCAGCATCGGCGCCTATGAGCAGGCCGTGGTTTCCGCGCAAAGCTCGCTGGACGCGATGGAAGCGGGCTACCAGGTCGGCACCCGCACCATTGTTGACGTGCTGGATGCCACCACCACGCTTTACAACGCCAAGCAGCAGCTTGCCAACGCGCGTTACAGCTACATGATCAACGAGCTGAATATCAAATCCGCGCTGGGCACGCTTAACGAGCAGGATCTGCAGATGCTGAACGCTCGCCTGGGCAAAGAAGTGCCGACGTCGCCGGAAGCGGTGGCGCCGGAGAATACGCAGCAGGACGCGGCGGCAAACGGCGCGCAAACCGCTGCGCCGCCTGCCGTACAGCAGGCTGCGGCCTCCACGGCAGTTCACTCTTCCAAACCTGCGCACAGCGGTAATCCTTTCCGCAACTAAGCGTTTTGGGGCAGCCATGCTGCCCCTTTTAGTTTCAAACGTATAGCTACGTAAAGATCCCCTTCCCCACGCCGCTCATTGCTTCAATTTCCACCGCCGTTCCCCTATCCTAAGCATTACCTTTGGGCTCAGGACAGATCACCATGAAACGGACAAAAAAAATTAATCATGCCTCCTTTCGCAAAAGCTGGAGCGCACGTCACCTCACTCCGGTAGCGCTTGCGGTTACCGCTGTATTTATGCTGGCCGGTTGCGAGCAATCGGATGAAACCGTTTCGCTCTATCAGAACGCCGATGACTGCTCTGCGGCCAATCCGGGCAAAAGCGAACAGTGCGTCACGGCCTACAACAACGCCAAAAAAGAGGCGGAGAAAACCGCGCCGAAATACGCTACCCGGGAAGACTGCGTGGCGGAGTTCGGCGAAGGCCAGTGCCAGCAGGCACCTGCTCAGGCTGGCGTCGGCACCACTAACGCCGAATCACAGCAGAGCGGCAGCTTCTGGATGCCACTGATGGCTGGCTATATGATGGGTCGCCTGATGGGCGGCGGCGCGGGCTTCGCTCAGCAGCCGCTGTTTAGCTCGCGCTCGCCGAACAGCCCGGCCAGAGGCCAGTTTGTCGACGCCAGCGGTAAAAGCTTCGGCGCCGCCACGCCGGGCCGTACCATGACCGTGCCGAAAACCGCGCTGGCGCCGAAACCGGCAACCACCAGCACCATCACGCGCGGCGGCTTCGGTGAGAGCGTGGCGAAGCAGTCCACCATGCAGCGCAGCAGCGCGACGTCCGGCTCCAGCCGGTCTTTCGGAGGTTAAGCGTGCAGCGTCTGGCTATTGCAGAACGTCCCGACTGGCGCGAAAAGGCCACCGAATATGGCTTTCGCTTCCACACCATGCATGGCGAACCTTACTGGTGTGAAGATGCCTGGTATCAGTTCACGCTGCAGCAGATTGAGCAGCTGGAATCGGTAACCGCCGAGCTGCATCAGATGTGTTTGCAGGTGGTGGATAAAGTCGTCAACAGCGAAGCGCTGCTGGCTAAATTCCGCATACCGAAACACACCTGGGATTTTGTACGCACCTCATGGAAAACCAGCCAGCCTTCGCTCTATTCGCGCCTGGATCTGGCCTGGGACGGCCGCACGGACGCCAAACTGCTGGAGAACAACGCGGACACGCCAACCTCGCTATACGAAGCGGCGTTTTTTCAGTGGATCTGGCTGGAAGATCAGCTTAAAGCGGGCAAACTTCCCGCCGGCAGCGATCAGTTCAACAGCCTGCAGGAGAAGTTAATCGAGCGCTTCGCGGCGCTGCATCAGCAGCACGGCTTCAGCTGGCTGCATTTCGCCTGCTGCCGCGATACGGATGAGGATCGCGGTACGGTGCAGTATCTGCAGGATTGCGCCACGGAAGCGGGGCTGCCGAGCGAATTCCTCTATATTGACGAAATCGGCCTGGGCGAGAAAGGCCAGTTTACCGACGTGCATGACCAGGTGATCGGCAACCTTTTCAAACTCTATCCCTGGGAGTTTATGCTGCGCGAAACCTTCTCCACCAAGCTGGCGGATGCGGGCGTGCGCTGGCTGGAGCCGGCCTGGAAAAGCATTATTTCCAACAAGGCGCTGCTGCCGATGCTGTGGCAAATGTTTCCCAATCATCCCAATCTGCTGCCCGCTTACTTTGCCGAGGACAGCGTTCCGGCGATGGATAAGTACGTGGTTAAGCCGCTGTTTTCACGCGAGGGCGCGAACATCCGCATCGTAGAGAATGGCAAAGAGATCGCGCGCGTCGACGGGCCTTATGGCGAAGAAGGCATGATCGTGCAGCAGTTCCATCCGCTGCCCAGGTTTGGCGACAGCTATACGCTAATCGGCAGCTGGCTGATTGACGATCAACCTGCCGGGATCGGCCTGCGTGAAGATCGTGACCTGATCACCCAGGATCTTTCCCGTTTTTATCCGCATACGTTTATTGAGTAAGCGAGGACGGCTCAGCCCACCTGCACGGAAAGCATACTAATTGCGGCCATCTCCAGTCCGTCTGTCGGCACGGAGATGGCTTCACCAGGCTGCCGTGCGCCCAGCACATAAAGCAATGGCAGGTAGTGTTCCGGCGTCGGGTTTGCCAGCTTCGCCCCGTCATGCTGCATAAAATTCACCAGCGGATGCGCTTCCACCGCGCCTTCCCACGTCAGATTTTCACGCACGTAATCATTAAAAGAGTTTGCCCAGGCATGAGGCTCGGCGCCGTCCGCCCAGCGCGCCATACGCAGGTTGTGTACTACGTTGCCGCTGGCGACGATCATGTAGCCCTTCTCACGCAGCGCGGCCAGCTTGCGGCCCAGTTCAAAATGGTAAGCGGGCGGTTTGGTGCCGTCCACGCTAAGCTGCACCACAGGTACATCCGCCTGCGGGTACATTTTTATCAGCACGCCCCAGGAGCCGTGATCGAATCCCCATTCGCTATCCTGCTTCACCTCAATCGGCGAAAGCGCTTCCGCGATTTCCCGCGCCAGCGAAGGCGATCCGGGCGCCGGATAGCGGATGTCAAACAGCGCCTGTGGAAAATTGCCGAAGTCATGAATGGTGCGCGGTTTCTCCATCGCCGTTACCGCAGTGCCGCGCGTATACCAATGAGCGGAGATGGCGATAATACCCTTTGGCCTCGGCAGAGTTTGCCCTAGCCTGCGCCAGGTCTCGGTATAGAGATTTTCTTCCAGCACGTTCATCGGGCTGCCGTGGCCCAGAAAAAGTGCGGGCATTAAGTGATTCATTATGGTTCCCCTGAGTGACTGTACGCTGGCTAAGCTACGCCTTTTTTCGCGTCAGTGAACCCGGATAAGCGTGATGGAGATCGTCAGTAAATTTGATGAAGAAAAAACATTTCCTGACGTTACTATCGCCCTTTCTCTGCTAATGTAATTTATAGCTTTGGCTATACTTTTCAGAAGAGGGAGAAACCATCGTGTCCGTGCCTTTACTGCTGACTCTGCTGGCTGGCGGCGCCACTTTTATCGGGGCTTTTCTGGGCATTATCGGCCAGAAACCTTCGCCGCGCGCGCTGGCTTTTGCGCTGGGTTTCGCCGCCGGAATTATGCTGCTGATTTCATTAATGGAGATGCTGCCCGCCGCGCTGGAAACGCCGGGTATGTCGCCTTTGATGGGCTACGGCATGTTTATCGCCGGTCTGCTCGGCTACTTCGTGTTGGATCGACTGCTGCCGCATCATCATCCGCAAGATTTAATGGGCGGAAAATCGCCGCGCAATTTGCGTCGTACCGCCATGCTGCTAACGCTCGGTATCAGCCTGCATAATTTTCCGGAAGGCATCGCCACCTTTGTCACCGCCAGCAGCGATCTGGAGCTGGGTATGGGGATCGCGCTGGCGGTGGCGATCCACAACATCCCCGAAGGACTGGCCGTCGCCGGGCCAATGTATGCCGCGACGGGATCGAAAAAGAAAGCGCTGTTCTGGGCCGGTTTGTCCGGCATGGCCGAGATCGCGGGCGGCCTTTGCGCTTTCCTGCTGATGGGGCCGTGGCTGTCACCGGTGATGATGGGCGCAGTGATGGCGGCCGTCGCGGGGATTATGGTGGCGCTTTCCGTAGACGAGCTGATGCCGCTGGCGCGCGATATCGCGCCAGACGTTAACCCCAGCTACGGCGTGCTGTGCGGCATGACGGTGATGGGATTAAGCCTGACGCTGCTGGAAAGCGCCGGCCTGAGCTAAGCGCAGACGAAAAAAACCCCGGCTTGCCGGGGTTACAGAGTGCCGGCGACAAAGCCGGCCAGCATTTAGCCAGGAACGAGAAGCTCAGCTCGCCTGGCGCGTTTCGCGGCTGCGGCGGTAAGCCACCAGATCCTCGATGGTCACTACCGGCATCTCATGCTGTTTTGCAAACGCGATGGCTTCCGGCGCGTGCGCCATAGTGCCGTCGTCGTTGGTCAGCTCGCACAGTACGCCAGCAGGTTTGAAACCGGCCAGCGTCACCAGATCGATCGTGGCTTCCGTATGGCCGCCGCGCGTCAGCACGCCGCCGTCACGAGCGCGCAGAGGAAAAACGTGTCCAGGGCGGTTGAGATCGCCTGGTTTAGCGTCGTCGGCGATAGCGGCGCGAATAGTGGTGATGCGATCCGCGGCGGAAACGCCGGTAGTCACGCCTTCAGCCGCTTCGATAGTCACGGTGAAACCGGTGCCGAATGAGCTGGTGTTGTTCTCTACCATCATCGGCAGTTCCAGCTGGCGGCGGCGCTCTTCGGTCAGGCACAGGCAGACGATGCCGCTGCCGTGGCGGATGGTCAGCGCCATCTGTTCAACGGTCATGGTTTCCGCAGCGAAAATCATATCGCCTTCGTTTTCACGATCTTCGTCATCCAGCACCATTACGCCGCGACCGTTGCGCAAGGCGTCGATAGCGCGTTCCACACGCTCTTCAGGCGTGCCAAATTCAGAAAGAAGCGTCTGATTCATGGTAAATAATCCTTTGTGTTATATGGGTTACCAGAACCAGGGCGAGCTTAGGAGTGTCTTACAGCGACAAAAAAATAACGGCGTGGCAGGCATAGCCCGACAGGATACGTTACTCTCTCCCATCCGGACTTTAACCGTCGGCCCCGGAATTACACCGGATCTGCTGACCTTCAGACCAGGAAAGCCTGAAGCGCTCGCGGGCTTTCAGCCGTAGCCGATTTACCGCCGGTGGGGAATTTCGCCCCGCCCTGAGAATAAGCCTGTTTACTATAACGCCGAAAAAATAGCAGGGCAACGAACAAAACAGGCAAATCGTTAGCCATTTTGCCGCTTTGGCGTTTTTGGGTTTAACCTTTGGAGTTATGGCATTACACTTAACGAAACTTTGTCGCTATCAGGAAGCCGCCATGATTGACCCGAAAAAAATTGAACAACTTGCCCGTCAGGTTCATGACTCTATGCCAAAAGGGATCCGCGAGTTTGGCGACGACGTCGAGAAGAAAATCCGTCAGACTCTGCAGTCGCAGCTGAGCCGTTTGGATCTGGTTAATCGCGAAGAGTTCGACGTGCAGACGCAGGTGCTGCTGCGCACCCGCGAAAAACTGGCCGCGCTGGAGAGCCGTATCGCCGAGCTGGAAAGCCGCGGTGCGGACAACGCGCCGAAAGAAGTGCTGAAAACGGAAGATATGCAGTAAGGCTAAGCCGTTAAGAAAGGCGCCGCTCAACGGCGCCTTTTGCATTTATAAAAGGCGATCCTCAGCCACTCAGCTTTTGGTTTGGATCTTTTTAATGATGTTGCTGGTAGAGATACCGTCTTCAAAGTTCAGCACGCGAACCTCGCCGCCGTTTGCCCAAACCTCTTTACTGCCCGCAATCTCTTCCGGCTTGTAGTCGCCGCCTTTCACCAGCAGATCCGGCAGGATATCGGCAATCACGCGCTGCGGCGTATCCTCTTCAAACGCCACTACCCAGTCAACCGCTTCCAGCGCGCCCAGCACGATCATGCGGTTTTCCAGCGGATTCACCGGACGACTTTCGCCCTTGAGGCGTTTGGTGGAGGCGTCGCTGTTTACCGCGACGATCAGGCGATCGCCCAGCTTGCGCGCGTTGGCGAGATAGGAGACGTGGCCGGCGTGCAGAATATCAAAACAGCCGTTGGTCATGACGACTTTCTCGCCGCGACGGCGTGCCTGCGCCACCGCCTCTTTCAGCTGCGCTTCCGTCATTACGCCAAATCCGGCCTCAGGCCGCGCGCGAATGGCGTTCTCCAGCTCCACCGGCGAAACGGTCGAGGTGCCCAGCTTGCCAACCACGACGCCTGCAGCGGCGTTAGCCAGAAAGCAGCACTCTTCCAGCGTGTTACCCGCGGCCAGCGCGGCGGCCAATACGCCGATAACCGTATCGCCCGCGCCGGTCACATCATAGACTTCCTGCGCCTGAGTCGGCAGATGCACCGGATCTTTGCCCGGCTGCAGCAGCGTCATGCCGTTTTCCGAACGCGTCACCAGCAGCGCCGACAGCTCGAACTGCTGCATCAGCGCCATGCCGCGCGCGACGATATCCGCTTCATCTTTGCACTTGCCCACCACGGCTTCGAACTCGGAGAGATTCGGCGTCAGGATGGTTGCGCCGCGATAGCGCTCAAAATCGGTACCCTTAGGATCGACCAGCACCGGCACGCCAGCCTCGCGGGCGATAGCGATAATGCTTTTTACGCTTTCCAGCGCGCCTTTGGCGTAATCTGAAAGCACCAGCGCGCCCGCTGCCGGCAGCGCCTGGCGGATCCGCTGATGCAGCGGCTCAACGTCGATGCCTTCGAACCCTTCTTCAAAGTCCAGGCGGATCAGCTGCTGGTTGCGCGACAGCACGCGCAGCTTGGTAATAGTAGGATGCGTAGCGACAGCGACGAAATCACACTGTACGTTAACCCCGCTCAGCGTGTCGTTCAGCGCGCGCGCCGCGTCATCCACGCCGACCAGGCCGACCAGGCGGGAGCTGGCGCCGAGCGAGGCGATGTTCATCGCCACGTTGGCCGCGCCGCCGGGACGCTCTTCCACGTTGTCCACTTTCACCACCGGCACCGGGGCTTCAGGAGAGATACGGCTGGTTGGGCCATACCAGTAGCGATCCAGCATCACGTCGCCAACAACCAGAACACCCGCACGGTTAAAATCGGGCAGCGTCATTTTCATTCCAGATACTCCAGGCTGCAGTCAGTCCAAAAATAGTGCGCGCGATAATAGCACATGCCGTCTGTCCCGCACATTGCGCCAGCATCAAGCTTCCAGCCAGCGCTGCCAGCTGGCGTTGACCACGTCCTGCTCGGCGCTGAATGCTTCCGGCGCAAGCTGTCCGGGTAACGCCTGCAGCGCAAGATGGTGCAGTTCGTCGCGCAGGCTGACGTAAGCGCGGGTCAGCGCGTGCGCCTCTTCCTCGCTCATTTTGTCGTGCCGTGCCAGCAGCGCCAGAATACGTACGTTATCAGACCAGCGCGTCAGCTCCGGCTCCGTGGCGGCGTAGCGTAATACCAGATACTGCGTAATGAATTCGATATCGGTAATGCCGCCGCGATCCGCTTTGATATCCCAGCGCCCTTTATGCCGGTTTCCCAGGTGCGCGCGCATCTTTTCACGCATCTCCCGTACCTCGGTTTTCAGCTTTTCCGGCTCGCGCGGCAAACACAGAATACCGCGTCGAATATCGGTAAACCGCTGGCTCAGGGCCGCATCGCCAAAAACGATGCGCGCCCGCACCAGCGCCTGATGCTCCCAGGTCCAGGCTTCATGGCGCTGATAGTCATCGAAAGCCGCGAAGGTGCTGACCAGCATCCCCGCCGCGCCGGATGGCCGCAGCCGCGCATCCACCTCATAGAGAATGCCGGATGAAGTGCGGGTGCTGAACAGATGCATAATGCGCTGCGCCAGCCGCAGATAGAACTGGCGGCCATCAATGCTGCGCTCGCCGTCCGTGACCGCTTCCGCCGGGCAGTCGTGCAGAAAGACCAGATCAAGATCCGAGCTGTAGCCCAACTCCCAGCCGCCCAGCTTGCCGTAGCCGATGACCGCGAAGCCGCGCGCCTGCGGATCTTCAAGATGCGAAGGCCGCCCGTAGCGCTGCACCATCATCTGCCAGGCCTGCTGCACCACCTGCTCAATAATGGCTTCTGCCAGCCAGGTAAGGTGATCGCTGACTTTCATTACCGGCAACGTTCCGGCGATGTCGGCCGCGGCGATACGCAGATGCTGCGCCTGCTTGAACTGGCGCAACGCCTCCAGCTGCTGCTCTTCGTCCTCTTCCGGGATACGCAGCAGATACTGGCGCAGCTCGTCACGGTAGGCATCCGTGGCCGTCGGTTGATAGAGCGTCGACGGGTCCAGCAGCTCGTCCAGCAGCAGCGGATAACGCGCCAGCTGGCTGGCTACCATTGGCGAAGCCGCGCAGAGGCGAATCAGGTGCTTCAGCGCGCCGGGATACTCTGTCAGCAGCTCCAGATAGGTGGTGCGCGTGACCACGCCCAGCAGCAGCGGCGTCAGGCGGCCCAGCGTGACGTCCGCATCCTCGCGCGGACAAACCTCGGCCAGCAGGCCCGGCATCAGCAGATCCAACGCCTGGCGACCACGTGGCCCAATGGTGCGTTTATCCACATCCTGGCGGAAATCGCCGATGACACGCAGCAGGTTCTGCTGCGCGTCGCTGGCGAGATGAGGCACCAGCGCGGCCAGCTCCTGCAGCTCCAGGCGATCCTGCCAGAGCACGCCATACTCATCCGCTTCTTTATTGTCGCCCGCTTCCGGCGCGTCATCGCCGATCAGCTCATCGAAAATAGCGCGCACGGCGGCCATATGCGTTTCCAGCCGGTGATACATTTCCGGCCAGTCCGCCGCGCCCATCGCCCAGGCCAGCCTGGCGCGATTCAGCTCATCCGTCGGCAGCGTTTGCGTCTGTTCGTCATTAATACTTTGCAGCAGGTTTTCCAGACGGCGTAAAAAGAGCCAGGCTTCGCGTAGCTGACCGGCCTGCTCGCCGGGCAGCAGATGCAGGTCGTCAATCGCCTGCAGCGTAGGTAAAAAGGCCCGCAGCTGTAGCGAGCGCTCACGTCCGCCACGGATTAGCTGAAACACCTGCACGATAAATTCCGTTTCGCGGATGCCGCCAGCGCCCAGCTTGATGTTGTCTTTCAGGCCGCGTCGCCGCACTTCCCTGGCGATCATGCTTTTCATATTGCGCAGCGACTGAATCACGCTGAAGTCTATATAACGACGATAGACGAAAGGCCGCAGCATCTGCTCCAGCTCCTGGCTCCAGCGATCGTCGGCGCCGCCCATCAGCCGCGCTTTCACCATGGCGTAACGTTCCCAGTCGCGTCCCTGCTCCTGATAGTAATCCTCCAGCGCGGCGAAGCTCAGCACCAGCGGCCCGCTGTCGCCGAACGGGCGCAGGCGCATATCCACCCGATAGACGAAGCCGTCCACGGTCGGCTGATCCAGCACTTTGATCAGCCGCTGGCCCAGTCGGGTAAAGAACTGCGCGTTGTCCAGCTCGCGACGGCCGCCTGTGGTGACGCCGTTTTCCGGCCAGGTAAAGATAAGGTCGATATCCGAAGAGAAATTCAGCTCGCCGCCGCCCAGTTTGCCCATCCCCAGAATCAGTAACGGCTGCGGCTCGCCCTGCGCGTTGACCGGCGTGCCCAGCTCCAGGCAGCAGGCGTGCCAGAGCCAGTCCCGCGCCGCCACGATCAGCGTTTCCGCCAGCACGCTCAGCTGCCGTAGCGTCGCTTCCGTGGAGCTAAGCGCCAGCGCCTGCATCCAGGCGATCCGCGTCAGCATATGGCGACGAAACAGCCGCAGCTCGCGCATCAGCGTGGCTTCATCCGTCACCTGCTCTATCTCCTGCGCCAGCCACTCCGCATAGTGGCGCCACTCTTCCGGCTCCGGCGCCCTTTGCAGAAGATCCTGCTGCCACTCCGGGTAGCGGGCCAGGTTATCGCTGATAAAGTCGCTGAAGGCCGCGGCGGCCCGCAGTGCAGGATCGTCGGTCGGAACCGGCAGCGCGGCCAGCAGTGGCGGCAGCGGCGTTAAAGAGAAAGACGACATAGTTAACTCCCTGTGTGCGGGCGGCGCAGGCCGAAATCAGGCGCCGCTGTTTTTCCAGAAAACAGGCTGCTTCAGCGCCTGTTGGCGACAGGAGTCGACCCAGGCTTCCTGCTGCGTTTTGATCGCGTGAGCCAGCTGCTCCCATCCGCTCAGCCAGGCTTCTACCGCCGCTTCATCATAGGCACCCGCCAGCAGTCGCGCGGCGAGCAGCTGTCGGGTCAGGCGGGTCAGTTTGTCCTGGTACTCGCTAAACTGACGCACATGGGCGAACGTTTCTTTCAGATCGGCGGAGACGCGGCCCAGCATGATATCGCCGAAGCGTTTAAAGGATCCCTGCAGCTTGCTGTCGGTTTTCGCATCGATAAAAGGACGCCAGCCTTCGCTTGCTATCCAGTCAGTAAGCGCTAACTGAGTTTGCAGCCAGAGCGGCGTAAAGCAGAGGGACGGCTGCGGTTTTTTCTCCGCCAATACCTCTTCTAATTGCGTCAGCTTCTGGCGCAGGTCGCTGCTGGCTTTACGCGGCACCAGCGTGCCGAAAAGAGAAAAGGCCTGACGCAGCGTTTCCAGCGCCTCGTGGATCTTGCGCAGCGCCGCCTTGTTGCCGCGCAGCCACAGCTCTTCGTGATACTGCCACTGGCTCAGCGCCAGTGTGAAAGCGGCAAGCATGCCCTCTTCAACCGTGGATTTCGGCCTGGTTTTCAGCACCGGCAGCGGTCGCGGCTCTGCCTCCACATTTCCCTGCACCAGCGCGTAGCCGCGTGCGGCTTTGCTCAGGCTGCCCAGGCGTAGCTCGCCCATTTCCGCCAGCTCGGCGGCAAAGGCCAGCAGATCGGCGCGTTCGCCTTTTTTCAGCTCAAGCTCGACCTCATGCAGCGGTTCGCTCAGCTCGCCCGCCTGTACTTCGCCGCGATCGAACGCGACTTCAATCTCGCTATTCAGGTAAGTAACCACCCACTTTTCACGCATAAAGTGGGTGCTGAACAGCGGCTGCAGCTGCGCCTGCAAAGAGGAGAGATCAACTTCCGGCGGCCAGATTTCCGTCGGCAGGCGCTCGATGGCCAGCTCTGGCTTTTCCAACGGCACGTTATATTCCGGCCGCTGATGCAGGCCGCCTACGCTTTGCCCTGCCGCTTTCAGCGTCATTTCATAGCTGTCGCCGAAACCGCGAATGCGCAATCCCATATCCCAGCGACGCAGCTGGCGATCCGGCGTTTCAAAGTAGATGTTAGTGAGCTTTTGCGGCGCGCTGTGCTGGTTTGGCCAGGCAGCCAGACGAGCCGGTAACTTTTCGGCGCCTTCGGGCGTGGTAATGAACTTTAATTCGATTTCTATGGTCATATTTTCTTAATCAGATTAGCGGCACGGTCATAAAGGCTGAGTATACCCTGAGGAATCGGCTTTTATTTATTGCGAAACCAAAAACCGCGAGACGGCGGACAACGTTCAGCCAGATATGACGAAAGAGTAATGTACAATCGTCCTGGTTGTCCCGTCTTTCCTGACGCTTTGCGCGTTGCGTCGAGTCCAGGATAGTTCTCATTCAGCTTTATGCGAGCCATCTCCAGACTGTGCCATTACTTTTTTCCGCACTCACAAAAAAAGATACCGAATGAAAAAAACGCATTTACTTGGCCTCACTTTACTGACTTTCAGCGTTGCCGGTTCGCTTCACGCCGAGGAGAAGCGCTATATTTCCGACGAACTCTCTACCTGGGTACGCAGCGGCCCCAGCGACAGCTACCGCCTGACGGGCACGCTGAACGCAGGCGAGGAAGTCACGCTGGTGCAAACCAATAATGAAACACATTATGGTCAAATTCGGGACGCCAACGGCCGCACATCCTGGATCCCGCTGGCGCAGCTGAGCCAACAGCCGAGCCTGCGCACTCGCGTGCCTCAGCTGGAGCAGCAGGTAAAAGATCTCACCGATAAGCTCGCTAATATTGACGGCAGCTGGAACCAGCGCACCGCAGAGATGCAGAAAAAAGTCGCGGGCAGCGATGACGTTATCAACGGTCTGAAGGCCGAAAATCAGAAATTGAGAAACGAGCTGATCGTCGCGCAGAAAAAAGTCAGCGCCGCCAACGTGCAGCTTGACGACAAGCAGCGCACCATCATTATGCAGTGGTTTATGTATGGCGGCGGGGTAGCCGGCATCGGGCTGCTGTTGGGTCTGCTGCTGCCGCACATGATCCCCAGCCGCAAGAAAAAAGATCGCTGGATGAGCTGACGCTTATCCGGAGCCTTTTGGCTTTATCCTTTCTCTTCGTCTACGCAGACCTGGCTCTCCATAACCCCGGGAGAGCTTCTACAATTCAGGTATAATGCCTGAAATTTTCAGCCCGGGAGTTCGTAGTGAAGAGTTACCTTGTCGGTGGCGCGGTACGCGATGCACTGTTAAATTTGCCGGTCAAAGACAAAGATTGGGTGGTGGTCGGCGCTTCCCCCGCCGAAATGCTGGCGCAGGGTTTTCAGCAGGTCGGCCGCGATTTCCCCGTCTTTCTGCATCCTGACACGCAGCAGGAGTACGCGCTGGCGCGCACCGAACGTAAAAGCGGCAGCGGCTATACCGGTTTTGTCTGCTATGCCGCGCCCGACGTGACGCTTGAGCAGGATTTGCAGCGGCGCGATCTGACGATTAACGCTATCGCTCAGGATGATGAAGGCCGCTATTACGATCCTTACCACGGACGCGCAGATATCGAACAACGCAAGCTGCGCCACGTCTCCGCCGCTTTTAATGAAGATCCTCTGCGCGTGCTGCGCGTAGCGCGCTTTGCCGCCCGTTTCGCGCATCTGGGCTTTGTTATCGCCGATGAAACGCTTGAGCTGATGCGCTCGATGGCAGAGAGCGGCGAACTGAGCGAACTGACCACCGAGCGCGTCTGGAAAGAGACGGAAAGGCGCTGGAGACGCGTACGCCTCAGGTCTATTTTCAGACGCTGCGCGACTGCGGCGCGCTGGCCGTACTTTTTCCCGAGCTGGACAACCTTTACGGCGTACCGGCGCCGGCCAAATGGCATCCGGAGATCGATACCGGCGTGCATACGCTGATGACGCTGGCGATCGCCGCTGAGCTGAGCGAGGAAGTGGACGTGCGTTTCGCCACGCTGTTTCATGACGTCGGCAAGGGACTGACGCCGCCGGAGAAATGGCCCAGCCACCATGGTCACGGCCTGGCCGGCGTGCCGCTGGTGGAGCAGCTTTGCCAGCGGCTGCGCGTGCCGAACGCGATACGCGATTTAGCGCTGCTGGTCACTGAGTTTCATGACCTGGTGCATACCGTCGAACGGCAAAGCCCGGAAACGCTGATCGCCCTTTTCGACCGCATCGACGCCTGGCGCAAGCCGCACCGCGTCGAGCAGATTGCGCTGACCAGCGAAGCGGACGCGCGCGGACGCGCGGGCTTTGAGAACAATCCTTATCCGCAAGGCGACTACCTGCGCAAGGCGTTTGCCATCGTGCAGAATGTGTCGACCAGAGAAGTGGTGGCTGCGGGTTATAAAGGTATCGAGGTCAGGGAAGAGCTTACGCGCAGGCGCATTGCCGCGCTGGAGGCCTGGCGAGCAGAGCCGTAGTAAAAAAGAGCCGGACTAGAGCCCGGCTTTTTTTATCAGACGAAAATCATGTAAACCGCTGCGGCGACAATAAAGCGGTAGATAGCAAAAGGCACGAAAGAGATACGCTGGATCAGCTTCAGGAACACTTTGATGGCGACCAGCGCCACGATAAAGGCCGTGATAAAGCCAACCGCGAACATCGGCAGATCCGCCATCGACAGAAAGCCCAGGCTTTTATAGAGATCCAGTACCGTGGCGCCCATCATCATCGGCACAGCCAGGATAAAGGAGAACTCGGAAGCCGCATAGCGACTTACGCCCATCAGCATACCGCCGGAGATGGTCGCACCGGAGCGGGAAAAACCCGGCCACAGCGCCAGACACTGAAAGCAGCCAATCATAAAGGCCTGACGATAAGTCATATCGTCAATCCCTACGGCTTTAGGCTGTTTAGGCTTCAGGAATTCCGCCGCCAGCAGCAGCACGCCGCCGACAACCAGCGCGTACATTACATTGATGGGGTTGAAGAGCGTTTTGATTTGATCGTGAAAAATCAAACCGATGACTACGGCGGGCACCATGCCAAGCAGGATATGAATCAGCGAGAGATGGCCCTTTCCGGTGCCTTCATGGGGAACTTTGCCAAAGTGAATGCCGATCAGACCAAACAGACGGCGCCAGAACATCACCACGACCGCTAAAATCGATCCCAGCTGGATAACTACTTCAAACGTTTCGGCTTTGTCACCCTCAAAGCCTAACAGATGACCGACAATGATCATGTGCCCGGTGGATGAAACGGGGAGAAACTCCGTTAACCCCTCGACAATCCCGAGGATTGCCGCCACCCATAGCTGATGAATATCTGCCATCAAATCTACCCCTATCCGAATTAAAGCCATTAAAAAGGCGGTCGCTGTACGCTACCGCCAAAATTCTGCCCGCAGAAAGGCGGGCCACTCCTCAAGACCACCATAATGTGGTTTGGTTTCATCGTGATGGCAATCACATTGCGCTTATTTCGGAATTGTCCCTCGTTCAATAATGACGCCAACCTGCCGCGCCTGCGCTACCGCGCCCGGTTTGCTTAGCTTGATGCGTATCCAGGGAGAATTGAAACGTTCCAGTAACAGCGAGGCCACCTCTTCCGCCACGCGTTCAACCAGCGCAAAGCGGCCGTTGGCGACATGGTCGATAATGGCGGCGGAAACGTCCGCATAGCTCAGGCAGTCGTTAACGTCGTCGCTCGCCGCGGCTTTGCTGTTATCCCAGGCCATTTCGACATCGAACACCAGTTTCTGCGAAATCGTCTGTTCCCAGTCGTAAACGCCAATGGTGGTGATGACCGACAGCTGCTCAATAAATACGATATCCATGATAGGGTTCTCTGTTTTTGCGGTTGCCGGATACCACTTCCGGCGGTTTATGCGTATTATCCACGGATGACGAGATCAAAACGACCCCTTCAAGACGGAACGGTGTTATGAGTGTATTCGCGCCCGGTATGATTATTTTCGCGTATCTGTGCGGCTCCATTTCCAGCGCGATTCTGGTTTGCCGGCTGTTCAGACTACCCGATCCGCGACAGAACGGCTCCGGCAATCCTGGCGCCACCAACGTGCTGCGACTCGGCGGGAAAGTGCCCGCGCTGGCCGTACTGCTGTTTGATATCCTGAAAGGCATGCTGCCGGTCTGGCTGGCTTATCATTACGGCCTGACGCCTTTCTGGCTGGGACTGATCGCTATTGCCGCCTGTCTGGGCCATATCTATCCGGTATTTTTCCAGTTTAAAGGCGGAAAAGGCGTGGCGACGGCGTTTGGCGCCATCGCGCCGATTGGCTGGGATCTCACCGGCCTGATGACCGGTACCTGGCTGCTGACCGTGCTGTTAAGCGGCTATTCCTCGCTGGGCGCCATTGTCAGCGCGCTGATCGCCCCGTTCTACGTCTGGTGGTTTAAACCCGAGCTGACCTTCCCTGTCGCCATGCTCTCCTGCCTGGTGCTGCTGCGCCATCACGATAATATTCAGCGTCTGTGGCGTGGGCAGGAGTCAAAAATATGGAAAAAGAAACGCAAATAATTCCGGTTAACCTGTTGTTTTTAAAAGAACTTCCATATTGATTCCGCTGTATTAATTCAATAAGATACCTGGACTGCGCACACAGATGCGCAGCGTTGTCTTTAATTTATCTTCATACAAGGAAATGTAATGAAAGAATTAACACAGCAAGAAATTGGTCAGGTTAGCGGTGCCGGGATTATTCAGGATGCCCTGAGCAGCGTAGGCGGCTTCGTAGGCGAATCGCTGTACGGCGTCGTGTCTGGTATAGGTGTGGAACTGCCGCTGCTTGGCAACGTAAGCCTGGGGACAGTTTTACCCGATCTGGGCAAAAACATCGGCTCAACCTTAGGCAGCACGGCTGGGGGCATTATTGAAGGCACGATTGCTAAAATCCCGCTGATCGGCGGCTGGCTGAACGGTCTATTGGGCAACTAAGCCGCTGTTCTGGCGCCATTGCCTGAGTGCAATGGCGCTTTTTAGTTATTCGTCGTGCAGCGGCGACAGCTCCGACAGCGGCCAGCGCGGCCGCACGCTGACGCTCAGGTCGCTACGGGTTCCCCCTTTCAGCCTGACCATTCCCGCATAGGCGATCATTGCGCCGTTATCGGTGCAAAACTCCGGTCTGGCGTAAAACACCTCTCCGCCGCGTGCGCGCATCACGTCCGCCATTCTGGCTCGTAACGTACGGTTGGCGCTGACGCCGCCCGCGATCACCAGCCGGGAAAAACCGGTCTGCTCCAGCGCGCGCCTGCATTTAATAATCAGCGTATCAACCACCGCATCTTCAAATGCGCGAGCCACGTCCGCACGCGTCTGTTGGTCATCGGCGTTTTCGCGAATAGTGTTGGCCGCGAACGTTTTCAGGCCGGAGAAGCTAAAGTCCAAACCTGGCCTGTCGGTCATCGGACGCGGAAAGACAAAGCGCTTCTCGACGCCCTGCTGCGCCATTTTCGACAGCATCGGCCCGCCGGGATAGTCCAGCCCCAGCAGCTTGGCCGTTTTATCAAAGGCTTCGCCCGCCGCATCGTCGACAGACTCGCCCAGCAGCTGATATTCGCCGATGCCGGTCACGCTGATGAGCTGCGTATGGCCGCCGGAAACCAGCAGCGCCACAAAAGGAAAATCGGGCGGATTATCCTCCAGCATCGGCGCCAGCAGATGGCCTTCCATATGATGCACCGGCACCGCCGGCACGTTCCAGGCGAAAGCCAGCGAGCGGCCGATGGTCGCACCGACCAGCAGCGCGCCGACCAGGCCCGGGCCTGCGGTATAGGCGACCGCGTCAATATCCTGCGCCCCGAGGCCCGCCTCTTTTAAAGCCGCCTGGATTAAGGGCACGGTTTTACGCACGTGATCGCGCGAAGCCAGTTCCGGCACCACGCCGCCATAATCGGCGTGCAGTTTAACCTGGCTGTAAAGTTGATTTGCGAGCAAGCCGGCCTTATCGTCATAAATCGCGATACCGGTTTCATCGCAGGAAGTTTCTATTCCGAGCACACGCATGGCATTTACCTCATTCTTGCGGCGCGCAGTGTAGCATGAAGCGGTCACGCGCTGCGGCAATTTTCCACGTTTCGCGGGTGACGCCCTGAAGAATAAGAAGAAAATTTCATCGTCACGCGCCCGCCATTAAGGTATACTCCCTGCCCTGAAAAAACCGGCAGCGGCACAGGCGCATCTGTTGGTGAGACATTATGCTATGGTGCTTTACAACGCAGCCTGTGTTGGAGTAAAATTCCGCACCATTTTGAAACAAGCTGGCATCGACGCCAGCAGCAAAACCGAATTTATCGAGGTGAGAGTTACATGCCGGTAATTAAAGTACGTGAAAACGAGCCATTTGACGTAGCACTGCGTCGCTTCAAGCGTTCTTGCGAGAAAGCAGGCGTTCTGGCTGAAGTTCGTCGTCGTGAGTTTTATGAAAAACCAACTACCGAACGTAAGCGCGCTAAAGCGTCTGCCGTTAAACGCCACGCGAAGAAACTGGCTCGCGAAAACGCACGCCGCACTCGTCTGTACTAATTATTGAGGGCTCGCCCTCAGGCTTCACAGACAAGTAGTAGTACACAAGGCCGTGCTTTCCGAAAGGAATGCGCGGCTTGTTCTCGTTTATGAGCTGACAGGCCTATGGCTGGACGAATTCCACGCGTATTTATTAATGACTTGCTGGCACGCACGGATATCGTGGATCTTATCGATGCGCGCGTAAAGCTGAAGAAGCAGGGCAAGAACTACCACGCGTGCTGTCCTTTCCATAACGAGAAGACGCCCTCTTTCACCGTCAACGGTGAAAAACAGTTTTATCACTGCTTCGGCTGCGGCGCACACGGCAACGCGATCGATTTTCTGATGAACTACGATCGGCTGGAGTTCGTTGAAAGCATTGAAGAGCTGGCGACGCTTTACGGCCTCGAAGTGCCTTACGAAAGCGGTTCCGGCCCTACTCAGCTTGAACGTCATCAGCGCCAGAGCCTCTACCAGCTGATGAGCGGCCTGAATGACTTCTATCAGCAGTCGCTTACGCAAAACCAGGCGGCCGGCGCGCGCGATTATCTTGCCAAACGCGGCCTTAGCGACGAGGTCATTCGTCATTTTTCGATCGGCTTCGCGCCTGCGGGCTGGGACAACGCCTTAAAACGTTTTGGCCGCAGCCAGGAAGATCGCCAGTCGCTGATCGATGCCGGTATGCTGGTCACTAACGACCAGGGCCGCAGTTACGATCGCTTTCGTGAACGCATTATGTTTCCTATTCACGATAAGCGTGGACGGGTTATTGGCTTTGGCGGCCGCGTCCTGGGCGACGCGTTACCCAAATACCTTAACTCACCGGAAACGGATATTTTTCATAAAGGCCGCCAGCTGTATGGCCTGTATGAAGCGCAAAAGAAACATCCGGAACCCGCTAAGCTGTTGGTGGTGGAAGGCTACATGGACGTGGTGGCTCTGGCGCAGTTCGGCATCGACTATGCCGTGGCGTCGCTGGGCACCTCTACCACACCAGAGCATATCCAACTCCTTTTTCGCACCACCGACACGGTAATCTGCTGTTACGACGGCGACAGAGCGGGCCGGGAAGCGGCATGGCGCGCACTGGAAACCGCATTGCCTTACATGAATGACGGTCGTCAGCTACGCTTTATGTTTCTGCCTGATGGCGAAGACCCCGATACGCTGGTGCGCAAAGAGGGGAAAGAGGCGTTTGAAGCGCGGATGGAGCAGGCGATGCCGCTCTCCGCTTTTCTGTTCGATACGCTACTGCCGCAGGTCGATCTGCGTTCTCCGGATGGACGCGCGCAGCTCAGCACGCTGGCGCTGCCGCTGATTAGCCAGGTGCCTGGCGATACCCTGCGCATTTATCTGCGTCAGGAGCTGGGCAATAAGCTGGGTATTCTGGATGACAGCCAGCTGGAGAAACTGCTGCCGAAACAGAGCGAAAGCGCTAAGCTTCCTCAGCAGCCTCAGCTAAAACGCACAACCATGCGTATACTGATTGGATTGCTGATCCAGAATCCGGAACTGGCAACGCTGGTGCCTTCGCTGGAAGGGCTGAACAATTCAGAACTTGCTGGATTTCCGCTATTTGTGGAGTTAGTAAGTACCTGCGTCGCGCATCCTGGCCTGACTACCGGCCAGCTGTTGGAACTCTATCGCGGCACAAAATTTAGTCAAAGCCTTGAAACACTGGCCACCTGGAACCACATGATAGTAGAGGATGAGGTGGAAACCATGTTCAAGGACTCGCTGGCCAGTATGTATGACGCGGCGCTGGAGCGCAGGCTGGAAGAGCTGATAGCGCGAGACCGTACGCACGGGCTGAACGCCACTGAGCGCCGGGAATTCTGGACGCTGAGCCAGGCCCTGAAAAAATCGTAGCGGTTCGACTTAACAAATTATGGCGACGACCGGCGCTCCAGCGCCGACCGACGCAAACAGCATATCCGCGGCTTAAGTGCCGACAATCCGCCAGGTTGAGCCTGGCAGCCGCCACGATGGGCAGCGGCAATAATCCAACGCCCTCACTGTTATTGTTGGCTGCTTAAATTGAGCCGCCCAACACCAATCTAATTTAACAGAAGTGTGGATACCGTCTTATGGAGCAAAACCCGCAGTCACAGCTGAAGCTGCTTGTCACCCGTGGTAAGGAGCAAGGCTATCTGACCTATGCCGAGGTCA
>Ga0157363_1000011_pt1 | contig 206293 bp, 189 predicted proteins | sample AttsexASBM1_FD_111477 | JGI IMG/M metagenome (GOLD analysis project Ga0157363, IMG submission 111477) | Fungus gardens microbial communities from leaf cutter ant in Ribeirão Preto, State of São Paulo, Brazil - Atta sexdens ASBM1 | ecosystem: Host-associated > Fungi > Mycelium > Unclassified ...
ACGGCGAAGGCGCAGCTGGAAGAAAAGGCGCGGCAGAACAACGTGAAAACGGCGCCCGGATACGAGGATATAGCGCAGCAGGCTTACAATAACGGCATGGCGCCGTGGGGAACGGGCAGCGCCATTCAGCAGGGCATCAGCGCGGCGACGGCGACGGCGGCGGCCTCGGCGCTGGCGGGCGGCAACGTATCTGTAAAGTCTTATGGGAATTATCAGGTGACATGGCCTAAAGAGAAATAATTATGAATATTTTAAATAAGAATTGGAGGCCCGAGTTTGGAAGGATATTTACTTGGTTTGCTATGGATAAATCAGGGAAAATAGCTGTAATGGTAAATAATTGTTTTGGTGATTTACCTGGTGCCCTTTTGTCGATGGATAACGTAGAGGTTTTATTGGATGAGTTAACAGATTATATGTGGGAAGAGTCCGTTCGATTTAATGCCCACCCGGGTAATAAGTGTGGCGATACCATATTAGATCTGTATTCCGGAATGAGATTTCAGCATTTTTTGAATAGAGAGAATGTAGAGGAGATGATTAGGGAGCGTTCTGGCTATACACAAGATTTAAGAGAGTATAACTTGCCATCAAGAAAAGGTTTTTTTATTTACCATGGAATTGAGGGTAGCAGCGAAGGAGAAGATTATCCTGTAGGGTATGGTGGTCAAACCAAAATGGGTGATTATTTTAGATATCTTACCCCTACAGTCTTTGCTTCTGTTGAAGACTTTCCGGAAGAACTCCGACATGGCATAGCAGTTTCGGATACAATTGATTTTGACATTGACAGATTATTAGATAATGATCGCATAAATGAGTATTTTCCTGGCATGTACCATAGTTAGTTTACGACACGAGAAGCGCACTGTAGTGTGGCATCCAGACTGCCACTGCTGCGGTGCAGTGACTGGCGGGAAGAAATATCGGTCAGGTGTGCGGCAGCGGAGCAGATACAAATACTGACGAAGAGGGCAAGCCGCAAGCGATAGCGCAGGCGTCAGGAGGTTCGGCGCTGCGGGCGCGTCAGGCGACAGTGGGCGAGTTTATCGCACAGTAGCTTTATCCGGTCATTGACCGTAAAGACCTGAGCGAGGAGCAGCGTCAGGCCATCAGCGCGCTGGGCACGCTGGCGGCCGGTCTGATGGGCGGCACGGCAGGAGACAGCACAAGCAGCCCGGTGACGGGCGCTCAGGGCCGGGAAAAATACGGTTGAGGATAATTTTCTTTCTGTCACGAAGAGCTAAGCACTAAATAAAGCTATTGAAGACCAAAAGCAGGCAAGAATCGACTGCACGCTTCGCAGATTATAGTCAAAGATAGAGACAGTAATCTGCTGGTAGGAAAATTTTTGAAATGAACAATCATAGAGAGCACACGGTAACAGCTGGCGGTATCAAATTTTATGTAAACTTGGATAAAAAATAGTACAGTAACTATTTTCTTCCCAGAGACAAAACGAATGAGTATCTTTTTGAAAAATAGATCATAAACATGATCATGAGATGGTTTTAAAGGACTTCTTCAACTCATTGAATTTACAGGGAAAGTCCATCTATAGAATCAATAATATAATAGAAGGACATGGTTTTGTTATTAATGAAACGTATTGCCATTATCCAGACTTACAAGATACAGATCCCGAATTTCATTTTGAAGGAATAATGTTTGGCGTCTGGGGAGGAGAAATGGTTATTCCTGTATTTGTTGGTTTTAAATATGTCCGTTTAGCCTGCGAAAATATATTAAACAACATCCTGAAGATACGGGTAAAGTAATGAGTTACTGGCTAAAATCGCTCAGTGAAGGTTTAGTAAGTCAAGAAAACGCTGTGCGACTGGCAAAACGATTTACCGGGAAAATGGAATGAAGAAAATAGTATCTAAAAAGGAAGTTAAATGATGTTGGAGTTTGAATTGTTATTATTTATAAATGGGCGCCGTAAGGTTATACCTTCCCCTTCATGGGATGATGTTCATGATTCCCTAAAGAAATTAAAAGGTAATGCAGGTAGTCTATATTTAGAGGTTGTTAATCTTGAAGGGGAGGGGCCGGAAAGGTTGAGTGTAGAAAGTAATAGCTGTCATTATATGGTAACTTTATTGGAGTTTGTTAATGGTGAAAATGCAGTTAGAACATTAAATAACTTTGATACTCCAACAGGAAGCGTGATGATTAATGGCGATTGTTGGAGTGAGAAGCAGGTTACTATAAATTTTGAAGTTATATTCAACGTGTTTTATTTGATGTATTTTTCTGGCGAAATACCTATAAAAATGCTTAACTGATTCATAGTTTAAATTTTTATCTAAGATTGAATTGAATGAAATTACTTGACGGAATAGAGAGGGTGATAACTATTATGCAACGGGAGGTGAATAATGCGGACAGATCAAGAAATCTGCAAGGATATTACTTCAATATTACTGGCAGTGGTTCCTGATGCTGCATTAAAGGTAATCATGCGGGCAGAATTATCTCCTGGGAATGATCACTGTAAATGTGAATTTGATTATGTAGATAAGCTTACAGGAAAAATTAATTGGTTCTCTGCTGGAGCGAGAGCCAATGGCGATCTTCTGGATCTTCTTGTCGAGTTAAGAAATTATTTTGTTGCTAACTTTAATTCCCAGGAAAAGCCGTTCTGGCACGGTTGTAAAGTAACTGTGGATGTTGAAACACTTAAGATAAACTGCGATTTTAAATATGATAATTAAATTATAATCCCGGTCATTCTACAGCTGAGCCGGGATTATCAATCTATAACCAGCCAATTACCCTAAACAGGCCGCCATTCAACCTTTCCATCCGGGACCTTCCGTGGCCGCTTCTGCGGCGTGGCGATCGTCTCAATAAACTCTGCGATCTGCTGCTGCTTGCGGGCCGACAGCTTCTTACAGGCACGCTTCAGCGTGGTTATCACTTCCGGCTCGGCGGGCGGTGCTGCTTGCGGTTCCTGCCGGGTAATAATCAGGCAGTCCGGCATCACCCGCACGTTAATCGGCGTCCCCGTTTCAAACCCGACTTCTCCCAGCCAGTGCCCCTTCAGATGAATAGATGGCAGCGGCTGGTACTTCGCGTCGCTGACATAACCTACGGTATAAGAGCGGGTTGTGGATGTAGCGATCTCTGGCTTATGATGTGGCTCAGCCATAATCAACTCCTTGTCAGTTGGTGGTGGTCAGCGGCGATAGAGGGGTGCGACCCACTATCGCCGCGCTAAAATCATTCCTTCTGTCCTTCTGTCCTTCTGTCCTTCTTTTTCTGCTTTTACCTGTTCAAATATACACCTTACTGCAAATTAACTCGTTAAAAATACGCTGTGAAAATGCGAGACATCTCCACAAAATGAATTAATTTATTTCACGCCGCAGCCCAATGCCCGGACAACAAATAGCCCTGAAAGCGGTAGCTATATCCGCGTGAATCGCCGCTAATAATGTATCTCTCAAGGCTGGCAACGATAAGGGCATTAGCCCGGCCAACCCGCGCGAAGAATAGAAGCAGACTATCAGCGCTTAAGATACCAGGCCAGGCCACCGGGGTTTCTGCTTCAAAAGCAGCTATTACCTTAGTTGACCTTTACTCGACCATAGCAATCAAGCCTTGCATCACTTTCATGCAGTATTGCGATCGTATATATAAATGCTTAACGGCTTAACATTTTTTGCCAGCCTGTAAGACCTGATTTTCCTGGTCAGTTACCTGTGTCAGTCGTCCATTTTTTGCACATGCCTCTTACAGATGACAACCTGTGCCCGAATGTACTTATTCTTAATTTGCTTCGTTAACTATTGACTTAACTAAAACCGTTAATGTGTCTTTTTAAACGGATGTGTCATTGTTAATCGAAATTTAAGCAATCCTCTTCGGCTTTCCGCTTCGCAAAGATTGAAAAAAGAAGATGTATAAAATTCCATCCTTCTTTCATGTTTCTCATCTATATGGGTGTAAATTAACTTATTGATTGTATTAAGTTATTACTGGTGACCAGCAAGGATGGCCATTTACACGGCTTCCTGTCGCAGATCAGCAACCGACCAGAGAATCAGCTTTTATTTATTAGCTAATCTACTTATCTACACCAGTGAGGTGACAGGTAACGTAAGTTTTCTGTAAGTTTTTCTGCATTTTTTTCTTGAGGTTTTCATCTCAGGATGCATAATGTGCGCATAAAAACCTGCTATGTACATTTTGTTACATATTTAATGGTCGGGTGTGGAAAACGAAAGGCAGCTTTAGCGCTTTCGGATGCATGGACGAGCTTAGCGTTATCTGGGTTCACCGCAGCCATTACTTCCTGGCCAATGCGCTATCAGTAAAAGGGCAAGAGGTTTTTATTTCTGTTCAGCATGTTTAACAGAAAGCTTATATCTTCTGTCAAAAGCATCTCAATAAATCAGGTAGTATAATCCCGTGCGACAGAACAGGGATTTAATTAATCTAATTAAAATGGACTCAATAATGAAATTAAAAATTACAGCTATGGCATTACTTTGCAGCGGTCTGTTTGTTAGTGCTGGCGCACTGGCGGACAACCATACGCTTTCAGTTGGCTATGCGCAGAGCAAGGTTGAAGATTTTAAAAATATCCGCGGCGTTAACGTTCAGTATCGCTATGAGTGGGATTCACCGGTCAGCGTTATCGGATCTTTTACCTATATGAAAGGTGACGACAGCTATTCTGAGCAGGTAGAAGAGTTTAGCGAGATCGACGGTTATAAAGGCAAGACGGACGTAAAATATTATTCTCTTATGGCTGGCCCTGCGTACCGTATCAATGACTACGTTAGCCTTTACGCGTTGGCGGGTATGGCGCACACCAAAGTAGACGATAAAACGACTTACCTTCCGGACTACACAGAAGAATACAGCGACAGCAAAACATCCTTTGCCTGGGGCGCTGGCGTGGCTATCAACCCGACAGACTACCTTTCCGTTAATATCGGTTATGAAGGGACTCGCGTTAAGTATAATGAAAACGTAGCGGTGAACGGTTTTAATATCGGTCTTGGCTATCGCTTCTAATCTTACCCCAATCATGCCCCGGCTTTTCAGTTGGGGCTGATGGCGTTAAGTTATGACGATCCGCTCGTGAGCATAAAGATTGCCTTTTTAGAAACTATTACCTGTTCCGCTGCGTTGTTAACTGTTTTACAGGCATGTTGAAACGTTTCCTGGTCAGGATGGTCAACTCAGGTAAGGACGCTTTATGAAAAAATTTGTTCTGCCGTTTCTTTTTACCCTCAGCATTCCGGGCGTCGTTAACGCCGAGTCTTTAGCGCAAAGTCTGGTTCACTGTGATAGTGGTTTTTTTAACAGGCTTTATGAGCAAAGAAATCAAATCCAAAAGCTTGCTCCTGTTAAGAGTGATAACGCCCATCATACCTGGTTCGTTCCTCCTGAAAAAAATAACGGCACCGTCTGGTTTGCTGAGCCCATAAAAATCGATGACCTTGCCGCCTCCGGTTACTATGTGCAGCAAAACGATCTGGGTGATATGGGGAAATATTACTACTGGGGATTAGTTTTTGATAATTCTCCGCAAGCTGTTATGGCGGCGCTCCCTCAAGTCAACTGGCACCAGGAGGGTGATGAGTTTAGCGCCAACGCCATGCTCAAAACACCCGAAGATAAAGAGTGGAAAATAAATACCGGCGCCGCAGGCGGCATCGCGCCAGCCAAAGGCACTATAGAAAAAGTGGCGCTGCTAAGCGTCAGCAATGGCAAAACTAAATTGCTCTGTTCCGTACAAGGCAGTGTTGATAACAAAGTGCTTGGCTCACTGCGGCCGGATCTTAGCGGGATAACGAAATGACAGGGCGCGCTTTGCTTTACCTGGCGATCGTTTTGCTAGCGGGCTGCGTCAGCCACAAGCAGACAGATGCGCCTGTGCAGGGAGCCCGACCAGCGGGGTTTATGCCGCTTCTGGAAGATAAAACCGGCGGAACCTATGTCGATTTTCGGACCATTTCCGCTTATCGTGGCAATACGCGTCTGCGCCGCTTTTATACGGTGAATAACTACCTTCCGCCAACCCCTATAAAAAATCCGTCCGTGTGGATTGCCAGCTCTCGCGTGGTTAACGTTGTTAACTGCGATACAAAAGAGCGAGCGCTGTTTGAGCGGATCTATCTCTCTGAATATTGGGGAGCAGGCGAAGCCATCGCCAAACGGAAACCCGTTGGTCAGTGGGAATCTTTTCCTGAAAACTCTTTGTTTGGTATTGTCGCCAGCAGCGTCTGTCTGATTAAGGCTGAATCCTTAAAACCAGAACCCTCGCCGGATACCCGGAAAATGGTTCTGGGGGATTTTCAATAACTCAGGCGGCCTGTACGGCCAGACGAAGAACGGCTGGCGTAAAACAATCAGCGTTCAGGGCAGCTTACTGCGAATATGATGAAGCATTACTGGTGGAAAGATTTTCTCGACCGCGATAGTCGCTGGCAGGGTCTGGAGCTGCAGGTCAGGCAGGACGACGGGCAGGCGATGGAGATGCGAAGCGGCCATCATGGGCGCATGACTTTGCAGGTGAACGGCAAGCCGCTGTTCTGGGCGACGGTGCTAAAAAACCATGGCGGTGTATGGCTGGTGTTTAACGCCGATCATCCCGCTCAGCAGCTACTGCTGCCGGCTATTAATTCAGCCGAGGTGGAAAGCGCGAAGCGGGCGGGCAGAGAAAACTGGATCGGTCACTGGTGTCGTTATTTCGCACGAGAGCTGGCGCGCCCAACGCCACTGATAGCGCCGGGCCGCTGGCTGCTGAGGCCCATGGAGCAGATTAAGCCAGCAGCGCCCTGTGTGCTTAACCAACGGCTTCCCTTTGAACAATGGCGCTTTCAGACGCCCGCCTGCAGCGAGCAGACTGGCATAAGCTGGACGCTCTACAGCGAGGATTTCCCGGATCTGCAGGCTCCGGAAAAAGTTAAGCTGGTCGACTGGTGGTGGGGAGGTTATTTACTGCTGGCCCGTTACCCGGTCGATCCTGATAGCGGACGCGTAAAATGGTGGCGCAAAAAAAGCCGCGAGGGCGTTTTACCGCCCGTGCTGGTCTGGTTTATCGGCGGGCTGGCTTCCTTTGTTATCCTGGATGGACATGACCGGCTTCAGGCGGCGCTGGCAGAAGGCGTACAGCCTCAGTTTCTGGTGCTGAGCCAGATTCAGGAGCAGGTTTATACGCCTGATAAAGAGGCGCAGGATCGAGTTCTCCGCTCATTGGCGCTGCAGCAGAAAAAACCAGGCGGCATCAATATTGATGCTATCAACAAGACGCTGATAAACCTGTACGACACCCGCTATACCCGCGCCGTTACCTGTAGTCGCGCCATACTTGATGGCAAGGATTGGGAAAGCGAGGTTCGGGATTATTTACAGCGCCATCACCTTGAGCACTATCTGGCGACGATCCTTGCTCGCGAAGAACAATCTGCGTAGCCGTTAAGCTGAAATTCCGGCTTAGCTGGGCGGACAAAACCCCTTTTCACTGACGCTTTCGCCGATCTGCGCCTTGAGCCAGTCGGTGGGTAATCTTTTCCCGCTGCGCTTATGCGAATAGATTTTTACGGTGAACCTGGGCGCGCTAAAAGGCAATTTAAAGGTAGCGACCTCTGTTGCCCGCGCAATTTTACCGGCGACAAAAGAGGGGATCGCCATCAGCAACTCGCTTTCCGCAATAATAAATGGCGCGCTCAGCATAGAGGGCGTCTTAATGGTTATGCGGCGCTTTAAACCTGCCCGCGCAAGATGCGTGTCCAGCAGCCCCTGTTTTTCATTCCAGGGCGTCACCACCAGATGTCCGCAGGACAAATACTCTTCCAGCGTCAGGCTGGTGCGGTTCTTATTGCCGATCACCACAAACTCATCGCTGAACAGATCCATTTCTTCAAGATCCGGATGAACCGGTTCTTCGGGTTCGCTGAAGCTCAAAGCCAAATCGATCTCGCCAGCCAACAATTCCGTCAGGGCGGGATTATGAGGTAAATAGCGCAGTTCAAAATTCAGATTAGGCGCAACGCTTTGCAGCTTATTCATCAGTCCCGGAAACACGCAAAAAGCCGTGTAGTCCGTCACGGCGATACGAAAAGAGTCGTCGCTGGTAGAGGGATCGAACGGCTGAACAGGGCTGAGATGCTGATTTAATGCGATCAGCGCTTCAGCGATAGCGGGCGCAAGCTGACAGGCGTAAACGCTCGGGCACATCTTATGTCCGTCGCGGTAGAAAAGCGGGTCCTGCAGACACTCCCGTAGCCTGGTCAAAGCGTGGCTCAGCGCAGAGGTGCTCATGGAAAGCTCAATCGCGGCCAGCCGGACGGAACGATGTCGAAACACGGCATCGAAAACCGGCAGAAGATTCAGATCCAGTCGGCGCAGCGCATGATGCATGAAATTCATCCTTTATTGATTTTATTGCACTTAATTCATTGGACGATACCGATTATCCTGACAGGCATCAAATTATCAGGATCAGGGAAATTTTATGAGTGTGAGTATTCGGCAGGCCAGACCGGAAGATACGGATGCCATTCATAACATGATCAACGGGTTGTCCGTCTACCGGGAAGCGCCGCGAGAGACGGTGCCGGATATCGATACGCTCCGCCAGTCGCTGTTTTCTGCGCAAACCACGGCGGAAGCCTACATTTGCGAAATTGCAGGGCGCGTCGCGGGTTACGCCATTGTCTCAATGAGCTATTCGACCTGGCTGGGCCGCTACAGCCTGAATATGGAAGATCTCTATTTTACCCCGGATTATCGCGGGCAGGGCGCAGGCAAGGCGATGCTGCACTATATCGCTCAGCTTGCCGTACAGAGGCAGTGCAGCCGTATCGAGTGGAACGTGCTGGAATGGGATCAGTCCGCGAAAGATTTTTATCAGAGTATTGATGCGCTGCCGCTGGCGGAATGGGTGCGCTATCGTCTCGACGGCCCGGCGCTGGAGAAATTCGCCCTGCGCGAAACGCTCTGAGCGGGCGATAACAAAGCGCGGGCTACAGGCTAAAAACCGGCCGTTTGGCCGGTTCAGGAGTAGCGTGCGGCCGTTCAGCTGCAATCAGAGAGACTGCAGAAACGCCAGCAGGTCTTCGCTTAGCTGCTCGGAGTGCGTAACCGCGAAGCCGTGCGGCGCATTGTCATAGACTTTAAGCTGCGCGCCTTCTATCATCTCCGCGGCCAGTTTACCGGTGGTTTCAAAGGGCACGACCTGGTCATTGCTGCCGTGGATAACCAGCGTCGGCACGTCGATTTTCGCCATATCCGGACGGAAATCCGTGGTGGAGAACGCCGTGACGCAGTCAAGCGTGCCTTTCAGCGAAGCAAGCAGCGCAATATTCAGCGTTTGCGTCAGCACGCCCTCAGAGACGGTTTGCCCGGCATTAGTGCCGTAAAACGGCGTGGCGAAATCGCTGATAAACTGCGCGCGATCTTTACGCAGCCCTTCCTGAATACCGGCGAAGACCGAGCTGTCGACGCCCTGCGGATAATCCTCTTTCTGGCCAAAGATGGGCGTTACCGCGCCCAGCAGCACCAGGCCGTCCACGCGAGAAGTACCGTAGTTATTGATATAGCGCGTCACGTCGCCGCCGCCCATCGAGAAGCCCACCAGCGTTATGTTCTGCAGATCGAGGCTGGTAATCAGCTCATTGATATCCGAGGCGAAAGTATCGTAATCGTAGCCTGTCCAGGGCTGGTCGGAACGCCCGAAGCCGCGGCGATCGAAAGCGATAACGCGATAGCCCTTTTCCGCCAGGAAGTTTAGCTGGTTGTCCCACATATCCGCGTCCAGCGGCCAGCCGTGGCTGAACAGCACCGGTTTACCAGTGCCCCAGTCTTTGTAATAAATTTGCGTGCCGTCAGCGGTTTTAATCGTGCTCATGGTTGTTTCCTTGTGATATTGGATAAAAAACAACGGCTATTCAGGCGCGACCAGGTAACGTACGGTCGGCAACTGTTCGGCCTGATGGAAAGCGTAGACGCGGCGCTCTATTTTGCGATCGTTCATAGTGTAGCGTTCAAGCTGGCGCAGATGTTCCATCCACGAGCCCACCACAAATGTCTCGACAAAGATGCCGGGCTGCAGGATATCTTCATAGACGGCCCAGTTAATGGCGCCGCCGCGACGGCGAACGCGCCGCATATCCTGCATACAGAGGGTAAAGGCGCGCGCCTCTTCCTTCGGAATGCGGTATTCATAGCTGACCCGTACCGGCCCGCGATCGTGATGAATATCCAGCGTCGGCACGGGTTCGCCCATCTCGCTGATATCCAGATTCAAATCGGGATCTTTATCCAGACGCCAGCGCAGCGCGGTAAGAGAGGCCAGCGCCAGCCCCAGCGTCGCCACGCAGAGCGAAGCCGGGATGCCGTAATGGGAAGCGAGCTGCCCCCAAACGGCGCTGCCCACGGTCATGGCACCAAAGAATACGGTCAGGTAGACGGCCAGCGCGCGGGCTTTTACCCACTTCGCGGCGCTGCGCTGCGCGCCCACATTCAGCGTGGAAAGCACCGTAATCCAGGCAAAGCCGGTAAAGAACTCGCAAGCGTTCAGCAACCAGAAATGCCGGATAAACGCCAGCGCCAGCATGGTGGCGGCGAACATCAGGCTGGCCAGCGTCATCAGCCGATCGGGATTAAAGCGTTGACGCAGTCGCGGCAGCAGGATGGCGCCGCAGATGGCGCCGACGCCGATAAAAGCCAGCATAATGCCGTAGCCGCCTGGCCCAAGATGCAGCTCGCGGCGCGCGACCAGCGGCAGCAAAGCCCAGCCGGCGCTGCTGAAGACAAAAAAGGCCGCGGTGCGCACCAGAACGTTGCGCAGCACCGGTGCGGCGTGCACGTAGCGCAGGCCCGCGCGCACGGCGGAAAAGAAGTGTTCCGGCGGCAGGCGCTGCACGTTGGGCTCCGCTTTCCAGCGATAGAGCACCCACGCGACGCCGGAAACGGACAGCGCGTTGAGCAAAAATACCATCCACGGGCCGGCGAACGAGAGGATCAGCCCGCCGAGCGCCGGCCCGATGGCGCGGCTGATATTAATGCCCAGCGAGTTAAGCGCCACCGCTGCGCCAAGCTCCTCCTTTTTCACCAAATCCGGCACGATGGCCTGAAACGGCGGCGAGCTCATCGCGGCGCCAGCGCTCATCAGGAAAGCCGCTATCAGCAGCATCAGCGGCGTGACCTGTCCGGTAAAAGAGAGCACGGTCAGACCCGCAGCGGCGATAAATACCCACAGCTGGGAAAAGAGCAGGTATTTGCGCCGGTCGATGATATCCGCCAGCACGCCAGAGGGCAGGGCGAACAGAAACATCGGCAGGCTGCTTGCCGCCTGCACCAGCGCGACGTTCAGCGGATCGGCGCTGAGCGTCAGCATCGTCCAGTTCACGCCCACGTCGTTCATCCATGAGCCAATATTGGAGACCACCGTGGCTATCCAAAGCAGACGAAACACGGGCTGACGCAGCGGCTGCCAGGGCGACGCCGCTGGCGCGTGACCAGTCGCCTCTTCCTGAACAACATTATTGATTTCGTTAACCTGCGCCATAGCGAACCTCTTTATACGGGAAGCCTGCGCGCCAGCGACCCGGGCCGGTAATGGCCAGCGTGGTGAAAATAATCAGCAGCAGCCAGCCAAACTGACCTTCCGCCAGGCTCCAGCCGGGATGCACCACCACCATAGCCACCAGCAGCACGCCGATAATCGGCAGGCAGGCGAGCCGGGCGAAAAGGCCGAGCAGGATAAATATCGGGCAGATCACTTCGGCAAAGATAGCGGGCAGCAGGCTCAGATAAGGCCCGAAGCCAAAGGGATCCTCGATGCGTAACAGTTCTTCGCTGAAGTGAAATACCTTCGGCAGGCCATGTACGTAGAGCAGCAGCAGGCAGCCGGTAAGGCGCAGGAAGAACAGCCCCGCATCAACGCGGGGCGGCTGAGTTAACGTTCTCATGATCAAAACGCGAAGCAGCTGCAGCCGAGCGCGCCCCAGAAGGCGTTCTCCTCGGAGACAGGCAGCCTGGCGCCGCGCGCGATATCGTGCGAGTGGCTGTGAACGCCGCACGGGCCGCTGCACTGATGGGGCATCTGCTGCATTCCTGCACGGGCTGCGGCGGTCGGCGGCGCGCTGCGGTAGTGGCCGGGAACCTTCACCACCGGCGACCATTCGGGCAGCACAGGAATAGAAGGCGGCGCCTCGCTGCTGAAGGCGCCAGCGGCATAAACGATATTGCCGTCCACAACGGTGAGCACGGACTCGATCCCCTTGATCTCCTCTTCCGGCACGCTGAAGTAGTCTTTGCTCAGCACCACCATATCGGCCAGCTGTCCGGCTTTGATTTGTCCTTTTTTCCCCTGTTCGCTGGAGAACCAGGCGCTGCCCTGCGTCCACAGCATCAGCGCCGTGTCGCGATCCAGGCGAGCGTTGACGTCATACATCTGCATACCGCCCACGGTACGGCCGGAAACCAGCCAGTAAAGCGCCGTCCACGGGTTATAGCTCGCCACGCGCGTGGCGTCGGTGCCGAGGCCGACCGGCACGCCGGTTTCCAGCATACGCGCTACCGGTGGCGTATGGCGGGTCGCTTCAATGCCGTAACGTTCGGCAAAGTATTCGCCCTGAAACGCCATGCGATGCTGTACCGCGATGCCGCCGCCCAGCTCCTTGATGCGGTCGATATTGCGCTGCGTAACGGTTTCGGCGTGGTCGAAGAACCAGTGCAGGCCGTTAAAGGGAATATCACGGTTAACCTTTTCGAACACGTCCAGCATACGGCTAATCGATTCGTCATAGGTGGCGTGCAGGCGGAACGGCCAGCGATGTTCAACCAGGTGACGCACCACGCGCTCCAGCTCATCTTCCATACCCGGCGCCAAATCCGGGCGCGGCTCCAGGAAATCTTCGAAATCGGCGGCGGAGAAGACCAGCATCTCGCCCGCGCCGTTGTGGCGGAAGTAGTCGCTGCCCTGGCCAGGCGTCAGCATATCGGTCCATTTTTCAAAATCTTCCAGCTCGTGGCCTGGCCGCTGGGTAAACAGGTTATAGGCGATACGGATCGTCATCTGCTTTTTCTCGTGCAGCTCGGCGATCACTTCGTAATCGTCCGGGTAGTTCTGGAAGCCGCCGCCCGCGTCAATGGCGCTGGTCAGGCCCAGACGGTTCAGCTCGCGCATAAACTGGCGGGTGGAGTTTACCTGCTGCTCCAGCGGCAGCTTCGGCCCTTTCGCCAGCGTGGCGTAGAGGATCATGGCGTTTGGCCGGGCAATCAGCATCCCGGTCGGATTGCCGTTGCTGTCGCGCTGGATTTCGCCGCCCGGTGGATTCGGCGTCTCTTTGGTGTAGCCGACCACCTTCAGCGCGGCGCGGTTGAGCAGGGCGCGATCGTAGAGATGCAGCACAAACACCGGCGTGTCCGGCGCCGCTTCGTTGATCTCATCCAGCGTTGGCATACGGCGTTCGGCGAACTGGAACTCGGTCCAGCCGCCGACCACGCGCACCCATTGCGGCGAAGGCGTGCGTAACGCCTGCTCTTTAAGCATCCGCAGCGCGTCGGCGACGGAAGGCACGCCTTCCCAGCGCAGCTCCAGGTTGTAGTTCAGGCCGCCGCGGATCAAATGCAGGTGCGAGTCGTTCAGTCCCGGCACGGCCGTATGGCCTTTCAGGTCGATAACTTTGGTGCCTTCGCAGTGATACTGCATGACCTCAGCCTGGCTGCCCACCTGCAGAAATTTACCGTCGCGGATAGCCACGGCGTCGGCGACCGGGTTTTCGCGATCGACAGTGTGAAATTTGCCATTAGTAAGAATCACATCGGCTTTGCCAAGGGTAACCATAGGATCTCCTGGAGTGAAGTGTCCGAAGCGGTAAGAGCATCGCGGACAGAGAGTGGCCCTGCCGTATATGCAGGAGAATAGATGGCGGGATTATGCTCAGGCGAGCCGGAAAGCGTCCAGTTATACAAAGGGATACTTATACGTTCGTATAGGTATACCTATAGATAATAGTTTGCCGAAAAAAAGGTTTATAGACTGCGCTCAGACAGTTAGCTGACGTCAGTGTAGCAGGGTAAGCCATCAGCCGCCGCGTGTCAGGGCCACTGTTAATTAATACTGTTAAAGCTTTCCACAAAACTTAGCCACCTCAACCTCAATGGGCAAAAACATGACCAATCGCAAACTTGAAGTACTGACGCCGCAGAACAGCCAGATCATCTTTATCGACCAGCAGCCGCAAATGGCTTTCGGCGTGCAGTCGATCGACCGCCAGGTGCTGAAAAACAACGTGGTGGCGCTGGCTAAGGCAGCCAAAGTCTTCAACATTCCGACCGTGCTGACCACCGTTGAGACGGAAAGCTTCTCTGGCCATACCTTCCCGGAGCTGCTGGATGCGCTGCCTGGTCAGGATATCCTTGAGCGTACCTCAATGAACTCCTGGGACGATCAGAAAGTCCGCGACGCGCTGGCGGCCAACGGCAGGAAAAAGATCGTGGTGTCGGGCCTGTGGACTGAGGTTTGCAACAACACGTTTGCCCTGTGCGCCATGCTGGAAGGCGATTATGAAATCTATATGGTGGCGGACGCCTCAGGCGGCACCACGAAAGAAGCGCACGACTTCGCTATGCAGCGCATGATCCAGGCTGGCGTAATCCCGGTGACCTGGCAGCAGGTGATGCTGGAGTGGCAGCGCGACTGGGCGCACAAAGAGACTTACAACGCGGTGATGGATATCGCCAAAGAGCATTCGGGCGCTTACGGCATCGGCGTCGATTACGCCTATACCATGGTGCATAAAGCGCCTTCGCGTCAGAAGAGCGAGCATCGTACCCTGGCGCCGGTTCCGGCCAACGTGCGCTAATCCGCCCGGCTGGCCAGTCCCTGGCGGGCCAGCCTTCTCTATAAGGAGAACCCGTGAATCCATTATTGATCTCTCTGGGCGCGGGGATTTTAGTTGGCCTGGTTTACGCCTTGCTCAACGTCCGCTCTCCGGCTCCGCCGGCGGTAGCGCTGGTTGGTCTGCTGGGCATGATCGTCGGCAGCACGCTGGGCGGCAAGCTGCTGCATCCTGTGGCGACGGCCTCGCTTTCGGCTGGCGAAAAAACAGAGATAATCGCGGAAAAACGGCCCGCTGCGCTGACATTCATCACCAGAGAGGCGGGCTGATCATGCTGAAAACCTATTCCGTCTCGCTGGCGGTGGGCGTGCTGGCCGGCGTAATTTATGCCGTGCTGGATGTAAACTCGCCGGCGCCGCCGATTATTGCGCTGCTGGGCCTGTTCGGGATGCAGATTGGCGAACACCTGATTCCGCTGGCGAAACGGCTGATTAAGCGCCAGCCGGTTAACCTGCGCTGGTTTCGCCACGAGTATATCCATAAAATCGGCGACACTCCTCCGCCCTCAGGTGATAAACCCTCTTAAGGAAGCGCCCGAGTTTTATTTAAGGAAAACAGCATGCAGCTGTCGCAGCGCATTGTCGTCGTCGATGATGAAGGTTCTGTCCGCAGCGGGTTGACTAACCTGCTTCAGTCCGAAGGCTACCGGACGCAGGCCTTCGGGTCGGCGGAATCTCTGCTTGATGATGAAGCGGCGATGACCGACGCCGCGCTTTTTATCATTGATGTGCAACTGCAGGGCATGAGCGGCTTCGAGCTGTTCATCCAGTTAGCCCGTCGGCTCGAAAATCCGCCGGGCATTATTATCTCCGGCAACGGCGATGAGGAGATGCTGCGCCGGGCGCTCGAGCTGGGCGCCATCGCTTTTTTGCTAAAACCGATCGAAATTGATACGTTATTCGAACATATTCGTCAGGCGTTTTCCTCACAGGCAGCCCGCCAATGAGCACTAATCCGCAGGCGTTGAACAGGCCAGAAAAAGAAGCGCTGATCCTCTCCGAAGAGGTCGCTTTCCGCTTGCTGGCGCAGGAAGGCAATATTGACTGGCTGCTGTGCCAAAATGCCAGCTCAGGTGAAACCTTTGTGCTGGCCGCAGCGGCAGAAGAAGCGGTTTTTCAGGCGACGCAGCTGCTGAAACAGGAGTATTCGCTGCGCGACCGGCTGTCGGAAAGCTGGGCGCTAAAGCCCTGGCGCCATACCCTGTATCAGGGACGTTACGCGCTGGTGTATAAACCATTCAGCTATCATACGCTGGCGGAACGCCTCTCCGCCGCGCCAGGCGATGTCGCTGACTTTCTCAGCAGCGCGGCGCTGCTTTGCACCACGCTGAGCAGGCTGCATCAGCAGGGAATGGTGCACGGCGATATCAAACCGGCCAACTTTTTTTACAGCGATGACGGCGGCGTCTGCCTGGGCGGCTTTGGGCTAACCTCAATGGAAAAGGATAGCCTGACGACGCCGCGAATGCCGGTAACGGCAGGCACGCTGGCCTATATGTCCCCTGAACATACCGACCGCGCGGCTCATCCTGTCAGTCGCGTCAGCGATCTCTACAGCTTTGGCATCGTGCTGTATGAGCTGCTGACCGGCAGATTGCCCTACGGCAGCGCAGCGGGCGGCCATGCCGAATGGGTGCATCACCATATCGCCTCGGAAGCGCTGCCGCCCCACAGTTTGCGCAAGGATGTGCCTGTGGTGCTTTCCGCCATCATCCTACGCCTGCTGGCCAAGTCCCCGGAACAGCGCTACCAGAGCGCGGAGGGATTGCTGGCCGATCTGCGGCGCTGCGAATCCAATCTGCTGCCGGATGGCAGCATCGAACCTTTTGCGCTGGGGTTACAGGATGTGCCGCCTGCAACGATCGCAACCGATGCGCTCTGGACGGATCATCCGCAGGCTGCCGCTATTCTGGCGGCTTTCGACGAGGTAAGCAGCAGCGGCAAACATAGCCTGGTCGCCATTAGCGGCGCGCCCGGCGCGGGGAAATCCTCTCTGATCGCGTCGTCGCTTAAGCTGCTGCGCGGCAGAAACGCTTTGCTGACCGTGGTGAAAGCGGAGGAGTATTCGCCCGTCCTGCCTTACGCCGTTTTCACCGCCGCTTTCCGGGCGCTGACGCTGCATCTGCTCGGTCTGCCTGCGACCGACGTGGCGCGCTGGAAGGCGCATATCAGGCGTCTGCTGGGCGAGTATGCCGGACTGGCGGTAAGCCTGGTGCCGGAGCTCAGTGTTCTGCTTAACCAGCAGGCTGCCGTGCAGCTGAACACGCACTCGATGGAAGCCAAAAATCGCTTTAACCTGATGGCCTGTCGACTGGTCAAAGCTTTTAGCGCGCCGGGCCGTCCGCTGGTGATGCTGATTGACGACGTTCACTGGGCCGATCGCGCCACGCTGCTGCTACTGCAGAATCTGTTCAGTCTGAGTGAAGATATTCCTCTGCTGCTGGTGATTTCGCACCGGGAAAGCCTCTGTCCCGCTACCGCCGCCAGCCTGCATCGCCTTCGGCACTGCGCCAACCGCATCGTCGATATCTCGCCTGAACCCCTGACGGAAAAAAATATTGCCCGCTGGCTGGCCAGACTGTTCCACACGCGGAGCGCGGCGACGGCGGAGCTGGCGCAGATCGTCCATGAAAAAACGGCGGGTAATCCGCTCGCCACGCAGGAGTTTTATCGCCAGGCCGTACGGGATGGTTTTATTAGCCATGCGGCGTCTTCCCGCTGGAGCTACGACGCCCAGGCGCTCAGAAACCGTCCCTTCACGGCTAACGTGGCGGCTTGCGTGCTGCCGCATATGGAGAGTCTGCCGCGCCCGACGCTTCAACTATTGGGGCAGCTGGCCACGCTGGGCAATACGGCAGAGCTGGAGGTGGTCAGCAATATCCTTCATCTTCCCGTTACCGAGCTGGTTTCACTGCTGCTGCCGGCGGTGACCTCCCGGCTGATCTCGCTTAGCGAAACAAGTTACGCTTTTATGCATGACACCATGCATCAGGCAGCGCTCAACCTTTGCGACACCGGGGAGAAAGAGGCCTGTCACTACGCCGCAGCGCTCTACTATATGCGCGCCTCCAGTCTTGACCTCAGCAATGCGCTGCTCTTCAGGGCGGCGCATCATCTGCTCACCCTCGAAAACAGGGCGCAGCTGGCGCCGGATGCGGAGAAATTCGGTCAGTTAATGCTGAAAGCGGGCAGGCGCGCTAAATTCATTGGCGATTATGTTTCGGCGCTCCGCTACCTGCAGAAAGCCCGCTCGCTGCGCGCCGGTCAGGAAGAGAGCAGGGAGCTGCTGCTGGAAGAGGCGGAATGCGAGTTTCTCAACGGCAACCTGCCCGTTGCGCTGTCGCTGAGCCTGCAAATTCAGGCTTCGCCCGGCGAGATAACCGATAAAGCGGAAGCGGCCTGTTTGATTGCTGAAATTCACATGCGCCAGTCGGACGGCAAGCTCGCGCTGGAAACGGCGCTGGCGTGGCTTGCGGTGTTTGGCATCCAGCTGAACCGCTTTCCCGACAAGCAAGAGTGCGACGAGGCGAGGCTGCGGCTGAAGGAGGATGTGGGTAAAAATCCCTATACCCGCTTCCGTTCACTCCCGCGGCTGACCTGTAAAAAAACGCAAGCCGTGATGGATCTGATGGCCAGCGCCAGTACCTTTGCCGCTTTTATCAATCCGCGCCTGCACTTTATCATCCTGTGTAAACTGCTTCATCTGACGATGGCGCGCGGCCTGAGCGGCGCTTCCACGCTCGCGCTCTCCTGGTACGGCGTGGCGTGCGGCGATCAGTATGATGAATACAGCCGGGGATTCGCCAGTTCGCTGCTGGCTCGCGAGCTGATGTATAAACATGACTTTATCAGCTATAAAGCGCGCACGCTGATGCCGCTCGATCAGGTCAGCGTCTGGACGATGCCGCTAAGCTACGCCATCGATCGGGCGAAGGAAACCTTCGACGTCGCGGTGGAAACAGGGGATCGCACTTCCGCCTGTCTGGCGCTGCGCCATATTGTGATGAACTCTCTCGCCCGTGGCGATCATCTGGATGGGTTGCACACTTCCATCACGCGCGGCTTGCTGTTCGCGCGAAAAGCGCAGTATCGCGATGTGGAAGTCATTCTGGGCATGCAGCTGGACTACGTGCTTTTTCTGCGTAAACCCCGGGGCGTGCTCTTTTCAGGCAATGATTTTCTGACGCCTGAGCTGGACGTGGTCAAGCCTGAAAACGCCGTGGAGCCGATGTATCTGATGCAGTTCTGGTCGCGGCTTTATAAAGGCATGGCGCACTTTTTCGCCGCCGAATACGCTTTGGCGGAGCACTGTTTCACCGCCGCGTCAGCCTTCACCGCGCTTATTCCGGGCCATGTGCATATGCTCGACTTCCATCTGTATAGCGCGCTGGCGGTGACCGTCCCGCTGGCGGCCGGGACAATCGACGATCCGTTACGTCTGCGGTTAAAACCCCATCTCGATAAGCTCGTCACCTGGACGAATGAAAACGCGAAAACCTTTGCCGACAAAGAGGCGCTGCTGCGGGCCGAGCTGTTTCGTCTGGAAGGCGAGACGGCGCTGGCGTCTGAACAGTATGAAAAAGCCATTACGCTGTCGCGCGAAGGGCAGTTCCATCATATCAACGGGCTGGCCTGTGAGCTGGCGGCGCGTATGGCCTGGGCTAACAAGATGCCGTTTGCCGCAGAAGCCTATATGAAAGGCGCGATTTCAGGCTGGGAACGCTGGGGCGCGGAGTCCAGGGTTCGCCAGCTGGAAAGGGACTATCCTGCTCTCGTCGCCCATCATACGCAGACCGCGCTGAGCACCGTCTCTTTTGAGCAAAGCGCCACCAGCAGCGATCTGCAAAGCATGGTTACCGTGATGCGGGCGCTGACGGAAGAGATCAATCTGGAGCGCCTGATCCATATTCTGATGGTGATGCTGGTTGAGCGAGCTGGCGCGCAGCACTGCATGCTGATCCGGCTGACCGAGGGCAATATTCCGGAAATTCAGGCGAGAGCTTCCACCACCGTGGAAGGCGTGCAGGTCAAAATTGTCCGCGAGCTGCCGGTCGCGACCGATCTGCCGCTTTCGGTTTTAGCCGCGGTGATCCGCACCGGTCAGGAGATCCGCACCGGAAAACCGGAAGTGTTCAGTCCCTTCAGCCAGGATAACTATCTGGTGGCGTCCGGCGCGGCGGTGATGTGCGTGCCGATGTTCAGACAGGGGAAGCTGGTCGGCGTGCTCTATCTGGAAAACCGGCTGATGCCCGATGTGTTTACCGCCGATCACTCAAGGATAGTGTCGATGCTTGGCGCGCAGGCCGCCGTTTCACTGGAGACGGCGCGCCTCTATGCCGAGCTGGTGGACGAGAACAATCAGCGTCGCAAAATCGAAAAGCAGCTGCGGGCCAGCCAGACCTCGCTGATGCTGGGCGAAAAAATCAGCCATACCGGCACCTGGCACTGGCATCTTGAACCCGATATTCAATATATCTCCGATGAGTATAAACGCATCATGGGACTGCCGGAGACACAGACCACCACCTCGATGGCGGAGTTCCAGAGCCGCGTTCATCCGGACGATATTCTCTGTCTCAGGGAGCTGATTGAAAACAGCGTCCGCGACGGCGTGGTGATGCAGGCGGAATTCCGCATTATTCGCGACAACGGCGAATGCCGCTATATCAAAGGGATCGGGGAGCCGAACGACAACTGGCCGGAGGTGGCCGAGTATTTTGGCACGCTGACGGATATCACGGCGCAGCGTCAGGCCGAGGATGCGGTCAGGATCGCTCAGGCGGATCTCGCCCGCGTCGCGCGCGCTACCACCGTAGGCCAGCTCACTTCCGCCATCGCGCATGAGATCAACCAGCCGTTGATGTCTATCGTGGCTAACGCGGGCGCCAGCCTGCGCTGGCTGAAGCGTGAACCCGCGCAGCTGGAAAATGCCAGCCAGAGCATCGAAGAGATTATTCGGGAAGGCCGCCGCGCCGGCGATATTATTCGCGGCCTGCAGGCGCTGACGCGTAACCAGGTCACCGGGTTTACGTCGGCCAGGCTGCATCTGATTACGCGGGATATATTAATTCTGACCCGCCTGGAGCTGGAGCGCCGCTATGTCTCTCTGGAGCTGGATCTGAAGGCGGAAAACGATCTGGTTTGCTGCGAGAGCGTCCAGATCCAGCAGGTGCTGCTTAATCTGGTGATAAACGCCATCGAAGCGATGGAGGAGAATCCTGGCGCGCGCGTGCTGCGGATATCTTCTTCCCATCCCACCCGCGATCTTATCCGTATCGCGGTAGCCGATAACGGCACGGGCCTCTCTGACGAGGTGATCGGCAAGATATTCGATTCGTTTTACACCACGAAAGCGGAAGGCATGGGAATGGGGCTGACCATCAGTAACGAAATCATCAAGCGCCACGGCGGCGTGTTGCGTGCGGAAAACGCTCAGGGAGGCGGAAGCCTGTTCTGGTTTACGCTGCGCCTGGGCGAAGCTACTGCCGTTTGAAAACGCCTCCCGCAGCTTTCTGCGGGAGCGCGCATCGCCGACCGCTGACGATCAACTTTCGTGCAGCAGTCCCAGTTTCTCTGCGGCAATAACCAGTTCGGGCACGGAACGAACCAGCATTTTGTCCAGCACCCGGCGCTTATGCACTTTAGCGGTGATTTCGCTGATGCCCATTGCCGCCGCGATCTGTTTGTTTAACAGGCCGCGAATAGTCAGCTGCATCAGCTCCGCTTCTCTGGGCGTCAGCGAATTATAGCGCCCGGTCAGCGTAACCTTTTCCCGGAAGGCGTCGGCGTTTTTCTCCGCCAGCGCCAGCGCTTCCGCAACCACTCTTAGCAGTTCGTCCGGCATCACCGGCTTGGTGAGAAACTCAAAGGCGCCGGCTTTCATCGCCCTGACGGTAATGGGGATAGTGCCGTAGCCGGTAAGGAAAATGGTAGGAATAGCGTAGCCGCGTTCGGTAAGATGCAGCGAAACGTCAAAACCATCCAGGCCGGGCATGTTCAGATCCACGATCAGGCAGGAAGGCGTGCCGTAATCCGTTTGGCTCAGAAAATCAGCCGGGGAAAGAAAAGTGGCAATCAGATAGCCTTCCGAACTGAGCAGGTTTTGCAGCGCGGCGACCACAGCTTCATCGTCATCAACAATATAAACTTTTTTATCCATAATGACTCGTTCTGGCTTCGGCCAATTCTGATTTAATGCGCGTTAATATAACCTGAAACTTTCACCTTTAAAATCGGAAACGCTTATGTCCCGATTTTTCCAGAATATTACCTTGTAGTCTCGCTTTTTCTTTTAAACGTCGCACAAATTAAATACTCCTGTCTCTACAATACGTTATGCATGTCGTTCATTCCTTATGCGGATGAAGAAAACAGCAGCCTTAATTCTGCGAAAATTATGCCCAGGGTTTTATTAAATTATGTTGCCCTGCGAAATGTCTATGGACAAATCGACGACTCTGACTTTTATTTGGCCCTGATACTTCGCTGCCCTTAATTAACGATAACCTGCCGCTATCCTGATTGCTCCTGTTTAGCTGAAAAGGTTAATTCAGCGAACCGGCGGGCAGCCGCAAACACCCCATCCTGTTGTACATCGGCCATTCCCTGTTCTGCGCGCAACTGGTCAGCCTTTCATAATCCACTAAACTCATTATTAATGCTGATGCATTACCGCAACAGCGCAAGGAGATAACCATGTCTGAACAGAGTGAAATGACCAACGTTTTCGCCAGTAAAATGCGCGACGCCGATCTGAATTTTATCGCTAATATCGCCAGTAAGTTAGGCGTAGGGCTGGGCGTGACGCTGTTTGTCAAAGGCGCGCTGGTAACGGGAAACACCATTTCCGGCAAGGAATACTATGAAAGCGTCGTCGCCTTTTTTGGCGAAACAGAGGAAGGTTCCGTAGAGCAGGCGGTAGCCAACTATTTTAAACGCACCGGCGACGCTTACTATACGCCCGAAGATGATGAAGCTTCCGTGCCGCTTAATTTTTTACATCTGAAAGATGTTTCGTTCAGGCTGGGATCAGAAAAGTTCTCGCACCATAAAAACGGCCTGCTCAGGATCAAGATAGAAGAGATAGACGGCTTTATGTTGGGGATCTCGAGCAACGACGAATAGTATAACCGCTTCAGCCTGACGGTCAGGAGAGGCTGAAGCGGTTAGCGTCAGGCCGCGTTTTCCAGCACCTGAGCCATAAAGTCGCGCACCCATTTCATACGCAGCTTACGCTCGGCCAGATCGCGCGTAAATTTTAGCTTTGTCGGGCCGTCCAGCCGCCAGTTCTGCGGCTCTTTCTGCAGCAGGCCAATCAGCCACGTCGGATCGGCTTTGTTTTTCTCGGCAAACTCGATAAAGCCGCCTTTTTCGCTCGCTTCGACGCGGCGAATGCCAATCTTCTTCGCCAGCAGGCGCAGCGCGGCGATATCCAGCAGGTTGCGCGCGGCGTCCGGCAGCTGGCCGAAGCGGTCAATCAGCTCGACTTTCAGATCCTCCAGCTCGCCTTCCTGCTGGGCGCTGGCGATGCGCTTATAGAACGACAGGCGCGTGTTCACGTCCGGGATAAAGTCATCCGGCAGTAGCGCTGGCATCCGCAGTTCGATATCGGTCTGGCTGTTGGTGAGATCTTCCAGCGACGGCTCGCGGCCCTCTTTCAGCGCGTCTACCGCATTTTCCAGCAGCTCCATATAGAGCGAGAAGCCGATGGTTTCCATCTGGCCGCTCTGATCCTCGCCCAGCAGCTCGCCCGCGCCGCGAATTTCCAGATCGTGCGTCGCCAGCGCGAAACCGGCGCCCAGATCCTCCAGCGAGGCTATCGCTTCCAGCCGCTTGTGCGCGTCGGTGGTCATCGCTTTTGGATGCGGCGTCAGCAGCCACGCGTAGGCCTGATGATGCGAGCGGCCTACGCGACCGCGCAGCTGGTGGAGCTGCGCCAGGCCAAAGTGATCGGCGCGCTCGATAATAATGGTGTTGGCGGTCGGGATATCGATGCCGGTTTCGATAATGGTGGTGCAGACCAGCACGTTAAAGCGCTGATGGTGGAAGTCGTTCATCACTCGTTCCAGATCGCGTTCGCGCATCTGGCCGTGGCCGATTGCCACGCGCGCTCCCGGCACCAGCTCGGCGATGCGGTGCGCGGCCTTTTCGATATTCTCCACGTCGTTGTAGAGATAATAAACCTGGCCGCCGCGCAGCACTTCACGCAGGATCGCCTCGCGCACCACCAGATTGTCGAACTCGCGCACAAAAGTTTTTACCGCCAGACGACGCGCAGGCGGCGTGGCGATAATCGACAGATCGCGCATACCGCTCATCGCCATGTTCAGCGTGCGCGGGATCGGCGTGGCGGTGAGCGTCAGGATATCCACATCGGCACGCATCGCTTTAATGCGCTCCTTGTGGCGCACGCCGAAGCGGTGCTCTTCATCCACAATCAGCAGGCCCAGGTCGCGCCATTTGATTTCGCTTTGCAGCAGCTTGTGGGTGCCGATCAGAATATCTACTTTCCCTTCACGCGCCTCGCTAAGAATTTGCGCCTGCTCTTTGGCGCTGCGGAAGCGGGAGAGCATCTCGATACGCACCGGCCAGTTGGCGAAGCGATCGCGGAAGTTGTCGTAGTGCTGCTGGGCGAGCAGGGTCGTTGGCACCAGCACCGCGACCTGCTTGTGGTTCTCTACGGCGAGGAAAGCCGCGCGCATCGCTACTTCGGTTTTACCAAAGCCGACGTCGCCGCAGACCAGCCTGTCCATCGCCAGCGGCTGGCACATATCGCTGAGCACGGCGTTGATCGCCTGCGCCTGATCCGGCGTGGTTTCAAACGGGAAGCTGTCGCAGAAGAGCTGATACTGCTCGCGATCGTGCTTAAAGGCGAAGCCCGCTTTGGCGGCGCGCTGGGCGTAGATATCCAGCAGCTCCGCCGCCACGTCACGTACTTTCTCCGCCGCTTTCTGCCGCGCCCGCGACCAGGCGTCGCTGCCCAGTTTGTGCAGCGGCGCGTTTTCATCGGCGCCGCCGGCGTAGCGGCTGATCAGATGCAGCGAGGAAACCGGCACGTAAAGTTTGGCGTCGCCCGCGTAGGCCAGCATCAGATATTCGGCGGTAATGCCGCCGGTTTCCAGCGTGGTCAGGCCGATATAGCGGCCAACGCCGTGCTCCAGATGCACCACCGGCTGGCCGGGATGCAGCTCCGCCAGATTGCGGATCAGCACATCCGGATTGATCGAGCGGCGCGTATCCTGGCGACGGCGGCTGACGCGCTCGCCCAGCAGATCGCTTTCGCAAATCAGCGCGCGGTTGCGCAGGCTGTCGATAAAGCCGTGTTCGCTGGCGCCAATCATCAGGTAAGCGCCTGGCTGTTCCGCCTCGCTTAAGGCGTGAAGGGTTTTCGGCACCAGTTTAATGCGCGCCAGCAGCTCCTGCAGCGCTTCGCGGCGACCTTCGCTCTCGACCGAAAAGATCACCGGGCCGCTGAACGACTCCAGAAAACGGCGCAGCGCGTCCAGCGGCGCCTTCGCCTGCGCCTGTACGGCCAGATCCGGCAGCGGCTGATAGCCAAGATTGGTATTGGCGGCTTTCTCCGCCAGCTCGTCGTTTTTCAGCTGCACGCGCGGCCATTTTTTCAGCTCGCCGAACAGCTCGTCGGTGCGCAGCCAGAGCTTCTCCGGCGGCAGGAGAGGACGCATGGGATCGACGCGACGGTTTTCAAAACGCGTGGTCACTTCCTGCCAGAAACGCTCCGCCGCGCCTTCCGGATCGCCGGTGTTGACCACCAGCGTATTGGCGGGAAGATAGCTGAACAGCGCGGGCAGCGACTGCTCGAAAAAGAGCGGCTGCCAGTATTCGATACCGGCGGGCAGCGTGCCCTTGCTGACCTGCTGATAGATATGCTCGGCTTCGCGCCGCACGTCGAAGTGTTCGCGCCACTGGGTGCGAAACAGCTCGATTGCCGCTTTATCGGTCGGAAACTCATGCGCGGGCAGCAGGTTGATGGCCTCAACTTCCTCCAGCGTGCGCTGGCTGTCGACGTCGAACAGGCGCAGGCTGTCGATCTCGTCGTCGAAAAAGTCGATGCGGTAAGGCTGCTCGCTGCCCATCGGATAGAGATCCAGCAGCGCGCCGCGCGTGGCGTATTCGCCGTGCTCCATCACCTGATCGACATGGCGATAGCCAGCCTGCTCCAGCTGGGCGCGCAGCGCATCCCGCGAAAGCTGCTGGCCCTTGCGCATCACCAGCGCGTGGCCATGCAGGAAGCTGTGCGGGCAGACGCGCTGCATCAGCGTATTCACCGGCAGGATCAGCACGCCTTTTTTCAGCGTCGGCAGGTTATAGAGCGTGGAGAGACGAGAAGAGATGATTTCCTGATGCGGCGAAAAGCTGTCGAAAGGCAGCGTTTCCCAGTCGGCGAGGCTCAGCACCGGCTCGTCGGTAAACTGCCGGATCTCATCCTGCAGCCGCAGCGAAGTTTGCATATCCGGCGCGATCAGCATCATGGGGCCGCCGTGTCGCGCCAGGATTTCCGCACATTCCACCGCGCAGGCGGCACCGGTTAGTTGTCCCAGCTGGCGCTGGTCGCCTGCTTTGGCTGGCAGGGTATATCGGGCTTGTTCAGGCATAATCAGTCAGTCGGTCTCTTCACAAAAAGGGAGAGCAGAAAACGACGCGTTTCCTGTTCGGCTAACCGAGTATACCTCTATTTCGGCGATTGATGGGTGTAGTGCATTCGGGGACGGTCAATGTTTGCCCAAACCAGCTCTTTTTCGCCGTGATAGCTGTGATTACCGTCGTCCCATTTCACATAATAGCCTGCGGGCGCGTCGCCCTGATCGAAGACGTTTACCACCAACCCCTTAATTTCGCCCGTTTTGTGCCGGACAATACTGCCTTTTGGATATTTTGACATTATAACGACTCCCGCCTTTACTCTACGCTACGTCTTGCCTTTCCCATTGAGGGATAAGTAAGTTTACGCCCTTTTGTGCGTAACAATTGAGTAATTAGCGGTCGTTTTTTGCGTGATATTTCGACAATAAACCGGCGTGGCGAAGGCGATAACAAAAGTTAGCAAAAGAGTCAGCGGCTTAGAGGTTCCATAACGCCGGGCTAACCTTTATCATCTTCGATCACTTTTTTGCCTTATTACCGCCAGAAGACGGATTACATGTATCAACCTGTCGCGTTATTTATCGGCCTGCGCTATATGCGCGGGCGAGCATCGGACCGCTTCGGACGGTTTGTATCCTGGCTTTCCGCTATCGGCATCACGCTGGGCGTGCTGGCGCTGGTCACCGTGCTGTCGGTGATGAACGGCTTTGAGCACGAGCTGGAAAAAAGCACGCTAAACCTGATGCCGCAAGCGCTGATTAGCAGCGAGAAAGGCTCCATCGACCCGCAGCAGGTGACGGCGGAGTCGCTGCAGCTGCAGGGCGTCAGCCGCGTCACGCCGCTGACCACCGGCGACGTGGTGCTGCAAAGCGCGCGCAGCGTCGGCGTTGGCGTCATGCTGGGCGTTAATCCTGATGAACCCGATCCGCTCACGCCTTTTTTAAGCAACGTGAAGCAGAACGATCTGCAGCCCAATCAATACCGCATTATCGTCGGCGAGCAGCTGGCGGAGCAGCTGGGCCTGAAGCGCGGCGATCAGGTTCGCCTGATGGTGCCGTCCGCCAGTCAGTTTACGCCAATGGGACGGCTGCCGAGCCAGCGTCTGTTCACGGTGATCGGCACCTTCGCCGCCAACAGCGAAGTGGACGGCTACCAGATCCTGGTTAATCAGCAGGACGCCTCGCGCCTGATGCGCTATCCGGCCGGGCATATCACTGGCTGGCGCCTGTGGCTGGAGAAGCCGCTGCAGGTCGATTCGCTCAGCCAGCAGAAGCTGCCCGCAGGCCTGGTGTGGAAAGACTGGCGCGAGCGCAAAGGCGAGCTGTTCCAGGCGGTGAAGATGGAGAAAAACATGATGGGGCTGCTGCTCAGCCTGATTGTCGCCGTCGCCGCCTTTAACATCATCACCTCGCTGGGCCTGCTGATTATGGAAAAGCAGGGCGAAGTGGCGATTTTGCAAACGCAAGGGCTGACGCGCCGTCAGATCGTGATGGTCTTTATGGTGCAGGGCGCGACCGCCGGCATCGTCGGCGCCGTGGTCGGCGCGCTGCTGGGCGTGCTGCTGGCCAGCCAGCTCAATAACCTGATGCCGCTGATCGGCCTCTTCCTCGACGGCGCGGCGCTGCCCGTTGAGATTTCCGCCGTTCAGGTGGTGACCATTGTTGTTATTGCGATGGCCGTGGCGCTGCTCTCCACGCTCTATCCCTCCTGGCGCGCCGCCGCCGTTCAACCCGCTGAGGCTTTACGTTATGAGTAACCCAATTCTGTTGCAGTGCGACAACCTGTGCAAAAGCTACCAGGAAGGCAGCGTTCAGACCGACGTGCTGCGCAACGTCTCCTTCAGCGTGGCGCCTGGCGAAATGATGGCGATTGTCGGCAGCTCCGGCTCCGGCAAAAGTACGCTGATGCATCTGCTGGGCGGGCTGGATACGCCAACCTCCGGCGACGTCATCTTCAACGGCAACTCGCTGAACGCCATGTCTTCCACGGCGAAAGCGGAGCTGCGCAATCGCGAACTGGGCTTTATCTACCAGTTCCACCATCTGCTGCCCGACTTCAGCGCGCTGGAAAACGTCGCGATGCCGCTGCTGATCGGTAAAGCGAGCAAAGCGCAGGCCGAGGCGAAAGCGACCGAGCTGCTGCGTGCGGTAGGGCTGGAAAAGCGCGCGGCGCATCGGCCTTCCGAGCTTTCCGGCGGCGAGCGGCAGCGCGTGGCTATCGCCCGCGCGCTGGTGAACAATCCGCGGCTGGTGCTGGCGGACGAGCCGACCGGCAACCTGGCTGCGCGCAACGCGGACGCGATCTTCGATCTGCTGGGCGAGCTGAACACGCGTCAGGGCACCGCTTTTCTGGTGGTCACGCACGATCTGCATCTGGCGAAGCGGCTTAACCGCCAGATGGAGATGCGCGACGGCGTGCTCAGCGAAGAACTGACGCTGGCGGGCATAGCGTAATGGCAGGCTCTCTTTCTCTTCTGCTGGGGCTGCGCTTCAGCCGGGGCCGCCGTCGCGGCGGTATGGTGTCGCTGATTTCAGTGATTTCCACGGTCGGCATCGCGCTGGGCGTGGCGGTGTTGATTATCGGCCTCAGCGCCATGAACGGCTTCGAGCGCGAGCTGAACAACCGTATTCTGGCGGTGGTGCCGCACGGCGAAATCGAACCGGTCAACCAGCCCTTTACCGGCTGGCAGTCGCTGCTGCCGGCGGTGGAAAAGGTCAACGGCATCGCCGCCGCCGCGCCCTATATCAACTTTACCGGCCTGATCGAAAGCGGTGCGAAGCTGCAGGCGATTCAGGTAAAAGGCGTCGATCCGCAGCAGGAAAGCCGACTCAGCGCGCTGCCCGCCTATGTGCAAAACAACGCCTGGCAGAGCTTTGCCGCGGGCAAACAGCAGATTATCCTCGGCCAGGGCGTCGCCAACAGCCTGAAAGTCAAACAGGGCGACTGGCTGACCATCATGATCCCCAACAGCGATCCTGAACATAAATTGCTGCAGCCGAAGCGCGTACGCCTGCAGGTCAGCGGTATTCTGGCGCTGAGCGGCATGCTGGATCACAGCCTGGCGTTGGTGCCGCTGCAGGATGCGCAAAACTATCTGGCAATGGGCGACAGCGTTACCGGCATCGCGCTGAAGATGACCAATCCTTTCGCCGCGCAGAAGCTGGTGCGGGACGCGGGCGAAGTCACCCACGCTTACGTCTATATTCGCAGCTGGATTGGCACCTATGGCTATATGTATCGCGATATCCAGATGATCCGCGCCATTATGTATCTGGCGATGGTGCTGGTGATCGGCGTGGCCTGCTTTAACATCGTCTCGACGCTGGTAATGGCGGTAAAAGACAAGAGCGGCGATATCGCCGTGCTGCGCACCCTGGGCGCGAAAGATGGGCTGATCCGCGCGATTTTCGTCTGGTACGGCCTGATGGCGGGCCTGCTGGGCAGCGTCAGCGGCGTGGTGGTCGGCGTGCTGGCTGCTTTTAATCTGACGCCGATCATCCACGGTATTGAAACCTTAACCGGCTATCATTTCCTGTCGGGCGACATCTATTTTATCGACTTCCTGCCGTCGGAAGTGCACTGGCTGGACGTAGGTATTGTACTGATCACCTCGCTGCTGCTTTCGCTTGTCGCCAGCTGGTATCCGGCGCGAAGGGCCAGCCGCATCGATCCGGCGCGGGTGCTCAGTGGGCAATAACTTTTATTATGGCTTCGACGTCGGCGGCAGCAAAATCGCGCTGGGCGTCTATGATAAGGCGCGACGGCAGATCTGGAGCAAACGTGTCGCCACGCCGGCGCATGACTATGCTCTGTTGCTGGAGCGGATCGCCGCGCTGACTTTTGAAGCGGATGCGTTTTGCGGCAGCCGGGGCCGCGTCGGCGTCGGCATTCCCGGCCTGCCGGTGCCGGATGACGGCACCGTGTTCACCGCCAATATCCCGGCGGCGCAAGGCCAGCGGCTGCAGGCCGATCTCAGCCAGCGGCTGGGCCGCGAAGTCCGTATCGATAACGATGCCAACTGCTTCGCGCTGTCGGAAGCCTGGGACGACGAATTCAAAACCTTTCCGGTAGTGCTGGGACTGATTCTGGGCACCGGCGTGGGCGGCGGGCTGATTGTGGACGGCAAACCGCTGACCGGACGTAATTTCGTCGCGGGCGAATTCGGCCATATGCGGCTGCCGCTGGACGCGCTGGAGGTGCTGGAGATACCTGGCCGGGATGTGGAACAGCCGCTGTGCGGCTGCGGCAAGCGCGGCTGCATCGAGCCGTGGCTCTCCGGCACAGGTTTCGCCCGGCTGTGGCGATTGCATTATCAGTCAGATCTCAGTGCGCCCGCGATCGTCAGCCGTTATTATCAACAGGATCAGCAGGCTATTGCCCATACGGCCCGTTATCAGGCGCTGCTGGCCGTTTGCCTGGCCAACTGGCTGACGCTGGTGGATCCGCATCTGGTGGTGCTGGGCGGCGGGCTGTCGGGTTTTAAAGCGCTCTATGACGGGCTGGAGCAACAGGTGGCGACGCATCTGCTGCCGCGCGCGAAGCCGCCGCGCATCGTCCAGGCCCGTCATGGCGACGCGGGCGGCACGCGCGGCGCCGCTTTTTTGCACATTCAGGACTAGAGGATTTATGATGCGTACACCCCGTCGCCGGTTGAGACTGGCCCGCTACAAGAAAACCCGCCGCAAAGTTCAGCAGCGTTTTCGCCAGCGGATTTTCGAACGCGACCGTAACCTGGAGATAGCTATGCATCCTTTACCGCGAGTCGTTGTGCTGACCGGCGCGGGTATTTCCGCCGAGTCAGGCATCCGCACTTTCCGCGCCTCAGACGGCCTGTGGGAAGAGCATAAAGTGGAGGACGTAGCGACGCCGGAAGGTTTCGCGCGCGATCCGAAAAAAGTGCAGGCGTTCTATAACGCCCGCCGTCGCCAGTTAACCAGCGGCGATATTCAGCCCAACGCGGCGCACGAGGCGCTGGCGAAGCTGGAAGCCGCGCTGGGCGACCATTTTCTGCTGGTGACGCAAAATATCGACAACCTGCACGAGCGGGCGGGCAACCGCAACGTTATCCATATGCACGGCGAGCTGCTGAAGGTGCGCTGCGTCAGCAGCGGCCAGGTGCTGCACTGGCAGGAAGACGTGAAGGAAGAGGATCGCTGCCACTGCTGCCAGTTCCCGTCCGTGCTGCGACCGCACGTGGTGTGGTTCGGCGAGATGCCGCTGCAGATGGATGAAATCTATCAGGCGATCGCGCAGGCAGACTACTTTATCGCTATCGGCACTTCAGGCCATGTCTATCCTGCGGCGGGCTTTGTCCATGAAGCTAAGCTGCAGGGCGCGCATACCGTGGAGCTGAATCTGGAGCCAAGCCAGGTCGGCAGCGAGTTCGAAGAGAAAGAGTACGGGCTGGCAAGCGAAGTGGTGCCGCGCTTTGTACAGCGGCTGCTGCAGAAAACGCAATAGCGGGAGGACGGCAGCAGCCGTCCTTTTTACTTTCTCTCTTCAGGCCGGGCGGCAGCGACGCGGTAAAGAGAAAATCAGATGCGCCACAATGCCGCCGACCAATCCCCAAAACGCCGCGCCGATGCCCAGTAAAGAGAGCCCTGAAGCCGTAATCAGAAAAGTAATCACTGCTGCCTCGCGCTGTTTCTCTTCCGCCAGCGCCCGCTGTAAACTTCCCGCGATGGTTCCCAACAGCGCCAGCCCCGCGATGGTATGGATCAGCGCGGGCGGCAGCGCGCCGAACAGCTGGCCGATGGCGCCGCCGAACAGACCTGCCAGCAGATAGAAAAATCCCGCGCAGACGGCGCCCCAGTAGCGGCGCTGTGGATCGGGATGGACTTCCGGCCCCATACAGATGGCCGCCGTAATGGCCGCGATACAGACCGAAAAACCGCCAAAAGGAGAAAGCAGCAGCGAAGTCAGCCCGGTCCAGCTCATCAGCGAGGAGACCGGCGCCGGATAGCCCGCGGCTTTCAGCGTGGCGATGCCCGGCGCGTTTTGCGACGCCATCGTCACTATAAAAAAAGGCACGCCAATACCCAGCAGCGTCGACCAGCTGAACTGCGGCGCGATAAACTGCGGCAGCGCAAACGCCAGCGGCTGCTGTGAAAGGTGAATGTCGCCTTTGGCGGCCGCAACCGCCAGACCGACCAGCAGCGTCACCATAATCGCATAGCGCGGCAGAAAGCGACGGGCCAACAGATAAGCCAGGCACATACTGGCGGTCAGCGCGAAGTCGGGCTGCAGCGAAGCGAAGGCGTCCAGACCAAAGCGCAGCAGAATGCCCGCCAGCATCGCGCCGGAGATCGCCTGGGGAATATGGTTCATCAGCCGCGCAAACAGGCCGGTTACGCCGCAGAGAAAAATCAGACCCGAAGCGAAAACAAATACGCCGATGGTTTCCGGCATCGAGGTGCCGGGCAGGCTGGTGACCAGCAGCGCCGCGCCGGGCGTGGACCAGGCTGTCAGCACCGGCGCGCGGTAATAAAGCGATAGCCCGATCGAAGTCATGCCCATCGCCAGGCCCAGCATACTCAGCCAGCCGCCCAGCTGCGCCGTGGTGGCGCCCGCGGCGTCCGCCGCCTGAAAAATAATCGCGGCGGAGCTGGTATAGCCGACCAGCACCGCGACAAATCCCGCCACCACGGCAGGCAGGGTAAGATGACGTAGAGAGAAAGCCGGGCGCATGATAACCTCCGGGTTGTGCGTTATAGCGCACAGACTAGCACTGTGCGCTATAACGCACAAGCGCTATACTGGGGCTATTTGCAAGGAGCCATAATGACCACAGAATGTCCTGAACCCGGCCTTGTGCTGAAAGCCCTACGGCAGGCCCGCGCCTGGAGCCTTAGTGAAGCCGCCACGCAGACCGGCGTCAGTAAAGCGATGCTCGGTCAGATTGAACGCGGTGAATCCAGCCCGACCGTGGCCACGCTATGGAAGATAGCAACGGGCTTCAATGTGCCTTTCTCGCTGTTTATCAACGAACAGGCCATGCGGGCGACCGGAGAGGAAAGGCGCCGCAGGCCACGAACAGCGGCGACCATGCAGGCCAGCCCGCTGTTTCCCTACGATCCTCAGCTGGGCTTCGATATGCTGGTGGTAGAGCTGGCCGCAGGCGCGCTCAGCGAATCTTCCGCTCATGAACGCGGCGTAGTGGAACACGTTGTGGTGATTGCCGGCGAACTGCAGCTGGCGACCGGCGCGCAATGGCATACGCTTAAAGCTGGCGAAGGGCTGCGCTTTCAGGCGGACACGTCGCACAGCTATCGCAACGACAGCGAGCAACCGGTGCGGTTTTACAGCCTGATCCACTATCCACGCGGGGATGTAGCCGGATGTTCCACACGCGTAACTGACCTGACGCAATAAATGTCAGGCTAAATAACAGATAATAACCATCCGCACTCAGAGGGAAGGCAGATGACAAATTTACTCGAACGCTTCTTGCACTATGTTTCATTCGACACGCAGTCTAAAGCGCATGTTCGGCAAATCCCCAGCACGGAAGGGCAGTGGCGGCTGGCTCGCGAGTTGAAAAAGGAGCTGGAAGCGCTGGGTCTGAGCGACGTCACGCTGAGCGAGCACGCGATTGTCATGGCGACGCTGCCCGCCAACGTCGCGTGGCCGGTGCCAACGATAGGGTTTATCGCCCATATTGATACCTCGCCGGATTTTACCGGTAAAAATGTTTGTCCGCAGATCGTAGAAAATTATCGCGGCGGCGATATCGCGCTGGGGATAGGCGACGAGGTGCTGTCGCCGGTGATGTTTCCCGTGCTGCACCGCCTGACCGGCCACACGCTGATCACCACCGACGGCAAAACGCTGCTGGGCGCGGATGACAAAGCGGGCATGGCGGAGATCGTCACGGCGATCGCCCGGCTGAAAAGCGAAAATATTCCGCACGGCGATATCCGCATCGCCTTTACCCCGGACGAAGAGACCGGCAAAGGCACCAGCTGCTTCGACGTGGCGGCGTTCGGCGCGGAATGGGCCTATACCGTCGACGGCAGCGGGCTGGGCGAGTTTGAGTATGAAAACTTCAACGCCGCTTCCGCGACCGTGAAAATCGTCGGCAATAATGTGCATCCTGGCAGCGCCAAAGGCGTGATGGTCAACGCGCTGGATCTGGCGATGCGCTTTCACGCGGCGATGCCGGAAGCCGAAGTGCCGGAGCATACCGAAGGCTACGAGGGTTTTTACCACCTGCACGGCATCAAGGGCAGCGTGGATAAAGCGGAACTGCACTACATTATCCGCGATTTCGACCGCGAGAGCTTTGAAGCCCGCAAACAGACCATGAAGGATATCGCCGCCACGCTGGCCGCGGGCAAACAGCCGGGCGTAAGCGTCGAGGTACAGACAGAAGACAGCTACTACAACATGCGTGAGAAAATTGAGGCGCATCCGCATATTATCGCGCTGGCGCTACAGGCGATGCGGGAGTGCGGCGTGGAGCCGTTAACCAAACCGATTCGCGGCGGTACCGACGGCGCGGCGCTGTCGTTTAAAGGGCTGCCCTGTCCAAATATTTTTACCGGCGGCTACAACTATCACGGCAAGCATGAGTTCGCTTCGCTGGATATCATGGAAAAAACGGTCGCGGTGATTATGCGCATCGCGTCACTGGCCGCCGAAGAGGCGAAAAAGCCTTAATGGCGCAATGAAAAACGGCCCTTAAATCAGGGCCGTTGGCGTCTCTGCAGCGTAAAACTTACTCTTCTTCGCTGAAGTACCAGTAGCCGCTATTGACCAGCGCGGCCAGCTGCGCCAGGAACGACGGATCGTCCAGCGCCTCGCCCAGATCCGCCGCGCTTACCGCGTATTGGTTAGCCAGCACGCGCAAGGCAGCAGGCTGCTGAGACTCCAGCTGTTCGCCGTTGACGAACACCGCCTCGCCAATCTGCAGCACGCGCAGGCCGCCCAGGCGCAGCAGGCTGTCGCCCTGCTGCAGCGCGTCATAAATCTCATCCGGCTGGTAAGGCGGCTCCGGCGGCGCCACGTCAAGCTCGTGACGCGACTGAGAGACAAATTCGCCAAACCACTGCTTAAAATGCTCCGGCTGATTGATCACTTCCAGCATCATTTCGCGGATGCCGTCCAGTTCCTGCGGCAGGATCTCAGCGGCGTGTTCGCGCGCAGGCACGTCCGGATCGCTAAAGCGACGGCTGCCCAGCTCGCGTGACAGCACATAGTCCGCAAAGCCGCTGATCAGCTCGCGTCCGCTGGGCGCACGAAAGCCGACGGAGTAGTTCAGCGCGCTCTCCAGCGAGTAGCCTTCATGCGGGAATCCTGGCGGAATATAGAGGATGTCGCCCGGCTCCATCTCTTCGTCGATGATGGCGTCGAACGGCTCGACCTGCAGCAGATCCGGGTGTGGACAGTGCTGCTTCATGGCGACTTTCTCGCCCACGCGCCAGCGACGGCGACCGGTGCCCTGAATAATAAAGACATCGTACTGATCCAGATGCGGGCCAACGCCGCCGCCGGGTACGGAAAAGGAGATCATCAGATCGTCGGTGCGCCAGTCGGGCAGAAAACGGAAAGGGCGCATCAGCGCGGCCGAAGGCTCGTGCCAGTGATCCACTGCCTGCACCAGCAGCGACCAGTTGTTCTCGCCAAGATGGTCGTAGCTTTCAAACGGGCCGTGCGCGACCTGCCATTTATCGTTCTGATGGCTGACCAGACGGCTGTCGACCTCGTTTTCCATCGCCAGCCCGGCCAGCTCGTCCGGAGAGATCGGATCGACAAAGTTTTTAAAGCCGCGCTTAAGCACGACGGGACGCTTTTGCCAGTAGCGCTGGATAAAATCGGGCCAGTTGAGATCGAGCTGATAATCCATAATGGGTGTTCCTGAAACGCTGAATTTCATCGATTATAACAGCGGGACAGCAGGGCGGGGAAAAGCATTTGCGGCAGGCGCCGTAATTTGCCGCAATCAGGCTTCGCTGTCTATTCCCTGACGGCGGAAGATCACTTCCATCCTGGCGCCGCCCAGCTCGCTGGTGGTGGCGATGATGTCGCCCGCATACTGCTCAAGGATATCGCGCGCCACCGCCAGGCCAAGCCCCTGACCGGGACGCAGCGTATCAACCCGCTGGCCGCGAATAAAAATCAGGTCGCGCTTGCTCTCCGGAATGCCCGGCCCGTCGTCTTCGACAATCAGATGCAGCTCGTCATCGGTCTGACGGCCGCGCACCTCGACAAACTCCAGGCAATATTTGCAGGCGTTATCCAGCACGTTGCCCAGCACTTCCATAAAGTCGTTCTGATCGCCCACAAAGGTGATCTCCGGCGAAATATCCAGCGTCAGCTCGACGCCCTTTAGCTGATAGACCTTGTTCAGCGCCGAGCAAAGGCTGTCCAGCAGCGCCGGCACGGAATGCAGCTCGCGTTTCAGCACATTGTGATCGGCCTGCATACTGGCGCGATGCAGATAGTAGCCAATCTGCTGCGAAATGCGGCTAATCTGCTCCAGCATAATCGGCTCTGCCTGCTCGACAGAAATATTGCGGCCGCCGCGCAGCGAGCGCAGCGTGGTCTGCAGCACCGCCAGCGGCGTTTTCAGGCTGTGCGTCAAATCGCTCAGCGTGGTGCGGTAGCGGGTATAGCGCTGGCGCTCGTTGTCTAACAGGAAATTAAGATTGCGCACCAGGCTTTTCAGCTCCTGCGGCGTTTCGTCAGCCAGGGTTTCGCGCGTGCCGTGCTCCAGCTCGCGCAGCTGCGCGGCCAGCGAGCCTATCGGACGCAGGCTCCAGTGTGCGGCAAGCCACAGCAGCGGGATCACCAGTAGCAGGTTGACCAGCAGCACATAGCTGAACCATGACCAGACCACGTCGGAGTGCTGTAGCTCCTGAGGAATCGAATCCACCACCACCACCGTCAGCGCAGGCAGCGTGGGCGTGGCCGCGTAGCGGTTAACCGCTACCGAATGGGTAAAGGTGTCGTTGTTGTTGCCGTCATAGGCGGTCAGCTTGTCCTGCGCGTCCGGATTATTGCCCAGCGCCCGACGGCTGGTGCTGTTGTCGGTGCCGATCTCATAAAAATCGGCGCGCTTTAGCCACTCCCGCTTGATGCGCGAACGGATTTCCGGCACGTCCCGCAGCTGCCAGAGCAGTTTCCCTTTCTCGTTGTAAATAAAGACCAGCGTGGGGAAGTTCAGCGACATCCGCTCGGGCTGGGCGATAGTCAGCTGATTATCCTGCCACTGCGCCAGCGTAAAGAAGAGGTTGCTCTCGGCGCGCATTACCCGATAGGTGTTTTTATCGAAGCTGACCATATAGCCGACCACCGCCACCATGCCGTAGGAGAGCGACAGGATCAGCACTACCGCCGCGGTCGCCAGCAGAAAGCGCGCACGCAGCGAAAAGGGTGTTTCAGGACGAAACAGCGACATCAGAGATCGAACCGGTAACCCTGCCCACGGACAGTGGTAATCACATCCTGAGGATAAACGGCCTGGATTTTTTTGCGCAGGCGACCCATAAGCACATCGATAGTGTGGCTCTCGCGCAGTTCAGCGTCGGGATAAAGTTGTAACATCAGGGAATCTTTACTGACCACCTTGCCGGCGTTGCGGATCAGCGTTTCAATAATGGTGTATTCAAAAGCGGTGAGTTTGATCTGCTGCTCGTTGATGCTCAGCTCGCGGCGCGAAAGATCGACCTGAAAAGGCGCCAGCGTCACGATCTGCGAAGCCAGGCCGCTGTTGCGGCGCATCAGCGCCTGCATCCGGGCCACCACTTCTTCAATGTGGAAAGGCTTGGTGACATAGTCGTCGGCGCCGGCTTCCAGCGCTTCAACCTTGGCCTGCCAGCCTTCGCGCGCCGTCAGCACCAGAATCGGCTGTTTGACTTCCAGACCGCGCCAGCGGCGGATCATCGTCATGCCGTCTTCATCCGGCAGACCTAAATCGACAAGGGTAATATCAGGAGTATGTTCGGTAAGAAAATAGTCGGCTTCCTTCGCGTCTTCCGCTGCATCGACCTGGTGTCCCATTTCGCGCAGCTGGACAGCCAGGTGGTGACGCAGCAGCGGATTATCTTCCACAATCAGTACGCGCATAACATTATCCTTTCTGTAGATTTGGTCAAAGACCGGTGCCTGATTTCGATCTGAGAAAAGTATAGGTTAAAGCAGGTAAACAACAGGTTAACACAGGCCGACTTATGTCGGCCTGTGAAGAGTATGGCAGGTTGCGCGATAAATTAAACGCGCTTTCAGGAAATTACGGCAGCTCGTCGACCATCTGCACCGCGCGGCCCAGATAGTTGGCCGGCGTCATCAGTTTCAGGCGGGTTTTCTCCTCTTCCGGCAGCGCCAGGCTGTCGATAAAGGCTTTCATGCCTGCCGCGTCCACGCGCTTGCCGCGAGTCAGCTCTTTCAGCTTCTCGTAAGGCTTCTCGATGCCGTAGCGGCGCATCACGGTCTGAATCGGCTCCGCCAGCACTTCCCAGTTGTGATCCAGCTCGTCCAGCAGGCGCTCGCGGTTCACTTCCAGCTTGGAGACGCCTTTCAGCGTCGCCTGGTAGGCGATCAGCGCGTAGCCGATGCCAACGCCCAGATTGCGCAGCACCGTGGAGTCGGTCAGGTCGCGCTGCCAGCGGGAAACCGGCAGCTTGCTCGCCAGATGCTGCATCACCGCGTTAGCCAGGCCCAGGTTGCCTTCGGAGTTTTCAAAGTCGATCGGGTTGACCTTGTGCGGCATGGTGGAAGAGCCGATCTCGCCGGCGATGGTTTTCTGCTTAAAGTGGTTCAGCGCGATATAGCCCCACACGTCGCGATCGAAGTCGATCAGGATAGTGTTGAAGCGGGCGATGCAGTCGAACATTTCGGCGATATAGTCGTGCGGCTCGATCTGGGTGGTGTACGGGTTCCAGGTAATGCCCAGCGAGGTGACGAAGCTCTCGCTGACCTGATGCCAGTCAACTTCCGGGTAGGCGGCGATATGGGCGTTGTAGTTGCCGACCGCGCCGTTGATTTTGCCCAGCACTTCGATGCGTTCCAGCTGGCGCAGCTGGCGTTCAAAACGGTAGGCGACATTGGCCATCTCTTTGCCCAGCGTGGAAGGCGTGGCGGGCTGACCGTGCGTGCGGGAAAGCAGCGGAATATCGCGGTACTGCACTGCCAGATCTTTCACGGCGGCGATGATTTTGTTCCAGTAAGGCACGATAACGTCGCGGCGTGCGGTTTCCAGCATCAGCGCGTGCGACAGGTTGTTGATATCTTCAGAAGTACAGGCGAAGTGAATAAATTCGGAAACGGCGTGCAGCGCGGCGACCGGCTCTACTTTCTCTTTCAGAAAATATTCCACCGCCTTGACGTCATGGTTGGTGGTGCGCTCGATAGTTTTGATGCGGGCCGCGTCTTCTTCGCTGAAATTAGCAACGATCGCGTCAAGGTAAGCGTTTGCGTCGGCATCAAATGCAGGAACTTCCTTGATCTCTGCGCAGGCGGCCAGTTTCTGTAACCAGCGTACTTCAACCTCGACGCGGAATTTCAGCAGGCCAAATTCGCTGAAAATAGCGCGCAGCGGGCTGACTTTGTCGCCATAACGGCCATCAATCGGGGAGACGGCAGTCAGAGAGGATAATTCCATCAGTGTAACTCCTGAAGATTAAAGAGATTGGGAACAACGGGATAAAATTTGCTTCGCCTCGTTTACCAGGCGATTGCGGGAAAACATCAGCTGCAGGCGGCCGCCGCCGACCTGTTGCCAGAGCACGGCGGCGCGAATGCCGGTAAGCAGCGCGGCGCGTACCTTGCTCTGGATCTGCGTATTCTGCAGTACGGCGGGCGAGCCGGTAACCTGAATACGCGGCCCCAGCGGGCTGATCACGTCAACGTAGATCGCGGCCATCGCGCTCAGCAGGGTATCGGATTCTAAATCGTAATGCACCAGCTGCCTGTCGAGCTGCGCGATGCGCTTTGAGAGATCGTCGAGCGCGGTTTTGCTGGCGCTCAGCTTGCGCTCCAGCACCATCATGCTCAGGGTATAGCGGGTCAGCTCCGCGCCCGCGCCGTGACGGCTGCTGCTGTTAAGCACCGCGATCAGCGTCTCCAGGCCGAAGCGCAGGTTTTCCTCCTGGCCGCCGTAAACGGCCAGCGTCGAGGAGGGATTCAGGTCGATAACGCTCGCCAGCGACACCTTCAGCGCCTCGGGCGGACAATGCCCCTGATGCGCCAGCTGCTGCACCAGATGCGCCGCCTGACAGATGCCCGCCAGGGCCAGGGTGATATCGTAATAATTTTTCGCCACGGTAACTCCTGTATGCGTCGTCACCGGGCGGTTAGCCGCCCGGTGTAACCCTTAAAGCGGCAGGCGCTCTTCGATAATGCCGCCGCCCAGGCAAACTTCGCCCTGATAAAACACGGCGGACTGGCCCGGCGTTACGGCCGCAACCGGCTCGTCAAAGCGGACTTCCAGGCGGTCTTCGCCCAGCGGCGTCACCAGGCAGGGAATATCGCTCTGGCGATAGCGGGTTTTCACCGTGCAGCGGAACGGCTCGGTAATCGTCTCGCGATCCACCAGATGCAGCTGCTGAGCGATCAGGCCGATCGACATCAGGCGCGGATGATCGTGACCCTGCGCCACCACCAGCAGATTGTTCACCACATCTTTGTCCACCACGTACCACGGCTCTTCGCTGCCTTCTTTGGTGCCGCCGATGCCCAGCCCTTTGCGCTGTCCCAGCGTATGGTACATCAATCCCTGATGCTCGCCGACGACTTCGCCTTCCGTACTGACAATGCGGCCAGGCTGCGCGGGCAGGTAGCGTCCCAGGAAGTCGCGGAATTTACGCTCGCCGATAAAGCAGATGCCGGTGGAATCTTTTTTCTTCGCCGTAACCAGCTCCAGCTCTTCGGCGATGCGGCGTACTTCCGGCTTGGCCAGCTCGCCGACCGGGAACAGGCTCTGCGCGATCTGCTCGTGGCTCAGGGTATAGAGGAAATAGCTCTGGTCTTTGTTATCGTCCAGACCGCGCAGCAGCTGGCTTTTGCCGTCGACATCCTGACGGCGCACGTAGTGGCCGGTGGCGATAAAGTCCGCGCCCAGATCTTCAGCGGCGAACTCCAGGAAGGCTTTAAACTTGATCTCTTTATTGCAGAGAATATCCGGGTTTGGCGTGCGGCCGGCCTTGTACTCTTCCAGGAAATGTTCGAACACATTATCCCAGTATTCCGCCGCAAAGTTCACGGTGTGCAGAGGAATGCTCAGCTTGTCGCAAACCGCCTGCGCATCGGCTAAATCTTCCGCCGCGGTACAGTACTCCTCACCGTCGTCCTCTTCCCAGTTCTTCATAAACAGGCCTTCGACCTGATAGCCCTGTTGCAGCAGCAACCAGGCGGAAACGGAGGAATCTACGCCGCCGGACATACCGACGATCACTTTTTTCTGACTTGACATGAGAAGTACCCGACTTTGAGTTGCAGTTAAAGGCTGCACTTTAAAATTGCGGCGTAGTCTACCACGCGTCGGCGGCGGGCGCATCCTCGCTAAAGGGCCACTGGAACGCGCTCAGCACCTCAAGCGGGTAGCGCGTGCCCTGCTGGTAAATCCGCAAACTTTCGGCAACCAGCGGCGATCGTAGCTTTTTCGCGCCGATAATCTCTTCCGGCGGCAGCCACAGCGCGCGATCGATATCGCGATCCTGCGGATAAGTCGGCAGCATTTTCGGTAAATCCAGCGCGAACAGAAAGCGCAGAAAAGGCGTATTGTCAGGCGCGATCCACTGGTGAAGACGCAGGAAAGCCTGCGGCACGCCTTCAAGGCCTGTCTCTTCATGCAGCTCGCGCGCGGCGGCCTGCAGCAGGGTTTCGTTGGCTTCCAGATGACCGGCGGGCTGATTCCAGGTTGCGCGACCGCGCACCATCTCTTCGACCACCAGGAAGTGACCTTCCGCCTGTACGACGGTGGCGACGGTAACGTGCGGTTTAAACATGCTGGCTCCTTGCTGTCGAAAAATTCAGAGTGGGAAGTCGGCGGTAACGTCGCGCCACTCTCCCGGCGATAGATTTTGTAGCTCCGTGCTGCCCATAGCGAAGCGGATCAGGCGCAGCGTCGGAAAACCGATATGGGCGGTCATGCGCCGAACCTGACGATTACGCCCCTCAAACAGGGTAATTCTCAGCCAGCTGGTGGGAATAGCCTTGCGCTCGCGTATCGGCGGATTGCGCGGCCAGATCCAGTCAGGTTCAGCGACGATTTCCACGCCGGCAGGCAGAGTAGGGCCATCTTTCAGATTAACGCCATCGCGCAGCGGCTGAATATCGCTCTCCTGCGGCGCGCCTTCTACCTGAACATAGTAGATTTTGCCGGTGCGTTTGCCCGGCTGCGTCAGCGCCGCCTGCAGCGCGCCGTCGTTGGTCAGCACCATCAGCCCTTCGCTGTCGCGATCCAGGCGTCCGGCGGCGTAAACATCGCTCACCGGAATAAAATCTTTCAGCGTGCTGCGGCCCGCTTCGTCGCTGAACTGCGGCAGCACATCATAGGGTTTGTTAAAAATGATAACGCGACGCGGCCCCTTTGGGCGCTGCGCCGGGCTGAATCGTTTAAGGCGGTGATTATTAACGGAAGATTTACGCATAGTCTTTGCACTTGTTCTCAATCGGCGCATTATAGCGCAAGCGGTGAAGATTGGCGCGGCGTGAATATTCGAGTAGTATTGACGCGCATCTTACAAATCATTAACAAAAAAGCGCTCGAAGGAGAGGTTAATGGAAAGCAAAGTAGTTGTTCCGGCGGAAGGTCAGAAAATCACCCTGGATCAGGGCAAGCTGAACGTCCCAAACAATCCGATCATCCCTTTTATTGAAGGCGACGGCATTGGGGTCGACGTTTCTCCCGTGATGATCAAGGTGGTCGATGCCGCCGTGCAGAAAGCTTATAACGGTGAGCGTAAAATTTCCTGGATGGAAATTTATACCGGTGAGAAGTCAGTAGAGCTGTACGGCCAGGATGTCTGGCTGCCGCAAGAAACCCTGGATTTAATCAAAGAGTACCGTGTGGCGATCAAAGGCCCACTGACTACGCCAGTCGGCGGCGGTATTCGCTCCCTGAACGTGGCCCTGCGCCAGCAGCTGGATCTCTACATTTGCCTGCGTCCTGTACGCTACTACACCGGCACGCCAAGCCCGGTTAAGCGTCCGGAAGAGACCGATATGGTGATCTTCCGCGAAAACTCCGAAGATATCTATGCCGGTATCGAGTGGAAAGCCGGTACGCCGGAAGCGGACAAAGTCATTAAATTTCTGCGCGACGAAATGGGCGTGTCAAAAATTCGCTTCCCTGAGCAGTGCGGTATCGGCGTGAAGCCATGCTCGGAAGAGGGCACCAGGCGCCTGGTGCGCGCGGCTATCGAATACGCCATCACCAACGATCGCGATTCCGTGACCCTGGTGCACAAAGGCAACATCATGAAGTTCACCGAAGGCGCTTTCAAAGACTGGGGCTACCAGCTGGCGAAAGAAGAGTTCGGCGGCGAACTGATTGACGGCGGCCCGTGGCTGAAAATCAAAAACCCGAACACCGGCAAAGAGATCGTGGTTAAAGACGTGATCGCCGATGCGTTCCTGCAGCAGATCCTGCTGCGTCCGGCGGAATATGACGTTATCGCCTGTATGAACCTGAACGGCGACTACATCTCCGACGCTCTGGCAGCGCAGGTTGGCGGTATCGGCATCGCGCCTGGCGCCAACATCGGCGACGAATGCGCGCTGTTCGAAGCTACCCACGGCACCGCGCCTAAATATGCGGGTCAGGATAAAGTGAACCCAGGTTCCGTGATCCTTTCTGCAGAGATGATGCTGCGCCATATGGGCTGGTTCGAAGCCGCAGACCTGATTGTTAAAGGCATGGAAGGCGCCATCGCGGCCAAAACCGTGACCTATGACTTCGAACGTCTGATGGACGGCGCTAAGCTGCTGAAATCTTCAGAGTTCGGCGAAGCCATGATTAGCCATATGTAATTACGTTACGGTGTAACGTCAGGGGAACCCGAGGGTTCCCTTTTTTATTGAATTTTTCACCTGGGCCATCTTTTAAAAACGCCATCGCTCTGGCGAGGTCAAATTAGCCGGATTGTGCAGCGCTAAGAATAAGTGAGCGGGCCGCACAGAAACGCGGCGCTTTTGCTCAAGGCTGGATGATGCTGTGTTTGCCTTCCGCTACGCGTTGCTGAAAAAAATCGATAAACAGTCGTACTTTTTCAGGCACATGGCGAGTATTAGGGTAGAGCGCATAGATCCCCTGACGGGGAAAACGATAACCGGGAAGCAGAGCGATAAGTCGGCCCGTGTTAAGGTCATTTTCGACCAGCCAGCCAGGCAGCAGGGCGACGCCCGCTCCGCTTTTCACAAAAGCCAGCAGCGAGGCGGCGCTGTCGGCCATGATGGCAGGCGCGTGATTCGCTTTGAAAAGAAGGCTTACCCCTGAGGGCGTTACTACCTGCCAGCTTAAAGGCGTCGCAAGGCGGCTATGGCCTATCCAGCGCGCTTCGGCCAGCTCTTCCAGGCTGGCGATGTCAGACTGGCCGCAACGGCTTAAGTAGTCCGGCGAAACAACAGGGTAAATCGCAAAGCTATCGATAAGTCTGGCATGGTGCGTTGAGTCGGCCAGCTGGCCTAACCGAATGGCGACGTCAAAACGGCCTGAGATAAGATCGTCGTTTTTCGACGACGACACATGCTGAATGCGTAGTTGTGGGTTCTGTTCGGCAAAAGCAGCCAGGGCTGGCACAACCACTTTTGCGCCATATTCTGACGTGGTAGTGATGCGCAGTATGCCATTCAGGCCTGAATGATCGCTGCGCACTTCATCCAGTACGCGCTCGGCATCCTGAAGAAGCTGCTGGCAGCGGTGATAAAAACGCTCTCCAGCGTCGGTAACCGCGACTTTACGGGTGCTGCGGGAGAGCAGAGAAACGCCGAGATCCTTCTCCAGCTGCTTGATGTTAAAACTGACCACCGCTTTGGTCAGGCCAAGCGTCTGGGCCGCGCCTGTAAAACTTCCCGCCTCTACCACCGCCGTAAACACTTCCAGCCGTTGCATATTCAACATCAATCCCTCTCTCCACGCAGTTGATTGTCAAAATAATTTTGACAGTATTCGTGGCGAAGGTGAATTTATTCCTGACGAAGCACTCCCTATACTGCGCGCACTCTGTTCTTTTCATGGGAAAAATATGATTTATCGGGTGCGTGTCGCCAGTGTGTATCTGCTGGGATTTTTTATAGATCTGATTAACATGTTTATAGCCAATGTTGCTTATCCTGACATGGGGCGACATTTTGCCGCGCCGGTTGCTCTGCTGGCCTGGGTCAGCAACGGCTATATTCTGGGGCTGACATTAGTGATTCCGGTCAGCAGCTGGCTGGCAAACCGCGTCGGTGCAAAGCGGCTGTTTATGCTGTCGCTGGTGATTTTTATCATCGGCACCGGCGGCGTCGGCACGGCTTCTTCAATGCAACAGCTTATTGCCTGGCGCTGGCTACAGGGAATGGGCGGCGGGCTGCTTATTCCGCTTGGCCAGACGATGACCTACGCGCTGTATCGCAACAATGAAAAAGCAAAACTCTCATCAGCCGTCATGCTGGTGGCCTTGCTGGCGCCGGCGCTCTCGCCGGTGATCGGTGGCATGCTGGTCGACTGGGCCAGCTGGCGCTGGGTGTTTCTGGCAAGCTTACCTTTGGCGATAGTTACGCTGATCCTGGCCGCCTGCTGGTTAAAAGCCGATACTCAGACTGGCGCGGGCGGCCGTCTTGATACGGGCGGCCTGCTTGCTGGCTGTTCAGCGCTAATGCTGATTCTTTCTGGCCTGTCCTGTATGGGCGAAGCCGGTCGCGTTCGCCAGGGCGCGCTTTTATTGCTGCCGGGCTTTCTGTTGATGGTCTGGTATGTGCGTGGTGCCTTACGTAAACCAAAACCGCTGCTCAACCTGCAACTGGTTCGCCATCCTCTCTTTTATACGGCCATGCTGATCTACCAGTTTGTTCCCGGTGTTTTTACCGGCATCAGCCTTATCACCATGTTTTATCTGCAAAATCAGCTGGGCATGCGTGCCACGCTGGTTGGGGCAATGATGATCCCCTGGTCGCTGGCTGCATTTGCTGCCATCAGCCTGACCGGCAAAAAGTTTAACCAGCTGGGGCCAAAACCTCTTTTTATTACGGGTTGTCTTGTTCAGGCCGTCGGGATCGGGCTGCTGACATTAACTAACCAGACTGAAGGTATCGCTATTGCCGCCGTGGCTTTCGCTTTAATGGGGTTCGGCAGCAGTCTGTGTAGCAGCACGGCCCAGAGCGCCGCGTTTATCCAGATCGAAGACCGCGAATTAGCCGATGCCAGCGCGCTGTGGAATATTAACCGCCAGCTGAGCTTCTGTTTTGGCGTCACGCTAATCGGACTGCTGCTGAATGTGCTGCTTAGTTCGGGTCTGCAGGTTGATCAGGCTTATCGTCTCTGTTTTGTGCTGGCAGCCTGTAGCGCCATCATTCCCCTTCTTTTCAGCCTTCGGATCGCCAACCGAAGCGTTATCCTCACCCTTCAACAGGAGAAGCAATGAACCGTTATTTTCAGGAAATTTTAGATGCGCACGAGCTGATTCGTCGCTGGCTTGGCAACGCCTCAACCCCGACAGAAGTCTGTGAAAATTTGCTCGCTCGCTTTAGTCCGGCCTATTCAATGGTCACGACGAGCGGTGCCCGGCTTGATTATGCGGCGTTAGACGCTTTTTTCCGCACGCAGCGCGGCGCAAAAGCCGGGCTGAACATTGATATTGCTGCTATGCAGGTTATTGCCGAGAGCGAGAAGGGCGCAACGGTCGTTTATCAGGAAAAACAGCAGTTGCCGGGCCAGGAGGCCACGCTACGTTTCTCTACCGTGGTGTTTGAAGTGAGCCAGCAAGGGCAGGTTATCTGGCGTCATCTGCATGAAACCGCTCTGCCAATTTCCTGAGAAAACACGGATAAAAACGCCGCTGACAGGCGGCCTGTTCGAAAATGCCTCAACAGACGGCCTGTCTTTTTCAGGCCCGAAAGCCCCAACCCTGTTTTGCCAAAAATAATTTTTGGAAAAATTACGCAAAATTGTATTTAGTGCAGAAGAAAATACGCCTATGCGGTAGTGAAGGGAAGCTCAGCCAGAAAACGCAGGAGAGTAAATAATTGAAACCAGCTTCTTGTTGATAACCAGCCCGGCATGCGGGCTGGAACAGGGTAAATACTATTTAGCCAGATAGCCGACCGGATGCTTAATTAAACGCTATATTTTCTGACCCGGGATGTCACAGCACTAAGTAATTCATATCCCAATGTACCCGCATAGCCGGCAACGGTATCAACCGCGACATTTTTTCCCCACAGCTCAACCGGACTGCCCATATTTGCCGGCGGGCAAGCCGTCAGGTCTATGGCGATCATATCCATTGAGACAGTCCCCAGCGTCTGCGTCAACACGCCTTCTACCATCACAGGCGTGCCGGTCGGCGCATGGCGCGGATAGCCGTCCGCATAACCGCAGGCAACAATGCCAATACGCTGCTCGCCGCCTGCACGGTAACGGCCGCTGTAACCAACACGATGTCCCGCGTGCAGCTGCTGGACGGCAATGATCTTACTGCGCAGCGTCATTACCGGCTGTAAACCGCTGCTGGCAATATCCTGCCATCTACCGCTTGGTGATGCGCCATAGAGTACGATGCCAGGCCGCACCCAGTCCGCTTGTGTCTGCGGATGCCACAAGATGGCCGCCGAGTTTGCCAGACAGCGCGGAACCCGCATTGTTTGAGAAAATTCGTCAAGCAAATTCATTGGTTCAGCAACGCCTTCTGCGCTATCCGCGTTGGCAAAATGCGTCATCAGGGCGATCTCGCCAATATTAGGGTTAGCGCTGGCTTCAAGCCAGGCAGCCTGTAGCCGATCGGGCGCAAAGCCCAGGCGGTTCATGCCGGAATTGACCTTGAGATAGACAGCAACCGGCTGTTTTAGCCGCGCGTCTGCAATAGCCGCTAACTGCCAGAAACTGTGCACGACGGTAGTCAGTTGATAGCGATCGATTAGCGCTAAATCGTCTGGCTCAAAAAAGCCTTCCAGCAGCAGAATTGGGCCTTCCCAGCCCATTTCGCGCAGCTGGATTGCCTCGGCAAAGTCCAGCAGGGCAAAGCCATCGGTCGCCTGTAAACCTGCATAAACGTTGTCGATACCATGACCGTAAGCATTGGCTTTGATCACCGACCAGACTTTTGCCGTTCCGGCGGTATTGCGTATGACGTTGAGATTGTTACGCAGCGCAGCGAGATCGATCTCGGCGCGAATTGGGCGCGGCATCTGTTTCTCCCTATTCCGTCACGATATCGTTAAATAACTGGCCTGTGCCGCCGTGATAGCGCGCAACGGCTAAATCGCTGAAGGGGATGGCAGGCGTCTGGCCGGAAATCAGATCGGCAATCAATTGTCCTGAACCGCAGGCCATCGTCCAGCCCAGCGTGCCGTGCCCGGTGTTGAGATAGAGATTCTTAAACCGCGTAGCGCCAACAATCGGCGTGCCGTCCGGCGTCATTGGACGCATGCCGGTCCAGAAGCTGGCTTGCGCTACGTTGCCACTACGGGGATAGAGGTCATTGACCACCAGTTCCAGCGTCTTGCGCCGCGCCGGTTTCAGGTCGCTATTGAAACCGACAATCTCCGCCATACCGCCTACGCGGATGCGATCCTCGAAGCGCGTGACCGCAACTTTATAGGTTTCATCCAGAATGGTGGAGACGGGCGCATAACGGGCATCGGTAATGGGAATGGTTAGCGATTAGCCTTTCAGCGGATAAACCGGGATCGACACTAAACCTTTCAGCAGTGGCGTGGACCAGGAACCGCAAGCGACGATATAACGATCGGCGGTCATCACCTCGTTGCCGCACTGCACGCCGGTAATGCGTTCGCCGTCATCAAGCAAACGATCGACTGCGCGGTTATAGATAAAGGTCACGCCTGCTGCTTTTGCCCGCAGCGCCAGCTTTTTAGTGAACATCTGGCAGTCGCCGGTTTCATCATTGGGCAACCGCAATCCGCCGGTCAGCTTGTGCGCCGCTGCCGCCAGCGCCGGTTCGGCCTGCGCTAACTGATGCGGTTGCAGCAGTTCATAGGGCACGCCGGCCTCTTTCAGGACGGCAATATCCTGTGCCGCATGCTCAAACTGCGCCGCGCTGCGAAAAAGCTGTAGAGTGCCGCCCTGGCGTTCATGATAATGAATGCCGGTATCACGCCGGAGCTCACGCAGGCAGTCGCGGCTGTATTCGGCGATGCGCACCATACGCGCTTTATTGGTGGCATAGCTGGCGTTATTACAGTTTTTCAGCATCTGCCACATCCACTGTAGCTGGAACAACGAACCGTCGGCGCGGATCGCCAGCGGCGCATGTTTTTGAAACATCCACTTAACGGCCTTGAGTGGGATGCCCGGCGCCGCCCACGGCGTGGCGTAGCCGGGAGAAATCTGCCCGGCATTGCCCGCGCTGGTCTCTTCAGCCGCATCCGCCTGGCGGTCGACCACCGTTACTTCATGTCCGGCCTTTGCGAGATACCATGCGCTGGTAACACCGACCACGCCGCTGCCCAAAATCAAAACTTTCATCTGGCGTACTCCATGCATGGGCGGCTTGAGAAAGCGCCGCCAGCGGATTAGTGACTGCCGGGGAAGGCAAACTGCGCGGCTTCCTGTGCTTTCTGTTTTGGCCAGCGCTGAGTAATAGTTTTGCGACGCGTGTAGAAACGCACGCCATCCGGCCCGTAAGCATGCAGATCGCCAAACAGCGAACGTTTCCAGCCGCCAAAACTGTGGAAGGCAACCGGCACCGGCAGCGGTACATTAACGCCAACCATGCCAACCTCAATCTCATTGCCGAAGGTGCGCGCTGCTTCACCATCGCGGGTAAAGATGCAGGTGCCGTTACCGTATTCATGCTCATTAATCAGCGCGATAGCCCGATCCAGCGAATCCACACGCACCACACACAGCACCGGGCCAAAGATCTCTTCTTTATAGATACGCATTTCGGGCGTGACGCGATCAAACAGGCAGCCGCCGATGAAATAGCCATTCTCATAGCCGCTTACGGAGAGCGTCCGTCCGTCGATTACCAGCTCAGCACCCGCAGCGACGCCCTCATCAACATAACCGGTCACTTTGGCCTTATGCGCAGCAGTGACCAGCGGCCCCATATCCAGACCGTACTCTGTGCCTGCACCGACTTTTAGCGCGGTGATTTTTGGGGTGAGTTTGGCGATCAGCGCATCGGCTACTGCATCACCCACGCAAACCGCTACGGAGATAGCCATACAGCGCTCGCCGCAGGATCCATAAGCCGCGCCCATCAGTGCGCTGACCGCGTTATCAAGATCGGCATCCGGCATCACCACCGCATGATTTTTCGCGCCGCCCAGCGCCTGCACGCGTTTGCCGCGTTTAGTGCCTTCGCTGTAAATGTATTCCGCAATCGGCGTAGAGCCGACGAAGCTGATAGCTTTGACATCCGGGCTTTCGATCAATGCATCCACCGCCTCTTTGTCGCCATTGACCACGTTTAATACGCCCGCAGGTAAACCGGCCTGCTGAAACAGGGAGGCGATCAGTAGCGTGGAGCTTGGGTCGCGCTCGGAGGGCTTAAGAACAAAAGTATTGCCACAGGCAATCGCCAGCGGATACATCCACAGCGGCACCATGGCGGGGAAATTGAAGGGCGTAATGCCCGCCACAACACCAACGGCATGAAAATCACTCCATGAATCGATATCGGGCCCGGCATTGCGGCTGTATTCACCTTTTAACAGCTCCGGCGCGGCGCTGGCGTATTCGACGTTTTCAATACCGCGCTTCAGTTCTCCGGCGGCATCTTCCCGCGTTTTACCGTGCTCTTCGCTAATTAGCTGGACGATCTCTTTTTCATTCGCTTCCAGCAGCTGTTTAAAGCGGAATAAAACCTGCGCGCGTTTCGCTGGCGGCAGATTGCGCCATGCGGGCAACGCGGCTTTCGCTGCAGCAATCGCTTCCTGTACGGTGGCGACGCTTGCCAGCTCTACCTGGCGGATAGCTTCGCCAGTGGCAGGGTTAAACACGCTGGCGGTGCGGCCATCAGGCTGACGCATCTTGCCGTTGATCAGATGGGTGATAATGGTCATAAACTTGCCTCGATCAGTTGATGTAATGCAGCGCTTCGCCCACGGCGTCGAACAGACGATCCAGTTCCGCCGGTTGCGTATTGAACATCGGGCCAAATTGCAGCGTATCGCCACCAAAGCGCACGTAAAAACCGGCTTTCCACAGCGCCATACCTGCGTCAAACGGACGCACGGCGGCATCGCCATCGCGTGGCGCAAGCTGAATGGCGCCGACCAGACCGCAGTTGCGGATATCCATCACGTTCGGGCAGTTACGCAACCCGTGCAGCGTGCGTTCGAAGTGCGGCGCCAGTTCGGCAGACTGGGCAATCAGCGCTTCGTTCTCCAGCAGATCCAGCGTTGCCAGACCTGCGGCGCAGGCGACCGGATGGGCTGAATAGGTGTAACCGTGCGCGAACTCCACCGCATGTTCCGGCAGCGGCTGCGACATAAAGGTGTGATAGATCTCACTGCTGGCCACCACGCCACCGAGCGGAATTGCGCCATTGGTTACCTGCTTGGCGAAATTCAGCAGATCGGGCGTCACACCAAAGTACTCTGCACCGCTCCAGCGCCCCATCCGGCCAAAGCCGGTAATCACCTCATCAAAAATCAGCAGGATGTTGTGCTGAGTGCAGATTTCACGCAGGCGCTGCAGGTAACCCTGCGGCGGAATGATCGCGCCGGCCGACCCGGAAAGCGGCTCGACAATCAGCGCGGCGATATTGGAGGCATCATGCAGCTCAATCAGCTTGAGCATCTCGTTCGCCAGCGCAACGCCGCCGGTTTCCGCCTGGCCGGCGGTAAACGGCAAATCGCTCTGCAAGGTATGGGGAATATGATCGACGTCCATAAACTGCCCGAACATTTTCCGGTTGCCGCCAATGCCGCCGAGGCTGGTGCCGGCAATATTGACGCCATGGTAGCCACGCGCACGGCCAATGAATTTGGTTTTGCCCGGCTGGCCTTTGGCGCGCCAGTAGGCCCGCGCCATTTTGACGGCGGTGTCGGCGGATTCGGAACCTGAGCCGGTAAAGAAGACATGATTCAACTCGCCCGGCATGCGTCGGGCAATTTTGTCAGCCAGCTGGAAGGAGAGAGGGTGGCCATACTGGAAGCCCGGCGAGTAATCAAGCGTGCCCAGCTGTTTCGCCACGGCCGTCTGAATTTCGCTGCGCGTATGGCCCGCGCCGCAGGTCCAGAGTCCTGACAGGCTGTCGAAAATCTGACGGCCTTTATCGTCGGTTAGCCAACGCCCCTGCGCGGCAACGATAAAGCGCGGATCGCGCTGGAAATTACGGTTGGCGCTAAACGGCATCCAGTGCGCTTGCAAATTAAGTGACGCGATATTTGGGGTTTCAGACATGGGCTCTTCCTCCAGACAGGTGTAGGAAGAGTTTGCAATCAACTGTTGATTAAGTTAAATCCCTATAAACTCACCTTCACTTATGGAAATACTCACCTATATGAAAAACAAATCGCTGGCTCAGGTCACCGACTTTGATCTGAAATTACTGCGTATTTTTAAAACGGTAAGCGAGTGCGGCAGCTTCTCGGCGGCGGAAAGCCTGCTCGGTATAACCCGTTCAGCTATTAGCCTTAATATGAGCGATCTGGAAAAACGGCTGGGCATGCGATTGTGCCAGCGCGGGCGCGCAGGTTTTGCTTTAACCGACGAAGGGCGAGAGATTTTGCGCCACAGCGACAGCATGATGGCGGCGATTGAGAGTTTTCGTCAGCAGGTAAACCAGATGCACAAGCAGTTACGCGGTGAATTTAACATCGGTATTATTAATAACCTGGTCACGCAGCCCAGGATGAAAATCACTCACGCGCTGGATTCCCTGCGGGCAAATGGCCCGGATATCCGGCTTAATATCAGCATGATGACCGCCGCTGATATTGAGCGCGGTTTGATGGATGGCCGTTTGCACGTTGGCGCGCTTCCGCTGACCTCGCCGATTTCCGGGCTGGAATATACCCAGCTTTATGACGAAAAATCAAACCTTTACTGTAGTAATAAACATCCGCTCTTCAGTCAGCAAGCCGCGCCGGACGATCGGGAACTCATGAGCTATGATGCGATAGCGCCCAGCTTCCGCATGACGGCAGAAGCGATAGGCATGCATCAAAAACTGCACTGCACGGCAACGGCCTCAGACCGGGAAGGCATTGCCTTTCTGATCCTTACCGGCCGTTTTATCGGTTTCCTGCCGGATCACTATGCCGCGCAGTGGGTCGAAAAGCAGCTGATGCGCAGCGTCGCGCCACAGCGCCTTCATTTCAGCAGCAAAATCGCCATCGTTACCCGCGCTGGACGCCGTTCAAATGCCATTCTGGAAAAATTTCTGCAATCCCTCGCGCTCTGATCTTCCCGCAAATTTCCCTTTTATGATGCCGGTCACACGTGGCAGTCGATCGGCATCAAAGTTTGCTCATAAGTAAACCATATTGGTTGACTTTGTTAATTTCGTGCTTCTATTCTCTTAACTTCCGGTGCATACAACATTGCATACAAAAGGTAAAAAGAAGGCATCTCTTACTGCTCCTGTTCGCAACAATAACGTTTGGACGAGGTCATCATGGTCAGCATTCATTTATCTGCTTTAAAGAATTTATCCTGTTGTCTGGCCGTTGGCGGGACGCTGTTGCTCTCATCGTTTACCGCGGTGGCCGCCGATAATTACTGGCAGGCAATTCAACAAAAAGGCGTGCTGCGCTGCGGAGCTGCGCCTGCGGCGCCTTATGTTATGCGCGATCCGAAAACCCAGCAGTACAGCGGCTACTTCTCAGAACTCTGCCGCGATTTCGGACAAAACGTCTTAAAAGTTAAGGTGCAGTTTGTCGATGCCAGCTGGGATACGCTGGTGGCCGGTTTGCAGAGCGACAAATGGGATTTGGCGCTGGGGCTGAACCAGACGCCCGAGCGCGCGCTGGCGGTCGCCTTCTCAACGCCGGCACAGGATTATCAGATCTCCTTTTTGGTCAACAAGCAGAACCCAAAAGTTAACGCGTTAGGCAATAAGCTCGCCGATTTTGATAAGGAAGGCATCACGTTTGCGGTCATGTCCGGCACCGTTCAGGATAAAACCATCAGCGCCGCTATTAAAAAAGGCAAAATTATGCGTTTGCCCGGCAATGATGAAAGCCGTATGGCGCTGATGGCCCGACGAGCCGACGTGCTGGTAGACGCCAGCGATACCAACCACTTATTCGCGGTTGCTAATCCCGACTGGGCTAAAGAAGTTTTGCCTGCGCCCGCGCTGGCAAAACAGGGCGTCTCGTTCGGCTTGCCGCGTTCGATCTCGGAAGCTGATATGGACGTTCTCAATATTTATCTGACGCAACGGCGCGCCACCGGTGAAATCGATCAATTAGTCAATAAAGCCTCACAGGAAGCAAACGCCGCTAAGTAAGACATCCCGACTCAACGAACCCTGTGCATACCGCACGCAGCGGAGGAATAACCATGAACGCCTCATCCAGTCTGGCAACGGCACCGTCTTGCCAAAATAGTGAGCAGCCGATATTTATGAATGAGTTTAATAAGGGAGAGTTCATTCATTTAAAAAAAGTCTGCAAATCCTACGGTGAACTAAAAGTGATGGATAACTTTGACCTGAGCATGCGCAATGACGATCGCCTGGTGATTATTGGGCCGAGCGGCAGCGGTAAAAGCTCTTTGTTGCGTGTATTAATGGGGCTGGAAGGGATTCAGAGTGGTGAGATTAATTTCCAGAAGAATGACTATATCATTGGCGATAAGAGTAAAAACGCTAAGATTCTCGATAAAAATATCCAGAAAAAGATCGGCATGGTATTTCAGCATTATACGCTTTTTCCTCATCTATCAATATTGAGCAACCTGATTTTGGCTCCGGTCAAAGTGCACAATATCCCTAAGCGCGAGGCCACTGAAAAAGCGCGTGCCCTGCTGGCGCGTTTTGGTCTGGAGAGTAAGCTGCATGCCTGGCCGAGCCAGCTTTCGGGCGGCCAGAAGCAGCGCGTAGCCATAGCGCGGGCACTGATGCTGGAACCTGAACTGATGCTGTTTGACGAGGTCACTTCAGCGCTGGATCCGGAAATGGTCACGGAAGTGCAAAACGTTATGATGCAGCTGGCTAATCAAAAGATGGCGATGATTATTGTGACCCATGATATGCACTTTGCCCGTAATATTGCCTCGCGCGTGGTGTTCTGCGCCAATGGTAAAATAGTCGAGCAGGGCAATCCGGAAATGCTTTTTACGCGCCCCAGAGAAACGCGTACGCGTGAATTTCTGGAAAAAGTTTTGCACCTGGATTAAGGGGATTAAAAATGAATTATCAATTCAACTTTAATTTTCTTAACGGCAATCTGGACGCTCTATGGGATGGGCTTAAAGTCACGCTTGAACTCTCTTTAATGGCCAATATGCTTGGCCTGACGCTGGGGTTTGTTTTATGCATGATGGCGATGAGCTCCCTTGCTCTTATTCGCTGGCCGATAAAGGTATTTATTGAGTTCTTTCGCTGCACGCCAATATTGCTGCAAATCGTCTGGTTTTATTACTGCGTGCCGATGATGTTCAATTTATTTATCGATCCCATTTATATGGGTTTCCTGGCGCTGGGGTTAAACCTGGCGGCATTTAATGCGGAAGCTTATCGCGCAGGCGTTCAGGCCGTACCGCACGAACATCACGATGCCGGTATCGCGTTAGGACTGAATAAAGCGCAGCAAACGCTGTATGTGGTGTTGCCGCAGGCGCTTCGCAGCGCATTGCCGGTGCTGATGACCAACGGCATTGCCATTTTGCAGCAAACCGCGCTGGTCGCCATCGTTGCCATCTCCGATCTGATGTATGTCGGAAAAAACATCGCTACAGAAACCTATCGTCCGCTGGAAACCTATTCGCTGATCGCGCTGATTTACTTCGCGCTCTCACTGCCGATTTCGCAGCTGGTTGCCTGGATTGAGCGCCGACAAGATGCGGCCGCCGCGCGCTGAGGATTGCATTATGATACTTGATTTTACTCAGGTTTTCTCATACTGGCAGGTGCTGCTACAGGGCTTAGGGCTGACGCTGGCCTTTACGCTGAGCTGCGCGGTACTGGGCAGCGTGGCGGGCTTTATCATCAGCCTGCTACGGCTGTCGCCGCTGGCGCCGCTGCGCTGGCTGGTTACGCTCTATGTGGAGTTCTTTCGCGGAACGCCGCTGCTGATCCAGCTATTTTGGGTGTTTTTCTGCTTCCCGGTGGTATTCCGCCTCAACATTGCGCCCTGGATGTGCGTCACCCTGTCGCTGGTGATGTATATGGCAGCGATTACCAGCGAAACCTTTCGCGGTTCGCTGAAGTCGATTGCTGGCGAGCAGCATGACGCCTGCATAGCGCTCAGCCTGACGCCCGCCGCCAAAATCCTTTACGTCATCTTTCCGCAGGCGCTGCTGCGGGCGATCCCTACGCTGCTTTCCAATGTGGTCAGCCTGTTTAAAGAGAGCGCGCTGATCTCCTCTGTTGGCGTGGCTGACCTGATGTTTGTCGGCCAGAACATTTCCAATAGCACGGCGCGTCCGGTTGAGTTTCTCTCCGCCGTCGCCGTGATCTACTTCGTCGTGGCATTCCCCTTAACCCGCCTTGTTGGCGTGGTCGAAGCGCGTTTGTTACGGCGTTATGCCCTTTGATAACCGATCCACAGGAGCAGTAACAATGAAACTGAAAGGCATTTTACCGGCGCTGGTTACTCCATTTAACGAAGCGGGCGCGGTCGACCACGATCGGCTGGCGGACATTCTTGAATATCAGCTTAAGGCAGGCGTCAGCGGTTTTGTGCCGCTTGGCTCTACCGGCGAATATTACGCGCTAACCAATGAAGAGCGTCGTCAGGTATTAAAAACGGTTAAAACCGTGGTAGGCGATCGCGGCACCCTGATTGCCGGCGCCAATGGCTCATGTACGCGTGAAGTGCTGGAACAAGTTAAACAAACCGTCGATGCCGGCTATAACAATCTGCTGATTGCGCCGCCATACTATGCGCTGCCTTCTCAGCAGGAGCTGATTGGCCATTATCAGGCGATCCTCAATGAATTCAGCGACATTAATCTGGTGCTGTACAACTATCCGGTGCGCACCAACGTTGAAGTGGGTTTTGAGGTTCTTGAGGCTTTTAAAGATCATCCGCGCGTCATCGCTATCAAAGAGAGCAGCGGCAGCGTACTGCGCGCGGTGGAAATTGGCCACAGCTATAAAGAAAATTATCAGCTCTCCTGCGGTTCCGATGACGTCGCCTTTGACTTCTTTATGTGGGGCGCCAGCAGCTGGATTTGCGGGCCGGCGAACTGTTTCCCCGATCATATTTGCGAGTTCTACCGCAAATTCAGCAGCGGCGATCTGACGGGCGCGCAAAACGTGATGCGCTCGCTGTTCCCGGTAATGGCAAGCATGGAAGAGGGCAAGTTTATTCAGAAAGTGAAATATGGCTGTGAACTGGCAGGCTTTAAGGCGGGCAATGCACGTATGCCGTTGCAGCCGTTAACGACCGAAGAGAAAGCGGCATTCCGCAAAATCTTCGAAGTATCTCAGGCCTGAATTTACTGGCGACGCGGGCTGGTGAATTTGAGATAGTCACCGGCCGCTTTTCAGAGTGAAAAAAAGATGGTGAAACAGCAGTCAGTGGTGATAGGTGGCGGTATTGTTGGCGTTTGTTGCGCCCTTTATCTGCAAAAGGAAGGCCACCAGGTGTGGCTAATCGATCCGGCTGCGCCGGGCGACAGCACGGCTAAATGGAGCTGCGGACAGATGGCGGTAAGCGAAATCGTGCCGCTTTCAAAGCCGGGCATTCTGAAACGCATTCCCGGCTGGATGCTCGATCAAACCGGGCCGCTGGCGCTGCGTCCAGCCGCGATCCCGGCGATGTTGCCCTGGTTTCTGCGCTTTATTGCTAATGCGCGTCACGGCCGCATCAATGCTATTGCCCAGGCCATGGCTTCCCTGACGCATCAGGTCTATCCCGATTTTGCCTCCCTGCTGGCGATGTGTCCCGATAAAACGCTGCTGGGCCAGCGTCCGGTCATTGAAGTGTTTGATACGCCGCGCGGTTTAGCGGCGGAGCGTGAACATCTGCTATTGCGTGAGCGGCTGGGCTTCAGCGCGGAAACGCTGGACGAGGCGGCGATTGCGGAACTGGAACCGGCGCTGGCGGGCAAATTTGCCCATGGCGTTCTGTTTCCTGACTGGCGTGCAGTAAGCGATACGCAAGGATTTATTGCCGCCTTGACGGCCGCCTTTGTGCAGCAAGGCGGCACGCGTATTGATAGCGAAGCCGAAAGCATTCTGGAAGCGAACGGTCTGGCGAATGGCGTGAAGTTGCGCGATGGCCGTAGCCTGCCCGCCGATCACGTAGTGGTAGCGGCAGGTACCGGATCGCGCCGCTTTTTCTCTGCGCTGGGCGTACGCGTGCCGCTGACCGGCATCTCAGGCTATCAGGCGCTGCTGCCGCAGCCTGAAGTCGAGTTTCGCCATTCGGTGATTTATGCCGACGGCGGCTTCTGTTTCACTCCGATGACGCGCGGTTTGCAGATCGGCGGCACCATCGAGTTTGCAGGTGCCGATGCCAAACCCAATTTTCAGCGCGCGGAAATTATTCTGCAGAAGGCGCGCAAACTGCTGCCGCAGCTCAACGACACGGCAAAAGAGTTTGGCGTGGGGCATCGTCCGTTCCTACCCGATACTAAACCTGTTATCGACCGTTCACGCCGCTTGAGTAATGTACTGATGGCCTTTGGGCATGGGCAACTGGGCTTAACGCTGGGCGCAACTACCGGTCGTCTTATTGCCGAGCTCGCGGCGCGGCGGCCTGCTGCGCAGGATCTGACGCCGTTCAGCGCTTACCGTTTTATGGAAGGAGATCGCACATGAGCGTTACCACAGAACTTTTTATCAATGGCAAATGGGTTAACCCGCTAAAAGGCGGCAGCTTCGCCAGCATCGATCCTGGCAGTGAAAAAGAAATTGCCAGTATTGCCGCAGCCACGAGAGAAGATGTTGACCTTGCGGTGAAAGCAGCCAGAGAGGCGTTTGAGACAGGCGGCTGGCCTGAACTGAGCGGTAAAGCACGCGCCGGCTATCTGCGGCGTATCGCCACTCTTATCCGCGAAAAGCAGCAAAGTCTGGCGGAGCTGGAAGTGCGTGACAATGGCAAGCCGCTGCCGGAAGCGCTGTGGGATATTGGCGATACCGCTTACTGCTTCGATTTTTACGCCGACCTGGCGGAAAAGCTTGATGAGCAACAGGAGCAGGCGGTAGCGCTTTCAGACGACCGCTTCAGCAGCGTAGCGCGTAAAGAGCCGGTTGGCGTTTGCGGCGCCATCATTCCGTGGAATTTTCCGATGCTGATGGCGGCATGGAAAGTAGCGCCCGCGCTGGCGGCAGGCTGCACCGTCGTCCTGAAGCCTTCGGAAGTAACGCCGCTCACCGCGTTGCAGCTGGCAGACATCGCCCATCAGGCGGAATTACCGGCAGGCGTGCTGAATGTGATCACCGGGCTGGGCGCGGAGGCCGGAGCGGCGCTGACTGAACATCCCGATGTCGATAAACTGGCTTTCACCGGCAGCGTAGCAACCGGACGCAAAATCATGCAGGTCGCGGCGGCGGAGATCAAAAATGTCAGCCTCGAACTGGGCGGCAAATCCGCTTTTATCCTGTTCGATGACAGCGACATCGAAAAAGCGGTGGAGTGGATCCTGTTTGGCATTTTCTGGAACAAAGGCGAAGTCTGCTCTGCCACTTCGCGCGTATTAGTGCAGCGCAATCTTTATCAACCGCTGCTGGCACGGCTGGTTGAAGAAGCCGAAAAAATTAAAATCGGCAACGGTATGGATGACGGCGTGCTGTTAGGGCCGCTGGTTAATGCCGCACAGTATGAAAAAGTCCGGCGTGCCATCGCGCAGGGCGTTGAAGAAGGGGCCAGGCTGCTGAGCGGCGGCAAACGTCCTCAGCAGCACGAAAAAGGCTATTTTTTGCAGCCTACGATTTTCACGGAGATGACAGAAGAGAGCGAGCTGTGGCGCGAGGAAATTTTTGGCCCGGTGGTCTGCGTGCGCGCTTTTGATGATGAGGCCGAAGCCATTGCCTCAGCTAACCGTTCACGCTTTGGCCTGGCGGCGGCTGTGATGTCTGAAGACCTGGAGCGTGCCGAACGCGTGGCGCGTAAACTACGCGCGGGCGTTGTCTGGATCAACTGTTCACAGCCGACTTTTACCGAAGCCCCATGGGGCGGTTACAAACAGAGCGGGATTGGCCGCGAGCTGGGCGAATGGGGTCTGAATAACTACCTTGAAACCAAGCAAATTACCCGTTATGACAGCAGCCAGCCCTGGGGCTGGTATCTGAAATAAGAGAACATTATGCGCTGGAAAAAAACGTTACAGCTAATAGAAGTGCACTGCGAAGGTGAGATCGGTAAAGTGATTACCTCCGGCGTGATCGACATTCCCGGCGCCACCATGCTCGATAAGATGAACTATATCAACGAAGTCGATGACAGCCTGCGCCGGCTGGTGACGATGGAGCCGCGCGGCTGCCTGCAAATGTCGGTGAACTTACTGTTGCCGCCGACGGTGCCCGGCGCGCACGCCGGGTTTATCGTGCTGCAGGCTGATAAAGCCCACCCGATGTCGGGCAGCAACTGCATCTGCGTGGTCACGGCGCTGCTGGAAACCGGCATGATCACCATGCAGGAGCCAGAAACTACCGTGGTGCTGGACACGCCTGCGGGGCTGGTCACCGCAGTAGCGAGCTGCTCGGACGGACGCTGTATCAGCGTATCGCTGGATATGGTGCCAGCCTTTACCGAGCAGCTCGATCGCCAGTTTGAGATCCCCAATTTTGGGACTATCACCGCAGATATCGCCTTTGGCGGCGTCTACTACGCGCTGATAGACGTAGAGCAAATCAAACTCAGTATCGCGCCAGAAAATGCCCGTGAACTGGCCGCTTTCGGCGTGGGATTCCGCCATTATATTAACCAGCAGATTCAGGTGCAGCATCCGCTGCTGCCCCAGATTAATGAAGTGGCCTACGTCATGTTCAGGCAGCGCGAAGAACAAAATGTCTGGCGCACCTGTACGACTTTACCGCCGGGACGCGTGGATCGCTCACCCTGCGGCACCGGCAGTTCAGCAAATCTCGCCACGCTCGACACGCGGGGTGAGGTGGAACCCGGCGATCGGCTGATTTCACGCTCCACCATCAACGGCGAATTCCGGATTGAGCTGCGCGGGCGCACGCAGGTAGGCGAAAAACTTGCCGTTCTGCCGCGTGTTACGGGCCGGGCCTGGATTTACGGCATCCAGCAACTGGGAATCGATCCGGACGATCCGCTTTCCGCAGGTTTTATGCTGAGTGATACATGGGGGCCGGCATTGTCCTGACTGGCCTGCGCCGCTAACATGCCCCTGTGACTTTCAGCCAGAGACGTAAATGATGAGCAAAAAAGACGAAAAAGAAGAGGGGACTGGCCGTCGTCATGGCGGGCGTTATATCTACGAGGAGTTGCGCCGCCAAATCCTTACGCTGCAGCTCAAGCACGGCGAGCAGCTTGACGAGATTTCATTGGCCACTGCTTTCGGCCTGTCGCGTTCGCCGGTGCGGGATGCCATGGCGCGCCTGGTGAGTGAGGGGCTGGTAACGATTTTGCCGAATCGTACCGCCATAGTTACGCCGTTTGCGATTGAAGAGTTTCCGGATTACATCACCGCGTTAGATTTAGTGCAGCGTGCGGTAACGCGGCTGGCGGCCATTCATCGTAGCGATGACGATATTCGTGATATTGAAGCGGCCAATGAAGCCTATATGGAAATGGTCTATAAAGGCGACTTTAGCGCCATGACCGAGCGTAACAAAGAGTTTCACCTGGCGATAGCCAGGGCTGCGGGCAATAACTACCTGGCCGCCTACTACGATAAGCTGCTATCGGAAGGACAACGCATCCAGCACCTCCAGTTTGATTTTATGACGCGCCAGGATGCGCCTTCAAAATTGGGCCGCGACCACGACGATCTGATTGCCGCCATCAAAGCGGGCGAGGCTGAAAATGCCGACAGAATGGCTCATGAACATACCCTGTTATTCCAGAGTCGTTTTCTGACTTTTATGCAGCGTAATCTCTTAAAAGATATGAAACTTAACGACTAACCTGTTTTGCCTTACCTGAGCCGGAACAGGCGTGTTCCGGCCTGGCCCTGCTTTTGCTTTTTACCGTCCGCTATTCGTTATTACGTCATCAAAGAGGAGTAGAGATGAATCGCTTTCAGGATAAAACCGTGATTATTACCGGCGGCGCAGGCGGCATTGGCGAGGCAATTTGTCGCCGGTTTGCTAACGAGGGCGCGCATGTCTGGATTGTTGACAGCAATGCTGAATTAGCCCGGGGGCTTGCCGAGGATATTAATCAGCAAGGTGGGCATGCCGCATGGCGCGAAGTCAACCTGGCCAGCGCAGCAGATATTTTCTCCTTTATTTCAGAATTAAAAAGCCAGACGGAGCGTATTGACGTTTTGATTAATAACGCCGGTATTAATCGTCGCGGCGCGCTACTGGAATTAAGTGAACAAGACTGGCAGACGACTTTTAGCGTTAATCTCGACGCGTTATTTCATATGTGCCGCGCAGTATTGCCCCATATGATTGCGCAAGGTGGCGGCGCTATCGTGAACACCGCTTCGCAATGGGGGCTGCATCCCGCGCCTGGCCATATTGCTTACAACACGTCAAAAGCAGCGGTTGCGGCCTTTACGCTTAATCTGGCGCGCGATTATGCGCCTGACAAAGTGCGCGTAAATGCAGTATGCCCGGGTGAAGTGCGTACGCCGATGTTAGAAAGCAACCTGGCGCGCAGCGGGCGCTCGCTCGACGATCTCAATGCGTTAGTGCCTTTTGGCCGTATTGGCGAACCGGCAGAAATCGCCGCCGCCATCGCTTTTCTTGCCTCTGACGAGGCGCCCTATCTTTGCGGCTCGCTGCTGGAAATCACCGGCGCGCAGGCCGTCGTCTAAGGAGAAACTATGAGTATGCTGGCAGGTAAAACCATTCTGGTCACCGGCGCGACTAAAGGTATCGGCAGTGAAATTGTGAAGGCTCTGCACGCTGAGGGCGCTGAGATCATAGGGCACTATGGCCGCGACGAGGCAAGCGCCCGACAGATGCTGGCAACCTGGCCCGAGCGTTTGCAACTGGTACGGGCAGACTTGTCCCATGCTGATGGCGCGGCAACGCTGTGGCAGCAGGCAACGGATTTGGCCGACAACATTGATGTGCTGGTAAATAACGCGGGAATTTATTGTGCCTCTCCGCTGGACAGCACTGAAGCGTGGCAACAGGGCTGGCAGGCGAATCTTCAGGTGAATCTTCAGGCGCCCGCTGACTTATGCCGGTTAGCTATCCATCATTACAGCTCACGCGGCGGCGGCATTATCATCAATATGGCCAGCCGCTCGTCGCACCGTGGCGACGGGCCTGAACATTTGGCTTATGGCGCGGCCAAAGGTGGCTTACTGGCGCTGACCAAAGGGATCGCGCGAGGTTATGGCGACAGAAACGTGCTGGCCTATGCACTGGCTCCGGGCTGGGTACGGACAGCAATGGCCGAAGACCATATCGCCAGCGTAGGGGAAGGGGCGGTGACAGCCAATCTGCCGTTACGTGAAGTGACGCCGCCATCCGATGTTGCCGCGATGGTGGCATTTCTGGCCAGCGGGCGCTGCCGTCATGCCACAGGATCGACCATTGATATTACCGGCGCTGATTACGTGCGCTAGTATCCTGTACTGCTGTAAAGCTGCTGTGTCGCTGTAGAAAAAACCTGCATCCAGTAGCGATTTAGGTTTGTCAGCACTCTCAGGTGCGCAGCGATGCGCACTTTAGCCACTGCCAACTCAATCATCTCATAAAAATGTGATGCGGATCACAACGATCCGCTACATTGCCCATAATTTAAATTTATGTAAACCCACTTCATTGACTTTGTTAACAATGGCGCTCTATGCTGCGCATCGATCTTGTGTGCAGGATTGTATGCATAGGCTTTTCCAGGCAACTTCCACAGGGGAACAGGGTATTAAGCTGACCATGACATAACTTCTTCAACGTAATTTAACTACCTGAACAGTGAATTAACTTTTCTGCTTATAGCGGGAGAGTGGGGTTATTGTCGCCTGAAAAAGAGAGGCAAAAGTAACTTTATTCGGCTGGAGATTCCGGCCTGAAGCAGTGTGCGCGTTATTTAATTCATTCTGACGGGAAATAATGTATGGATGTAAGAAATCCGGGGAAAGTGGGCCGGCTTTGGTTAATGCTGATTGGCATTGTCACTGGCCTCGCAGGGATCTATTTTATTGGCGGCGGCGGCTGGCTCGCCTGGCTGGGGGGAAGCTGGTATTTTATCATCGCCGGAATTTTACTGTTGGTAAGCGGTGTATTACTCACCCGCCAGCGTCTTGCCGGTGCGCTATTTTATGGCATTACGCTTGTATTCAGTCTTGTCTGGTCGTTATGGGAAGTCGGTCTGCAATTCTGGCCGCTTTTCTCGCGTCTGTTTGCGCCCGCAGCCGGAGCCGTTCTGATTGCCTTTACCGTGCCATTGCTGACGCCGCATCGCTCAACGCGCCGCTGGTCAGTGGCCGTAGGCGGCGTGATTGCCATTGCCGTGCTTTCATCTTTCATCAGCTCGTTCCAGCCTAAAGGCATTATCCGCAACGCAGAGGTGCAGGCTAATACCGACAAAGCGCATGATATTGCGCCAAATTCCGGGCCGAAAGACTGGCAGGCCTGGGCTGGTGATACCAAAGGCTCCCGTTTTTCAACGCTAAGTGATATCACCCCAGAGAACGTAAAAGACCTGAAAGTTGCCTGGACCGCCCATACTGGCGAGGCGGTAGTCCCGGACAAGGGGGATGCTGAAGATCAGAATACGCCTCTTCAGGTTGGCGATAGCCTGTTTGTTTGTACCGCTTATACCTCGTTGATTTCCTATGACATTGATAGCGGGAAAGAGAAGTGGCGCTATACGGCAGGACGCGGGAACTCAACCTATCAGCGCTGCCGGGGCATCGGCTATTTTGACGCGGCCAGCGCGAAAAATGTCGTGGCGCCAGGCAAGCCGCTGGATACCGCTGTCAGCCCGCAACGTCTGTTTTTCCCGACCGGCGATGGGCGACTGGTGGCTATTGATGCCCATACCGGCAAGCCGGCAGCAAACTTTGGTAATAACGGCGTAGTGGATCTGAAAGTGGGTATGGGTGAAGTGAAGCCTGGCTACTATCAGCAATCCTCAGCACCGCTGGTGGCGGGTAATGTGGTGATTGTCGGCGGCCGCGTCATTGACAATTTTGAAACAGGCGAGCCGCCAGGCGTGGTACGTGCCTACGATGCGGTTACCGGTAAACTGGTCTGGGCGTGGGATCCGGGTAATCCTGAAGTCACGCGCGAACCTTTGTCGCCTGAAGGCTACACGCGCGGAACGCCAAACGTCTGGGTTGGTATGTCTTACGACGCCGATCTGGGTATGGTTTATCTGCCAACCGGCAATGCGACGCCTGATTTCTTCGGTGGCGAGCGCAGAGAAGGGGACGAAAAATACAGTTCATCTATCGTCGCGGTTAATGTAGCAACAGGCCGTCCGGTCTGGCATTTCCAGACTGTGCATCATGATATATGGGACTTTGATGCTACCGGCACGCCGCTGCTGTATGACATCAAAAACGACGATGGATCCGTCACGCCGGCGCTGGCGGAAACCTCGAAAACCGGCATGATTTATCTGCTCGATCGTCGTAACGGTAAGCCCGTAGCGCCGATTGAAGAGCGCCCGGTACCGCAAGGTAACCTGCCGGGAGAACGTTACTCGCCTACGCAGCCGTACTCATCAATGCCGGGTATTGGCAATGAAACGCTGAAAGAAGCGGATATGTGGGGCGCGACGCCGTTCGATCAGCTGCTGTGCCGCATTCGCTTTAAATCAAGCCGCTATGACGGCATCTTTACCCCTCCCGGGCTGGATATGGCTCTGCAGTATCCTGGCTCGCTTGGCGGCATCAACTGGGGAGGCGTTTCCGTCGATCCTACGACTAACCTGATGTTCGTTAACGATTTACGGCTGGGTCTCTATTACAAAATGGTCGCGGCCAAAGATATTCCGCCAGGACAAGGCACCAGCGAAGGAATGGGATGGATTGTCCAGAAAGGGCTGCCCTATGGCTCGCTGCGCGAGCGTCTGATGTCCCCGCTGGGCGTTCCGTGCCAGGCTCCGCCATTTGGCACCCTGTCCGCTGTCGATCTTAAGACGCATAAACTGGTCTGGCAGATACCGGTAGGCACAGTTCAGGACACCGGGCCGCTGGGTATTCCGGTGGGACTGCAAATGCCGCTTGGTATGCCGACGCTGGGGCCGTCACTGGCTACGCGCTCGGGCTTACTGTTCTTTGCCGGAACTCAGGACTTTTATCTGCGCGCGTTTAACAGCCACACGGGCGAAGAGGTATGGAAATCCCGCTTGCCGGTGGGAAGCCAGAGCGGCCCGATTACCTATCGCTCTGAAAAAACGGGCAAGCAATATGTCGTGATTTTCGCCGGAGGATCGCCTCACTCAGCCCAACGCGGCGATAACATCATTGCCTATGCGCTTCCTGAATAACCTGTATTAAACCGGAAATACTCTCTAAGCCGATGTCGTTATGACATCGGTTTTTTTTAGTCAGGGATCTTTGCCTGGTTTCATTATTCTTTGAGGGAAGATGGCCCTAATCCCACCGACTGCCGCCGTATCAGCTCGCCCGGCATTAGCGCCAGCGGCCCGACTTGTTCGCCATCCAGCATTTTCGCCAGCTGCATCATGGCGCTGGAAACCATCTTATCAACCGGCACGCGCACGGTAGTCAGCGCAGGCGTCAGGAATGCCGCGACGGGAATATCGTCGAAACTGAGCAAAGAGACATCCTTCGGCACGCTCAAACCCGCCGCGTTGAGCGCGCAGATGGCGCCGATAGCCATATCGTCGTTGCTGGCGACGATCGCAGAGAAGGCGACCCGGCGTTGCAGCAGCTCAACGGCGGCAAGCCGCCCGCTTTCGTTAGTCCAGCCGCCCTCCAGCAGCAGCGCGGGCTGCGGAGCTATATCATGTTTTTCCAGCGCGGCCAGGTAGCCGTTCAGGCGGCTGAGGCCGGTATGCGACCCCGACAGACCTTTAATAAAAGCGATATCCCGATGTCCCTGGCTAATCAAATAGCTCACTGCCTGGAAGGTGTCATTTTCATGGTCGGCGCAGACCGCATAGTGCGGAAACTTTTTTAGCCTGCGGTTCAGCACCAGCAGCGGCTGGCTGATAGTGGGGATCAGCTCGTCGATCTCTTCAACGCTTAGCGTTCTGGGATAAAGAATAAGGGCGTCGCAGCGGCTGTCGATCAGAAAATTGATCGCCTGACGCTCCTGTTCCGCCGTATGCTTGCCGTCCGCCAGCACCAGCTGCGAGCCAAGCTGTTCGGTCAGCGTCGCCACCTGATAGAGCAGCTCGCTGAAAAAGGGCCCGTTATAGAGCGTGTTGGGTACCATCAGTCCGATGCTCTGACTGCGCCGGGTCGCCAGATTGCGCGCCAGCAGGTTAGGGCGATAGCCCATCTCTTCCACGGCGCTCATTACCTTGTCGCGCACCGTTTTAGAAACGTAGCCGCGCCCGGCCAGCACGCGAGAGACGGTCGCTTTCGAAACGCCAGCGCGTCTGGCCACGTCCAGCATAGTAATCATGACAAGTTTCCTTCTGTATCGGCCGTTCATTGTAACCAAAAACGTCTCAGGTAAAACCCGCAAATTTTTCCGGAGAACAAGTCGCCGGGAAGATAACAACAGCCTGCGCTTAAACGCGTTATAAAGACGTAGGAAATAAATAATCTGCAACCGGTTTCACATTATTTTATGTTTGCCGTTAAATAACGTCGGTTTTGATTGGGTGATGGATCACAAAAAACAAAAACAGAATCTGTAACCGGTTGCAGAGGCGCGTAATGGCGCGTAAAAGTTCAGGAAACAAAGGGGGATGTTATGATCAAGATCTTATTATGTTGCTCTGCGGGAATGTCCACCAGCATGGTGGTGCAGCGTATGGAAAAAGCGGCGGTTAAACTCGCCATTGATGCGAAAATTCAGGCAGTTGGCATGGAGGAGTTCAGCGAAAAGATTGGCGATTTCGACTGCTGCCTGCTGGGGCCGCAAATTAAATATAAGCTGAATGATTTTCAACGCTACGCCGAGGAATACAATAAGCCGGTCGCTGTAATTAATACCATGGATTACGGCATGCTTAACGGTGAAAAAATTCTGCAATCCGCCCTGGCGCTGATTAACTCTCATCAGGGGGCATAATGAGCACACTGGCCGATTCGCTGTTTGGCGTGATTGAAAATCGTATCAGTCCGGTAGCGGCGCGATTATCTTCACAAAGACATGTCGTTGCCATTAAAGACGGCTTTATCGCTTCCATGCCGTTTTTAATTGTGGGTTCTTTCATGCTGCTGTTTTCACATCCGCCGTTCAGCGAAAACAGCCAGTGGGCTTTTGCAAAGTGGTGGCTGGGCATGGTCAGACAGTACAACGACCAGCTGATGATGCCTTACAACATGACGATGGGCATTATGGCCGTTTTTATCACCGGCGCCATCGCCTATAACCTGGCGCAGAGCTACAAACTGAACGGCCTGATGGCCGCGCTGCTCTCGCTGATGACCTTTCTGCTGATTGCCGCGCCACAGCAAAACGGCGCGCTGCCAATAGCCTCGTTAGGCGGCGAAGGGATTTTTACCGGCATTCTTATCAGCCTCTACTGCACGGAAGTGATGCATCTGCTGACGAAGCACAATATCGGCTTCAAGCTTCCCGAACAGGTGCCGCCGAAAATCCGCCAGTCTTTCGATCTGCTGATCCCGATTATGGTGATTTTTCTGACCCTTTACCCGCTGAACCTGCTGATGCAGAGCCACTTCGGCATGATCCTGCCGCAGGCGATTATGTCGCTGTTCGCGCCGCTGATCTCCGCAGCGGATTCGCTTCCTGCGGTACTGATAGCGGTGCTGCTGTGTCATCTGCTGTGGTTCGCCGGCATTCACGGCGCGGCCATCGTCGGCGGCCTGCTGCAGGCGTTCTGGCTGACCAACCTGGGCATCAATCAGGAAGCGCTGAACGCCGGGCAGGATGTCAGCAAAATCTTTATTGAACCGTTCTGGCAGTTTTTTATCACGGTCGGCGGCTCGGGCGCCACGATGGGGCTGGTTATCCTCTATCTGCGCAGCAAATCCGCCCATCTGCGCTCTATCGGCCGTCTGGGCTTTGTACCCGGCATGTTTAACATCAACGAGCCGATTATTTTCGGCTCGCCGGTGGTGATGAATCCGCTGCTGTTTATCCCTTTTATCACCACGCCGTTAATCAACGCGGTAATTGCCTGGACCGCGACGCGTACCAACCTGATCAACCATGTGATCTCGCTGGCGCCGTGGACCACGCCCGGCCCGATCGGCGCGGCCTGGTCAACCGGCTGGGACTGGCGTGCAGTGGTGCTGGTCGCCCTGTTAATTGGCCTCTCCACGCTGATCTACTACCCGTTCTTCAAAATGTATGAGCGCCAGCTGCTGCAACAGGAAGCGGCGATGGCGACCGAAATGACGCTGGCAGAGGAGATGAAATAATGGCGGAACAGCTGGATATGGAAACCACCGTGATGGAGCTGATTATCCATGCCGGCGAGGCGCGCTCGGCCTCGATGCAGGCGCTGCAGGCGGCGAGAAAGCAGCGCTGGGAAGAGTCGGAAGCGGCGCTGCAGGAGGCGACGCAGGCCGCGCGCGAAGCGCACCGTATCCAGACCGCGCTGATCGGCGCAGATGAGGGCTGCGGCAAAATCCCGGTGAGCCTTATCCTGGTGCATGCCCAGGATCATCTGATGAACGCCATGCTTTGTCGCGAGCTGGTGGAAGAAATTATCCTGCTGCACCGCGAAGTGCAGGAGCTGACTAAAACCCGAACGCAATAAGCGCTTAGCTTTGAAAAGGAATCATTATGTCTGAGAAATTACCCGCGGATTTTTTATGGGGCGGCGCCGTTGCCGCGCACCAGGTTGAGGGCGGCTGGCAGGAAGGCGGCAAAGGGCCGAGCATTGTGGATGTGCTGACCGGCGGTTCGCACGGCGTGGATCGCGAAATCACCGATGGCGTAATCGAAGGCAAAAACTACCCCAACCATCTCGCCACCGATTTTTACCATCACTACAAAGAAGACATCGCGCTGTTCGCGGAGATGGGCTTTAAATGCTTCCGCACCTCGATTGCCTGGACACGCATCTTTCCAAAAGGCGATGAGCTGGAGCCCAATGAAGCGGGGCTGAAGTTCTACGATGACGTCTTCGACGAGCTGTTAAAGCACGGCATCGAACCGGTGATTACCCTGTCGCATTTCGAAATGCCGCTGCACCTGGTGAAGCAGTACGGCGGCTGGCTCAACCGCGAGCTGATCGACCTTTTTGTGCGCTACAGCGAAGTGGTGCTTAAACGCTATCAGCACAAAGTGAAGTACTGGATGACCTTTAACGAGATCAACAACCAGCGTAACTGGCGTAAGCCGCTGTATGGCTACAGCAACTCCGGCGTTATTTTTACCGACCACGAAAAGCCGGAAGAGGTTATGTATCAGGTGCTGCATCATCAGTTTGTCGCCAGCGCCAGAGTGGTGAAGCTGGGTCACGCCATCAATCCCGATTTTAAAATCGGCTGCATGCTGGCGATAGTGCCGCTCTATCCCTGGTCCTGCCATCCGGATGATGTGATGTATGCGCATAAAGCGATGCAGGAGCGCTATCTGTTCGGCGATGTGCATATGCGCGGCGCTTATCCTGCGTATATTCGCAAAGAGTGGGCGCTGCGCGGCTTCCATATCGAGATGGCGCCGGAAGATGAGCAGACGCTGCGCGAAGGCTGCGCCGACTATCTTGGCTTCAGCTACTACATGAGCAACGCGGTGGAATACGCCACCGCTAAGCAGACCGAAAACACGCCGCTGGAAGCTTATCCCGGCAGCCGTAAAAACCCGCACGTTAAAGCTTCCGACTGGGGCTGGCAGATCGATCCCGTGGGTCTGCGCTACACCCTCAATGCGCTGTACGAGCGCTATCAGAAGCCGCTGTTTATTGTGGAAAACGGCTTCGGCGCCTATGACAAGGTTGAAAACGGCCAGGTCAACGACGACTACCGCATCAGCTACCTGCGCGAGCATATCGTGCAGATGAAAAAAGCGGTGCTGGAGGACGGCGTCGATCTGATGGGCTTTACGCCTTGGGGCTGCCTGGACTGCGTCTCTTTCGGCACCGGCCAGTACGACAAGCGCTACGGCTTTATCCACGTCAACCGCAGCGACGACGGCAGCGGTGACTTTTCCCGCAGCAAAAAGAAAAGTTTCGACTGGTATAAGCAGGTGATCGCTTCAAACGGCGAATCGCTTTAAATCGGGTGCTGCGGGCGGGTTAGCCCGCAGCCGGATCGGGAGTTACCCTGTGAACATTGCGGCTTACGATATTGGCGGCACCTCATTAAAAATGGGCGTGCTAAGCGAGCAGGGCGAGATTGTCGCCAGATCGCAAACCCCCATCCCTGACTTTTCCGGCGAGCATATTCTCTCCGCTATTCTTGCCTGGCTCGAGAGCCATCCCGAATGCGAAGGATTAGCGCTGAGCGTGCCCGGCTATGTCGATCCCTGGACCGGCTTTGTCACCATGGGCGGCTCCATCCGCGATTTCGACGGTTTCGCCCTGCAAAAGTGGCTGCGCGACAAAACGGGGCTGCCGGTCACCGTAGAGAACGACGCCAACTGTGCGCTGCTGGCGGAGCGCTGGCTCGGCAAGGCGCAGGAGATGGATAACTTCCTGATGATGACCGTCGGCACCGGCATCGGCGGCGCGATATTCTGCAACGGCACGCTGGTGCGCGGCCATCGCTTCAGGGCGGGCGAATTTGGCTATCTGCTCAGCGAAAGGGCCGGGTCAGGCAGGCTGAACAGCTACACCATGAATGAAAACTGTACGCTGGCGGTGCTAAGAAGGCGCTACGCCCTGATGGTCGACAGGCCGCCGGAAGAGGTCAGCGGCGAAGAGGTTTTCGCGCGCTACGATCGGGGCGATAAAATCTGCGCGCGGCTGGTTGATCAGTTTTATCAGGATCTCTGTTCGGGGATCTATAACCTGGCGCATCTGTTCGACCCTGAATGTCTGTTCCTCGGCGGCGGCATTACCGAAAGGCCGGAATTTATCGCGGAAATTAAAGCGCATCTGGCCTGGTATAACCTGCCAATTGCCGTCGCTGGCGCGCATCATGGCAACAGCGCCGGGCTGACCGGCGCCGTTTATCACTATCTGACCAGCCAGCGTTAGTAAAAGTTTTTACCTGTTCTCCCATCAAATCATCCCTGCGGTGAGGCGTTCGGCCAGCTTTTTCAAGCCCGGAGCCTTTTATCCGCTCTTTAAAAGGCGTGTTTTTATGCAAAACAGAATCAAGATTGTCACTATCGGCGGCGGCTCCAGCTATACCCCGGAGCTGATTGAAGGGCTTATTCTTCGTCAGCATCTGCTGCCCATTGCGGAGCTGTGGCTGGTGGATATCGCGGACGGCGCGGAGAAAATGGAAATCGTCGGCAATATGGCGAAACGCATGATCGCGGCGGCCGGTCTGGACTGGCAGGTTCATCTGACGCTGGATCGCAAACAGGCGCTCAAAGACGCAGACTATGTCACCACGCAGTTCCGCGTCGGTTTGCTGGATGCTCGCCTCAAAGATGAAGTCATTCCGCTGGCGTGCGGCCTGCTGGGCCAGGAAACCAACGGCGCGGGCGGTCTGTTCAAGGCATTTCGCACCATTCCGGTTATTCTGGAGATTATTGACGATATGCGCGCGCTTTGTCCCGACGCCTGGCTGGTGGACTTCACTAATCCAGCCGGCATGGTGACCGAGGCGGCGATCAAATACGGTAAGTGGGAGAGAACGGTAGGTTTGTGCAACGTGCCTTTCGGCCATATCACGCAGGCCTGCAAACTGCTGGAAACGGATGAAAGCGAGCTGAATTTCAAATTCGCCGGGCTTAATCACTTTCACTGGCACCGCGTCTGGGATCGTGCTGGCAGAGAGCGCACCGCTGAACTGATCGACAAAATCTACGCGCCCGAGCAGCGCGAACAGTCTGACGAAGGGCTGAAAAATATTCATCAAATTCCCTTCCACTACGATCAGGTTAAACATCTGGGCATTCTGCCGTGCGGCTACCATCGCTATTACTATCTGCAGGAACCGATGCTGGCGCACGCGGTTGAAGAGTTCGCAAATTACGAAACCCGGGCGGAAGTGGTAAAAAAAACCGAGCGCCGCCTGTTTGAGCTCTATAAAGACGTCAATCTTAACTATAAGCCGGAGGAGCTAAGCCAGCGCGGCGGCGCCCACTATAGCGACGCGGCCTGCGATCTGATCGCCGCCATCCAGAATAACAGCGGCAAACAGATGGTGGTTTCTACACGCAATAACGGCGCTATCGCCGATTTGCCTTTCGACTGCGTGGTGGAGGTGACCGCCGCCATTACCGCGCACGGGCCAGAGCCGCTGCGATGGGGAAAACTGCCGCCCGCGGCACGAGGCATGATCCAGCTAATGAAAGCGATGGAGGAAACCACGATAGAGGCGGCCGTCAGCGGCGACTATGGCGCGGCGCTGCACGCCTTTACCATTAATCCGCTGATCCCGGCGGGCGACACGGCGATTAAAGTGCTGGACGCCTTGCTCTATGCGCATAAAGACTATCTGCCAAAGTTTGCCGATAAAATCGCGGAAATCGAGCGCGATAAGCCGGAAATCGTCCTTTTTGTTAAGGAACTGCTTGCTGACCGTCAGGCCCATGCCTGATAACCAAAACCTGCCGTCCACACCGGTCGGCAGGCATAACCTTTCCAGGGAATGCTACCCTTATTGCATCAATAAGGAGAGGCTATGCCCGCTAACCGTACAAAAGTGTTCGACGTTGGTTCTGACGAAGTAGTGATTCAGCGCCGCTACAAATTTTTGGGCGCGCTGAACGATCTCTTTATCGCCATCTGGTTTCTGACGGGCAGCATTCTGTTCTTTCTTGACTAGCTGATGACCGGCGGGACCTGGCTGTTCGTCGTGGGCAGCCTGCAGCTACTGATGCGGCCAGCCATCACGCTTGCCGAACTGGTTCACGTGAGAAAAATTTCATCCAGGCAGACGGAAGCGGCCCGCTAGCCATCTGCCGGCAGTGGAGAAGAAAAAATTATGTGCGGACGCTTTGCGCAGTATCACTCTCGTGAGACTTATCTGGAAGCCCTCGGTGACAAAGTCGAACGGCAGATCGCTTACGACCCTGAACCGCTTGGGCGCTATAACGTCGCGCCCGGCACGCGCGTGCTGCTGCTCAACGAACGCGATGAAGCGCTGCATCTCGATCCGGTTCACTGGGGTTACAGTCCGGTCTGGTGGCACAAGCAGCCCTTAATTAACGCCAAATCGGAAACGGCGGCGACGGGCAAAATGTTCAAACCTCTGTGGAACGGCGGACGAGCTATTGTGATGGCCGACGGCTGGTTCGAATGGAAGCGCGACGGCAGTAAAAAGCAGCCATACTTTATTTATCATCAAAGCGGTGAGCCGCTGTTCTTTGCGGCTATCGGTAAAGCGCCTTTTGATAAAGAAGAGGAGAATGAGGGCTTTGTGATCGTGACGGCCGCCAGCGATGAAGGGCTGGTCGCTATTCACGACCGGCGGCCGCTGGTGCTGACGCCCGAGGCCGCGCTGGCCTGGATGAGTGAAAAAACCACGCCGGCGCAGGCGAGCGAGATTGCGCATGAGGGCGCGGTGCCTGTTGAGGCTTTCGCCTGGCATCCGGTTAACAAAGCTGTCGGCAACATCCGCAATCAGGGCGCGGAGCTGATTGATGAAATCGCCGATCCGCTGGTGTAGGCTATCGGCCCTGTCGGGATAGCGAGTACCTCAGAAAGACAAATCGTCAGAAATCCATTATATATAAACGATGTTTATAGATAAGAGGAGCCATCGGATGGGCCTGAAACCTGTATGCAGAATAGCTTTAGCTTTGATGCTGCTGGCGGTTTCGTCGACAGCGCCGGCGAAAAAAGCCGCTCGCTTGTCGGATGCGGAGGTAAAACAGCAAATCATTGAGGAATCGATCGACAGCTATCCTGGCAACTGCGCCTGTCCGTTTAATGCCGCCAGAAACGGCAGCCGCTGCGGCGGCAGAAGCGCCTGGAGTCGACAGGGCGGCTACGCGCCGATTTGCTATGCAAAAGAGGTAACGGCGGAAATGGTCAGGCAGTGGCGTGAGTCGCATACGGGCAGTTAGCAGAGAGCAAAAAAGAAGGCGGCACTGAGGCCGCCTTTTCCGGTTACGCCTGTTTCGGCTGGCCGTTGGAGGCCATAATGCCGCCGTCGACCGGCAGGTTAACGCCGGTGATATATTTTGCGTCATCGCTGGCGATAAAAGCGATGGCGCTGGCGATATCTTCCGGCTCGCCCGCGCGCGCCAGCGGAATGCGCTCATAGAACTTGTTCAGCAGCTGCTGGTTATCCTTCATCTCTTCGGTGAGATCGGTAAAGGTAAAGCCGGGACAGATTGCGTTTACGCGCACGCCGTCTTCGCCGTAATCCATCGCCAGTGAACGGGTAAAGTTGGTGACCGCGCCTTTGGCCGCGTTATAGACGCTCATGCCCCAGTCGCCGCCCAGGCCGGAAACCGAAGAGACGTTAACCACGTTGCCTTTGCTCTTCAGCAGCGCAGGCATAAAGTAGTGCACGCAGTAGAAGACGCCGTCCAGATCGACCTTCATCAGGCTTTTCCAGTCTTCCAGGGCAATTTCATGGATGCGGCCCTGCACGATTTGACCGGCATTGTTAACCAGCACGTCGACCCGGCCATACTTCTCCTGCACGGTTTTCGCCAGCTGTTCCACCTGTTCCGCTTCGCCCACGTCGCAGGGCGCCACCAGATGCTCGCCCTGAGCCAGCAAAGCCTGGGTTTTCTCCAGCTTCTCTTTGGTGCGGCCTACCAGCACCACAGAAGCGCCTTCGCTGGCGAAGCGTTCTGCCGCTGCCTGGCCGATACCGGAACCTGCGCCGGTCACCACGACTACTTTTTGCTGAAAACGGGCCATATGAACCTCCTGTTGCGGTAAATCTGTTGTAAAAAACGTCTGATTAACCCTGGCAAATCTGTGATGGAACGCAAGTTTTGGGTAGAAAAGCGGGATTGTTTGCCTTATTTGTAAGCGCTTAGCGGGTTAAGTGAGCCTGCATATCCATGCAGCGCAGGTCGCCCGCCAGGGTGGAAGGGTAGTAGGTTTCCCTGAGCAGGGTAAAACCGTGGCGCTGATAAAACGTCATGGCATTCGGCGTGGAGGAAAGGGTCAGCGCGGCTATTCCTCTGGCCGACGCTTCGGCTTTAATAGCCCTCATAATCTGCGAGGCGTAGCCGTTGCCCATATGGCCCGGCAAAGTAAAAATGGCCTCCACGCTTTGCGCCTTTACATCCAGAAAGCCCGTCGCTACAGGAAAACCTGGCGTGTCGACAACAAAGAAGGGATTCTGGCTGATGGCGCGAAGATAGCCTGTTGGCATTATGTCAGGAGTCCAGGCCATCACGGCTTCTTCGCCATAGGCATCCCGGCATTCGGCACGGATCGCCAGATTTCTTATTTGCCATAGCGCCTGCGCTTCTTCAGACCTTGCTCGTCTGATCATTTATACCTCGACTCGACAACGGAAATCGGACTACGCGCGTTTTTTTATGGCGTGCGATTGCGCATCAGCCAGAGCGCCAGGTGGTACATCATGTTTTCAAGTTTGTACCGGACAGGGAGTGAGAAAGCGACAAAAAGCACGGTCACCAGCAGCAAAACCAGCAAGATTACCAAAATGATGCGAACCATTGTCACCTCTCAGCGCCTCGGGAGCGGTTGACCCACTGAAGCCGAAAAAAGTCATACAGATAATTAAACACCACGGTATAAGGAAGAAAAAAAGCGACCAGCGCGATTTGCAGTGCCAGCGCCTTGACCAGCGAAACGTTAAACCACCAGGCCGTCACCGGGATCAACACGGCCAGCAGGCCGGCTTCGAACAGTACGGCATGGGCGATTCTGGCCAGCAAATTACGGCTGAAGCCGGTTCGCTGCTGAACGGCGTCGAAGAGACGGTTAAAGATCACGTTCCACAGCATCGCCGTACAGGCGGAAAGTGCGGCCAGCACGGCAGATTTTGTTACCGGAACAGCCAATATCACCGCCAGCATCAGCGCGATCAGGATATTGGCCACTACTTCAAAAAGTATTGAGTGAAACACTCTTTCTTTCAATGATTTGTTTAGTTCAGTTTCTGTCACAGCGTCCAACATTCTCACAGCCAGGCCCAAAAGAGCAGGGATTACGGGCCCGGTAGGGTAGCAATCCTGATAACCGGAAACTTTGTTCACCATCATTTCTTATCTTCATTGTGAATCGTTTGCGCAGAAAAACCAGGCGGGAAGTTGAATGGCCCAGGAACTTGATAAACTGCTGGTCACAGTTGAAGCATTGGCGGGCATTACCGTTTTCTCTTCCTCACCAACGACGCTTATCGCCTGACAGGCAGCGCCACCGCAACCTGCGACGTTGCCAACAGCCGTTGATTCCATGGCGGTTAACAGGCCTCAATGTTTTCAGAATCAGCTCCAAATAAATTTACAGCAGGCTCACGCGTACGCATTTCCCGCACTAATGTAAAAGCAGCGACTACTCCAGCTATGAAAAATCGAAGTTTCTTATTCCTGGCGCGTATCAGGATTTTTTCTCGTCCATTTGAGAAGACGCTGAAGCAGAAAGGGGGCTCTATGTTCATTCATGAGATGGTAGTGGGGATTGGGACGGTATCTTCAGCCGGTGCGAGTGTGGCGAGTCAGTTAGGCGGTATGAATTACAGCGTGTTGTTTGGGGCTTTTGCCGGCTCGGTATTTTATGTGGCCGGCGCAGCGGATATCGCCTTGCGCGTGCGAGCTGCTTATTTTGTGGTTTCATGGATTGTCGGCGTATTCGGCGCTGGCGTTGTTGGCTCGAAACTGGCCAGCATTCTGGGCTATAGCGACAGACCACTGGACGGTCTTGGGGCCGTGCTGCTGTCGGCGCTGGCGATTAAGACCTTAACGTTCTTCAATCAACAAGATCCGGCAGCCTGGCTCTCCCGGATAAAAGGAGGCTTCCATGGTCACAAGTGATCCTATGGTCATTGCCAACGTCACTATCTGTTCGGCAATTGCACTGCGGCTGATGTTCTTTCGTAAGCCCGGCGCGCATCACCAGTGGTGGGCATCCTGGCTGGCTTATTTGCTGGTACTGGCCTACGGTTCCGTGCCGTTCCGCTATTTTTTTGAAAATTACAATCATACCAGCTGGGCTTCTATCACGATTAACCTTGTTTTTTGCGCCGCTGTATTTCGCTCCAGAGGCAACGTGGCGGAAATCCTTGCCGTATTACGTCCGGGAAGATAATGCTGATGGCTTTCCGGCTATTGCACTGACCAACAGCACCCCCTTATTTTATGCGGCGCTGATGGAATAAAGAGCAATTGCAATATTTTATGCTGACATAAGGCGATTTGCAGGCGTATAGCATGAGACGGCAGGCTATTTCTTCGACCTTTCATAAAGTTATAAAATCACTTAACTTACTGTATTAAAAAATATATTTTTTGTGTCCAATCTCTTTTTTAATTAAATTAATTATGGTTAATGAAAAGATAAAATGCTGTTGAAACGTTCAGTTACGGTTAATCTTTCTTATTTAAGAATAAACGATCAAATTTCTTACACTATTTGCACGAAGTAGTTGATAATCGCGTTTTTCGCGATATTACTTTACCAGGATTAATCTGTTTTTAGCCAGAAAACCGCGCTTGTTGACGGTTAAAAAATCATTTTGCGGTAAAAAAAGCGTAAAAAAGGCACATTAGCTAAATCAACAAAAAATCAAGGGTTGATGGTCAGCCATTGCTCAGTAAAATAGGGCCAAAACTCAAATCAGGAGAATTTCGTGTCAGAAGCTGCGTGTGATTATCATCCGGAACGACTGGAAGAAGCGAAGAATATCGCTTTGGGGTGGCGAATTGTAGGCCAGATGGAGCCGCAAACGCTGGAGGATGCTATTCAGATGCTGCGGGACAGCTCGGCCTATGCGACTCAGGTCTATGAGCTGCTCTACGCCGAAATTGCTGAACAACAGAAAGCGAAACAGGCCCGCTAATATTATCGGGCCGCTTTCACCCGCGTAGCGGCCCTGTATTCTGTTCTGCGCTTTGTTGCGAAACACTATTACCTGTTTGCAAAGCCCTCTTTTTCTGCCTGCCGTTTTCCAATGCCAAACGTACGGGATTTCGCCATTCTGCTTTAACCAGCCTGTCGCGTTATAACCGCGCCATTGTCGGTCGCCTGTAATTAATAACGTCTGTGGCGCGAAGAGGGCAATAAAGGAGGCTGGGCTGTGCGACTCCGTTTCTGACGAAGATGAGATTATTTAATATATATTTAAAATATTATAAATAAAATTTTAACAAATGCCGGCAGGCACCGGGTAAGCGGGGACGATATATCAATGCTGTTTCATTTTTCAGGTAAAAAAATGCCCGCAAAGAGGATAATCACGGGCCAACACCAGGGAAACTTGATAGAAGAATAGTGGCATGGCGAGGGCAAAATGCAACCATCGACGGGCTAAAACAGGGGGCGGCGCGACCAAAGTGCGAGGGCCGTCAAAATTCTTCCGCAATAAGCCACTGGTCCGCTTCATCGAACATTTCTTCAATAATTCTCAACATTACCGACTTGTCGTTTTTGCTGGCATCCGTCTTTACGCCGTTCGCCTGCATCGGTTTTACCTTTACTTCGGCATCCGGAAAAACCCGCCTGATGCGCTTTTCCAGTTCATCCAAAATCAGCTGCTGCGCGTTTGGCAAGCCCGCAACGTTGCGCTTATCGTAAATCAGTTCAACAAACATAAGAGGGGTCCTGGTTATAAATGCTGGATAAAAATACAGTTATTTCCGCCCGGCTTCAACTGAAATTTATAGATGATCGCGATAACTTTTCTTCTTCGCCCGCAAGCGCGCGACCGACGCTGCACGCCGCAGTCGTCAGCGTGATTTGTCCGCTTAGGCTACACTTTTCTGCTTTAACTTACGGAGAGAGAAAATGAAAAAATTATTCCTTGTTCCGCTGATTGCCGCTGCCACTCTGCTTAGCGGCTGCGCTAACGATCATATTATGCATATGCGCGACGGCAGCACCAAAGTGGTGTCGGGCAAGCCGGAGATCGACAAGGCGACCGGCATGGTGATCTATACCGATGAAAGCGGTCGACAGCAGGCGGTTAACCAGGCGGATATTAAAGAGATGAGCAGCCTGTAGCGCAGACCAGGCCACTTCCGATTGCGGCGGCGGCGCGAGACAGGCAGCATACCGGGCCAGATATCTGCCCGGAGAAAGCCATGTTTCGTTTACCTGTTGCCGCCGCCCTTGTTGCCTGCTCCTTTTTCGCCCATGCCTCAAACAGCGCGGCGCCGCCGCAAAACAGCGAATATCAGATAACCTGTCCAGGCAGGCCGACCATGACCGTTACCAGCGCGCAGTACGGTTTGACCACGCTGCTGTGGGCGGGCGATCACTTCCAGGTCGCCGCCGGCAGCCAGCGCTCCCATACCGATAACGGCGACAGCGTCGCTATTATTCTGTTTCGCAATGGCGATCAGATGGTTACCAACAAAAACACCGATGAAACCTTTTTCTCCTATAACGGGCAGAAACATCTGGTTTCCTGCAGCCGCACCAGCGAGCGGGAAAAAAGTACGGTTACGCTGCAGCGAACGGACGCCGCTGGTAAAGTTGAGTCCTGAACCTGACCAAACGCTTTAACTCGCCTGCTGCTCTCCTGGCCGATGACGTAGATCCAGCGGCGAGCTTTCCGCCTCGTCCAGCAGCGCCAGCCATTCCCGCATCGTCACTTCCTGCCAGGAGAGATGACCTTTGGTGGTGCCCATCAGCACCACGTCAGGCCGCAGCGCACGATAAAATTCCAGCGTCCGCTTCAGATCGCCCTCGTTACTTTCCGGCACCAGCACGGTAACCCAGCGGTCGTGGCTAAGGCTGACGGTATCGCCGACGAAAAGATAGGTTTTACCGTAGGGCGACGCATACAGATAGGTGGTGCTGCCCGGCGTATGGCCCGGTGTAGGCACCACATGCAGGCTGCCGCAGTGGACTTCCGCCTGGTTGAAAGTGTCGTCCGCTTCGGCGAAAGGGCTGACCGGGCCGAGCGCGCGATTGTGGCAGTAGAGCGCCGAATTAAAGCGCTGTTGCAGAATACGCGTGCCGGGGCCCGCTTCGTGCCAGTGGGTCAGATAGTGACGAAAGATGCCGCCAAGTGACTCGATGGTATTGTGATCCCGGGTATTTTCAACGCGCGATATCAGCACGTTGCCGCGTGAGAGCCGCAGTAAAAAACCGTGCATCATGACTTCAGGATCGCGTTCGCCAGGCGGAAACTCCGGCGTGGAAACCCAGAGGTCTTCATACAGCTGCTTCATGCGCGCTCCTGCAAGGTAGGGTGTCCCGTAATATGCAGCCGCGCGGCGTCGCCTGTCACCCGCAGTCTTCCTTCGGCGCCAAGCGGCAGCGTCACGGTGTGCCAGTGATGACCGAATTCAAGATCCGTGACCACAGGCAGGCCGGTAAGCTGGTGGATCAGCTGCCACACGCTGTCGAAATCGTAGCCGTTGTCGTAGTCGCTGAGTTTTACGCCGGTGAAACTGCCGGTCACAATAGCCTTCTGCCGCGCCAGCACGCCATGCTGCGCCAGCTGCAGCAGCATTCTCTCCACCCGGAAAGGATGCTCGTTGATATCTTCTATAACCAGAATGCCGCCCTCTATCTCCGGCAGCCACGGCGTGCCGATAAGCGATGTCAGCATCGCCAGATTGCCGCCCCACAGCGTGCCGGAAACATCCACCTCCTGCGGCGTTGTCTGCCACTCCAGCGTAAAGGCAGGCGAGGTCAGCGCTTGCCAGAAATGCTCGACGGTAAAATCTGACAGGGTTTCCGCGCCAAAATTGGCGGTCAGCATCGGGCCGCTGAAGCTTTGTCCGCCCGCCTGCAGCAGCGCCATCTGGATCACGGTGAAATCGCTGTGGCCGCAAATCGCCATTGGACGTTCCTTCAGGCGCACCGCGAGCGCGGCGGCGTCGAAGTCAGCAAGCAGCCTTGTTGCGCCGTAGCCGCCGCGAACCGCCATAACGATATCCGCCTCGGTCTGCAGCAAATCCAAATCCCGCAGCCGCTCTTCATCGCTGCCGGCAAAGCGCTGGCTGCGACGAGCGATCGCCGCCTGGTTATTCACCTGATGTCCCTGTTCCTGCAGGCGGCGTACGGCAAGCTGCGCGGCCGCCTGATTTTGACAATAGCCGGAAGGGGCGATCAGATGAAAAGTGCGTGGAGTAACGGACATAATCTTCACTTTTATCCTTAATTGGCTAAATTTTGGCCCTTATTCAACGGTTTTACATGGCGAAAAAGCTGTTAGCCTCACAGATTCAGGCGGAAGGGCCGTTTTCCGCGCGGAGTTAGTGAATCATTTTGCGCAATTCAGGGTCCAATACGGCTGATAATGACGAAAAGCGCGACTGAAGTCATCCACCAGGGTGCGAAATTAAGAGTAGCGGTAATTTTCCTGCGGCCAACAGCCGCTATGATAAAGCGCGAAGCCAGAGCGCAGAGGAATAAAATAGCGTGAGAAACTTAAAAACAGCGGCAATATTGGGTGTGTTCCTGCTGGCCGGCTGTGCCGGTCAGTCGCATAAACAGCACGAAAAACAGCCGCAAACGCCGCTGACCAAGGCGCCGCCGGCCAAAGTCGCGCAGGCCTGGTCAATGTTCACGGAAAACGCCGCGCACAACTACGGCGTCGATCAGAAGCTGGTCGAGGCGATTATTTCGGTGGAATCGGGCGGCAATCCAACGGTAGTCAGCAGGTCGAATGCCATTGGATTGATGCAGATTAAAGCCTCCACGGCCGGGCGGGAAGTCTATCGGGTGCAGGGACGTCACGGCCAGCCGAGCAGCGCCGAACTGCGCGATCCGGTGAAAAATATCGATATCGGTACGGCTTATCTGAAAATTCTGCAGGATCAGTCGCTGGCGGGCATTCGCGATCCAAAAACGCTGCGCTATGCCACTATCGTCTCCTACGCCAACGGCGCAGGCGCGCTGTTAAGAACCTTCTCGCGCGATCGCGATCGGGCTATCGCCATGATCAATAACCTGACGCCGGAAGAGTTTTATCAGCACGTGCAGAACAAACATCCCGCTGCGCAGGCGCCTCGCTATTTGTGGAAAGTCACTACGGCCTATCGCACCATCTGATGGTGCGTCTCTCAGCGCCGCCGGTATCGGGCGGCGTTTTATCGCTTACTGAAAGCGGGTAGCTTTTTCTCGCGCCAGCCGTTCCAGCGAGAAGATCACAGTCTGCAGCAGACGTTCCTGAGCAAAATTCAGCGAGGCGAAGCGGAAGCTCAGGCGCGGCGTCACTACCGTCTCGTTTTTATTGCCTACCACGCTGCGCTGGCCCACGTTAATTAGTGAGGCATCGACTTCCAGCTGACCATATTCGCCCATTTCAATGCGCATCTTTTTAAACGCCTCGCCGCCCTGGAGCGTTTCCGGAACGGGAGAGTCGCCCAGCACGCCGATTCCGCCCAGCGAGAGATCCTGCAGCCGCATTTTGCCTTCGCCGCTGCCGTCCGGCCATTTGGCGTAGCAGTAAAAAACCGGGTCGAGCGGCACGGCCACGCGAAAGAACTCGCGGCGCTGGATCATCCACAGCTCGTCAGGAAGCCCGGCGCCGAAAGCGGGCAGGCCGTCATGGCTGTCGTTCTCAAGCGCGGCCAGCGTGAACTCTACCTTAGCGCCATGCGTTTCGGCAGTAAGCTGCAGGTCGCTCATCTCCAGCGCCAGCTGGTTTTCATAATCATTGCTGCCGTAATCGACGATCAGGCGCTCTTTGTCCGCGAACAGCAGGCGGGTAATAAACTGGCCCCTGGCGTGGGAAACCATTACGGGCGTTTGATTTTTCAGCAAATTTTTTAGTACGGCAAGCACGGCGAGCGGGCCGCGCTTGAGATATTGTTCTTTTTCTTCTTCTTTCACGTCCTGCTCCGGTTGAGTGTCAGAAAATGCGCGCCTGGCGTTAATACGCGAATTATCGGCATCAATACGCGGCGCTTTAGGCAAGGGTAAAAAAAAGGTGCAAAAAGTTTGGCTTTAAATCACAGAGTTAGAATCTTTGCCTATACTTATCCCGTCTAATCAGTACAAGCAAAGGAGCAGTATATGGGAATTTTGTCATGGATCATTTTTGGTCTGATTGCCGGGATCATTGCCAAGTGGATTATGCCAGGTAAAGATGGCGGCGGCTTTATCATCACCGTGATCCTGGGGATCGTCGGTGCCGTAGTTGGCGGCTGGATCAGTACGCTCTTCGGCTTCGGCAGAGTGGACGGTTTCAACTTCGGCAGTTTTGTTGTCGCGGTTATCGGCGCCATTGTCGTACTGTGGATCTACCGTAAAGTCAGGAGCTGACCGCCTGGCGGAAAGTTTACTGTGAATAACCCCACGCATTGACGTGGGGTTTTTCTTTTATAGCCTGAAGGCGTCAGAAATCGTAGCCGACGGTCGCCGTCACCGAACGCTCAGCGCCCCAGTAACAGTAGCCCGTGCCGTAGCAGGCGGCGACATAGTTGCGATCGGTCAGGTTATTTACGTTTAGCTGAACAAAAGCGCCTTTCAGACTGCCGTACCAGGTACCGAGATCGGCGCGTAGCGAAGCATCGAACAGCGTAACGGAAGGCAGCCTGGTGGTGTTTTCGTTATCCGCCCACTGTTTGCCAATGTAGCGCACGCCCGCGCCCGCGCTGATGCCCCAGGCAAACTGATATTTTCCCCAAAACGAGGCCATCGCGTTCGGCGTCACGTAAGGCGTATGGCCGTCATTACCGTCCACGGCATCTTTATAACGTACGTGATTCAGCGTATAGCTCGCCAGCGTGCTCAGGCGCGGCGTCCACTGATTGTGAGCTTCCAGCTCCAGTCCCTGTGAATGCACTTTACCTGCGGGCTGGTAGTAAGACTCCTTAACCACACGATTGCCGACATCTTTCTGCGTCAGGTCGTACAGCGCCGCGCTATAGAGATCCGTTGTACCCGGCGGCTGATATTTCAGGCCTGTTTCATACTGTTGCGAGGTGGTCGGCTTCAGCAGATTGTTATTGCTATCGGAGAGCGACTGCGGCGTAATCGCCTGGCTGTAGCTGACGTAAGGCGAAACGCCGTTGTCGAAGGCGTAAAGCAGCGCGGCGCGGCCGCTGACGTGATCGTCCTGGCGACGATGCTTATCCGCCGTGGCGTTATCTTCCGTTTGTGAAACGATGCGGTCATAGCGCCCGGAGAGATCCAGATGCCACTGTTGCCAGAGCATCTCATCCTGCAAATAGACCCCGGTCTGATAGTAGCGTCGCTGCGAACGGGTAAAATCGTAGTCCGGCTGCGGCGCCAGCGCCTGGCCCGTCAGCGCGTTCAGCTGGCTGGCGTTGCCGCTGGCTTCGTTCAGGTTGTTTTTATACTGATGATACTCCGCGCCCAGCACTACTTTGTGCGTCAGCTGACCGGTGGCGAAATCCGCCTCCAGCTGATTATCCAGCGCGAAAGCGTCCAGCGAAGAGCGCGAACCGGAATAGTAGCGGTTCAGCAGCGCCGGATTGTCCGCATCCCAGCCAATCTGATAGACCTGATCGAGATCGACGTTGGAGTGCGCATAGCTGGCGTTGGAGCGAAAAATCCAGGTATCGTTAAACTGATGCATGAACTCATAGCTGTAGATTTGCTCGTGTCGTTTAAAGCGATCCAGCGAGCTGTCGCCGTCGTAAAAGCCGTTGCTCAGCTTACGGCCAGCGTGCCCGGTAATGCTGCCGTCGCCGGGAACCGCGCCGTGATAGCCGCCGGAAGGATCTTTCTGCAGATAAGCGCGCAGTAGCAGAGAGGTATCCTCGTTTGGCTGCCAGAGCAGTGAAGGGGAGAGGGCATATTTTTCTTCGCGCGTATGTTGATACTGCGTATCGCTGTGGCGGGTCAGACCGGTCAGGCGAAACGCCCACTGTTCATTGATGGCGTCGGTGTAGTCGAAGGCGGTGCTGCGGCTGTTGTTATTGCCTGCCGAGGCGCGGAAGTGGCCCTCTTGACGGAACTGCGGACGTTTTGAACTTTCCATCACCAGGCCGCCGGGCACCGTTTGTCCATACAGCGCTGAAGATGGCCCTTTAATCACGTCGATACGTTCCAGAAACCAGGGATCGACCTGAAGGATATTGTAGCTGCCGGGATCGCTCATCAGCCGCAGGCCGTCGAGGAAAATATTATCCACGTCGCCGCCGTGGAAGCCACGCAGCGAAACCGTGTCGTAGCGGGTTGCTGCGCCAGCGAAATTGGTGAAGGCGCCGGCGGTATAGCTGAGCGCCTGATTAACGTCGGTCGCGCCCAGATCTTCAATCTGCTGACGAGTGACAACGGAAACGGATTGCGCGGTTCGCGCCAGCGGCCGGTCGGTCTTCATAGCGCCCTGGCTGGTTGTAACGTTATAGCCGGAGGTCGGCGTGGTCGCTGTTTCCGCTGGTGCGGCGGTGACAACCAGCGTATCCGCAGCCCAGCCGGCGGCAGGCGAAACGGTAAGGGCGGCACAGAGTACGGCGCTGCGCTTGCGGGCGAAAACCATTGATTTATCCCTTTCAATAATTGAACAAAAAAACGCCGCCGCGACTTCAGCGCGTGCAGCAAATGTAAAGATTATGATAATCTTAATGATAATTATTATCTTTACTGTTACGACGCACAATCCGTGATTTTTCTGATAATGACGGCAAGCGCGGGATAAAGAGAGGAGCAGGCGATCTGCGATCGCCTGAGAAGGGTTACTGACCTTTGGTTATATCGCCGACATTGTTACACACTACGCCTTTCGGGCAGTAGAGATCCATCAGCTTCAGCGTCACGCCGTTAGTCCAGCCGAAGCCGTCCTGCAGCGGATATTCGCCGCCGCCGCCGCCGCCCAGATTGCTGCCTTCCACCACATATTTTTCGACCAGCTTGTGCTCTTTATCGTAGGTGGCCTGGACATTTTTCAGGAAACGCATACCGATATCTTTCGCCAGCGTCTGCTTGCCGTAGTTGTTCAGTCCTTCGACCGCGGCCCACTGCAGCGGCGCCCAGCCGTTTGGCGCATCCCACTGCTGACCGTTATTGACGTTGGTGGTGATCAGGCCGCCTTCCTTGACCAGCTGCGACTGCACCGCTTCCGCCGTACGGTTCGCCTTGTCTTCCGTCGCCGCCTTCAGATAGAGCGGGAACAGCGCGGCGGCGGTCAACTGCGTACGCGCCTTTTTCTCTTTCCAGTCGTAATCGACGTACCAACCCTGTTTCTCATCCCAGAAATAGCGGTTGATCGCCTGCTGGCGCTGCTCGGCCAGCTGCGCAAAGCGCTCGCTGGCGTCCGCGTGACCGGCTTCCTTGTTGGCGCGCGCCAGGGTTTTCTCCAGATGGAATATCAGCGAGTTAAGATCGACCGGCAGGATAGCGGTTGTTTCGATCGAGGAGATATCGTTTGGTTTAGCGAACCAGCGCGAGCTGAAGTCCCAGCCGGATGCCGCGCCCGAACGCAAATCGCGGTATAGCTCGCCCTTGTCGCGATCGGCGGCTTTTTCCACCGTGGCGATATCGTCCATATAAGATTCGGTGCGAGGCGTGTTGCGGGCGTCCCAGTAGCGGTTAAGCAGGGTACCGTCTTTTAGTTTCACCAGTCGCTTGCTGGCTTCGCCCGCTTTCACCGTATCGGCGTCGCTCATCCAGTAGTCATACTCTTTCTGCAGCTCGGGCAGATATTGTCTGTAGACGCCGTTGCCTTTATGCGTCGCCAGCAAATCCACCATCAGGCTAAAGAAGGGCGGCTGCGAACGGCTAAGGTAGTAGCTGCGGTTGCCGTTGGGGATATGACCATATTTATCCAGCAGCGAAGCGAAGTTATCGACCATATCCTCTACGCGATCCCAGTGACCGCTTTCCGCCAGGCCAAGCATGGTGAAGTAGCTGTCCCAGTAATAGATCTCGCGGAAGCGACCGCCAGGCACCACATAAGGTTTAGGCAGCGGCAGCAAGGAATCCCACTGGCTGGCCGGCGTGGCGTTACGGGTGAGCACCGGCCACAGGCCGTCGATATGCTCCCGTAAGCTCTGGCCGGCTGGTGGCACATAGGCCGGGCCTTTAGTGGGCAGCGTGAAATTAGTCTCCACAAAGCGGCGCAGATCGAAATTGCGCTGCTTTCGCTGCATTTGCCAGTCCGCCAGAATCAGACTGGGACTGGTTTTCGGCAGCGCGTCGGCAAAAGTTTTCTGATCGGGAAACAGTTTGGCGGCCTGCACCGCTTTAAAAAGCGGCCCCAGTGTAATATCCGGCGGCTGCGGCGCGCTGCTGGTCTGCTTATCGGCGGCGTTAGCGTAACCGACCTGCGTCAGGGCGGCGATCAGCAGCGGCAGCGCCAGCGCGGTTTTCCATTGACGTTTTTCAATTCTCTGCATTAGTCGTTCTCCATATCCCAATCGGATATCTGTAAGTTATTGACCCTGAAACAAACTTTAGACGAGTTTCTGCGGATCGCCTGGCAATCTGCCGCGAAATGTGACCTTGTCTGGCTTTTTTTTTGGACAAGTTGCGCTGCCTGAAAAACTGAAATAACGCATCAGATTAATGACTAAAACATTTAATAAAAAAAGTCGCTGACCAGATTGTTTTTACTGATTTATTAATCGCCTTTTAAATCGCAATTCAATAATTAAGGCTGTTTTTTCGCGGGCTTGCGGAGAAATAGCGCTTGTTTCAGGCGTGATACGGCTATTTGTAACTGTTAAATTCAATTATAATAAAGTGATGAGAATAATTAAATAGGTTATCTGTGGCGGTTAATTAATAGCATAATGAAAATTAAAAGCGCTGTTTTTGTAAATTTGTGAGCTTTATACAAACGGGATATAAAAATTCCCTTTGCAAATCATTATGCTGATAAATATATTAACCGTAGTTTATTAGCAACGTGGCTTGCTTATTCAATATCCTGAAAAAAGTATGGCGACTTTGATCCTCTCAGATCGGGCGGCAGATTCAGGGAAAGACAGGATTATTGAAAAAAGGAACAATTGGCATGACGACACCCGGCGATAACATCTTGCACACCGGCAGCGATCCTCGCGCTCTTGCGGAATTCAGCGCACTGCGTCAGGAAATCGCCCTAATGGCAGGCGAACCCGGCCCTAACTGGCAGCGGGTAGAGCGGCTCGCCATCGCGCTTTTCCGGGCGAACGGCATGGACTTGCAGAGCGTGGCCTGGTACACGCTGGCCAGAGCGCACTGCGCGGGGCTGCCGGGGCTGTGCGAAGGCTTTGAGATCGTGACCGCGATGTTAAAGCACCAGTGGGCAACGCTCTGGCCACAGCCGCTCCCGGCGCGGCTGGCAATCGTCACCTGGCTGAGCGTCGGGATGCAGCAGGTACTGCGGGAGCTGCCTTCGGAAGAGTACGATCTCGACCTGCTTTATCGACTGCAGGCGCAGCTTGAACAGAACGTGAAAACACTGGAAACGCTGGCGCACAAGCATCTGAGCCAGCTTGACCGCCTGGCTATTCAGCTCAGCAACCTTATCGCGCAGCTCGCCTTGCCGGAAAGCCAGCCGACCGCCAGCCAGACGACGCTGGCGATGGCGACGATGGCGCAGCGCGCCGGCCACAGCGATGAGTTTACGCCGTTGATCTACGTGCCGAGAGATTTAACTTCTTCCAGCGCGCTTAACGTCAGCTTTAGCTTTTGGGAGCGCAGCCGGGGATTTCTGGCGGGTATGCTGTTAGCCGTGCTGTTGTGCGCGCTGGGGTTGTGGGTGTTTCAGCTGGCGGAGCCCGTACCGGGAAAAGCGCAGCGTGTCGCCATGCTCGCCCAGCAGCTAACGCCGGAGCTGGCCAGCCAGGAGAAAAACTGGCAGGCCGACGCCGCTACCGTTGCGCTGCCGGTGGAACAGCTGGCGCTGTGGCATACGGCACGCCTGCGGCTGCAAAAACTGCTGACCACTGTCGCCGTTCAGGAAGCGCAGCGGAAAGAGTGTCTCTCCTATCCTGAACTTGAAGCGCAGCTGATGACTATCCGGCAGCCGCTGGAAGAGATGCTGCCGGTGGAGGAGCTGTTGCGCCAGCTGGAGGCGGATAAGCATTCGCCCGTGTTGCGGGGTAAAACGGAACATCGTCTTAAACAGCTGATGGCGCGCTATGCGCTTATTTTACAGGCGGATGAGAAAGATGCGGCACAGAAATAGTTTCCACCCTCTCCTGACGAACTATTTATACCTGCGGTATAATTAATCCGTCAGGGATAAATGTGTATAGCCTGCGTGAAATTGATTAACCTCAGGATATCGATGGCGGCACAATCCGCTTCGGTAAAGAAGTCATACTGGGCAATATACGCCATCATGAACGGGCTTTCTCATTGGGAAGAAAAGCAGATGGGCGCTGGGGTAAGATCTACGACCAGAGTTTCTCTACTACTCAGATCACCGATCCGATTTTCGCGGTGATAAAAAAAGCCGGTTGGAAACGGACCTCAGGATTTACCGGTAGCGGTAATAAAAAATTATTGTTTGTTATTGCCGGGGGATTTCTGATACTGGCGACGATACTTTTTTTCGTGTTTTCAGGGATGGGGAATATCAAGGAGAGCGCCCGTAATCAGATAGATCTGCTGCGTGAAGGAAAGATAACCGAGGTTTATCAGGGCAGCGCCAGCAGCCTGAAAAGACGGTTGAGTCAGGAAGAATTTAACGCAGTCATATCTGAAATGTCGATACCGCAAATAAAAGACTATACATTTAACAGTATTGCAGTAAATAACAACAAGGCCAGGCTGGAAGGCTATTTCGTGACCGATGAGGGGGATAAAAGAGAGATCGAAGTCGGTCTGATCAAAGAAGATGACAAATGGAAGCTTATTTTTTTAAGTCTTTCTGACTAAAAAATGACGCCGTGCAGAAAACAAACTGCACGGCGTTTTGATGCTTTTATGTAAGCCAGGCGGACGCGACCGCTTATTTAGCGCATTTACCGCACTGGTTCTGCGCAATCAGCGAGAAGAAATCGTTGCCTTTATCATCCACCAGGATAAACGCCGGAAAGTTCTCCACCTCGATTTTCCACACCGCTTCCATCCCCAGTTCCGGGTACTCCACGCACTCCAGGCTCTTGATGCTTTGCTGCGCCAGCACCGCCGCCGGGCCGCCGATGCTGCCCAGGTAGAAACCGCCATACTTATGGCAGGCGTCCGTTACCTGCTGGCTGCGGTTGCCTTTGGCCAGCATGATCAGGCTGCCGCCGTTGGCCTGCAGCTTATCCACATAGGAGTCCATGCGTCCGGCGGTTGTCGGGCCAAGCGAACCGGAAGCGTAGCCTTCCGGCGTTTTCGCCGGGCCGGCGTAGTAGACGGGATGATCCTTCAGGTACTGCGGCAAGCCTTCGCCCCGTTCCAGCCTTTCAGCAAACTTCGCGTGGGCGATATCGCGGGCGACGATAATGGTGCCGCTCAGCGACAGGCGAGTGGAAACCGGATAGCGCGAGAGCTGCGCCAGCACCTCTTCCATCGGCCGGTTCAGATCGACCTGATGCACTTCGCCTTCGCCCTGCTGGCGCAGTTCGGCCGGAATATAGCGGCCCGGGTTCTCTTCCAGCTTCTCGATCCAGATACCTTCGCGGTTGATCTTCGCCTTGATATTGCGGTCAGCGGAGCAGGAGACGCCCATGCCGACCGGACAGGACGCGCCGTGGCGCGGCAGGCGGATCACGCGGATATCGTGCGCGAAATATTTGCCGCCGAACTGCGCGCCCAGCCCCAGCTTCTGCGCCGCCGCCAGCAGCGCCTGCTCCAGCTCGCGGTCGCGAAAGGCCTGGCCATGCTCATTGCCCTCAAAGGGCAGCCCGTCATAGTAATGCGTTGAGGCCAGCTTGACCGTTTTCAGCGTGCTTTCGGCAGAAGTGCCGCCAATCACAAAGGCGATGTGGTAGGGCGGACAGGCCGCCGTGCCCAGCGTGCGCATTTTTTCCGTCAGGAAAGCCTCCAGCCTGGCGGGATTGAGCAGCGCGCGCGTCTCCTGCCAGAGATAGGTTTTGTTGGCGGAGCCGCCGCCTTTCGCTATGCAGAGGAATTTGTACTCGTCGCCGTCCACGCTATAGAGATCGATTTGGGCGGGCAGGTTGGTGCCGGTATTGATTTCACGATACATATCCAGCGCAACGTTCTGCGAATAGCGCAGGTTATCCTGGCAGTAAGTGTTATAAACGCCCTGCGACAGTGCGGCTTCATCACCGCCGCCCGTCCAGACGCGCTGGCCCTTTTTGCCCATAATTATCGCCGTGCCGGTATCCTGGCAGGTCGGCAGCACGCCTTTTGCCGCGATCTCCGAGTTCCTTAAAAACTGCAGCGCCACATACTTGTCGTTTTCGCTGGCTTCGGGATCGCTGAGAATGGCGGCAACCTGGCGCTGGTGCGCGGGGCGCAGCATAAAAGCCGCGTCGTGAAACGCCTGCTGCGCCAGCAGGGTCAAAGCGGCCGGCTCGACTTTCAGCACCGGCTGGCCGTCGAATTCGCTAACGGAAACGTGGTCGCGGCTCAGCAGATAGTATTCGGCATCGTCGGCCGCGAGAGGAAAGGGGGGTTGGTAAAAGAAAGGTTTATTCGACATTTTGCTCACCGGATAAGCCGCAGCGCGCGCCGCGGCAAGGCTGAAATAGTGCTGGCGGTTTTGCCGCCAGCTTTTATTAACGACCTGCTCAGAACATCATCACCATCCACGGATAGGCGATCAGCATCATGCCGCCGAGGAAAATAGCGCCGAAGATGGTGCCAAGCCGCCAGTAATCTTTGGTCGGCAGATAGCCGCTGCCGTAGTAAATCGGGCTTGGGCCAGTGCCGTAAGGCGTAATAATGCCCATAACGCCCAGCGACGTCACCATCATCAGGCAGTAGACCGGCATATTAATGCCGGGGATTGCGGCGGCGATGGTCAGCATGGCCGGCAGCAGCGCGGTGGTATGGGCGGTGGTGCTGGCGAAGAGATAGTGCAGCAGGAAGAAGGCCACCAGCAGCATCACGGCGGCGACCTGCGGATCGATACCGGTCAACAGCTGGCCGCCTTCCTTGCCCAGCCACGCGATAAAGCCGACGCGCGCCAGGCCATCCGCCAGCGCCACCAGGGTAGCGAACCAGGCGAAAGTGTTCCATGCGGGCTTGTTGCTGGTGATATCGTTCCAGTTCAGCACGCCCGTCCACAGCATCAGCACTACTACCAGCAGCGCGGCCAGCGCCGGTTCGATCCAGCTGGCGGCAAAAATCCACATCAGCAGCGCGCAGCAGACGAAGATCAGCAGCAGGATCTCATTGCGCGACAGCTTGCCCAGCTTCTCCAGCTCGCTTTTCGCCCAGCGCGGCACCTCGTCATTGATTTTCACCTCCGGCGGATAGAACCAGTAGGCCAGTAAAGGCATGGTCAGGATCAGCAGCACGCCCAGCGGCAGGAAGGCCAGGAACCAGCTTCCCCAGGTGATATCGAAGCCGACGATGTTTTTCACCAGCGCCAGCGCCAGCAGGTTGGGCGCCAGCGCCGACAGAAACATCGAGCTGGTGATACAGGCAGCGGTAATCGCGACCCACATCAGATAGGAGCCGATCTTACGTGCGCTGGGATCGTTAGGCTTAGAGCCATACAGCGGCGGCAGGTTAGCGATAATCGGATAGATGGTGCCGCCGCTGCGCGCCGTGTTGGACGGCGTGAAAGGCGCCAGCAGCAGGTCGGCGAAGGTGATGGCGTAGCCCAGCGTCAGGCTGCGGCGGCCCAGGTATTTTACCAGGATCAGGGCCAGTCGGCGGCCAAACTGGGTTTTATCGTAACCGGCGGCGAACATAAAGGCGCCGAAGATCAGCCACACCGTGGAGTTGCCGAAGCCGCTGACCGCCCATTTAAAGGATTGCGTGGCGGCCTTGAATGTCGGATCCGCCAGCTCCGCCGGGCTGAACAGCAGCCAGTGGCTGAACAGGGCGATAACCACGACGCCGGTTAGGCCAATCACCGCGCCGGGCAGCGGCTCGAAGATCAAACCGACGATGACGCCGACAAAGACCGCGAAGAAGCGCCACGCGTAAGGTTCCAGCCCGGCAGGCACCGGCGTCAGCAACAGCAGCACCGTGACCAGCACGGGCAGACAAAGCATAACAAGATGTTTTTTTGACCCCGACGAGGCGGGAGAGTCACTCGGCGTTGATTTTGGTTTCATAGTGATGGTCTGCAAGTTATCGGAATAGTGAATAATGCCCCGGTTATCGTGCCTTTATTCAGCCTGATGACGGCCTGATTTTATACCGCGACCCTGGCGAGGTGATGACCTTTTTAAACATGTTCTTAACACACCATTAAGGAACTGTGAAGATAATGCAGGTCGCCCCGAATAATAATATTGATCTGGATCAATAAATATTTCCAGCAACTTTCCGCATTTTTTCTAAAATAACCTTTCCCGAAATAAATCTTAAAAAATGTTACACCAAATGCAACTTTGGTGTTGCATTTTCATTTCCTGAAATAACTGGTACTAATTTTAAATTATTGATATTTAAGCATTTATTTTCCGGTAAAAACTGGAATTTGCTTTTAGTTAACTTATGGGTAACAATCAATAGCGACAATAAAGCAATATAATAGCGTAATTTACGCAGATAATTTAAAAAGTTTAATAACTAAATTAACTGAATTTATAAAATTAAAATTGTTATATTCACCCTATAATTCAGCGCCCGTTAATTAAGCGATGATGTGTCTCAGGCGGCACGGTTCAAAAATTTCTAATTTTGGAGTCGATTATAATGAACACGCTCACCCCGATCCTTAATCCATTGACGCTGCCGAACGGCGCCGTATTAAAAAACCGCCTGGTCATGGCGCCGATGACCACCTGTACGGGATTTTACGACGGCACGGTTACCAGCGAGCTGGTGGAATACTATCGCGACCGTGCCGGCAGCCTGGGCGCCGTGATCGTGGAGTGCTGTTTTATCGATCCCAAAGGGCCTGCTTTTCCCGGTGCGATCGGCATTGACAACGACAACAAAATCGCCGGCCTGGCGCGCATAGCCAGCGCCATCAAGTCGAAAGGTTCGCAGGCGATCCTGCAGATTTACCACGGCGGCAGAATGGTCGAGCCGGAGCTGATTGGCGGCAGAACGCCGGTGGCGCCCAGCGCCATCGCCGCGCCACGTGAAGGAACCACCACGCCGCAGGCGCTGACCGGCGAAGAAGTCGAGGTGATGATCACCAAATTCGGCGACGCGGTAAACCGCGCCATTAAAGCCGGTTTCGACGGCGTGGAGCTGCACGGCGCCAACACCTACCTGATTCAGCAATTTTATTCGCCCAACTCTAACCAGCGCGACGACCAGTGGGGCGGCAGCCGCGAGAACCGGGCGCGTTTCCCGCTGGCGGTGCTGGATATCACCCATAAAATGGCCGAGCGCCTTGCCGACGACACCTTTATTATCGGCTATCGCTTCTCGCCGGAAGAGCTGGAAGTGCCCGGCATCCGCTTTGAAGATACCCTGTACCTGCTGGAGAAGCTCGCCGAGCGCGGTCTGGACTACGTGCATTTCTCTATGGGCCAGCTGCTGCGGCCTTCCATCGTCGACACCAGCGATCCTACGCCGCTTATCACTAAATTCCGCGCCATGCGCTCCGCAACCCTGGCGAAAATTCCGGTTATCGGCGTTGGCGGCGTGGTCAACAAAACGGATGCCGAACTCGCGCTGGAAAATGGCTACGATCTGGTCGCCATCGGCAAGGCCTGCATCGCCTATCCCGACTGGGCCGATCGCGTTATCCGCAACGACCATCTGGAACTCTATATCGACAGCAACCGCCGCGAGGAGCTGAAGATACCGGAGCCGCTGTGGCGCTTCTCGCTGGTGGACGCGATGATCCGCGATATGAGCGCTACCGGCAGAAAATATAAGGCGGGCGTCTATCAGGAGAAAGTCGAGGCGGAAGCGCTGAAGCTGAAGATCAACGTCGCGCTGGATACCGACCGCATCACCGATATCTCGCTGGTGCCGGACGATACGCTGGATGTCGATTTCACCACCACTTTCGAAACGCTGCGCAACCGCATCCTGGTCGCCAACAGCCCGCATGTGGATGCGATTACCGGCGCCACCACCCAGAGCGAGGCGCTGAAAAAAGCGGTATCGCGCGCGCTGGCCACCTCCAGCAAAGAGCATGTGCTGGAAGAGGGTGGCAACCCGCAGGCGCCGCAGAACTATGACGTGGTGGTCATCGGCAGCGGCGGCGCCGGGCTGGCCGCGGCTATCCAGGCGCACGACGAGGGCGCGCGCGTGGCCATTATCGAAAAAATGCCGACCATCGGCGGCAACACCATCAAAGCGTCGGTAGGCATGAACGCGGCGGAAACCCGTTTCCAGAAGCTGAAAGGCATCAAGGACAGCAAAACGCTGTTCTATGAGGAAACCCTGAAAGGCGGTCACTTTAAAAATAACCCGGTGCTGCTGAAAGAGTTTGTGGAGCTGGCGCCCGAAGCCATTGAATGGCTGGCGGCGAAAGATATCGAACTGAACGACATTACCATTACCGGCGGCATGAGCATCGACCGTACCCACCGTCCGGCCGATCGCTCTGCGGTAGGCGGCTTCCTGATCAGCGGCCTGGTGAAAAACATCAACAAGCGCAATATTGAAGTGCTGCTGGAAACCACGGTGGAAGAGATTATCTTCAGCGAAGGCAAAGTGACCGGCGTGAAGGTGGTCGACGAGTATTACGACAGCCGCATCCTCAACGCCCGCAGCGTGATCGTCGCTACCGGCGGCTTTAGCGCCAACCGCGAGATGGTCACTAAATACCGGCCAGAGCTGGATGGCTTCGTCACCACTAACCATAAAGGCGCGACCGGCAGCGGCATCGCGCTGCTGCAGAAAATCGGCGCGGGCACGGTGGATATGGGCGAAATCCAGATCCATCCAACCGTGGAACAGACCACTTCCTATCTGATCTCCGAAGCGATTCGCGGCGGCGGGGCGATTCTGGTCAGCCAGGCCGGACACCGTTTCTGTAACGAGATGGCAACCCGCGACAAAGTCTCCGCAGAGATCATCGCGCTGCCGGAGAAAAGCGCCTGGGTGGTGTTTGACGAGCAGGTCAGGCTCAACAACAAGGCCGCCGACGAATATATCGCCAAAGGCTTTGTGGTCAGCGCCGCGTCGCCGCAGGAGCTGGCGATCAAACTCAATATGGATCTGCACGCGCTGCTGGCGACGCTGGAACGCTACAACCTCTTTGTTGGCCGTCAGGTGGACGAAGATTTTGGCCGCCAGACCGCGCTGCGCCATCCGCTGAATCAGGGGCCGTTCTATGCGATTCGCGTCGCGCCGGGCGTCCACCATACGATGGGCGGCGTCACCATTAACAGCGACACTGCGGTGCTGAATGAGCAGCAGCAGGTGATTACCGGCGCCTGGGCGGCGGGCGAAGTGGTTGGCGGCATTCACGGCGGCAACCGCATCGGCGGCAACGCCATCGCCGATATTATTATCTTCGGCACGCTCGCCGGACGCCACGCGGCCGATTTCGCGCTGCGCCACTAAAGCAGGCGAGGACGTTATGCCAGTTGAACAGCGGCTCTGCTCATACTCTGCGGTACTGATGGGCTCGCCGATAGTGCTGAAGCTGGCGGAACCCGACGAACGGCTGGCGGGCGACGTGTTCCGCCTGATCCGCCAGCAGGAGAATCTGTTTACCGTTAACCGCGCCGGCTCGCAGGTTATGAGCATCAACGAGGCGGCGGGCAAACATCCCGTAGCGGTCAGCGCGCCGGTCTTTGCCCTGATCGAACGGGCCAGAGAGGTCAGCGTGCTGCCCGGCAGCTGCTTTAATTTCGCCATCGGGCCGCTGGTCAAACGCTGGAAGATTGGTTTTAAAGGCGACAGCGTGCCGCCCGCGCACGAGTTGCAGGCGCTGCTGACATTAACCGATCCCGCTCGCGTCGAGCTGGATGCGCAGCAGCGTACGGTGTTTCTGCCGCTGGCCGGTATGGAGATCGACCTGGGCGCGATAGCCAAAGGCTATATCGCCGACGTGGTCAAAACCTTTTTGCGGCAGCGCGGCTGCTTTTGCGGGCTGATCAATCTTGGCGGCAATCTGCAAACGCTGGACGCGCCCGCAGGCGAAGCAAGCTGGGCGATAGGCTTGCAAAAGCCGTTCGGCGAGCCGGGCGCGCTGGTCGGCACGGTCGCCGTCAGCAATAAATCGCTGGTGACCTCCGGCGTTTACGAACGCTATTTTGAGCTGAACGGTCAGCGCTATCACCATATCCTCAATCCGCAAACCGGCTATCCGCTGGATAACGAGCTGCTCGGCGTCACGGTTATCTCCGACAGTTCGCTGGACGGCGATATCTTTACCACGCTGCTCTACGGCCTGGGCGTGGAAAAAGGGCTGGCGTTTCTGGCCGACTATCCGCAAATCGAGGCGATTTTCGTCACCCGAGCGCAGCAGGTGGTGCTGGCGACGCAGCAGCCTTTCCGGCTGCTGGACGAGACGTATTGCGTTACTGACAGTATTGCTTAAGCAGCGCGCTGTATTCCGCCTGCAGGCGGTAGCGATAAACCGGCCTCCCGGTCGCGCCATAGTGAATGCTGGTAAAAAGGATATTGCACTGCGCCAGCCAGATCAGATACTTACGGCAGGAGACGCGCGAAATATTCACCGCAGAGGCCAGCTCGTCGGTCGAGAACTCCTCGGCCGGATGCGCGTCGATCCACTGACACAGCGTGCGCAGCGTCTGCGGCGTCAGGCCTTTCGGCAGCCGTTTGCCGTCCGTCGGCGCGTTCTGATCGCCGTGGATCAGCCGATCCACATCGGCCTGCTGATACCAGGGTTGGCTGTCCATCAGCGCCTTGCGGCGACGCCAGCCGGTCAGCGCCTCTTCAAAGCGCGAGAACTGGAAAGGCTTGATCAGATAATCCACCACGCCGTAGTGCAGCGACTGCCTGACGGTATCGGCATCCGCCGCGGAGGAGATCACAATCACATCGACGGCCTGCTTCGCCTGGCGCAGCGCGGGCAGCAGATCCAGCCCGCTCTCCTGCTGCAGATAAATATCCAGCAGGATCAAATCGACGCCGCCCTGCAGCGCCATTTCCTTCGCCTGCTGCAGGGTCGCGGCGACGCCCACGCAGTGGAATCCCTCCAGCTGACCGATATAACAGCGGTTTAACTCTGCGACCATGGCGTCATCGTCGACGACTAACACGTTAATCATGCGCTTTTGTTTCCTCTATCCCAGGGCATCTGGACTAAAAATTGCGTATAAACGCCGGGCTCGGACTCTACAATAATTTTCCCGCCGAGGCTTTCAGTTTGTTGTCTGGCGAGGAATAAGCCCACGCCGCGATCCTCGCCTTTGCTGGATACGCCCTTCTCAAAGATAGCATCCAGCTGCGCCGGCGGAATGCCCGGCCCGTCGTCGCTGACCTCGCAAGCCAGCCAGCCGTTTTGATAATGCAGCAGCACGCTGATCTCGCCGCCTGGCTCGCCGTCCGCGGCGTCCAGCGCGTTTTCAATCAGGTTGCCCAGCACGGTAATCAGCGCGGCCGACTGCGTTTCGCTGCCGCTGTCCGGCAGCAGGCTCTCTTCGCTGATAATCAGTCGGTGACCGCGCTCGGCGGCGCGCTCGATCTTGCTGAGCAGGAATCCTGCGATCACCGGCGATTTAATTTTCAGCAGCAGCGAGCCGATCTCCGTCTGGTAGCCGTTCGCGGTCTTCAGGATATAGTTTTCCAGCTGCTGATAGTTTTTCATATGCAGCAGGCCGAGGATGACGTGCAGCTTGTTCATAAACTCATGGGAGCGCTCGCGCAGCGCGTCGACATAGCTGACCAGCCCGTCCAGCCGCTGCACCAGCTGGCTTACCTCGGTTTTGTCCCTGAAGGTACAGACCGCGCCGATAATCACGCCTTTGCTGCGTACCGGCATGGTGTTGCTGAGCAGCTCGCGGCCTTTAAAATGCAGCTCTTTGTCCCGCTGCGGCACGCCGCTTTGCAGCACCTCGCGCAGGTTGGCGATAAGCGGGCCGGGCGCTTCGTCCTGCGGATGGCGCGCCTCGGTGAACAGCTGCTGGGCGGCGCGATTGATCAGCGTCACCTGCGCCCGATCGTCGACCGCGATCACGCCTTCCTTCACGGATTGCAGCATCGCCTGGCGCTGCTCGAACAGCATAGAGATCTCATAGGGCTCCAGCCCGGAGAGCACGCGGCGCGAGGCTCTGACCAGGCAGTAAGTGCCGATGGCGCCCGCCAGCATACCGAACAGCGCCGTCCAGAGCACCGACCAGCGGCTGCGCGCGATCTGCTGCGCCACCTCGTTTAACGAAATGCCTACCGCCACCACGCCAATCTGCCGCTGCTGCGCGTCATAAACCGGCGTAAACACCCGCAGCGCCTGCGCCAGCTGACCGCGATTGACCGAGACGTTCTCTTTACCCGCCAGCGCGGGCTGCAGATCGTCGCCGATAAAATGGCGGCTGATGGCGTTTTTATTGGGATGCGAGTAGCGAATGCCGTGCATATCGGTGACCACCACAAACAGCAGATGGTTGCTCTGCTGCACGGCCTGAGTCAGCGGCTGGATAATATGGCGATCGGGCGGCAGCAGCAGGCCGCGCTGGATTTCGGCGGAGTCGGCCAGGGTGCGCGCCACCGCCAGCGCCTTGTCTTTAACGCCGGTGCGGGTGATATGGCTAATCTGAAAAAAGTAAAAAAGGTGCACGATCAGCAAAACGGCGGCCAGCACGGCGCCAACCATCAGGCTGACCGAGGTGCTGAGCTTCAGCGGACGCTTGCGGGACTGCGGCAGATTACTCATCATCGCTCCATAGCGGGTTCGGTTTAGCCTGAGCGCGCAGGCTGTCGAAGATCAGGCGACGGCGCCGGACGCGACGCGGTTGAGGGTGGCGTTGTCGGCGCGCAACGCCTCCGCCGCTATCTCTTCCCGCAGCAGGGCGATCAGCTCACGCAGTCCCTGCGGCACGCGGCGATGGCCGGGATAGTAAAGATACATGGCCGGTTCGACGGGCGACCAGTCCGGCAGCACCACGCGCAGCGCACCGCTCTGCAACTGCGCCGTCACCCGATTTTCCAGGCAGTAAGCGATACCGGATCCGGCAAGCGCCAGATCCAGCGCCAGCGTGGTGTCGCTGACGCAGATTTGTCCCGGCACATCGATAACGCGATAGTCGTTGCCCTGACGAAACTCCCATTTATAAATGACGCCCTGGCCGGTTCGCATGCGAATACAGGCGTGCGTGCGCAGATCTTCAGGCTGCGTGGGCTGCCCACGATGATAAAGATAGCGCGGCGAGGCGACGGCGACCCATTTCAGATCCGCGCCCAGCTTCACGGCGACCAAATCTTCCGGCACGGTGCCGCCGAAGCGGATGCCCGCATCAAAGCCTTCCGCCACGATATCGACCATGCGGTCATCCACGCAGACTTCCACTTCTACTTCCGGGTATTTGCTGAGAAATTTCGGCAGATAGCGGCCCACAATCAGCCGCGCGCCGTCGCTCAGCACGTTCAGGCGCAGACGACCCGCTGGCCGGTCGCGCATCCGGTTGATCTCGTCCAGCGCGTCGCCTATCTCCTGAAAGCCGACGTTCAGGCGCAAAGCCAGGCTGGCGCCTGCCTCGGTTGGCGAAACGGTACGGCTGGTGCGGTTAAGCAGCCGCACGCCCAGCCGCGTTTCCAGATTACGGATGGCGTGGCTGAGCGCGGAAGTGGTGATGCCCAGCTCAATGGCGGCTTTGGTAAAGCTGCGCAGGCGCTCCACCATACGAAAGGCGTTCAGGTCGGCCAGATCGCTGCGCGACAGCGCGGCGGCAGGTTTAGCGGGCATAGCGCGTAATCCAGGATGAGCCAGATTCAATGCTGCAGGGAAAGCGATTGCACTCTGGCGGCGGTAAAAGGGGTTAAGTTTAATGATATTCACTAATGGGAAGCAACTGTTGAGGTCATCTTCGCGCGGCTTCTTTATTTAAGGAATCGCTATGAAACAACAGGCTAAAATCCTCCGCAGCGTGACTGCCCGGCAAAAATCGTTGCGTTATTTGTCACAATTCGTTAACTATTAACGCCTTGTCCCGCTATGGAAACGCCTGAACCAATGAAGCCAGCTCACGCATCCGCGTCCGCCTCGCCGCTCTCCGTCGGCTTTATTCTGCTGCACCGTTTTACGCTGCTGCCTTTTGCGGCGTTCGTGGACTGCCTGCGGCTGGCGGCGGACGAGGGCGATCGCAGCCGTCAGCTGCGCTGTCACTGGACGTTTATGACTCCCAACGGCGAGCCGGCGATCTCCAGCTGCGGTGCGGTGATCACGCCGTGCGAAACGCTGATTAATCCGGAAAAATTCGACTATATCGTGGTGATCGGCGGCGTACAGGACGAAAAAGAGAAGCTGGATCGCCGCGCCATCGACTATCTTCGTCTGGCCGCGCAGTTTGGCGTGCCGCTGGTAGGCCTCTGTACCGGCGTATTTGCCCTGATTCAGGCAGGCGTAATGGACGGCAGGCGCTGCTGCGTCAGCTGGTATCATCACGGCGATCTGGCGCGGCGCTTTCCCGCGATTACGCCGGTGGCGGATCGTCTGTTTGTGGATGACGGCAAGCTGATTACCTGCGCGGGCGGCGTCGCGGCGGCGGACGTGGCCGCGCACCTGGTAGAGCGCCATCTGGGCCGCGCCTGGGCGATAAAAAGCCTGCACATTATGCTGATCGACGAGGTTCGCCGCAGCGATCATCCGCAGCCGCAGCCGGTTATTTTTGAAAAAGTCAGCGATCGCCTGGTGCGCAGCGCAATAGATATTATTTCCCAGCATATGGGCGAGGTGATCTCTGTCGACGCATTGGCGAAAAGGCTGAATACCTCACGCAGAAACATAGAGCGTAAGTTTCAGGACGAATTAGGCGTCGGGCCGCAGCGTTTCGCCCGCGACTTAAGGCTACGCTACGGTTTATGGCTGCTGCACTACACCACCAAAAGCGTGACTGAAATCGGCGAGCGCTGCGGCTTTGCGGATTCAGCGCACTTTTCGCGGCATTTCCGCGAGGCTTTTGGCTATCCGCCTTCCGGCGTGCGTAAAGGGACTCAGGAGCATGTCGATCCCTTCTTTTTACATATTGCAAGCGAGCAATAAGAACATCGAGGGTCACCTTATAACGATATAAGGCGGCACCTATTTAATTATCGTAGCGGCGTCATTGTTATTATTCCCTCTGCTTTACGAGCGCCTCCAGCAATCATATTTTCTTATATCCCCTGAGTCTTCGTACAAAGATTTTTAAAAATTAAAATATTTTATCTCTTTGATTTTTAAAGATTGTCGCAGAAACGTCATCTTTTCTGTCGCAAACGTTCAAGCTTATTGCGCACACGGCTGGCTATTCTGAAGCGGTGGTGGACGAGCTCCTGAGAAAGTGTGATTTACCTCACGATGCTGCCCTTATTTATTCCGCCTGCTTCGTCCGGCTTTATTTTCGCAAAAGCCACTGTGCCCTTACTGCTTGCGCCTGAAGGTGAAAAGATGAACGCAAATGATTTAAATACTGTCGATCCACAGCTGTTTGCCGCCGTAGTTGACGAAATGGTGCGTCAGGAAGCGCATATTGAGTTAATCGCTTCGGAAAATTACGTCAGCAATCAGGTGATGTCCCTGCAGGGCAGCCAGCTCACCAATAAATATGCCGAAGGCTATCCGGGCAAACGCTATTACGGCGGCTGCGAGCATGTGGACGTCGTAGAGCGGCTGGCGATCGAACGCGCCTGCCTGCTGTTTGGCGCCGACTACGCTAACGTGCAGCCCCATTCCGGCGCACAGGCCAACGCGGCGGTATTTATGGCGCTGCTGAAGCCCGGCGACACCATTCTGGGCATGAGTCTGGCGCATGGCGGTCATTTAACTCACGGTGCCGCGCCTAACGTTTCCGGCAAGCACTATCACGCCGTGCAGTACGGGCTGGATGTGGAAACCGGCGAAATCGATTACCGCGAAGTAGAGCGGCTGGCGCAGGAGCACCGGCCAAAACTTATCGTTGCTGGCTTCTCTGCCTATTCACGTGTGGTTAACTGGCAGCGCTTTCGCGAAATTGCGGACAGCGTCGGCGCCTGGCTGATGGTGGATATGGCGCACGTCGCCGGCCTGGTGGCGGCACGCTGTTACCCAAGCCCGCTGCCGCATGCCCACGTTGTTACCAGCACCACGCACAAAACGCTGCGTGGCCCGCGCGGTGGTTTAATCCTCTCGGCGCTCGGCGACGAATCGCTCTATAAAAAGCTCAACAGCGCGGTTTTCCCCGGCCAGCAGGGCGGCCCGCTGATGCATGTTATCGCCGCCAAGGCGATGGCCTTCCGTGAAGCGATGGAACAGGACTTTATCCACTATCAGGCGCGGGTAATTGATAACGCGAAAACCATGGCGACAGTCTTTATCGAGCGCGGTTTCGATATCGTTTCCGGCGGCACCGACAATCACCTGTTCCTGGTTTCGCTGATTAAAAAAGGCATTACCGGCAAAGAAGCCGACGCGGCGCTGGGGCGCGCGCATATCACCGTGAATAAAAACAGCGTGCCAAACGATCCGCAAAGTCCTTTTGTGACTTCCGGTCTGCGCATCGGTACGCCAGCAGTCACTACACGCGGTTTCGGCCAGAAAGATTGCGAAAACCTGGCGGGCTGGATCTGCGACATCCTCGATGCCTTAGCCAAAAAAGAGGAGAGCACCAACATCGAAGCCTGGGTGCGTTTTAACGTCGCCGAGCTTTGCGCCCGCTATCCGGTTTACGGCGAATACCATAAGACCTCGCTCGCTAAAGCCGCTTTCGCCTGATTCGCCCATAAGGAGAACCTATGCAACGTTATTCCGGCTTCGGCCTGCTCAGCCACGGGCTGAGCTACCACGAAAACTGGCAAAAGCTCTGGCGCAACCCGGTGCCGAAAAAATCTTACGATGTCATCATCATTGGCGGCGGCGGACATGGTCTGGGCACGGCTTATTACCTGGCGAAAGAGTTTGGCATCCGCAACGTGGCGGTGATTGAAAAAGGGTGGCTGGGCGGCGGCAACACCGCGCGCAACACCACTATCGTGCGCTCCAACTATCTGTGGGACGAGGCGGCGGCGCTGTTCGAACACTCCATGAAGCTGTGGGAAGGCTTAACCCAGGAGCTGAACTACAACGTCATGTTTTCTCAGCGCGGCGTGCTCAACCTGGGGCATACCTTGCAGGATATGCGCGATATCCAGCGCCGCGTCAACGCCAACCGCCTGAACGGTATCGACGGCGAAGTGCTGGATGCGCGCGGCGTACAGGATCTGGAACCGCTGCTGGACTGCTCTTCCCGCGCTCGCTTTCCCATTATGGGCGCTTCGTGGCAGCCGCGCGGCGGCGTAGCCCGTCACGATGCGGTCGCGTGGGGCTTTGCTCGCGGCGCAGACGCGCACGGCGTGGATATTCTGCAGCAGACGGAAGTGACCGGGCTGAAGATCCGCGACGGCAAAATTTATGGCGTACAGACCAACCGTGGCGATATCGAAGCCAAAACCGTGGGCTGCGTGGTGGCGGGCAACTCCGGCGTGCTGGCGAAAATGGCCGGGCTGAGGCTGCCGGTGGAGTCGCATCCTTTACAGGCGCTGGTATCGGAGCCGCTGAAGCCGGTGGTCAACACCGTAGTGATGTCCAACCACGTTCACGGCTACGTCAGCCAGTCGGACAAGGGCGATCTGGTGATCGGCGCGGGCATTGATAGCTATACCGGTTACGGCCAGCGCGGCAGCTACCCGATTATCGAACATACCCTGCAGGCGATCGTCGAAATGTTCCCCGCTTTCTCGCGCGTGCGCATGAACCGCCAGTGGGGCGGCATTGTTGATACCACGCCGGACGCCAGCCCGATTATTTCCAAAACCGATATCGACGGCCTCTATTTCAACTGCGGCTGGGGCACTGGCGGTTTCAAGGCGACGCCCGGTTCGGCCCACGTTTTCGCCGCCAGCCTGGCGAAGCGCGAAATGCATCCGCTGGCCGCGCCGTTCTCCATCGATCGCTTCCACAGCGGCGCGCTGGTCGATGAACACGGCGCCGCCGCCGTAGCCCACTAAGCCGTTAAAGGAGCTGGATCATGTTTCATATTTATTGTCCGTGGTGCGAAGAGCATCGCGAAGAAGAAGAGTTTCATGCCAAAGGCCAGGCGCATCTTGTTCGCCCGCCTGAACCGGAAAAGTGCAGCGACGCCGAATGGGGCGAATACCTGTTTTTCCGGGAAAATCCGCGCGGCCTTCATCACGAGCTGTGGGTACACAACGGCGGCTGCCGCCGGTTCTTTAATATTGCGCGCAATACCCAGACCTATGAAATTCTGGAAACCTATAAAATCGGCGAGCAGCCGAAGCTGGCGCAGGCGGAAGTGTTGCCGCTGCCGCGACGCGGCGCCGAAGAGCCGGAAAGCATCAGGGTGAAAGTGGGAGAGCGCGCATGAAGCAGTTTAATCGTCTTAACGCTGGCGGGCGCGTCGACCGCGCTCGCAAACTGACTTTCCGTTTTAACGGCGAGGAGCTGGAAGGCTATGCGGGCGATACGCTGGCCTCGGCGCTGCTGGCCAACGGCATCGATATCGTTAACCGCAGTTTTAAATACTCCCGGCCTCGCGGCATCGTTGCGGCGGGCGCGGAAGAGCCGAACGCCATCGTACAGCTGGGCAGCAAAGAAGCGGAACAGATCCCGAATATTCGCGCCACGCAGCAGGCGCTTTATCAGGGGCTGGAGGCGCGCAGCACCAACGGCTGGCCCAACGTGCGGCACGATGCGATGGGCGTAGCGGGCAAGCTGCTGGGTCGCTTTATGCCGCCGGGCTTCTACTACAAAACCTTTAAAAGACCGGCCTCGATGTGGATGACCTATGAAAAATATATCCGCAAAGGCGCCGGGCTGGGCCGGAGTCCGCAGGAAGCCGATCCCGATATTTACGACAATTTTAACCAGTACTGCGAGGTGCTGATTATCGGCGCGGGCCCGGCAGGCCTGGCCGCCGCACTGGCAGCGGGACAAAGCGGCGTGCGCGTCATTCTGGCGGATGAGCAGGAAGAGATGGGCGGCAGCCTGCTGGAGAGCCGTGAAACGCTGGACGGCGCAGCGGCAGATAATTGGGTAGCGGAAGCGCTGAAGCAGCTAAAAAGCATGGCGAACGTGCAGCTACTGCCGCGCACCACGGCTAACGGCTATCACGATCACAACTTTGTGACGCTGGTGGAGCGCCGCACCGATCATCTGGCTATCGTCGCGCCGCTGCTCAACGGCCAGCGCCAGGCTCGTCAGCGTTTGCATCGCGTCAGAGCGAAGCGCGTGGTGCTGGCGACCGGCGCGCTTGAACGTCCGCTGGTTTACGCCGGCAACGATATTCCCGGCAATTTTCTGGCCGGCGCCGTTTCCACCTACATCCGCCGTTACGGTGTGGTGCCGGGTCAGAAGCTGGTGCTCTCGGCCACTAATGACGAAGCCTGGCGCGCTGCGCTGGACTGGTTCGACAGCGGACGCGAGGTGGTGGCGATTGTCGATGCGCGCCCTCATCCCGACGGCGAATTAGTCGAAGAAGCCCGTCAGAAAGGGATACGGGTTATCACCAACAGCGCGGTAATCGAAGCGACAGGCACCTCCCGCGTTCAGGGCGCGCTGGTTGCCGAAATCGACGCGGAACGCTTTTGCGTCACCGGACCGATCGCAAAGCTTGCTTGCGATACGCTCGCCAGCTCCGGCGGCTTTAGTCCGGTAATCCACCTTTCTTCCCATACCGGCGCGCGTCCGGTCTGGCGCGAGGATATTTTGGGCTTCGTGCCCGGCGCGGTGAAAGGGATGATTGCAGCGGGCGGCGCGCACGGCTGTTACAGCCTGGCGGATGTGATTCAGGAAGGCGGCAACGCCGGACTGCGCGCGGCCGAAGAAACGGGCGGCATCGTTGCGGCGGTGAAGCTGCCGCAGGCTAAACAGCGGCGTGACGGCGCAGCGATGGCGCTTTATCAGGTGCCGCACAGCAAGCCGACGATGCGCGCGCCGAAACAGTTTGTCGATTTACAGAATGACGTGACGGCGGCCTCGATTGAGCTGGCCACGCGCGAAGGCTTCGAGTCGATAGAGCATATCAAACGCTACACGGTAATGGGCTTTGGTACCGATCAGGGCAAGCTGGGCAATATCAACGGCATGGCGATTGCCGCCCGCGTGCTGGGCCGCACTATCCCGGAAGTTGGCACTACCGTGTTCCGACCCAACTACACGCCGGTCGCTTTTGGCGCTATCACCGGCAGGCACTGCAACGAGCTTTTCCAGCCGGAGCGCTATACCGCGCTGCATCAGTGTCACGTCGAGTTCGGCGCGAAATTTGAGGATGTCGGCCAATGGAAACGTCCGTGGTATTTCCCGCTGGCCAGTAAAAACGAGACGATGCATGAAGCTGTTGCCAGGGAGTGCCGGGCGGTGCGTGAAGGCGTAGGCATTCTGGACGCCTCCACGCTAGGCAAAATCGATATTCAGGGGCCGGACGCGCGCGAGTTTCTGGAGCGTGTTTACACCAACAAATGGATGAAGCTGCCGCCGGGCCGCGTGCGCTACGGGCTGATGTGCCGCGACGACGGCATGGTGTTTGATGACGGCACCACCAGCTGTCTGGGTGACAATCACTTTCTGATGACCACCAGCACCGGCAACGCGGCGACCGTGCTGGAGTGGCTGGAACTGTGGCACCAGACAGAGTGGCCGGAGCTGAACGTTTATTTCAACTCCGTAACCGATCACTGGGCGACGCTGTCGATCTCCGGGCCGCTGTCGCGCCAGCTGCTGGCGGAAATCTGTGATATCGATTTGGCGAAAGAGGCGTTTAAATTTATGGACTGGCGGGAAGGCAACGTTGCTGGCGTGCCCGCGCGCGTATTTCGCATCTCTTTTACCGGCGAGCTTTCCTGGGAGATCAACGTGCAGGCCAACTATGCCCGTCACGTCTGGGAAACCCTGTTCAGCCACGGCGAAAAGTATGGCCTGACGCCTTACGGTACGGAAACCATGCACGTTTTGCGCGCAGAGAAGGGTTTTATTATCGGCGGCCAGGATACCGACGGCTCAATGACGCCGATGGATTTGGGCATGCAGTGGTGCGTGGCCAACGACAAGCCGTTCTCCTGGATCGGCAAACGCGCCCATCAGCGCAGCGATACAAAGCGTGAAGATCGTAAGCAGCTGGTCGGCCTGCTGCCGGAAGATCCTTCCGTGGTGCTGGAAGAGGGCGCGCAGGTGGTGTTCGATCCGCAGCACAGCATTCCGATGCCGATGTATGGCCATGTCACATCCAGCTACTACAGCCCGACGCTGGGCGGCGGCTTCGCACTGGCGGTGGTCACGGGCGGCCATCAACGTAAAGGCCAAAAAGTGTGGCTTGCCTCCTCCGACGGCAAATTCAACGCGGCCACCATTGTCGATACCATTTTTGTTGACCCGAAAGGAGAGCGCCAGAATGCCTGAGTCTGCCTACAGAATGTTTCAGTCGCATCCCGCCAGCGCGATGCCGATGGAGTCGCCTCTGGCGTGGTCGTATCAGCATACCGGTCTGCCGAAGCAGGATAAGCAGAGCACGGTGCTGCTGCACGAGCGCGCTTTCCTCGGCCATCTGCTGCTGCGCGGCGGCGCCATCGCGCTGGATAAAGCGTTGCGCAGCGTGCTTAACCTTTCACTGCCCGCCAGACCGCTGTCGCTGATTGTAAAAGAGGGCTACAGCGTACAGTGGCTGGCGCCGGATGAATGGCTGCTGATTGTGCCGCAGGGCGAAGAGTTTGCCGTTGAGCGCGGGCTGCGCGAGCAGCTGGCAGGCGAACACTATGCCATCGTCAACGTTAGCGGCGGGCAAACCCTGTTTACGTTGACAGGCAAAAACACGCTGCCGGTATTGATGAAATCCGCGGTCTATGACGTGCATCCGGTCAATTTCCCGCCCGGCAAAGGCGTCACTACGGTCTTCGCCAATACGCCGCTGGCGCTGCGCAGACCCGACGAAGCGTGCTGGGAACTGGTGGTGCGGCGCAGCTTTGCGGATTACGTTTTCCGCTGGCTGCTGGACGCGGGCGCAGAATATGGCATCAACGTCGCTCGTTAACCCTTTCTCTGCTGCCGGGCCATCGCGGCCCGGCTTAAGGACGCTTTTATGAGTCGCAACAATATCGGCTGGATCCTGACGGCGCAGTGTCCCAGCCAGCTTGGCACCGTGGATGTGGTTACGCGCTGTCTGAAGGAGAACGGCTGCTATATCACCGAGCAGCACTCGTTTGACGATAAGCACGCGCAGCGGTTTTTTATCCGCACCGTATTTCAGCCGCAAAAGGAAAACTTCGACGCTGCCGCTTTTCGGGACGGGTTTGGCGCGAAGGCAGCGGCTTTTGAGATGACCTTTGAACTGACCGAGCCGGGCTATCGGGTGCCGGTAGTGATTATGGTGTCCAAAACCGATCACTGCTTAAACGATCTGCTCTATCGCCACCGCACCAACAAGCTGGCGATCGATATTCGGGCCGTGGTTTCCAATCATCCCGATCTGGAGCCGCTGGTACGCTGGCACGGCCTCTCTTATTACCATCTGCCGGTAAATAAAGAGACGCGCGACGAACAGGAAAAAAAGGTCTGGCAGGTGATTCAGGACAGCGGCGCGGAGCTGGTGATCCTCGCGCGCTATATGCAGGTTTTGTCGGACGAGATGAGCAAAAAGCTGGCGGGCAGGGCGATCAATATTCATCACTCGCTGCTGCCGGGTTTTAAGGGCGCGAAGCCGTATCATCAGGCCTATAACAAAGGCGTCAAGCTGGTCGGCGCCACCGCGCATTTTATCAATGAGGAGCTGGATGAAGGGCCGATTATCAGCCAAAAGGTCGAGGTGGTGAGCCACAGCGACTACGCCGACGACCTGGTTGATAAAGGAAGGGATATCGAAAGGCTGACGCTGGCGCACGCGGTTTCCTGCTATGCCGAGCGACGGGTGTTTTTATATGACAACCGCACGGTAGTGTTTTCTCGTTAAGGACGATGCCGCTCAGATAAGGGAGCGGCGGATTTCGCGTCGATTTGCAGGTTGTTTGCGCAACTGCGCTATCCGACCCGTAGATCTGCCAAATGCGGATTGTCAGCGGCCCGAAATCCGGTTTATAAAATCGGGCGTTTCATAACAGCGGGCTGGCGTGCCGCAACCCGGCGGCCAGACCGCCTGAAGCCGAGGCGTGAGATGGAACAACCTGACGAGATAAAGGCGTCCGCGACGCCGATAAGACCGGATATCCGGGTCGGTTTTTTGCTGATGAACCAGTTTACGCTGCACACGGTAGCGCAGCTGATCGATCCACTGCGTTTTGCCGCCGATATCGCTTTCGGCAGCCGACAGATTTTTTGTCAGTGGGAGTGGATGACCTGCGATAACCGGCCGGTGGTGAGCAGCTGCGGCATGCCGGTGGCGCCGACGGCGCCCTTGAAGCTGGACGACAGCTGGGACTATGTGGTGCTGGCTGGCGGGCTGCTGGAGGAGACGCGCAATCCGCCGGAATGGCTGCTGGAGGCGCTAAGATCGCTGCACGCGCGCAGAGTGCCGATTATCACGCTGTGCAGCGGCTCTTTCGTGGTCGGTAAGGCGGGATTGCTGGACGGCAAGCGCTGCGCTATCCACTTCACCACGCGCGATGAGTTCAAAGAGCGTTTTCCTCGCGTAACGCCCATTATCGACCAAACCTATATCAGCGACGGCGGCATTATCTCTACGCCGGGCGGCATCTCTGTTGAGCTGGCGGTGGATATTATTCGCCGCCACTGCGGCGAGGCGAGAGCGCAAAAAGTCCTGAAGTACCTGATGACAGAAGCGGAGCAGGGCAAAAAGCCGATGCCGGCCCGCTATCGGCTGGACGAAAAACAGACGGGCTGGGACGATCGCCTGGTGCAGCGCACCACCGCCTATATGCAGCAGCATCTTGATTCGCCGGAGCCGTTGCAGCAGCTGAGCAAACAGATGAAAGTGACGCTGCGCCAGCTCAATCAGGCCTTTTTGCGCAGTACCGGCGATACCGCCGCCGCGCACTGGCGCAAGCTTCGGCTGGAAAAAGCGCGCAGGCTGATGACCGACTCCGACTACAGCATTCACGCTATCGCTAAAGCCTGCGGCTTTGCCGATGCTTCCCATCTGATCACCTGGTTTCGCAAGCACTATGGCGAAACGCCTTCCGGTTTCCGCAGGCGTCGTCGCGACGTTGAGCGTATCCTTAGCCCCGAGTAATTCCCTTTCACGTGCCGATCAGCGGCAGAGCCTCGGGTGCGAGCCTGCCTTCGCTTTCCGGCAGACATTAAATGCTTTTGGCGCGCCGTTCCGGTTAGCGCCTGGAGAGAATTAAAAAAACACTCTCCGTCGGCTGTCTGCTGACCAGGGCGAAGCCCGATGCCGTCGCATTAACCAGAAGCCGTTCTCGATGGCTAACTCATTAAAAATAAACATATTTTTAACAAACAGGTGAGCCGCCTTATCTTCTGTATCTTTTTGAAATAATTGGAAAATATTTCAACATGCTCTCTCGCGGCTGCGTTGAGCGGTATAAAAAGGTGGCCTGTTTCACAAAAATAAGAAAACTATATGAATAAATTGTTAATTGAATAACTCATTGTTTTTTATAGTAATAGTAGATTAGTGCAGCAATAATATTATACGTTCTTTATTTTTCCTCTTATTTACGCCATTTTACGCTGTTGACCAAATCCAGGCTTAAGTGCAATTATTTCTCTCAGGGGATCGCAGATAACCAGGAGAAAAATAAAACGCCTGTTCCGGTAAATACTCCTTACCTGATAATAAAATTAAATGCCTTTTAAAAATTAAAAGACAGACCTGCTCTGGCCGTTTTATTTATAAAAATCAAAAAATGAACAGGGCTGATTTTCGCTCCTTTTTTACAAATAGATATCGCGCAACGCTGGCCTGCAAATAAGCGGCCGCGTCGCCCGTTGTGCATAATACTGAGCGCAAAAAATAATAAGCAATGCGATAAGTTAATTTTCTCCTGAGGAGAAGGTTTATTATTTTGCGCCTCAATAAGCTAACCCGGAGGCTTTATGAGCAAGTCTTATCTGATGTCGGTAGAAGATGCACCCTTAAACAGGTTTCATAATCTTCTGACAATACGTTCCGGCGGTGGTTCTTTTGTCGACGGCTATGTATTAAGTATTATCGGCATCGCTATGGTAAAAGTGTCGCCCGCGCTGGCATTAACCCCGTTCTGGGAAGGCATGATCGCGGCCTCGGCGCTGATTGGCATTTTCTTCGGCGGTTTTCTTGGCGGGCTGTTGACCGATCGGCTGGGCAGACGAAAACTCTATTTCATTGGGCCGCTGCTGTTTATTTTCTGCTCCGCAGCGCAGCTGTGGGTGGATAGCGGCAGCGCGCTGTTTGGCTTTCGCTTTATCACCGGAATGGCGGTCGGTATTGAGTATCCTGTCGCCACTGCTTTCCTTGTGGAGTTCCTGCCCAGAGCCTATCGAGGGCCAAGACTGGCCACGCTGACCATTCTCTGGTTTGCCGGCGCGTCTGTCGCTTATGTTATCGGCGAAGTTATCCTGACCTTTGGCGACGCGCAGGCCTGGCGCTGGGCGCTGGCCAGCGCTTCACTGCCCGGTCTGGCGCTGCTGTTGATCAGGCTCGGTACGCCGGAGTCGCCGCGCTGGCTGATTGGCAAAGGACGCTCAGATGAGGCTGAACGCGTGATCGCTAAAGTGTGGGGCCCGCGATTCGGCATCAAAAACCTGCCGGAACAGCCGGAGCGCCGTCATCTCTCTTTTCTCAGCCTGCTGCATTCGGGCTACGGCAAGCGCATGGCTTTTATCACTCTGTTCTGGACCTGCTGCATCGTGCCGCTGTTCGCGGTCTACGCCTTTGTGCCCAGAGTGCTGCAGGCTCTGCATGTCAATGACAACTGGGCGTCGCTCGGCTCCATTTCCATCACGCTGCTGTTTGTGATCGGCTGCGTGGTGGCGACCCGGCTTATCAACCGGCTGGGCCGTCGCCGTTTGCTGCTGAACAGCTTTCTCTGGTCGGGTCTGGCGCTGCTGCTGCTGGGCTGGCAGCACAACGGCGCGCCGTTAACCATTCTGGTGCTGTTCGGCGCCTATGCGCTCTGTATCGGCGGCGCCCAGGTGCTGACGCTGGTCTACCCCAATGAGATCTTTCCTACAGAAATTCGAGCGGGCGCCGTAGGTTTCGGCACCTCAATGTCGCGGATCGGCGCAGCGGCGGGCACATGGCTGGTGCCGGTTTCGCTGCAGTCGCTGGGCGTAGAGCGGACTATGTATATCGCTGCGGGCATTACCCTGTTCGGCCTGCTGGTTTCCTGGCTGATGGCGCCGGAAACCGCGCAGCTAAATCTAAACGAGGCGGCTTCGCTGGAAAACACGCCGCCTGAAGAAGAGATTTCGCCACAGCCTGCTGTGAAATAAATTGCCGGCAAGAAAAAGCCTGGCCGTAATAACTAACTTCAGCCTTTCAGTCAATATGGAGTGGATCATCGTGAGCACAACGACATTAAATTATATTGCACAGCGTAAAGCTGGCTATGCGCTGGGCCGGGAGCTTTATTGCGATGAGCAGGTTTATCAGCAAGATCTGCAGCATATCTGGCATAAAGAGTGGATATTCGCCTGTCATACTTTTGAGCTGGAAAAGCCGGGGCAATATATCACATTGCAGATAGGCGACTATCCGATCGTGGTTATTCGCGGCGGTGATAATACGCTGCGGGCTTTTCATAATGCCTGTCGTCACCGCGGTTCTAAAGTTTGTCAACAGGAAAAAGGAAAGTCGGCCAGGCTGGTTTGTCCTTATCATAAATGGACTTTTGATCTGAACGGTAAATTACTTTACGCAGGCAATATGGGCAGCGAATTTAATAACGATGAACATGGACTGATAGCCGCGCATTGTGAAATTGTGGAGAGCTATGTCTACGTCTGCGTGGCGGAAAACGCACCCGATTTTACCATTTTCCGCCAGGCGGTCACGCCCTTTATTCGCCCGCACTATCTGGATAACTGCAAGGTGGCATTTGAGTCGAACCTGATTGAGAAGGGCAACTGGAAGCTGGTATTTGAAAATAATCGCGAATGTTTTCACTGCGACGGTTCGCATCCTGAGCTGATGAACTCTTTTGTTGAAAACCTTTCCGTGGCAGGCGTGGATGCGGAAGACGATCCGGCGCTAACGGCTTTCTGGCAAAGCTGCGAAGCGGCGGGTTTGCCGGGGCGCATGGTGATGGACGAGCATGGCCAGTTCCGTATGACGCGTATTCCCCTTTCTGCCCAGGCGGTCAGCTACACGCTGGACGGGAAACCGGCGGTAACGCGTCGGCTGGATGAAAGCGGTCTGCACAATATCGGCGCGCTGCTCTATTTTAACTACCCCTCAACCTGGAATCATTTTCTCGGCGATCACGCGCTCAGCTTTCGCGTGTTGCCGCTGGGGCCGAACGAGACTCTGGTGACGACTAAGTGGCTGGTGCATAAAGACGCGCAGGAAGGCGTTGACTATGACCTGGAACGGCTGACCAAAGTCTGGCTGGCGACCAACGATCAGGATCGCCAGCTGGTGGAAGGTACCCAGGCGGGCGTGAAATCGCCTGCCTATCGGCCCGGCCCGTTTTCGACCCTTGCTGAAAACGGCGTCTGCCAGTTTGACGACTGGTACTGCACCACCATGAAAAACCGGCTCGCGGCGGTCAATCTCCGCTAAAGCGGACTCATTGCTAAAGGCCGCTCTCTGAGAATGTCAGGGAGCGTGACGGAGAGGTGTCGCTTATGCAAACGTTATCCAGCATGGACTATTTCAACCCAGTAAAGACGCAAACCTGGGCGAATGGCCGCCATCAGGTGCGCTGCCTGAAAATTATTCAGGAGACCCATGATGTCAAAACTTTTTGTTTTGATATGGCGGTGCCAATGCTCTTTTTCTTTAAACCCGGCCAGTTTATCACGCTGGAGCTTATCCTCGACGGCGAGCGGGTAATGCGCGCCTATACGATTTCCAGCGCGCCATCCATTCCCTACAGCTTTTCTGTGACGGTAAAAAGGGTGCCGGGCGGTCAGGTTTCAAACTGGCTGCACGATCGGCTGCAGGTCGGCGACTCGCTGGTCGTACAGGGGCCGGCCGGCCAGTTCAACTGTATGGACTATCCGGCGCAGAAGGTGCTGCTGCTGTCGGGCGGCGTCGGCATTACGCCGGTGATGTCGATGGCGCGCTGGTTTTTTAATACCAATGCCGAAGTGGATATGGCCTTTGTCCACAGCTCCCGCACGCCCGACGATATTATCTACCGCGCCGAGCTGGACTATATGGCAACGCGCGTCGATAACTTTCGGCTACACGTTATCTGCGAAAAAACGCTAACCGGCCAGGCATGGAGCGGCTATCGCGGCTATCTGAATGCGGAGATGCTGCAGCTGATCGCGCCTGACTTCCGACAGCGCGAGATCTTTTGCTGCGGGCCGACTGTTTATATGAACGCTGTCCGCGCCTTTTTGCAAGCCAGCGATTTTGATATGTCCCGCTATCACGAGGAATCTTTTGGCGGCGCGGCGGCGGAGATTGCCGCGGAAAGCACAGCGGAAAACACGCCGTCCGCTACGGAAACGCTGTGTTGGGTCACCTTTAAAGATTCCGGTAAATCTATACAGGTCGCGCCGGGCACCACGCTAAACGCCGCCGCGGCCAGCGCGGGCGTCAATCTGCCCAAAGCCTGCGGCATGGGCCTTTGCGGCACCTGTAAAGTAAAGGTACTGGACGGGCAAACGGAAATGAACCACAACGGCGGCATCAGCGAAGAAGAGGTGGCTGAAGGTTATGTGCTCAGCTGCTGCACCACCATCGGCGGCAATGTGGATATCGACTATTAGCACGAAGACGCCGGGAGCAAACTCCCGGCGTTCCCCTCAGGCTGGCTCCTCCAGCGGCAGTGAATTCTCAAAGGTGACAAAGCGGTGCGGCCCGGCAAGGCCGATGCCCGTTTCCTCCAGGTACTCTTTGATACGCAGGTTGATCTCCTGCTGAATATCCATGTACTGGTTGTAATCGGAAAACTTCAGGATATGCACCACTTCGAACATAATGCGATCCGCCTCGAAAGAGGAGAGGTGCGCGCGGTCGAAGCGAGTTTTATCGATGCTGCTGATGACCTCTTCAATCATCGGGCCGATTTTGCGCAGCTGCTCGGCTGAGGTCGCCAGCGGTACGCCAAAACTGAAGACGATGCGGCGCGTCTGCATCCTTTTATAGTTGTGGATGGTCTGCTGCAGCAGAATGGCGTTAGCGCAGACAATCTGCTCGCCGCTCAGGCTGCGGATGCGCGTGGTTTTCAGGCCGATATGCTCAATGGTGCCCGCCACATCGTTAAACACCACAAAGTCGCCTATCTCAAAAGGCTTGTCGATGCCGATGGAGAGCGAGGCGAAAAGGTCGCTCAGCACCGTCTGCACCGCCAGCGCGATCGCGATACCGCCGACGCCCAGGCTCGCTACCAGCGCGGTGATATTGACGCCCGCGTTGGCCAGAATCCACAGGATCATAATTGACCACACCAGCGCCCGCAGCAGCAGCCCCAGGATAATCGTAGTGACCGGATTGCGGTGCGAATCCGGCCCGTAATTGGTCAGCGAATAGCGCAGCCAGGACTGCACGGCCTGATCCAGCCAGAGCGCAATCTGCAACGCCAGCACCAGAAACCAGGCGTGCGGAATGGTGCCGCTGACCTGGCCGGGCAGCACGATAAATTGCAGGCTGAAGAGAAAGGAAGCGAAGAAGATAAGCGTGACGCGTGTTTTCGCCAGCACATCCAGAAAGACGCGGTGCGCCACACGGTTTTCATGATTTTCCGCCCACGAGCCGATGCGTTTTTGCAGCAGCGAAATGACCTTACGGATGATTAAATAGGTCACGGCGGTGATCACCACTACCAGCAGAATGTTACCCCAGAAGGTCACTGACGTAATTAACTTCAAATAATTTGTATGAAAGATTTCCTTCACACGGCCTCCTTAACACTGAGTTGGTAAGGGGCTAATTGTAGTAGAGGATAGCGGGATTGGCTGGTCGGCAAGCAGAGCGGGGCAGCAACATTCTGCTGATATTAAAGATATTTCACCGATTACTATGATAACCGGCGGAAACTATGGCTGTCCGTTTGCCATCGCGGTCTGTCAGGGATTTCGCCACTAAGGGCGGTTGTTAGCGGAAAAGCCGGGATAATTTCTTCAGCAGGCTCATGGAACGATAATCCGTTTCCCGCAGCGTGGATATTTCTTCCTGCAGCCTGGCGGCATCTTCACGTTCGCGACGCAATGCTTCGCTGATTTTCCGGTTCTCGATCTTTTCTTTATCCAGGCTGTCCTGAAGAGTCATCGCGAGTCGACTGGCGGAAGCCTGCTGATGTTTCAGCGTACCGATGATGCCGCTATTTTCCTCGTTAATTCGGGAGAGCTCGGTCAGGTTGCTATTAAGACGACGCGCTGTGTTTTCCGCCAAACTGAGCTCGTTGCTCTTTTCATTGACGATTTTTTCATATTCATCAGGCATGGTTGGATCGGATAAAATAGCCATATAGACTACCGACGAAAATTTCTCCTGCAGATAGCGGTAGTACTTTTCCATCTGATACTCATCGAAAGCAACCTTATTTTTCTCTGCCGCCAAACGCATACTCGGCCGCAGGAAAATTTCAATAATCGGAATATTGTGATCGCGAAAAGCCTTAATCTTTGCGGGTTCGCAGGCATGAGTAACTTTGACTTCAAGCGCGACTTTTCCGCCCCACTTGCGGGCAAGATCGGCGGGTTCGCTGAAAAAGCCTGTTAAATCAGGGTAGTAAATGGAACCATCTTCGAATCTGATTTTCAGGTCGTCTTTTTTCAGCTCGTCAAAGGTGATGGCAAACGCCTGGCTGTATGACTGGAAGTTTATCGTTTTCATTTCTGCCAGCACCGCAATCGCCATCTCGTGAGAAAACGAATCGTGATCGGGATTAAGCGTTTTATCCGCTGCTCCGCTGTCAGATTTATAACGAAAAAAACCTTTTTTAACCGGTACCAGCTCGGCACGTTTCTTTTTGTTCGATTGCGTGCTCATAAAGGTTAACTGTGAAAAGGTACCAGGATCTTTATCTCTTATTTTCAGCGCTTCCCAGATAAAATAGAGCCGCTCTTTGTTGACTTTTTCGCTGCGGATATATTGCCCATTTTTATCGCAGGCGTAAGCCCAGATTTTTTTCCTTGCCATTAGCCGTCCCTTTTACAAATTGCGAGCCCTTTATGCTAACGGAATCAAAGCAGAATAAAATATTGTTTGTTAATAAGATGGGTATGTGTTGTTGCAGGAAATATCTGGCAGGGGCAGGTTTCTGTAGCAGGAACAGCGAGAACGCGGCTCAGGCAGGCTACCGGCCTGAATAGCCGGGCAGCGCTCTTCCGGCCTGCAGGACAGACCAGCTAATCGCCCTTACGGCAGATGCGCGAAACGGCCTGCAAAAGTGACTGAAGGCCGTTTCGCTGCCGTTGTGCTCAGAGCTGTTCCCATTGTGGCAAACGATTAACTCTTTGTCGCCATTTCTGGAACGTCGCCATCGATATGCCGAAAACCAGGCCGGCCAGCAGGGCCGACGCGGCGGCAAGGTGCAGCGAGGTGCCGTGGTCTTTCCAGAAAATAAACCACATCACCACGCCCCAGAACGGCGTATACACGCAGGCGAAGCTGAGAAAGTTTGTCCAGAAGTGCGAGAAGGGCGGCGGCGGCACGTGGATGCCCAGCCGCCACAAAAAGATATGGCAGGGCGGCGCGTAGATACTTGGCCACATCCCTTTACCTTCCATTATCGCCATCGCACGGTTCTTGCGTTGTTCAAAAACTGTATCCCTGGTCATTTGCATCTCCCCCCTTGTTATTCTTTTCACTAATTATAACGGATAGGTCAGAAAATATACTTTTTTTAGGATTTTGTGGAAAATTCTGGAAATGTGTCACTGTTCGGGATCGGTGTAACTGCCTGAACTGCTGATGATCAGTAACAGATGAAACAGTTACTCCGACAGGTTGTGTTTGGGCCAGGCCTCACAACGCGACAAAACATGCCGCTGATAGCCGGGTAGTGAGTGAAGCAAAGTCGTAGCCGGCTATAACTTTGTAGTATAGAGAAGCCTGCAGATAACAGCGGGGCAGAAGTGGCAAAGAAGGGGTGATTCATCGTTATTGTAAAATTAATGTTAAATTTATTGGGGCGGCAGAAGTTTGCAGATATAAGCGATAATGCTTAATCTTTTGATTATAAAGAACTTAATTTTTAAGGCGACCGCTGCTTAGCTGAGAAACCCGCGTCATTTCACAAAAATAAGAAAAGGATATGAATGAAATGTTAAATGTTTAACTCATTGATCCTGCTGAAAACCACCCTGGCGTTGTGATTTTTTCTTCTATTATTGTGCATTTTCATTTTATTTCCGACCGGGCATGCGGTTGACCGGATAATAGCCAGGTGCAATTATTCCTCTACCTGTTGAATAAAGTCGTGAGGCTGAAAATGATAAATTACCCTGCTTGTTTTGAGCATCCGCAACGCAAGGGGCTGCCGGTGAACATATCTTTAATAAAGAAAAGAAAACACAGGACAACCTACTGTGCGGTCAATGAGGGGATCATAACCGTTACCGACAGCCAGAGCCGCTTAATATTACCGGAAGCGCAAAACGAACGACCTGCCGAAATTTATCGGCTGTCGATAAAAAAAATTGGCCGTTTTCTGCTCAGAATGGTCAGTCTGCTAATAAAAACTCGATAAACCAGTACGCTGAACTTTCCCTGATTAGCTATTAATAAAGTTCTCTTTAAGCTATAGGCCTGTTTTAGCTTAAGCATTGTCTCGCCCTTTTTTTGCTAATCACCCAGGAAAGTTTATATCAGGATTAAGCATCAACAGCAGTAGCGCCGCTATTTTTTGTGCAGCCCTGACTTTTTTCTGCGCCGGTCATGGCCGCAGGAAGGCTTTCTCTCGTCCTGAAAGCGTTAAGCCTGCAGGTATCAAGCGCGAGCGCTTAACTCCCCTAACGTTGAAGGAAACGCTATGAGCAGCTCACCTGTAAAAGAAGCTTCGCTGGGCGATGGGCTTTCCGATCGCCAGGTCAGTATGATTTCCATTGCCGGTATTATTGGCGCGGGTCTGTTTATCGGTTCCGCCAACGCGATTGCCACGGCCGGGCCAGCCGTATTGCTTTCCTATGCCCTGACCGGTTTTCTGGTGCTGCTGGTGATGCGCATGCTGGGCGAAATGGCGGTGATGCAGCCGGATTCCGGTTCGTTCTCGACCTATGCCGCCAAAGCAATCGGCCCGTGGGCCGGTTTTACCATCGGCTGGCTTTACTGGTGGTTTTGGGTCTTGCTGATCCCGGTGGAGGCTATCGCCGGCGCGGATATTCTGCACGCCTGGTTTCCCGCCGTTCCGGCCTGGAGCTTTACTACCGCGATTATTTTACTGCTGACCCTGACCAATCTTTTTAGCGTGAAAAACTTTGGCGCGTTTGAATTCTGGTTTGCGATTATTAAAGTGGCGGCCATTATCGCTTTTATTCTTGTTGGCGCGCTGGCGGTTTTTGGCTACTGGCCGCTCGCCAGCGTCAGCGGCGTGGCGCATCTGTACGATCGCATGGGCTTTATGCCCAACGGATTCGGTGCGGTGATGACCGGCGTGCTGATCACGATTTTTTCCTTCTTCGGCGCAGAGATTATTACCATCGCCGCGGTTGAATCAAAAAATCCGGGCCAGAAGATCAGGCGAGCTATTAACCTGGTGGTTTACCGTATCGCGCTGTTTTACCTGCTTTCGATTTTTCTGGTGGTGTCGCTGGTAAGCTGGGACGATCCCGGTTTAAGAACGCAGGGCACTTTCCAGTATGTTTTAACCCGGCTGAATATGCCCGGCGCGGAGTTGCTGGTGGATATGGTAGTGCTGATTGCGGTTTGCAGCTGCATGAATTCGGGTCTCTATACCGCTTCGCGCATGCTTTATTCGCTGGGAAGCCGCGGCGACGCGCCGGCAGTATGCGCGGAGATCTCCGGCTGCGGCGTACCGCGAGTCGCCGTGCTTGGCTCCACGCTCGCCGGATTTATTGCCTGTATCGCCAATTATGTTTTTCCCGGCGAAGTCTTTAATTTTTTAATCTCCACTACCGGCGCCATCGCGCTGATCGTTTATCTGGCGATTGCCGTCAGCCAGCTGCTTATGCGCCGGAAGCTGCAAAAAACCGGCGCGGAGCCCGCTTTCAGGATGTGGCTTTTTCCGTGGCTGACCTGGTTTACTATCCTGACCATTGCCGCGGTGCTGGGCTATATGTTTTACCTGCCGCAGTACCGCTATGAAAGCCTGATGACGCTGCTGGTTACGCTGGCGATGCTGTCGGTCGGGATTGGCGTCAGCGGCAGAAGAAAAAGAGCCGCAACGTTAATAAGCGGCAAAGTGGCAAAAGGGACGCCCGAAAGCCTGCGCTAAGCCATCGTTAATAAAGTCGCCGCCAACGGAGGGCCGGCGATTTATTCTCTTTGTCGAGGTGATATAAAAATCGTCAAACTCCCCTGATAGTCGGCAATTAGCAGAATTCCTGCGTTAATAAATGTTATCCTTGCCGCCGACAGCGAATACTCGCTGTTTTTTTAATCAGAGTATTTAAGGAAGTTAGTAATGAGTTTATCCCTGAGCAGCCTGAAAAATATCCGTTCATTACGCGCGCAGGCGCGCAATATGGCTACAGAGGATCTTGCAGAGATACTGGCGAAGCTGAAGATCGTGGTCAGCGAGCGTCGTGAAGAAACGCAGATTACGGCGGCGGAAGCCCGCGAAAAAGCGGAAAAGCTGGCGATGTACCGTGAACTTCTGCTGGAAGACGGCATTTCTCCGGCAGAGCTTTCACAGAGTGGAAAGGTGGCTGGCAAAATTAAAACTAAACGCGCGCCGCGTCCCGCCAAATATAAATATACCGATGCGAATAATGAAGTGCGCTTCTGGACTGGTCAGGGCCGCACGCCAAAGCCGGTACAGCAGGCGATTGAGCAAGGCCGCGTCCTTGACGACTTTTTAATCTAATCGATCCCAATTAACGCCGCTGAGCCATAAACAATAAAGCCGATGTTCCCGCTTTATTGTGTTCTCCACGCCCGGTTAAATCTTCTGCGCAGGGTAAGCTGGCTCAGTTATCCTCTGCGAAGGTAGCGGCGATGTGAACGCGGCGCTACCGATTCAGGTCGCCAATAGCGCGCGTTTAAAAGAGTAGATATGCGCGCGTGCCGCTTCGGCAGCGCGCTGCGTATCGCCCGCCGCCAGCGCGGCGATAATCTCATCATGCTCAGCAATCACTTCGTCCATATGACTGACGCTTGACAGCGTCATCGCCCAGAAGCGCTGCGCCTGAGCATGAATAACGCTCAGGATATCCGCAAGGCGGCGGTTTCCGGCAATCTCCGCCAGCACCTGATGAAACTCCCGATCCAGCAGCATCATTTTTTCCCGATCGCGCGCTTCGCTCGCCGCCGCAATCTGCTGGTTCAGCTCGCGCAGCGCAATAATATGCGCCTTGTCGACCTTCTGGCTGGCAAGCTGCGCGCAGAGCGTTTCGTTAACCAGGCGAACCTCTATCAGCTCCAGCGCATCGTCGATCGACAGCGGCGCCACCATCACGCCTTTGCGCGGAATAATCTGCAGCAGCCCTTCGGTAGCCAGCCGGTGGATCGCCTGATTGACCGGCGTGCGTCCCATTGCCAGATCCTCCATAACCTGCGCCGTGTTCAGGTAATCGCCGGGCTTGTAGCGCAGCGTGATCAGCCTGTGTCGAAACGCCCTGTAGGCCTGTTCGTTCAGCGACGGGCTGCGGATCGCCGGGTTCACGTTTACTGACTCGCTCATTTCGATCGTCCTTTTTTGCCTTTGCGACATATTACACAAAAAGCTGGCATGAAAATCGCTAACTTGAAACGTGTGTGAAATTTCACACTAATTTCAAACCGGGAGAAATGCCATGCGCCTGCAGTTTATGACCGATGATAAAGCCGCTACCCAACTGGATGTTGCTGTCACCCGCCTGATTATCGCGGGCTGGGTTGGACGCGATAAAGAAGCCGTGTTGCACCATATCAGGGAGCTGGAAGCGTTAGGCGTGCCCGCTCCCGGTGCGGTGCCGCTGTTTTATCGCGTTGCCGCCAATCAGCTCAGCCAGCAGGCAGCGCTGGAAGTAGTCGGCGATCAAACCTCCGGCGAAGCGGAACCGCTGGTGTTTTTCCATCGCGGCGAGTTCTGGGTTTCCCTGACTTCCGACCACACCGATCGTTATCTGGAAACCTTCAGCGTCGCGCTTTCCAAACAGGCCTGCGTCAAACCGGTGGCGAGCGCCGCCTGGCGCATGAGCGAAGTGGCGGAGCACTGGGATTCGCTGGAGCTGACTTCCTGGATCAAAGAGCAGGGCGAATGGGTCGTTTATCAGCAGGGTACGCTGGCATCGCTGCTGACGCCGCAGGATCTGCTGGCGCGTTACCTGGCAGGAGAAGAACCCGAAGAAGGGCTGGCGATCTCCTGCGGCACGTTGAGCGCCATCGGCGGCATTCGTCCTTCGAGCGAGTTCCGCATGGCGCTGCACGATCCGGTACTGGGCCGCACGCTGGAGCACGTTTACCAAACCGCCGCGCTGCCGGTCGTTGCATAAGGAGCCGAACGATGACGACACTCTGGCAGGCCAGTCAACAGCTTCAGGCCAACGAAGCTCAACCTGACACCTTTACCGAGGCCGCGCTGCGCGTCGCAAGCGATCCGCAAAAAGAGGGCGCGCGCGTCTTTATCAGCCGTTACCAGGCCCAGGCGGCACAGCAGGCTAAAAAGGCCAAAGATCGCTGGCAGGCGAAGCGGCCGCTCAGCGCTATTGATGGGCTGCCCATCAGCATCAAAGATCTGTTTGACGTGAAGGGCGAAGCGACAACGGCGGGATCGCTTCTGCTGCGCGATGCGCCGCCAGCGACAGCGAACGCCAGCGTGGTGGAGAAACTCGCTCAGGCCGGCGCGGCGATAGTCGGCAAAACCAATATGACCGAGTTTGCCTTTACCGGCCTGGGGATCAATCCGCACTACGGCACGCCAGCCAATCCCTGGCGGCGCGAAGAGCGGCGTATTCCCGGCGGTTCCTCTTCCGGCGCGGCGGTGGCAGTGGCGGACGGCATGTGCCTGGGCGCTGTCGGCACCGATACCGGCGGATCAGTACGTATTCCCGCTGCGCTTTGTGGACTAACCGGTTTTAAACCCACCGCCAGCCGCATCAATCAGGCCGGTACGCTGCCGCTTGCCGCCTCGCTGGACAGCATTGGCTTTATCGCTCATGACGTTCGCAGCTGCTGGCTGCTCGATAGCGTTATCGCGGAACAGCCTCTGAATCTGCAGACGCTGGATCTGCGCGACGCCCGCTTCGCCGTGCCGCAGACTCGCGTGCTGGACGATGTGGATCGGGACGTGGCGCAGGCCTGGCAGCAGGCGGTCGACAATCTGCTTGGGGCGGGCGCCACGCTGGTAGAGCTGCCGCTTGACGAACTGGACGAGCTAAACACGATGAACGCGCGCGGCGGCATCACCGCTTATGAAGCCTGGCAGTGGCATCAGCGTACCGCGCTGGCGCAGCCGGAAGCTTACGATCCGCAGGTGTTGATGCGCATCCAGCGCGGCAGCCTTTTAACTGAACAGGATGCCGCCGAACTTTACCAACAGCGCGAAGCCTGGCGGCAGCGTGTTAACGCCAGGCTGGCAGGTTTCGATGCGCTGATTATGCCTACTGTGCCGCAGATCGCGCCGACTATCGCCTCGCTGGACGATCCCCAGCGCTATATGGCCATTAACGCCCTGATGCTGCGCAACACTAGCGTGATCAACATGCTGGACGGCTGCGCAGTCTCTTTACCCTGTCAGCAACCCGGCAGCGCGCCGGTTGGCTTCAGCCTTGCTTCCATTCATGGCGACGACGCCCGCTTAATCAGCTGGTCGCTCGCCGTGGAAACTGCCCTTAACCGGAGATCCTGAACATGAACCAACCTCACGGCATGCTGTTTGTCGCCACCAATATCGGCGCGGATGACGAAGTGGATTTCAATCAGTGGTATGACCATGAACACGTTGAGGAGCGCGTGGCCATCACCGGCTTTTTAAACGGCACGCGCTATCAGGCGGTCAATGCGGAGCGTAAATATCTGGGCCTGTACGAAACCGAATCGCTGGAAGCCTTTACCAGTGCAGACTATCACGCCGCCTTTACGCGCCAGACCGAATGGTCGGTGAAAAATCTGCAAAAGATGATCAACCCGATGCGTCGGGTCAGCGCCGTTACCCACAGGCACGGCAAAGGCAGCGGCAGCCAGCTGGCGGTGATAACGCTTGGTGGCCCGATAGATGAAGCCGCGTTATCTGCGTGGCAGCAGCAGATCGGCCGGACGCCGGGCTATATCGCTTCCAGCCTGCTGACGCCGGATGTCGGGCTTAGCTCGCCGCTGCCGATGGAGAACAAAGAGCATCGCCAGATGGCGCCGATGCTGCTGATCCATTGTAGCGATGCCCAGTGCTGCGATCGCCTCGCCGCTGCGGCAGCCGAGTTGCTTACCGGCGACGTTCAGCGCTACGCCTTTAGCTGGCAGTTAACCCGACAGGAGATAGCGCATGGCTAACACCGACTCTACGCTGCAGCAGGCGGTGCGCGAGAAGCGCGCCAAATCGAAAACCGGTCGCCTCGCGGCGGCCAGCTCCATCGGCACCGCGCTGGAATGGTATGACTTTACCGTTTACAACATTATGGCCGCGCTGGTGTTCAACCACGTTTTCTTCCCCAGCTTCGACCCGCTGGTAGGCACCATTCTGGCATTCTCGACCTATGCGGTCGGCTACGTTTCACGTCCGCTTGGTGGCTTTGTGTTTGGCCATCTTGGCGATGTGGCCGGGCGTAAGGCGGTGCTGATTATTACGCTGGTGATTATGGGCGTGACCACGGCGCTGATGGGGCTGCTGCCCGGCTATGCCGTTTGGGGGATCTGGAGCCCGATCCTGCTGGTGGCGCTGCGCTTTGTGCAGGGCATCGCGCTCGGCGGCGAGTGGGCCGGCGCGGTGCTGCTGTCAATGGAGCATGGCGATGCCAACAAGCGTGGACGTAACGCCTCGTTCGCGCAGGTTGGCCCCTCCTGCGGCACGCTGATCGGCACCGGGTTTATCACCCTGGTGACGGTAGCGATAAGCCCTGACCAGTTTCAGGCCTGGGGCTGGCGCATTCCTTTTCTGCTGAGCCTGCTGCTGGTGATGTTCGGGCTGTGGCTGCGCCGTGGCGTGGAAGAGACGCCAACGTTTGTTGCGATGCAGGCTGCGGAGAAAACCACCCATACGCCGCTGAAAGAGGTCTTCCTTAATTATCCCAAACAGCTGCTGATCGCGGGCGGTTCGCGGATTGGTTCCGACGTGCTGTACGCGCTGGTGGTGGTCTTTACCTTGACCTACGTAACTACTGTGCTGCATCTGCCGCGTCCGCTGGCGCTAATGGCGACGATGCTGGGCGCGATCGGCAACGCCATTACCGTGCCGATGTTCGGCGCTTTATCCGATAAGTGGGGAAGGCGCCCGGTTTATATCACCGGCGCGCTGTTGGCTGTCGTCTGGTCGTTTGTGTTCTTTGCGCTGCTCGACAGCTCGCAGCCGCTGCTGATCGTGCTGGCGGTCATCGGCGGACTGCTTATCCATGCGATGATGTACGGCCCACAGGCGGCGTTCGTTACCGAGCAGTTTCCTGGCCACGTGCGCTACGCCGGTTCTTCGCTGGCCTACACGCTTGCCGGTATCGTCGGCGGTGGCTTTGCGCCATTGATTATCACCTCTCTTTATAAAGAGATGGGCAGCACGCTATGGGTGTCGCTGTATGTCTGCCTGGCGCTGGCGATTACGTTGTTTGCCGTGTGGAAAGCCAAAGAGACGGCGCACCATCCGCAGTAAAAAACGGTGGCGAAGGATTGCCATCATTTTTTAATATCTATCTGAATATGAATTATTTATTAATAATGTAATGCTATTTTCTAATAGCAAAACCGATTTAAAGGTAGTTTTTGAATCGGGCGTAACCGGTTTAAACAAACCCTTGTACCGGCTTTAAATGGTTATCTCATATCCAGGAGGGAATATTAATCAATGAGTTACTCTCGTGCTTTGTACAGAGAATCTTAACTATGAAGAAAAGGAGAAGCAGGGCTATGAAGTTTTTACTATTAATAACATAATGATAGGAAGGCGTGTATTATTTATTGTGATTTGCATCACAAATAAACCCAAATTTTATTACTTAATCAAATTTATGTTTTATCTTATTTAGACTTTCCAAAGTTGCTTAGTGGTTTCATACTGCTCCCTGCCTTTCTTAAAATTCTTAAAAAATTATTCTGATTCGTTGCATTGGCAATTTTTTAGAAAAATTTAATCTTCCTGAATGTTTATGATGAGCAAGTGTTCGTAAGTTTTTTCGCGTTCAAAATCTGTTGATATCATTTACTCATTGGAGAAGAATATGGCCTTTCTGAAAGATGCTATTGAAGCTTTAGATCCTGCCCCTAATAAAAAGTCAGAGCTGACGCTCTCCCTGAATCTTATCTCGGAGATGGCAGAGAATAAGGTTAAGGATTTCGATAACTATATATCTGAAGAAATCAGAACAGCAGGTAATGGCGAAAACAGAACAATCCCCGTAACCGAAATTCTTAGTCGACACAGTGAGTATCGTGCTTACGTGAAAGATGACGGTGCAAAAGTCGCCAGTGAAGTATCTGCCGCTATTAAAAAATTTGTTGGTGGCGGCGCTACCAATATTATTGATGGCATGTCTGATTTAGTTACAACGGGTATAAATGCAATACTGGGTGGAGGGCAGGCTGCTCAACAAGAAATGGTTAGTTATTATATTGTTGTCCGATCATACGGCATGGCAAGATATGACATTTGTGCCTGGTCACGAAGCATTGAGGCTGAAGGGATTACCTCTAAAATCGAAAAAGCAATGGCAATATACGCCACTAAGTCTAGTGTGGACGTGACCAAAATTTCATTTAATACCTTTCTGCTGACGTATGCCCAACAGCTTGAAAATATGGGCATTCCTGAAAAGAACGCCGAAGAGTATATCGACGCCGCTGAGAAGCTCTATTATCGTCTGAAAGGCGCTGGGTCTAATTCACCTGTTGGGCTTGAAAATGTCTCGTCAACGGGGGCAGGTTTACTTCGAGCGCCGGGTGTAATCTATTTTTCACGATAGGGCTGAGATGAGTTTTAGTGACAAATCTATGGAATCACACGTTGATGACTAAATTTATTGAGAGAACCATATTATGGCTTCAGTCGATGAAACAAAAATAGCTGAGTTTAAAAAAGTATTTCCACCTGATGGAAGAAAAAAAGTGGATGATACGCTAAAAATCCCTTATTTATTTGTGGGCCAGCTGGAGATAACGTTTCCGGATGGAACCCGTGGCGTGGGAACAGGAACGTTGATAAGCCCGTACCATGTTCTTACCTGTGCACATAATCTTTATCAAAATAAACATGGGAAATATGCCAAAAAGGTCATTTTTAACCCTGCCCGTAACGAGGAGTTTTCTCCGTTTGGCAACTACGAATTTGAACGGCTTGATGTACCGGATGAATATATTTCATTGTCACCAGAAGCGCCAGTAAACGGTATTGTTGATGATTACACTCGATATCTGTACGATTTCGGTGTTGTTACTTTAAAAGAAAAAGTGAAAATAGCCACTTCTGGTTTCTTGCAACTCTATGATGCACGTGCAGAGTCACTAAAAACGGATTTTATTGATATTGCCGGCTATCCAGGCGATAAGCCTGCTAATACGATGTGGGATGCAAGAGGGAAATTAACCAGTTTTGACGATTCCTTTCTGTTCTATAAAATCAGTACGGCGCCCGGGCAAAGCGGTTCTTCCCTACGTGAGAATTTCAATGATGAAGACGGGCTTGAAAGAATTGTCGGGATCCATGTCGCTGGTAGTTCTAAAATCGAGTCAAATTTTGCCGTTCGTCTTGATACCGATAAGATAATAAAGATTGAAAGCTGGATGGGGCATGTGGATTGATTTTTATGACAGATAACTGAAGATACCTTCAGGCATAATAAATCGAATCCGTTATGTTTAGTTAGCGATCCACGTAGATTTAACCGTGTTTATTTTCATTAGGTTTGATAATAAAAATGCGGCATGAAAACAGGATTGTGTTTCATGCCGCATCTCAGGCAAAATCAGACGTTAAACAAGAAGTTCATCACATCGCCATCTTTCACGATGTACTCTTTGCCTTCTGAACGCATTTTACCGGCTTCTTTCGCGCCTTGTTCACCCTTATAGGTGATGTAATCTTCATAAGAGATGGTCTGGGCGCGGATAAAGCCCTTCTCAAAGTCGGTATGAATTTTACCGGCGGCCTGCGGGGCGGTTGCGCCGACAGGAATGGTCCAGGCACGCACTTCCTTCACGCCTGCGGTGAAGTAGGTTTGCAGGTTCAGCAGGGAGTAACCGGCGCGGATAACGCGGTTCAGGCCTGGCTCTTCAATACCCAGTTCGGCCATAAACTCTTCGCGGTCGGCATCTTCCAGCTCGGCGATGTCGGATTCCACGGCAGCGCAAACCGGCACCACTACAGAACCTTCTTTGGCAGCGATTTCACGCACCTGATCCAGATACGGGTTGTTTTCGAAACCATCTTCGTTGACGTTGGCGATATACATGGTTGGTTTCAGCGTCAGGAAGCTCAGGTAGCGGATAGCCGCTTTATCTTCTTCGCTCAGATCCAGCGAGCGCAGCATTCCGGCGTTCTCCAGATGCGGCAGGCATTTCTCCAGCGCGGCCTGTTCAGCTTTCGCGTCTTTATCGCCGCCTTTGGCGCGCTTCTGCACGCGCTGCAGGGCGCGCTCGCAGGTATCCAGATCGGACAGCGCCAGCTCGGTGTTGATCACTTCGATATCGTCAGCCGGGTTAACTTTATTGTTAACGTGGATGATGTTGTCATTCTCAAAGCAGCGCACCACGTGGCCGATCGCTTCGGTTTCGCGGATGTTGGTCAGGAACTGGTTGCCCAGACCTTCGCCTTTCGACGCGCCTTTTACCAGGCCCGCGATATCCACAAACTCCATGGTGGTTGGCAGGATGCGCTGCGGCTTAACAATCGCCGCCAGCGCGTCGAGACGGGAATCGGGCATTGGCACCACGCCGGTATTCGGCTCAATGGTACAGAACGGGAAGTTTGCCGCTTCGATGCCCGCTTTGGTTAACGCATTGAACAGTGTGGATTTCCCGACGTTAGGCAGGCCCACAATACCGCATTTGAATCCCATGTTTGAATCACCTTAATTAATTGCAGGAGAAGAACGCTTCTCCGGTAAGCTGGTTGGCACAAGTTTTCGCGCATTATACACGTAATTATCGCCTGGATGGCGCTGATTTCTACCCGCGCGCAGGAGAACGAGCTTGAGATCTTGCTCACGTTTTACCATACTGACGTTCCTTTACAACGGACGGAGAACCGCGCGGATGCATCGCTTCCTGCTTACGCCACCCTGAGAACCTCCCTTCAGGCAACGTCTGTTGCGCTTCTCGTCATTCTGACGAGTTCGATCTGTGCCCCTTGCTGGCGGTGCGGTAATCACCTGCATTTATAGAAAAACGGAAATCAGCATGTTCAATTTGAGCAACCTCAGGGCTGCCGACGTCAAAAATGACGTTCTGGCGGGCGCTGTCGTCTCTGTGGCCCTTATCCCCGAAGCCACGGCCTTTTCACTGTTGGCCGGCCTGTCGCCGACCATAGGTTTGCATACCGCCTTTATCCTGGGTCTGATCACCGCGCTGTTCGGCGGTAAGCCGGGCATGATCTCCGGCGCGGCGGGATCGATAGTGGTGGTGCTGGTCAGTCTTATTCAAACGCACGGCTATGAGTACGTGCTGCTGGCAACTATCTTCGCCGGCTTGATTCAGCTGGCGATTGGCCTGTTCCGGCTGGGGAAATTTATTCGGCTGGTGCCGCAGCCGGCTATCTACGGCTTTGTTAACGGTCTGGCGATTGTCATTGCGCTGGCGCAGATCCCGATGATTAAAGATCAGGGGCCGGTAATGTATGGCCTGGTGGCGCTGGCGATGCTGATCGTCTGGTTGTTCCCAAAGTTTACCAAAGTGATTCCAGGGTCGCTGGCGGCGCTGATCGCCATCAGCGCTATTGCTATCGGCTTTGGGCTGGATACCAAACGAGTAGGGGATCTGGCTGATATCTCCGGCACGCTGCCGTTTTTCCATCTGCCGGAAGCGCCGCTAAGCTGGGCCACGCTGAAGATTGTGCTGCCTTATTCGGTGATTATCGCGCTGGTTGGGTTGATAGAATCGCTGTTAACGCTGGCAGTGCTGGACGAAATGGGCAGTAAGAAAGGCAACGGCAACAAAGAGTGCGTAGCGCAGGGCATCGGCAATACGCTGTGCGGCTTTTTCGGCAGCTTTGCGGGCTGCGCGATGATTGGACAGTCGATCATTAACTTTACCTCCGGCGGTCGCGGACGTATTTCCAATCTGGTCGGCGCGATTTTGCTGATCCTGTTTGTGGTCAGCCTGTCGAAATATATTGCGCTGCTGCCGGTTGCGGCGCTGGCGGGCATTATGTTCGTGGTCTGCATCAATACTTTTGAGTGGAGCTCGCTGAAGCGCCTGAAGCGGATGCCGAAGCCCGATGCGGTGATTATGGTTGCGGTAACCGTGGTAACCATCTATACCGATTTGGCGATGGCGGTGATTTTTGGGGTGATTATCTCCGCGCTGGTGTTCGCCTGGCAGCACGCGCGTATCAGCATCATCGCGCAGGAAGAGAGCTATACCCGGAAAACCTATCGGCTGGAAGGCCCGCTGTTTTTCGCCTCGGTCGCCAGTTTCCAGGAGCTGTTTAATCCGGCGAGAGATCCGCAGGAAGTGGTGATAGATTTCGCCCGCACGCGAGTGATGGATTCCAGCGGCGTTGAGGCCATTGATAAGTTGACCGCGCGCTATATCGCGGAAGGAAAAAGCGTCAGGCTGCGGCACCTTAGCGAAGATTGCATCAGTTTGTTAAAGCAGGCAGGCCCTTTCTGTAGTCACGAGCTGGACGCGCCTGATTATAAAGTTGCGGCTGATAGCGACTAAAGCGTAAAGCTATGGCCGGTCCTGCCGATATATACAAAAATCGTTATATTGCCCAGCGCCTTAGCGTTAATCACTGGTTTTGGGCGATATGGCGAATATAATCACTGGCAGGACGTCCTGAGCTGGCTATAAAGCATGACAAATAATTACTGTTACGTTCCGATTCATTCCCTTAGCGGCGAGCTGATAGCGCTGGAGCTTACCGTTTTACCACACCAGAATGCGCCACAAAGCGGCGATGCCGAGAATCGCCTACTGGATCAGCTGCTGACGGTAGAACGCTACGCGGACTATTTTCAGCTGCACGGGCTGCTCTGCTGTCTGACTATCGATTTCCAGCTGGCGAGAGCGGTGACGGAATCCTCCTTTATTCAGCAAATCCTCAGCCATCTGCCTTTTGTGCGGCTGAAGCTTTCCGAAGATTTTCCTAACCTGCATGACGGCACCAATAATCCTTTGCTGCGCGCGCTGACCGATCAGTTGAATATCTTATGGCTGGACGATCTGGGCGCGGGCGACGCTAACCTGAACGCGCTGCAGTCGAAGATGTTCGAGGTGGTAAAACTGGATCGCCAGTTCTACCTCGATAACATCAGCAAGCCGTTTTTCAACGTGCTAATCGCGCATATCCGTCGTTATACCAACCGCGTGCTGGTGCAGGGCGTGGAGAACGAAGGGCAGCTGGAAAAGCTGGCGGCGAGCAAAGTCTGGGGCGTGCAGGGCTATTATGCCGAGACGATGACCTTAGACGCGCTTGATGGCACGGATGGAGGATAAATGGCGCGAGCCGTTCGCCGGACAGATTATTTAATCTCGCCGTAATAAATAATATTATTGCTCCTGTTCAGACAGGAATACTCATTGATATTAACGCTATCTTCAGCCAGCAAGACGTTATTCGTTATCGTCGCTATTTGCCTTATCTGCAATTAAATAGCTTCCACAGGGAAGTAAGGATAATTGATGTTAATTAATCCGGTCATGGGAATTGACCTCGGCACCACTAACAGCGCGGTCTGCCTCTGGCAGGACGGCAAAGCGGTTTTAATTCCCAATAAATGGGGCGAGGTATTAACGCCTTCGGTCGTGGGCCTGGATGAGCAAGATAACCTTATTATTGGACGTCCGGCGCGCGAGCGGCTGCAAACTCACCCTTCGCTAACTCAGGGCAGCTTTAAGCGTTATATGGGCACTGAAGCTTTGCTGAATCTCGGCTCAAGGCAGTTTCGCGCCGAAGAGCTGTCGGCATTGTTGCTGCGTCAGCTAAAAGAGGATGCGGAGCACTGGCTCGGGCAACCGCTGAGCCAGGCCATTATCACCGTGCCAGCCTATTTTAACGATGTACAGCGGCGGGCGGTAAAGAACGCCGCCAGACTCGCCGGTCTGGAAGCGCTGCGCCTGCTCAATGAGCCCACCGCCGCCTCGCTGGCTTTTGGCCTGCTGGAGAATCGTGAACAGAAATACCTCACCTTCGATCTGGGCGGCGGAACCTTCGACGTTTCTATTATCGATATGTTCGAAGGCGTGGTGGAAGTTCGCGCCAGCAGCGGCGACGTCCGGCTTGGCGGCGACGATTTTTCGCAGGCGATCGTGCAGTGGATGTTAAGCCAGCAGCCTGAACTGAAAACCGCGCAGGCGACGCTGGCCGCGCAGCTGCTGGCAAAAGCGGAGATCATGAAGCAAACGCTAAGCCACGCCAGTGAAGCGAAAGCCTCGCTGGAATGGAACGGTCGGCAGTGGAACTGGACGCTGACAGAAGAGCAGCTGACCGCGTGCTGCCAGCCGCTGCTGGCGCGTTTGCAGCGTCCGGTGCAGCAGGCTCTGCACGACGCGCGTTTTTCCCTGCAGGATCTCGACCACATTGTGCTGGTGGGCGGCGCAACCCGTATGCCGCTGGTCAGGCAAACCGTCGCCCGGCTTTTTGGTCGATTTCCCCGTCACGATCTGAATCCCGATGAAGCCGTGGCGCTTGGCGCAGGCGTCCAGGCCGGCATGGTAATGGCCGACGCCGCGGTTGAAGATATTATTCTTACCGACGTTATGCCCTTTTCGCTGGGCATCGAGGTCGTTAAGCGCCACGGTAACCAGGTCGAGCCGGGCTTTTTTCTGCCGCTTATTGAGCGCAACACCTTTTTACCGGTAAGCAAAAACGAGACGCTGAATACGGTCAGCGACAATCAGACCTGCGTGCTGCTGAAAATCTATCAGGGAGAAGGGCGGCGGGTTCAGGATAACGTTTTTCTGGGCGAAATGAGTATCGACGTTCCGCCACGGGCGGCAGGCGAGATGAGCATCGACGTGCGTTTTACCTATACCCTGGATGGCCTGCTTGAAGTGGAATGCCGCTACGACGGTAGTCCAACGGTAGCGCGAACGGTGATAGAAAAAGTGCCGGGCCAGATGAGTGAAGAGCAAATCGCCGCCAGCCTGCGCAAACTGACCGATATAAAACAGCATCCCCGCGATCGTCAGGAAAACCGCGAGCTGCTTGCCCGCTGTTCGCGCCTGTATGAGCGCTTACTTGGCGACGAACGCGCATGGGTAGATGGGCTGACCACCGCGTTTGAACAGGCGCTGGAGAGTCAGGATCTTCGCCGCATTGCCGCAGTAAGAGAAGAGGCCGAAAACGTTCTCCGGCAGTACGAAAGCGGTACCCTGCAATGAATATCTGGCAAACGCTTGACCTCTCTCCCACGCGCGATGAAGGCGAGATCCGCCGCGCCTATGCTCGCCAGCTAAAAAAACACCGGCCCGATAGCGATCCTGAAGGCTATCAGCAGCTGCGGGAAGCCTTCGACGAGGCGAAACGTCTGGCGCAGGCTGAAATCGTCGTTGGCGATGAGCACAGCGCTAACGAAGTTTTACCGGCGCAGCCGAAGAGCGAGCCTGAGCCGCTAAGGCAGCAGCGTGAAACCTGTGCAGAAGTCCCTGTTGAAAACAGCGAAGTTTTCCCTGAGTTCGACCCGCTCTACAGCCATGAAGAGCTGCAAAAGCTGGCGCATCAGCTGGTCAACACCGAAATGATGGGGATTGTGGCGCTGAATCGCCTGTCGGAGCGGCTATCCCGCACCGGCAGCCTGCAGCAGCAACAGCTTTTTCATCAACAGCTCGCGGCCGCTTTGGCCGACATCCCCGGTTTGACCGAAGGTCTGCTCGAACGCGTTAGCGACCTGCTGGGCTGGGGAATAGAAGAGTACGACTACAGCCATATCATTCCCTGGCACATTCAGGAGGCACTGCGCGAGCGGCTGCGCGAAACGGAAGTAAATCGGGCCTGGAAAGAGATGGAGGCGGAAGAGCGGCACGGCATGTTGTTGAACAGGATGGCAATACGCCTGCTGAAAAGCGACAGAGAGAAAGCGCCTTTCTGGTTACGCCTGGTGCCGGGTATGATTACGCTTCTCGCCCGTCAGGCCAACAGGCTGTTGAATTACTATCCTGAGATCGCCCCACGACTTAATCAGGCTATGCTGCAATTTCTGAGTCAGCCGCGGGCAGCGCTCAGCTGGCAGGGGATTTTTTTACTGGGGTTCTGGGCGCTGGTTTTTAACTCGGTTATTCCACTGTCAGGCATTAATACCACCGTAAGCGCTATCGCTATTGCGACAGTGATATTTTACCTCTATATCAGCGATGCCATTATGCTCGGCCTTCACCGCAGGCCACGCTGGTTGCAATGGTTTATTTTTACTGAATTTATATTCTCGCTGATGGTCATCCAGCTATTTTTTGGCGGGCTGTTTTTTGCCGCCGTGGTTTCCATGCCGCCTACCGGTCACGGCGGCCTGGCGCTGGTGGCGATGCTTGCGATTCTGGTTTTATCGATAGTGTTTTGGGCGGCCTGGCCGCAAGGCGTTCCCTTTATCCGCCGTCCCGGCATGGTGATGAGCCGCGTTTTCGCCAGCCCGTGGAAATTAATGGAATGGATGAATTTCTCATGGTTTTCGGTGGTCTGGGCGCTGCTCTGCCTGGCCATCTTTATTCTCACCTGTACGGAACTGCTTAAGCTGTTTGCTTAAACAGCCGGGATACGGCTGGCGGGACGGTGTTCTCTTCCTTTCCGCCAGCCGCCGTCTTAGCCCTTGAAGCTGTGCAGTCGGTTCATCGCTTTCAGCTTGTCTTCCTTCAGCCACACTTCCGTGCAGCGCGCCGCTTCATCCACAGCGTTATCAATCATGGTCTGCTCGGCCGCCTGCGGTTTGCCCAGCACGAAGCCTACCACCTTATTGCGATCGCCCGGATGCCCGATGCCGATGCGCAGCCGGTGGAAGTTCGGGTTATTGCCCAGCTTGCTGATGATATCCTTCAGGCCGTTATGACCGCCGTGGCCGCCGCCCAGCTTGAATTTCGCCACGCCCGGCGGCAGATCCAGCTCATCGTGCGCCACCAGAATCTCTTCCGGCGCAATGCGGTAAAAAGTGGCCATCGCCGCTACCGCTTTGCCGCTCAGGTTCATAAAGGTGGTCGGTACCAGCAGCCTGACATCCTCGCCGCCGATGTTCAGACGGGCGGTATAGCCGTAAAATTTGCTCTCTTCTTTTAACGACTGATTGTGTCGGTCAGCCAGTAAATCCACATACCAGGCGCCCGCGTTGTGACGCGTGGCGGCGTATTCCGCGCCGGGATTGGCAAGGCCGACAATCAGTTTAATGCTGCTCATTTGTCTCTTTTCCTGCAAGGCTGCATCGGGGAAGGGCGCTAGTGTACTAAGAGCAGCGGCAGAACTCAAAAGGCGCGCTGCGTCACAATAGTTAAGCAGCGTGATAATGCGTTTTCTATAGAAAAATCAGTCTACTGCAAGTAAAGAATTGTCAAACTTTTAGCAACAAATGTGATCTCTCCCGCAACCATCCGGTCAGCCATTGCATAAACTTATGGTACTAACCGCACAGGATCCTGGAGGTGACATATGAAACGCAGACATGCGAACTTAACCGGCAACGCCCTGATGGTCATCGGCCTGGCCGTGATGGTTACGGGGATTGGCTATGCCGTGCTGAATCAGCTACCGCAGCTGCAGTTGCCGCAAATTTTGGTTAATGGCGCTATTTTCGCGATCTTTATCGGCGCGCTGATGTGGCTGGCGGGCGCGCGCCTCAGTGGCCGCGAGAAAATCACCGATCACTATTACTGGGTTCGCCACTATGGCGATAAGCGCTGTCGTCGCGCTTCGGGCCACGGTCACCATCAGTAAACAGGCTAAAAAAAGCGGGACAGAAATTCTGTCCCGCTTTTTTATTGTCAGCTTTAAACCCCTTCGCCAAAAAACAGGGGGTGTTCAGCTATCAGCCAATTAGTGCTCAAACATCGCAGAGATAGACTCTTCGTTGCTGATACGGCGGATCGCTTCGGCTAACATGCCGGAGAGCGTCAGGGTACGCACGTTCGGCAGCGCTTTGATCTCTTCCGGCAGCGGAATGGTGTCGCAAACCACCACTTCGTCAATCACGGAATGACGCAGGTTTTCCACGGCGTTGCCGGAGAAAATCGGGTGCGTAGCGTAAGCGAATACGCGCTTCGCACCGCGCTCCTTCAGCGCCTCGGCGGCTTTGCACAGGGTGCCGCCGGTATCGATCATGTCATCTACCAGCACGCAGTCGCGGCCCGCCACGTCACCGATGATGTGCATCACCTGAGAGACGTTGGCGCGCGGACGACGCTTGTCGATGATAGCCATATCGGTATCGTTCAGCAGCTTGGCGATAGCGCGGGCGCGCACCACGCCACCGATATCCGGAGAAACCACGATAGGGTTTTCCAGACCGATTTGCAGCATATCTTCCAGCAGGATTGGACTGCCAAAAACGTTATCAACCGGGACGTCAAAGAAGCCCTGGATCTGTTCAGCATGCAGATCCACAGTCAGAACGCGATCGACGCCGACGCTGGAAAGGAAATCCGCCACCACTTTAGCGGTGATTGGCACACGGGCGGAACGCACGCGGCGATCCTGACGAGCATAGCCAAAGTAGGGGATAACGGCGGTAATACGACCAGCGGAAGCGCGGCGCAGAGCGTCCACCATCACAACCAGTTCCATCAGGTTATCGTTGGTAGGCGCGCAGGTGGACTGGATGATGAAAATATCACCACCGCGTACATTTTCATTGATTTGTACGCTCACTTCACCATCACTGAAACGACCGACGGCGGCGTCGCCCAGGCTAGTGTAAAGGCGGTTGGCAATACGTTGTGCTAGTTCCGGCGTAGCGTTACCAGCAAAAAGCTTCATATCAGGCACGAGAAGAACCTCAGGCTTTGCGTCCAGAGAATGAACAACGACGTCAGCGGCACTGGGCGGTATACCGCTGACGGGTTCATACGGGTGTAATCGAGTGGCGCGCCGCTTCAGGAACAGGGTGAAGCGGTCGCGGCAGCTCTTATTGCTCGGAAAGGTGGCGGTGCAGCGGCGAGACGTTAACGCCTCGCGCAACAAAGCCCTGCCACTTTTTCAAAGCAAGCTCAGCCACCTGACGGGCAGCGGGCTCGGTGTCAAACTCGGCAAACACGCAAGCGCCGGTTCCGGTCAGGCGCGACGGCGCGTATTCTAGCAGCCAGGAAACGAGCTGTTCAACCTCGCGAAAACGTTTTCTTACTACTGGCTCACAATCATTGCGGTAATTTTCCGCTAATAACTGGCTGATTTCCCTTACCGGTGTGTCGCGGATCAGTTCCGGGTCGTTGAACACCTCCGGCGTCGAGATATGTACGCCAGGGTGAATGACCAGATACCATTTTTCCGCTGGCGCGACCGGCGTCAGCGTCTCGCCAACGCCTTCGGCAAAGGCAGCGAAACCCTGCACAAAAACAGGGACGTCCGCGCCAAGCCGCAATCCCAGCGCGGCCAGCTCGCTGAAGCTGAAGCCGGTTTGCCAGTAGTGGTTAAGCGCGACCAGTACCGTGGCAGCATCCGACGAGCCGCCGCCGAGTCCGCCGCCCATCGGCAGGCATTTCTCAATGGCGATGGAGGCGCCCGCGTTCTCCGGCAGCGTGCCTCGCGCGCTGGCGCTCTCCTGCAGCAGCTTAGCCGCGCGAACGATCAGGTTTTCTTCATCCGGCACGCCTTCTATCGGCGTCAGCAGCGTAATTCTGCCGCTGCTGTCCGGCTCAATGCTTAGCGTATCGCCATAGTCGAGAAACTGAAACAGCGTTTGCAGCTCGTGGTAGCCGTCAGGCCGACGGCCAGTGATATAGAGAAACAGGTTAAGCTTAGCGGGCGCGGGCCATTTAGCTCGCGCCGACGTATCGGCTGCTGTCATTTTACCGTCCAGCCATCCATTTTCAGCTTGATGCGCTGATCGCCTTCGCGCAGCTCCATATTGGCAGGCAGCGCGGGCTGCTGCTTGCTGTCATAAGCCTGGTAAGTCACTTTCCACTGCTGGCCGTCGCGGCTGTAGTTGGCCTCGCGCAGGCGATACTGGTCATCCAGCGAATAGTCTGTCGATTCGCCCGGCAGGCCCATCATCCACTGGCGCAGGTTATTCAGCGGAATATCCATACCGGTCAGCTGCGAGATCATTTTCTCCGCGTCGTTGCTGGTATAGCGCTTGCCCTTATTGTCGACCAGCTGCACGACGCTGCCCTGGGCGTCCAGCTGCAGTTCGGTGCTGCCCAGCGGGTTAGTCAGCAGCAGGCGATAGCGATCCGGTGCGGTTTGCTGCCAGTTGAAGCGCGCGTAAACCTTTTGCCGATCGGAAAGATAGGCGAAAGCGCCGCGCGTCTGGTACTGCGTAATTTTTTTTACGGCCGCCTGGTGCTGCTGCCATTGGGGAGACGTGACGCTTTGCCCTGGCCCCTGGGGTGTATTAACGCTACAGGCTGCCAGCAGCACGCTGGCAAGCGGGAGAAGACGCAATGTGCTCTTCATCAACATAGGGGATAGGCTCCTCAGACTTCGTCCATGCGCTTTCGCGCGAATTAACCGTTTAAGCTAGCCAGCGCCAGAGACGGCGTCAATGCTCAATTTGTTCTGTTTCGTGCTCAATAGCTATATCAATCACAACGAACGGTGAATGTGGCTTTTCTTGATCTCGCGCATCTTGTAGAATGCGCCTCACAAAACCCTATCAACAGTGGGATCTCCAAGACCATATCACCATGACGTTGCTGGCACTCGGAATAAATCATAAAACGGCTCCTGTGGCTCTGCGCGAACGCGTGACGTTTTCGCCGGATACGCTGGATCAGGCTCTCGACAGCCTGCTTGCTCAGCCGCTGGTACAGGGCGGCGTTGTGCTGTCTACCTGTAACAGGACCGAGTTATACCTTAGCGTTGAACAGCAGGAAAATCTGCAGGAGCAGCTGGTTAAATGGCTGTGCGACTATCATCAGCTCAGCGCTGACGAAGTGCGCAAAAGCCTTTACTGGCATCACGACAACGACGCGGTCAGTCATCTGATGCGCGTAGCCAGCGGGCTGGATTCGCTGGTGTTGGGCGAACCGCAGATTTTAGGTCAGGTGAAGAAAGCCTACGCCGATTCGCATCGCGGCCACACCATCTCCAGCGAGCTGGAGAGGATGTTTCAGAAATCTTTCTCTGTCGCCAAGCGCGTGCGCACGGAAACCGACATCGGCGCCAGCGCCGTTTCGGTGGCCTTTGCCGCCTGTACGCTGGCGAGGCAAATTTTTGAATCGCTGTCGACGGTCAACGTGCTGCTGGTCGGCGCGGGCGAAACCATCGAACTGGCCGCGCGCCATCTGCGCGAGCACAAAGTGCAGAAGCTGATTATTGCCAACCGTACCCGCGAACGCGCCCAGAAGCTGGCTGACGAGGTGGATGCGGAGGTGATTGGGCTGGCGGAAATCGACGCGCGCCTGGCGGAAGCCGACATTATTATCAGTTCTACCGCCAGCCCGCTGCCGATTATCGGCAAGGGAATGGTGGAGCGCGCGCTGAAACAGCGCCGCAATCAGCCGATGCTGCTGGTGGATATCGCCGTGCCGCGCGACGTCGAACCGGAAGTAGGCAAGCTGCCGAACGCCTATCTTTACAGCGTGGACGACCTGCAGGCGATTATCGACAGCAACATGGCGCAGCGTAAGGCGGCCGCGGTGCAGGCGGAAACTATCGTCGTGCAGGAAAGCAGCGAGTTTATGTCCTGGCTGCGCGCGCAGAGCGCCAGCGAAACCATCCGTGAATATCGCTCGCAGGCCGAGCAGGTGCGCGCCGAGCTGGAAGAGCGCGCGCTGGCGGCGCTGGCTCAGGGAGCCGACGCGCAGGCCGTGCTGCGCGAGCTGGCCCATAAGCTGACCAACAAATTAATTCACGCGCCGACCAAATCCCTTCAGCAGGCCGCTCGCGACGGCGATGACGAACGCCTGCAGATTTTACGCGACGGCCTCGGGCTGTAGCGTTTTTACCTCTTTAAATACAGGGTACGTATATTAATGAAGCCTTCTATTGTTGCCAAACTGGAAGCCCTGCAGGAACGCCATGAAGAAGTTGAGGCGATGCTGGGCGATGCTGGCGTCATCGCCGATCAGGAGCGTTTTCGCGCGCTGTCGCGTGAGTATGCTCAGCTGACCGATGTCAGTCAGTGCTTCCGCAGATGGCAGCAGAATCAGGACGATATCGCCGCCGCCGAAGAGATGCTCGACGATCCGGAAATGCGCGATATGGCGCAGGAAGAGCTGAAAGAGGCGCGTGAAGCCAGCGAGCAGCTGGAGCAGGAGCTGCAGGTGCTGCTGCTGCCGAAAGATCCAGATGACGAACGCAACTGCTATCTGGAAGTGCGCGCGGGCACAGGCGGCGACGAGGCCGCTATTTTCGCCGGCGATCTGTTCCGGATGTACAGCCGCTACGCCGAAGCCCGCCGCTGGAAAGTGGAAGTGATGAGCGCCAACGAAGGCGAGCATGGCGGCTATAAAGAAGTGATCGCCAAAATCGTCGGCGAGGGCGCCTATGGCCGCCTGAAGTTCGAGTCCGGCGGCCATCGCGTGCAGCGCGTGCCGGAGACGGAATCCCAGGGCCGTATCCACACTTCAGCCTGTACCGTTGCGGTGATGCCGGAGGTGCCGGAAGCGGAGCTGCCGGATATCAACCCGAGCGACCTGAAAATTGACACCTTCCGCTCATCGGGCGCGGGTGGCCAGCACGTCAACACCACCGATTCCGCTATCCGTATCACCCACCTGCCGACCGCCATCGTGGTGGAGTGTCAGGACGAGCGCTCGCAGCATAAAAACAAAGCTAAAGCGCTGGCGGTGCTGGGGTCACGCATTCGTGCGGCGGAAATTGCCCGTCGCCAGCAGGAAGAAGCCTCAACGCGCCGCAACCTGTTGGGCAGCGGCGATCGCTCAGACCGCAATCGCACCTACAACTATCCGCAGGGCCGTATTACCGATCACCGCATCAACCTGACTATCTACCGCCTGGACGAAGCGATGCAGGGCAAGCTGGATATGCTGATTGAACCTGTGGTGCAGGAATATCAGGCGGATCAGCTGGCCGCGCTGTCCGAGCAGGATTAATGGAAATTCGCCAGTGGCTGAAAGGAGCCATCGATAAACTGGCTGGCAGTGAAAGCCCGAAAAGGGATGCGCAGATCCTGCTGGAATTTGTCACTGGCCGTTCCCGTAGCTGGTTAATCGCCTTTGACGACGCTCACCTGGCGCCGGCCGAGCTGGCGCAGCTTGATGCGCTGCTGGCCCGTCGCGCCACAGGCGAACCCGTTGCTTACCTGATCGGCGAGCGTGAATTCTGGTCGCTGCCGCTCAGCGTTTCTCCCGATACGCTGATCCCCAGACCCGACACCGAGACGCTGGTGGAGCAGGCGCTTGCGCTGTTGCCCGCCGGGCCGGTATCGGTGCTGGACTTGGGAACAGGAACCGGCGCTATCGCGCTGGCCATCGCCAGCGAACGTCCCGACTGCCAGCTAACCGGCGTGGATCGTATTCCGGGCGCGGTGGCGCTGGCCCAGCGCAACGCAGAGCGGCTTGGTATCAATAATGCCGTGTTCCGCCTCAGCGACTGGTTCAGCGCGCTGGCGGGCGAGCGTTTCGCCGTTATCGTCAGTAATCCACCCTATATCGATGAAGCCGATGAGCATCTGTGTCAGGGCGATGTGCGTTTCGAACCGCATAGCGCGCTGGTCGCGGCGGATGGCGGCCTTGCGGATATCAAAACCATCGCCGCGCAGGCGCAGGAAGCGCTGCTGCCGGGCGGCTGGCTGCTGCTGGAGCATGGCTGGCGGCAGGCGCTGGCGGTGCAGGCGATCCTCAATGAAAAAGGTTATTGCAATATTGTCACCCGTCAGGATTTTGGCGGCAACGATCGCGTAACCTGTGCGCAAAAACCCTGAACGAGGGAAACTTCATGGCTGAATGGTACGGTTCGATAAAAAACCTGCATCTGTTGACGGTGGCGATTACCGCGACGCTGTTTCTGCTGCGCTTCTTCTGGCTGCAGACCGGTTCACCGATGCTGAACAAGCGCTGGGTGCGCATCCTGCCGCATCTCAACGACACGTTGCTGCTGCTGTCGGGTGCGGCGCTGGTGGCGATAACGCATTTTTATCCCTTTACGCCTCAGGGCGCCTGGCTGACTGAGAAGCTGTTTGGCGTTATTATCTATATCGCGCTTGGCTTTGTTGCGCTCGGGCGCAAACCACGCGCGCAAAAAGTGCGCTGGATAGCTTTTATCGTGGCGGCCGCAATGCTGGTGGTGATTTACCATCTGGCCGTCACAAAAATGCCATTGTTGGGGAATGTATGACGTCGATAGCAATTGATGAAGGCACAGCGACCCCGCTGTGCGAGGCGGTGATTGCGGCTACGCTGGCCATCCGTCCCGATTTTCCTGCTGAAGACGTAAAAAAGCAGCTGGCGGAGCTGGTTGAAGAGGCGCGAGCTACCATTCCAGGCCAGCTGGAGCAGGATCTGCAGCTGGAGAAACTGATCGAGCTGTTCTGGCAGCAGTGGGGATTTGGCGGAGCCAGCGGCGTTTACCGCCTCTCCGACACGCTGTGGCTGGATAACGTGCTGAAAACCCGTCAGGGCACCGCCGTGTCGCTGGGGATTATTTTTCTGCATATCGCTCATGAGCTGTCGCTGCCGCTGATGCCGGTGATTTTTCCGACGCAGCTTATCCTGCGTGCCGACTGGATTGATGAAGAGATGTGGCTGATCAACCCTTTTAACGGCGAGACGCTGGACGAGCATACGCTGGAAGTCTGGCTCAAGGGCAATATCGGCCCTATCGCCGAGCTGTACGATGACGATCTGCAGGAGGCCGAGCCGCAGCTGGTGCTGAACAAGATGCTTGATACGCTGAAAGCCGCGCTGATGGAAGAGAAGCAGATGGAGCTGGCGCTGCAGGTCAGCCAGGTGCTGGTGAATATGGACCCGGAAGATCCCTATGAAATTCGCGACCGCGGGCTGATTTTCGCCCAGCTGGAGTGTGAACACGTCGCTGTCAGCGATCTGACCTATTTTGTTGAGCAGTGTCCGGAAGATCCGGTCAGCGAAATGATTAAATTACAGATTCACTCGATTGAACAGAAACAGATCACGCTGCACTAATCTGTATAACAAAGAATAAGGCGAAGAGATGAAACAAAAAGTCGTTAGCATTGGTGATGTGAAGGTCGCAAACGATCTGCCGTTTGTGCTGTTTGGCGGCATGAACGTGCTGGAATCCCGCGATCTCGCCATGCGTATCTGCGAGCACTACGTCACCGTGACCCAGAAGCTGGGCATCCCTTACGTGTTCAAAGCCTCTTTTGACAAGGCTAACCGTTCCTCCATTCGCTCTTACCGCGGGCCGGGCCTGGAAGAGGGCATGAAGATTTTCCAGGAGCTGAAGCAGACCTTCGGCGTTAAGGTGATTACCGACGTGCACGAGGCCAGCCAGGCGCAGCCGGTTGCCGATGTGGTGGACGTCATTCAGCTGCCGGCCTTCCTGGCGCGTCAGACCGATCTGGTTGAAGCGATGGCGAAAACCGGCGCGGTAATTAACGTCAAGAAGCCGCAGTTCGTCAGCCCTGGCCAGATGGGCAACATTGTCGAGAAATTTGCCGAAGGCGGTAACGACAAGGTTATCCTGTGCGATCGCGGCGCGAACTTCGGCTACGACAACCTGGTTGTGGATATGCTGGGCTTTAACGTGATGAAGCAGGTTTCCAACGGCAGCCCGGTGATTTTCGACGTCACCCATGCGCTGCAGTGCCGCGATCCGTTCGGCGCTGCTTCCAGCGGCCGTCGCGGTCAGGTAACCGAGCTGGCTCGCGCCGGCATGGCGGTTGGCCTGGCGGGTCTGTTTATCGAAGCGCATCCCGATCCGGCTAACGCGAAGTGCGACGGCCCATCCGCACTGCCGCTGGACAAGCTGGAGCCATTCCTGAAGCAGATAAAAGCGATTGACGATCTGGTGAAGGGCTTCCCGGCGCTGGATACCAGCAACTGATAATCAGGGCCAGCCGCCGCAACGGCGCTGGCCTGTTGCTTTATTTAGTCGCTGCCTTGCGCAGCTCCGCAGCCGTATAGTATTTCCCGTCGATTTCAACGTATTCGCCCGACGCCAGCTTGCGCTGCGCCAGTGCCCAGCCACGTTCCTGCAGCATTCTGTTCATGGCGAAAAACGCTTTTTGCGTTGGGCTCAGTTCAGACATAGCTTGTGATGATGGCATAGCCCCTCCTGTCAGTGCAGAGATGATTTACACTTGTCGCCAGCGGAATGCACGTCGCCGTTTTATGATTAAAACCCAGTATGGCATCATAAATTTCGGTCAAATCTCTTTTCCGCCTGCGCGCAGTATCCTTTGCGGCAACCCACATATAAAGTGCGGATTTGCAAACATTGTAATGATCGTAAACGGCGCGGGCAACCGGTCGAATCACTTTTGCCGCCTGTAATCCGGATAATTCCATAACGTGCTGAAAATTATTGTTATAGTCCGGCGTAATTTTATCAAACATTACGCACTCTACGCCGTTGGCGGGCATAACGGTCAGAGCAGGCGAAATCTGCGTCGGGTCAGCATGCCAGGCTTTTAGCTCTGCCAGCGTATGGATTTTCGTAAACGCGACAATATAGAGCGAGCCGCCAACGGTAAAAGTTCGCTGCACGTAGTCCGGGCCAAAGGGGGCATCGAAATCGTGCGCCTGCCAGTGAATCATTTTGCTGCCTCCTTGCTGATAGCTTGCTTATCGGACTATTAATCAGCAAGGAGACGAAGCGGCAAGCATTTCGTGAAATTGCGTTCCGCAAATGCGCGATGTCTCGAACATTTGCGGAAAAGGGCAGGCAGATGGCTACAGCATGACCGTCATCAGATAGCCGATAAACAGCGCCAGATGCGCCGCGCCGTTCAGCACGTTGGTTCTGCCGGTGGAGAAGGAGATCTGACAGAGCAGCAGCGAAGCCAGCATTATCACCATATGCGGCGGCTCCAGGCCGAAAATCAGCTCCTGGCCGGTCAAAGTGGCGATAATAGTCACGGTAGGCACGGTGAGGGAAATCGTCGCCAGCACCGAACCGAAAAAGAGATTCATCGCGCGCTGTACCTGGTTCGCCAGCACGGCTTTGATTGCACCGAGGCCTTCCGGCGAGAGGATCAGCAGCGCCACCAGGAAACCGGTAAACTGTTCGGGCGCGTTCATTTCAGTCAGCAGAGCGCCCAGCGTGCTGGAGTCCATTTTGGTCACGGCGATGACGGCGATCAGATGCACCAGCAGCCAGCAGGTATGCCAGACGCTGGAGTGCGCGGAAGGCTTGCCGTGATGCGGATCGTCGCCGTCGTCTTCATGCTCATAGACAAACAGGCTCTGGTGGGTTTTGGTCTGGATTAGCAGAAAGACGCCGTACATCACCGCAGAAATCGCCGAGATCAGCAGCGACTGGCCGATACTAAAATTACCGGTCGGCAGCGCGTTAGGAAAGACCAGCACCAGCACCGCCAGCGGAAAGATGGCGATAAGATACTGTTTGACGCCGGCCAGGTTGACATATTGCGTGGCAAACTTGCGCCCGCCCAGCAGCAGCGCGAAGCCGACCAGGCCGCCGGTAACGATCATCACGATAGAGTAAAGCGTATCGCGCATCAGCATCGGCGCCGCATCGCCTGTCGCCATCAGGGCGGAAATCAGGCTGACCTCCAGGATCACCACAGAGAGGCTCAGGATCAGCGAGCCATAAGGTTCGCCAAGGCGATGCGCCAGCACGTCGGCGTGACGTACCACGCTAAAAGCGCTGCTGAGGATCGCGACCAGCGCAAGCAGGTTTATGCCGATAATCGTCGGCAGCGAGTCGGAAGCGCCCCAAAACCAGAGTACGATCAGGGCGGTGAGAGGAAGAACCAGGGAGGATTCTTTGTGACGGGTTTTGACGCTTTCTTGCGCGCTCATAAGCATTATTTCCTTTTCTGACCATCAGCCTGCGGCACAGGCGAAACCACTTCAGCGTAATTTGATTATATAACAAGCGGCAGCAGTGTAACGGCAGTAAGGTTAACACTCGGTAAACTTTACACGATTTTACCGGGGGGAAGGGATTAACGCCTGTAAGTGTCTTAATGGCCTGTTATTTGTTTAATTTTATGATTTTAAACGTATTTTTAAATACTCTGGCGCTATTATCATACCTTTAACGATAATTTTTCATCGCTATTCCTGCCACAAACAGTGGTTATGATTTGGTTATCTGTCAGCTCTGTCAAAAAGCGCTAACTGGCAGCGCCGGACTTTTTGTTCCAGGCTTAATAAGTCAGTTAACAAGGAGATAGATGATGCCATACAGTTCAAGAGCTTCTCTGCCCGACAGCGTAAAAAACGTTCTGCCCGCTCATGCGCAGGATATCTATCAGGAAGCTTTTAACAGCGCCTGGGATGAATACAAAGAGAAAAAAGATCGGCGAGGCGACGACTCGCGTGAAGAAGTGGCGCATAAAGTCGCCTGGGCAGCGGTAAAAAATCAGTATGAAAAAGGCGATGACGACAAGTGGCATAAAAAGTAACGTTAACGCTGTTGCGCCGTTCTCCAGCAGCGGCGCGACGCTTCCCTTTGCGGACGCGATCTCACTCCTGATATTTTCCTGCCGCGCTTTCTGAAGTTTCCCGTTATGCCGCCGATGATAAACCTGAGATAAATTTATTCTTTTGTGACGCGCTTCAAACTTGATCGCCGCGCCTGAAATGACTTAAGGTCAGGTTAAGCGTAACGACACTAAAATTCAGAACCAGGCGGCAGGCAGGGGTAGAGAGGGCTGATGTTAACAAGAGATTTCCTGGCAAAAGCGGATTGTAAAACGGCCTTTGGCGCAATTGAGGAATCGCTGTTATGGAGCTGTGAACAGCGTGCGGCCTCGCTGGCGGCCGCGTTGGCCTGCCGTCCCGATAACAGTCCGGTATGGATTTTCGGCTACGGCTCGCTGATGTGGAATCCGGTATTCGAATCCGACGAGGTGGCGGAAGGAACGCTGCAGGGCTGGCATCGGGCTTTCTGCCTGCGGCTTACCGCCGGACGCGGCACCGCGCAACAGCCCGGACGTATGCTGGCGCTGAAACAAGGCGGCAGCACCACTGGCCTGGCTTTTCGCCTGCCGGAGGCGAAGCTGACGGAGGAGCTGGAGCTGTTATGGAAGCGCGAAATGGTCACCGGCTGCTACCTGCCGACCTGGTGCGAGCTTGGCCTGGCAGACGGCCGCAGCGTAACGGCGCTGGCATTCGTCATGGATCCTCGCCACGCGCTTTATGAAGCCGACTCCTGCCCGCAAACTATCGCGCCGCTTATCGCCCAGGCGAGCGGGCCGCTGGGTACCAATGCACAATACCTCTTCTCGCTGGAGCAGGAGCTGAAAAGGCGCGGCCTTTACGATGACTGCCTGACCGATCTGGTGCAGCGCGTGCGCGAACTGCAGGAGTATCACAACGATTTGGCTGGTTAGCCTCAAAGTCAGGAGCCGGGATTAATCAGCCAGGTGCCCGGCTTGTCGATATCCAGTCGCTGGCTGTGCACCTTCTCTCCGGCCTGTACCTCAATAGTGTAATGTCCCGCTGGCAAATTAAGCGCAGCGTAGCCGCTGGTGTTGGGTTTCGCCTCGACCGGCCTGCCGTTGAGCCGCAGCGTTTCGCCGCTGGTCAGCTTCAGGTAGACCGTGGCGATGGCCTGGCTTTTGGCTGGCGCGACCGTTGCCGCAGGCGCTGCGCTATCGGCGCTGTTATCTGCCGCGGCGGAAGGTTCTGGCGCCGACGGGTTGTCTGAAGAGCTGAACGCAAACAGCAGTCCGACAAGGGCCAGTACCGCGACGCCAGCGGCGATCGCCAGCGGTTTCGCCAGCTTGTGATGGCGCAGAGAGGCATATTCCGCGCTGGCGGAAGCGGGCGCGATAGTCAGCTGTGGCTGTGGCTGTGGCTGCGGCTCCGGCTCGGAAACCGGACTCTCTTCGGCAACTTTAGTCACGCTGCTGACCAGCTCTTCCACCGTGCTGACCGGCAGCGCGATCAACGCGGCGAACTCATCAACGGACTGCGGACGATCCTGCGGTTTCATCGCCAGCGCCCGGTCGATGGCGTTCAGTAGAGGCAGCGAGAACCCTTCCGGCCGCAGCTGAGTCAGCGGCTGATAGCGATCCTCAATACAGCGCACGACGCTGACCGGCGGCGGATCGCCCGTCACCAGCGTATGCAGCACCGCGCCCAACGCATAGATATCCGTCCAGGGCCCCTGATCGCTGTCGCTCTCTTCGCTGTACTGTTCAATCGGCGCATAGCCGGGCTTGAGCATGATTTCGGTCTGGTCGGAGAGATTGCCGATAGTTTTGCGGGCGGAACCGAAATCGAGCAGCACCGGCAGCTGGTTATCCTGAATCTGGATATTATCCAGCGAGATGTCGCGATGCAGATAGCCGGCCTGATGAATAGTATCGATAGCGCCGAACAGCGGCGGCAGCAGCTGGCGGATCCAGGCGTCGGTAATGGTTTCCGGGCTGCTCAGCTGCCACTCTTTCAGCGTCATGCCGCTATAGTAGAGCGTACCCATATAGGCGGTGCCGTTCTCTTCCCAGAAGCGCAGCACGTGCAGCAGGCCAGGATGGTTGAACCGCGCCAGCAGACGAGCTTCCTGAATAAAACTGTTAAGGCCCGCGGTGAACAGTTTTTGGTAGCGCTCGCCGCGTAGCGTAATGGTCAGATGCTCATCGCGTGATACCAGCGAGACGGGCAGGTATTCCTTAATGGCGATGGTGCGTTCCAACAGATGATCCCAGGCGCGATAGACAATGCCGAAGCCGCCGCCGCCAATGACCTCTTTGATCTCAAATTCGTTAAAACGATGCCCCGCCGGAAGGGCGTTGGGTACGTTTTTCTTTTCGTTTGCCGACATAGTAAACACTCTCTAAGCGTTAACCACCTTCTTCCCTGAGGAAACGTGCGGTCAGTTAACGGTGCGCCAGGCGCCAATAGCCGGATCGGCCAGGTCTGCATGCAGGTCGTTCACCAGCAGCACGTTAATTTTAACCTGCGGGCTGGTCAGCCTGCTCCAGGTTTTACGCAGCCCATCCACGCGGCTTTTTAGCTGCACGGAATCAGCCGCCTCTGTTTTGCTCATTTTCACCAGCAGCGTGCCGTCGAAAGACCAGACGTGCAGCATAGGGTTGAATGTCAGCAGCAGCCAGCTGTCAGGCGCATCCTTAAGGCTGACCACCAGCCGCTGGTTGTTGGCCGAAACGATGGTCAGCTCGCCCGTTGCCGGATGCAGGTTGCGCAGAGGAAAGCCCTGGTAAAACTGCACGGGGATCTGCTGAACTTTGCCATTGCTGGCCAGCGTCAGCTCGCTTTTGCCTTCCAGCCAGCCTTCCGTCGAGCAGTTCAGATGCTGAGCGTCCGGGATAAACAGCGACTGGCCGTTTTCATCCCACCAGGTGCGAAAATGGCAGCCGCCCGGCAGATCGAAATGCTGCAGCGGCGCGTTATTGGCCGGTTGGGAAAGATCCAGCGGCTCGGCATTGCTGGCCGTAGCGGTAGCCGTACCGTCGGCGATAACGATAGGGCGCCAGTTTTGTACTTTCGAAGCCGTGCCGGAGGCGAGCACCGAGCCGGCCTCGTTGGTCATCTGCCAGGGAAGCTCGGTCAGGCTACTGCACTGGTTGTTCAACAGCTTGCCCACGCGCGGCAGGAAGCTGTTCAGCACGCTGGATTCTTTATTTTTACCGGAGACGATACGCAGATGAATGCTCGCCTCGCACCAGTCTTTCGGCGCGTTACTCGCCACGTTATCGATAAAAACCTCCAGCGCCAGGCTGGGAGAATAGACCACGCGGTAATCTTCCGCCTGAGCGGCGGTTGCAAACAACAATGTGACAGCCGGCAACCAGAATTTCATAGCTTTCCTTGGTTAATCACGCGACGGCAGGAAGCGAACAGAATCCGCCATCGATTGTAACAGGGTAGTGTCCTGCGGCGAGCCAACCCAGACAGCTACCGCGCTTAAATTATCTTTATTCTCGTTGCGACCTATCGCCTTATGCATCAACGCAAGCCACTCCTGAGGCGAGCTGACCATACGCAAAGCCTGCTCCATTTCGCCTGATTGCAGGTTGCACCAGAAGCCGTCGGTGCAGACCAGAAAGGCATCGCCATCTTCAAGCGGCATAACTTCACTGTAGCTGACGGACTGGCTCCCATCCGCGCCGAGAGCATTATAGAGTAAGTTACTGTTAATACCGGTATTATCTACACCTGCGTCTTTTAACTGCTGCGCCAGGCTGTGGTCGCGCGTCACATTATGGATAAAGCCGCGGCGGAAGTGATAAATCCGGCTGTCGCCCGCGTGCGCCCACCAGGCCAGCTGCCGGTCGCGGTCGATAAACAGGGCGGCGAGCGTGGTGCTCATTCGCTCAAAATTCAGATTTTTCCTCTGCGCCTCGCGAATAGCCAGTTCGGCCTGTTCCACCCAGGCTTTGCTGTCGCAGGCGGTAAAGGAGCGATCGTCCAGACGCGCCAGCAGCACGTCGCGAGCGATGCGGGCGGCGCGATCGCCTCCAGCGGTGCCGCCCACGCCATCGCAGACCAGAAAGCAGGCGCTGTGTTCGCCTACGCGCGCGCCCGTTTCATCCTGATTACTCTCACGCTCGCCTGTGTGCGACGTAAAGGCATAGTTTATCTTCATTCTTGTTCCGGTGTGGTTTGCGAATCTTTGTATTGATTCACTTCCATATCATAAGCCTGCAAAAATGCGTCGCCGAACAGCGTATGAAAATCATCCTCGATTTCACCAGAGGTATTCTGATAATGACGCAAAAAGTAGTCCCAGAGCGCGGCTTTCTTTAAGGCGCTCAGCCCGACCCGCGGCAGATTGCCGTCGCGACGGGCGTGATCTTCCAGCCGCTGCGGATTAAACGATTGCAGCATGGCGGCGATGATAGCGCGGATGCCGGCAATCATGCCAAGCTGATGCGCCTGCAAATCAACCAGCGCGTCGCGCACCGCCTGCTCTGGCGGCATAAAGCCCGGCATCTGGCTCTGGTAAATCTGCATCAGTACCGTTTTGCCCGAAGGCAGGATCTTGAACGGGTTGTTGGCCTCGTTCAGGATCATCGTCATTTCTGCCTTAACGCCGCGCTTCAGGATCGAGCGGGAAGAGAGCAGGGCGACGGTACCCTGAGAAAACAGGCTCAGCATTCTGCCCGTGGTGCGCATCTGCTCTTCGGTGAAAAGCGGTTTGCCCGGCCCGTTTTCCAGCCCCATCCCCTCCATCAGCGCCGCCAGCAGCCGCTGCTCGTGGCTTTCGCCATCGGCGCGCTCCGCGGGAGCCGACCCGCGGGCAATGGGGCCGATATCCAGGCGGGCGTCGCCTGAACGCGGCGGCTGCCGCACGGGCGAAGGCTCTCGCTCCGGCACCGGCGTGACGATTGGCACCTGCTCGTTGAGAATGCCCAGCGGATCCTCGGGCTGCGTCCGGTTCTCGCTAAACAGCGCCAGCGGATCGACATCGCTGAACGGCGCTTCTTCAACGCGGTTGGGATCGCTGACCGCAATCTGGTAGTCGCCGATACCCAGCAGATCGCCATGATGCAGCAGAATCTGCTTGCCGCGCGCCAGCGGCACGTGGTTGTGCAGCACCGCGATCACGCTGCCGTGATTGGTTAACCGACACTCGCCGTTTCCCGCCACGTGGACGACGGCCTGCAGACGCGAAATAGCGCGTTCGCTGTCGGGCAGCACCAGATCGTTGTCGACGCTTCGGCCTATGGTGCCGCCGGGCGGAGCAAAATCGCAGGTCGTGACGGGCGCCTCGGTTTTACTCTCAACAATGGTAAATCGCATGCGCTTTTCCTGAAGCCTGGGGCATTAAGGTCACCCTATTCAAACATTGGTGGATAGAGTCCATGACGACCCGGCTGCGTAACGGCGGCCGGATCAAAAAGTTGCGTAAACAGCCGGGCGGTAAGATTACCGCTATGTTTATGGCTGGCCAACGGATAGCCGTCGCTTTGATTCGTCCACCAGTAGCTGGTGTAGCGCACCGGATCAAAACACCTGGCGACCTCATGCCAGGCCAGCGTGCAGGGAAGATCCTGATAGCCGATAACATCCATGATATCCGACCGGCTGGTATCGGGCAGCGACAGCGGCGGCAGGCCAAGCAGATTTTGCTCAAGCTGTTGCGGGGTACAGGCCTGCTTCACGGCCTGATGCAGCGCTTCGCCCAGCGCCTGAAACCATTCGCCGGAGACGGCAAGCTGCGCCGGATGCCAGTGGCTGACCGGCACGCTCTGCAGCGCCAGCAGAGGCCAGCTGCGGCCGACGCGATCGCGCGAGGGCAGCAGACAGCCTATCTGAACCCGCTGTACGCCAAGCGTCGCGGGCAGGGCGAAGTTCCAGACGGGCGCGCGGCTGAACAGCTCTCCCGCAGCGTCGTCCCGCTGATACCAATGCGCCAGGCCGAGCTGAAACCAGTTCGACCAGGTGGCTACTATGGGCTCAGGGATGCGGCGCTGTAAAAAATCGCCGGTACCCGGCAGCTTGCCGTACCAACCCAGCTCATTTTTTCCCGGCATGGTTATCACCTTCCCGCTAATGATTCGAGGCCCGGTCAGACGAAGCCGTGGCTGTCGCCTCCTGACGGGGCGCGCTGTCGAGATTCACTGCCAGCTTGCGCATAATCAGCGCGTTATCCCTGGCGAACGGCGACGTCTGAATCTGCCGATCCAGCAGCTGGCTTAAATGCTGATCCAGCTGCTGAAGCTGGCGGGTCGTCACGCCGGCGGGAAGCGTCCGCTGCAGGTTCTGCATTACCCAGCCGCGCAGGAACTCGCCGTCGTAGCTGCGCGGTTGATACAGCATCTGATAAGCGCGCAGGGCATTGCGGCTGAAATCGCTGTCGTCGCCCTTATCGTTGCGCAGAGTTTCAGTAATATTTTGCGCCACGCGCGGCAGCAGCAGCGTTTTCAGCGCGTTCTGGTAAAAGCCCAGCGCGGCGGCGCTGATTTGATCGCCGCGATAAAGACCCGCGCGCATACTCAAAGGCGGATCGTCCAGCGCGAAGCTGTCGCTCTGCGGCAGGGCCACCAGACTATTCAGAAAGGGTAGCAGATCCAGGATGTCGCCGTTGTTATTGTTCAGCAATTGCCTGGCCTGCAGCTCGACCGGCGCCAGGCGGGTTTCAACCTGCTGCAGATAGTGCTGATTTTTATAATAACTGGTGGTCCAGAGCAGCGTGGCCAGCAGCAGCGTCAGCGCCAGCGAGAGATAGCTGGCCCAGTGCAGCAGGCGGTTGCGATGCTCCCAGCGGCGGTCGCTCCCCGCCAGGCCGCTTTCGCGGAAAATCAGCTCGCTTAGCAGCGAACGGATAAAATAGCTCTGCCCTTTATTGGCCGGAATAGGCGCGTTGCGATGTACCGTATCCCAGCTGGCGATAGAGTGGCTGGAGGCCTGCGGCAGCTGTAGCTTGCGCGTCAGCTCGCCCATGATGCGGTCGAAGGGCAGACCTTCCTGCGTGCCGCTGGTAAAGAAGAGGCCGCGCGGCACCCAGGGCAGCGCCTCTTTTTCCGGCGTGAAGACGATCGAAAGATAGTCCGCCAGTAGAGGCTGCAGCGAAGCGAACTCTTGCGGGAAAAGAAAACAGTCGGCGCGCTGGGAGAGATCGTTCTCTTTCGCCATTTTTCCCGCCAGATCCGCCTGCAGACGTAAGGTCAGCTGCCGGAACTGCTGTTCAAACAGCGTGCGCAGCGTCGGGTCGCTGAGCTTGTCCGGCTCCCAGGGAAAGGTAAAGCCCCAGATCTCATCGCGCTGGCTTTTGTCCAGCGTGCCGTAGTAGCTCATAAAGCCTTTCAGCAGATCGGTCTTGGTGACCATGACGTACACCGGAAAATGAATGCCGGTTTGCTGATGCAGCTCCTGCATCCGGCTGCGCAGGGCGGTCGCCTGTACGTGGCGCGCGTCCGCCGAATCGCTGAGCAGATCGGCGACGCTGATGGTCATGATCACCCCGTTGATCGGCTGACGAGCGCGATAGCGCTTCAGCAGCGAAATAAAAGTCTGCCATTCACTGGCGTCTCTGGCGCGCTGGCTCTCCTGCAGGGTATAGCGCCCGGCCGTATCCAGCAGCACCGCTTCCTCCGTGAACCACCAGTCGCAGTGACGAGTGCCGCCGACGCCGCGTAGCGCGCTTCTGCCCAGCGTATCGCCCAGCGGAAACTCCAACCCGGAGTTAAGCAGCGCCGTGGTTTTGCCCGCGCCCGGCGCGCCGACGATGATGTACCACGGCAGCTGGTAGAGGTACTGCGCGCTGAAACGCTGCAGCCAGCCGCCACCGCTTTTTTGTTTGCGCACGGGAAAGTGCGTTTTTTTCAGCAGCGTCGCCGCTTCGCTGAACAGGGCGCTGAGCAGCTCTTCCGCCGCCGCCTGCTCGGCGTGATCGACGCTGTAGTGCTGAAGGTTGTTCAGCAGCTTGCTGTTAAACCAGGCGCGATAGAGCTGGGGGATCAGCTGAAACAGGATCCAGAAGAAATAGCAGAGGCCGATGGCGATCTGCCGGTTGACGCTGCTCTCCAGCCAGTGGATACCGTTCAGCGACAGCAGCGGGCCGGTAATCCAAATCAGCGCGGAGAGCGCCGTGATGCCGAAAAAGCCCCACAGCAGCCTGCTGGAAAATAAGTTGAAAAATACGGAAGGCATGGTTATTTCCCCGTCTGACTGGTTTGAACCTCAGGGGCCGGCAGCAGCACGATCTCAACCCGGCGATTGCGCGCGCGGTTTTCGTTGCTGTCGTTGGGCAGCAGCGGATTGCTGTCGCCGCGGCCTTCGCTGCGGATCAGATGGCTCGGTTCCAGCATCTGCTGGCGCATCAGGGCGCTGATGCTGCGGGCCTGCGCGAGCGAATATTCATAGTTAGAGGCGAAATTAGAGGCGTGCGCCGGCTGATTATCGGTATAAACGCTGACCAATACGGTTCCTTTGATATTGTCCATCGCGGCCGAAACACGGGTGATAATGGCGCGACCTTCCGGCAGTAAATCGCTGCCCGACGGGCTGAAAAGCTTATCGGACGGGATAATCACCTTGCTGCCGTTGGTGCCGTCGGCTACGTCCAGCTGACGGGCCGCAATCAGATCGTCCAGCCTCTGCCGCAGATCCAGCAGCGCCTGAGCCGAGCTGTTGCGGGCGATTTCGTTGCGCGGGAGCGGCGTCTGCCAGATGGCGCGCAGCAGCGGCTCCGCGGCGTTGCCCAGCCGCCAGTTCAGTCCGGAGTAGATCAGACAGCCCAGGAAGGCTGCCAGCGCCACGCTTGCCCAAAGCGGAACCGGCGGACGCCACAGCGTATTTTGCCCTACCGGATCCAGCGGCTGCGGCAGTGTCGGCTGCGGCTGTTCGCCGCGCGTGTCCGCAATCAGCTGCGCCAGACGGGTGCGGATGGTGTCGCGCTGAAGCCGCCCCTGCTCAATGGCGCGATAGCGGCCTTCATAGCCCAGCAGCAGGCAGTAGTGAATAATCTCCAGTAGCCACAGATGCTGCGCGGGCGTCTGGGAAATACGCGAAAGCAGCTGAAATACTTTCTCGCCGCCCCAGCTTTCGTTGTGAAAAGTCACCAGCAGGCCATTGCCCGACCAGACGCCGCGCGTGCCCCAGGGCGTTTGCGCGGCGGCCTCGTCCAGCACGCTGCACAGGCAGTAGCGGGCGCCGATAATCATATCGAAAGGCAAACCGGCCTGCTTGCAGCGGCTTTCAAACTGGCGGATCTCATCGACCAGCTGTTGGCGTAGGCCAGCGGGATCGTCATGCGTTGCTGCCAGGCGGATCTGCACGATTGCGTTCAGCAACGGTGCCGCGGCGCACAGTAACGGGTTTTCCTGGCTGACGAAAACGGGCGCGTCAGCGTGGTGTTCCGGGGTCATCAGACTTTACTTTCTCAGCTTGGCGGCGCCAGACAGGCGCCTTGTGCTCTCTCAGAGTGGGCGTTCCCTGCGGGCCGCGCCTATTCCAGAATCCAGGTGGCCGTGTCGTTATTGCGGCAGGCCTTGCTTTGTCCGCCGACGTCGACGCAAACCTTTTTCGTTTTGCGCGGGCGCGGCCGATCGCTGCGCAGCGTAGCCTCGTAAAGCTCGCTTTTCACGCCCGCTTTGTAAGGCACATAGCCGATCAGCTGCTCCTGATCCGGCTCGGCTATTGCCAGCCAGTGGTTTTCCACTTCGCCGAGCACGGTGAAAGGCTTGCCGTTCTCCAAATAGCGGATCACGTGGCTGCCGAAATCGGGGCTGCTCATAACGGAGGCGTTGTAAAGCGCGCGGTAGGTTTCATTGACCGGGGTAAAAGAGGTCGGTGCCCGAACCGCGTGGCGGTGCGTCAACGTGACGCCGTCAACGCTGGAGGTCACAATGGTATCGTCCGTTATCTGCGGCGCGGGAGCTTTACAGGCTGACAGCGTAAGCGCTGCCAGCAGAGTTAATGCGATGCTAATTTTCACATTGATCCTCGTGAATATGGTCAGTGGGTAGGGCTGCAATCCACTCTTCACGGGCGCTATAGCCACCACGTGAAAATCATTCTGTTTTACAGAAAGATAAATTTGTATTTAGTCTACATGACGCTTTTGAGAATGGGAACAATTGCAGGCGGCGCCGTAACATGTTATTGACAGGCGCGCTGAATTATTACAACGCGTTTAACGACAGAATGAGCATGAATATTGCTTAATCCCTCCTTTTAAAAGAAGGAGAGAAGATGATGCCTGCCGTTATTGACTGGCTTTCCGCCTCCCGTCAGTGCGAGATAGCCGAACTCAGAATGCTGTTGCAGACAGGTGAACTGAGCGCGGCCCTGAGCCAGCTGATCCATGAGCTGCAGCGCGAGCGCGGCGCCAGTAATATCTGGCTTTGTTCACAGGGCGCACTGTTCGGCGAAGAGCTGCCGCTGCGGGAAAAACAGGTAGCCAGCGCGACGACGCACGTTCTCGCCAGACTGCCTGCGCTCCCGCTGCCTGGCGACGCGGCTGGCGGCCAAAGCCGTCTGTGCAATCGCATCGCCGCTGCGCTCTACGGCCTGGAAACCTTGCCCGCGCTGCGCCAGCAAATCCGCCGCTTTCAACTCTCCCACGCCGATGCGATGGCGCGTTTCAGTCAGGTTATCCGCCAGCTGCTCAATCTGGGCTTCGCCACCATCGACAGCGCCTGCGATCCGGCCGTGGCCAGAACGCTGGTGGCGATGTTCAGCTTTATGCAGGCAAAGGAGCTGGCGGGTCAGGAGCGCGCCATTGGCTCGGCAGGCTACGCCAGCGGCGCTTTTACCGTGGCGCAGAGCGAAGAGATGGTCGCCCTGATCGCCGCCCAGGAGCGCTGCTTCGCCAGTTTCGCCCGTTTTGCCGATGAGGAGGCGCGGGCCGAGTGGCAGGCGCTGGAGGCGGAAAGCGGCGACATAGAGCGTTTGCGGCGCATCGCCTGCACGCGTGGCGTTCCCGACAGCGCGGGAACGGAGATGGCGCTCGGCTGGTATCAGCTGATGACGGGCCGCATCGACAGGCTGAAACGGCTGGAAGATCGGCTGGCGCAGCAGCTGACGCAGCGCTGCCGCGAGAGTATCCAACGGGCCGAAGAGGCCGACGACGGGCTGGCGAAGCTGGAGCAGGCGCTGGCGGACGGCGACAGCGATCCCGCCTGGAGCCTCTACGTGGATGGCCGGGACGCGCTGCGTCAGGAGATGCGGGCGCTGGAAACGGAAGGCCTGACGCCACAGCTGGGACGCTTTGTGCTGGGGTTAGTGCAGGAGCAGTCCCGGCGGCTGCAGGCGCAGGATGATGAGCTGGCCGCGATGCGCGCCACGCTGGAGGAGCGCAGGCAGATCGACCGGGCTAAAGCGCTGCTGATGCGGCACCAGGGATTTAGCGAGGAGCAGGCCTGGCAAAGCCTGCGTAAAATGGCGATGGATCAAAACCGGCGCGTGGCCGATATCGCTGGCGCGCTGCTGTCGGTCGCCGCCGTTTTTCCCTCTACTCCCAAATGAGTAGTGCACAAAGGCCGTGCGTATTTCGCTCCATCAGAGGGCAGAAACCCGGCGATTGCTGAGGTATTAGCGCCGTCCGGCCGCTTTTTTTACCTGGCACGTCCTTTGCAATAGTTTTCTGAAAACGTTTGCCCGCCAACGGCGGTGGGAAAACGATGTGGATAAAGGCGTCCAGCCGCATGCCCAGCGCATGTCGGCCGGACGCCTTTTTTGTTTTCAGGAGGCCAGATGAGCAAGCCCGTTTTTCCGCTAACCCGGCGGCGCTTTTTAACCGGCAGCGCGCTGCTGGGCGGCAGTCTGCTGCTACCGGGCAGCCTTTGGGCGGCCGGTTCGGACGCGCCGCAAACCCGAACGCTGCGGATAGGATTTATTCCCTTAACAGACTGCGCGCCGCTGGTGATGGCGACGGTGAAAGGGTTCGACAGGAAACACGGCATCGCTCTGCAGCTGAGCAAAGAGGCGAGCTGGGCCGCGATACGCGACAAGCTGACCTCTGGCGAACTGGATGCGGCGCATGCGCTCTACGGCATGATTTACGGTCTGCAGCTGGGCGTCGCTGGCCGTGCGCACAAGATGGCGAATTTAATGACGCTGAATCAAAACGGGCAGGGCGTTACGTTGTCACGCCAGCTGCGCGAAGCGGGCGTCACTGACGCGGAGAGTCTGCGTCGAAAAATCGCCGCCGCGCCCGCAGGCAGCTACACCTTCGCCCATACCTTTCCCACCAGCACCCACGCGATGTGGCTTTATTACTGGCTGGCGAACGCCGCTATCGATCCGATTAAAGCTATCCGCACGCTGGTGATCCCGCCGCCGCAGATGGTGATGAACATGAAAATCGGCAGCCTGAGCGGCTACTGCGTAGGCGAACCCTGGAACCAGCGCGCCATCAGCGGCCAGGTCGGTTTTACCGCCGCCACCTCGCAGCAAATCTGGCCGGATCATCCGGAAAAGATCCTCGCTACCCGCGCGGAGTGGGTCGAGGAAAATCCGGACAGCGCAAGGGCGCTTACCGCCGCCGTGCTGGAAGCCTGTCGCTGGATCGAGGCGTCGGACGCCAACCGCAAAGAAACCGCCCGCGTCATTGCCGGGCGCGCTTATCTCAACGTCGCGCCGGAAATTATCGAAGGCCGGATGCTGGGCCGCTACGAGGATGGGCTGGGCCGCAGTTGGCAGGATGCGCATCCGCTGCGCTTTTTTGGCGACGGCGAGGTGAACTTTCCCTGGCTCTCTGACGGCATGTGGTTTCTTACGCAGCAAAAGCGCTGGGGACTGCTGAAAACCGCGCCCGACTACCTGGGCGTGGCGCGCGAAATCAACCGTATCGACATCTATCGGCAAGCGGCGCAGGCAGCGGGCGTAAGCGTGCCTGCCGACGTGATGCGCCGCAGCACGCTGCTGGATGGAAAAGTTTGGGACGGCACCGATCCTGCCGCCTATGCCGACAGTTTCACTCTTCACTCTGGAGGTCAGTTATGAAAAATCAGGCCCGCACCGTGCCGCCGATCGCCGAAAACCCGCCGGTTGCCGCCCAGGTCATTCCGCTGAAAGTTCGTAAAAAACGGCCTTCCGGACGCCTGCGCCCCGCTATGCGGCAGCTGTTTCCGGCGGCCTGCGGCATCGCGCTGCTGCTGCTGCTCTGGCAGATCGCTTCGCTGAGCCGTCAGGACTTTCCCGGCCCTTATCGCACCTGGCTGGCGGCGCGGGAGATCTTCGCTCATCCCTTTTACCACAACGGCCCGAACGACCAGGGCATCGGCTGGAATATCCTGGCCTCGCTGCAGCGGGTCGGCGTGGGGTTCGGGCTGGCGGCGCTGGTCGGCATTCCGGGCGGCTTTCTGCTGGGACGCTCGCTGTTTCTCAGCCGCATGTTCACGCCGGTTATCGCGCTGCTGCGACCGGTCAGCCCGCTGGCCTGGCTGCCGGTAGGGCTGCTGCTGTTCCAGCGCGCGGAACCCGCCTCCAGCTGGACGATTTTTATCTGCTCGATCTGGCCAATGCTGATTAACACCGCCGAAGGCGTCCGGCGCGTGCCGCAGGATTACCTGAATGTGGCGCGGGTACTCAGGCTGTCGGAAGCCACGGTGATGCGCAAAATCCTCTTTCCGGCGGTGCTGCCGTCGATTCTGACCGGCGTCAGGCTTTCCATCAGTACCGCCTGGCTGGTGATCGTGGCGGCAGAGATGCTGACCGGCGGCATGGGCATCGGCTACTGGATCTGGAACGAGTGGAACAACCTCAACGTAGAACACATTCTGATCGCCATCGGCGTAATCGGCGTGGTCGGTCTGCTGCTGGAGCAGGCGCTACTGCTGCTCGCCCGGCAGTCTTCCTGGCAGAGCAGCCGCAGAGGAGAGAGCTAATGCCGCACATTCTTGATATTCAGCAGGTCAGCCAGCGTTTTCACACGGCGCAGGGCGAATTTCTGGCGCTGGACAAGGTCAGCCTGGCGATAGCGGCCGGGGAAACCGTCAGCCTGATCGGCCATTCTGGCTGCGGCAAGTCGACGCTGCTGAACCTGATTGCCGGGCTGACGCTGCCGACGCAGGGCGTGCTGCTGTGCGACAACCGCGAGATCGCCGGGCCAGGCCCGGAAAGGGCGGTGGTCTTTCAGAACCACTCGCTGCTGCCCTGGCTGACCGCGCGGGAAAACGTGGCGCTGGCGGTCGATCGGGTTTTCCGCGAGCAGAGCCGGGCCGAACGGCGCGACTGGATCGATCACAACCTGCAGCTGGTGCAGATGAACCATGCGGCGGAAAAGCGTCCCGATGAGCTGTCGGGCGGCATGAAGCAGCGCGTCGGCATCGCCCGGGCGCTGGCGATGAAGCCGCGGGTTCTGCTGATGGACGAGCCTTTTGGCGCGCTGGACGCGCTGACGCGCGCGCATTTGCAGGATGCGGTGATGGCGATCCAGCAGAAGCTCAACACCACTATCGTGATGATCACTCATGACGTGGATGAAGCGGTGCTGCTTTCCGATCGCGTGGTGATGATGACCAACGGCCCTGCGGCCAGGATTGGGGAAATCCTCACGGTGGATTTGCCGCGTCCGCGTTCGCGGGTAGCGCTGGCGGACGATCCTCATTATCACCAGCTGCGCCAGCAGATCCTGCGTTTTCTTTATGAAAAGCAGGCGGCGTAAGGAGCGGCGTATGGCAGAGCATCTGGTGGTGATCGGCAACGGCATGGCGGCAATGCGCACGGTAGAGACGCTGTGGCAGCTCGCGCCCGAACGCTATCGCATTACCGTCATTGGCCGCGAACCGCTGGGCAACTACAACCGCATCATGCTTTCGCCGGTGCTGAGCGGCGAGAAAGCTTTCGCGCAAACGCTGCTGCATCCGCCCGAATGGTATCGGCAGCGCGGCATCACGCTGCTGAGCGGCGAAGCGGCGCTGGCGCTCGATCTGCAAAACAGCCTGGTGACCACCGCGCGCCGTCGTCTGCGCTGGGATCGCCTGCTGCTGGCGACCGGCTCGCTGCCGTCCATCCCGACGCTTACGGGCAGCGATCTGCCGCACGTTACCGGCTTCCGCACGCTGGCGGATGTGGAAACCATGCTGAGCTGCGACGGCCCGGCGGTGGTGGCTGGCGGCGGCCTGCTGGGTATTGAAGCGGCGGCCGCGCTGCGGCTGCGTGGACGTCAGGTAACGCTGCTGCACCGCAACGGCTGGCTGATGGACAGGCAGCTGGACGCCAGAGCGGGCGAGCTGCTGCTGGCCGAGCTGCAGCGGCGCGGCATTGATTGCCGTTTGCAAACGCAGCTGACCGATATCGACGCCCACAGCGTCGGGTTAAACGACGGTAGCCGCCTCGCCGCCGCCAGCGTCATCGTCGCCACCGGCGTCACGCCGGATATCGCGCTGGCTCGCGAGGCGGGCATCCCTTGCGGACGCGGCATAGTGATTGACCGCCAGTGCCAGACCCGCATTCCGTCCGTGAGCGCGGTGGGCGAATGTTGTGAAATCGAAGGCGAAACCTGGGGACTGCTTGCGCCCTGTCTGGCGCAGGCGAAAGTGCTGGCGCATCGTCTTGCGGGTGTGCCCATCGCCGGCTTTTACACCGAGGATATCGCCACGCGCCTGAAGGTGACCGGCGTCTCCGTATTCAGCGCGGGCGACCTCAGCGACGCTGCCGACCATCGCTCCGCCTGCTCCTTTGACCCGCTAAGCGGTCACTACCGCCGCCTGAACTTCGTCGGGGATCGCCTGAAAGGCATCCTGCTCTATGGCGACGTCAGCGACGGCGAACTCTTATTGCAGCAGATGCGCGCAGCGCAGCCGCTTTCCACGCGCGCGCTGCTGGATCCCCTAAACGCAACGCGGCCCCAGGCTGAAGGAAACAAAAGCATGAGCAAACCCACTTTAGTTGTCGTTGGCCACGGCATGGTCAGCCACCATTTTCTTGAACAGCTGGTCGCCAGCGGCCAGCACCGCAAATTCCATGTGGTGGTCTATGGCGAAGAGCGGCACGTCGCCTACGACCGCGTGCATCTTTCCGACTATTTTGCCGGCAAAGGGCACGCCGAGCTGTCGCTGGTGGCGGATAACTTCTTTGCTGAACACGGCATCGAGCTGCGCAGCCATTGCCCGATAGTCGCTATCGATCGCGAGCGCCGCTGCGTGCGTGAAGCCAGCGGCCGCGAGATGGCGTGGGACAAACTGGTGCTGGCAACCGGCTCGTACGCCTTTGTGCCGCCCATTCCTGGTCATGACCAGGCGGGCTGTTTTGTTTACCGCACGCTTGACGATCTGGACGCCATCGCCGTCAGGGCGCGCAAAGCCAGCAGAGGCGTGGTAATCGGCGGCGGTCTGTTAGGGCTGGAGGCGGCAAACGCGCTGAAGCAGCTCGGTTTGCAAACCTCGGTGGTGGAGTTTGCGCCGCGGCTGATGGCGGTGCAGTTGGATGACGGCGGCGCGACCCTGTTACGGCGCAAAATCGAAGCGCTGGGCGTGACGGTGTTAACCAACAAGGCGACGCAAAGTATCAGCCCGCAGCCGGAAGGATCGCTGCGGCTCGACTTCGCCGACGGCGAGGTGTTGGAAACCGACCTGGTGCTGTTTTCCGCCGGCATCCGTCCACGGGATCAACTGGCCGCCGAAGCGGGACTGACGCTGGGGCCGCGCGGCGGCATCCTGGTCGACGATCGCTGCGCCACCTCCGACAAAGATATCTTTGCGATCGGCGAATGCGCGCTGTGGAACGGTCAAATCTTTGGGCTGGTGGCGCCGGGCTATCAGATGGCGCGCGTGTTGGCTGCCGTCCTGGCGGGCGAACAGGCCGCTTTCAGCGGTGCGGATATGAGCACAAAGCTCAAGCTGCTGGGCGTGGAGGTTGCCTCGTTCGGTGACGCGCATGGACGCACTGAGGGCAGCCAGAGCTATTACTGGATGAACGAGCCGCAGCAAACCTATAAAAAAATCGTGGTTTCGGCGGACGGCAAACGGCTGCTGGGCGGCGTGCTGGTGGGCGACAGCGGCGATTACAGCACGCTGCTGCAGATGATGCTGAACGTCATGCCGCTGCCGATCGCGCCGGAATCCCTGATCCTGCCCGGCACAGAACCGGCGAAAGCGGCCGGCGTGGCGGCGCTGCCAGAGAGCGCCCAGCTCTGCTCCTGTCACAACGTCAGCAAGGGCGACGTCTGCGCGGCGGTAAAGGCGGGCTGTAGCGACATGGGCGCCATTAAAAGCTGCACCAAAGCGGCGACCGGCTGCGGCGGCTGTACGGCGCTGGTCAAACAGGTGATGGAATACCAGCTCGCCCGCCAGGGCGTGGAGGTAAAGAAAGATATCTGCGAACACTTCGCCTGGTCGCGCCAGGAGCTGCATCACTTGATCCGCACCAGTGGCATCAAAACCTTTGATGAACTCCTGGCGAAGCACGGGCGTGGCCTGGGCTGTGAAATCTGCAAGCCGCTGGCCGCCTCGCTGCTCGCCTCCAGCTGGAACGACTATCTGCTGAAGCCGCAGCATCTGCCTTTACAGGACACCAACGACCGCTATTTCGCCAATATTCAAAAAGACGGCACCTATTCGGTGGTGCCGCGCGTTCCCGCAGGAGAGATCACGCCAGCGGGTCTGATCGCCATCGGCCAGATAGCCGATCGCCATAACCTTTACTGCAAAATCACCGGCGGCCAGCGTATCGATCTCTTCGGCGCGCGGCTGGATCAGCTGCCTGAAATCTGGCAGGCGCTGCTGGCGGCCGGGTTTGAAACGGGTCACGCCTACGGCAAGTCGCTGCGCACGGTAAAATCCTGCGTCGGCTCGACGTGGTGCCGCTACGGCGTGCAGGATTCCACCAGCTTCGCCATCGCGCTGGAGAACCGCTACAAAGGGCTGCGCGCACCGCACAAAATCAAAATGGCCGTTTCCGGCTGTACGCGGGAGTGCGCAGAGGCGCAAAGCAAAGATATCGGCGTGATCGCCACGGAAAAAGGCTGGAATCTCTACGTTTGCGGCAACGGCGGCATGAAGCCGCGCCATGCCGACCTGTTCGCCAGCGATCTGGACGACGCCACGCTGATCCGCTACGTCGACAGGCTGCTGATGTTCTATATCCGCACGGCGGATCGCCTGCAGCGTACCAGCGTCTGGCTGGACAATCTGCAGGGCGGACTGGACTATCTGCGCCAGGTCGTTATCGACGATTCGCTGGGCGTCGCCGCTGAGCTGGAACAGGAGATGGCGCGCGTGGCGGCAAGCTATCAGTGCGAATGGCAAACCACGCTCGCCAGTCCGGATCGGCTGGCGCTGTTTCGCCCGACGCTCAATAGCGACCTGCCGGATGAAAGCGTGCAGTGGCGCCAGGTGCGAGGCCAAATCGCGCCTGCCGATCTGCCGCTGTCGGAGCGTGCTGCGCCGATTGAGGAAACCTGGACAGAAATCTGCAGCCTTGAGGATATTCCGCCGCAGGCGGGGATCGGCGCGCGGCTGGGGCAGCGGCGCATCGCCCTGTTTCGCCTGAACGATCGGGTTTATGCGCTCGACGATCGGGAACCGGGCACCTCCGCCTGTGTGCTGTCACGCGGCATTCTTGGCGACAGCGAGGGCGAGCCGATCGTGATTTCGCCGCTCTATAAGCAGCGTTTCCGGCTGCGCGATGGTCAGGCGCCGGACAACAGCGGCCTGGCGGTGCGCAGCTGGCGAGTCAAAACCGAGGGCGGAAAAGTGTGGGTCGCCGCACGGCAGCCAGCGCTTATCGAAGCGGTGACGCTATGAAAACCACCTGTCCTTATTGCGGCACCGGCTGCGGCGTGCAGATTGCGCCCGGCGGGGACGGCGGCTATCAGGTGGCTGGCGATAAGACGCATCCGGCTAATTTCGGCAAGCTGTGCGTAAAAGGCGCCGCGCTGGGCGAGACGCTGACGCCGCAGGGCAGGCTGCTTTATCCGCAGGTGGACGGTCAGCGAGCCAGCTGGGAAAAGGCGCTGGATGAGGTCGCCGATCGGCTGCGTCGGATCATCGCGGAGCATGGGCCGCAGGCGGTAGCCTTTTACGCTTCCGGGCAGCTGTTGACCGAGGATTACTATGTCGCCAACAAGCTGATGAAGGGATTTCTCGGCGTCGCCAATATCGATACCAATTCGCGGCTCTGCATGGCTTCGGCGGTGGTCGGCTACAAGCGGGCGCTGGGCGCCGACGCGGTTCCCTGCTGCTATGAGGATCTGCAGCAAAGCGATCTGGTGATCCTGGCCGGCTCCAACGCCGCCTGGGCGCATCCGGTCGCCTTTCAGCGGCTGGCGCAGGCGAAAAAAGCCAATCCGGCGCTTAAAGTCGTGGTGATCGATCCCCGGCGTACGGCGAGCTGCGATCTCGCTGATATGCACCTGGCGCTGAAGCCGGGCAGCGACGCGGCGCTGTTTGCCGGCGTGCTGAACTGGCTGGCGCAGCACGGCGGTATCGACAGCGCCATGCTGCCTCATCTTAACGGCGTGGAAGAAACCCTGAGCGCTGCCGCGATCTGGACGCCGCAGGCGGTAGCGGCATTCTGCCAGCTTAGCGTGGCGGAGGTGGTCGCTTTCTGTCGGCTGTTCCACGCTTCGCCGGAAGCTCTGACGCTCTACTGTATGGGCATCAACCAGTCCACCAGCGGCAGCGACAAGTGCAACGCCATTATCAATCTCCATCTCGCCAGCGGCAAAATCGGCAGAGCGGGCAGCGGCCCTTTTTCGCTGACCGGACAGCCAAACGCGATGGGCGGCCGCGAGGTTGGCGGCCTGGCGAATCAGCTGGCGGCGCATATGGGCTTCAGCGAGCAGGAAGTCGACCGGCTGCGGCGCTTCTGGGGCAGCCAGAATGTTGCCGACAAGCCTGGCCTTAAGGCGGTGGATCTCTTTCAGGCGGTGGGGCGCGGCGAAATCAAGGCGGTATGGATTATGGCGACTAATCCCGCCGTCTCGCTGCCCGACAATCAGGCGGTGACGCAGGCGCTGCAGCAGTGTCCGCTGGTAATCGTCTCCGACGTCTGCGCACAAACCGATACCACGGCGCTGGCCGATATCCTGCTGCCCGCGCAGGGATGGGGCGAGAAAAACGGCACGGTAACCAACTCTGAACGACGCCTTTCTCGTCAGCGCGCTTTTGTCGAACCGGCGGGCGAGGCGCGGCCGGACTGGTGGATCCTGGCGCAGGTGGCGCAACGGCTGGGCTTTGCCGAGGCGTTCAGCTGGCGGCATCCGGCGGAGATTTTTCGCGAGCACGCCGCACTCTCCGGCTTTGAAAACCACGACGAACGCGCTTTCGATATCAGCGGCCTGGCGACCTTAAGCAATCAGCAGTGGGAGAAGCTGGCGCCCATACAGTGGCCGGTAAACGCCCGCTTTCCCCAGGGCTGCGCCAGGCTCTTTACCGATCGCCGCTTTTACCACGCCGACGGCAAAGCGCGGCTGCTGCCCGTCGCGCCACGCCTGCCGGTGGCGAAGCCTTCAGCGGCTTATCCGCTGATCGCCAACACCGGCCGCATTCGCGACCAGTGGCACACCATGACCCGAACCGGTCAGGTGCCGCGCCTGATGCAGCATCGCAGCGAACCTTTTTGCGAACTGCATCCACAGGACGCGGCGCGCTACGGCATCGCTGATGGCGATCTGGTGCGCGTGCAGTCGGCGCAGGGCTGGATCGCCTGCCGGGCGAAGCTGGAGACGGGGCAGCAGCCCGGCACGCTGTTTCTGCCGATGCACTGGAACCGGCAGTTTTGCAGCCAGGGCCATGTTGACGCGCTGGTGGCCGCCGAAGTCTGCCCGCAATCGGGCCAGCCGGAAAGCAAGCAGACGGCGGTCAGGCTCAGCCGCTGGCAACGCGACTGGGAAGCAACGCTCTGGTTGCGGGACGACGCTCGTCCCGACAATCTCAGCTGGTGGGCGAAAATCCCGGAAACGGCCGCCACGCGCTGGCAGCTCGCCGGAGAGGGCGAAGCGGGCAGCTGGCTGCTTAAGCAGGCTTTCGTCAACGGGCTGCAGCTGCAGATAGCGGAGGCGAAGGGCGACTACTTTTATCTGCTGGGCTGGCGCGACGGCGAGCTGGCGCTGGCCTTTTTTAGCGGCGGCGACATTGATGCGCAAGCGGTAAACAGCGCTTTCGCCACGCCGCCGACCACGGCGGCCGAACGTTTTAATCTGCTGACCGGCCGCGCCGCTGGCGGCGGCCAGGGTAAAACCATTTGCAGCTGCTTTGGCGTCGGCGAGAAGGCGATTCTGGCCGCTATTGAAGAAGGCTGCCGCAGCGCGGCGGCGCTGGGCGACAAGCTGAAATGCGGCACCAACTGCGGCTCCTGTATTCCTGAACTGACTCAGCTGATCGCGCGTGAGCGCTCGGCTACTGCGAGGTAACTATGACGACGATCCTGCCTGCGCTGGATAAATTGCTGGCTTGCCGCAAGGGCGACGCCAAAGGTCATGTCTGGCTGGTCGGCGCCGGGCCTGGCGACGCGGATTTGCTGACGGTTAAGGCGCTGCGGCTGATTAGCGCGGCGGAAGTGGTGGTTTACGATCGGCTGGTCAGCGAAGAGATCCTGGCGCTGATCCCGTCCGACGCGCTTTGCATCGACGTCGGCAAAAAGCCGGGCTGCCACGCGATGGCGCAGCCGCAGATCGATCGGCTGCTGGTGGAGCTGGCAACGGCCGGGCAAAGGGTTATCCGGCTGAAAGGGGGCGATCCTTTTATTTTTGGCCGCGGCGGCGAAGAGATGCTGGCGCTGCGGGAAGCGGGCATCCCCTGCGAGATCGTGCCGGGCATTACCGCCGCCACGGGCTGCGCCGCCGCTACGGGGATTCCGCTGACCCATCGCGGTCTGGCGCAGTCGGTGCGGTTTATTACCGGGCACGGCAAAGAGGGGATGCCGGTGCTGGACTGGCTCAGCCTGCGCGATCCCGCGCAGACGCTGGTGTTCTATATGGGACTGACCTGGTGCGAGGCACTGAGCGAAGAGTTGCGCGCCGCCGGACGTCAGGCCAATACGCCGGTCGCTATCGTGGAGCGCGGTACCCGAGCCGATCAGCGCGTCACTCTTACCTCGCTTTGCCAGCTGGCCGACACGGTCGCGCGCGAAAAACCGCAGTCGCCCGCGCTGCTGATCATCGGCGACGTGGTTTCGCTTTACGACGCCACCAGCATCTTCACGCCCAGCGCCTCGAAGGCGGCAACCAACTGCGCGGAGATGCCGCTGTCGGTAATCAGATAGTGGATATTGCTCCAGTCGCAGCGCAGCGCGAATATGGAAACCTTGCTGGTGGCTTTTCTGGCGTCCGGTGACGCGCGCTATATCAGCGGACAGACCATCAACGTCGACGGCGGACTGATTATGTCTTAGTCGTTGCCGAAGCGGCCAATCAGGCCAGCCGCGCCCAGCGCATGGCCTTTCAGCCTGCCGAACAGCGCCTCGCGCGTTAAGCCCTGTTCCAGCCCGTTCGCCGGTAAATCGGTGGCGATCAGCGTGAAGTTATAGTGATGCTGGCCGCTGCCGACCGGCGGACAAGGGCCGTGATAGTGCAGCGTGCCCGGCGAATTCTTGCCGCCCGTATAGCCTTTGCCGTCGGTCAGCTCGCTCTGCGCGAAGCTGGTGCGCTGAAAAGGAATGTTATAGGCCACCAGATGATCGACGCCCAGCCCCTTTGCGCCAACCGGATCGGTTATCACCAGCGCGAAGCTTTTGGTGCCTGCCGGTGCGTTATTCCAGCTCAGCGCAGGCGAAACGTTCTCGCCCGTACAGCTGGCGTTACCTTTAGCCGCGCCAGCGAATTTCTTCGCCATTACGTCGTTATCGTTGAAATCGGGCGAGCTAAGGGTGAACGGCGGCGCGGCGGCAGCGGTCGCGGCCGTCAGCAGCAGGCTGGCGACAAGCAGACTTCTTTTCATCAGCAGTTTCCTTATCAGACGGTTTGCGCAAAGCCTGGTCGATAAATCGCCGCTTCGCCAGCAACTTGCGGAAAAGCCACGGCGGGTGCCGCTGGCAAAACAAAAGTGTTAAGCTACCCTTTGGCTAAATTTGTGATCTGTATCTCATACTCAGAAAAGGGTTACCCAACGCTGCTAACGTGATGAAAAAATTTACCGCTGTTCTTTTTTTCGCCAGGAAACTGATTCCGACCGCGCTGCTGGCGCTCTCGCCCGCAGGCCATGCGCTGACTACCGAAACTCGCGTCGCCGAGGCGCCTTTTGACGATCCCGCCCGTTTCAGTCGCGAGCTGCCCGATCTGGGCAGCAGCGCCACGTCGAACGACGCGCTGGAAAAACGTATCGCCCAGGCGATGAAAAGCATCGGCGAAGCGAGCATGAGCAGCGACGACGATAAATCGCTGGGCAGCGAAGCCGGCGCCTGGGCGTTTAATCACTTTCGCGACGAGGCGGCGCGCCGTATAGAAGATGAAGGCCAGCAGCTGCTTTCTCCTTATGGACAGGCCAATATGTCGCTGCTGGTCGACAGTAACGGCAGCTTTGATGGCTCTTCCGCGCAGCTGATCACGCCGTGGCAGGACAACTACCAGTATCTTACTTTCAGCCAGCTGGGCATTGAGCAGACCAGTGAAGGCCTGGTGGGCAACGCCGGACTCGGCCAGCGCTGGCTGGCGGGCAACTGGCGGCTGGGCTATAACGCTTTTGTCGACCAGCTGTTTACCGGCAACCAGCAGCGCGGTTCGCTGGGCGCGGAGGCCTGGAGCCACTTTCTGCGCTTTTCCACCAACTACTATCAGCCGCTCTCGGGCTGGCGGCAGCGCTCGCTGAGCCAGGAGATGCGTATGGCGCGCGGCTACGATATCACCACGCAGGGCTATCTGCCGTTCTACCAGCAGCTTGGCGTTTCGCTCAGCTACGAGCGCTACCTGGGCGACAATGTCGATCTCTTTAACAACGGCACGCTGAGCAGCAATCCTTCCGCTATCGAGCTGGGCGTCAGCTACACGCCGGTGCCGCTGTTTACGCTGACCGCCTCGCACAAAACGGCGGACAGCGGTCAAACCCAGGATCAGCTGGGATTAAAGATGAACTATCGGATCGGCGTGGCGCTGAGCAAGCAGCTCTCTGCGGACAACGTGGCGGCGGCGCGTTCGCTGAGCGGCAGCCGTTTTGATGCGGTGACGCGCAACAATCTGCCGGTGATGGAGTACCGCCAGCGTAAAACCCTGTCGGTATTCCTGGCGACGCCGCCGTGGCAGGTGCAGCCGGGCGAAACGCTGCCGCTGAAGCTGCAAATCCGCCAGGCTAATCCGCTAAAGGCGATCGTCTGGCAGGGCGATACCCAGGCGCTGAGCCTGACGCCGCCGGCGGATAACACCAATCCCAACGGCTGGAGTATTATTATTCCGGCCTGGGACAGCTCGCCTGAAGCGAGCAACGAATATCATCTGTCGGTGACGATAGAGGACAGCAGGCAGCAGCGGGTGACGTCCAACTGGATTACCCTGAAGCTGACGCCGCCGGTGACGCTGCAGAATCCCGACGCGGGCCAGTTTAACCTGCTGACGCCCTGAGCCGAACAGCGCGCGCTAAACTATTCGGGCGGCGGATCGCCGCCTTCTTTCTCTGACTCACGGCTGGCTTATTATGATCGTTCGTCCGCATCGCCACTGGTTTATTCGGCTGTTCTCCTGGCACGGCTCCGTGCTGCCCGGCATCCTGTTCCGGCTTGGCCTGAACCTGCTGATGTCGGTGATCGCCATCTTCTGCCTGGACTGGTATGAAACGCTGGGCATTAAGCTGACGCTCGCGCCTTTCAGCCTGCTGGGGGTTTCCATCGCTATCTTCCTCGGCTTCCGCAACAGCGTTTGCTATGCGCGTTTCTCCGAGGCGCGGCAGCTGTGGGGCAGCCTGCTGATTACCTGCCGTGATATCCAGCGCCAGGTTCTGGCGATCTCGCCTGCCGACGCGCCGCGCATCGCTACGTTACTGCTGGCGTTTTGCTACAGCCTGAAGCATCAGCTTCGGCGCAGCGACGCGCAGGTCGATCTCCGTCGCTTTCTGGGCGATGAGGCGGATGACATTCTGAAAAGACGCGCGCGCACCAATATGATCGAACTGAAAATCTCTCAGTGGCTGGCCGACAAGCGCCGCAGCGGCGAGATCTCCGATATCGTTTACGCCCAGCTCGACAGCAGCATCCATCAGCTTTCGCAGGTTTTGGGCGGCTGTGAACGGCTGGCCAGCGTGCCGGTGCCGTTTGCCTACGGCCTGCTGCTGCACCGCACCGTATATCTTTTCTGTACGCTGCTGCCTTTCGCGCTGGTGCCGGATCTGCACTATATGACGCCGCTGGTTTCCGTATTTATCGCCTATAGCTTCCTTTCGCTGGATACGCTGGCGGAAGAGCTGGAGATGCCGTTCGGCTACGCCAACAACCATCTGCCGATGGATGCCATGTGCAGTAATATCGAGATCAATCTGCTGGAGATGAACAACCAGCGCGAGCTTCCCGACGCGCCGCTGCCCGATAAATATCATCGTCTGACCTGAAGCCCGGCCTGGCCGGGCGCTTCCCGCTGGGGCGTAACGCGCTTTTCTGGTGCGTTTGCGACGCTTTTCGCCGCCGGAACCTCTTCGCGATCACAAAAACAGGATTAACCTGTCAGGGTGCATAATCGTGCTTTTTTGCCGGCTCGCCAGCGCGTGCCGTCCGCTCTTTATTCACTTTATATGCAGTTAAAGTGAATAGGAGTCCTTGTTAACTTATTGATTTCACTTTTCACCCTTTTTTCTATGCATTTTTTCGCTGGCTGGCACAAAGCCTGCAACATAGAGTGGAGTACGCGGATTTAACATTATTTAAACTTTTAATTCACCTGCCGCGTCCGAGGAGCTTTCCCATGATGGTCATCCGTCCCGTTGAGCATGACGACCTGACGCAGCTGCTGGCGCTGGCCGGTCAAACCGGTGGCGGCCTGACGTCGCTGCCCGCCGACAGCGCGACGCTGAGCGCGCGTATCGAACGCGCTGTGCAAACCTGGCGCAACCAGTTACCGCAGGCGGAACAGGGCTATGTGTTTGTGCTGGAAGAGCAGGAGACACGCCGCACTATCGGCATCTGCGCCATTGAGGTGGCGGTCGGCATGCAGGAACCCTGGTATAACTTTCGTGTCGGCACCCAGGTACACGCTTCCCGCGAGCTGAACGTCTATAAAGCGCTGCCGACGCTGTCGCTCAGTAACGATCACTCCGGCTGTAGCGAGCTCTGCACGCTGTTTCTGCATCCTGACTACCGCAACGGCAAAAACGGCTATCTACTCTCTAAATCCCGCTTTCTCTTTATGGCCGCTTTTCGCCAGCGTTTTATGCAAAAAGTGGTGGCGGAGATGCGCGGCGTCAGCGACGAAAGCGGGCAGTCCCCGTTCTGGGAAAGCGTAGGCAGCCGCTTTTTTTCCATCTCGTTCGCCACCGCCGACTATCTGAGCGGCATCGGCAAAAAGACCTTTATCGCTGAACTGATGCCCAGGCATCCGCTTTATATCGACTATCTCTCCGCCGAAGCGCAGGCGGCGATCGGCCAGACACATCCGCAAACCGCGCCCGCGCGCGCCGTGCTGGAAGCGGAGGGCTTCCGCTATCTGAACTACGTCGACATCTTCGACGGCGGCCCGACGCTGGAGTGCGAAATCGATCGCGTGCGGGCGATTCGTAAAAGTCGCTTGCTGAAGGTCGTTATCGGGCAGCCGGATGAAAACCTGCCGCTCTGCCTGGCGGGCAACGAGCGCTATGAAGATTTTCGCGCCGTGCTGCTGAATGCCGATCCTCATGCGGAAACGGTCGCGCTGACGTCGGAACAGGCGGCGATTTTACATTGCGGGCAGGGCGACAGCCTGCGCGTGGTCACTCTGGGCTGCGAGGAGAAAAAAGCATGACCCATTTTATTAACGGCGCATGGCTGAGCGGCGACGGCGAATCGCTCAGCAAGCGGGATCCGGTTAACGGCGAACTTTTATGGCAGGGCAAAGCGGCCGGCCCGTTACAGATTGCGTCGGCGGTTGAGGCAGCGCGCGCCGCTTTCCCTGACTGGGCGCGTCGCCCTTTTGCTGAACGCGTCGCGGTGGCGGAGAAATTTGCCGTGCTGCTGCAGGAAAACCAGAAGGCGCTGGCGGAGATTATCGCGCAGGAAACCGGCAAGCCGCGCTGGGAAGCGATGACCGAAGTACAGGCGATGATCAATAAAATCGCGATTTCCGTTACGGCTTATCAGCTTCGCAGCGGAGAAACGCAACAGGGCGAAAATCTGCTGCGGCATCGGCCGCACGGCGTGCTGGCGGTATTGGGGCCATACAACTTTCCCGGCCATCTGCCGAATGGCCATATCGTACCCGCGCTGCTGGCTGGCAATACCATAGTGTTCAAGCCCAGCGAACAGACGCCCGCCACCGCTGAACAAACGGTAAAGCTCTGGCAGCAGGCGGGCCTGCCGGATGGCGTGATAAATCTGCTGCAGGGCGGCGGCGAATGCGGCAGAACGCTGACGCAAACCGAAGCGCTGGATGGCGTGCTCTTTACCGGCAGCGCGGCGACAGGTTATCAGCTGCACAGGCAGTTCGCCGGTCGGCCGGAGAAGATGCTGGCGCTGGAGATGGGCGGCAATAACGCGCTGATCGTCGAAGATCCGCAGGCGATCGACGCCGCCGTGCATATCGCCATTCAGTCGGCCTTTATCACTGCGGGCCAGCGCTGCACCTGCGCGCGTCGGCTGCTGGTGAAACGCGGCGCGCAGGGCGACGCTTTTCTGGCACGTTTGACGGCGGTGGCGGCGAAGATTGAGCCGGGCCGCTGGGACGCAGAGCCGCAGCCCTTTATGGGCAGCGTGATATCACCGCACGCGGCGGAGCATATCTATAGCGAATGGCAGGCTCGCGTAGCGGCGGGCGGAAAAGTGCTGCTGCCGATGCGCTGGCCGGAACGCGCAAGCGCTCTGCTGACGCCGGGCATTATCGATATGACGGCGCTGCCGCTGCCCGATGAAGAGGTGTTCGGCCCGCTGCTGGCGGTGATCCGCTATGACGACTTCAGCGAGGCGATCCGCATCGCCAATGCCACTCGCTACGGACTTGCCTGCGGCCTGATCTCACCACGGCGCGAAGAGTTCGATCGGCTGCTGATCGAGGCGCGGGCGGGCATAGTCAACTGGAACAAACCGCTGACCGGCGCGGCCAGCAGCGCGCCTTTTGGCGGCATCGGCGCTTCCGGCAATCATCGTCCCGGCGCTTTCTACGCGGCGGACTACTGCGCCTGGCCGCTGGCATCTATGGCTTCGGCCGCGTTAACGCTGCCCGCCGCGCTGTCGCCCGGCCTGGATTTCAGCACGGAAGGAGAAACGTTATGAGCGCACGCGAGGTTAATTTCGACGGTCTGCCCGGCTTAACGCATCACTATGCCGGTCTCTCTTTCGGCAACGAGGCTTCGGCCCGTCATCGGCACCAGCTTTCTAATCCCAAACTGGCGGCCAAACAGGGATTGCTGAAGATGAAGGCGCTGGCCGATATGGGCTTTGCGCAGGGCGTCATCCCGCCGCATGAAAGGCCGGATATCGCCGCGCTGCGCCAGCTGGGCTTTAGCGGCACCGAGGCGCAGGTGCTGGCGAAAGCGGCCGAACGGGCGCCGGCGCTGCTGTCGGCGGTCGGCTCAGCTTCCGCCATGTGGGTCGCCAATGCCGCCACCGTTTCCCCTTCCGTCGACAGCGCTGACGGTCGCGTGCATCTCACCGTGGCGAACCTGAACAATAAATTTCACCGCTCGCTGGAGGCGCCAGTAACGACCGCGATCCTGCGCGCGATTTTCCGCGATGTCCGTCATTTCTGCGTGCATGACGCGCTGCCGCAGGTAGCGATGTTCGGCGACGAGGGCGCGGCTAACCACAACCGTTTCAGCGCGGGCTACGGCGAAGCGGGCGTGCAGCTCTTTGTCTATGGTCGCGAAGAGGGGAATGGCGGGCTGATCCCGGCGCGCTATCCGGCGCGGCAAACGCTGGAGGCGAGCCAGGCGGTGGCGCGGCTGCATCAGCTTGACGCGCAGCGCACGCTGTTTGCGCAGCAGAATCCGGCGGTTATTGACCAGGGCGTGTTTCACAATGACGTTATCGCCGTCAGCAACCAGCAGGTACTGTTCTGTCACGAACACGCTTTCCTGCACCAGCAGGCGCTGTTCGACCAGCTGCGCGAAAGGCTGCCGGCCTTTACCCCCATTGTCGTGCCCGATGCGCGGGTCAGCGTTGGCGACGCCGTTGCCACGTATCTGTTTAACAGCCAGCTGTTAAGCAAAGCGAACGGTAAAATGATGCTGGTGCTGCCGGAAGAAGCGCGTCGCCATGAAGGCGTCTGGCACTGGCTGAGCGAGCTGACGGCAGGCGGCATTATAGACGAGCTGCGGATTTTCGACCTGCGCGAAAGCATGGGCAACGGCGGCGGGCCTGCCTGCCTGCGGTTGCGCGTGGTGATGAACGAGGCGGAGCTGGCGGCGGTCAATCCGGCGACGATGCTGACCGATACGCTGTTTACGCTGCTGAATGAATGGGTGGATCGCCACTATCGCGACCGGCTCTGCCAGGCGGATCTGGCCGACCCACAGCTGCTGCGGGAAAATCGCGAAGCGCTGGATGAACTGACGAAGCTGCTAGACTTAGGGAGTATCTACTCTTTTCAACGCTAATCAGGGAGGAACGGGGCGCGCCGGGCTGAGCCTTCGCGCGCCGGTAGTCGCAGGGAACTATAATAAGGAGAACCTATGCAGGACTTTCTTCAGCAGACATTAAGCACAGAGCCGCCTGCGCGCGCTTCCGGCCGCAATGACCAGCTAAACTGGCAGTGGCTGGACGACGGCATTCTTGAACTCACGCCGCATCAGCCCTCTTCGCAGGCGCTGGTGATCTCGGCCGGCATCCACGGCAACGAAACTGCGCCCATCGAAATCATTAACCAGCTGGTTGGCGAGCTGCTGGCCGGCAAACGGCCGCTTCAGCCGCGCGTGCTGGTTATACTCGGCAATCCACAGGCGATCATCAGCGGCAAGCGTTACCGGCATTGCGATCTGAATCGCCTTTTCGGCGGCCGCTGGCAGCAATATGACGATCACCCGGAAGCACAGCGCGCGTGGCGTCTGGAGCAGGCGCTGGAAACGTTCTGGCAGGCAGGCTGCTCTGAGGAGCCGCGCTGGCACCTTGATTTGCATACCGCCATCCGCGGCTCCTGGCACAGCCGCTTCGGCGTGCTGCCGCTGCGTGAAACGCCGTGGCCGGACGATTTTATGCACTGGCTGAGCGCGGCAGGTCTGGAAGCGCTGGTGTTTCATCGCGCGCCGGGCGGCACTTTTACCCATTACAGTTCGCAGCACTTTAACGCCGCCAGCTGCACGCTGGAGCTGGGCCAGGCGCTGCCTTTCGGCCACAACGATCTGACGCAGTTTGGCGCCGCGCAGGCTGCGCTGGCCGCCGTGCTTTCCGGCGATCCGCTGCCGCCTGTAGAGGCAGAGCCGCTACGCTATCGGGTATCGCAGCAGATTACGCGCTTCAGCGAAGCTTTCGTGCTGCATATGAGCCGGGAAACGCTGAACTTTACCGCTTTTCCTCAGGGCACGCTGCTGGCTGAGGATGGCGACCGGCGTAGCTACGTGCAGCAGGCGAGAGAGTACGTGCTGTTTCCTAATCCCGACGTGGCGAAAGGGCAGCGCGCCGGGCTAATGCTGGTGGAGGACAACGCCCATAACGAAACCAGCGGCAGCGGCTGAGCCTGACGGCGCCGACGGCGAGTGTGCCGTCGGCGGGCGACAGCCGCCCGCGCAAGCCTTACTTTTTCCTTTCTCGTTCCTGTCGGCTGTATTACACTCCTCCACAATTTCTGCATTAAACGCGCTATCGTCATATCTTTTTGCAATTCTTCACCTGAATCTTCGCATTCTCTCCATGATCGCCGCTTTTTTATCTTTTATGCTTTCAGGGCTTTACTCTCGTTCTGAGTACTTGACGTTCAGCGCAATAAACTGATTTCCGACATCACGACAACGCTGTCGTCACAGAAATGCAAAAGGAAAATAGAATGCGTAAATTAACTTCTCTGGTTGTAGCTATGACACTGGCAATGGGCGCTGCGAATATTGTGCACGCCGCAGCGGACAACATCACGCCGCCACCGGCAGGCGCGGATAAACCCATGATGCACAAGCCGCCTCGTCACGGCGGGCCACATGAGATGTTCAAAGGCCTGAAACTGACCGACGCGCAGAAAGAGCAGATGCGCACCATCATGAAAGAGGCGCATAAAGACAAACAGCGTCCTTCTCTGGAAGAGCGCCGCGAGCTGCACAGCATTATCGCTGCCGACAGCTTCGACAAAGCGAAAGCGGAAGCGCAGGCGGAGAAAATGACCGCCAACAGCAAAGAGCGCGCGCTCTCTATGCTGGAAACGCAGAACAAAATGTATAACGTGCTGACGCCAGAGCAGAAAAAAGAGTTCAACGCGAACTTTGAAAAACGTCTGACCGAAAAGCCGCACCACGGCGAGCCTCAGCCGCCAGCCGCTGAATAAGGCGCTTAACCGGGCGACAGCGTTCGCCCGGCAGGATAATCAAGACCGCCGACCTTGTTTATGACTTTCATGTTGTGAACAGCGTCGGCGGTTTTTTTACGTCTGCAGCGGGATGATGGGAAATTTACCGCTAAGGATCGGCTTACAGAGGATCTTGTAGCCGTCGCTGTCAAAGCCCTGCGGCGTGGAAGTCAGCTTGCCCGCGTCGCTGATATCATCCACCGAACCCAGGTAGAACCAGTTATTGATCACGTGGATCTGCGTTTTCTCCGGGCCTTCCTCCAACACGCCGACCGCCCCTTGCCACGGCCAGCACTGCACGCGCACGCGCTCCAGCGCGGCCAGCAGCCTTTCATGGTGCGCTTCCGGCGGCTCTTTGCCGCAGCAGGCGCCCGCGCAGCGGCCCAGGCTGGCGCGAAAACAGGCGCGGCCTTTGCTGACGTTCTCCAGCCCCAGCAGGCCAAGACAGAGGCGCTGCTCGTCGGCGATTTTCTGCAGCGTTTCCAGCGCGGAACGGCGGCTGGAGTAAAGGCCGAACAGGTTGGAAGTATGGGAAAAATCGACCTCTTTGGCGTAAACCACGCTGGGCTTGAGGTCGCTTATCAGCAGCGAACAGAGCTGGCGATTTTTACGCAGGCGCTTATTGAACAGCGGCTGCTGTACCTTGATCATCTGCGCTTCCAGCAGGAGCGCGCCCAGCTCGCCAGCGGTGGTGATATAGCTGACGTAGCGCGACTGGCGCAGCATTTTCGCCTCATCCGGCGTACGGAAATGGGACATCACGCGGCTGCGCAAATTCACGCTTTTACCGATGTAGAGCGGCAGGGATTCGCTGTCGCCGTGAAAGGTATAAACGCCCGGCAGGGAAGGCAGCCCTTCAAGCGAAGGCCGCAGATGCTCGGGATACTGATAAATTGCCGCCGGTTCAAATGACAGGCGATGGCTGGCTGTACGTCTGACCACATTGCACTCCGCTTACTGTTTGCTTATACAGTGTATCAGGCGCGCGCTGGATAAAAAAGAGTCGAATAAGGCTGAATGGCGCAGGAAGAGGGGAGAAAAACGGGCGATCTGGATATCGCCCGCCGGAACAGAGAGGTTATTTTTTCCAGAAATCATCAAAGACGGTGATCGGCGGACGGCGTTTGTGCTCGGTTTTCAGATACCAGCCCTCAATGATTTTCGCCGCACTGTCATCGATTTTTTTCCCTTCCAGATACTGGTCGATCATCTCGTAGGTGACGCCCAGCGCCACTTCATCCTGCAGGCCAGGACGATCGTCCTCCAGATCGGCGGTAGGATGCTTGAGATAGAGATGTTCCGGACAGCCGAGCGCTTTCAGCAGCTGTTTGCCCTGCCCCTTGTTCAGCCGGAACAGCGGATTGATATCGGTACCGCCGTCGCCATATTTGGTAAAGAAGCCCGTCACCGCTTCCGCCGCGTGATCGGTGCCTACTACCACGCCGGAAGTCATGCCGGCGATGCTGTATTGCGCCTTCATTCTTTCGCGCGCTTTCTCGTTGCCGCGCACAAAATCGGAAAGGGTAACGCCCGCGTCGCGCAGCGCTTTTTCACTGGCCAGCACCGCTTCTTTGATATTGACCGTCAGCACTTTGTCCGCCTGGATAAATGTCAGCGCGTCCTGGCAATCCTGTTCATCCGCCTGATTGCCGTAGGGCAGGCGCACCGCGATAAACTGATACTCTTTATTGCCGGTTTCCTCGCGCAGTTCGCTGATAGCGAGTTGGCTCAGCTTGCCGGCCAGCGTGGAGTCCTGACCGCCGCTGATGCCCAGCACCAGCGATTTAATAAACGGGTAAGCCTTCAGGTAAGCTTTCAGAAAGTCGACGCTGGTACGGATTTCCTGCTGCGCATCGATAGTGGGTTTCACTCCCAGCGCTTCGATAATTTCCTGTTGCAGAGCCATTTATCTCTCCTCAGATGTAGTGTCGGGGCAGTTGCGAAAGTCGCTGTTTTAAAACTAACGCGCCAGGCGCGAAACAACAAGGCGGAAGCCGATGTTTACACGCCTTTTGCTGATTATTCAGGCTTTTTTGGTTTTTGCGCCAGAAACACAAACATAGCGATCGCCAGCATATAGCAGCCGAAGATAGTGGCGGTCATAGTCAGCACCGAGGTGCCGCCGATGCCCGTTACCGGCACGGCGATGCCGCCCAGCGTAAACATCACCACGCCCAATACGGCGGAAGCGCTGCCCGCGCGATGCCCCTGACTCTGCATCGCCAGCGAGGCGGCGGCAACGCCAACCGCGCCGTTGCTCGCTACGCTAAAGAAGAGCGCGACCAGCACCAAAGGCAGCGCCGCGCCGCTAAGGCCAGCGAGGAACAGGCTGGCGGAAGAGACGAAAGCCAGCACCAGCGCGCCTTTAACCACGCGATATTCGCCCCACAGCGGACTGAGTCGCGCGCTGGTTTGCGAGGCGATAATCAGGCCGATGCCATTGGCGGCGAAGCAGAAGCTGAACGCCTGCGGCGACAGGCCATAGAGCTGCTGCAGCACAAAAGGCGAAGCGCCGATATAGGCGAACATGCCGGCCATCATAAAGCCCTGAGTCAGGCAGAAGCCCATAAAAGGCCGGTGCGTAATGACCTGTCCCAGCGCGGCCCAGGCGGAAAAAAGGCTGCCCTGGCTGCGCCGCTCCGGCGTCAGGGTTTCGCTCAGCTTCACGCGCGCCAGAATAAACAGCAGCAGCGCGATGGCGGCGATAACCATAAACAGGCCGCGCCAGCTGAGCAGCGCCATCAGCGCGCCGCCCAGCACCGGCGCGGCGACCGGCGCCAGCCCGTTGACCAGCATCAGCAGAGCGAAGAAGCGCGTCAGATCGTGGCCGCTGTACATATCCCTGGCGATAGCGCGTGAAAGCACCGCGCCGCCCGCGCCGGAAAGCCCTTCAAACAGGCGTGCCAGCAGCAGCTGGTGGATAGTTTGCGCCATCGCGCAACCAACGGAAGCGATCAGCAGCAGCGCCAGCGACAGCAGCAGCGGTTTGATACGGCCATATTTGTCGCTCATCGGCCCGAAAATCAGCTGGCCTGCGCCAAGACCGATCAGACCGGCGGTAAGGCTGAGCTGAGCAGTGGCGGTGGGCGCGGCCAGATCGCTGGCGAGCGCGGGAAGGGCAGGCAAATAGAGGTCGATGCAAAGCGGCCCGAGCGCCGCCAGCAGGCCAAGCGTAATGGCGTAGCCAAAACGGTTAGGGTGTGCAGATGTCATTAATCTTCTGTCCTGAAAAGTAGTGTGTTGATTTGTTGATAAAGGGTGTAAAGGCGATCTGCCGACGCTTTCTGCGGCGTCAGACGACGCCAGGCGGTGCCTTCCGTCAGCACCGCCATGACCTCCACGCAGGCGCGAATAGCTTCGTCGCTCATTTCGGGATGGTCGCGCTTCACGTTCTGGCAGGCCTGCGTAAACATGCGGTTATCCGCTTCCGCCATCATGCGGGCGACCACCGGATTGCGCGTCGCTTCCGCCGCGACTTCCCTCATCAGCGCTTCGTCTTCCTCATTCAGCGCGTGACGCCAGGCGAGCAGGCGCGGCAGATCCGCTGTGGCCGTCTCTTTGATATGCTGCAGGCGGGTGTCGATAATACGTTTCACCATCTCTTCGATGATGGCGTCTTTGCTAACAAAGTAGCGATAGATCTGACCCACGCTGAGCTGCGCCTCGGCGGCGAGCTGCGCCATACTGGCCGCATGAAAGCCTGACTGGCGGAAGCAGCGCCGGCCAGCGGCGATAATCTCATCCTGGCGTTGACGATGGCGGGCCTCGCGGGCCGGGTTTGCTCTGCTCATACGGCGGGCCTTATTAAAAACGATAGCTGGTAAATGAGAATGAGCGTTCATTCTCAGAAGCGGTATTATAAGCCGCTTTGTCGCGATGCGGTAAGCGTTTTGTCCCCTCTTTTTTCTTCCATAAAATTGATAAATCAGCATTTATGATCCAGGCTTAAGGCGACATGGACAATAAATGAGGAATAAAAATCATGAACAAGGTAACAGGATTTATCGGTGCGGCAGTGGCGCTTGCTGTATTATCCGGCTGTACGGCCTATGACCGTGCGGAAAGCTACGTCACCAAACCTGTCGTCCAGGATGTGAAGAAGGGCATGACTCGCCAGCAGGTTCGTGACATCGCCGGGCCGCCTTCTACCGAAATTACGATGGTTCACGCTCGCGGCACCTGCCAGACCTACGTGCTGGGCCAGCGTGACGGCAAACAGCAGACCTATTTCGTCAGCTACAGCGATACTGGCCGCGTGATGAACTACGGCTTCCAGAGCTGTAAAGAGTACGACACCGACCCGCAGGCCGGTCAGTAAGCTTACCGCTATAAAAAAAACCGGCCCAGGCCGGTTTTTTTACGTCTGATGCCTGCTGCCTTACAGCCCTGGCGGTCTTGGCACTTCCAGATAGCGACCGTCGATATCGCGACGATAGTAGTGGCCATCCTGCACGTAGAAGCGTTCGCCGCTGTAGTCGAGCGCACGCATCTCGCTACCGTAACGCTCTGCTGGCGGCTGAACCACCACGTAAGTGTTGTCGTTCTGGCGCTGATAATAGTTACCGTTAAGCGCGTAATAGGTCAGGCCGCCGATAATGACCGCTGCCGCCGCTTCCGGCAAAAAGGAGAGCCGTCCGGGGCCGCGACCGCGATCCCAGCCGTGGCCGCGATCCCAACCATGACCGCGATCCCAGCCCGGGCCCCAGCCGCCGGGATGCGCTGAAACCAGCGCGGGCGACAGCAGCGTTAAGGCGAACAGCGCACTCATCACCTTTTTCATACAGTTTCTCCTGGTTCTCACTGCGAATAACATTACGCCGGGCCAGTGAAAACGCAAGAGGCAAGCGCGGGCTATTGCGGCTTGCTTACACTGCTTAACGTATTCTTAACTCTGCCTCCATGTTCACTGCCAGATCTGGCGCGGATGTGGCGCTCAGCTTCTTCTCTGGCTGCAGCAGCAGCATCGCCAGCATACTGCCGAAGGCGATTGCCGCCGTGGCGCTGAACATGGCGTTATAGCCGAAGTGCTGCGCCAGCCAGCCGCTCAGCATCGGCGAGATAATCGAGGCCAGATTGGCGATCGCCAGCGTCATGCCGCTGTAGGTGCCGACCGTGGATTTCGGCGTGACGTCGATCACCACCGACCAGTAAACGTTGTTGACCAGTGCGTTTAGCGCGTTGCCCAACGTCATCAGCAGGATAATTTCCGCTGCGGAACTCATCCACGGAATGGCCATAAAACAGAGCGCGGTGCAGAGCAGCCCTACGGCGGCGAAGAGGTTGCGCGCCAGCCGCAGATTGCCGGTGCGCCGCAGCAGCGTGTCGGCGATTTTACCGCCCAGCAGTACGGTCACGCAGGCGCCGCTCCAGGGGATCATCGCTACGTACCAGAGCGAATGCAGATCGTAGTGGAAGCTGTCCTGCAGATATTTCGGCCCCCAGGTAACCAGCGTAAAAGTGACATAGAGAAAAGAGAAATAGCCCAGCGCGTTACAGACCAGCGTGCGGCTGGTAAAGAAGCGCCACCACGGCAGGCGCGGCCCGGTCGCGCTTTGCTGCTGGCCTTGCAGGATCAGCTCGCGTTCCGCCTGGCTGGCGCGCGGCTGCTGCAGCGGCGTATCGGTAAAGATGCGCGCGAAAATCAGCATGGCGAGCAGGGAAAACACGCCCAGCAGGATAAACATCATTCGCCAGTCATTGGTTAACAGCAGTAGCCCGACGGCGATCGGCGCCGTTAACAGCGCGCCAACCTGGGTACTCAACAAACCTATGCCCAGCGCCATGCCGCGTTCGTTGTCGGGCGCCCAGTGCGCAATGGCTTTATTCATCAGCGCATAGGCCGGGCCTTCGGCAAAGCCGAAGAGGATACGCATCACGGCAAAGCCCATAATAGCGGAGCCGCCAAACAGCGCCACGCCGAGTTCGCCAGCCCAGGCCGTCGCGATCTCCAGCAGCGACCAGAGCACGCCCGCCAGCAGCCAGACTTTTTTCGTGCCCAGGCGATCCGCCAGAAAACCGCCGCAGAGCGAGCCGAACAGGTAGCCAAAGCCGAAGTAGCTCAGCACAACGCCCAGCTCGGTCTTACTGAAATGAAATTCGCCGGAGATGGCATTGGCGGCGAAGGAGAGCGCGCCGCGATCGATATAGTTGATCAGCGCGATAAAAAACAGCATGGCGAAAATGCGGTAGCGATAGCGGGTGTCGACTCTCATGGATCTTCTCCTGAACAACGAGTTGTTATCAGAGAGAAGCAAATTTGGTGCCACGGTTCGCGAAAGCCGTTTTATCTTTGCGGATTAATAAGTTATAGCCAAATAAAAAGGCGCAGCCGTTGCCGGCTGCACCTTTACAGGACAAAACAGGCGGTTAAGCCGGCACGCTCAGCGCTTTCTGGCTGCGCGACCAGACGCGGTGCGCGCCCATCGCGGAGAGGAATTCGCTCATCAGCACGCCTTCAGCCTTGTCATCTTCAATCAGACCTTCTTCGCGCTCGCTGTCGCCCAGGCCAAACTGCGATTTGAAACGGCGGGCGTCGCCGCTCAGGCCGATCACTTTAAGGTGCTTGTAAGCTTCCAGCAGGAAATAACGGGCGTCGCCGCTCAGCAGCAGCGCGTCGATATTGCCGTCCGGCACGATAACCGCATCAAAGGTCAGCGAAGGCAGACCGCTGAAGGTCGCATCAATCGGCAGGTTGGAGCCATCGTCGGCACGAACCTGACCCATATGCGGCGCCAGCAGCTTGCCATGTACGCCCTGCGCCTTCAGTTCCTGCAGGATCGCCAGCACGTCCGCCGCGACTACGCCATCGCTGATCAGCAGCGCGACCTGGCGTCCCTTAATCGAACCACTTGGCACTGCGTAAAGGCTCAGGCTGGCATCTTTTTTCAGGCCGTTGACGTCTTTCGGCGGCGCGGTATGCATTTTCTCATCGGAGAGCGCGATACCCAGATTTTCCGCCACGCCGTTCGCCAGCGAAACGTCGATATGCACCAGATGATCCACCACGCGCTCGCGAATATAAGCACGGGCGACTTTGCTCAGCTCAAAAGAGAAGGCGTCGATAATATGCTGCTGCTCAACCGGCGTCTGACTGTTCCAGAAGAGTCGCGGCTGCGAATAGTATTCGCCGAAGGAAGGGCTGCGCTCGCGCACTTTATGGCCTTCGATACGCTCCTGATAACTTTCAAAACCGCCACGGTGCGGCGAAGGCGGCGTTTCGCGCGGCCAGTTATCGTTGATGGAGTTCGGCTCGTAGTTGGCCGGATTGGTATCGATATCCGTGCGGTGCATGCCCTGACGCTGGAAATTATGGTAAGGGCAGGTCGGGCGGTTAATCGGGATTTCATGGAAGTTCGGCCCGCCGAGACGGCTGATCTGCGTGTCGGTATAGGAGAACAGACGTCCCTGCAGCAGCGGATCGTTGGTGAAGTCCAGACCGGGAACGATATGGCCCGGATGGAAGGCGACCTGCTCCGTCTCGGCAAAGAAATTATCCGGGTTACGGTTCAGCACCATTTTGCCGATAAGCTGCACCGGCACCAGCTCTTCCGGGATCAGCTTGGTAGCATCCAGCAGGTCGAAGTCGAATTTAAACTCGTCTTCTTCAGGGATCAGCTGGACGCCCAGCTCGTACTCCGGATAGTCGCCCGCTTCAATGGCTTCCCACAGATCGCGGCGATGGAAATCGGGATCGCGGCCGGTAAGCTTTTGCGATTCGTCCCACAGCAGCGAGGCTTTCCCCGCGACCGGCTTCCAGTGGAAGCGAACGAAGGTGGCTTTGCCTTCGGCATTGATAAAGCGGAAGGTATGGATGCCAAAGCCTTCCATCGTGCGATAGCTGCGCGGAATGCCGCGATCGGACATCGCCCAGATAACATTGTGCAGCGTTTCCGGCTGCAGCGAGACGTAGTCCCAGAAAGTGTCGTGCGCGCTCTGGCCCTGAGGGATTTCATTATGCGGCTCAGGTTTTACCGCGTGCACGAAATCGGGGAATTTATGCGCGTCCTGAATAAAGAACACCGGCGTGTTGTTGCCAACCAGATCGAAAACGCCTTCATCGGTATAGAACTTGGTGGCCCAGCCGCGAATATCGCGTACCGTATCCGCCGAGCCCGCGCCGCCCTGCACGGTAGAGAAGCGGACAAACACCGGCGTCAGCTTTTCCGGATCGCGCAGGAAGTCCGCTTTAGTGACGTCGCTCATGTCGCGATAGGGCTGGAAGTAGCCGTGCGCCGCGGAACCGCGAGCATGGACGATACGCTCCGGAATACGCTCATGGTCGAAATGGGTAATCTTTTCACGCAGGATAAAATCTTCCAGCAGCGTCGGGCCACGGGTACCGGCGCGCAGGGAATTCTGGTCATCGGCGATGCGCGTACCCTGATTGGTGGTCAGCGGGAAGTTTTCGCCGCCCTTGCGGAAGGTTTCAAGCGCATCAAGTTTAGCGTTGCGCGTATCAGGCGCCTTAAGGCTGCCTGGCGCGGTAGGCTGCTTGCCTGGCGGCGTCGGTTCTGACAAAGGCTTGTGCGAACCATCTTCGGGCGCCAGAGAGTCCATTCCCGGCTTCGCCTGATCGGGGCCGGTTAACGGGGCGTTATGGGTGATTTCCTTGTTATCGGTTTCTTTCGACATGCTCACTTGCTCCTGTGATGAGTGTTTCTATCCAGTAACTATAGAACAGTGAGTGAGGTACGCCCGGAAACCGCAAGGTTAATGATCGCAGAGCATAAAAAAGGACCGCGAGGCGGCCCTGAGAGGTTAGCTGTGCGCCAGCTCGGCTTCTTCGTCCGCCTCGGTGTTAAGGCGGGACTTGTCGGTTTGCTTCAGCCACTGGCTGGTGAGCATACCTGCGGTCATCGAACCGTTAACGTTCAGCGCGGTGCGGCCCATATCGATCAGCGGCTCGATGGAAATCAGCAGCGCCACCAGCGTCACCGGCAGACCCAGCGTCGGCAGCACAATCAGCGCGGCGAAAGTCGCACCGCCGCCAACGCCCGCGACACCAGCCGAACTCAGCGTGACGATGCCGACCAGCGTGGCGATCCAGACCGGATCGAACGGGTTGATGCCCACGGTCGGCGCGACCATCACCGCCAGCATGGTTGGATAAAGGCCCGCGCAGCCGTTCTGGCCGATAGTGGCGCCAAATGATGCCGAGAAGCTGGCGATCGATTCCGGGATACCCAGGCGGCGGGTTTGCGCTTCCACGCTGAGCGGAATAGTGGCCGCGCTGGAACGGCTGGTAAAGGCGAAAGTGATTACCGGCCAGACCTTGCGGAAGAAGCGCGCGGGGCTGACGCCGTTAACGGAAAGCAGCAGCGCGTGGACGGCGAACATGATCGCCAGACCCAGATAGGAGGCGATAACAAAACTGCCCAGCTTGATAATATCCGCCAGGTTGGAGCTGGCGACCACTTTGGTCATCAGCGCCATGACGCCGTAAGGCGTCAGCTTCATAATCAGGCGCACCAGCTTCATCACCCAGGCCTGCAGCACGTCGATCGCCGCCAGTACGCGCTCGCCTTTAGGCTTGTCGTCGCGCAGCAGATGCAGCGCGGCGACGCCCAGGAAGGCGGCGAAAATCACTACGCTAATAATTGATGTCGGGTTCGCGCCGGTCAGGTCGGCAAAAGGATTTTTCGGCACGAATGAGAGCAGCAGCTGCGGCGCGCTGAGATCGGCTACTTTACCGATATAGTTCGACTGCAGCGCCGACAGTCGCGCGGTTTCCTGCACGCCCTGCACCAGTCCGCTGGCATTAAGGCCAAACAACCAGGTGACGAACACGCCCACCAACGCGGAAATCGCCGTGGTAAACAGCAGCACGCCGATAGTCAGCACGCTGATTTTGCCCAGCGACGAGGCGTTGTGCAGACGAGCCACGGCGCTGAGAATGGAAGCGAATACCAGCGGCATCACGATCATCTGCAGCAGCTGCACATAGCCGTTACCGACCACGTTAAACCAGCTGATGGACTCTTTCAGCACCGGATTATCGGCGCCGTAAATAGTGTGCAGGGCCAGCCCGAACAGGACGCCGACCACCAAACCCAGCAGTACTTTTTTCGCCAGGCTCCAGCTGGCGTTGCCGCTTTTAGCCAGCAGACCCAGCAGCAGGATAAAAGCCGCCAGGTTTGCGATTAATGGAAAGTTCATCCCCAGATCTCCGGTTAAACCGAGACGTTAAAGCCGTCTCGTTAATTAGCTATTTTTATTGCGCAACCATTACGCGTGACGGCGATGGTAACAGCTCGCGGAGAAGGGCCAATATAATCAAAAGGAATAGTTTATAACTTATTGGATAAAGTCGGCTGCTTATTGCGCCATCTGGTGATTTATAAACCGACTGAGGCTGTTCTGCACCAAATCCAGCATCTGAACGGGCCAGCCATCTGCACCAAAAGAGGGCGAGCCGGCCGGAAACCATAGCGCCAGGCCGACCAGCGCCAGACAGAGCATCCGCTCCAGCTGGTTGCCGTTGCGGCTGCTCAGCAGCGGCAGGCGAAAACGCCAGCGGCACGGCCAGAGCAGCGGCACGCCGGCGGGCGTCAGCATATCGGCCACAATATGGCTGAGGTAGCCGAGCACCATGCCCTGGAAAACATCGGCAGGCAGCGCCCACTGTGAGGGCAGCCTGAGCTGGAGCAGCAAGACGCCACCGATAACGGCCAGCAGGCTATGGGTAAAACCGCGATGCCCGAAAGCCCGCGCGATAGGCTGAGAGAGCCAGCGCAGGCGCTGGCCGAGCGTGGAGCGCGGATGGTCGATATCCGGCAGCAGACAGGTCAGCAGCGTTGCGGGAATAATGTGCCACCAGTCGCCGTCGCCAAGCACCGGCGTCAGCTCGGCGCGCTTGGCGAAAATCGCGCTGGCAATGGCAAAAATAACGTGGCCTTCGGCCGTCATGGAAACGCTCGGTAGCTGAACTGTCAATGCATCCAGTATAGGGGATATATACAGTAGAATAAATATGTGACGCTGTAACCAAAAGTTAATGTTTTATTTACGCCGATCCTCTGAGCACCAGCGAGAAACCGAGATCGACGATGGCTTCGGCAGGCGGCAGGCCCGCGATTTTATCGGTAAGCATTGCTGCCGCCAGCTTTCCTGTTTGCCAGCGGTCAATGGCGAGAGTAGTTAGCGGCGGCAGCGTGCTGGCGGCGAAATCCAAATCGCCGAACCCCATAATAGCGATATCGTCGGGCACGGTCAGCCCCTGACTTTGCGCTTCCAGCATTGCGCCCTGCGCCAGCGTATCAGAGCTGCAAATCACCGCGTCCGGCTTTTCCGCCAGTAGTTTTTGCATGCCTGCTCTTCCTGCTGCCATTGTCGCCGGCAGCGACACGAAAGCCTGTTGGCAAATTACACCATATTTGTTGAGCACTTTCCGCGCGCCCTGCAGCCGCAGCTGCGCCCGACGATCTTCCGTCCACAGCAGGCCCACGCGCCGACAGCCTTTGCTGGCAATATAGTCGCCCGCGGCGTAACCCGCTTTTTCGTGAGAAAAGCCGATCAGCATATCCAGCGGCGTTGGCGTCAGATCCCAAATTTCCACCACCGGCAGCGCGGCGTTGAGCAGCCGCTTCTTTAACAGCGGCGTATGGTGAATGCCGGTCAGCACGATGCCGTCCGGCTTTCTGGAGAGCAGGGCGGCGACAATCGCTTCTTCGTCCTGGGGATCGTAGCCCGCCACGCAGAGCAGCATATGGTAGCCGCGCAGGGAAAGCTCGTCGCTGAGCGCCTGAATGGTATCGGTAAACATATTGTTGTTGATCTGCGGCACCACCACGGCAATCAGTTTGCTGCGGTTCGACGCCAGGCCGCCAGCCAGCAGATTGGGGATATAACCGGTAGCCTGTACGGCTTCCATAACCCTGGCCAGCGTCGCCGCCTTCACCAGCTGCGGCGTGTTCAGCGCCCGGCTCACCGTCATCGGCGACAGGCTGGCGCTGCGCGCCACATCCTGCAACGTTGGCGCGCGAGGTTTTTGCGCAGCTTTTCCGGAGCTTTTATCCATAGCCAGGCTACTCCATAACGAGGTTTTGACGCAGAAGAAACAGGCGCACAGCATAAAATCATAGCCCAAACAGTGACAGGATTTTTGCCGCATTTATTTCACATCGGATAGCGAGAAAGGATTAATTTTGTGACAAAGATGGCGATTATTTGTTCTTTTTATAGTATGGCACAGAGACGTGGCGCATAAATGTTAGCGCAATCATTTACGTTGAACGGGAGAGTATGATGACCAGCAGCGCCAATTCGCAGGCCGTAAGCTATGCTCAGGCCGCCACGGGAAAAACCGCCGCTGAATCCGGCGACAGAATCAGCGCCGTCAGGCTGTCGCTGGCTTTCCTGCCGCTTGCGACGCCGGTTAGCGATGCTAAGGTGCTTACCGGCAGGCAAAAGCCCCTGACGGAAGTCGCTATTATCTTCGCCGAAATCCAGACGCGTGACGGGCTGGAAGGCATCGGCTTCAGCTATTCCAAGCGTGCCGGCGGGCAGGGCATTTACGCGCATGCCAAAGAGATCGCCGACAATCTGCTGGGTGAAGACCCCAGCGATATCGACAAGATTTACATCAAACTGCTCTGGGCAGGCGCTTCCGTCGGCCGCAGTGGGCTGGCGGTACAGGCTATTTCGCCTTTCGATATCGCCTTATGGGATTTAAAGGCGAAACGGGCTGGTCTGCCGCTGGCGAAGCTGCTCGGCGCTCATCGTGACTCCGTGCAGTGCTACAACACCTCCGGCGGATTTCTGCATACGCCGCTGGAGCAGGTACTGGAAAACGTCGCTATTTCACGGCAGAGCGGCATCGGCGGCATTAAAATCAAGGTTGGCCAGCCTGACACCGCCGAAGATCTGCGTCGTCTCAGCGCCGTGCGCAAAGCGTTGGGTGATGATTTCCCCCTGATGGTGGATGCTAATCAACAGTGGGATCGTGAAACCGCGATCCGCATGGGCCGTAGGATGGAGGCGTTTAATCTGGTCTGGATTGAAGAACCGCTGGACGCCTGGGACGTGGAAGGCCATGCGGCGTTGGCCGCCGCGCTGGACACGCCGGTGGCGACGGGCGAGATGCTGACCAGTTTTCGTGAGCATGAGCAGCTGATTCTGGCGAACGCCAACGACTTTGTGCAGCCCGATGCGCCGCGTGTAGGCGGCATCACGCCTTTCCTGAAAATTATGGATTTAGCGGCGCGCCATCATAAAAAACTGGCGCCGCATTTCGCGATGGAGATTCATCTGCATCTTGCCGCCGCCTATCCGCTTGAGCCCTGGCTGGAGCATTTCGAGTGGCTGAATCCGCTGTTTAACGAGCAGCTTCTGCTGCGGGACGGCAGGATGTGGCTTTCAGATCGGCCTGGTCTGGGTTTTACCCTTAGCGGCCAGGCCAGAAGCTGGACCGTGCTGGACGCTCAGTTTGGCCAGCCGGCCTGAAGCGGAAGAAAAGGGCGGCGACGCCCTTGTTTCTATTGGCCGAGCAGATGCCGGCTGCTTAGTTCGGTGAGCGAGCTTAGCTTTACATCCGCCAGCGCCCAGCGCGCATCCTCGGCGTAAATCGGCGCAGGCACCACGATTGAGCGCATCCGCGCCGCTTTGGTGGCGATCATGCCGTTGACGGAATCCTCCAGCGTCACGCAGTTGAGCGGATCGACGCCGAGGCGGGCGGCAGCGTCCAGATAGACCTGGGGATGCGGCTTGCTGTAAGGCAGCGCCTCCGCCGAGGCCAGCACCTCGAAATAGTGGCGCAGGCCGAACATCGCCAGCACCTGCTCCTGCATAAAAAGCGGCGAAGCGGAAGCCAGGCCAATCTTCAATCCTTCCGCCTGACAAAGCTTTAGCGCCGTCTCCACGCCCGGCAGCAGCGGACGCGTATCTTCAATCAGGTTCAGCGCGCGGGTGATGATTCGCTGCGTGACCTCTTCCTGAGTCGGGCCGAGCCAGGGCAGCGTTTCATACCACATGCGCACGACCTGATCGATACGTAAACCGACGGTATCCGGCAGTTCTTCGCGCCGGGACAGATCGACGTCCAGCGTGGCGAAAACGTCCAGCTCCGCGCGCTCCCATAAAGGTTCGGAATCAATTAGTAACCCATCCATATCAAAAATTGCGGCAAGCACAGGACGTGAATAAGACATAATACGGCTCCGTTAGCAGTTTTCCGACACCTTAACATGAAGTTACGGCATAGGGCATTGCGCGCGTTAACTCGCCTTTTGTCGTAAAGGCGCTACTTTTTTCAGGCAGAGTTTGCCAGGCGGGGGTAAACTTACAGCCCTCAGAGCTTAAGGACAGGAGAAAGCATGACTTATCAACAGGCTGGAAGAGTCGCGATACTAAAGCGCATCGCCGGCTGGATTCTATTTATTCCGGCACTGATTTCCACGCTGGTTTCGCTGCTGCGCTTTCTGGAAGCGAGCCGCGAAAAGCGGGAAGGCATCAACGCGGTGATGCAGGACTTTTCCCATGTGATGATCGATATGATCCGCTTTAATACCGGCTTTCTGAACGCCTTCTGGCATAATTCGCCGGTACCGGATTTTAATCAGGGCGGCAACTGGCTGTTCTGGCTTATCTATATTCTGATTTTCGTCGGGCTGGCTTTACAGGCTTCCGGTGCCAGAATGTGGCGCCAGGCGCAACACGTGCGCGAAGGGATCGAAGATCAGATGATCCTGGAAAAGGCGAAAGGAGAAGAAGGGCGCAGCCGCCAGCAGCTGGAAGAGAAAATCGTGGTGCCGCGCCACACGATTTTTCTGCAGTTTTTCCCGCTCTATGTGCTGCCGGTGCTGATAGCCGTCGCGGGCTATTTTGTCCTGAAGCTGGCCGGCTTTATTGGCTGACCGCTCAGGCCGGACGGGCGAGCCTGTTGCCCGCTTCCGCCTGGTCCAGCAGGGCGCCAACCGCCCGCTGGGCTTCCCTCAGCCACTCGCCGCCGAAAACGTTCGCCCGGTTAAGCAGGTAGTAGAGTTGATAAACCGGCTGGCGCTGCTGATAGTCGCGAGGCAGCGGCCAGACCGATTCATAGCCTTCCAGAATCTCCTGCGGCAGCTCCGGGAACCAGGAGAGCATTGCCAGGTCGCACTCTCTGTCGCCCCAGTAACAGGCCGGATCGAAAATGCAGGGCCCTTCCGTGGTGGTCGCGCAGTTAGCGGGCCAGAGATCGCCATGCAGCAGCGAAGGTTGCGGATGGTGCGAGTCAAGCACGCCTCTGGCGCAGCTGACGATCAGATCGATATCGCCATACTGAATGCCTTTCTCTGCCGCCAGCTGCAGCTGCCAGCCGATACGCTGTTCGGCGAAAAACAGCGACCAGCGCTTGAGCCAGCTGTTGGGCTGCGGCGACGTTTTTATATTGTTGTCGAAATCGAGCCCGAACTGCGGCTGTTCGCTCCACTGGTGCAGGCGCGCCAGCTGCTGACCAAGCTGATGGGCGCTTTGGGCGTGCAGCGGCGATAAGGGGAGGTATTCCAGCAGCAGAAAGCTGACGTCGCGGTCATAGCCAACGCCGTATACCGCCGGCACGCGAACCGCGCCCGTGCGGGCAAGCAGCTCCAGCTGGTCGGCTTCCCAGGTAAAGAGATCGAGCATGTCGCGCCCGTTACATTTGACGAAAATGTCGCGTTCGCCGTAGCGGATGCGCCAGGCCGGATGAACATCGCCACCCGGCAACTCGGTACGCTGGCTGATTTCAGCGGCACCTGACTGCTCACTCAACAGACGACTAATGGCTGACCACATAGCGGTTTCCTCTTTTTCGCTGTGTCTTGCGGGACATGCTGATACTAACGCTTAAATAATATACAAAACCAGCATTTACGCAGTGCAGGACGCATCTTTTACAAAACATTAGCTTTTGCTGTGGTTTTGTAACGCCTCCCAGCGCATCACCTCCACCTCGGGTTTTTCTCCCAGCACGATCTCGCCCAGGCTGATGGCCTGCTCGCGGATCTGCTCTGCGCTTAGGGCGCTGACGATGCCAAAACTGTTGGTGCCCAGTTCGTGTGGATGACCTTCCTTGTCGTGCAGAGAGGTAGTGAAGCCGCCATTGGTAAGGGCGCTGTTTAACTCCAGCACGTCCGTAAGCCCCTCATCCTTAAAGTGGAAAGTGACTACATACTGTTCGATATCTGTCGGGGCCATGCTGTACTCCTTTAAGTGAACCTGAATGTTCTTAGCATAGTTCATCGCCAGCCGTTATCGGGCAGCAGCGCAGATTAGCGCCTTTACCGCGCTTTTTTTAGAGACATTGATATGGCTATTCATCTTTAACGACATAGCTGGTAGCGAGGCCGTGTTGAGTTACATTGTCACATATATGGAAAAACCTGGTAATTTCACTCATTTGCTGTGGACTTTAGAGGAGAAAAAGAGCTGCCGCGGCGTGCTCCAGCAATGGGAATAGTCCCATTCGAGCCGCTTATCGGCTTATCTGTTAGCGCTCAATGGCATTTAACAAAATGTTACCAATCTTTCTATAAAAGAGATTGAACGTCTCGTAAAACTCTTCAGACTCAGCCTTTTTTCAACAGTCGTATGGATCATATTTAATGAAAGCGCTTAACAAGCTGTCGGCAATACTTTTACTCTCCGGCGGCGTTTTTTGTCACCAGGCTTTGGCAGACAACAATGTCTTTACCGTCATGGATGATCCTTCTTCAGCCAAAAAGAATTTTGAAGGCAATGCGGCGGCCGGTTACCTGGCGCAGACCGGCAACACCACCAGCTCTTCGCTGACGGCCAACACCAACATGACCTGGTATCAGTCGCAGATGGCCTACAGCCTGTGGGGCAATGCCAGCAACACCTCTTCCAATGACGAGCGCTCGTCGGAAACTTACCAGGTAGGCGGACGTACGCGCTACAACCTGAATCCTTCCGATTACCTGTTCGGTCAGGCCAGCTGGTTAAGCGACCGCTTTAACGGCTACGACGGCCGCTCTATTCTGGCTGCCGGTTACGGTCGTCAGATCCTGAACGGCCCGGTACACTCGCTGCGTCTGGAAGCCGGTCCTGGCGTGCGCTACGACGACTATCACGACGGCGGCCATGAAACTCAGGCGCTGGCTTACGGCGCGGCCAGCTACCAGTGGCAGCTCACCGATACCACCCGCTTTATTCAGGGCGTTTCCGTGCTGGGCAGCGACGACACCACGGTGAACTCCGAGACTGGTTTGCAGGTAGCGATTAACTCCCACTTCTCGCTGAAAATGGCCTATAACGTCACCTGGAACCAGAATCCGCCAGCGTCGGCGCCGGATAAAACGGATACCAAAACCACTATCCAGCTCTCTTACGCGATGTAAGTCTGCCGTAGCGGGCTGCGAGCGGCCCGCTGTGCACTGCCTGAACCTCTCCAAAGATTGCGACGAAATCCTCTTCCTGCCGGAAAGGCTTCTCCGCGCGCATAAAAACTCTTTCCCTTGATGCTTTGACGTACCGCTCATAGCGTGTAAGATATTACTCCTTCGAAAGTTTTTAGCCGTCGCTTGCTTTTGAACCTGTGTATCAGGCGCTGTTCCAAATCGACAAACGTGAGTTGATTTTAAGAGACAACCGCCTGATATATAAATCAAACTCAATTTTGTATGTAGCCTTGCGTATGGGTTACCACTGCAGGTAAGGATGTATCATGCCCGTAATTACACTTCCTGATGGAAGTCAGCGTACCTTCGATCGCGCCGTCAGCGTGATGGACATTGCCCAGGACATCGGTCCGGGCCTGGCGAAAGCCTGTATCGCAGGCCGCGTAAACGGCGAGCTGGTGGATGCGGTCGACCCGATCGCGGAAGACGCGAACGTCGCCATCATCACCGCGAAAGATGAAGCCGGTCTGGAAATTATCCGTCACTCATGTGCCCACTTGCTGGGTCACGCGATCAAGCAGCTGTGGCCGGATACCAAAATGGCGATCGGTCCGGTTATCGACAACGGCTTCTACTATGACGTCGACCTCGATCGTACCCTGACCCAGGAAGATATCGAGCTGCTGGAAAAGCGTATGCACCAGCTGGCCGAAACCAATTATGACGTCGTCAAGAAGAAGGTTAGCTGGCAGGAGGCTCGCGACGCTTTCGCTGCGCGCGGCGAAACCTACAAGATGACCATTCTTGATGAAAATATCAGCCACGACGATCGTCCCGGTCTCTATCATCACGAAGAGTACGTGGATATGTGCCGTGGCCCGCACGTGCCTAACATGCGCTTCTGCCATCACTTCAAGCTGCAGAAAATTTCCGGCGCCTACTGGCGCGGCGACAGCAACAATAAAATGCTGCAGCGTATCTACGGCACCGCCTGGGCGGATAAAAAGCAGCTGGCGGCTTACCTGCAGCGTCTGGAAGAGGCTGCCAAGCGCGATCACCGTAAAATCGGCAAGCAGCTCGACCTGTACCATATGCAGGAAGAGGCGCCGGGTATGGTGTTCTGGCACAACGACGGCTGGACGATTTTCCGTGAGCTGGAAGTTTTCGTGCGCAGCAAGCTGACCGAGTACGACTATCAGGAAGTTAAAGGCCCATTGATGATGGACCGCGTGCTGTGGGAAAAAACCGGCCACTGGGAAAACTATAAAGAGGCGATGTTCACCACTTCTTCCGAGAACCGTGAATATTGCATCAAGCCGATGAATTGCCCCGGACACGTGCAGATTTTCAATCAGGGTCTAAAATCATACCGCGACCTGCCGCTGCGTATGGCGGAATTCGGCAGCTGCCATCGTAACGAGCCTTCTGGCGCGCTGCACGGCCTGATGCGCGTGCGCGGCTTTACGCAGGACGACGCCCATATCTTCTGTACGGAAGAGCAGGTGCGGGATGAAGTCAACAGCTGCATCCGTATGGTGTACGACATGTACAGCACCTTCGGTTTTGAAAAAATCGTGGTGAAATTGTCTACCCGTCCGGCGAAGCGTATCGGCAGCGACGAGATGTGGGATCGCGCCGAGGCGGATCTGGCGGCGGCGCTGAAAGAGAACGATATCCCGTTCGAATATCTGCCGGGCGAGGGCGCTTTCTATGGTCCTAAGATTGAATTCACCCTGCACGACTGCCTGGATCGCGCATGGCAGTGCGGCACTGTTCAGCTGGACTTCTCGCTGCCGGGCCGCCTGAGCGCCTCCTACGTGGGTGAAAATAATGAACGTCAGGTGCCGGTGATGATTCACCGCGCTATCCTGGGTTCTGTGGAGCGCTTTATCGGTATTTTGACCGAAGAGTACGCCGGTTTCTTCCCGACCTGGCTGGCTCCTGTACAAGTAGTGGTGATGAATATCACCGATGGCCAGTCCGAATATGTTGCAGAATTGACCCAAAAACTTCAGAATGCGGGCATTCGTGTAAAAGCGGACTTGAGAAACGAGAAGATTGGCTTTAAAATCCGCGAGCACACTTTACGTCGTGTCCCCTATATGTTGGTCTGTGGTGATAAAGAGGTGGAAGCAGGCAAGGTTGCCGTTCGCACCCGCCGTGGTAAAGACCTGGGCAGCATGGACGTAAACGAAGTGATAGCGAAACTGCAGGATGAAATCCGCAGTCGCAATCTTCATCAACTGGAGGAATAAGGTATTAAAGGCGGAAAACGAGTTCAACCGGCGCGTCCTAATCGCATTAACAGAGAAATCCGCGCCACTGAGGTTCGTCTGACTGGCGTCGATGGCGAGCAGATTGGTATTGTCAGTCTGAACGAGGCTTTAGAAAAAGCTGAGGAAGCAGGCGTTGATTTAGTAGAGATCAGCCCTAACGCCGAGCCGCCCGTTTGCCGTATCATGGATTACGGCAAGTTCCTCTACGAGAAAAGCAAATCTTCTAAAGAACAGAAGAAAAAGCAAAAAATTATCCAGGTTAAGGAAATTAAATTCCGTCCTGGTACCGATGATGGCGACTACCAGGTAAAACTACGCAACCTGGTTCGCTTTCTGGAAGAGGGTGATAAAGCCAAAATCACGCTGCGTTTCCGCGGTCGTGAGATGGCGCACCAGCAGATCGGTATGGAAATGCTTAACCGCGTCCGTAAAGATCTGTGTGAAGACATGGATCTGGCGATTGTCGAATCCTTCCCTTCGAAGATCGAAGGTCGTCAGATGATCATGGTGCTCGCTCCTAAGAAGAAACAGTAGGCCATAAAGTGGCAGCGGTTCGGCGGTTCGCCGCCGAATCCTGCTCGCCTGTCTGTTTTATTTTATTAACAATGCGAAGTGGATGTTTTAAATGCCAAAGATTAAAACTGTACGTGGCGCGGCCAAGCGCTTCAAGAAGACCGCCTCTGGCGGCTTCAAGCGTAAACACGCGAACCTGCGTCATATTCTGACCAAAAAATCTACCAAGCGTAAGCGTCACCTGCGTCCGAAAGGCCTGGTGTCTAAAGGCGATCTGGGTCTGGTTATTGCCTGCCTGCCGTACGCATAAGTCTATTTTTTTTAAATCAGAATATTAAACAGGAGAGCTAAATGGCTCGTGTAAAACGTGGTGTAGTTGCTCGCGCACGTCACAAAAAAATCTTAAAACAAGCTAAAGGCTACTACGGTGCACGTTCACGTGTTTACCGCGTTGCTTTCCAGGCTGTTATCAAAGCTGGTCAGTATGCTTACCGTGACCGTCGTCAGCGTAAGCGTCAGTTCCGTCAGCTGTGGATCGCGCGTATCAACGCAGCGGCTCGCACTAACGGTATCTCTTACAGCCGTTTCATCAATGGCCTGAAAAAGGCTTCGATCGAAATCGACCGTAAGATTCTGGCTGACATCGCCGTATTCGACAAAGTGGCGTTCACCGCCCTGGTCGAAAAAGCGAAATCAGCTCTGGCGTAAGTCAGGTGAAAGAGGGAGCTTGCTCCCTCTTTTATTTTGTAACCGCAGCAAATGATTGACATTTTTGTCCGTGCGTTTTTCAATAGGGCCACGCTTCACTACCCGGCAACAAGGCAACGCATTATGACCGCGAATTTCCGTTTCTTTTTTTACTTTAGCACCTGAACATCGGGGGCTTGTGCGCAAAGAAAAGAAACGAAAAATCGCGCTGAAAGCCTCCCTCGTGGAGGCTTTTTTATTTCCGGCGCGGCAGATCCAGGGCGCCTCGTCGTCCCCATAAAAAAACAGACCGGCCACGGCGGCTGGAAGAAGAGGAAAGCATGTCACATCTCGCAGAACTGGTGGCGAACGCGCAAGCGGCCATCGAGAATGCACACGATGTTGCCGCGTTAGACACGGTACGCGTTGAATATCTGGGCAAAAAAGGACACCTGACGCTGCAAATGACCACGCTGCGCGATGTGCCGGCGGAAGAGCGTCCGGCTGCGGGCGCGGTCATCAACGAAGCCAAGCAGAAAGTGCAGGAAGCGCTGAACGCGCGTAAAAGCGAGCTGGAATCCGCTGAGATGAATGCCCGTCTGGCGCAGGAGACTATCGACGTCTCGCTGCCGGGACGCCGCATCGAAAACGGTGGCCTGCATCCGGTTACCCGCACCATCGATCGTATCGAAGCCTTCTTTGGCGAGCTGGGTTTTGCCGTGGAAACCGGCCCGGAAATCGAAGACGACTACCATAACTTCGACGCGCTGAATATTCCTGGCCACCATCCGGCTCGCGCCGATCACGATACCTTCTGGTTCGACGCCACGCGCCTGCTGCGCACCCAGACTTCCGGCGTGCAGATCCGCACCATGAAAAACCAGCAGCCGCCAATCCGCATTATTGCGCCAGGCCGCGTCTATCGTAACGATTACGATCAGACTCACACGCCAATGTTCCACCAGATGGAAGGGCTGATCGTCGATAAAAACATCAGCTTTACCAACCTGAAAGGCACGCTGCACGATTTCCTGCGCAACTTCTTTGAAGAAGATCTGCAGATCCGCTTCCGTCCTTCCTACTTTCCGTTTACCGAACCTTCCGCAGAAGTGGACGTGATGGGCAAAAACGGCAAATGGCTGGAAGTACTGGGCTGCGGCATGGTGCATCCGAACGTGCTGCGCAATGTCGGCATCGATCCGGAAGTTTACTCCGGCTTCGCCTTCGGCATGGGCATGGAGCGACTGACCATGTTGCGCTACGGCGTGACCGATCTGCGCGCTTTCTTCGAAAATGATTTACGTTTCCTCAAACAGTTTAAGTAAGGGCGGGCAAAACCTATGAAATTCAGCGAACTCTGGTTACGTGAGTGGGTTAACCCAGCCATCGACAGCGCGGCGCTTAGCGAACAGATCACCATGGCCGGTCTGGAAGTGGACGGCGTGGAAGCGGTAGCCGGCACTTTTCATGGCGTAGTGGTGGGCGAAGTGGTCGAGTGCGGCCAGCATCCGAACGCCGATAAGCTGCGCGTGACCAAAATCAACGTGGGCGGCGACCGCCTGCTGGATATCGTCTGCGGCGCGCCAAACTGCCGTCAGGGTCTGAAAGTGGCCGTGGCGACCATCGGCGCGGTACTGCCGGGCGATTTCAAAATCAAAGCGGCTAAGCTGCGCGGCGAGCCTTCAGAAGGGATGCTTTGCTCTTACTCCGAGCTGGGCATTGCCGACGATCACAACGGCATTATCGAACTGCCGCTGGACGCCGCGGTCGGCACCGATATCCGCGACTATCTCAAGCTTGATGACAGCACCATTGAAATCAGCGTCACGCCGAACCGTGCCGATTGCCTGGGCATTATCGGCATCGCGCGCGACGTTGCCGTACTGAACAAGCTGCCGCTGAACGAGCCGGTTATCGAACCGGTCGCGGCGACCATTCAGGATACCTTCCCTGTTCGCGTGGATGCGGTTGACGCTTGCCCACGCTACCTGGGCCGCGTGATCAAAGGCATCAACGTTAAGGCTGCCACGCCGCTGTGGATGAAAGAGAAGCTGCGCCGCTGCGGTATCCGCTCTATCGATCCGGTAGTGGATATCACCAACTATGTGCTGCTTGAGCTGGGCCAGCCGATGCACGCCTTCGATCTGGATCGCATCGACGGCGGGATCAACGTGCGCATGGCGGAAGAGGGCGAAACGCTGACTCTGCTGGACGGCACGGAAGCGAAGCTGAACGCGGACACCTTAGTGATTGCCGATCACCACAAAGCGCTGGCGATGGGCGGCATCTTTGGCGGCGAGCATTCCGGCGTTAATGAAGAAACCACCAACGTGCTGTTTGAGTGCGCCTTCTTTAGCCCGCTCGCTATCACCGGACGCGCGCGCCGTCACGGTCTGCATACGGATGCTTCCCATCGCTACGAGCGTGGCGTAGATCCGCAGCTGCAGTATAAGGCGCTGGAACGCGCAACCCGTCTGCTGCTGGATATCTGCGGCGGCGAAGCTGGCCCGGTTATCGATCAAACCAACGAGGCGACGCTGCCGCCACGCGCGACCATCACGCTGCGCCGTGAAAAACTGGATCGCCTGATTGGCCACGTTATCGCCGACGAGGAAGTCAGCGATATTCTGAGCCGTCTGGGCTGCGAAGTGACGGCAGGCGACGGCGTCTGGCAGGCGGTCGCGCCAAGCTGGCGTTTCGATATGCAGATTGAAGAAGACCTGGTCGAAGAAGTGGCTCGCGTGTACGGCTACAACAATATCCCGGATGTGCCGGTGCAGGCTGGTCTGGTGATGACTTCGCACCGCGAAGCGAAGCTGTCGCTGAAGCGCGTAAAAGCGATGCTGGTGGATAAAGGCTATCAGGAAGCGATTACCTACAGCTTCGTCGATCCTAAAGTGCAGGCGCTGCTGCATCCCGGCGAGGAAAACCTGGTACTGCCAAGCCCAATTTCAGTAGAAATGTCAGCGATGCGCCTGTCGCTGTGGACGGGGCTGCTCTCGGCGGTGGTCTATAACCAGAACCGTCAGCAGAGCCGCGTACGCCTGTTTGAAAGCGGACTGCGCTTTGTGCCTGATACGCAGGCAAACCTCGGCATTCGACAGGACGTTATGCTGGCGGGCGTAATCAGCGGCGCGCGCTACGAAGAGCACTGGGATCTGGCGCGTCAGACAGTTGACTTCTATGATTTAAAAGGTGATTTGGAATCCGTCCTCGATCTGACCGGCAAACTGGAGCAGATTCAGTTCCGCCCAGAGGCGCATCCGGCGTTGCATCCGGGACAGAGCGCCGGCATCTGGTTGCAGGAGCAGCGTATCGGCTATCTGGGTGTGGTGCATCCGGAACTTGAGCGGAAACTGGATCTTAACGGGCGTACCGTGGTCTTCGAACTGGAGTGGGACAAGGTGTCAGACCGCGTCCTGCCTGAAGCGAGCGAGATTTCACGCTTCCCCGCAAACCGCCGTGATATCGCCGTGCTGGTGGCCGAAAACGTCCCCGCAGCAGATATTATCGCCGAATGTAAGAAAGTTGGCGTAAATCAGGTAGTTGGCGTAAACTTGTTTGATGTGTACCGCGGTAAGGGTGTTAATGAAGGTTTTAAGAGCCTTGCTATCAGCCTGATTTTGCAAGATACCGGCCGGACACTCGAAGAAGAGGAGATCGCTGCAACCGTCGCCAAATGTGTTGCGGCGTTAAAAGAGCGATTCCAGGCAACCTTGAGGGATTGAACCTATGGCGCTTACAAAAGCTGAGATGTCTGAATACCTGTTTGAAAAGCT